>Ga0255094_1000001_pt1 | contig 448069 bp, 406 predicted proteins | sample Colum_Law_RepB_8_2_FD_188434 | JGI IMG/M metagenome (GOLD analysis project Ga0255094, IMG submission 188434) | Freshwater microbial communities from Columbia River, Oregon, United States - Colum_Law_RepB_8d | ecosystem: Environmental > Aquatic > Freshwater > River | place: USA: Oregon...
GCGGCGGCCCATGCGGGCTGGCGGGGTTTGGCTGGTGAGGGGGGGAAGGGCGTTTTGGAGGCGACGGTCGAGGCATTGCGAGTGAAGCTCCAGGATTTAGGGCAGCCCTCTGCCTTGTTGGCTTGGTTGGGGCCTTGCATTGGCCCCACACGGTTTGAAGTTGGCGCCGAAGTTCGACAGGCCTTTCTGGAACACAGCCCGCAAGCTGCCAAAGCTTTTGTTCCACATGCAGCGCATCCCGGCAAATATTGGGCCGATCTGGCTGGGTTGGCCCGCCAACGCCTACAAAACTTGGGCGTCACGCAACTCCATGGCAATGACAGTTCGCCTAAGTGGTGCACGGTGTTGAATGAGGACATCTTCTTTTCCCACAGGCGCGACCGCGTCAGCGGACGGTTTGCAGCGGCCATTTGGCGTCAAAAAACTTGAGTTCTGTCAGCTAATTGAAGGCATTTCCCTGCGATACTCATTCCCTCAAGTCACCGAGGAGACAATCAATGGGGCCCAACGCAATGCCGTCATGGAGTGAGGCAGCCGAGCAATTCAAGAAGAATTTTGGTGACAGCTGGACCCGCGCCCTTGAATCGTTCCAGCGCTTGGACGGCAGCGAGCCGGGTCTCAAGGGCTTGACCTTGTCGCCTTCCAAGTTAGAAGCGATCCAGCAAAACTATTTGCAAGAAGCCACCCAATTGTGGAACCAGGGCTTGCAAGCCAACCCAACCCTCAAAGACCGCCGATTCAATGGCGAGGCTTGGTCTCAAAACCCGATTGCCGCCTTTTCTGCCGCTTCGTACCTTCTGAACGCACGCACTCTGATGGCCTTGGCCGACGCCGTGGACGCCGATGCCAAAACCCGTGCACGCATCCAATTTGCCGTCGAGCAATGGGTGGCCGCCTCTGCCCCCAGCAATTACCTGGCCTTCAACGCAGAAGCCCAGAAGAAAGCCATCGATACCCAAGGCGAAAGCATCTCCAAAGGCCTTCAAAACCTGATGCATGACATGCGCCAAGGCCATGTGTCCATGACCGATGAAAGCCTGTTCGAGGTGGGCAAGAACGTGGCCACCACCGAAGGCCAGGTGGTGTTCGAAAACGAGTATTTCCAGCTCATCGAATACAAACCCTTGACCGCCAAGGTCTATGAAAAGCCTTTCCTGTTGATTCCGCCTTGCATCAACAAGTTCTACATCCTGGACTTGCAGCCGGAAAATTCTTTCATTCGCTATTGCGCAGCCCAGGGCCATCGCACCTTTGTTGTGAGCTGGCGCAACCCCGACAACAGCATGGCGCAAGCCAGTTGGGACGACTACATAGAGCACGCAGCCATCAAGGCCATCGAAGTCACGCGCGAAATTGGCGGCAGCGCACAAATCAATGCTCTGGGCTTCTGCGTCGGCGGCACCATCCTGACCAATGCCTTGGCGGTCTTGGCCGCGCGGGGTGAAAAGCCGGTGGCCAGTGCCACGCTGCTCACAACCCTGATTGACTTCAAAGACACCGGCATCCTGGATGTGTTCATCGACGAAAACTTTGTCCGCTTCCGTGAAATGCAATTCGCTGCCGGCGGCATGATGCCTGGCCGCGACATGGCGCAAACCTTCAGTTTCTTGCGCCCCAACGATCTGGTCTGGAACTACGTGGTGGGCAATTACCTCAAGGGCGAAACCCCACCGCCTTTCGACTTGCTTTACTGGAACAGCGACTCCACCAACTTGCCTGGCCCTTTGTATGCCTGGTACCTGCGCAACACCTACCTTGAAAACCGCCTGATCAAACCAGGTGCCGCGACGGTCTGCGGCGAAAAAATAGATTTGCGCAAAGTGGACATGCCCATGTACCTTTATGGTTCACGCGAGGACCACATCGTGCCCATCACGGGCTCGTATGCATCCACCCAGGTCTTTCCTGGCAAGAAGCGTTTCATGATGGGCGCGTCCGGGCACATTGCCGGTGTGATCAACCCACCCGCTGCAAAGAAGCGCAGCCATTGGGTGCGCAACGATGGCAAATTTCCCAAAGACGTGAACGAATGGATCGCCGGCGCCAAGGAAACCCCTGGCAGCTGGTGGGAAGATTGGGCAGGCTGGCTCAAATCCCACGCTGGCAAACAAGTTGCCGCGCCCAAGGCTTATGGTCGCGGCAAGTACAAAGCCATCGAAGCCGCACCGGGTCGCTATGTGAAAGCGAAAGCCGCCTGAAGATTTTTTTGGAGACGACGTAAATGGAAGATATTGTCATTGTTTCAGCCGCACGCACAGCCGTGGGCAAGTTTGGTGGTTCGTTGGCCAAAGTGTCTGCCACCGAGTTGGGCAGCATCGCGATCCGCGAGGCCATCGCTCGTGCAGGCATTGAAGCCGCCCAGGTGGGCGAGGTCATCATGGGCCAGGTGCTGGCTGCGGGCGCAGGCCAAAACCCGGCGCGCCAAGCGCTGATGAAAGCTGGCGTGCCTAAAGAAGTTCCTGGTTTGACGATCAATGCCGTGTGTGGCTCGGGCTTGAAGTCGGTCATGTTGGCGGCACAAGCCATCGCTTACGGTGATAGCGAGATTGTGGTGGCGGGCGGCCAGGAAAACATGAGCGCTTCGCCGCATGTGCTGCTGGGCTCGCGCGATGGCCAGCGCATGGGCGATTGGAAAATGATCGACTCCATGATCGTTGACGGCCTGTGGGACGTCTACAACCAGTACCACATGGGCATCACCGCAGAAAACGTGGCCAAAGCCCACGGCATCACCCGTGACATGCAAGACGCCTTGGCCCTGGCCAGCCAGCAAAAAGCCTCGGCGGCCCAAGACGCTGGCAAATTCAAGGACGAGATCGTGTCGGTCTCTTTGCCGCAGCGCAAGGGCGACCCCATTCTGTTCAACACCGATGAGTTCATCAACAAGAAAACCAACGCCGAAGCCTTGGCTGGTTTGCGCCCCGCGTTTGACAAAGCCGGCTCGGTGACCGCTGGCAATGCCTCCGGCATCAACGACGGTGCGGCAGCCGTGGTGGTCATGAGCGCCAAGAAAGCAGCTGCGCTGGGCCTCAAGCCTTTGGCCCGCATTGCCGCTTTTGGCACCAGTGGCTTGGACCCCGCCACCATGGGCATGGGCCCTGTCCCCGCATCGCGCAAAGCACTGCAGCGCGCGGGTTGGAACGCCGCCGATGTCGACCTGTTCGAATTGAACGAAGCCTTTGCAGCGCAAGCCTGCGCCGTGAACAAAGAGCTGGGCATCGACCCCGCCAAAGTCAACGTCAACGGCGGAGCGATCGCCATTGGCCACCCCATCGGCGCTTCTGGTTGCCGCATCCTGGTGACCTTGCTGCATGAAATGCAAAGACGCGACGCCAAGAAAGGCTTGGCTGCGCTGTGCATTGGCGGTGGCATGGGCGTGTCCCTGGCCATTGAGCGCTAAACCCCTTATTTAAAACAACTCATTCAACAACACAGGAGACAGAGCATGAGTCAAAAAGTAGCTTACGTCACGGGCGGCATGGGTGGCATTGGTACCGCCATTTGCCAACGCTTGCACAAAGATGGTTTCACCGTCATTGCAGGCTGCGGCCCCACGCGCGACTTCAACAAGTGGCTCGACGAGCAAAAAGCGCTGGGCTACACCTTCTACGCTTCCGTGGGCAACGTCAGTTCCTGGGAGTCCACGGTCGAGGCCTTCACCAAGGCCAAAGCTGACCATGGCCCCATCGATGTGCTGGTCAACAACGCCGGTATCACGCGCGACCGCATGTTCCTCAAAATGACCCGCGACGATTGGGACGCTGTCATCGACACCAACCTGAACTCCATGTTCAACGTGACCAAGCAGGTCGTGCCGGACATGGTGGAGCGGGGCTGGGGCCGCATTGTGCAAATTTCATCGGTCAACGGTGAGAAGGGCCAAGCGGGTCAGACAAACTACTCCGCTGCCAAAGCCGGCATGCACGGCTTCACCATGGCCCTGGCCCAGGAAATGGCCAACAAAGGCGTGACCGTGAACACGGTCAGCCCGGGCTACATCGGTACCGACATGGTCAAGGCCATTCGCCCCGATGTTCTGGAAAAGATTGTCGGCACCGTGCCGGTCAAGCGCCTGGGTGAGCCCAGCGAGATCGCCTCCATCGTGGCCTGGCTGGCCAGCGAAGAGGGCGGTTATGCCACTGGCGCCGACTTCTCCGTCAACGGCGGCCTGCACATGGGCTAACCCCCGTCCTTGCGAGGCCCAAAGGGCCGCGGCAACCTCTGGGTTCCGCGGCCCTTTTTCATGCGGCAAGCCAATCCAGGATAATCGGGCCATGCCTTTCCCTCCCGCTCAACGCTGGAAATTGTCGGTGGCGCCCATGATGGACTGGACCGACCGACATTGCCGCTACTTTCACCGACTGATCACCCAGCACACTCTGTTGTACACGGAGATGGTGACCACCGGGGCGCTGCTGCATGGGGACGTGCCGCGCCATTTGCGCTTTAACGCAGAAGAGCATCCCGTGGCGCTTCAGTTGGGGGGCAGCGAGCCTGGGGACCTGGCGCAATGCGCCCGCCTGGGGGAAGCCTGGGGCTATGACGAAATCAACCTCAATTGCGGCTGCCCGTCCGAGCGCGTGCAGCGTGGCGCATTCGGCGCATGCTTGATGGCCGAACCGCAGTTGGTGGCCGACTGTGTCAAGGCCATGTGCGATGTCACCAGCCTGCCTGTGACCGTGAAGCACCGCATCGGCATCGACCAAAACGAGTCCTATGACTTTGTGCGCGATTTTGTCGGCCAGGTCAGTCAGGCCGGATGCCGTGTTTTCATTGTGCATGCACGCAATGCCTGGCTGAAGGGCTTGTCGCCCAAAGAAAACCGAGAAATTCCGCCGCTGCGCTACGAGGTGGTGACGCGCTTGAAACAAGATTTCCCCTCCCTGATCTTTGCCATCAATGGTGGCATTGACAGCGCGGAACAAGTGGATGCGCAGTTGCAACAAGTCGACGGCGTGATGGTGGGCCGCGCCGCCTACCACAAGCCCTGGCTGATGCACGACTGGGATGCCAAGTTGGTGGACGTGCCGCCGGTGCGAACAAGCCGTGACGAAGTGGAACAAGCCATGGTGGCCTACATGCAGCGAGAGGCGCAGCAACACGGTACCTCGTGGTATGCGATCGCACGGCACATGCTGGGTTTGCGCCATGGCGAAAAAGGTGCGCGCCGTTGGCGTCAGGTCTGGAGTGACCACCGCCTGAAACTGCAAGCGCCTGAGCAAGTTCATGCGCTGGCGCAGCGTGCGCTGCGCACAGACGCACAAGAGGTGCCGCTTGCTGCCTGAACAACGTGTTCGTTTGGCCAAATTGCTGATTTGGCTGACGCCCGCTTTGTGGGCGGTCAATTCCATCGTGGCGCGCAAGGCCCCAGGCATCGTGGATCCGCACGTGTTGGCCTTGGGGCGGTGGGCGCTGGCGGGGGCCATTTTGGGTTGGATCGCCCGCCATGAGTTGTGGCAACACCGCAAAGACATCTGGGCGGTATGGCCGCAGTATTTGACGCTGGGCGCTTGCGGCATGCTGATTTGCGGCGCCTGGCTTTATGTGGCGGCCCACACCACCGGTGTCATGAACATCGCCCTGATTTATGCCGCTGCGCCGGTCCTGATTTCGGTGGGTGCGGTGCTGTGGTTGGGCGAGCGCATGACGGTATTGCAAGGCATTGGCGTTGGCATTGCCATTGTGGGCGTCTTGCATGTGGTGACCCAGGGCGAATGGTCGGCGCTGGCGCGGGTCGAGTGGGTGGTGGGCGATTTGTTGATGGTGGCGGCGGCCACAGCCTGGGCTGCTTACGCTTTGTTGCAAAAGAAGTGGTCCACCACATTGGGGTCAACCGCCCGGTTGGCCTGCATTTGCATGGGAGGTATCGTTTGCTTGATGCCCTTCGCTATTTGGGAGTCTGTGCAGCCCCAAGCGCCCGCATGGTCACTGAATGCCACGCTTTTGGTGATTGCAGCCGGGATCATTCCTGGCATTGGTGCCTATGGCATTTACGGTTGGGCCCAAAAAGTATTGGGCGCCAGTCGGGTGAGCGTGACGCTTTACCTCGGCCCGCTCTGGGGCGCGCTGTCTGCATGGGGCGTCATGGGGGAGCCATTGGGATGGCACCATTTGGTCGGCGCCTTGTTGATCTTGCCAGGCGTGGCCTTGGTCACGCAGTTCCGACAAAACGGAGCGGGTTGAATCTTAAGCTGCAGCTTGCAGCCCATTTTGAAAATGGGCTTGCATGCGTTGCGCGCTGGCGTGAGGGTCGCGTGCCAACAAGGCCTGGACGATGCCGCGGTGCTCGTTCATGGATTCTTCGATGCGTCCCGACTTCAGCAAAGAGTTGTGGCGGTTGAGCTTCATCACCTTGCGCAAATCGGCCACCATTTGGTCGCGCCAGCGGTTGTCGGCCAGTTCCAGCAAGCGGCGGTGAAATTGCTCGTTGATTTCAAAAAAGCGGTCCCGGTTCTGGCGCGCTGCTTCGAGTTCGGTTTGAAGATCCACCAATTCCTGCAATTGCTGGGGCGTGGCTTTTTCCGCGACCACGGCCGCGGCGTCGGATTCCAGCAAGGCCAGGAGGTGGTAGACGTCTGTCAGGTCTTTTTCATTGACCTCGGTCACATAGGCCCCACGTCGAACCTTCATGGTCACCAGGCCTTCAGCGGCCAGCACCTTCAAAGCTTCACGCAGGGGGGTGCGGCTGATGCCGTATTCCTCGGCAATTTTCAGCTCGTCGATCCAGCTGCCGGGCTCAAGCTCGCGCGAAAAAATGCGCTGCCGCAGCAGTTCTGCAACTTCTTCGTACAGGGCGCGAGGGGTCAAGGTGAGGGCAGACATGGCTGGGAATTGTAAGCTCAAATAATATTTTGCATCAATAATTATGAATGATATGATGCTGACCGCCTGAACACACCTTGTCCTGCCATGACACAAAAACCCTTTGAATTCAACGCTTCCAACCTCGAAGCCTGGGCGAAAGCCGCCGCCAAATCTGCCCCCGGTGGGGATGTTCAAGCGCTGAATTGGGTGACCCCCGACGGCATTTCGGTCAAGCCCTTGTACACGGCCGAAGACACGCGGGACCTGCCGTATGCCAACACCTTGCCCGGTTTTGAGCCTTTCTTGCGCGGCCCGCAAGCCACCATGTACGCGGTGCGTCCCTGGACGATTCGTCAATACGCAGGCTTCTCCACCGCAGAAGAGTCGAATGCGTTTTACCGCAAGGCCCTGGCGGCCGGTGGCCAAGGCGTGTCGGTGGCCTTTGATTTGGCTACCCACCGCGGCTACGACTCGGACCATCCTCGCGTGACGGGCGATGTGGGCAAAGCCGGCGTGGCGATCGACTCGGTCGAAGACATGAAGATTTTGTTCAACCAGATTCCGCTGGACAAAGTCTCGGTGTCCATGACCATGAACGGCGCCGTGCTGCCGGTGCTGGCCGGCTATGTGGTGGCGGCCGAGGAGCAGGGCGTTTCGCAAGACAAACTCAGCGGCACCATTCAGAACGACATTCTGAAAGAGTTCATGGTGCGCAACACCTACATCTACCCGCCCGAGCCTTCGATGCGCATCATTGGCGACATCATCGAGTACACGGCGAAAAACATGCCGAAATTCAACTCGATTTCCATTTCGGGTTACCACATGCAAGAGGCCGGTGCCAACCAGGCGCTGGAACTGGCTTTCACTTTGGCCGATGGCAAGGAGTATGTGAAGACTGCCATTGCCAAAGGCATGGACGTCGACGACTTTGCAGGTCGCCTGTCGTTCTTCTGGGCCGTGGGCATGAACTTCTACCTGGAAATCGCCAAGATGCGCGCGGCACGCCTGCTGTGGTGCCGCATCATGAAGGGGTTCAACGCCAAGAACCCCAAGAGCCTCATGTTGCGAACCCACAGCCAGACTTCTGGCTGGTCGCTGACCGAACAGGACCCTTACAACAACGTGGTGCGCACCACCATCGAGGCCATGGCGGCCGTGTTCGGGGGCACCCAATCGTTGCACACCAACAGCTTTGACGAAGCGATTGCCCTGCCCACAGAATTCAGCGCACGCATCGCGCGCAACACCCAGCTGATCATTCAGGAAGAAACCCATATCACCAACGTGATCGACCCCTGGGCCGGCAGCTACATGATGGAAAAGCTGACCCAGGACATGGCCGATGCGGCCTGGGCCATCATCGAAGAAGTCGAGGCCATGGGCGGCATGACCAAGGCCGTGGATTCTGGTTGGGCCAAGCTGAAAATCGAGGCGGCCGCGGCGCAAAAGCAAGCGCGCATCGATTCCGGCAAAGACGTGATTGTGGGCGTCAACAAATACAAGTTGGCCAAAGAAGATCCCATCGACATCCTCGCCATTGACAACGTCAAAGTGCGCGACGGCCAGATCGAGCGCTTGCAGCAAATTCGCGCCACGCGCAACGCCGCCGCTGTGCAAAAGGCGCTCGACGCCTTGACCGCCGCCGCTGAAAAAGGCGATGGCAATTTGCTGGACCTTTCCATTCAAGCGATTCGCTTGCGCGCCACCGTCGGCGAGGTGTCCGATGCGCTGGAGAAAGTTTTCGGGCGCCACCGCGCCGACACACAAAAGGTGACCGGTGTGTACGCTGCCGCTTATGACTCTGCCGAAGGCTGGGAACAGCTCAAGAAAGAAATTGCGGCGTTTGCCGATGCCCAAGGCCGTCGCCCCCGCGTGATGATCGCCAAGCTCGGCCAGGACGGCCATGACCGTGGCGCCAAGGTGGTGGCCACCGCCTATGCCGACCTCGGCTTCGATGTGGACATGGGGCCTTTGTTCCAGACGCCCGAGGAGTGCGCACGGCAAGCCATTGAGAACGATGTGCACGCCGTCGGCGTTTCCACCCTGGCCGCAGGCCACAAAACCCTGGTGCCGGCCATCATTGCCGAGTTGAAGAAGCAAGGCGCTGACGACATCATTGTGTTCGTAGGCGGCGTGATTCCGCGCCAAGACTATGAATTCCTGTACGACGCTGGCGTCAAAGGCATTTATGGCCCGGGCACGCCGATTCCGGCCAGCGCCAAGGACGTGCTGGAGCAAATTCGCAAGGCCTTGGGCGCTGCCTGATCTAAGCCCAGAGCATGGCCGTGAGCTCGCTGCCTTCCTCCGCGCTGTTTGAAGCCATCGTGCACGGTGGCGCGGCGGTGCAACGTCGCGGCATGGCCAAGGCCATCACACTGCTGGAGTCCACGCGCGCGGACCATCGCGAGCAAGCCGATGCTTTGCTCACGCAGTTGTTGTCCCAAACAGGCCGATCGTTCCGCCTGGGCATCAGCGGCGTGCCTGGCGTTGGCAAAAGCACCTTCATTGAAGCCCTGGGCTTGTACCTGATCGGGCAGGGGCACCGCGTTGCCGTGTTGGCTGTGGACCCCTCGTCCAGCATTTCGGGCGGCTCGATCCTGGGCGACAAGACACGCATGGAGCATTTGTCGGTTCATCCCCAGGCCTACATTCGACCCAGTCCCAGCAGTGGCACCCTGGGCGGCGTGGCCGAGAAAACCCGCGAGTCCATGCTGGTCTGCGAGGCTGCAGGCTACGACGTGGTCATCGTTGAAACCGTAGGCGTGGGGCAAAGCGAAACCGCCGTGGCCAACATGACCGACATGTTTGTGCTGCTGCAATTGCCCAATGCCGGTGACGATTTGCAGGCCATCAAAAAAGGCGTGATGGAACTGGCCGATCTGGTGGTCATCAACAAGGCCGACATTGACGCTTCAGCCGCCACGCGTGCCGAAGCCCAAATCACCAGCGCGTTGCGATTGTTGGGCATGCATGGCCATCCAGAACATGCCCACCCTGTGGAGACACTCTGGCATCCGCAAGTGGTGCAAATCAGCGCCTTGCTCAATCGCGGCGTCGACGCCTTCTGGGCCAAGGTCAGCGAATTCCGCGACCTGCAAACCCGCAACGGCAAACTGGCGGATCGTCGACAGCAGCAAGCCCTGTCTTGGATGTGGGAGCGCATCGACGCTGGCCTGAAACACGCTTTCAAGCAACATGCCGCCGTGCGAGACCTGTTGCCTGGCCTCACGGCACAGGTTGCCAGCGGTCATCTGCCGGCTTCCACCGCTGCAAGACAACTCCTTCAACTGGCCACCGTCATGGCGAGCGGCGAAGCTGCGCGGCCATCTCATCTTGAGGCCGCCGCGCCCGCTGGGTTCGCGGTGACGAGGAACAACTCCTACCAACCCTAGAGAATCATCATGCATGACATCATTGAACAATTGGAAAAAAAGCGTGCCGCTGCTCGCCTGGGGGGCGGACAAAAGCGCATTGACGCGCAACACGCCAAAGGCAAGCTGACCGCCCGCGAGCGCATTGAGGTGCTGCTGGACGAAGGCACCTTTGAAGAATGGGACATGTTTGTCGAGCACCGTTGCACCGACTTCGGCATGGAAGACAACAAGATCCCGGGCGATGGTGTGGTCACCGGCTACGGCATGATCAATGGCCGCTTGGTGTTTGTGTTCAGCCAGGACTTCACCGTGTTTGGCGGTGCACTGTCCGAGCCGCATGCAGAAAAAATTTGCAAGATCATGGACCAGGCCATGAAGGTGGGCGCACCCGTCATCGGTCTGAACGACTCCGGTGGCGCCCGCATCCAAGAAGGCGTGGCGTCCTTGGGCGGTTATGCCGAAGTCTTCCAGCGCAATGTGATGGCCAGCGGTGTGATTCCGCAAATCAGCATGATCATGGGGCCTTCCGCAGGCGGTGCGGTGTACTCGCCGGCCATGACCGATTTCATCTTCATGGTGAAAGACAGTTCCTACATGTTCGTCACGGGCCCCGAAGTGGTCAAGACCGTGACGCACGAAGAAGTCACTGCAGAAGAGTTGGGTGGGGCCCTGACCCACACCACCAAGAGCGGCGTGGCCGACATGTCGTTCGAGAACGATGTGGAAGCGCTGCTCATGTTGCGCCGCCTCTACAACTACCTGCCTTTGAACAACCGCGAGAAAGCGCCAGTGCGCCCCAGCGGCGATCCCACCGACCGCATGGACCTGAGCCTGGACACCTTGGTGCCGGACAATCCCAACAAGGCTTATGACATGAAAGAGCTGATCGTCAAAACCGTTGACGATGGTGACTTCTTCGAGTTGCAGCCCGAATACGCCAAAAACATCCTGATCGGTTTTGCCCGCATGGGCGGTCAGACGGTGGGCATCGTGGCCAACCAGCCTTTGGTGCTTGCCGGTTGCCTGGACATCAAGAGCTCGATCAAGGCCGCGCGCTTTGTGCGCTTTTGCGATGCCTTCAACATTCCTGTGGTGACCTTTGTCGACGTGCCGGGCTTCATGCCCGGCACCTCGCAAGAGTACGGCGGCATCATCAAGCATGGCGCCAAGCTGCTCTATGCCTATGCCGAGTGCACGGTCCCCAAAATCACCGTCATCACCCGCAAAGCCTATGGGGGTGCCTACGACGTGATGTCGTCCAAGCATTTGCGCGGCGACGTCAACTTTGCCTGGCCCAACGCTGAAATTGCGGTGATGGGCGCCAAGGGCGCGGTGGAAATCATTTTCCGTGAAGACAAGAACGATCCGGTCAAGCTTGCCGCGCGCGAGGCCGAGTACAAGGCCCGTTTTGCCAACCCGTTTGTGGCCGGCGCACGCGGCTTCATTGACGACGTGATCCAGCCGCACGAGACCCGCAAGCGCATTTGCCGCTCGCTGGTCATGCTCAAGGACAAAAAGATCGACAACCCGTGGCGCAAGCACGGCAACATTCCGCTGTGAGCGCTGAGGAGAGACCGAACATGTTTACCAAAATCCTGATTGCCAACCGCGGCGAAATCGCTTGCCGTGTCATTGCCACTGCCCGCAAGATGGGCATCCAAACCGTTGCCGTTTACTCTGAAGCCGACCGCGAGGCGCGCCATGTGTCTTTGGCCGATGAAGCGGTGCTGTTGGGGCCTGCGCCTTCCCGCGAGTCTTATCTGGTGGCCGACAAAATCATCGCCGCCTGCAAGGCCACAGGTGCACAAGCCGTGCACCCCGGTTATGGCTTCTTGAGCGAGAACGAAGACTTTGCCAGGCGCTGCGAGGAAGAGGGGATTGCCTTCATTGGCCCCAAGCACTATTCCATTGCAGCCATGGGCGACAAGATTGCCTCGAAGAAATTGGCCAACGAAGCCAAGGTCAACACCATTCCCGGCTACAACGACGCCATCGAAAGCGCTGAAAAAGCCGTCGACATCGCCAAGGGCATTGGCTACCCCGTGATGATCAAGGCTTCGGCTGGTGGCGGCGGCAAAGGCCTGCGCGTGGCCTTCAATGACAAAGAGGCTTTTGAAGGCTTCACGTCTTGCCGCAATGAGGCGCGCAACAGCTTTGGCGATGACCGCGTGTTCATCGAGAAATACGTGGAAGAACCGCGCCACATTGAAATTCAGGTGCTGGGCGATTCGCACGGCAACGTGCTGTATTTGAACGAGCGCGAGTGTTCCATCCAGCGCCGTCACCAAAAAGTGATCGAGGAAGCGCCGTCGCCCTTCATCAGCGATGCCACCCGCAAAGCCATGGGCGAGCAAGCCGTGGCCCTGGCCAAAGCCGTGAAGTACCAGAGTGCCGGCACAGTGGAATTTGTGGTCGGCAAAGACCAGAGCTTCTATTTCCTGGAGATGAACACCCGCTTGCAGGTTGAGCACCCTGTCACCGAATGCATCACCGGTTTGGATCTGGTGGAGATGATGATCCGAGTGGCAGCAGGCGAAAAGCTGCCCCTGACCCAAGCCGATGTGAAGCGTGAGGGTTGGGCGATCGAATGTCGAATCAACGCGGAAGACCCATTCCGTAACTTCTTGCCCTCCACCGGACGCCTGGTGCGCTTTCAAACGCCAGAGCAGACGATGTTCCAGTCGGACACCACCCAGCTCCAGGGCGTGCGCGTGGATACCGGCGTCACGGAAGGTGGTGAGATCCCGATGTTCTATGACTCGATGATCGCCAAACTGATCGTGCATGGCCGTGACCGCAACGAGGCCATTGCCAAAATGCGCGAAGCCCTGAATGGCTTTGTCATCCGCGGCATCAGCTCCAACATTCCCTTCCAGGCCGCTTTGCTGGCTCACCCGAAATTTGTCACGGGCGACTTCAACACCGGCTTCATTGCAGAGCATTACGGCCAGGGCTTCCGCGCCGAAGATGTGCCCCACAGCGACCCGAATTTCCTGGTGGCTTTGGCCGCCTTTGTGCGCCGCAAATCGCGTGAGCGTGCGGCTTCCTTGAGCGGTCAATTGCCGGGCTACGATGTGAAAGTGGGCCAGGAGTACACCGTCATTGAGCTCGGCCAAGCGGGCCAGCACCGCTACATTGACGTGCATGTGGATGATTACCCCAGCAAGCACGGCGTGGCGGTCATTCAGGTGGGCGACAAGCGCTACGCCATCGAGAGCCATTCGCGCTTGAACGACATTTGCATCACCGGCCATGTGAATGGCCAGCCCTTCACGGCGCAAATTGAGCGCGGAACTTTGAAAAATCCCCTGGCTTTGCAAGTGCAACACAATGGCACGCGCATTGAGACCCTGGTGGTGTCGCGCCGCATGGCCGACCTGCACAAGCTGATGCCTTACAAGGCGCCGCCCGACCTGAGCCGCTTTGTGTTGTCGCCCATGCCCGGCTTGTTGGTCGATGTGGCTGTTCAGCCCGGGCAAAAGGTGCAAGCGGGCGAGCGTGTGGCTGTCATTGAGGCCATGAAGATGGAGAACGTCTTGTTCGCCGCGCAGGATGGCGTGGTGAAGAAGGTTGTGGCTGGCAAAGGCGAGTCGCTGACCGTGGACCAAGTCATTGTGGAGTTCGAATGAGCCAACGTCCTTTCAAAGTGCTGGGCATCCAGCAAATCGCCATCGGTGGCCCTGACAAAGGCCGCTTGCAAAAGCTCTGGGTCGAAATGTTCGGCCTGGAAGTGACCGGCACCTTTCGCAGTGAGCGCGAAAATGTGGACGAAGACATTTGCGCCATCGGCACGGGGCCGTTCAAAGTGGAAGTGGACTTGATGCAGCCGCTGGACCCTGAAAAAAAACCAGCCGTGCACACCACGCCGCTGAACCATGTGGGCTTGTGGATCGATGATTTGCCGCTCGCCGTGCAGTGGCTGAGCTCGCAAGGCGTGCGTTTTGCGCCCGGTGGCATTCGCAAAGGCGCTGCAGGCTTCGACATTTGCTTTGTGCACCCCAAAGGCAACGATGAATTGCCCATTGGCGGTGAGGGCGTCTTGATCGAGTTGGTGCAAGCCCCTCCTGAAGTCGTTCAAGCCTTCAGCGCCCTGGCCTCCCAATAAAGGGTTTCGTCACTGGCGCGATTTTGCGCGGGCGAGGGCGGCTTCGATGATGGCTTTTTTGCGGTCCACCGCAGCCACATCGCTGGCCGACGTGTGGGTGTGACCGCTTAAGTCCGCCAATTTGGCATGTGCCTTGGCCTGCAGTCGCTCATCATGTTCTTGGGCTTCCCGGCTCAGTCGACGGCCGCGCGCCTCATAGCGCGTGCGCGCCAAGTCTGCTTGAGCCGTTGACCAAGCATTCCAGCCCGTTGCATCACCACTGACATTGTCAACTCGAATGCAGTCCACGGGACAGACCGGAATGCAGAGCTCACAGCCCGTGCAATAGGGCTCGATGACGGTGTGCATGCGCTTGTGGGTGCCCACAATCGCATCGGTCGGGCAGGCTTTGATGCACAGCGTGCAACCAATGCAGGTGTCTTCTTCGATCCAGGCCACGGTTCGAGGCGTTTCCACGCCATGGTCTGGGTTCAGCGGCAAAACCGGTTGTCCGGTGATGCGGGCCAAGCGCTCAATGCCTTCCTGTCCACCCGGGGGGCATTGATTGAGGGGGGCTTGCTGTTCAGCGATGGCCTGGGCGTAGGCCGCGCAATCAGGAAAGCCGCACCGCGTGCACTGGGTTTGCGGCAGTGCCGCCAACACCAGGTCGCGAAGGGCTTGTAGGCGCATCAAGCCCTGCGACGCGCCGCCGTCTTGCGAGCGGGCTTGGCAGCCACCGAGGCTTTTTTCGCTGCGACGCGCTTGGGCTTGACCGCCGCTTTGGCGGGCTTGGTCGTCTTGCCTTCGTGTTCCAGGATGAAAGCGCGAACGTGCGGGTACACCACCTCGCGCCAGCGACGGCCGCTGAAAATGCCATAGTGGCCCGCACCCTTGGCTTCCAGATGATGGTGCTCACGGCGCACAATGCCCGTGCACAGACTGTGGGCAGCTTCCGTTTGACCAGAACCCGAGATGTCGTCCAGTTCACCTTCCACCGTCAGCAAGGCGGTGCGGGTGATGTCTTGCGGACGCACAAGCTCTAACTCGCCTTCGGGGTTGCGAACCTCCCAGGTGCCTTTGACCAGTTTGAATTCCTGGAAAACGGTTTGAATGGTTTCCAGGTAATAGTCGGCGTCCATGTCCAGCACGGCGTTGTACTCGTCGTAGAACTGTCGGTGCGATTCGGCGCTGGAGTTGTCGCCCTTGATCAGGTCTTTGAAGTAGTCGTAATGGCTCTTCAAATGGCGGTCCGGGTTCATGGCCACAAAACCGGTGTGCTGCAAGAAGCCTGGGTAAACGCGACGACCGGCCCCTGGGAAATTCGAAGGCACGCGGTAAATCACATTGTTCTCAAACCAGCTGAAGCTTTTATTCATCGCCAGGTTGTTGACCGCAGTGGGCGAGCGTGTGGCATCGATGGGGCCACCCATCATGGTCATGCTCAAAGGCGTTTGCTCGCCACGCGAAGCCATCAAGGACACGGCAGCCAGCACGGGCACGGTGGGCTGACAGACGCTCATCACATGGCAATGGCCGTAGGTGGCTTGCAAATGGCGAATGAACTCTTGCACGTAGTTGACGTAGTCGTCCAGGTGGAACTCGCCGTGGGTGAGTGGCACCAGCCGGGCATTTTTCCAGTCGGTGATGTAAACCTTGTGACCGGTCAGCATGGTTTTGACGGTGTCGCGCAACAAGGTCGCATAGTGGCCCGACAACGGCGCCACGATCAGCACCACGGGCTGCTCTTTGAGCTTGTTCAGGGTGGCGGCATCGTCACAGAAGCGTTTGAAGCGGCGCAGCTCGCAAAAGGGCTTGTCAATTTCAACACGCTCATGAATCGCCACATCCACACCGTCCACGGGCACGGACTGAATGCCGAAAGAGGGCTTTTCATAATCTTTGCCAAGGCGGTAAATCAGGTCGTAGGTGGCCGAAATGCGCTGCGAAATTTGCGACTGCCCCAAGGGCGACAGAGGGTTGCTGTACAGCTTGGCAGCTGCCTGTGCAAAGTCCGCGAAAGGCTCCATCAGTGAGCGTTGCGTTTCGTAGATCTGGTAAAGCATGGGCGCGACCTTGGTTCAAATATGTTGCAGTGCAATATAACAGCAGACTGGCGCGCAAATTGGAGTCCAGACACCAATTTGCGCGGGCCGATAGGCTTAGACGACCTTGGCAATCGATGCGCAAACATGCGCAATGTTCTTGCTGTTCAGGGCTGCCACGCACATGCGCCCGGTATCGGTGCCATACACCCCAAATTCGGTGCGCAGACGCACCATTTGGTCTTTGTTCAAGCCCGAGTAGCTGAACATGCCGATCTGGTCGGTGATGAAACTCATGTCCTGTTGAACACCGGCGGCCTTCAGCCCGTCCACCAGTTTCTGGCGCATGTCCTTGATGCGCACGCGCATCTCGCCCAGCTCTTTTTCCCACAGGGCGCGCAACTCGGGGTTGCTCAGCACGGCGGCGACCACGGCGCCCCCATGGGTCGGTGGGTTGGAGTAATTGGTGCGAATGACAATCTTCAGTTGCGACAGCACGCGATCGGCTTCTTCTTTGTCAGCACACAAAACCGACAGGGCGCCGACGCGCTCGCCGTAAAGGCTGAAGCTCTTGGAGAAAGAGGTAGACACCAGGAAATTCAAACCAGCGGCGACGAATTTGGCCACCACGGCACCATCTTCTTGAATGCCATGGCCGAAGCCTTGGTAGGCCATGTCCAGGAAAGCGGTCAGGCCTTGCGCCTTTACCACTTGAACCACCTGGTCCCATTGTGCGGCGGTGATGTCATAGCCCGTGGGGTTGTGGCAGCAAGCATGCAAGACCACGATGGTGCCTGCGGGAGCCGCTTTCAAAGAGGCCAGCATGCCTTCAAAGTTGACGCCGCGTTTGTCAGCATCGTAGTAGGCATAGGTTTCCACGGTGAAGCCCGCCTGTGTGAACAGGGCGCGATGGTTTTCCCAGCTGGGGTCGCTGATCAGCACTTTGGCTGTGGGCAACAATTTTTTCAGGAAGTCGGCGCCAATTTTCAGGCCGCCTGTGCCGCCCAAGCCTTGGACGGTGGCCACACGGCCGCTTTTCACAGGCTCAGACTCCGGACCGAAGACCAGGCCTTTGACGGCGCTGTCGTAGGCTGCAATGCCGTCAATCGGCAGGTAACCGCGTGCCGTGGGCTTGTCCATCATGGCTTTTTCTGCTTGCTGAACGCATTGCAGCAAGGGCAATTTGCCGTTGTCATCAAAATAAACGCCGACACCCAGGTTCACTTTGTGGGGGTTGGTGTCTGCGGCAAATTGCTCATTCAGTCCCAGGATGGGATCGCGGGGCGCCATCTGGACGCCAGTAAACATAGACATCGTCGGTCCTTGGAGGAGGGTCTTGTGAAGAAAAAAAGCCGGGAAGGGCGCAGAGTGCGCTAGGCTACACGGTTCGCCATGAATTTTAAGTCATGGCGCAGCCTGTTTTCCCCCTGTTTTGTTTGAGCGCCCATGACCCTCGTGCCAGTTGAAGTTGAAGCGCCCGCTCAAGGGCAGTTTGTCTCCTATCCGGGCTCGCCGTTTGAGCTTTACCAGCCCTATCCACCGGCGGGTGACCAGCCTGCGGCCATCGACAAGCTGTCTGAAGGCTTACGCGACGGCGAAGTCTTTCAGACCTTGCTGGGGGTGACCGGGTCCGGCAAAACCTTCACCATGGCCAATGTGATCGCGCGCTTGGGCCGTCCCGCCATCGTCTTTGCCCCCAACAAAACCCTGGCAGCGCAGCTGTATTCGGAGTTCCGGGAGTTTTTTCCGAAGAACGCCGTGGAGTATTTCGTCAGCTACTACGACTATTACCAGCCAGAAGCCTATGTGCCGCAACGCGACCTGTTCATTGAAAAGGACAGCGCCATCAACGAGCACATTGAGCAAATGCGCTTGTCCTGCACCAAGAGCATTCTGGAGCGGCGTGACGTCATCATCGTGGCCACCGTGTCGGCCATCTACGGTATCGGTGAGCCGGAGAGCTACCACCGCATGGTCATGACCTTGCGCACCGGTGACAAGCCAGGCCAACGCGAGCTGATTGCGCAATTGGTGCGCATGCAATACGCGCGCAATGACACCGAGTTTGGCCGGGGTTGCTTTCGGGTGCGCGGAGACACCATTGACGTGTTTCCGGCCGAGCACAGTGAAATGGCCATCCGCATTGAGCTCTTTGACGATGAAATCGAGTCCCTGCAATTGTTTGATCCGTTGACGGGGCGGGTGCGTCAAAAAATCCCGCGCTTCACGGTTTATCCCTCCAGTCACTATGTCACGCCGCGCGACCGTGTGCTTGCGGCAGTGGAAACCATCAAGGTGGAGCTCTCGGAACGGCTTAAAGAGTTGGTGGGCATGGGCAAGCTGGTGGAAGCGCAACGCCTGGAGCAGCGGACCCGCTTTGACCTGGAAATGCTGAGCGAGGTCGGGCATTGCAAGGGAATTGAAAACTACACCCGGCACTTGTCGGGTGCGGCACCCGGCGATCCGCCCAGCACGTTGACGGATTACTTGCCCAAAGACGCCATCATGTTTCTGGACGAAAGCCATGTGCTGATGGGCCAGTTTGGCGGCATGTACAACGGCGACCGGGCCCGCAAAACCACCCTGGTCGAATATGGGTTCCGCTTGCCCAGTGCCTTGGACAACCGTCCCTTGAAGCTGGAAGAGTTTGAAAAGCGCATGCGCCAAGTGGTGTTTGTTTCGGCCACGCCCGCCGATTACGAAAAACGCCATGCCGGCCAGGTGGTCGAGCAATTGGTCAGGCCCACTGGCTTGGTCGATCCTGAGGTGGAAGTCCGCCCGGCCACGCACCAGGTCGACGATGTCCTGGGTGAAATACGCTTGCGCGTGGATCGCCATGAGCGCGTTCTGATCACCACCCTGACCAAGCGCATGGCCGAGCAATTGACGGACTATTTGGGTGACAACGGCGTCAAGGTGCGCTATTTGCACAGCGATGTCGACACCGTCGAGCGCGTTGAAATTTTGCGCGATTTGCGCTTGGGCACCTTTGATGTGCTGGTGGGCATCAACCTCTTGCGTGAAGGCATTGACTTGCCAGAAGTGACCCTGGTCGCCATCCTCGACGCCGACAAGGAAGGTTTCCTGCGCTCAGAGCGCAGCCTCATCCAGACCATTGGCCGCGCTGCGCGCAATCAACATGGCAAAGCCATTTTGTATGCGGATGTGATGACCGAGTCGATGAAGAAAGCCATTGGCGAGACCGAACGCCGCCGCGCCAAGCAGATCGCCCACAACCTTGAGCTCGGCATCACCCCGCGCACGGTGGTCAAACAGGTGCGAGACCTGATTGACGGGGTGTACAGCGAGAAGGCCGGTCGCGAGGCTGAGCGATTGGAGCAACAGCGCATCCGCTTTGAAGACATGAGCGAGAAAGACATTGCGCGCGAAATCAAGCGACTGGAAAAGCAAATGATGGAGCACGCGCGCAATCTGGAATTCGAGCAAGCCGCGCGCACCCGAGACGAATTGGCCAAACTCCGGCAACAGGCCTTCGGCGCCCCAGGCAAAGACAACCTGACCGCCGCCTGATCCCCCACATCCTTCATTGCGCAGTCCCAAAGGGGCCGCGGCGATCTCTCGCCACTGAGGGACCGCCGCGCTGCACTCGCAATGATGGGTTATTGATGGAAACCCTAAGTTGATGTCTTGGACAAAATCGTTGTACAGTTCAGTACCCGAGCAATTTGTTTGGTCTTCTGCTATACTTGACTTAACTAGTCGACAAAGCCCGTCGACACAGCCCCAAAGGAGCTTGCCATGCGTCTTACCACCAAAGGTCGTTTTGCCGTTACCGCCATGATTGACCTGGCTTTGCGCCAAAACAATGGCCCCGTCACCCTGGCCGCCATCAGCCAGCGCCAGCAAATTTCCTTGTCCTACCTTGAGCAATTGTTCGGCAAGCTGCGCCGCCACGACCTGGTCGAATCCACCCGCGGTCCCGGCGGTGGTTACACCTTGGGCCGCAAAGCCACCGAGATCACTGTGGCAGACATCATTGTGTCGGTCGATGAGCCGATCGATGCCACCCATTGCGGTGGCAAAGAAAACTGCATGGGCGAGGCCGGCCGTTGCATGACCCATGAACTGTGGTCTTCCTTGAACCAGCGCATGGTGGAGTTTCTCGATTCGGTCACCCTGCAAAAATTGGTGGACGAGCAGCTCGCCAAAGGCGTGCAAATTGAAGACAAGCCCGTCATCAAGCGTGCCATCTCCAGTGCGCCCGTGGTCAAGCCGATCCGTGTCAATGCGCCGAATTCTGTGTTTGCCTTGGGCAATGCTTTTGCCAAAAGTTAATTTATGACCCCCCATTTCCCGATTTATCTTGACTATGGATCTACCACGCCGGTCGACCCGCGTGTGGTGGATGCCATGATTCCCTGGCTGCGAGAGCATTTTGGCAACCCGGCTTCACGCAGCCATGCCTGGGGCTGGGAGGCTGAAGAAGCCGTCGAAAAAGCCCGTGCCGATGTGGCTTCCCTGATTGGGGCTGACCCCCGTGAGATCGTTTGGACCTCGGGTGCGACCGAGTCCAACAACCTGGCGATCAAGGGCGCTGCCCACTTTTACAAGTCCAAAGGCAAGCACCTGATCACGGTGAAAACCGAGCACAAGGCCGTGTTGGACACCATGCGCGAACTCGAGCGCCAGGGCTTTGAGGTCACTTACCTGGATGTTCAGGAAGATGGCATGCTGGACATGGCCGCCGTTCAAGCCGCCATCCGGCCCGACACCATTCTTTTGAGTGTGATGTTCGTGAACAACGAAATCGGTGTGGTGCAAGACATCACGGCGCTGGGCAAACTGTGCCGGGAAAAAGGGATTGTGTTCCATACGGACGCCGCCCAAGCCACGGGCAAAATTGACATCGACCTGCAAACGCTGCCGGTTGACCTGATGAGCCTGGCTTCCCACAAAACCTATGGCCCCAAAGGCATTGGCGCCCTGTACGTGCGCCGTAAGCCGCGCATTCGCCTGGAAGCCCAGATGCATGGCGGCGGACACGAGCGCGGCATGCGCAGTGGTACGCTGCCCACGCATCAGTGCGTGGGCATGGGCGAGGCCTTCCGCCTGGCCAAGCTAGAAATGGCGCAAGACCTGGCCAAAGCCCAGCGCTTGCAAAAGCGCTTGTTGGATGGCTTGAAAGACATTGAACAGGTGTTTGTCAACGGCAACCTGGAACACCGCGTCCCCCACAACCTGAACATCAGTTTCAACTATGTGGAGGGCGAGTCGCTCATCATGGGCATCAAGGGCTTGGCGGTGTCCTCGGGTTCCGCATGCACCTCGGCCAGTCTGGAGCCCAGCTATGTGTTGCGTGCCTTGGGCCGCAGTGACGAGTTGGCCCACAGCAGCCTGCGCATGACCGTGGGCCGCTTCTCGACCGAAGAAGAAATCGACTACGCCGTTGCCACCATCCGCGAGAACGTGGCCAAGTTGCGCGAACTCAGCCCCCTGTGGGAAATGTACAAAGACGGCATTGACCTCAGCACCATCCAATGGGCTGCCCACTGAGCCACCTACAAGACAAGAAGAAGAGAATTCATCATGGCCTACAGCGAAAAAGTCATTGACCATTACGAAAACCCACGCAATGTGGGTTCGTTTGACAAAGGCGACGAAGACGTCGGTACCGGCATGGTCGGTGCGCCTGCGTGCGGCGACGTCATGAAACTGCAAATCAAGGTCAACCCGATGACTGGCGTGATTGAAGATGCGCGCTTCAAAACCTATGGCTGTGGCTCAGCCATTGCGTCGTCTTCTCTGGTGACCGAGTGGGTCAAGGGCAAAACCCTGGACGAAGCTGCGGCGCTCAAGAACAGCCAGATTGCCGAAGAGTTGGCACTGCCGCCCGTCAAAATCCATTGCTCCATCCTGGCTGAAGATGCCATCAAGGCAGCTGTGGATGACTACAAAAAGAAGCACGCACACTGATTGGGATTCAGATGGCCGTCACACTGACAGAATCCGCCGCCAGGCACGTGACCCGTTACTTGTCCAAACGTGGCAAGGGCGTGGGCGTGCGCCTGGGCGTTAAAACCACAGGTTGTTCCGGCTTGGCCTACAAGCTGGAATATGTGGACGACGTGAGCCCAGAAGATGTGGTGTTTGAAGGCCATGGCGTGAAGGTCTTGATTGACCCCAAAAGCCTGGCTTACATCGACGGCACAGAGTTGGACTTTGTGCGCGAAGGCTTGAACGAAGGTTTCCGCTTCAACAACCCCAACGAGCGCGATCGCTGCGGCTGCGGCGAGTCGTTCCGGGTCTGACGTGGCCACCCTCGGCTTGACGCTGTCGCAACAGCTTGCGGCAGATGACTTCAGCTTGTTCCAATTGCCGCGCCAGTTTGTCTTGGACCGGTCCGAACTCGATGGCCGATGGAAAGACCTGCAGCGAGAAGCCCATCCCGACAAATTTGCCGCGCAAGGTGCCGCGGCCCAACGCGTGGCCATGCAGTGGTCTGTGCGCATCAATGAAGCCTACCAACGCCTGAAAGATCCTTTGAAGCGCGCGGCCTATCTCTGCGAATTGGGTGGCGCACCCATTCAGGCGGAAGTCAACACGGCCATGCCCTCCGCCTTTTTGATGCAACAAATGGCATGGCGCGAGGCCTTGGACGAAGCCCTGAGCATGCCGGCCTTGGAGACCTTGCACGAGGACGTCATTCGCGTTCGCCGTGAGCATCTCGCGCTGTGCGAGCGGCAACTTGACCTGGACCATGATTTTTCCCAGGCTGCCGCCACAGTGCGTGCCCTGATGTTCATCGAACGCTTTGCCCGCGACATTGAAACCCGCCTGGACAACATGGACGACGTCTAACGGCGACAATACAGCTTATGGCGTTGTTACAGATTTCCGAACCGGGCCAAGCCCCAGACCCTCACCAGCGTCGCATTGCGGTGGGCATCGATTTAGGCACCACCCATTCTTTGGTGGCCGCCATGCGCAATGGCGTGGCCGAATGCTTGCCTGACAACGACGGCCGAGTCATTCTGCCTTCGGCTGTTCGCTTTCTTGAAAATGGGGGGCGTCAAATTGGGCATGAGGCCCTGAAGAACCAGGCTGAAGACCCCCAAAACACCATTGTTTCCGTCAAGCGCTTCATGGGGCGCGGGGTCAAGGACATTGCTCAACCTGAAAAGCTGCCCTATGTCCTTTTGGACAAGCCCGGCATGCTTTCGTTGCAGACGCGCGTGGGCGAAAAGTCCCCCGTGGAAATCAGTGCGGAGATCCTGGCCACTTTGCGTTACCGCGCCGAGGACACCTTTAACGATGATTTGTATGGTGTGGTGATCACGGTCCCGGCCTATTTTGACGATGCCCAACGTCAAGCCACCAAAGACGCCGCCCAATTGGCGGGTCTGAATGTGCTGCGTCTGATCAACGAGCCCACTGCTGCCGCCATTGCGTATGGCCTGGACAATGCCAGCGAAGGCATTTATGCGGTTTACGATCTCGGCGGTGGCACCTTTGACATTTCCATCTTGCGTCTCTCGCGCGGCGTTTTTGAGGTCTTGGCCACTGGCGGCGACTCTGCCCTGGGCGGCGACGACTACGACCGTGCGCTGGCCGACTCGGTGTTAAGCCAGGCGGGCCGCCAACTGCACACGGCAGCAGACAAGTCGTCCAGCCAAGTGGCGGCGCGTGCTTGCAAAGAAGCTCTTTCTGAGAGCGACCAAGCCGCCTTTCGTTTGCAACTCTCGGATGGCTTGTTAGAGCAAACCGTGAGTCGCAGCCAATTCGAACTTGCCACCGCCAGCCTGACGCAACGCACGCTGTCTGCGGTGCGCAAAGCCTTGCGCGACGCCAAAATTCAACGTGACGATGTGCAAGGTGTGGTGATGGTGGGCGGCTCCACCCGCATGCCCCAAGTTCAGCATGCGGTGGCCGAATTTTTTGGCCGTGCCCCCCTGAACAATTTGAACCCGGATGAAGTGGTGGCTTTAGGTGCCGCACTGCAAGCCAATCAACTTGCAGGCAACAACCCAAACGGTGAGTTGCTGTTGCTGGATGTGATTCCTTTGTCTTTGGGTATCGAAACCATGGGTGGTTTGGTGGAGCGCATTGTGCCGCGCAACCAAACCATACCCACCGCCATGGCCCAAGACTTCACCACATACAAGGACGGGCAAACAGCCTTGGCCTTGCATGTGGTGCAAGGCGAACGTGACTTGGTGGCCGACTGCCGAAGCCTGGCCCGCTTCGAATTGCGCGGAATTCCGCCCATGGCGGCGGGTGCTGCCCGGATTCGCGTCACTTTTACCGTGGACGCCGATGGCTTGCTCAGCGTGGCGGCGAAAGAGCAGGGCAGTGGGGTTGAGGCCCAGATCACCGTCAAACCCTCCTATGGGCTTTCCGACGATCAAATTGCGGCCATGCTGCAAGACAGCTTCTCCACCGCCGAGCAAGACATGAAGGCCAGGGCCGTGGTCGAGGCCCGGGTGGATGCCGACCGCATGTGGCTGGCCACGCAAAGCGCCCTGGATGCCGATGGCGACTTGCTGAGCGCAGATGAGCGCCAGCATGTGCAAGCCTTGATGGCGGCCACGCTGGCCGCCAAAAGCTTGGACAATGCGGCAGAGATCGAGGCCGCGACCGAGGCACTGGCCAAAGGCACGGAAGCTTTTGCGGCACAGCGCATGAACCGCGGTATCCAGCATGCGCTGGCCGGAAAGAACATCGAGACATTGGAATGACAACGCTCAAGATATTGCCCCACCCTGAGTATTGCCCGCAAGGCAAGGAAATTCAAACTCTGCCAGGCAACACCATTTGCGAGGCCTTGCTCGACAACGGCGTCGCCATTGAGCATGCTTGTGACATGAGTTGTGCTTGCACCACTTGCCATGTGATCGTGCGCGAGGGTTTCGCCTCCTTGAACGAGCAGGATGAAACCGAGGAAGATTTGCTGGACCGCGCCTGGGGACTTGAGCCTCAGTCGCGCCTGAGTTGCCAGGCCATCGTGGGGCAAACGCCCTTGGTGATCGAGATTCCCAAGTACACCATCAACCACGCCAAAGAAAACCACTGAGGGCCGCCATGCGTCAGATCATCCTTGACACGGAGACCACGGGTCTTTCAGCCGAGACGGGTGACCGCATCATCGAGATTGGCTGCGTTGAGTTGCTCAACCGCAAGCTGACACGCAACAACTTTCATCATTATGTGAACCCTGAGCGTGACAGCCATGAGGATGCGCTCAAGGTCCATGGCATCAGCAACGAGTTTTTGCGTGACAAGCCGCTGTTTGCCCACATTGCCGATGAGTTGCTGGCTTACATCGAAGGCGCTGAACTCATCATTCACAATGCCCCTTTTGACCTTGCTTTTTTGAACAAAGAGCTGGAGCGGTTGGGCAAAGGGCCCATCACCGAGTTTGTGGCGGGCATCACAGACACTTTGGCCATGGCCAAGGACATGTTTCCGGGCAAACGCAATTCACTGGATGCCTTGTGCGATCGCCTCGAGGTGGACAATTCCGGCCGCACCTTGCACGGCGCTTTGCTGGACGCGGAATTGCTGGCCGACGTCTACATCAACATGACCCGTGGCCAGGATGCCTTGCTGATCGACGCGCATGCAACGGGTACCGCTGAAGAAGGCGGGGTCAGCCTGATCGATTTGCGCCAATTTGATTTGCCCGTGATTCAGGCCTCCGAGCAAGAATGCGCTGCCCACGAAGAGGTCCTGAAGCAAATGGACAAAGCCAGCGGCGGAAAAGTCGTTTTCCGAAGCCTGGAAAATTCTGTGGCATAATATTGTTCTTTGCTGAATACAGCTTGCGTGGTTAGCTCAGTGGTAGAGCATCGCCTTCACACGGCGGGGGTCGGGGGTTCGAAACCCTCACCACGCACCACATAACCTCACACTCATCCCTCAAATTCTTTTGCTTGCAAAAAGCCTGAGAGTTTTTTAGTTTCGCAGTAAGACGATATTGCGATAACCCAGTCGGATCAACCCCTTTTCTTGAAAACGCCTTAATTGTTGGTTGACCCTTTGCCGCGAAGCCATGGCGGCCTGTGCTAAGTCGGCTTGGCTCACCCTCAATTGGACACCTTCGGGAACTTGCACGCTGTTGTATCTGGCAATGCGCTCTAAAGTTGCCCAGACCCTTTTTTCTAAAGTGGGCATCACCTGATCGGCCAAGGTGTCAAACAACTGATTGATGCGAAAGCCCAAAATGCGCAGCAAATCCACGGCCACAGAGGCATCTTGACTGATGAGTTCCAGTAACTTGGCTCGGTCGACCTGTAAGACTTGGCTGGGCAAAGCCGCTACCAAATCGGCAGGGTAGGTGGTGCCTGCAAACACAGAACTTAAACCCGAAATTTCGCCAGGCAGCATCCAGCGCAAAAGCTGTTCCTCGCCGTCAATGGTGGTCACGCTGACGCGCATCCGGCCCTTGACCACCAACAGTGCGAATGAAATCGACTGACCGCGACTCACGACGGCTTGACCTGTTTGCCAGGAACGAATCACGCCGATTCGCATCAAAGCTGCTGTGGTGCTGGGTGTCAAGGCTGAATTTTCTGCCCATGACTTGGACAAGGCCATGACGTCCATGTTTTTGAGGGTAGCGCCACGTAACGCGACGGGTGTTGAATTCATAGGGCGGCAGGATCGGGTAGGCCTCATTTAGTGGATGTCTCCATTTTGAGTGCTTTCCCTTAAATTGTCACGTGGGTAACAATTGGATGATTCGTTGCGTTTTCCAATGTGAAGGACTTGAGCCAGCTCAAGCAATAGCCTTTTCATTGGAGACAACATGCCGCTCTTTCTTTCTTCACTTCTTAGAACTGCATTGGCCTTTGCTGCCCTGGCTTGGGGTGCCACCGTGTGGGCCCAGATGGAAACCCTGCGAATTCAGGACTACCCCGGCCTTGGCAATATATTGGTGCGTGTCGCTGCGGCCAACGGCTATTGCGAGAAGCACGGCATCAAATGCGAGCTCAAATCGATCCCTGCTGCGCCTTTGGGAATACAGACGCTGTTGGCCGGTGACATCGATGTTGCTTATGGCCCAGCCGAGGTGGTCATTCAAGCGGTCAACAAAGGGGCTGACCTCAAGATCATCGGTAGCGGCTCCCGTTCAAACATTTTCTACCTGATGGCGGGGGCACACACGGAGACGCCAAATGCAGCCAAAGGCTATCCGGCCGTGATGGCCGATTTGAAAGGCAAAAAAATCGGAGTAACCGCGCGGGGGTCTGGCGCTGAGTTTCAGCTGATCGACTTGCTGAAAGGTGCTGGCCTGTCTGGCAGTGACGTGACCATTGTCCCGGTGGGTTCACCGAATACGGCTTTGCCCGCCATCGCCAACAAACAAATTGACGCGCTCATGCTGTTCTCACCCATGGACGGCTTTTGTGTGGCAATGAAAGTGTGTCGCGTGATTGTCGATCCCCGTCAGGGCGAAGGTCCCAAGGAGATCACGCAACTCAATGGTGCCGCAGCACCCATGACGGTTCGAGGTGATGTTGCGCAAAAGAAAAGTGCCGCCTTGGACGCCTTTGCGAAAGCCATGCGTGAATCCGAAGCGTTTATTCAAAACCCCGCCAACTTCGGTGCTGTTCTCAAAGTCATCAACGACACCTTCAAAATTGAAGGGCCAGCTGGGGCCATGGCCGTGGAGACCTCACTTCGCAATGCCATCAGTGGCTCAGGCTTAGCCTTTTCTTTAGATCCCAAAGCATTGCAAGCAGCAGCGGAGTATTTGCACAAAACAGCGCAAATCGATAAAACAGTTGATACCTCAAGAATTTTGCAATTGCGTTGATCCATGCACGCCGTCAACCCAAGCACCGAATCAAACCAACAAACCCTTGCCATCTCGGTTGATGGCGTCAGCTTGAGTTTTGATGGGACCCACCCGGTCTTGTATGACGTGTCATTGCACATCCAGCAAGGCGAATTTGTCTCATTGGTCGGCCCCAGTGGCTGCGGTAAAACGACGCTTTTGAACATGGCCGCAGGTTTGGTTGCGCAGACCGCAACAGGAACCCTCCAATTGGCCGGCGCCACGCCAGTTCAAGGAAACCCTCAAGTGGGTTACATGCTGGCGCGCGACAGCCTGCTGCCTTGGAAGACCGCATTGGAAAATGCGATGTTTGGCATGCAAGTGCGCGGTGTGCCCCATGCGCAAGCCAGGGAGCGCGCCCAAGCCATGCTGCAAGAGGTTGGTTTGGCAGGGTCTGAGAACGTCTATCCTAAGGCGCTCTCGCATGGCATGCGTCAGCGGGTCGCGCTGGCCCGAACCTTCGCGCTGGGCGCGCCTGTCTTATTGATGGACGAACCCTTTGGTGCGTTGGATGCACAAACCAAGCTGCAACTCGAAGATCTGTTGCTTCGTTTGTGCCAACAACATCAGCAGTCCGTCTTGTTCGTCACACACGACTTGTCAGAAGCGGTGGCGGTTTCTGATCGGGTGGTCGTCATGACCTCCAGGCCGGGGCGCATTGTCGCCAACATTGCCATCGACTTGCCCCGCCCGCGATCGATTCGCGAGCTGCAAAAAGATCCGCACTTCCACGAACTTTACGCACAGGTATGGTCTCACCTTGAATCTGGCTGGAGCAAACATGAAGGCTGAAAAATGGAAATGGGGCGCGGGGCATCTGGTCTTTATTGGTGGAATGTTGGCTTTGGGCGAATGGCTCACGGTCAACCGTTGGCTGGATCCGACCTTTGTTGGGCAACCCAGCGGGATCCTGAAGTATTTATGGAACAACAGCACATCGGGGCAGTTGTGGGTGGACATGGGTTGGACGATGGCCGGGACCTTGATTTCTTTCACCATCGGCAGTTCGGCGGCGATCGCCGTGGGGTTGTTGTTTGTCGGTTTTCCAAAGCTTGAAAAATTCCTGGAGCCTTATTTCAACGCCATGAATGTGATGCCTCGAATTGCTCTGGCTCCCCTGTTCATCTTGTGGTTTGGCTTGGGGCTAGGCTCCAAGATTGCGCTGGGTTGCAGTTTGACGTTCTTTATCGTTCTGTCGAGCACCGTTGCCGGCATTCGTGGCGTCAGCCAGGACCATGTGACGCTTTGCAAGACCTTGGGCGCGAGCGCAACGTCAACCTTCTTTCAGGTCACCCTGCCGGGAGCTGTCCCCGTGATTTTTTCGGGCCTGCGCTTGGGATTGATTTATTCGCTTTTGGGCGTCATAGGCGCAGAAATCATTGCCTCAGAAAAAGGTCTTGGCCAAGCACTGGCTTATTTGGGCTCCACTTTTGAAGTCAATGGCGTCATGGCCTTGCTTCTGGTCTTGGCCGTGATCGGCGTCAGTGTGATGAAAACAATGACATGGCTTGAAAAACGCTTGCTCCATTGGCAATGATCTAGATTTTTGATCTTCTGCATCGTCAGCTTCTATCAACATTTTTTCGAAAGCACACATTCATGGCTAATAAAAAACCTTTGAAATTGATCGATATCGCCAAACGCTACAAGCACATCACACCTGTGCCGCGCATGCCTAATTTTGCTGCCTGGATTGAAGGTGTGGACCTGACGAAGCCCTTGAGCAAAGCAGTCCAAGCGGAGTTGCGCCAAGCGCTGTTTGATTTTGAAGTGATCTTCTTCAAGCCCCAAGTGATCACGCCAGATCAGCACATTGCGTTGGCAAAAGTCTTTGGTCCCTTGTCATCGGGTTCTTATTTTGACCGCCATCCTTCTTCGCCAGACCTGGAGGTCATCACTTCCGACCCCGAACGCCCGCCATCGATTGACAACTGGCATACCGACATCAGTTGGAAGCCGCGCCCACCCTTGGGCACGGCGATTCAAATCACCGTCACGCCACCTGCGGGCGGCAACACCTGTTGGATCAGCACCAGCAAGGCCTATGAGTGGTTGTCCCCTGGCATGCAAAAATATTTAGAGGGCCTCACGGCGGTTCACAGTTGGGAAGTCTCAGGGTTTCGGGAAGCCTTGGGCAAGCGTGGCGATGAAGCCTTGATCGCCGCCATCAAGGCTTTTAAACCCGTGGTTCATCCCGTCGTACGAATCAACCCGGACTCCAAGCGCAAATGCATTTTTGTGAACAGTGATTTCACCCGTAACATCGAAGGCGTGGATCGCCATGAAGCGGTGGGCATCCTGCGATTTCTGCTGGAGTGGATGAAGAAGCCGGAATTCATGGTCCACCACCAATGGGAAGCCCATGGCATTGCCATCTGGGACAACCGATCAACCCAGCACTATGCAGTGGCCGATTACTGGCCTCACCACCGGGTCAATCAACGGGCCACCTTCGATGAGCAGGGGGTGAAGGCCGACAAAGTCAGTGTGAATCAAAAGGTTTTGGGGGGTGGGAAACTGACCTGAGGTAAATGCGCGGAGGACTCAGGAGGCCATTGAAGGGATGGCTAAGCCCTGGTTCGGCTGATTCAAGGCATCCATGCAATGCAATATCCCAATGCAATTCCCAGGCCTGCCACAAAGATCACCAACCAAGCGGGCACGGGTGCGTTGAGACCTCCAAAAATGCCTCCAAGCTCTGTTCCAAAGTCATTGCCATGCACGTTCAGACATTTTTGTCAGCAGTCCCTCTCATCTGCCGAGATTTCGCGGAGCCCCCCAAACCATGAACTGTCCAGCTTAATTCGTTTTTGGGTGGTTTTTACTTTTGCGGCAAGCCTCTGAACAGTAAAGCACCTGTTCCCAATTCTTGGCCCATGATTTTCGCCATGTCATGTCGCGTCCACATGTTTGGCAGGGCTTGCTGGGCAAGCTTTGTTTGTTGCCTTTGAAAGATTTTGGGGAGGACAAGTGCAAGCTCCTGCTGACGTTCGTTGCGGTTGTTGCAAATCAGGCAAAGCGCCCAGACCATAGCCTGAATTTTATTCAGCCTTGTTCGTGTCGATGTCTGCGCGTTTTGCCTCGCTTTCCTGCAAGTCGCCCAGGCGGCAGCCTGAAAGGGCCATCGCTCGCTAACATGCGTTCATTCCTTTCACAGTGACAGAGGTATGCGATGAACCGACGTGAACACATCCAAGCTTGGGCCGCAGGAATTCTCGCAGGATGCTTGGGGGCGGCTTCTGGCCAGACGCTTTCAGGGCGCACCCTTCGCTTCCTGGTGGGCTATCCTGTTGGCGGCGTGGCGGATTTTATTGCCCGTGCCTCCACGGAAGGGCTGGGTGCCAGCACAGGCGCGACCGTGGTGGTGGAAAACCGACCGGGCGCAGCGGGCAACATTGCCATGGAAGCCGTTGCACGGGGCGCACCCGACGGTTCCCTGTTGGGCATGTTCGGCAATTTGCAAGTCACCATGAACCCGCATGTGCCGCAGCTTTCTCTCAAAGGCGTTGACCCCATGCGCGCCCTGGTCCCGGTGATTGCGCTGGCAGACATGGTTCTCATGCTGGCTGTGACACCGCAATTCGGCGTCAAAACACTGGACCAATTTCTGGCCAAGGCCAAGGAGCAAGGACCCAAGGTTCGCCTGGGGCTGGCGGGCATTGGCACGCCACACCATCTGACCGCCTTGTTGCTGCAAAAGCATGCAGGATTGGACATGACGCTGGTGCCTTACAAAGGCGGGCCACCCATGATGGCCGATGCTGCTGGGGGACACCTGGATGCCGTGTTCACCACACTGCCGGTGGGCGGGCCCATGGTGGCAGCTGGCAAGCTTCACTGGATCGCCACTGTGCCGGCCACGCCCGTTGCCAGCTTGCCGGGCTTGCCTGCCTTGGCACCTCTTCTCAATGGCGAGACAGTGCCTACCGGCAACACGGTGTTTGCCCCTGTGGGGACACCCAATGCCATTTTGATCGAGCTGCATGATGCCCTGCGTAAATTGCTTGACACCCCTGCGCTGAGCGCGCGACTGCGAGCCAATGGGTTAGAGCCGTTGAACATTCCGCGGCAGGCCTTGGCGCAACACCTGCGCGATGAGTCCACCTACATGAAGGACTTCATTGCCAAGGTCAGAATTGATTTTTCGACTTGAATGGAGCGACAGAAGCATGATCATCGACGTTCACGGTCATTTCACAACCACGCCACCGCAAGTGGCAGATTTCAGAAAACAACAGGTGGCCGAGTTCAAACGCTCGGGAAAGGTGTTGAGCGACCCGCCCCAGGTGAGTGACGCAGAAATCAGGCATGCACTTGAGTCCAATCAACTTCGCATCATGAACGAGCGAGGCGTGGATCTGACCATTTTTTCACCGCGCGCCATTGGCATGGATCACCATGAAGGCAATGAGTCGACCAACATTGTCTGGGCCCGTTACTGCAATGACCTGATTGACCGCGCTTGCCGAATGTTTCCAGAGCGCTTTGTGGGCGTTTGCCAGTTGCCGCAAGCGCCTGGCGTGAAGCCTGGCAAAGCCGTGACAGATGAGCTTGAGCGATGCGTCAACACAATGGGCTTCGTGGGCGCGAACTTAAACCCGGATCCCACGGGGGGAAACTGGCGCGACCCTCCCTTGTGGGACAAGGATTGGTGGTACCCCTTGTATGAAAAGCTGGTGGAACTCAATGTCCCGGCCATGATTCATGTGAGTGGCTCCTGTAATCCGCATTTCAATGCGGTGGCGACACACTACATCAATGGTGACACCACCGCCTTTGTACAATTTTTGACGTCAGATATCTTCAAGGATTTTCCAAGCCTGAAGTTCATCATTCCTCATGGGGGTGGCGCCGTGCCCTACCACTGGGGACGTTACCGTGGGATCGCCCTTGACATGGGTTTGCCACCCCTGGAAGAAAAGGTGCTTTCGAACGTTTTCTTTGACACCTGCGTTTATCACCAGGCGGGCATTGACCTGTTGTTGAGTGTGGTCCCCAAAGAAAATATTCTTTTCGCCTCTGAAACTGTTGGCGCTGTTCAGGGGATTGACCCTTTGACAGGCCATTACTTTGATGACACGCGACGCTACATTGACGCCTCACGTGCAGCAGATGAAGACTTGCGCAACAAGGTCTACTCTCAAAATGCATTGGGCGTTTACCCACGTTTGCGAAGCCATCCACGCTTTTGCTGCTGATCGCGCCGCGCTGGATACATCCAAGGAGAAATCATGCCATTTGACCCCAGTCCGAAAGTGCAAAATCTTCAAAAGCAACTGACCGCTTTCATGGATGAACACATTTATCCAGCCGAAAAGCGCTTTGTCCAAGAGGCAGAGCAATTGGGCCCGTGGGAAGCTTATCCGGTCGTAGAAGAGCTCAAGCCAAAGGCGCGCGCTTTAGGGCTTTGGAATTTGTTTTTGCCAGAGTCAGAGCATGGCGCTGGCTTGAGCAATTTGGAATATGCCCCCTTGTGTGAAATCATGGGGCGTTCATTTTTGGCGCCAGAAGTTTTCAATTGCGCTGCGCCAGACACAGGAAACATGGAAGTGCTGGCCAGATACGCCAGTGCAGAGCACCAAGAACGTTGGCTCAAGCCTTTGTTGGCTGGTGAGATCCGCTCTTGTTTTGCCATGACAGAACCCAAGGTTGCCTCCAGCGATGCCACCAACATTGAGTCCTCCATCGTTCGAGAAGGGGATGAGTATGTGATCAATGGTCACAAGTGGTACACCACCAATGCCACGCATCCACGCTGTGATATTGCGATCTTCATGGGCAAGACCGACCCAGACAATCCTGACCGTCACAAGCAACAGTCCATGATCCTGGTGCCCATGAAATCACCGGGTGTGCGCGTCATACGGCCATTGCCGGTATTTGGCTATTACGGTGTTCCTGACCGAGCCTCCGAAGTGCTCTTTGAAAATGTTCGGGTGCCAGCAAATCATATGTTGCTGGGGGAAGGGCGTGGCTTTGAGATTGCCCAGGGACGATTGGGGCCTGGGCGTATTCACCATTGCATGCGACAAATCGGATTGGCAGAGCGCGCGTTGGAAGAGATGTGCCGCCGCAGTTTGTCACGCGTGGCCTTTGGAAAACCTGTGGCTCACCAGGGCGTCACAGTCGAGCGCATCGCGCAATCTCGCATTTTGATTGAACAGGCGCGCCTGCTGACGCTCAATGCAGCGCACCGCATGGACACTGTTGGCAACAAAGTGGCCAAAACAGACATCGCCATGATCAAGGTCGCTGTTCCCAACATGGCAAGCCAAGTGATTGATTGGGCCATTCAAGCGCATGGGGGAGGGGGCACCAGCAATGACTTCATCCTGGCGCAAGGCTACGCCATGTCACGCGTGCTGCGCTTGGCTGATGGTCCCGATGAGGTGCACCGCAATCAAATTGGGAAGTTGGAGTTGCGCAAATACATGCAGTGAATCTTGCTGATTTCAGGAAGCGATGGTGGACAGCCCGCATCGCATTCACACAGTGTTCCAGTGGTCATGCCCCCCCAAAAAAAGAACAAAATTGGAGCATCCGGCATGGGTAGATTCCCGATCTAGGGAAAACGTGAAAATCTTTTGGGTGACTTTTTGATACCTTCACGTCCAGCCTCATAGCCTTTCTTTCACACAAGGGCGATTGAGTTTCAAAAGCTGACCCAGGAGTTTTTTATGAAACGCAGACAGTTGATTCAACAAGGCGGTCTGGCCGGTATTTTGGCTGCGAGTGCGGCCCCAGCCATTGCCCAAAGCTTGCCCGAAGTTAAATGGCGCTTGAGCGCCAGTTGGCCCAAGTCTTTGGACACTTTGTATGGCGTCTGCGAAAACGTTTCCAAGCGGGTTGCTGAGCTGACAGGGGGGCGTTTTCAGATCACGTCCTTCGCAGCGGGTGAAATTGTCGGCGGTTTGCAAATTTTGGACGCCGTGCAAAATGGCAGCGTTGAGGCTGGTCACACAGCGCCTTACTACTTTTTTGGTAAAAATCCGGCCTTCGCCTTTGGGTCTTGTCTGCCCTTTGGCATGAATGCCCGGCAGCAAAATGCTTGGTGGTACCACGGTGGCGGCGAGGGGATGTACAACGATTTCGTCAAGTCGTACAACATCAAATGCATACCCGCTGGCAACACGGGGGGCCAAATGGGCGGTTGGTACCGCAAAGAGGTGAAAACCGTTGCCGATCTGAAGGGCATGAAGTTCAGGGTCGGTGGCGTTGCCGGCGTCATCCTGTCTCGCCTGGACGTCGTGCCGCAGCAAATTGCCGCAGGCGATATTTATCCCTCGCTTGAAAAAGGAACCATTGATGCGGCCGAATGGGTTGGTCCCTATGACGATGAGAAGCTTGGCTTTGTCAAAGTGGCCAAGTACTACTACACCCCAGGCTGGTGGGAGCCCAATTCGCAGAACAGCATGTTTGTGAACCTCAAGGCTTGGGAAGCACTGCCCAAGGAATACCAGGCTGCTTTCCAGGTGGCATGTGGTGAAAGCAATGCCGTTTCCATGGCCAGATACGACCACCTGAACCCAACGGCATTGAAGAGCCTGATCTCCAAGGGTGCCCAGTTGCGTCGTTTCCCCGATGCCGTGCTGGATGCCTGCTTCAAGGCATCAAACGATCAGTATGCCGAATGGTCCGAGAAACACCCTGAATTCAAGACCATGTACGAGTCTTACAACAAGTACCTGAAGTCACAAGTTGACTGGTTCCAGGTGGTTGAAGGCACGCACGACAACTACCTTGCCCGCAAATTGCGCGGAAGAGGCTAAGTTTTTGCCATGTGACGAAAAGCCTGGGCTGAAAAGCCCAGGCTTTTTTTTTGTCAACGCCCCGCGACTTTGAATCACCTAGGTGATTGTCAAATTTCAATGGCGCCGAATAATCGGCGACATCTTGAGGCCTCACCCCATTGCAAGGAGTTTCCATGAGCCAGCCTGGTTTTCTGTTGCGCGTTTTGTGCGCTTTGTCGTGTTGTCTGACTGCGGCACATGCGCAAGACAATGCCGCTTGGCCGACCAAGCCTGTCACCTTCGTGGTGGGCTTTCCGCCTGGCACGGCCACAGACAGCGTCGGTCGTGTGCTGGCCGAGCGTTTCAGCACCCGCTTGGGCCAGTCATTCGTGATTGACAACAAACCCGGGCAGGGAGGCAGTGTGGGTGCGGCTGCAGCGGCCAAGGCCAGGCCGGATGGCTATACCTTTGTGGTCTCTGCCACAGCGCCCATGAGCATCAATCCTTATGTGTACCCCAAGCTGTCTTATGACCCGATGAAAGACTTTGCGCCCGTGGGCATTCACACCTGGTTGCCCTATGCGATCGTGGTCAATGCCAACAGCAAGCTCAACACCTATTCGGATCTGCGTGCGGCTGCAGCAGCCGATCCCGGCAAGTTGACCTATGCCTCCATTGGCAATGGCACGACCAGCCATCTGATCATGTTGCTGCTTCAGCAGCGCACGAATTTGAAACTCACCCATGTGCCCTACAGGGGCAGTGCCCAAGCGCAAACCGATTTGATTGGCGGGCAAGTGGACATGACTTTTGACACTGTGGTGTCCATGCTCCCGCACATCAAATCGGGTAAGCTGCGTCCTTTGGCGGTGTCGACCCTGAAGCGTTCGCCTTTGTTGCCAGATGTTCCCACCTTGCATGAGCTCGGGGTCAGCAATTTTGAAGTGGGCGCCTGGCTGGGCTTGTTGGCGCCCGCAGGCACGCCAAAGTACATCGTTGACAAGCTGAACCAGGAGTTGAACCTGGCTTTGGATGATGAGGCTGTGAAAACCAAGCTCACGGCCATGGGATCTGAAATCTTGAAAAACAGCCCGGAGGAGTTCTCCGCATTCATCCGCTCCGAAAATGAGCGTTGGAGCAAGCTGGTCCGTGAGACAGGCGCCAAGGTTGACTGAAGATGAGCACTTCCGCACATGCGTTTCTGTCGGTGTTGGCGACGCACGGGATCGATCGTATTTTTCAAGTGCCGGGCGAAAGCTACATCGGCTTGCTGGATGCCGTTGCTGATTTTCCGCAAATTGACCTCGTCACTTGTCGCCATGAGGCAGGGGCAGGCTTTATGGCATGTGCCGATGGCCGGTTGACACGCCGTCCCGGCGTCTTGATGGTCAGCCGAGGGCCAGGCGCCTCCAATGCCAGCATCGCCATCCACACAGCGCAACAAGACGCCATTCCGCTGATTCTGGTGGTGGGGCAAGTGCCGCGCAAGGATTTGCGGCGCGAAGCCTTTCAAGAAATTGATTACCGCGCATTGTTTGGCACGGTCGCCAAATGGGTTTTTGAAGTGACTGCGCCGGACCAAATGGCGGAAGTCGCCTACAAAGCTGTGCGCATGGCTACGAGTGGGACGCCGGGACCGGTGGTGATTTCCATTCCAGAGGATCTCCAGCAGCAGGAGCAAGCCTCGATGCCTTGGCTTACCCGGGCCCAAGACCCGCTTGTGCCCAGTGCCCAAGGCTTGTCACGCGTCAAAGAACTGCTGACAGCTGCCCAAAGGCCATTGATCATCGCGGGCGGTGCCTTCGATGTGCCGGGGGGGCGCGAGGCTTTGGCAGCTTTTGCCCAGGCCTGGCAGGTGCCCGTCTGCGTTGCCTTTCGACGCCACGATATTTTCGCCAACAGCCATCCCTTGTTTGTGGGGGATCTGGGGCTGGCCAACCCTGCCAGCCAACTTGAATTGCTGCACAGCAGCGACTTGATTCTGGCCCTCGGTACCCGTTTGGATGACGTGACCAGTCAGAACTTCAGTTTCCCGCAGTACCCGCAACCTGCGCAACCGCTGGTACATTGCTACCCTGACCCACGCGCAGTGGGGTTGCATTACGCCGCTGAGGTGGGAATGGCATGCCATCCCAAGGGCCTGGTAGAAGCCTTGATGCCTTTGGAAGCTGCGCCTGTTCCAGCGTCACGCGCCACTTGGGTCCATCAGTTGCGACAAGCGCACCTGCAAATTGCTGCCTGGCCCTCCCGCCAAGCCGATGATGGCGTGCGCTTTTTTGAAGTGGTTCGTCATCTCAAGGCCTTGGCGCCCGATGATCTGCGGGTTTGCTTGGATGCCGGGACGTTTGCAGCACCCGTTTACCGCCACTTTGGCTTCGACTTTCCGCAGCGCTTGATGGCGCCTTTGTCTGGCGCCATGGGTTATGGCACCCCAGCGGCCGTGGCGACTGCATTGCGAGAACCGCAGCACCCGGTGGTGTGCATGGTCGGTGACGGTGGCTTCATGATGACAGGCAATGAGATGATTCTGGCCGTTCAGCGACAACTGCCCATTCTTTTTATCCTGGCCAACAATGGCAGTTACGCATCCATACGCATTCACCAGGACCGCGCTTACCCCAGCCGTCATCTGGGGACCGATTTGTTCAACCCTGACTTTGCTGCCATGGCCAAAGGCTTTGGCATGTCGGTGGAGAAGCTAGAGCGTGAAGACCAGATTGAGGCTGCGTTGCAGCGAGGACTGCAAGCCAAAGGGCCTTACTTCATTGAGGTGAAAACCAGCTTGAATGTCACTTTGCCTCAGGGCTGAGGCCGTCAACGGTGACGGTTTCAAAGTCACCTGGCAAGACGATTTCGAGAATTTCCAAGTCTTCTGAGTGCGCAATTTCGCGATGGCGAATGCCTGGCGGCTGGTGGACGCAGGTGCCTGCCTCCAGCCGATGTTGGCCCTGGCCTTCGTATTCAAATATCGCCCAGCCCTTGAGCACATAGACCAGTTGCAATGAAACTTTGTGAAGGTGCCATTCGCCGGTTGCATGGGTGCCTTCGCGTGCGCGAATGACATGCATGACCGCTTTGCCCTCGGTGGCCTGGTGAATGCCCAGGTCGCGGTATTCGAAATACTTTCGCAAGCCATCGTAGCGGAAGGGGCCTTCGCTGGCGTGTTGAATGCTGAATGCCATTTATGTCTCCTCGATGTTCATGGCGCACTATAAAAGAACGGCTGAAAATGACAATCCCTGTCAGCTTGACAGTCTGTCACCGAGCTCACAGAATTCCCAGAATTGCCACCATGGCCCTTCGGTATAGAAAAAATGATCCACAAATCCCATGCCACATTGCTCATGACCGGCGCTGCCGGTGGTCTTGGTCAAGCCATGCGGGCACGACTGGGTGAGAACTGTGATCTGCTCCGATTGAGTGATATCAGTCCTATGGCACCGGCAAAAGCAGGAGAAGAGGTGATTCAAGCCGACCTCTCAGATGCTGCGGCAGTCCAATCGCTTGTGGCTGGCTGCCAAGCCATAGTCCATTTTGGCGGCGTGTCGACCGAACAGCCTTGGGGGCCCATCTTGCAAGCCAACATCATTGGCGCCTACAACCTTTATGAGGCAGCGCGCATCCATGGCGTCAAGCGCATCATCTTTGCCAGCTCCAACCATGTGATGGGTTTTTACCGTCAAAATGAAGTGGTCGATGCTTTGACGCCACCTCGCCCAGACGGACTTTATGGTTTGTCAAAGGCCTTTGGCGAGGACCTGTCGCGCCTTTATTTTGACCGGTACGGCATCGAGACTGCTTGTGTGCGCATTGGCTCCTCGTTTCCAGAGCCGCGCGACCGTCGCATGTTGGCCACTTGGCTCAGTTACGACGATTTGCATCGACTCATCACCGCTTGTTTGACTACGCCTGTGTTGGGTCACAGCATTCTCTACGGCACTTCGGACAATTGTGTTTCCTGGTACGACAACCATTTGGCCAGGCACATTGGTTTTCGACCACAGGACAGCTCGGACGTCTTTCGAGAAGCGGTTTATGCCCGAACCTCCGAGCCAGATTTGAATGATCCGGCTGTGCTTTTCCAAGGCGGTGGATTTGTCAAAATCGGACCGCTCTGACACCTTGCCTCACTTAAAGCAGCTTGCCTGGGTTGAGCAAGGCATGCGGATCCAGAGTGCTGCGAATCCGCTTCATGAGTTCAAGCTCCAATGGCGAGCGCAAACGCACTAGCTCTTTCACCAAAACATGGCCAACACCATGTTCAGCGCTGAAGGTTCCACCGAAAGATACTGCCACGTCGTGAACAACGGCACGCACCGCGTCGGCAACTTCCCCTTGATTCGGGATGCGAGCCCATTCCTCGAAAGAAAAGCGCGGGATGAAGTGCACATTCCCATCCCCCATGTGCGCCACCAGCACGATGTCAAGCTTCGGCCAGCGCGCTTGTACTGCTTGACTGGCCTGTTCAATGAAAAGGGCCACCGATTTGACGGGCACAGCCACATCGGTGGACAAACCCATGCCCGCTTTGCGATTGGATTCCGAGATGCTGTGTCGAATATGCCAAAAGGCTGCCCGCTGCGACTCACTGGTCGCAATGGCGGCATCTCGCACCAGGCCGCGCTCAAAGAGCTGTGACAAGGCGTCCTCCATCAAGCCCTGCAGGTCGGCTTTGGCATAGGTGTCAGACAACTCGACCAGCACCGCATAAGGCGCTTGTGCGTCCGTGGGCAGTCGTACGCTGGGAAAGTGCGTCAAGACGGCTTGGAGCTGTAACTGGTTGAGAAGCTCGTAGCCGGCAATGCGGTCACCGGCCATGGTTTGAAGAAGCGCGAGACAAGCCAGCGCATTGTCAACATTGTCAAACGTGAGCCACGCCGTGCTGGTAATGGCCGGTTGAGGATGCAGACGGACGGCCACAGCGGTGATGATCCCCAGTGTCCCTTCGCCACCAATGAACAAATGCTTCAGGTTGTAGCCGGTGTTGTCTTTGCGCAATGTGCGCAAGCCATTCCAGATTCTGCCATCGGGCAAAACCACTTCCAGGCCGAGCACTTGCTCGCGCGTGTTGCCGTATTTCAAGACACCTGTGCCACCTGCGTTGGTCGACACATTGCCACCGATGTGGCAAGAGCCTTCCGCACCCAGTGTCACCCCATACAAGCGCCCGTGTCGAGCTGCTTCCTCTTGGATGGTTTGAAGAACGCAGCCTGCTTGGGCGATCAGGGTATTGCCAACTGGGTCGACCTCCAGGATGCGATTCATCCGGCGCAGGCTGAGCACCACAGGGGCCGTGCCCTCGGAACGTTGCGTTCCGACTGGCGTGGCCCCACCCACCATGCTGGTGTGGCCGCCTTGTGGAATGAGCTTCACACTGGCCTTTGCGCAGCATTGAACGACCGCTGCCACCTCTTGCGTGGTCGCGGGTTGTACTACGGCGATGACTTCGCCACGGTAACGACCTCGCCAGTCTTGTACATACGGGGCGACATCCGCTTCATCGGTCAGGACATGGGCTGTGCCGACGTGTTCTCGCAATTGATTCAACAACATGGACGCCTCACAAGCCTCGCGCACCCGAAGCTAAAAATCCACCATCGACCGGCATGGCAATGCCCGTGGTGTAGGAGGCTTCTTCCGAGGCCAGATAAAGGACCGCCGCAGCGACTTCTTGGGTATTGCCATACCGCTCCATGGGAATGGCTTTGGCATATTCTTCACGAAACTGATCCGTGTGAAGCACGCGGGTCATGGGCGTGTCCACAGGTCCAGGGCAGACGGCATTGGCCGTGATGCCATGCTCGGCCAATTCAACGGCCATTTGCCGGGTCAGCGCGACCACGGCGCCTTTGGACGTACCGTAGGCTGTGCGACCTGAGCCGACAGCCCGCAGACCCGCCACTGAGGCAATGTTCACAATGCGTCCCCAGCGATGGCGCATCATGAGGCGAGCGGCATGCTGAGCACACAGCAGCGTGCCAGTGACGTTGATGTTCATCGTGTCCACAAAATTGGCCAGAGGAAAGTCCAGAAATGGAAAGACTTTCGCAATCCCTGCGGAGTTCACCAAAACATCGCAGCGCTTGTCTTGGGCGTCAATTTCTGCGAAGGCTTGGGCAACGGATTCGGGATTGCCAACGTCCAATGCGATGGCTTGCGCTTGCCCACCTTGCTGATGAAGTTCATCCGCCAAAGACTGTGCATGAGGCAGGTCCAGGTCGGCAATCCAGACCTTGTGGCCTCGCGAAGCCAATCCTCGGCAGACTTCCGCGCCAATGCCTTTGGCGCCTCCGGTGACCACAGCGACTCGTTGGGGTGTTGTTGGCATGGACATACTTGATTTCACCTCTTTGCTTCTTGAACTCATTGCAGCAGCGCATTGACAGCACGGCCTGACACAATTTGACCTTTGCTGAAGGCTTCGTGCTGCGCTTCTACTTTATCGAGTTCGTACAAATAGTTGACCATCAGGCCGGCAGATTGCTGCAGTCCCTTTTTTGAGACATCCCCAGCCCAATTCAATTGAAACAAGGTCGACCCATTGGTGAGGTGGAATTTGGCCACGGCATCGCCTCTTTTCTCCAGGGTGTAGTGCATCAAGTAAATGGCGCCCAAGCGCATCAAGGCTTGCTTTTGCTCTGGCGTGCAGGTGGTGGGGTGCCAGCCTTCTTTGAGGCGTTCAGCCCATTTTTTGCCGCCCAAACCCACGGCAGCCACTGCTGCATCAAAACGTTTGAGCTGTGCAGGCGACGCATCAAAGCTTGGCAATTGCGCACCTTGTTCCAGCCAATGCGTGAAGCCTGGAATAGGGGAGAGGGTGGAGAACTGCTTGAGCGACGGTATCTCCTCGACCAGCTTTTGCGCGACGCGCTTGATCAAGAAATTGCCAAGCGAGACGCCCTTGAGGCCGGGTTGGCAGTTGCTGATGGAGTAAAAAATGGCTGTTTTGAAAGTTTTGGACAATGCGACTTCTGATTTTTTGTCGATCAGCAGGCCCACATCTGTGGCAATGCCTGGCAGCAAAGCCACTTCGACAAATATCAGCGGCTCGCCTGGCAGTTGTCGGTGAAAGAAGGCATAGCAGCGGCGGTCTGGCTGAAGCCTGCGTCGCAGGTCATCCCAGCCATCAATGGCATGAACGGCTTCGTGTTGAATGATTTTTTCCAGAAGCTGTGCTGGCGAATCCCAGGTGATTTCATGCAACTCCAGAAAGCCTGGGTTGAACCAAGAGCTCAAGAGGTGGTGCATGTCCGCATCGATGGCGGCCCATTGCGGATGGGTGCTCAGCTGCGGCAAAAGGTTTTCGCGCATCTTGATGACGGCCGATGTTCCTTTGGGAGCGCGGTTGATGCGACGCAAAAGTTCTTGGCGATCCGGTTCAACCACCTCGAACAATTGGATGAGGTTATGCGCTGTGGGCTGCGCGTGGTAGGCATCCGCTGCGGCTTTCACTTTGGCCGGGTCTGGATTGAAATCGCTTGCCAAAAATTCAAAGAATGCCAAACGCAGGGGGCCGCTGAGTTTCTCCCAATGCTCGATCAGCTTGGCGGCCATGCTTTGCGCATTGGACTCGCCTTGCGCGCCCATCAAGCGTTTCGCAGATTGACGGACGATTTCAAGAGAGCGCTTTTCAGCAAATCGTTCAAACATGGCCTACCCCCAAAGCCCAAGAATAACCCGTCTTTGGCCCTGTCCCGTCATTGCGAGCGCTGCGCGGCGATCTCAAGCGCGAAAGAGATTGCCACGCTTCGCTCGCAAAGACGGGTAGGTTAGGCTGACAGGTCCAAGAAGACCCTGCCATGTTCGATCTTGACGGGCCATGACTTCACCGCATCCGTTGCCGGACCGCATGCCACAGTCCCATCTTGCAAGTTGAACATCGCCTGATGAAAGGGGCATTCAACGTAATGTCCTTCAACAAAGCCTTCGCACAACTTGGCGTTGCCATGGCTGCATTGGTTGTCAATGGCAAAGATGCCGTCATCCACCTTGAAAACGGCAATGTCCAGCCCTTGGGGCGCGACGGCCATGCCGACGCCTTCAAAAAGATCGGCCTCGGCGGCCACGTCAATCCAGTTGCTCATGTCAAATCGGGTAAATGATGGAGTTGGGAATCATCTCGCTGTCAAACACACACAGGCGCTCTGCAAACTTCAAGCCGCCTGGGGTTTCGACAATGGTATCGATGTAGCGTCCCACGTTGAACACAGTGCTTTCCTTGTCATATTTTGTGCGAAAGACGGCGTAATTCGCTTCGCAGTGAATTCTGCCGTTTTCAACTTTTCGCACAATAGGCGCTCCCACGACGTGACGCTGGTAGTAAGGGTCATGGTAGAGGGTTTCCGTGATGCCATAGACGCGGTCTTTCAGCATGCCTTTGCTGGTCAAGGCCAGGGTTGCCAAAGGCAAGCCGCGCTCATGGTTTTCGCGGGGCTGCAATTTGTAGACGCAGTCGTCAATGAAGAATTCTGGCCAGAGGTCCCATTGGCCGCTGTCGACGGCGGCAGCGTAATCGGCATACAGATGCTGAAGGCCAAACCAGGTTTGCAAGTCCACCATCATCAATCCTCCATGACTTTGCGCCAGTAGGCGTACATGCCCCGAATCAAGGTCTCGGTGACCATGTGGTCGGTGTCACCGACATCTCGCCCGCCCAGCTCCGCCAGCGTCCGGTGTTCAGGCTTGCTCTCGAAGGCTTGCTGCGAAAACTCAATGACCTCCCCATCGTCAGCAGACACAAAGCCTGCGGGGCCAAACAGATTGGCTTGCCTCAAGCGGCGTTCGCGCATCTCTGAACTGTCATCCTCAAAGCCGAAATGGGTCCAGACAAAGTCAAACGCACCATGACCATCTGGCTGAATGTGCCGTGTGGAGACGCTGTTGACTTGCTGCTGGAAGATCACGCTGGGAAAAAGCGTCATCATCACGGCCGTGGGGCCGTTCCACCACGGCTCTGGCACGATGTCCAGGAAGCTGGGGTCGTGCAGGGTCATGTTCTCTTTGAAACTGCTGACCTGCGTTACCTGGGCTTTGTCGCCTGCGGCTTGGCCGCCCGTGCCACGTGTAGAAATCATGGCAGCGTGTCGATGGTGTGCGTCCATGCGCAATTCCGACTTGTTGTCTGCGCGCCAAAGCCCGAAGGTCACAAACCAGGTGTGCAGCAAGCCGGGATGGTAGGGGTCTTTGATGTTCTCCTGCATTAATTTCCAGTTGCCAGGGATGCGTTGCCGGTTGTAGCCAAGCAGGGTGAGCTTGCGCCCATTGAAGAGGCGGTCAAAGTATTGAAGGATGGTGGGCCCCATGAAGTCTTCCAGTGGCTCTATGTTGGCGTCAAATGATGCAAACACCACGCCACCGCGCGTTGCCACTTTCAAGGCGTTCAAGCCGTGTTCTTTGGGGTCGAAGTCAGCAGGCATGCCACCGTTGACTTTGCCGTCTTGTCGCACGCCACGCCGCAGGGGGACGCCTTGAAGCTTGCCATCGAGGGCATAGCTCCATTGGTGGTAAGGGCAGACCAGCTCTTTTCGATTGCCATGGCGCTCACGGCAGAACGCCATGCCGCGGTGCGCACAGACGTTCTCGACCACATGGATCTGGCCATCTTGGCTGCGCGTCATGACGACCGAGCGCTCGCCGATCGCAGTTCGCTTGAAATCACCGGGTTCTGGAATCTCAGCTTCCAGCCCGACATAGCACCAGTGCTTTTGATAAAAGAAACGTTCCAGTTCCCTTTTGTGGATATCGGCTTGTGTGTAGACCGCAAAGGGAATGCGACTGGTGTCGCTTCTTTCCCAGTGAACAGGGTGCGCTTGCATGGAGTCTCCCGTTGAAACCAGTTGTGCATCAGGCTCAATTATCTCCGCCTGTCATGAGATGTGTTTTGTTGAAAATGACTTCGAATCAGTTCAGTCAATCGAGTTGCCGCAGGCAGCAATGCTTTGTTGCGAAGGGTGATCAAGCCAATTTTTCGTTTCAGCGTGGGTGAGACGATGCGCAAGGCTTGAACGTGTGCTTCTGTTTGCGGTGGAATGATGGATCTGGGCAGAATGGCCGCGCCCAATTCCGCATTGGCCATGGCAATCAAGGTTTGAGCCTGTGAGCATTCGTACTTGGGCTCCAGGGTGATGCCTGCCTTTTTGACGGCATGGTTGAGAACGGAGCGCAGGGCCGTGGCATTGCTGAGTTGCAAAACAGGCATGCGAGACAGCTCTTTCAGACCGATGGTTTGGGACGGGACGGGTTTGAATTTCATGGGAACCAAGGCCATCACCTCTTCGTTCAAGAGCGGCTCGAACTTGAATTCTTGGCCCTCTGCATCATGCGCCGGGCCGATGCCAAAATCTGACTCGCCGCGCAGGATGCTCTGGTAAATCTCTGCAGGCGTCAACTCTCGCACCAGAATCCGGATGGACGGGTAGTCCGCCTCGAATGTCGCCAACAGGGGGGGCAGCAAGGTGCCGGCCATGATGGGCGAAGAGGCCACAGCGATGCGGCCTTTGCGAATGTCCATGACTTCTTGAATTTCTTGCAGCCCAGCCTCAATCTCGCGAAAGCCGTTCTGTGCTGCTTTCTTCAGCAACTCGCCCGCGACCGTCAGTCTCACGCTGCGTGTGGTGCGTTCGAACAACTTGACACCCAGTTGCGCTTCCAACTGCTTGATTTGGGCGCTCACCACGGAAAAAGAGCGGTGGATGTGCGAGGAGGCCAGCCGAAAACTGCCTGTTTCCGCCACCTGGACGAAGGTTTGCAATTGTTTGTAATGAATCTCCATGGCGAAAGTTCCAATAAACAGCACAATCCATCATGATAATCGCGATTGATTCCTATCGACATGCGGGGTATGGTCTTGGACATGCACCATGTTTTCAAGTCTTTTCAAATTCAAACCTCGGATCCCGACGTCCAGATCGTGGGGCGCATTCGCGGCGAAGGTCCGCCATTGCTCTTGTTGCATGGCAACCCTTTGACGCAAATGAGCTGGGATCGCATTGCGCCTCGACTGGCCGAGCACTTCACCGTGGTGACCACGGACCTTCGCGGCTATGGAGACAGTTCCAAGCCTGAAGGCAAGGCCGACCATGCCAATTACACGTTTCGGCGCATGGCTTTGGACCAGGTCGAAGTCATGCAGGCGCTGGGGTTTCAGCAGTTTGGTGTGGCAGGCCACGATCGGGGAGCGCGCACGGCTTTTCGCATGGCCATGGACCACCCGTCTACCGTTCAAAAAGTGGCATTTCTCGATATCTTGCCCACCCACAGTGTGTTCCGAGAGATTGCACCGCAAATGGCCTTGGATCTTTACCACTGGTGGTTCATGGCGCAACCCAAAGGCTTTCCAGAAACCTTGCTGCGAAACAACGAGGAATACTACATTCGCAACAAATTGATGAAGCAAGGACCGGGGAAGGGAGGCTTTACCGAAGCCGAAATCTTGGAGTACATCCGGGTCTGCACGCCTGAAAACATCCATGCGGTGTGTGAAGACTACCGGGCGGCCGCGACACTGGACCTTGAAATGGACACGGCTGATTTTCAGGCCGGTCGCAAAATCATGCCGCCGGCTTTGATTCTTTGGGGGGAAAAGAGCCACACCTCGCAGTACCAAAACCCACTGACAGAGTGGCCGCAGTACTGCGCCAACATTGTGCGAATGAAGGCTTTGCCTTGTGGACACTACCCTACAGAACAGTCGCCGAACGAAACCTTTGAAGAGCTTTTGGCCTTTTTTCGCTGAAGCCATTGTCACCAACGCCAAGGGAGTTGAGCCATGATTCACTTATCAAAACAACGCTTGCTTGGCATGGGTGCGTTGTTGCTGGGGCTTTGCTCGGGCTTGTCTGCGCAAACCTACCCAGCGGGTCCCATCAAGCTGGTAGTGGCCTTTGCGCCGGGTACCGGCAGCGACATCTTGGGGCGCATCGTGGCGGGTAAGTTGGCCGATCAGTTGGGCGTTGCGGTCTCGGTTGAAAATCGTGCCGGTGCGGGAGGCATCATTGGCACGCAATCGGTGGTCAAGGCGCCGCCCGACGGCTATACCCTGACCCTGGGCACGAATGCCACCCTGATCACCTCGCCTTTGCTGAGCAACAGCAACTCCTACCGTGTGGACAAAGATTTGTTGCCGATTGGCGGTGTTGCGCGCACGCCGATCGTGGTGGTCACCAGCGTTCAAGCTGATGCGCCCAAAAGCTTGCAAGAGTTGATGGCGCGTGGCAAGGAAAAAACCAGCAGCTTTTCAAGCGCTGGCGTGGGCACCATTGGGCATTTGACCAGTGAGGTCCTGGTCAAAAAACTGAGCCTGGAGTCCAACCATGTGCCCTACAAAGGCAGTGGCCAGTCGTTGACAGATGTCGCACGTGGCGAAATTTTGTTCAGCACGGACACCCCGCCAGCGGTCTTGCCCCTGATTCGGGGTGGCAAGTTGCGTCCCTTGGTGGTCACGGGCGAAAAGCGCCTGCAAGTGCTGCCCGATGTGCCGACGCTTCAAGAGTCGGGGCTGCCCGGCATCAATCTGGGCGTGTGGTGGGCTCTGATGGCGCCGGTTGGAACGCCAAGCCCTGTCATTGAACGCTTGGGTGCTGAGTTGGCCAAGGTCGTGGCGCAACCAGACATGCGAAAGAAGATGCAGGAAATGGAGTTGGAGCCCATGCCTTTGACGGCCACGGAGTTGGCGGGGTTTATTCGCTCGGAATACCCGTTTTGGCAGCAGTTTTTGAGTCAATCGGGAATTCGGTTGGAGTGAGGGGGATTGCCGCGCTGCGCTCGCAATGACGGGGAAGGGTTAGATTTTGGGGAGGCACTTTTGTAGCCAGGCGCGAAGTGCTTTTGCCACGGCTTGGGGCTGTTCCATGGGGGCCATGTGACCCGCATCGGCAATCAAGTCCAGGCTGCTGTGTGGGGAAAGTTGTTGCATGGCCACATGTTGTGCCGGGGGTGACCAGGCATCCTGTTGGCCGCAAACCATTACCGTGGGTACCTTGAGGGCTTGCAGAACGCTGGAGGCATCGGGCCGGTTCAGCAGTGCGTGAATTTGCCGTTCGAAATCATGGGCACTTTTTTGCGCGAACATGTGCAGAATGTCATCCATGAGGGCGTTGTCACTCAGTCGGTCGGGATGCACCATGCCCTGAGCCCACACTTTGGCCATCGCAAGCACGCCTTGCGTTTGGGCCACTTCCAGCAATGCCATGCGGTTGCGCTCTTCTTGCGCGCCCGCTTCGCCAGCCAAGCGTGGCAAATAGCCTGTGTCCATCAACGCCACCCCGTGAATGCGCTCGGGTGCCAAGCGAACCGCTTCCAACACAATGCGCGCGCCCATCGAGTGGCCCGCAAGCAGCATGTGGTCTGGCGCTTTTTCAAGCAGTTGTTGCGCCAATCCGGTCAAGGTCCGGGCATTGCCTTGCTCCGCCACATGACAGTCCATGGGAAGACCCAGTTGAGACAAAACAGGTGCCCAAACAGCGGCATTGCACATCAGGCCAGGCACACAAAGCAAGGGGAGCGAGGGTGTCAATGACAAGGTAATATCCGCAAATTGTTGAAAGAAAATGAGACCCATGCACACCTTGCCTACACCCGAGTTGAAGTTCTTCGCAGATTTGTCCGTTCAAGTGGACAAGCCCCAAGAAGTGGGCAAAACCCATCACGGTGTGCGGCGGGTCATTCCCATTTTAGGTGGCACAGTGGAAGCGCAGGGATGGCGTGGCCGCGTCTTGTCTGGCGGTGCCGATTTTCAATTGCTGCTGGGCCCCTCGATGGCCGAACTGGACGCACGCTATGTGATTGAAACCGATGCAGGCGACATGATTTTTGTCACCAACCGTGCCGTGCGCACAGCTTCACCGGAGGTCATGGCCAAAATCATTCGGGGCGAACCGGTGGAACCATCGACTGTCTATTTTCGATGCTCCCCCAGTTTTGAAACCGCCAGCCCTGCACTTGCTTGGATCGCAGAGCGTTTGTTCATTGGCACTGGCGCCCGTCACCCGGACAAAGTGGTGATGCGTTTTTTTGAGGTGGCTTAAGCTTTTGCCAAGCCTTTTTCAGCGGCCTTGACCATGGCGTCTGCTGTGATGCCAAAGTGTTGGTACAGGGTGTCAGCAGGGCCTGAAGCACCAAAGCCCTGCATGCCCACAAAATGGCCTTCTTCGCCAAGGTAGCGATCCCAGCCGAAGCGCGTGGCCGCCTCAATGCCCACCCGCACTGTGCCTGGCTGCAGCACGCTGCGACGGTATTGGACATCTTGCAGCTCAAACAACTCCCAGCAAGGCATGGAGACCACCGCGGTTCCCACACCCTGTTTTTCGAGCATGTCCCGGGCCCTCACTGCCAAGGACACTTCCGAGCCTGTGGCCAGCAAGGTGACTTGTCGGGGCCCGCAGGCGCTTTCGTGCAAGACATAGGCGCCACGGCGCGACAGGTTTTCCTCGGTGTAAGAGGTTCTCACCAAGGGCAGTGCCTGCCTCGCAAAAACCAAAGAGCTTGGGCCTGTGACATGGGACAGCGCCATTTCCCAACATTCGGCCGCTTCGACCGCATCGGCAGGGCGCATGACCAGCATGTTGGGCATGGCGCGCAGCGAAGCCAGAATTTCCACTGGCTGATGGGTGGGCCCATTTTTGCCGATGCCAATGGAGTCATGGCTGAAAACAAACTTGACCGGTAAGCCCATCAGGGCCGCCATGCGCATGGCGGGGCGCTCGTAGTCTGAAAAGGCCAAGTAAGTGACGCTCAAGGGCAGGATGCCGCCATGCGCGGCCATGCCATTGGCCATGGCGCCCATCAAGTGCTCTCGAACGCCACAATGCACATAGGCGCCGGAGCGATCGGCCGCCGTGAAAGCTCGCAGGCGCCGCTTGTGACCGGTGGGGGCTTCCAAGTCGGCACAGCCCACCATGCGCTCGGGCAACACATCGGTCAGCAAGTCGTTGATGTCTGCAGACAGGTTGATGCCGCCGAGGGCTTCTTTTTGATGCACTGCGGCGCGCTTGTAATTCAGCAAGACGGCTTGCCAATGTTCTGGCAATTCGCCGCGCAGGGTACGCTCGAATTCAGCGCGTTCTGCTGCGGGCAATGCGTCGAGCTTCTGATGCCAAGATTGATGCGCAACTTGACCTTTCTGGCCAATCGCGCGCCAGGCTTGTAAAACAGGCGAGGGGATCACAAAGGATTCGTGAGGCCAGTCCAGCAGCTTGCGCATGCCTTGCGCATCCTCTGGGTAGAGACGGGCGCTGTGACCGCCGCGTTGCCCTTGTAAGCGCGCTAGCCCCTTGGCGATCACGGTGCGGCAGGCGATCAGCGTCGGGCGCTCCGAGGTCTGTGCCGCTGTCAGCGCCTGATGCACAGCTTCCAGGTCATGTCCGTCCACTTCCAGCACATGCCAGTCAGCCACGCGGAACCGGGCCGCCACATCCTCGCTGATGGACAAATCCGTGCTGCCATCGTCGGTGATGCGGTTGTCATCCCACAGCAGGATGAGTTTGTTCAAGCGCAAATGGCCGGCCAAAGAAATCATTTCCTGACCAATGCCCTCTTGCAGGCAACCATCCCCTACAAACGCATAGGTTCGGTGGTTGACCAAGTCGCTGCCAAACCGCGCATTCAGGTAAGCCTCTGCAATGGCCATCCCAAAAGCGTTTCCAATGCCTTGGCCCAGGGGGCCGGTGGTGACCTCGATGCCATGGGCGGGGTTGAACTCGGGATGGCCCTCGCAGTGCGATCCAAATTCGCGAAATCTCTGGATTTGCTCCAGGCTGATGGCCTCATAGCCCGTCAGGTACAGCAAGGCATATAGCAGCATGGAGCCATGACCGTTGGACAAGATCACACGGTCACGGTCCCACCAGGTCGGGTCCGCTGGGTTGAATTTGAGATGCTGAGCATACAGGCTGGTCGCAATCTCGGCCATGCCCAGAGGAACGCCTTGATGGCCCTCTGTGGCTTGCACGATGGCATCTACAGCGAGAAACCGAATGGCATGCGCCAGTTCCTGAAAAGGGTGAGGGGCCATGGCCGATGTGTGTTCAGTGAATCAGCATGCCGCCATTGACGTCCACCACAATGCCCGTGCAGTATTTGGACAGGTCGCTGGCCAAGAAAACGATGCAACCTGCGACGTCGTTGGGCTCGCCAATGCGCCCCAGGGGAATGCCGTCCAGAATGGCTTGGCGCTTGTCTTCCGGGATCTTGCCTTTGTTGATGTCGGTGGCAATGAGGCCAGGGGTGACACAATTCACGCGAATGTTGTCACCGCCGTATTCACGCGCCATGGCTTTGGCCAGTCCCAGCACGCCGCCTTTGGCGGCCGAGTAGTGGGGGCCGCCCAGGATGCCGCCGCCGCGTTGTGCCGAAACAGATGACACGCACACAATCGAACCGCTTTTTTGCGCCAACATCAGGGGCAAGACCGCTTGCGATGTATACAGCGTGCCACGCAAGCTGACATCCAGCACCGCATCGTAGTCATCGCCTGAAATGTCCAGGGTTTTGCGGGGTTGGGTGATGCCGGCGTTGTTCACCAAAATGTCGATGCGACCTGTGGCTTTTTGAATCTCGGCCACAGCAGCGATGCACGACGCTTTGTCGGTCACATCGGCCACCAAGCCAAGGTGTTGGGCGCCCAATCGCGCGGCGGCGGCTTGGGGGTTGGCGCCGGCCAAATCCAGAATCACCACACGGGCGCCTTGTTCGGCCATCATTTTGGCGGTGGCAAAGCCCAACCCATTGGCGCCTGCGCCGCCGGTCACGACGGCAACTTTGTCTTTCAGCAACATGTGTGTCTCCTCTTGGTGCTTGGATGTCAAAAAATGGCATTGTGAAGCCTGACGAAAATGAGAGCAAACGATAAAATGTCACCTTCAGATGAAATATTTTCATCTCCACCCCGCCTTCACCCAACATGATCCCGCCGCTTTCATCTCTGGTCGCTTTCGAGGCCATTGTCCGCCGTCAGAGCTTTCAACTGGCCGCCTCGGAGTTGCACCTGACGCCCTCGGCTGTCAGTCACCAGATGGCCAAACTGGAAAGTTTGCTGGGCGCCAAGCTGCTGGAGCGCTCCACCAAGGGCGTGGTGCCAACGCCCGCTGGCGAGGCCTATGTGCGCCGGGTTTCGGGTGCGTTAGCTGCTCTGACAGCAGCCACCCAAGATGTGCGACTGAACACAGAGAATCGCTTGTATGTGCATGCCAGCCCCAGCTTTGCCAGCCTGTGGCTGATGCCACGCATCAGCGATTTCGCCAAAATGCATCCGGACATCTCGTTGTTTGTTTCGGCGTCTCCACAGCATTCCGATTTTCAGCTGGGCATGGTGGACGTGGACATCCGCTATGGCGTGCCCAATTGGCAGCATGTCGCGATCGAGCCCATCGCGGTCGAGCGCATTCAACCTTTGGCCAGTCCAGCGTTTCTGAAGACGCACAACATTCGGCGCATGCATGACTTGCTGAAAGTTCCTTTGATTCAGTCCACCGTCAACCGGGTGCAGTGGGCCGATTGGTTTGAAGCCAAGGGAAGTGACTTGCGCCCCAGCCGTTTCGAGCTGAGTTTTGACCGCGCCATGATGTCATTGGACGCCGCTGCACAAGGCATAGGCGTGGCACTGGAAAGCAGTTTGCTGTCGGAGTCTTACCTCAAGAAGAAACAACTCCGGCCCGTCTTGGGGCCGACCTGCGCCGTTTCATTGGAAGCGCACTTCGCGGTCTATCCTCAACGCAATGCCGCGCGCCCGGAGGTGATTCAATTTTTGAAATGGCTGCGCCAGGCGCGAAAGTCTTCAACTGTGGGATGAGGCCAATTGGTCGAACAACCAGTCCCGAAAAGCTTTCATTTTGGGAAGATGGGATTTGGCTTTCAAAAAGCACAGGTGATGGCACACCATGCTGGGGCCCTCATCGCCAAAAGGCAAGATCAAACGGCCTTCGTCCAACTCACGCTCAACCAGCAAGCGACTCTCCAAACCGACGCCAGTGCCATCCATGGCGGCGCTGATGGCCATGAAGGAGCGGTCAAAACGGGGGCCTCGGTCGAGCGTCAGTCGTGTGCCTGGGTGATCGCGCTGCCAATCGCGCCATGTGTACAAGTTGATTTCCGAGTGAATCAACGTTTGCTGTCCGATGTCTGCGTGTTTGCGCAAGGATTTTTTTTCCGCCAATCGCGGTGCGCACAAGACCACAATGGTTTCAGCGGGGAGGGGGGTGATCTCAACGCCTGCGTCCGGAAACGTGGGGCCGTAACGTATGGAAAAGTCGGCTTCTTCTGCCAATAAATTCACGGGGGACACCGACGCATTCAATCGCAAGTCGACTTCAGGGAACTGGGCGCTGAAACGGGAGAGCCGTCGCATCAGCCATTGTGTGCCAAAGCTGGGCACCGTGTGAATGGTGAGGATATCGCTCTTGCCGGTGCGCTCAATGCTGCGTGTGCCTGCGGCGATGACCGAGATGCCCTCGGACACCGACTCTGCATACCTGCGGCCCACATCCGTCAGTTCGACCACGCGACCGACCCGGTGAAAAAGAGAGATGCCCAAGCTCTCTTCCAGCGCACGGATTTGGTGGCTGATGGCGGAGGGCGTCAGGCTCAATTCCTCCGCTGCAGCCCCGAAGGAGCCATGCCTGGCGGCAGCCTCGAAGGCCATGATGGCTTTCATGGGGGGCAAACGTCGCATGCACTTGATTGATGAATTTAATTCACCAATTCTACTGAAAACTTCATTTGAAGTCATTTAAACAGCGTTTTAGACTTCGCAACATGGAGATGCATCCAAGCATCCCCACAGAACGGTCAAACCGTCGAGATTGAGGAGACAAGATTGAATACCAAGGACACGCCCGCGGCCGTGCTTGACGCGCTGCTCGGCCATGCTTACCGAATTCGACGTTACGCCCTGCGCATGGGCGAAGTGCAGGGTCAAGGCTACATTGGTCAAGCGCTAGGCTACGCCGATGTGCTGGCGGTGGCTTATTGCCATGCCATGCAATTGCGCCCCCAAGAACCCGACTGGGAAGGCCGCGACCGCTTTTTGCTCTCCCACGGCCATTACGCCATTGCACATTACGCGGCGCTGATTGAGGCGGGCGTTCTGCCCGAAAGCGAACTCGAAACCTATGGCAGCGATGACAGCCGTTTGCCCATGTCAGGCATGGCCACTTACACGCCTGGCATGGAAATTTCGGGCGGCTCGCTGGGGCAAGGTCTGCCCATCGCTGTGGGCATGGCACTGGGCTTGCGCTTGAAGAACAACCCGGCGTTTGTTTACAACTCCATGTCCGACGGTGAACTGGACGAAGGCTCCACTTGGGAAGCCGCAATGTCGGCGTCCCATCATGGCTTGGGCAATCTCATCTGTTTGGTGGACATCAATAACCAACAGGCCGATGGCCGCTCCGGCGATGTCATGGGCTTCGAACCCCTGGCAGACAAGTGGGCTGCTTTTGGCTGGCATGTGCAGCGCGTGGACGGCAACGACATGAAAGCCGTGTTGGCTGCCTTTGACACCGCCCGAGCCTTGACTGAGGCCAAGCCGCGTGTGCTGCTGATTGACACGCTGATGGGCAAGGGCGTTCCGTTTTTGGAAACGCGCGAAAAAAATCACTTCATCCGTGTGGATCCCCCGGAGTGGCAAAAAGCCATCGAGATCCTGGACGCCGCCAACAAGGAGCACGCATGAACACTGCCGTGATACCCAAGAAAAAGTTGACCACATCGGCCATGATCGCCTCGATCGCGGCCGAAGGCCAACGCACACAAGCGGCTCCCTTTGGCAAAGCGCTGGTAGATTTGGCCAAAGATCGGCCGGAGATTGTGGGCTTGACCGCCGATTTGTCCAAGTACACCGATCTGCATCTGTTTGCCCAAGCCTACCCAGAGCGCTTTTTCCAGATGGGCATGGCCGAACAGTTGCTGATGGCTGCAGCAGGTGGCATGGCCAAAGAAGGCTTCACGCCCTTCGCCACCACCTATGCTGTGTTTGCCACACGCCGTGCCTATGATTTCATTCATCAGGTGATCTGTGAAGAAAACTTGAATGTGAAAATCGCCTGCGCCTTGCCGGGCCTGACAACCGGCTATGGCCCCAGTCATCAGGCGACCGAAGACCTGGGCATGATGCGTGGCATTCCCAATTTGACCGTGATCGATCCGTGTGACGCATTGGACATCGCGCAAGCGGTTCCGGCCGTCGCAGCGCACCCTGGGCCGGTTTACATGCGCTTGCTGCGCGGGCAAGTGCCATTGGTACTGGATGAATACAACTACCGCTTTGAATTGGGTAAGGCCAAATTGCTTCGCGGTGGTCGGGATGTGCTGATCATCTCCAGTGGCCTGCTGACCATGCGCGCGCTGGAAGCCGCCAAAGCGATGGAGGGCGGTGCAGCGGATGTGGCGGTCTTGCATGTGCCCACCATCAAACCGCTGGACGAAGAAACCATTTTGCGCGAAGCTCGCGTCAGTGGCCGCCTGGTGGTGGTCGCCGAAAACCATGCGGCCATCGGCGGCCTGGGCGAGGCTGTGGCCAGCTTGCTGCTGCGCAACCGAGTGGCCCCAGCTTTCCATCAAATTGCCTTGCCAGATGCTTTCCTCGATGCAGGTGCATTGCCCACCTTGCACGACCGCTATGGCATTTCGACCGAGGCCATCGTGGCGTCGCTGAAATCCTGGCTCTGATTTTCCCCCTCTCGTTTCATAACAACCAAGGAGACCTCTGTGAAAAGCATTTATCAAAAAATTGCCATCGCTGCCCTCAGCATGTGTGCCATGTCCGTTCAAGCTCAAACCAAGATGACTTTGGGACACAACGCTGCTGTGGGCAACCCCAAGCACGAAGCATCTGTCAAGTTTTCTGAAATCGTCAAAGCCAAGACCAATGGCCGCATTGACATCCAAGTGGCGCCCGCTGCCCAATTGGGCGATGACGTGCCCATCCTGACATCTTTGCGCACTGGCGCCGTTGATCTGGCTGCCAACTCTCAAGGCTCGATTTCCACAGTGGTCCCGGAATATGCTGCCTTTGGCATGCCCTTCTTGTTCCCCAACCTGCAAGCCGCGTGGAAGGTTTTGGACGGCCCGGTGGGCCAGGAGTTGGCAAAATACACGGAAGCCAAAGGCATGGTGGTTCTGGGCTACTGGGACAACGGCATTCGCCACATCTCGAACAAGACGCGCCCGATCAATACACCGGCTGACCTCAAGGGCTTGAAGCTGCGGACACCGCCGGATGCCACCACCATTGACATCATGCAAGCGCTGGGTGCAGATGCGCAACAAATCAAGTTTTCCGAGCTCTACGTGGCCTTGCAGCAAGGCGTTGTGGATGGCCAGGAAAACCCCTTGATGAACATTTGGTCCTCCAAACTCTACGAAGTGCAAAAGTACATTTCCTACACCTCGCACAAGTATGAAATGACCCCCTTTGTGATGTCCAAGCGCAGCTACGACAAATTGTCTGAAGCCGATCGCAAAATTTTCCATGAAGCCGCTGCCGAAGCCACACAGTTCAACCGCAAGGCTTCGTTGGAATCGGACCAGAAGCTGGAAGGCGAATTGAAAGCCAAGGGCATTCAAATCAACCGCCCCGAGTTGGCGCCGTTTGTCAAGGCCACGGAATCGGTGGTTGGCAAGTGGGTGGCGGGACCGCAGGGTGAGTTTGTCCGCAAAGTGGTTGCCGCTGCCCGCGCAAGCAATTAAAGCCGGAGGTCAATCGTGTCCCCAGGAATGATTCGTTGCTGCAATGGGATCGATGCCGCTGTTCGCTCTGTGTGCCGATGGATTTTGTACGCCACCATGGTGTTCTTGTTCATTGTTTTGGCGGTCAATGTCGCCCTTCGGTACATCGGCGGAACCAGCATGCAGTGGGCCGGGGAAGTGCCTGAATTGGTCTTCCCCTGGATGGTGATGGCCGGTGTGGTGCTGGCGGCCCAGCACGGCACCCACATTGGCATCGTTTGGCTCACCGAGAAATTTTCAGCGCCTGTACGCCGTTTTTTCTTGTTGCTGAATGCTTCTTTTCTTTTTGTCGGTTACGGCTTTCTGGCCTGGGGCACGGTGACGTTGCTACCCATCGTGCACACGGAACACAGCCATGTGCTGGGGGTGCCCACGTCGGTCACCTACGGATGCATGTTGCTGGGTTTTTCTGCCTTGATGCTCACTTCATTCACCCAGGCCCTCAGGGCCTGGTCGAATGAGGCCCCGACGTCTCATTGAAAGGGACGACGCCATGCTTTCCATTCTTATTTTTTGCTGTTTCGTTGTGCTGGCACTGTTCGGCATGCCGATCGCGCATGCCTTGATCGTTGCTTCCGAGATCGGCTTGATTCCCTCGGATCGATTGGGCGTTGATTTCATTGTTCAGCAATTGGTGACGCAAACCCAAAGCTTTCCGCTGGTGGCGATTCCGTTCTTCATGTTGACGGGCTCTTTGATGGTGGGAGGCAAGTTGGGTCAGCATTTGATTGACATGCTCACGCAAATGATGGGCCGTTTTCATGGGGGACCTGCGCAGGTGGGCGTGCTGTCGTCCACCATTTTTGGCGGTGTTTCGGGATCCGCTGTGGCCGATGCCTCCGCCATTGGTTCCTTGTTGATACCTTGGCTGAAAAAATTAGGCTACCCGCCAGCATTTGCGGCAGGTACCTTGGCTGCAGCCGCGACCATCGACATTTTGATTCCGCCATCCATTCCCATGATCATTTACGCACTGGTTTCCAGCGCGTCCATTGGGGCTTTGTTTGTGGCGGGCATCCTGCCTGGCATTCTGATGTGCATTGGCTTCATGGCGGTTTGCTATGTCCAAGGCCGTCGCCGCAATTTCCCGCGAGACAACACGCCTTTCAATTGGACGCAGTTGCGCAAATCGACTTACTACGCCATGCCGGCGTTGTTGTTGCCGATCTTGATCATCATTTTCCTGCGTTTTGGCATCGCCACACCCACCGAGGTCAGTGTGATGTCCACCTTGTATGCCTTGATCGTGTCGGTGGCGATTTACCACGACCTGGACATGCCGCGCTTGCGTCACGCCATCATTGATGCCGGATTGGCGACCGCGGTGGTGATGCTGATCATCATGGCCTCCAGCGTGGTGGGCTGGGTGCTGACTTTCGAACAGCTACCAGCGGCCTTTGTCGAATTTGCCAAAAACACCCTTGGGCAACCTTGGATGATCATTTTGTCCATGAACGCGATCATGCTGGCGATTGGCATGTTCATCGATTTGCCTGCGGCCGTGCTGCTGCTGACGCCCATGTTTGTCCCCTTGGCCTCTGCCATTGGCATGGACACGGTGCAATTGGGCATCATGATGATCATCAATTTGTCCATCGGCTTGTACCACCCGCCGGTGGGAACCACATTGTTCATCACCAGTTCCATTGCCAAGGTCAAGATGGGCCATGTGGTGATGGAGTTGATTCCCTTTTACGTGGTGGCCATTGGCATCTTGATGCTCTTCAGCTTCGTGCCAGCCATGACATTGCGGATGTAAGCCTCATGAGCGGAACTTCTTCACAACATCCCATCATCGGACTGGTTGGCTTGGGCGCCATGGGTCGTGGCGTTGCGGTCAATTTGATGCGCAAGGGTTACCGTGTCATCGGATTTGATGTCAATCCTGAAGCCCTTGCCTGGCTCAAGACACAAGGCGGCGAGCCCGCTGAAAGCCTTTCCAAGGGCGTGAATGCGGTCGATGTTTTGATTTCCTTTGTGGTCAATGATGAACAGACCGAGGCCGTGCTCTTTGGCGAGGGTGGGGCTGTTGGACACCTAAAGCGGGGCTCTTTGGTGATCACCTGCAGCACCATGCCGCCCAGCTATGTGGAAGACCTTGGCCGACGACTGGAGCTTGCTGGCTTGGCTTTGGTGGATGCGCCCGTCACCGGCGGCAAGGTCGGCGCCGAGTCGGGGACCTTGACCATCATGGTGGCCGGAGATCCCGCCAATGTGCAACGTGCCTCGCCGGTCCTTGAAACTTTTGGCAAGCGTGTCTTCGTTCTGGGTGACAAGCCCGGCATGGGCAGCCAAATGAAAGTCATCAACCAATTGTTGTGTGGCGTGCATTTGGCCGCTGCCGGTGAGGCCTTGGGTTTGGCGCATCGCAGTGGCTTGCCGATGGCAACCACCCTGGAAATTTTAAAGAGTGGCGCAGCGTCTTCCTGGATGCTGGGCGACCGCGGCCCGCGCATGGTCAGCGAATCCTTTGAAGACGTGACCTCAGCGGTGGACATCTTTGTGAAAGATCTTGGTCTGGTGGCAGATGCAGCGCGTGAAGCAAAATTTCCGGCGCCCATTGCCCAGGCCGCTTTCCTCGATTTTCTGGGCGCCAGCGCCAGAGGATGGGGCAAATTGGACGATTCGGCAGTTTTCAAACATTACACAGAATTGTTCAAGTAATCCTCTGCGCGCTATGATGCCGCAAACAAAGAGGAGCAGGTTTTTCCTGTCGATACATGAGCCCATGGCATGCCGCCCAAATTGGTGATCCGGTCGAGTCCATCGATACGCCAGCCTTGATTCTCGACCTGGATGCGTTTGAGCGAAACTTGACGCGCATGGCAGACGCCTTGAGCGAAAAAGGTGTCCGCCTTCGCGCCCACGCCAAAAGCCACAAATGCCCTGAAATCGCCCTGCGGCAGATCGCCCTGGGTGCGGTGGGCATCTGTTGTCAAAAAGTCAGTGAAGCCGCTGTGTTTGTCGAGGCCGGCATCCAAGACGTTCTGGTCACCAACCAGGTGGTGTCCCCCACCAAAGTCGCCAAGCTTCTGGCGCTGGCTCAGCGTGCCCGCATCGGCGTGTTGGTTGATCACCCGCAGCAGGTCAGGCTGTTGCGAGAAGAGTCGCAAAAGGCCCAAGTGGCACTGGATGTGTATGTGGAGGTCAATGTGGGTGCCAATCGCTGTGGCGCGGCCCCCGGTGAAGACACATTGAAACTCGCGCGTCAGATTGTGGCAAGCCCACCCTTGCGATTTGCTGGCCTGCATTGTTATCACGGCGGTGCGCAACACATGCGTTTGCCAGAAGAGCGTCTACAAGCCATTGCGCAAGCCACGCGCACTGCGCAGAACATGCGTGACGCACTTCTTGCCGAGGGAATTCCTTGCGAACGAATCACCGGGGCGGGGACCGGCACCTTTCTCCATGAACGGGATTCAGGTGTTTTCAACGAAGTTCAAGCGGGCTCCTATGTGTTCATGGACCGCGACTACAGCGACAACCAACCGGGACCGGATGACCTGATGTTTGAGCACGCGCTGTTTGTGCGCACCACGGTCATGAGCCAACCGACGGCGGATCGCGCCATTGTCGATGCGGGCTTGAAAGCCTCGAGCGTGGACAGTGGCATGCCTGTGGTGTGGCAACGTCCCGATTTGAAGTTCCTCAAGGCGTCGGATGAGCACGGCGTTTTGCAGGTCTCACCCTCAGCCAAGCTGCAGCTTGGCGATGCCTTGCTCTTGGTGCCAGGCCATTGCGATCCCACGGTGAATTTGTACGATGAATTGGTCTGCGTTCGCAACGGCCATGTGGAGGCCATTTGGCCCATCAGTGCGCGTGGTGCACTGCTTTGAAACAATTTTGAAGGACGCCAACATGCCTGCTTACTGGATTTCCCGTTGCATCGTGAACGACCCCGTGGCTTACAAGCGCTACACCGACCAAGTGCCCGGCATCATTGCGCAATACGGCGCCAAGGTCCTGGCGCGCGGCGGTCGCTACCAGATCATGGAAGGACCCGAGACTTTTCACCGCTTTGTGGTGCTGGAGTTTCCCACCATGGACGCGGCCATCCAGTGCTTTCAATCGCCAGCCTATACCCAAGCCGCCTCGCACCGACGCAACGGCGGTGGCATTGTCGAGAATGTGATTGTGGAAGGTGGTGAAGCTACGCTGTGAGTGAATGCGCGGTTCGCCATCGCGTTCCGTTGCCTGCATTGACCACGCCCACAGGGATTCGCCCTTGAGAGAGCGCCGTGACCTGTGCGACCGTCTCCATCGATTGGTGTTCAATCGCTGCGGGTGTCAATCCGCCAATATGAGGCGAGGCCACCACACGAGGATGGTGTGCCAAGGACAAGGACGGCATCTGATCCGGTCCTCTGCCGACATCCAGGGCGGCAGCGGCCAAGTGCCCCGAATCAAGCGCTTCGAGCAAGGCTGCCTCATCCACCAGGTTGCCCCTTGAGGCATTGGTAAAGCAGGCTCCGGCTTTCATGCGCTGGAATTGCGCGGCAGACAGAAGGTTTTCGGTTTCTTCGTTCGCTACCGCCAAACAAACCACATGATCCGCCTGGGAAAGCAGCGTGTCCAGATCTGTTTGAACAATGCCTGTGGCTTCAATCTTCAGCCAAGGGTCTGTGACCATGACGCGCATGCCGAAAGCCTGAGCCAAGGGGCACAGGTACTGGCTGATGCGACCGTACCCAATCAGGCCCAGAGTGCTGCCGCGCAATTCACGCCCCATCAAGGCTGGAGGTTGCATACCCTGGTGATAAGCGGCCGTTGAGGCGCCAAGGCCCCGATTCATTTCCAGCATGGCGCTGACAATCCACTCTGCCACCGATGCCATGAAGCCTGGGCTTGCTTGTGACACCAAAATCCCGCAGTCGCTGGCCGCTTGGACGTCAATGTTGCGAATATCCACAGCACACCGCAGGACGGCCTTGACACTGAGGGGAAGCATGTCGAGAGTTTCTTTGGGAAAGGCTGTCTGACGGTACGACACAATGTAATCACAACCTTGTGCCAGTGACATCAGCGCATCTGCTGACACTCCCTCGGCGTCTTGGCACAAACGCACCTCTGCAGCTTGTTGCAAAGCATTCAAGGCCCTCTGACCGTAATAGCCTTGCAGTTGTGCGGGCGAATGGGTGAGCAGAACGCGTGGCACAGCTATTTCATCAGTCCGGGAAGCCACAGCGAAATGGCGGGCACATAAGTGACCAAGAGCAAGGCGATGCACATGGCGCCATAAAACGGCCACAATTCTTTGGACACTTGTTCCATGGTGACTTTGCCTACGGCACACCCCACAAAGAGCGTGGGGCCCACGGGCGGTGTGATCAAGCCAATGCCCAGGTTCAGAATCATGATCATGCCGAAATGAACGGGATCGATGCCCAGCTTGGCAATCACCGGCATGAAGATGGGTGTGCAAATCAACAGCATGGGTGCCAGGTCCATGAAGGTGCCAAGCAACAGCAGCAAAATGTTCACCAGAAACAGGAAAACATATTTGTTTTCTGAAATGGACAGAAAAAAGTAAGTGATCTTGGCCGGAATTTGCATCATGGTCATCATGTAACCAAAGGCCACGGAGAACCCAATCAGCATCATGACCATGGACACGGTTTTCACCACGCGATGCACCAGTCGTGGCAACTCGCGCCATTTGTAGTCGCGATAGACCAGGAAGGTCACCAAAAAGGCATAAACACAGGCGACGGCTGCAGACTCGGTGGGGGTAAACACACCGGACAGAATGCCGCCCATGATGATGAACACCGTCACCAGACCCCACAGGGCATCGGTGAAAATTTTAGGAACGTCTTTCAGTTTGACGGGCTCACCCTTGGGATAGCCGCGCTTGTGAGAAACCCACAGCACCAAGCCAATCAAACAAACGCCAAACATCAGCCCTGGAAGAATACCCGCCAAAAAGAGGTGGGCGACAGAAACCGTTCCGCCCGCGGCCAGCGAATAGATGACGGCGTTGTGTGAGGGCGGAATCAGCAGGGCTTGAACTGAGCCGCAAATCGTGACGTTGGTGGCAAAAACCCGCGGGAAGCCGGCCTTCACCATTTGCGGGATCATGACCGAACCAATGGCCGAGGTGTCTGCCACAGAAGAGCCCGAAATACACCCAAAAAAGCTGGAGGCGATGATGTTCACCATGGCCAGCCCGCCGCGAATGAATCCCACAAAAATACGCGCCAAGTTGATCAGGCGAATGGCCATGCCACCCTCAGCCATGATGCCACCCGCCAAGACGAAGAAGGGGATGGCCAACAGGGAGAAGTCGTCTGTGCCATCGGAAATTTTCAGCATGATGGCTTCCAATGGAATGTCCACATACCAAGCCGCAGCAATGGCAGACATTCCAAGGGCATAGGCGACAGGCATGCCTATGGCGCAAAACAAAGCGAAAGAGCCTAATAAAACCAGGACATCCATGGCTTACTCCATTTCTACAGCTTCATCGCTGAACATGATGGAGGTCCGGGGTGCAGGGCCAACCCAAACTTTTTCAATCAAGAACAACAGTGTCAATGCACCCCCCAGAGGAATGGGGCCGTAGACCAAGCCCACGGGGAGACCTGGAAATTCTGCTACCGACTGGTGCCAAGTGATTTGGCAGAGCTCCAATCCATACCCGATCATGAAAATGGCGATCAAAGCCATGAGCAATTGAACGATCTGGCTCATGTACCCGCGTACCCGCGGGCTGACTGCTTGTGTGAGCGACTCGACGGCAATGTGCACATTGGCCCGATAGACCGCGGCCCCGCCGACAAAAGAGAATAAAACCATCATGACCACCGAGGCGGGCTCGGGCCAAGATTGTGGATTGTTCATGACATAGCGCATGAACACACCAAACGGAATGATCAATGTGATGGCAACGAGGGCAACGCCCGACAACACAACGCAAAGGACGTACAGCCTTTCCATCGCTTGGGCATAGTGGCGCTTCAGGGTCATGGGTTTTCCTCATAGAAAACTGGGGCACCAAAGTGCCCCAGTTTGACTTCCAGCTACTTCGCAAGCATCACTTGGTGTCTTCAATCCGCTTGATCAAAGCGGCGTATTTGGAACCGTACTTTTCGCGGATGGGTTGCGTGGCTTTGTAGAAAGCGGCCTTGTCTGCAGGAACGAATTGAACCCCTGCAGCTTTCAGCTTGGTTTCTGCTTCTTGGGTGTAGGCGTCCCACAAAACGCGCTGCTCCTGTTGCGCCTCTGCTGCCAATTTTTTCACCAAGGCTTGATCGTCTTTGGACAGGGCTTCCCATGAGCGCTTGGAAAACACGAAAATTTCAGGAATGATCAAGTGTCCAGTCAGGCTCATGACCTTGCTGACGGTGTAATGGTTTTGGGCCAGCAAGGTGGGTGGGTTGTTTTCTGCACCATCCACCACACCGGTTTGAAGTGCCGAGAACAACTCATTGAATCCCATGGCCACGCCATTGCCACCCATGGCGTTCATGGTTTCGACAAACAGGGGGTTGCCCATCATGCGGATTTTCATGCCCTTGAGGTCTGCGGGAGCGGTCACCGCCTTTTTGGCATAGACGTTTCGGGTGCCGGCATCCATCCAGCCCAAGGCCACCAGGCGTGAGCCGGGGCCATTGGTCATGCGCTCCAAAAGCTCTTGGCCGATGGGGCCGTCAATGACTTTGCGCATGTGCGCTTCATCACGGAAGACAAAGGGCAGGTTGAACACGTTGACCTCGTCGACCACGGGTCCCATGGCGCCCACAGAAATGCGAGCGATTTGCAGCGCACCGATTTGCGCCTGCTCAATCATTTCTTTTTCGCCACCCAGTTGCATGGAGGGGTACATTTGGATGCTGATTCGGCCATTGGTGGCGGTTTCCAGCTTCTTTCCCATGCGAACAATCGCTTCCACCGTGGGATAGCCCATCGGATGAACATCGGAGGCCTTCCAGACAACCTTGTTTTGCGCGTGAACGCCAGGCGCGAAACTGCTGACCCCCAACGCCAAGGCAGCAGATGCCAAGGCCAACCAAGCTCTTTTCTTCATCGGTGTCTCCATTGTGGTGGCTAAAGTGGCTTTCATTCTGACCAAGCGAGCCAGTGCTGGCATTAAGGTTAACCCGAGGATGTGGCTGATGTCGCCTAGGAGCCAGGGCACGTCGGTATTTGCCGCTACAAGTTGAACATGGCTGTGAATCATCCTCCCAATGACAACGTTTTTGACTACATCGTGCTGGGCGCTGGCAGTGCCGGCTGCGTACTGGCCAACCGACTCTCGGCCTGTGGCCGTTACAAAGTTTTGTTGGTGGAAGCGGGGCCCCCTGACCGGTCTCCTTTCATCCACATTCCGGCGGGTTATCTCAAGCTGATTGACCACCCCGAATTGAGCTGGCGTTACAGCTCGGAGCCTGACCCACTCAACAACGGCCGCACCATCGCCTACCCACAGGGCCGAATGTTGGGGGGGACAGGGTCGCTCAATGGGATGCTGTATGTCCGCAGCTCTCCTGCGGAACATGCGCGATGGGTGCGTCAAGGGTGTGAAGGCTGGTCCTATGAAGAGGCCTTGCCCATTTACCAACAGATTGAAAATCTGGAGGGTGCTGCTCCCGATCATCCCCTGCCTGTCGCGTCCTTTCTCGAAAGGCACCGATTGAGCGACGCTTTTTTGCAGGCCTGCCACGAGGCGGGCTTGCACATCAATGATTCGATCAATGGGCCTCGGCGTGAAGGAGCGGCAGCATTTCATCAAAATCGCTTGAATCGGTTTCGCGGCGGCCCAGCCCAAACCTACCTCCGTCAGGCCCGCGGACGCGCCAACCTGACGGTCATGACAGGCACCTTGGCTGAGCAGTTGATTTTGGATGGGCCTCGTGCCGTTGGCGCCCGCTTGAAAGGGGCATCGGGTCATTTCATCGTGAAGGCCAGGCAAGAAGTCATCGTCTCTCTGGGAACGGTGCGCTCTCCGCATTTGCTTCAACTGTCTGGCATTGGGCCTGCGCCCTTGTTGGGCGAACTGGGCATTCCTGTTCACACAGAGCTGCCCGGGGTCGGCGAAAACCTGCGAGACCACTATTCCGTTCGAATTGCCAAACGGGTTCAGGGCATTCGAACACTGAATGAGCGCACACATGGCCTCTCGCTTGCGCGTGAATTGCTGAATTACGCGGTGACAGGCACAGGCCTGCTGACCTTGGGCGCGAGCACCTGCGCGGCCTATGCGCGCACCTCGCCAGAACAAGCGCATCCGGATGTGGTGCTGAGTTTTGCGCCCGGCAGTTTCGAGCCGGGAACCTACGATCTGGAAGTGCAGGGGGGCATGACCATCGCTGTCTACCACTCGTTTCCAGAAAGCAAAGGGCATGTGCGCGCCAAGTCGCGTGACCCTGCGCTAGCCCCGGCCATCACGCCCAATTACTTGCAAGCTGACCAAGACCGCCAAGCCGTCCTGGCGGGTTTGCGCTTGGCGCGCAAGATCATGGACATGCCGGCTTTGAAGTCCTGGTGTGTGCATGAAACCATGCCCGGCGAGGACATGCAAAGTGACGAACAATTGCTGGCCTATGCACGCGCCAAAGGTGTGTCTGGCTACCACCTGGTGGGCACCTGCCAAATGGGGCAGGGCGCAGAAACGGTGGTCGACCCGCGGCTGCGTGTGCACGGCGTGCAAGGCCTGCGTGTCGTTGATGCCTCCATTTTGCCCAGTGGCACATCGGGCAATTCCAACGCGCCCACCTTGATGGTGGCGGAAAAAGGTGCTGCCATGATTTTGGCAGATGCCGAACCATGACAAGCCATTGCCTATGACTTCCAAAATTCTCTTTGATGATTTTCAACCTGGCAGCCTCATGGGGCAACACGAGGAAGTGTTTGACGCTTCACTGTGCCAAGCTTGGCGAGCCATTTTTTCATTGCCGGACAGTGCTGAGGCTCACCCAGGTGAACTCTCCAGCCTGGCTTTGGCGTTGGCCATGCGGGCCTATCTGAGCGTGGTGGCGCCCAGGCCGCCCGGCAATGTCCATGCCCGTCAACAATTCCAGATGCACGCCATGCCCAACATCGGTGAAACCATCACCACCCGGGTGGTCTGCGCGCACAAGGAGATCCGTCGTGAACGACGCTATGTCAACATCCAAGTTCAGGCTTCGGGACAAGGCCAGCGCGCCTTGTACTCGGGCGAAATGAGCTTGATCTGGGCGGCTTGAACCATGTCATTTCCAACCGAACTCCGTGCGACCTCCCTGGTGATCACGCCCACGGCAATTGAAGCCTACGCCCACCTCACCCAGGATTTCAACCCGATTCATTTGGACCCTGAATTTGCAGCACGCACGCCCATGGGCAGCGTGATTGCGCATGGCACCATGTCCATTGGCTTGATTTGGCAATCCCTCGCCAAAAGCCTGACCGCAGAAGACTTTCTCAAGGTGAAGTTGGACGTGCGTTTCGTCAAGCCTGTGCGCTTGAGGGATAGCCTGATGTCAGGAGGGCGCCTGCAAGCAGGAGATCATCCGGTCTATGATGTTTGGGTCAAGGGCGCTGACGATGGTGAAGAACGCATCGTCGGAACGGCCACACTGAGCGTCTGAATCCATCCTCACAGGAGCACAGCCATGGGCTTGCGTTTTCTAGAACATGTCTTGATCTTGACCCATGACCCCGAAGGGACACGAGACTGGTTTTGTGACAACTTGGGCTTTCGCAGCGGTGACCATCCAGACTTTGGCTTTCCGGTGTATTGGCTCTACATTGGTGAACAAGACGTGATTCACATTGGCAAGGCGCGCCACTCCGCCCACCAGGACACCTACCTTCAAACCCCTAGCGATCAAGCGGGTACAGATTATGCTGCGGCAGGCGCCTTGGGCTCAGGCCGTATTGACCATCTGTGCCTCAATTGCGATGGCATGGCCGAGTTTGTCGAGCGACTGACCCGTCGAGGGGTGGTGTTCAGTGAGCGCAAGGCGCATAACTCGAACCTTTACCAACTGTTCATGCGAGAGCCGATCAACGGTATCAAAGTGGAGCTCAATTTCGCATGGGAGGAGGCCGTCCAGATGGGCCGTGTGCCTGCTTGGACAGATGCGGGCGAAAACGCCAAGCCTGCAGCTGAAGTGACGCGTCAGCGGTAAAAAGCCTCGACTTTTCCCTTGAGCTTGAGCAGCAGGGGATTGCCCTTTCGGTCCAAGGTTTTGCCTGCGGGCACTTTGACCCAGCCTTCGCTGATGCAGTATTCCTCGACATCGGTTCGGTCCTTGCCGTTGAAACGGATGCCAACGTCATGCAGAAAAACCTCGGCAAGGTAGTGAGGGCTGCGCGGGTCAATCGAGAGGTGATCAGGCAAAGCGGGGCGATCTGAGGCAAGGGACATGGCTGAGAGATGCGTCTAGGTTCAAAGTTCTCCTGATTGTGCCTGATGGTGAGGCCCATCTTTGGGTGAAATTCGCGAAAAATGGTAGCCTAGTAAATGTAGATAAATTTAATTATGATCGGACATGCTGTTCCTGAAATACATCCGATGGTCATGGGCCCTTGTGTTGATGGCGCCTTCCATGTGCGTTTTTGCCCAGGCCAAGCCCCAGAAGAATAACTTTTCTGCGCTGACTCAGGTTGTCTCCTCGACCACGGCCAGCGCCCTGTCGTCCTCTTACCTTTCCAGCATGCTGGGTGGGATGGGGGTTTTGAGATGGCGCATAGGCGAGGGTGGCCTGCAAGATCATGGCATGGGCGGGACGACAGCCTCCGCGGAGGACTCGCCTTGGAGCGTTTGGGGAACCCCAGTCCGAAGCTCATTTGACAATAACATCGCCCCTATCACCTCTCGTGGCTACGTCACGCTGGCCATTGCTGGCCTCGAATACCGTGACGATGGCCCTTGGATGGGGGGCATTTCCCTTTCCATTGACGATTTGTCAGCCCAGACAACCTACAACGCTGGCGTGCTCACTGGGCAAGGCTACACCTTGGCCCCTTACCTGGTTTACCAAGCCTCGCCCACTCGGGCCTTTGATTTCAGTTATGGAAGAGGGCAGTCAAATTTGAGCCATCACAGCGCGGGTGTCACCAGCCAGCCTCGCGACCAACGCATGCTTGCCTCGATGGGGGTGACCGACATCCATGAGCTTGGCAAGACGCTCGTGATGCTGAAGGCGAGTTACAGCGTCATTTCGGACAAAGTTCCTTCTTTCACCAGCAGCGATGGCACCCTCAACGATGCCACAAGCACCAAGCTCAACCAAACCAAATTGGGGGCGCAATGGATGTTCCCAATGGGGAATTTTTCTCCTTTTGTTGCCTATTACAAATTGATGAACGATTTTTCTGCCACTGGCGGTCTTTTGCAGCCAAAGGAGTACAGCGTTTCAGGCCAGTACCAACTGGGCTTGAACGCTTCCGCAGGCGATTTTTTCGGCGCACTGGTGGCTCAGTCTGAAAAGGATCGCAAACAGTTGCGTGCCTATGTTGGCGTTCGATATTAGTCATCCACAGGACCTTTAGCGCATGAGTCTCACAACAGAAGTCAAAGGTAGCTTTGCAGTCGATATTGATCACCTTCATTCTTTAGGGGTTGTCGATCCTTATTCCCCCAAAAGCCTAGAGCTGTACTCCTCAGGGAAATTGACAAGCGAAGAGCGGCTGTATTTCACTTTGTGGGGGTCTTCTCAACTCAGCACGGCCTCTTTCAGCGCACGCAAGCGTGTGGTGACGCAAGGTGACGAGGTACATGCCGCCTACTTCATCGTTTCTGGCAGTTTGCTGGGGATCAAAGACGGCGATGTCTATCGCTTGGGGCCAGGAAGCGTGATTGGGCTGGCTGAGGGCGTGGGCGGTTTGCCTTACAGCATGACGGTCGTGACAGTTGACTCTGTCCAAGCAAGGCTGGTTGCCATGCATAAATTGGATGGCCTCTTGCCAAGAATGCCTGTTGGGCTGCGGGGGATATTGCGATCAGCCGTGATGAGGACTTTGGCTTTGAAAGAGGCCCCGGAGGCCTTGAAATGAATGACTTTGAAGAGGTCAAATTTGCGCCTGGCGAGCGCTTGTTCACTGCGGGTGATGTGGCCGACAAGCTTTACCTGATCGTCAAGGGAACTGTCCAAATGTTGGATGCAAAGTCAAGCCAGCCATTTGCTGATTTGAAAGAAGGAGAGTCTTTTGGGGAGCAAGCCATGTTGCCTGGCGGCATAAGGGGGGCGTCAGCCCAAGCGCTGGACGAAGTTGTGTGCCTCCAAATCACGGCCGACAGCATCAAGGTTTTGTTGAAGTCGCAGTCCCCCATTCTCATGCCTTTGTTTGAGGCGCTGATGCTGCAGCAAAGCATGCACAATGCCCTGCGTCGAAAGGTGGCGTGATGTCTGTCGCAGGTGGGTTGCGATTGCTGGTTGGGCGGGCATTGAAGCCTTTGCAAAGGCAATTTCTCCGAATTCTTGCCGGGCTGGCGTTTGTTTTGGCCATGTGCCTGCACACGGCAGGCCAGATCCATCTTCCCTTCATTGATCAGCTCGAAAATAGCCTCTATGACTCGCGCCTGAATCTCACGCTCAAAGGCGCTGCTGACGAGTCTGTTGTGATCCTTGATATCGATGAGAAAAGCCTTGCGCTGCCAGAGCTTGGCCGTTGGCCCTGGGGGCAGGACAAAATGGCAACCATCGTGGACACGCTTTTTGAGCGATACCAGGTCAAAATTTTGGGGTTTGACGCTGTCTGGGCTGAAAAAGACAAAAGCTCGGGCCTGGAAACATTGAAAAAGCTGGCGCAAGATGAGCTCAAAACAATGCCAGGTTTCGCCCAAGCAGTTCAAAAACTTGAGCCTCAGTTGGACCATGAGGCCTTGTTTGCATCCGCCCTCAAAGACCGGCCAGTCGTGATGGGGTTCTTCTTCAATTCGGCCAAAGAGCCCATGGCATCAGGCGTATTGCCTGACCCCAGCGTTGATCCGCAAAGCGTGGCCCAGCGCGATGTCAGCTTCCCGGTTCGAAACGGCTATGGCGCCAACTTGCCCAGCCTGGTTGCCAGTACTTCTGTGGCCGGGCATTTCAGCCCAACAGTGGACTCCGATGGCGTGATTCGGCGCGTTCCACTCCTTTTGGAATACAAGGGGCAATATTACGAGGCGCTTTCCCTGGCGATGCTGCGATTGCTGATTGGCATTGAGCACCCAGAGCACACCCGGCTGGGAAAGATGCCAGACTTGATGCCCGGCATTGACTTGTTGCCGCCAGCGCCTGAAGAGTTGCCTTCTGGAACTTTGTGGCCCCTGGAGGCGGTCGGCGTTGGGCCTGTCTCTATCCCTGTGGACAACCGTACGCAAGCGCTGGTTCCCTTTAGAGGCCCCCCAGGAAGTTTTCGCTATGTCTCGCTTGCCGACGTTTACAAGGGCACATTGCCAGTGGAGGCATTGCGCGACAAGATCGTGATTGTGGGGACAACGGCTTTGGGCTTGGCGGATATGCGCTCAACACCTGTCAGTGCCGTATACCCAGGCGTTGAGGTTCATGCCAGTTTGATCTCGGGCATGATCCAAGCGCAGGCGGGTGGAATCAAAAGCATTCCGGCTAATGCCAAAGCGGCCGAAATTCTTGCCTTGTTCCTCCTGGGGGGGGTGTTTGCGCTTCTTCTTCCTTTTCTCGCGCCCACTTGGAGCACCCTTCTCGCCAGTCTCACGGCCTTGGGTTTGATCGGCTTTAACCTGTATGCATGGGAGGCAGGTCTTGTGTTGCCCCTGGCCTCCTTGTTGTTGCTGCTGTTTGCGATTTACATTCTCAACATGGCGTACGGCTATTTGGTTGAGGCGCGGTCCAAGCGCCAGTTCACCGAATTGTTTGGTCAATATGTGCCGCCAGAATTGGTCGACAAAATGGCTGAAGATCCAGAAAAGTACAGCATGGAGGGGAAAAAAGAAGTTCTCACTGTTCTTTTTTCTGACGTGGTTGGCTTCACGTCCATCTCTGAACGCTTGAGCCCGCAAGAGCTTGCTGCGTTTATCAATGAATACCTCACCTCGATGAGCCAAGTGATCCGTGATCAAGGTGGAACGCTGGATAAATACATTGGGGATGCCATCATGGCTTTCTGGGGTGCGCCGGTGCCGGACCCGTCGCATGCTACAAACGCCGTGCTTGCAGCGCTTCGCATGCAATCCGGCTTAAGCTTGTTACGGAAGTCCTTTGAGGCCAAAGGTTGGCCCTCCATTGCCATTGGCATTGGCCTTAGCAGTGGTGAGATGACGGTGGGTGACATGGGCTCCAAGGTTCGCAAGGCTTACACAGTCATGGGCGACACAGTCAACTTGGGGTCCCGTTTGGAGGGCATCACACGGCAATATGGCGTAGGCATTTTGGTATCTGAAGAAACAGTCCAGCTGAGCCAAGGCATTCTGTACCGAGAGGTTGACGCGGTTCGTGTCAAGGGAAAAGACAATCCCATCAAAATTTACGAGCCGATTTCCGTGGAGTCAGATGCCTCGAAAATGGTGCGCGCGCACGTTGACAAATGGCATGCAGTCTTGCGCCTTTACCGTGCGCAACAGTGGGATGGCGCACAAAGCCTCCTTGATGAGTTAAAGGCGCATGCACCCGAAGACAAGTTGTTCGAAATCTACAGCGAAAGGATCGCGTCCTATCGCATGGATCCCCCGCCCGCAGATTGGGATGGCGTCAAAAAATTCGAATCCAAGTAAGCATATTCATGAACATTTCTAACCTCTCAAAGCATGCGCTCCTGTCATGGTGTCTGTTGTTTTATGTCCAGATAGTATGGGGACAAGAAGCCGGCACCATGACCAGAGTTTCAGGCAAAGCGACGGTGACCAGCCTGGAAAATGCGACGCGTGAGGCAAAGGCCAATGACCCGGTTTCCGTGGGCGAGATCGTCACGACCGACACAGGGGCGGAGGTGCTGATCCGATTCAAGGACAACTCAACCATGATTGTTCGCTCAGCGAGCAAGCTCAAAATAAGCCAATTTCGTTTTGAGAAAAAAGCCACAGACACTTCGCAAACCAGTCTTTTGTCTGGCACGTTGCGTGCTGTCAGTGGCCAAATTGCAAAGGCGCAACCGTCAAACGTCAAATATGACGCAGGCGCAGCCACCATCGGCATTCGCGGAACGGACATTGAGGTGGCGATTGTTCCAGAAGGCGCCAAGGACAGGGCCGGAATTTACAACTACGTGCACTCAGGTGAAACCGAAATGAAATTGGAAACGGGTGAGTCTGCCGTTGTCTCTAAAGAACTGACGGGGTTCTCTCCTGAAACCCTCTTGCCGGGCGAAACCCGCCTTCAAGTTCTGCGTGATCGCCCTGCGTTTTTGCAATCGGGGGGCTTTGATGCGCTCCTTCAGCAATTGACTGCGCCGAGGATCCCCATGATTCGTTGACGTGCGCCCGCAAGTCATGCGCAATTCTTGGGTGCCCCTGTTCATTGCATTCTGTTTCACCATGAGCCTGACTGGCTGCGGGCACCAAAGCGCCCTGGGCGGCTCTCGCATCACGGGTGATTTGTCAGCGGCAAGCTACAAGGAAGTCCAATTCAATCAGCATCAGAAGCTGTGGTTCCGCGCTTCGCCTTCTGACACTGCAGCACATATTCGTCTCAGAGTCTACATAGAAGGTGATGGGGCCCCATGGTGGCGAAGGCAAATTGCCCCAGCCGATCCTACGCCCCGTGTCTCAGTGGTGGCCGGGCTGGCTGCTTTGGATCACGCGCCCAAGGTGGCTTACTTGGCAAGGCCGTGCCAATGGCTGGCCGATGCGAGCCTTTGTCCACAAAGTTGGTGGACGGTCGCGCGGTTTGGTGAAGACGTGATTGATTCAAGCATGAGAAGTCTTGATTGGCTGATGTTGCAAGCCCACGCTTCGGAGCTGGAATTGATCGGCCACTCAGGCGGGGGCACCCTTGCCATTCTGTTGGCGGCGCGCCGCAAGGACGTCCGGTGTGTGATCACGCTCGCCTCACCCCTAGACACTGAAGAATGGACCCGTGCCATGTCAGTGGGGCCGCTGACGGGGTCCAATAACCCGCAGGAGCTGTCTTCTGGATTGCAAGACATTGCCATGTGGCATTACTTTGGCAGCAAGGATGAGATAGCCCCTGAAAAAATCAGCCGACGCTTTTTGTCGAATTGGCCGCATGCAAAAAGCATGGTGATCGAGGGATGGGGCCACACAAAACCATGGGCGTCACAGCCTGAGCGCTTTCAAAAAGGCAACTGCCTGATGACGCCAGAGGGGCATTAAGCCCTTGAGGACGCTTGCGTTAGAGCGTGGATTTGATGGTCGATGACGGTTTGAATCCCCAAGTAACGGCTAGCCGGGCTTGAGAACAGCGCAAATTCTTTCAGGAAAAAAATGCGCGCTTGTTTGCTGAGCAAAGACTTTGACCGCAAAGGGTCTACTTCTCGCCATTCTTGCGACAATTTTTGGGTCAAGTCATCCCCAATGGTTGGCAATGAGCTGGCCATGATGTCGGCTTCTTGGACCATCACAATTTGACACGGCAAAGACTTTTCACTGAAGGCGATGGATCTGACCCTGAGGTGTGATCCCTTGACCATTGCGGGGTCTGTTTGAAGAATCATGCGGCGGATGGCCCTTTGATCTGCTGCATGAACTTTGCATTTTTGCATCAAGGGGACCAGGGACGCAACCGACTGTCCCTCAATCTGGGCAGCGTATTGATTGATCTTTCCGCTGTGAAATAAGTCATGGCTGCAGATGGCAAGAAACATTTGCCACTCATGGCGAGAGAGCGGCGAGTGCGGCGAATGGCCATTTGCTAATCGCTGTGCCCGAAGCAGGGCTGTCATGGCGACAATGGTGTCAGCGATATGAAGCCGGCTGTGATAGCTGGGCTCTTGCGAGTTCTTTGCTCTTTTGGCGCCGTCTCGCTCTACGCATTCAGAAACCAAAAGGACGCAGTCAAGCAAGGCTTGAAGTCGTGGCTGAAGGGGGGCTCCCTGCACATGGCCCAACTTCGCCAGAGCGCTGTTCACTACGAATGTCAAACCAGGCCAATCGCTGGGCCAGCGCTTGCGCAGATTCACAAACGTTTGACACAATTCCTGAAAGTTCATTCAATGACAAATATTTCAAAATCAACAGATACTACAAATGTATCATTTGATTATTGAATTGTCATTTGTAAAAGACCGGGCTTCGGATTCACCCTGAGCTTTTCGTCAGAGGCTTGCGCGCGCCTTGTTACCCGCCGCGCACGGTGGCGCTCATACCGCCATCAATCACCAACTCAATCCCTGTGATGAACCGGGCCCGTTCTGAGGCTAAAAAAACCGATGCATTGGCAACGTCCCATGCATCTCCCATTTTTCCAAGGGGAATTTGTCCATTGCGCCTGCTGACCATGGCTTCTTCGCTCTCACCGTAGGTGCCCATCATGGTGTTGCGGATTCTCGGCGTGTCCACCAAGCCCACCACCAGGGCATTCACACGGATGTTGTCGGGGGCGTATTCAACGGCCATCATCTTGCAAAACTGGTTGGTGGCCGCTTTGGTGACGCCATAAGCCAGGTGAGGAATGCCAACATAGCGCTGTGAGGCGATGGAAGACGTGCAGAGGATGACGCCACCCCCCGCTTGCCGCATGCATGGAATGGCTGCTTGGGATGCGAGGTGCAATGCCAGCAGGTTGGCATCCGATATGCGTTGCCAGTCCACTGCTGTCGTGTTGCTGGATGCACCAGACTTGCCGATGCCGACGTTGTTGTGCAGAACGTGCAGGCCGCCAAACTGTGAAACTGTTTGTGACACGGCATTTTGCACACTTCCTTCGCTTGTCACGTCAACCTCACAAGCTCGGGCATGAGCGCCTTGCGATTGAATGAAGTCCACCGTAGCCTGTGCAGCCTTTAAGTTTTGGTCACCCACCATCACCTGCGCGCCCGCGCGTGCATAGGCGATGGCGATCGCTTGGCCGATGGCCCACCCCTTGGACAAGGAGCCCGCACCCAAGACCAGGCAGACGCGCCCGTTGAGGCAACCATCGGTGGGCGTGTTCATGCTTCAAAAAGCAGCGAGTCCATGCGCCGCAAATGTTGGCTGCTTTGTCCCAACGTCAACTCAATTTGCGTGGCACGCCGGAAGCAGCGCGCGACATAGAGCTCTTCTGTCACGCCCAGCGCACCATGCAATTGCACGGCTCCTTGGCCGACGCAACGCAGCGCTCGTCCGATGCAGACTTTGCAGGAAGAAACGGCCAATGCGCGCTCAGAATCTGTCATCTCGCGCATTGTCAGCGCTTCAGAGACAGCCCAGGTCAGCGCCTCGGCTTGCGCCAAAGCCAAATGCATGTCGGCTAGCCGATGTTGCAGCACCTGAAACGAAGCCAGTGGCTGGCCAAATTGCTGGCGTTGCCGCACATGCTCCAAGGTGTCGCTCATCATGCGTTGCATGAGGCCTACAGCTTCGGCGCAAATGCCCAATGTGGCCATGTCTTGCAAGCGGCCTAGCAGGTTCTCGGCGTCAGCGCCATGGCACAAAATGGCTTCAGTGGGGATCTTGACGTTGTCAAAACGGACTTCGCTCAGCCCATGGCCATCCAGTCCCTGCAGGTCGCGTCGAAGGATTCCTGGGGTTTGCGCATCCAGCCAAAGCCACGCCAAGCCTAACTCAGGTGACTGTGCACTGACCAAAAAATGTGTGGCTGCTTGAGCGCCTTGGACATGGGATTTTTGCCCTTGCAGCAAATATTCTCCTGATGCCGAGGTCAAGACTGTTTTGACTGCTTGTCGCTGAAGGCGGTGCCCAGGCTCGTCATGAGCCCAGGCCAGGTTAACTTGGCCCTGGCGCCAAGCCGCTCGCCAATGGGCGACGCGTTCGCCTTTCGCATCGCAAAGAGCGGTTTCGGCGATCAGCCCGGTGCTAAGGTATGGCTCAGCAAAGAGCCAGCCACCCAATGACCAAAGAACCCTGAGGTGCAAGCGCAGACCCCCCTCAAGTTCGAGCAACTCGAGGTCTTGCAGCAGCTGGCCCCAAAGCCTGGCCTCTGCCTTCGAGGAAGGGCCAAGGTCACTTCGCGCCCAGTGTGGGAGGTCTATATGGTCTGACAGCCAGCGCGTCAGGCTGTCACAGACTGCTTGCTCAATATCGTTGAGAAAAAAATGCATGCTTCAGCCCCTCAGCAACTGGGCTGCGATGATATTGCGTTGGACCTCATTGGTTCCGCCGTATATGGAGGCTGCGCGATCATTCAAGTAGGAAGACATGGCAAACACAGCGTCTTCTGAAAGAGATAATTCATGCTGCGACGCTTGTGCCAAGGGCGGCCTGTACAAGGCATTTTTCCCCGCGATTTGAACGTGCAACTCTGTCAAATGCTGCTTCAACTCGGTGGCCAGTATTTTGCCCATGGACGGCCGAATGCCCATGGGCTCGCCCCGCATTTGTGAGCGCAAGGCTGTCATTTCCAATGCTTGTAACGCATCGATGCGGGCCGAGGCATCGGTCAGCTTGAGTCGCAAGTCTGCGTATTCCGCATCGTCTCGTTGCCCCGCTGGGAAAGCTTGCTGTAGAGCCTCTCGCAGACGTCGCCAGCGTGCTCGAAGGTTGGGGGCCCAGGTGCCGCCTCGCTCGTGCTGCAGCAAATACTTGGCGATTTCCCAGCCTTGGTTTTCCTCGCCAATCAAGCCGCTGACGGGCACGTGCACCTCGTCGAAAAACACTTGGTTCAGCTCATGGTCGCCAGAAATGCTGGGAATAGGGCGAACGGTAATGCCGGACAAGCGCATGGAGAAACATAGAAAGCTGATGCCACTCTGCGGTTTGCCTTCACGTTGCGTTCTGACCAAGCAGAACATGTGGCTGGCATGGTGCGCATGCGTGGTCCAAATTTTGGAGCCATTCAAGGTGAAATGTTCACCGTCCCGAACGGCGTGGCAAGACAGCGACGCCAAATCAGATCCAGAACCCGGTTCGGAGTAACCCTGGCACCAATAGTCCGATCCCGAACGGATGCCTGGAAGCCAGCGTTCTTGTTGCTCTGTGGTGCCATAGGCCATCAAGACGGGGGCTACCATGCCCGGGCCCATAGGCGCACGGGCGGGTGCGTCGGCCGTCGCCAACTCGCTGGCGAAGATGTAGCGTTGCATGGGCGTCCACCCGGTGCCGCCATGCGCGACGGGCCATTGCGGCACACTCCAGCCCCTCTGGGCCAGCACACGGTGCCAGTCGTTTCCCTGGGGGTAGTCTGTGAAAATGCCAGAATTGCGGCGGCCCGCTGTTCGAAGCTCTGGTGTCAGCGCCTGATGCAAAAAGTCACGGACTTCTTTTTGAAACGCCAACTCATCGTCAGACAATGGGAAAAGCATGGCCTGGTCCTTAGCATCAAAAAACGCCCCGAAGGGCGTTGGTGTTATTTCTTGAGCAAGGGGCACACGCTCTTGGAGGCCGGCATGAACGCTTGTTCTGCGGGGATGGTGGCCTTGAGCTTGAAGTAGTCCCAGGGGTACTTGGACTCGGACGGATCCTTCACTTCAAACAAGTACATTTCGCGCATCATGCGGCCGTCTTCGCGAATGCGGCCGTTCTTCACGAACATGTCGTTGATGGGGTTGGCCTTCATCCAGGCCATGACGGTGGCGGTGTCATCCGTGCCTGTGGCTTTCACCGCATTCAGGTAGTGCAGGGTGGACGAATAAGAACCAGACTGCAGCATGTTGGGCATCTTCTTCATGCGCTCGAAGAAGCGACGCGAGAACTTGCGTGTCTCATCGTTCATGTCCCAGTAGAAGGCCTCGGTAAGTTGCATGCCCTTGGTGACGTTCAGGCCCAGGGCATGGACGTCGTTGATGAACACCAGCAGGCCTGCCAGTTTCTGGTTCTTGGTCAGGCCAAACTCGTTGGCTGACTTGATGGCATTGATGGTGTCACCCCCTGCATTGGCCAAGCCCACCACTTTGGCTTTGGAGGCTTGGGCTTGCAGCATGAACGAAGAAAAGTCTTGGGTGTTCAAGGGGTGCTTGACCGAGCCCACAATTTTTCCGCCTTCGGATTTGATGATTTCCGAGGCGTCTTTTTCCAGCGAGTGGCCAAATGCGTAATCTGCCGTGATGAAGAACCACGAGTCACCGCCCCCCTTGACCACGCCGCGGCCGGTCACGGCCGACAGCGCATAGGTGTCCCAGGTGTAGTGCACGCTGACAGCGGAGCAATTTTCATTGGTCAGTCGCGAGGTGCCAGGGCCACTCATGATGATGACCTTGTTCTTTTGTTTGGCCACCTCGGCGGCAGACAGCGCGGTGGCAGACGCGGCCACGTCGCCAATCATGTCGACCTTTTGGGTGTCGAACCATTCACGGGCCTTGGTGCCTGCCAAGTCGGCCTTGTTCTGGTGGTCGGCATAGACCAGCTCGATGGGCATGCCATGCACTTTGCCGCCAAAGTCTTCAATGGCCATTTTCACGGCGGTGACGGTGCCCATGCCTGCGACATCTTCGTACAGGCTGTTCATGTCGAGCAGCAAGCCCATCTTGACCACGCCATCGGAGATATTGACCGTGGGGGCCTTGTTTTGTGCATTCAGGTGCATGGGCGCTGTGACAGCTGCCAAACTGAGCAAGGCTGCGGCGCATTTTTGGGTCAGGGATGCAAGACGGAAGGGTGTTTGTGGCATGTGAAACCTCGGTTGATGTTCGGTTCATCGTAGTTGCTGAGGCCGTTTTGGTGATCGGGAAAAACCCCGGTCGCGAAGGTGACGAACAGAATGAGGGATCGAAGGTTCAATGACATCATGGCGAATTTTTCGACCGCTTGTCACATCCCTCCCGCGCTTTGCCATTTGGAGGCCAACGGCCTGCGCTTGGCTTATTTTGAATGGCGACCTGAGTTGCGGGGTCAACAGCCAACGCTTTTTCTGGTTCATGCAACAGGTTTTCATGCCCGGGTTTGGGATCAGGTGGTGGCGTTTTTTTCGAACCACCATGTGATTGCTTTAGAGCTTCGTGGACATGGTCGCAGCGATTTTGCAGACTTCGCCGGCTGGCAAGACTTCGGTGCAGACGTGACCGCTGCGGTTCGCTTTTTGGGACTGCAATCGGCCATTGGCGTAGGTCACAGCATGGGCGCACACGCCATGATCCATGCGGCTGCCATGTTGCCTGCCAGCTTTTCGAGATTGGTGTTGATTGACCCGACCTTGTTTGCGCCGCAGGCTTACCTGCACGCCCCGCCGGTGAGCGATGCGCCACACCCTGTGACCCAAAGAAAAAGCCGCTTTGCATCCCCCGAAGAAATGGTCCAACGTTTCGAAGGCAAAGTGCCCTACCTGGTGTTCCAAAAAGAGGCCCTGCGAGATTACTGCCGTCATGGCCTGCTGCCTGCACAGGACGGTCAGGGCTTTCATTTGGCTTGCGCGCCAAGCACCGAAGGCCAGATCTACAACGCCGCGCGCCGCGATCGCAGCATTTACACCAGCATCCGTGCGCTGAACCTGCCCGTGCGGGTGATTCGTGCACGCCCTTCGGATCCCACGATCTTGCCGTTTGACACCCTGGGGTCACCGACTTGGCCAGAGGTCGCGCAGGAATTCAGGCAAGGTGAAGACATCCACCTGCCTCACCGCACGCACATGTTGCCGATGGAAGACCCGAAGTTGACCGCAGATTTGATCAAGCAAGCTGCACGATGATTTTCCCAAAGTGCTGGTTGGCCTTCATGCGGGCGTAGGCCTGGGCCACATCCTGCAACGCGAAGGTGCTGTCAATGGGCAGTTGCAATTGTCCAGCCTCCAGCGCGGGCCACAGGTCGGCTTGCAGGCGTCGGGTGATCTCTTCCACCTCGTGAATGTTGCGGGTGCGAAAGGTGACGCCAATGTAGTGGATGCGGCGCAGGGCATGGAGGTCAAAATCAAATGGATCGGCCATGCCAGCCAAGCGGCCCACATTGACAATGCGTCCGCAAATGGCGGTTGCCGCCAAGTTGGCGGAAGCCAAAGGACCGCTGAGCTGGTCAATGACAACGTCTACGCCACGGCCTTGCGTGGCTTTCAGGACTTGCTCGACCCAAGCGGGGTCGCGGCTGTCCAGGGCCAAGTTGGCACCCATCTCCTTCAAGCGTGAGCGCCGTGTAGCATCTGTGGAAGTGCCAATGACACAGCTTGCGCCACGCCATTTGGCAATTTGCATGGCCATCAGGCCGACGCCTGCAGACGCGCCTTGAACCAAGAGGCTTTGGCCTGGTTGCAGTTGCCCATGGGTGATCACGGCATCGTGCATGGTTTGCAATGCGATGGGCAAGCCGGCCGCCAGTTCGTAAGACATGTCGTCACGGGGGATGGGCATGACGCGTCCGAGGTCGGTCACAGCGTACTCGGCCATGCCGCCTCGGCCTGAGCACATGACGCGCTCGCCCACGCGAACATGTTTCACGGCAGACCCTACCGACACCACGTCACCCGCCCATTCCAGGCCCAGGGGCGTTCCCGGCCCACTGGCGGAACCGTGGCGCTGGCCAGCCAGCACGCTCAGGTCGGCACGGTTCAAGCCAGCCGCACGGACTTTGACCAAAACATCGCGCTCGCCCACTGTGGGCATGGGGACTTCAAAAAGCTGGGCGCCGTTGTCGCTGGTGAGGGTGGCTTTCATGGGCTCTTTCGATGAATCAATGGCCGGCTATTCTGGCAGGGTGAACGGGTTTTTGCTGACACGGCATGTCCGAGAAAACCCGCTAGAGCACAAGGTTCTGGGCAGTTAAAGTGAAAGCATGATGCACCGTCGACAATTTTCCAAAGCCTTGTGGGGCTTGTCTGTGGCTTCTCTGGGAGCCCAGGTTCAAGCGCAATCCCAGTCTGTCAAACTCTTGGTGGGCTTTGCCGCGGGCGGGTCCGTCGACCTGACGGCCAGGGCTTTGGCCGACGCCTTGAAGGACAGCCTGGGTCGCACAGTCATCGTCGAAAACCGGCCTGGCGCGGCAGGTCGTCTGGTTCTGGAGGCGGTGAAGCAAGCCAAGCCTGATGGTGACACCCTGATGCTGGTGCCTCACGGCCCGATGACCTTGTTTCCTTGGATTCACCGCAACCTGCGCTACGACCCGAGCAAAGACTTCACGCCCCTGGGCCGTGTTTGTGTGGTGGATTACGCCCTGACAACGGGTCCGGCCACGCCCGCCAAGACCATTGGTGAGTATTTGCAGTGGGCGCGCGACCCCAAAAACAAAGCATCGTTTGGCTCGCCCGGCGCCGGCACCATTCCTCACTTTATTGGTCAAGGCTTCACCCAAAGAACGCAGACAGACATCGTGCACGTGCCCTACAAAGGGTCGGCGCTCACCATGGTGGACTTGATGGGCGGCAACGTTTCTTTGGGTGTGTCACCCCTGGCCGACGCGATTGAACACCACCGCAATGGCAAGGTGCGCATCTTGGCCACGACAGGATCGCAACGCAGTACCTCATTGAAAGATGTGCCCACTTTGAGAGAAGTTGGCATCGATTTGGTGGTGGACGGCTGGTACGGCGTGTATGCGCCCGCTGGCTTGCCAGAGGCGCAACTTCAGGCTTTGTCCAAGGCCTTGGAGTTGGCAGTGATGAAGCAGGAAGAGTTTTTCCTCAAGAACGCCATGCGCGCCGCGCCCCTGCGGCCCGAAGCCTTGGCGCAACTTCAGCGCACAGAAATGGCCCAGTGGGAGCCCTGGGTCAAAGCCTCGGGCTTCAGGGCCGAAGACTGAGCTTGCACTTGCGTCAGTGCTCGTTGATGCGATCGAGCCATGTCTGAAGGGCTTGTGTATTCATTCCCTGTGACAAGCCCAGCATCAACGCAATGCGCGTCTTGTGCGCGGGCAAGGTGCCTGCGGTCAAGCTGCCGAGCGCATCGTCGTTGAACATGCTGGAATTGCGGGTCACGGTTCCAGGAATCCAGCGCGAGCAACGGGCCAGCACAATGCCTTGGGCGGGCAGTTGTCGCAAATAATCACGGTTCCCCGCCGGTGCGTTGGCATTGCCCAGTCCCGCGTGCACAATGCCCCGGGCCCCGGCTGCCACAAAGGCTTTCAAGGCCACATCGTCAGCACCGGCGTATGACACGGCCACATCCACTCGCGGCAAGACCGCGGGCAAGGGGCCTGTCACCGGGGGACAACGGTGTGCGGGTCCAAACCAGCGCACGCTTTGATCGGCCACTTCGCCCAAAGCGCCTGCCAGTGGCGACTCAAAAGCCTCCACGCTGCTGACATGGCGCTTGGTGACCCGCAAGCCGGCATGAATGCGGCCGTTCATGACCACCAAGGTACCTCTCCCCACTGCATAGGGGTCTGCGGCCACGGTACATGCGTCCAAGACATTGGCGGGGCCATCGGCAGAGTGGGCTGTGGCAGGGCGCATGGCGCCAATCACCACCACCGGCTTGTCCGAGGCAATGCTCAGGCTTAAAAAAGTGGCTGTTTCTTCCAAAGTGTCCGTGCCGTGGGTGATCACGGCGCCTTGGGTTTCGGGGTCGGCCAGCGCCTGGGTGACCACCGCATGCAATTCACGCCAATGTGCTGGGGTGACGTCATAACTCCCCAGTTGCATGGGTTGAAAAAATTGAAGACGGTAACGCGCCTGCAACTCCGGAACCGATTGAACGACGGCCTCAATGCCCAGGCTCGCAGGTTGATAGCGTGTGGTGGACGTTGCGTGAGCTGCGGCACCGGCAATGGTGCCGCCGGTGCCAATGAGGGCAATTTGTGGAAGGCTCATGAGGGATGGATGGAAGTTTGGATGAGGTTTATTTTGAAGAAGACCTGGCCGCTTTGTGCAACGCCTGGTCGATGTCCCACAGGATATCGTCCACATGCTCCAGGCCGACCGACATGCGGACCATGTCTGGCAGAACACCGGCGGCGATTTGTTGGTCTGGCGCCAGTTGGCGGTGTGTGGTCGAGGCCGGATGAATGATCAGGGTTCGGGTGTCGCCAATGTTGGCCAAATGGCTCATGAACTGCGCACCCTCAATGAACTTCACCGCGCTTTCGTAACCGCCACGAATGCCAAAGGCCAGCAAGCCCGAGGTGCCCACCCTGCCATCGACTTGTCGCAATTGGCGTTGCGCGAGGGCATGCTGGGGGTGATCTTCCAGGCCGGGGTAATTGACCCAGCTGATGGCGGGGTGGTCTTTCAAATGCCTGGCCACGCGGTGTGCATTGGCACAGTGACGCTCCATGCGCAAGGGCAAGGTTTCCAGGCCTTGAAGGATTTGCCAGGCACTGGTGGGCGACAAGGCCGCGCCATAAACCCGCAAGGTTTCCATGCGGGCGCGCATGGTGAAACCGAAGTCGCCGAAGGTTTCGTAGAACTTGACGCCGTGGTATCCGGGCGATGGCTCGGTCATGCCAGGAAATTTGCCGTTGTCCCACGGAAATTTGCCCGACTCGACCACCACCCCGCCCAGAGTGGTGCCGTGGCCAGCGATGTATTTGGTGGCCGAGTGGACCACGATGTCGGCGCCCCATGCGATGGGATTGCACAGGTAAGGCGATGGCACGGTGTTGTCCACCACCAGAGGAATGCCATGCGCATGGGCCACATCGGCGATGGCTTGAATGTCGAGCAGGCTCAGGCTGGGGTTGCCCAGACTTTCGGCAAAGATGGCGCGGGTGTTGGGCTGAATCGCCGCCGCAAAGGCATTGGGGTCTGTGGCATCGACAAAACTGGTTTCAATGCCCAGGCGCTTGAGGTTGACGGCCAGCATGGTGACGCTGCCACCATACAGTGCGCCGGCAGCCACCAAATGGTCGCCCTGTTGCAGCAAGGTCATCAGGGCCATGGCTTCGGCGGCCATGCCACTGGCTGAGGCGATGGCGGCCCGACCGCCTTCGAGGGCGGCCACACGTTCTTCCAGCGCGGCCACCGTCGGATTGGACAAGCGGGAGTAGACATTGCCAAAGGTTTGCAAGTTGAACAAACTCGCCGCATGGTCAGCGCTGTCAAACACAAAGCTGGTGGTTTGGTAAATCGGCAGGGCGCGCGCCCCAGTGGCGGCATCGGGCACTTGGCCTGCGTGGATGGCCAGCGTTTCGGGCTGAAAGTGTCGATCGGACATGAGAAACTCTTTCGTTTGGCGCGTTCAGACAGGCCGCTTGGCAGAAATGATCCGGGTGTTCACCCCAGCCCAGTGCAGGCCGCCAAAGAGGCGTGCATGCTCGATCTTGACGCAGCGGTTCATGACCGAATCCAAACCCGCTTGGCGCAACAGGGCGTCAGCCTCGAGGTTCATCACCTCCAGTTGCTGCCAAAAGCAGCGAGCGCCTAGTGCGATGGCCTGCTGCGCCAGGGGCAAGACTTCGCTGGTTTTGCGAAACACGTCCACCATGTCAATCGGGTGGGGTACCTCTTGCAGGCTGGCGTAACAGGTCTCACCCAGCACAGTTTGGCCAGCATAGCGGGGATTCACAGGCACGATGCGGTAGCCTTTTTCCTGCATGTACTTGGCCGCAAAAAAGCTGGGGCGATGCCATTCTGCGGACAGGCCCACCACGGCCAGGGTTTGGCAATTTTGGAGGATGCGACGCAAGGCGGAAACGTCGTTGTTCATGTGCCAAACCCGTCTGCGACAAAGACTTCGATGAGGTTGGGGCGCCCACTCGCCATGGCGGCCTTGAGCGCATCGCCCAGGTCCTGGGGATCGGTGATTTGGGTGGCTTGCAAACCCATGGATTGCGCCAGTGTGGCGAATTGAATGTCGGGCTCACGAATGTCCATGCCAATGAACCGGTTCGAGCCTTGCATGGACACCAAACGCTCTTTGATGATGCGATAGCCTCGGTTGTTGGCGATGACATAGGTGATGGGCAACTTCAAATGCGCGGCGGTCCACAGGCCCTGAATGCCGTACATGGCGCTGCCATCGCCCACGATGGCCACCACCGGTCGTCCCGGCTTGGCCAGGCTGATGCCCACTGCGCCAGGAATCGCAAAGCCCAAGCCGCCACTGGCCAGGCCAAACCAACTGGATGGGTCGCGTTGGTGCAAAAACTGGGGCAGGGGTTGGGTGGAGGTCAAGGCCTCTTCCACCACGATGGCATCGCTGGGCAGATGCTCGGTGATGCGCCAAATCAAGTTGGCCGGGGTGATGGGCTGCACCGTGGCTTGCGAGGCCATCACCGTCTTCACGGCCTTGGCCCGGCGTGTGGTCCAGTTGTCTTGGGACAGCTGCGCTTTGCGTTCTGCGGCCGATTGCATGAAAGCGGGCGAGGCCAGCGCGCGCAAAGCGGGCAACAACACGGCCAAGGTGTCACGCACGTTGGCACACACGGCGACCTCGGTGGGGTAGTTTTTCCCCAATTCCCAGGCGCGCTCGCTGATGTGCACCACACGGCTGTGCGCCGGCAACGGCTCGGTCGGGCTGTAGACCGACATTCGCAGCAAGTCTGCGCCCAAGCAGACCACCAAGTCGTAGGGCGCCAGCGTGGCTTGCACATTTTCTTGGCTGCGGGTCAGCATGCCCAGGTATTGCGGGTGCGCTGTGGGAAAAGTGGCGCTGTAGGGAATGGATTCTTGGAACACCGCTGCGCCCAAAATATCTGCCAGCTCGGTGGCCGCTTGGAAACAGTCATGGGCGGCCAGCTCTTGTCCGGTGATCAGGACAGGATTCTTGGCCGTCAACAAGGTTTGCGCCAACTCACGCACTGCATCGTCGCTGGGGCGCACCCGTGGGTCGATGCGCACGCGACGCCCCATGTCCAGCTCTGCCGCCTCGTTCAGAATGTCGCCCGGCAAACTGATGAAGACCGGCCCCAAGGGATAACTCATGGCCACTTTGGCGGCCCGTCGCAGGGTGCGCGGCAAGTCTTGCAAACGGGTGACTTCGGTCGACCACTTCACCAAGGGCGCGGCCATGGCTGGCAAAGGCTCATAGAGCAGGGGTTCCAGCAAGCCATGGCCTTGCTCTTGCTGTCCGGCCGTCAAGATCAGCGGGGAGCCTGAGAATTTGGCGTTGTACAAAGCGCCCATGGCATTGCCCAGGCCGGGCGCGACGTGGACATTGGCGGCTGTCAATTTTTTGGATGCGCGCGCAAAGCCATCGGCCATGGCGACCACCACCGATTCCTGCAATCCCAAAATGAACTGCAGGTCAGGGTAATCCGGCAGGGCTTGCATGATGGGCAACTCGGTGGTGCCGGGGTTGCCAAACAAATGGGTCACGCCCTCATCGAGCAGCAACTCCACAAAAGCCTGTCGTCCAAACAAATGGGCCATCTTGTCTCCAAATGATTTTGTTCACAGCTTGATTATGCGCAGTCTAGAATGCTTTCTCCAATTCATTGACGCGAAGGAAACACCCATGCCCAAGGCTTACTGGATCAGCGCCTACCGTTCCATTCACAATGAGGATGCCCTGGCAGCCTATGCCAAACTGGCGGGCCCCGCCTTGGCAGCCGCCGGTGGGCGCTTTCTCGCGCGGGGATTGCCTGCTGCGGTGAAAGAAGCTGGCGTGCAACAACGTACCGTGTTGGTGGAGTTTGACAGCCTGGACGCCGCTTTGGCCGCTTACGACAGTCCGGGTTACAAAGAGGCCTTGGCGGCTTTGGGTGACAACGCCGTGGTGCGTGAAATCCGCATCATGGAAGGGGTCTGAACAGCGTTCAGGTCCCAGGGCTGTTTTCAACTGGCCAAGGCTTCGAGCAACTCGGTCTCGATTTCGAGTTGTGAGCGGTTCTGCTGCAGCTCGGCGCCGTCGATCAAGAAGGTGTCTTCCACGCGTTCGCCCAGCGTGGTGATCTTGGCCAACAACAAATTCAGCTTGTGCTTGGCCAGCACCCGCGCCACGCTGTACAACAGCCCCACGCGGTCACTGGCAGAAATGGTCAGCAGCCAGCGCTGTGCTTTTTCATCGGGTTGCAATGCGACGCGCGGCGCAATTGGAAAACTCTTCACGCGGCGCGAAACGCGGCCCCGGCTGGGCGCAGGCAGGGATCCCGCCTTTTCCAAAGTTTGGGCCAGGCCTTGTTCGACCATGGTGATGAGCTCGCGATAGTGGTCGTTGAGCATCGAGGCCACCACCTGAAAAGTGTCCAGCGCATAGCCGTTGGTGGCGGTGTGAATTTTGGCGTCCAGGATGCTGAAGCCGGCCTGGTCGAAATAGCCACAAATCCGGGCGAACAAATCGGTCTGATCGGGGGTGTAGACCATCACCTGCAAACCCTCGCCAATCGTGGACAAGCGTGCGCGCACAATGACGCCTGGCGCTTTTTCCTGGGCGCGTGCGACAGCCAGATTGCGTGAAAGCTGTCGGGTGTGCCATGCGATGTCTGCTGCGTCGTGGCGCATGAAGTAGCCTACATCCAGCGTGGCCCACAGGTCTTTGTGGGCCTCAAAGGGCAGGGCATACAAGGCCAAATTGGTCAGCGCCTCGCGCTTGCGGGCCTCGACCTCCGCATCGGCATCCGGGGCACGCCCGCCAAGGGTGCGCAGGGTGTAGCGGTACAAGTCTTCCAGCAACTTGCCTTTCCAGGCATTCCAGACCTTGGGGCTGGTGCCTCGAATGTCTGCCACCGTCAGCAAGTAAAGGGCCGTCAGCCGGCGCTCATCCCCCACGCGGTTGGCAAAGGCCTGGATGACCTCGGGGTCGCTCAAGTCTTGCTTTTGGGCAATGTGACTCATGGTCAGGTGTTCACCCACCAAAAACTCAATCAGTTGCGCGTCCTCTTTGGCAATGCCATGCTGGCGGCAAAAGCGGCGCACTTCGGTGCGGCCCAACACCGAGTGGTCGCCGCCGCGGCCCTTGGCAATGTCATGAAACAGCGCCGCCGCGTAAAGCACCCAAGGCTTGTCCCAGCCTGCCGCCAGTTGAGAGCAAAAAGGGTACTCATGGGCATGCTCGGCAATGAAGAAGCGGCGCACATTGCGCAGCACCATCAGAATGTGTTGATCCACGGTGTAGACGTGAAACAGATCGTGCTGCATTTGCCCGACGATGCGACGGAAGACCCACAGGTAACGCCCGAGCACCGAGGTTTGGTTCATCAGGCGCATGGCATGCGTGATGCCCTCGGGTTCTTGCAAAATTTTCAAGAACGAGGAACGGTTGACTGGATCGGCACGGAAGCGGCTGTCCATGACGCCACGGGCGTTGTACAGGGCGCGCAAGGTTCGCGCAGACAAGCCCTTGATGCCCACCGTGGTTTGGTAGAGCAAAAAAGTTTCCAGAATCGCGTGCGGTTGCTGGAAGTAAAGGTCGTCACTGCGCACATCGATCATGCCGGCCTTGTCGGCAAAGCGTTCATTGATGGGCTGGGGGTCGTGTGTGTGGTCGCCCTGCGTCAACCTTTCCTCGATGTTCAACAGCAAAATTTGGTTCAACTGGGTCACGGCTTTGGCAGCCCAGTAGTAACGCTTCATCAAGGCTTCGCTGGCCACACGGGCGTGGCGGCTGCCGTTCTCTTGCTGCCCCAAACCCAGGGTGTCGGCCACCTGGGTTTGCATGTCAAACACCAAGCGGTCTTCACGGCGCTTGGCCACCAAGTGCAAGCGTGCGCGAATCAGCGACAAGGTGGCTTCGTTGCGCTTGAGCGAGCGCGCCTCCAAGGGGGTGGCCAGGCCGGTGCGCGCCAAGGCGGCCCAGTTGTCTCCCAGGCCCGCAGCTTTGGCCACCCACAAAATGATTTGCAAATCACGCAGGCCGCCAGGCGACTCTTTGCAATTGGGCTCCAGGGAGTAGGGCGTGTTTTCAAACTTGGTGTGCCGCTGGCGCATTTCCAGCGTCTTGGCCACGAAGAAAGCTTTGGGGTCCAGGGTTTGGGCAAAGCGGTGGGTGAACGCTTTGTACAAGGCCTTGTCGCCCACAATCAGGCGCGACTCCAGCAGCGAGGTTTGCACCGTGATGTCCCCTTCGGCCTCCCGAATGCAGTCATCCACATTGCGCACGCTGGAGCCAATTTCCAGGCCGGAGTCCCAGCAGCGGCCAATGAAGGTCTCCAGACGGGTTTTCAGGGCGTCATCTTGTTCGGGGGACTGATCGGCGGGCAGCAACAGCAGCACATCCACATCGGAATGGGGAAACAATTCGCCCCGGCCGTATCCGCCAACGGCCACCAGTGCCAAAGGTTTGTCCAGCCCACAGGCTTGCCAAAGCTCAATCAAGGCGCGGTCGGTCATCTTGCACAATTGGTGCAAGCCTTGGCGGACTGCGCGCAAATTGGCGTTGGGCGGGCTGTCACGCCACTCGGCCAACAACGCCGCTTTTTGTTGACGGTATGTTGGCTCGCTCATGTCATTGGCTCAGCAAACGGTGGTGGTGACAAAGGCTGGCAAAGGGGGGCTGCCATCCGACAGGGTGAGGACTTCGTAGCCGGTCTCGGTCACGAGGATGGTGTGCTCCCATTGGGCCGACAGCGAATGGTCGCGCGTGACGATGGTCCAGCCATCGCCCAGCTCTTTGATGTCTTTGCGCCCAGCGTTGATCATGGGCTCGATGGTGAAGGTCATGCCGGGCTTGAGTTCTTCGAGCGTACCCGGTTTGCCGTAGTGCAGCACCTGAGGCTCCTCATGGAAGACCTGGCCAATGCCGTGGCCGCAAAACTCGCGCACCACAGAAAAGCCGTTGCTTTCGGCGAATTTCTGAATCGCCCAGCCAATGTCGCCCAGTCGAGCGCCCGGCTTGACTTTGACGATGCCGTGCCACATGGCGTCGTAAGTCAATTGGCACAGGCGCTTGGCAGCGATGGAGGCTTCGCCAACGATGAACATGCGACTGGTGTCGCCATGCCAGCCATCTTTGATCACGGTGATGTCAATGTTGACGATGTCACCCTTTTTCAGGGCTTTGTCGTTGGGAATGCCATGGCAAACCTGGTGATTGACCGAGGTGCAAATGGACTTGGGGTAGGGGTTGTAGCCATTGGGCGCATAGTTCAAGGGGGCGGGAACGCTCCCTTGAACCTGGATCATGTAGTCGTGCGCCAGTTTGTCGAGCTGGTTGGTGGTGATGCCGGGCTTGACGTGAGGCGTCAAAAAGTCCAGAACTTCGGAAGCCAAGCGGCCAGCCACACGCATGGCTTGCGCGCCTGCCGCATCTTTGTAAGTGATAGTCATCCTACGATTATCTCAGGGTCGCGCCCCGCCACCGTCACCGCGAGCAAAGCACTTCGATCTTTTCTCCGGCGAGGGTTTGCCGCGCCCCCTTCGGGGCCTCGCAACGACGGGGGTTGCCGTAAAATAGGGATTTCCCGGATCGGCGCCCCAGTCAGCGGCGTCGGCCAGCTCACCGACTCCAAGGCCACCCCGTGACCCTGCACATCTCGTTTTTCCCTGGCAGCAATGCCCTGAGTGCCTTTCGTTTGCGGCAATTGTTGCCCCAGTTGCAAGCCATCCACGACAAAGTGGAGGGTCTCACAGCGCACTACATCCATCTGGTGGCCAGTGCGGCCCCCCTCTCTACGGAGACCACCGGCCAAGTGGAGGCGCTGCTGACTTATGGTGAACCGGCCCTTTCAGGCGAAGGACCTTCGCTGGTGGTGACTCCCCGTTTTGGCACCGTGTCCCCCTGGGCGTCCAAGGCCACGGACATCGCCCACAACTGCGGGCTGGACTTGCGACGCATTGAGCGTGTCACGCAATACCATGTGGTCTTGAAAAAGGGCTTGCTCAGCACGCCTAGCTTGTCCGAGTCCCAATGGCAGGCCATCGCCAGCCTGTTGCACGATCGCATGACCGAGTCGGTCGTGAAAGACCCTGAGGCCGCAAAAGCACTTTTTCATGAGCAACCCGCGGCCCCCATGGAGACGGTGGACGTGCTCATGGGTGGGCGGGCTGCTCTGGAAGACGCCAACCGCCGCTGGGGTTTGGCCCTGGCCGACGATGAAATCGACTACCTGGTCAGCTCGTTTCAGCAACTCCAGCGCAACCCCACCGATGTCGAGTTGATGATGTTCGCCCAAGCCAACAGCGAGCATTGCCGGCACAAGATTTTCAACGCTGACTTCACTGTGGATGGGGAAATCCAAGCGCACAGCTTGTTCGGCATGATTCGCCACACCCACAAAACCAGCCCGCAACACACGGTGGTGGCGTATTCGGACAACGCCTCCATCATGGAGGGACATCAAGTCGAGCGCTTTGTGGCCGTTGATGACGGTGCCAGCTTGCCGCGCTATGCACCCCAGACCGCCACCCACCATGTGCTGATGAAGGTGGAAACCCACAACCATCCCACCGCGATATCGCCTTTTCCTGGCGCTTCCACGGGCGCTGGCGGTGAAATTCGGGACGAGGGTGCCACAGGACGCGGCTCCAAACCCAAAGCAGGGATGACGGGCTTCACAGTGTCCAAACTGTGGGACAGCCCCCTGGGTCGGCCTGCCCACATGGCCAGCCCGTTGCAAATCATGACCGAGGGCCCCTTGGGCGGCGCTGCGTTCAACAACGAGTTTGGGCGGCCCAACCTGTTGGGCTATTTCCGCGAGTACGAACAACAAGTGGCGGGTGTCACGCGTGGCTACCACAAGCCCATCATGATTGCCGGTGGCTTGGGCGTGATCGACAGCCAACTCACCCACAAAATTGAATTTCCCGCCGGTACCTTGCTGATTCAATTGGGCGGCCCGGGCATGCGCATTGGCATGGGCGGCGGGGCGGCCAGCTCCATGGCGAGCGGCACCAATGCCGCCGAGCTGGACTTTGACTCGGTGCAGCGCGGCAACCCGGAAATCGAACGGCGCGCCCAAGAGGTCATCAACCATTGCTGGACGCTGGGAGCAGAAAACCCCATTTTGGCCATTCACGATGTGGGGGCCGGTGGCTTGTCCAATGCGTTTCCTGAGCTGGTCAACGATGCCGGGCGAGGGGCGCGTTTTGACCTGCGCGCCGTGCCGCTCGAAGAGTCAGGCTTGGCGCCCAAGGAGATCTGGTCCAACGAGAGCCAGGAGCGCTATGTGATGGCAATCGCGCCCGAATCCTTGCCGCTGTTTCAATCGTTTTGCGAGCGCGAGCGTTGCCCTTTTGGGGTGGTCGGCGTGGCCACAGACAAAAGACAGCTTGAATTGGTGGACGAGGGCGCTGCAACACCGGTCGACATGCCCATGGATGTGCTCTTGGGCAAGCCCCCCAAGATGCACCGTGATGTCCAACGCGTCGCTCGCGAAACGCCACCCATGGACCTCACAGGCGTTTCCTTGCAAGACGCCGTGATCGGCGTCCTCAGCCACCCCACGGTGGCTTCCAAGCGCTTCTTGATCACCATTGGCGACCGTACGGTGGGCGGATTGACCCACCGCGACCCCATGGTCGGTCCTTGGCAAGTGCCCGTGGCCGATTGCGCCGTGACCCTGGCCGACTTCCAAGGCGTGGCCGGCGAGGCCATGAGCATGGGCGAGCGCACCCCGCTGGCATCGGTGAATGCCCCAGCCTCGGGCCGCATGGCGGTCGCCGAAGCCCTGACCAATTTGCTGGCGGCGCCAGTCGAGCTTTCGCGCGTCAAACTCTCGGCCAACTGGATGGCCGCCTGTGGCGAGCCCGGTGAGGATGCCGCCCTTTTCGATACCGTTCGTGCGGTGGGTCTGGAGCTCTGCCCGGCCTTGGGCATTTCCATTCCGGTGGGCAAAGACAGCCTGTCGATGCGCACCCAATGGTCCGCCGAGGGACAAGACCACAAAGTGACTTCCCCCGTCAGCCTGATCGTCAGCGCCTTTGCCTCGCTGCCGGATGTGCGTGGCACCTTGACACCACAACTCGACGCCCAGACCGACGACACCACCTTGGTGCTGATTGACCTGGGGCATGGCCAAAACCGCATGGGGGGCAGCATCCTGGGGCAAGTCCTGGCACAGCCTGGCCAAGCGGTGCCTGATTTGGACGACCCACAAGACCTGGTGCGCCTGTACCAAGCCGTGAACCAATTGCGCCAAGAAGGAAAGTTGCTGGCCTACCATGACCGCAGCGATGGCGGCTTGATCGCGGCAGTCTGTGAAATGGCCTTTGCCGCGCAGGTCGGCGTGGCGCTGAATGTGGACTTGTTGGTCACCGAAGGCGATGGCATCCACGACAGCCGCGCGGAATACGGCGACAGCAAGAACTGGGCAATGCAAGTCAGCGCACGCCGCGAAGAATTGACCTTGAAAGCCCTGTTCAACGAAGAGTTGGGCGTGGTCTTGCAAGTTCGCACCAGCGATCGCAATGAGGTCATGCAGGTCTTGCGCACGCAAGGCCTCTCGCGCCACAGCCACTTTGTGGGCAAAACCCGCCCGCTGTCTTCCTCCATCGACAAAGGCAAAGGGCAGGTCAGTGTCTGGCGCGATGCCAAAGAGGTGTTCAGTGCGTCACTGACCGATTTGCATCAGGTCTGGGACAGCGTGAGTTGGCGCATCTGCCAGCAACGCGACAACCCCGAATGCGCAGATGCCGAGCACGCCTTGGCCGGTGCCCCAGCAAACCCAGGCTTGCATGTGCACCTGCCAGACGGCGTCATGGAGAATGTGGCTGCGCCATTTGTGAACTCAGCGCGACCCAAGGTGGCCATTTTGCGAGAGCAGGGTGTGAATTCCCATGTGGAAATGGCCTATGCCTTCCATGAGGCGGGCTTCGACGCCTATGACGTGCACATGACCGACTTGCAGTCGGGAAAGGCCCAATTGGCGGACTTCAAAGGCCTGGTGGCCTGTGGCGGCTTCAGCTATGGCGACACCTTGGGTGCAGGCATTGGCTGGGCGCGCAGCATCACCTTCAACCCGCGCCTGTCCGATCAGTTCAAAGCCTTCTTCGAGCGCGGCGACACCTTTGGGCTGGGCGTGTGCAACGGCTGCCAGATGTTCGCTGAACTGGCCGACATCATTCCTGGCACGCAAGCCTGGCCGCGCTTCACCACCAACCGCAGCGAGCGCTTTGAGGCCCGCCTGTCCCAAGTGGAAGTGCTGGACTCCCCGAGCTTGTTCTTCCAGGGCATGGCAGGCACCCGTTTGCCCATCGCCGTGGCGCATGGTGAAGGCTTTGCCAATTTCTCGCAACGTGGCCAATTGGACCAGGTTCACGCCGCCATGCACTTTGTGGACGGCCAGGGCCAGCCCACCGAGACCTACCCGCTGAACCCCAATGGCAGCCCTCAGGGTTTGACGGCCGTGACCACGGCCGATGGCCGTTTCACCGCCATGATGCCGCACCCGGAACGTGTGTTCCGCAATTTGCAATTCAGTTGGACCGAGGCTTCGCGCACTGGCGGCTTGGAGGGCTTCAGCCCTTGGATGCGTTTGTGGCGCAACGCGCGGCGCTGGGTCGCTTAAGTCAGGACACCGCCCGCTCAGGGCGAGTCTTGTAAAACTTCATGGGAATGGCCTGGGGCTCGGCCATCTCACGCGCGCGCTGGTTCATGACCGAGGTCTTCATTTTGCCCACCACGTGCATTTCGCAAGGCTTGCAATCGAAGCGCAGGGTGAGTTTTTCCTTGCCGTTGATCAGGGTCAGGGGCTCGGCGCGTACCTGACCTTGAACGCCCGTCACCCCCTTGGCCTGCTTGGGGCACAGGCTCATGGAGAAGCGCACACAGTGCTTGGTGATCATCAGGCTGACTTCACCTTCTTCTTCGTGACTCTCATAAGCTGCCGCAATCAGTTTTACGCCGTGTTTGGCGTAAAAATCGCGGGCCTTGTCGTTGTAAACGTTGGCCAGGTAGGTCAGCGTGTCTTCTGGGTAGAGCGCCGGCGGTTCGACGGCTCGGCCTGGCACAGGGCGCTGGTAATGCGCAGAACGGACAAGTTCCAGCGAGGCCAGGGCGTCGCGTCGCAAGGCATTGAGTTGTGAGGCAGGCAAAAACCAGGCTTGCGCCCATTGCAGGTCCAGGTCCAGCAGCGCAAAGTCGGTCGTGCCCAGTTTGCCCAGGTGTTCTCGCACGCTGGCTTGTGCCTGCACAGGGTCGCGCGCGGGCTCTTTGATCAGGCTCAGCGAGGCTTCTGCGGCATAGCCGTCTTCGTCCGTCACGTTGAGGGCAATGCCTTGTGGCGTGTCCTGGAGGGTCAGCCACACGCCAATGCGACGCTCGCTGGAACGTTTCTCCAGGGCCCGAACCCAGTCCATGTCACGGTTGCGGTTGACCGTCACGCCGCGGCGCAGGTCTTTGAAATCGGCCATGGCATCTTTGGGGAACAGCCGCCAGCGGCCCTTCTTACCGATGAGTTCAGCCCGGTTGATGGCCAGTCCCACCAGTTCCTTTTGCAAATCGTAGTAACACAGGCCGTCACCGTTGTGCAGCACCAGGTCACGATCGAAGGGCAGGACTTCCACCCAGTTGGGGCCGACATCGGTGACCTCGCCCAGCGGCTGGCCAGGATTTTTCGGCGTGTCAAAAGCGCCGATGTCTTCCTTGCGGCCTTGCACAAAGTAATCGGTGAACTCGCGGTTGAAATTCTGGTTGGGGTCGGGCGTGAAAAAGAACTGGGTGCGTCCACTGGAGGCACGCGCGAGGGGCGGACGCTCGGGGTCGGTGGAGTTTTCCCGGTCTTCGATGATCTGGTCGAACAGCTTGCGGTAATGGGCAGTGATGTTTTTCACATAGCCCATGTCTTTGTAACGGCCTTCGATTTTGAAGCTGCGAACGCCTGCGTCTATCAGGTCGGCCAGGTTGGCGCTTTGGTTGTTGTCCTTCATGGACAACACATGCTTGTCATGCGCAATGAAACGCCCCTGCGCATCGGTCACATGGTAGGGCAGGCGGCAGGCCTGGGAGCAGTCGCCCCGGTTGGCGCTGCGACCGGTGTGCGCATGGCTGATGTAGCACTGACCGCTGTAGGCCACACACAAGGCGCCATGGATGAAGAACTCCAGCTTGCAGCGGTCGGCATCGAGCACCTGGTGAATGTCGCGAATTTGCGGCAGCGTGAGCTCACGGGCCAGCACCATTTGCGAAAAGCCCACATCCTGCAAAAACTTGGCCTTGGCCGGGTCACGGATGTCGGTTTGGGTGCTGGCATGCAGCTGGATGGGAGGCAAATCCAGTTCCAGCAAGCCCATGTCTTGCACGATCAAGACATCGGCGCCGGCGTTGTAGACGTCCCATGCCAATTGGCGCGCAGGCTCGAGCTCGTCATCGCGCAAGATGGTGTTGAGCGTGATGAAGATGCGGCTGTGGAAACGGTGGGCCTCCCGACACAGGCGCTCGATGTCGCGCAAGTCATTGCTGGCACTGGCGCGGGCGCCAAAGGCGGGGGCGCCGATGTAAACGGCATCGGCACCGTGATGGATCGCGGCGATGCCAATGTCGGCATCGCGCGCAGGGGACAGCAGCTCAATCTGGTGTGACAGCAACAGCGCCCCCTTGCGGGATTTACTCGACCTTGGCCTTGCTGCGCAAGTTCTGCTGGAACTCGCTCATTTTGGTCTGCTGCATTTGCTGAGCAATTTGCGGCTTGACCTCTTCGAACTTGGGCAACTGCGCTTCGCGCACGTCATCCAGGCGAATGATGTGGAAGCCGAACTGGCTCTTCACAGGGGCGTCGGTGGTCTGGCCTTTTTTCAGGGCCACCATGGCGTCCGAGAACTCCTTGACAAAGTTGCCAGCGGAAGCCCAGTCCAGGTCGCCACCGTTGGCGCCTGATCCAGGGTCCTTGGACTGCTTTTTGGCGATGTCTTCAAACTTGCCGCCTTTTTTCAGGCTGGCCAAAATGGCTTTCGCTTGCTCTTCCTTTTCCACCAGGATGTGGCGGGCGCGGTATTCCTTGCCGCCATTGGCTGCCACAAACTTGTCGTACTCGGCCTTGATGTCGGCATCGGTCACAGGGTTGTTCTTCTGGTAATCGGCGAACAACTCGCGAATCAAAATGGTTTGGCGCGCCAACTCGAGCTGGCCCTTGTAGTCATCGGTGGCATCGAGGCCGCGTTTTTGTGCTTCCTGCATGAAGATTTCACGGGCAATGACTTCTTCCTTGATCTGGGCTTCAATGTCAGGGGTCACCGGGCGGCCAGAGCGGGCCAATTGCTGTGCCAGGGCTTCCACACGGGCTTTGGGCACGGCCTTGCCGTTCACGATCGCCACGTTCTGGGCCGATGCACCCAGGCTCACAGTGGCCATTGCCACAGCGACGGCGGCGAACATCATTTGCTTTTTCATGGGTCTCTCTCGATGAGTCTCAATCAGGGAGGCGTCTGGCGGAATGCTCAGGACACCGAAACAACCTCAATCGCCAGGGCGTGGACACCCTGGTCAATGAAATCTTGCAGCGCATCATACACAAGCCGGTGGCGGGCCACCCGTGACAGCGCATTGAACGCCTGGCCGCCAATCCGGACCCGAAAATGGGTGCCCTGGCCGCTGTCGTTGGCACCCACATGGCCAGCATGGGCCGCACTTTCGTCCAAAACCTCCAGCGTCTGGGGTTGCAGCCGCTCTTGCAGGCGTTGGGCCAGGTCTTGCGCAAGGATGGTCATGAGGAGGAATCCTCTTTCATGTAGCGGCTCAGGTAGGCGGCTTGCAGCAGGACGAACACCAACATCAGGCCAATGCCGCCGAAGAGCTTGAAATTGACCCAGGTTTCGGTGTCGAAATGAAATGCCACCCACAGGTTGACGACACCCATGGCGCTGAAAAATGCAGCCCAACTGTGCAACATGAAGGACCAAGCCTTGTCGGGCAGCTCCATTTGAGCCTTCATCAGGCTGCGCAGCAGGTTGCGCTTGAACACGTATTGCCCGATCAGCAAGGCGCCACCCATCAGCCAATACAGAACGGTGGGCTTCCATTTGATGAAGTTTTCATCGTGGGCAATCAAGGTCGCGCCGCCAAACAACACGATGACCCCCAGACTGACCCATTGCATGGGCTCGACACGGCCCACTTTGTAGCGCAGCCAGGCGATTTGCGCCACCGTGGCCACAATGGCGATGGCTGTGGCGACATAGATGTCGAAGGCCTTGAAGGCCAGGAAAAACAGAACAATGGGGAAAAAATCTAAAAAAAGCTTCATGGCAGCTCAGTCTTCAGCCTTGAATTCCAGCGAGGCCGAGTTCATGCAATAGCGCAAGCCTGTGGGGGCAGGACCATCGGGGAACACATGCCCCAAATGTGCGCCGCATTGCGCACAGACGGTTTCGGTGCGAATCATGCCATGGCTGCGGTCCACAATTTCGCGAATCGCGCCAGGCACGGCTTCCTGGTAAAAGCTGGGCCAACCGCAGCCGGCGTCAAATTTGGTGTCGGCATTGAACAATTTGTTGCCGCAGCAGATGCAGGCGTATTGCCCTGGCAACCAATGGTTTTCATAGCGGCCCGTGAACGGGCGTTCGGTGGCGGCTTTGCGGGTGACTTCGTAGGCCACGGGTTCGGCATTTTTTGCGGCCAACAAGGCGCGCCATTCGGCTTCGGTTTTTTCGATCTTCATGAGGAACAACTGATGGAAATGGAGGACGCCCAATCGGGCGGAAAGTCGGCATAGGCATCGTAACCGGGGTGCTCGTCAAAGGGCGATGACAAGAGCTTGAGCAGGGTGTGGACTTCGCTGAAGTCACCCGTCTGGGCCTGCCGGATGGCTTGCTCGCCCAAGTGATTGCGCAACACCATTTTGGGATTGTGCTGCAACATGCGAACGCCTGTGCCTGCCGGCTCATCGGCCCATCGCGCTTGCAAGCGCAGGGCCAAGTCTTGCCAGCGCTGACGGTCCAGAAACAGGTCGTTGACGGGTTGAAATGCCGCTGCTTGACCGTTTTCCAGGCCTTGTGCGGCATGGCTAAGTCGGCGCCAGAAAATGGTGTAGTCGGTGCGCTCGCTTGCCAACAGTTGGCAAATGTCTTCGACCAAGGATCCATCGTCGGCTTGCGACCGGGTCAGGCCCAATTTGGCACGCATGCGATCGAGCAGACTTTGGGAGAAGCGCTGTGTGTAGGTTTCCAGCACCTTCACAATCAGGTCGCTGTCGTTCACCAGGGGCATGAAGGCCTGGCCTAAACAAAAGAGGTTCCAGTACGCCATTTGAGGTTGCCTTTGAAAGGCATAGCGGCCTTGCGAATCGGAGTGGTTGCAAATGTGCTGGGGGTCATAGCCGTCCAGAAACTGGAAGGGGCCATAGTCAATGGTCAGACCCAGCAAACTCATGTTGTCGGTGTTCATGACCCCATGGCAAAAGCCCACGGCCTGCCAATGGGCCAGCAAATCCGCTGTTCTATCAACCACGGCCTGCAACAGGGCTGCATAGGGATTGCCATGGAACGCGACGGGGTCGGGCAAGGGCATCAGCTCGCTGGCGCACACGAAATCGGCCAACTTTTTCAATGCCTCGGGCTGGTTGATCGCCGCAAAATGCTCAAAATGGCCAAAACGCAAAAAACTGGGCGCGACGCGGGTCACCACGGCAGCTGTTTCCAGTGTTTCTCGAATCACGCGCCCCTTGGAGCCCGTCAAAGCCAAAGCCCGAGTCGTGGGAATGCCCAAACCGTGCATGGCCTCGCTGCACAAAAACTCCCGAATGCTGGAGCGCAGCACCGCCCGGCCATCGCCCATGCGAGAGTAGGGGGTTTGCCCTGCGCCTTTGAGTTGCAATTCCTGGGGACCGAGCGGTGTGTCCAACTCGCCCAGCCACAGCGCACGACCGTCGCCCAATTGGCCGGCCCAGACACCAAACTGGTGACCGCTGTAAACACTGGCCAGGCTGGGATGGTCCGCCCAGGCCCGGTTGCCCGTGAGAATGTCCAGCAGGCCCTCAGCCTGTTGCCAGTTGGTGGGCCAGCCCAAATCGGCCGCGAGGCGGTGGTTCACTGCCACCCAATGGGCCTCGGGCAAGGGTGTCGGTGCACACGGCGTCGCGAAGCTGGGGCCCAATTGGGCAAAGCGGTTCAGCCAAGTCAAGGGCAGGGCAACGGCAGCAGATGTCATCCCCTGATTGTCGGCATTCTTGAATCCCATGGGCGCTGAACAGGCAATTGCCGAAAAGGGGGACCGTCTGGGGCAAAATGCGCTCAACGGCACGCGCGTGCCTTTTTCTGTTTTAGGAGATTCCCCATGCTGGGCTTGATGCAACAACAAAACCTGTTGATTTCTTCCTTGATTGACTTTGCCGAAAAGCACCACGGTGATGTGGAAATCGTTTCCCGCCGTGTCGAAGGTGACATTCACCGCACCACCTGGGGCGGCATCGCCCAACGCTCACGACAAGTCGCCCATGGACTGGACCAACTGGGCCTGGGCTTTGGCGACCGCGTGGCCACGCTCGCCTGGAACGGCTACCGCCACCTGGAGTTGTACTTTGGCGTGAGCGGCACGGGCCGGGTGCTGCACACCATCAACCCGCGTTTGCACCCTGACCAGGTGGTCTGGATTGCCAACCATGCAGAAGACCAGGTCTTGTGCTTTGACATGAGTTTTCTCCCCCTGGTGAAACAAGTTCACAGCCGCTGCATCACCATTCGGCAGTACGTTGCCTTGTGCGATGCCGACCAATTGCCCGCCGACACCGGCATTCCTGGCTTGGTGAGTTACGAGGCCTGGGTTCAAGGCCAATCCACCCAGTACACCTGGCCCGAGTTTGATGAAAACACCGCCTCCAGCCTGTGCTACACCAGTGGCACCACAGGCAATCCCAAAGGCGCGCTGTACAGCCACCGCTCGACCATCCTGCATGCCTACGCCGCCGCTTTGCCCGATGTGATGTGCATCTCCGCACGCGACGCCATCTTGCCGGTGGTGCCCATGTTCCACGTCAATGCCTGGGGCATTCCCTACAGCGCAGCGATGGTGGGGGCGAAACTGGTGTTTCCGGGAGCCGCCCTGGATGGCAAATCGGTGTACGACTTGATCGAAAACGAAGGCGTGACCTTCGCTGCTGGCGTTCCCACGGTGTGGCAGATGCTTCTGACCCACATGAAGCCGGGCAACCTGAAGTTTTCGACGCTGCAGCGCACCGTCATTGGCGGCTCCGCCTGCCCGCCGGCCATGATCACGGCCTTCCGCGAAGAGTACAACGTGGACGTGTTGCATGCCTGGGGCATGACCGAGTTGAGCCCGCTGGGCACGCTTTGCACTTTGAAGAACAAGCACCTGAAACTGCCCGAGGCCGAGCAAATGAAGATTCGCCTCAAGCAGGGACGTGCGATCTTTGGCATTGACATGAAGATCGTCAACGACGAAGGCCAAGAGCAGGTGCATGACGGCAAAGCTTACGGCGACTTGCTGGTCAAAGGCCCCTGGGTGGTGCGTGAGTATTTCAAGCAAGAGGGTGGCGATCCCCTGCAGAAAGGGTGGTTCCCCACCGGCGATGTGGCCACCATCGACGCCGATGGCTACATGCAGATCACCGACCGCAGCAAAGACGTGATCAAGTCGGGCGGCGAATGGATCAGCTCCATCGACATTGAAAACATCGCCGTGGCACATCCCGCCGTGGCCATGGCGGCCTGCATTGGCATCAAACACCCCAAGTGGGATGAGCGCCCCATCGTGGTGGTGGTTAAAAAGCCAGACGCACAAGTCAGCCGCGAAGACTTGCTGAAGTTCTACGAAGGCAAAACCGCCAAATGGCAAATCCCCGATGATGTGGTGTTTGTGGAGGCCATTCCCATTGGTGCCACCGGCAAAATGTTGAAGACCAAATTGCGAGAGCAATTGGCGGACTACGTTCTGCCCACGGCTTGAATTTTGCACGCAGCGGGCACCCTGCCTGCTGCGCGGTCACCATGGAGTCCCTGTTCCTTGCTGCCTTGAATGGGCTGAGCTATGGCATGTTGCTGTTCATGCTCAGTGCCGGCCTGACCGTGATTTTCAGCATGATGGGCGTGCTCAACTTTGCCCACGCCAGCTTTTACATGGTGGGGGCCTATCTGGCCAGCACCCTGGCCAACATTTGGGGATTTGCGTGGGCACTGCTTTTGGCCCCCTTGTGTGTGGGCCTGCTGGGCATGGCGTTTGAACGTTATGGCCTGCGCCGGGTGAGGCGCCAGGGCCATGTGGCCGAGTTGCTGTTGACGTTCGGCTTGTCCTTTCTGCTGCTGGAAATGGTGCAACTGGTTTGGGGGCGGGGGTCTGTGTCATCCCTCATACCCGAAACACTACAGGGCAGTTTGTTCACTTTCTATGACATGCCATTCTCGCGCTACCGCGCCTTCATCATGGCGATGTCCACGGTGGTTTTGTTGTTGCTTTGGCTGGCCTTGGTTCGCACACGCATTGGCTTGATTTTGCAAGCCGCGCTGACCCACGCCAAAGCCGTTCAAGCCCTGGGGCACAACGTGCCCCGGATTTTCACGGGCGTGTTTGCGGGTGGCGCCGCCTTGGCCGGGTTGGCGGGCGTGCTGGGGGGCAATTTGTTTGTCACCGAACCGGGCATGGCCGCCACCGTTGGCTCCGTGCTGTTTGTGGTGGTCGTGGTTGGCGGCTTGGGCTCATTGATGGGCGCATTTGTGGCTTCGCTGGTGTTGGGCTTGGTGCAGACGCTGTGTCTGGAGATTGCGCTGATTCGACCTTGGGCGCCGGTGCTGCCTTTCTTGTTGATGGTGTTGGTGTTGTCCCTTCGTTCGCAAGGCCTGATGGGACAGCGGAGCGCCTGAGATGAAGCTTCCCTCATGGGCATGGCCCCTTATCGCCCTGGGCCTCCTGTGCCTGGTCCCTTGGTTTTTTTCCAGCAGTTCGTCCTTGACCCTTTTGAGCCAGATGGGCATCGCCATCCTGATTTGCCAAAGTTTTCAGTTGTTGTGGTCGCAAGGGGGCATGCTCAGTTTCGGCCATGCCATCTATGTGGGGGCTGGGTCTTTTTTGGCCATCCACAGTTTGAAACTCATGGGCGCGGGCGTGTTGCACTTTCCTGTGATCCTGGTGCCCTTGCTGGGCGGCTTGGCCGGCTTGTTGTTGGCAGTAATGCTAGGTTGGATCACGACCCGCAAGGCGGGCACCGCCCTCGCCATGATTTCACTGGGCCTGGGCGAGTTGGTCTGGTCGATGGCACTGATGTGGCCCGAAAGCTTTGGCGGGGAAGGGGGCTTGAGTGCCAACCGTGTGGTCGGACAGGCCCCCTGGGGCCTGAACTTGGCCTCCCCGTTGCAGATGTATGGCCTGATTGCGACCTACACCGTGGCGGGCACACTGTTGCTCCTGGGCTTTGTGCAGACCCCCATGGGGCGCCTGTTGAATGCAGTTCGCGACAACGCTGAGCGGGTCGCCTTTCTGGGATACAACCCCCATGTGATTCGTTATGGGGCCTTTTTGTTGGCTGGCTTCATCGCTGGGGTTGCGGGGGGCCTGGCGGCCCTCAACCATGAAATTTTCACCACCGACATGCTCCACGCAGAACGCTCGGGCAGTTACCTCTTGTTCACCATCCTGGGTGGCAGCTCACTGTTGCTGGGTCCCCTGATGGGGGGTGTCCTGATGGTGCTGTGCTTGTCTCTCCTGTCCACCTACACCCCAGCATGGATGCTGTATGTCGGGGTGTTGTTCATGGGGGTGGTGATGTTTGTGCCCGGGGGCTTGTCTGAGGGGCTGCGCCAACAAGGCCAATGCCTTGGAAGGTCCGTGGCTTGGCGTCGCTGGTGGGTGGGCTGCCTGCGCCTATTGGCTGCAGTTTGCGTGATGGCAGGCATGGGGGTCTTGATTGAAATGGCCTATCACTTGCCACAGCTGTCGGTGCTCGGTCCCCAGTTGACGCGCATGGGTTGGGTGTTGGATGTGCAAGACATGTTGCACTGGTGGTTTTCGGCTTGCATGGTGCTGATGGGCACCGTGCTTCATCTGTGGCTACGGCACCCGCAGGATGCTCAAAGGGCCAAGGAGCCCCAACCATGAGCTCCACGCCCGCCTTGCAACTCCAAGACATAGGCTACCGCATCGGTGACACCGAGATCCTGCGGCCCATGGATTTGACGATTGCGCCCGGTGAGCGGGTGGCCTTGATTGGGCCCAACGGGGCCGGCAAAACGACACTGTTCAACCTCATCAGTGGTCGCCAAAGACCGACCACGGGGGGCATTTTTCTGAATGGCCAAACGATCGAAGGTTGCACCCCTTCAAAATTGCACCAGCGGGGACTGGCACGCAGCTTTCAGATCACCCATTTGTTTCCCAACCTGACGGTGCTGGACAACATGCGCTGTGCCTTGATGCGCTCTTTCAACATCGGCTTGTGCTTTTGGCGCGCACTGTCCAAACATGCTGCGCTTCATCAAAAGGCCCAGTTGCTTTTGTCGCAATTGCAATTGACGGCGCACCAGAACACGCTGGTGAAACACCTGAGCTACGCCGACCAGCGAGCCCTTGAGTTGGGACTGGCCCTGGCCGCAGACAGCACGCTGTTGCTTTTGGATGAACCCACCGCCGGCATGAGCCACAGCGAATCGCGCCATGTGGTCCAGTTGATACGGCGCATGACCGAGGGTAAGACCCTGCTGCTGGTGGAGCATGACATGGGTGTGGTGTTTGAACTGGCCGATCGCATCATTGTGCTGGTGGACGGGCGCGTGGTGGCCAACGACACGCCCGAGGCCATTCGATACAACCCCCTTGTACGCGCTGCGTATTTGGGTTCTGCTCAGCCAGAGGTGTCTTGAATGTTGCAAGTTCAGGCACTTCATGCACAACAAGGCAACACGCCTGTTTTGCGCGGCGTGAGCCTGTGCGTCCACCCTGGCGAAATTGTGGCGCTGTTAGGTCGCAATGGTGCAGGGCGCTCGACGCTGGTACAGGCCTTGATGGGGATGTGTTCCGCACAAGGCCAGGCGTCATGGCTAGGCGACGCATTGCTGGGCTGCGCCACCCATGAGATTGCCCGCAAGGGCATCGCCTATGTGGCCGAAGACCGGGCTGTTTTTCCAACCCTCACGGTGCATCAAAACCTGGTGTTGGGTTTGCCCCAGTATGAGGCAACCCATGCCAAGCGTTGGCAGTTTGACGAGGTGTATGCGCTGTTCCCCATGCTGGCCCAGCGGCAGCACACCCGCGCCGCGGTGCTTTCGGGCGGGGAACAGCAAATGCTGGCCTTGGGCAGGGCATTGATGGGCTCGCCGCAGTTGATGCTGATCGACGAGCCCACCGAAGGTCTGGCCCCCCTGTTGGTCGAACGTGTGGCCCATTTGTTGGGCGTTTTGCGCCAATCGGGTGTCGCCGTCTTGCTGGTGGAACAAAACCTGCCGCTGGCCTTGTCCTTGGCCGACAGGGTGCTGGTCATGGGGCGTGGGCAAATCGTGTTTGAGGGGACGCCACAGGCTTTGCAAAACCAGCAAAATCTCCAAAAAGAATGGCTGGAGCCTTGGTGACAACCCTCGGTCGGCTTCTGTTTTATCGTTCTAAAATGAAAATAGAACGACCGTTCTTTTTTGTCGTTTGCCATTCTTTTTTCAAGGAATTCTCATGAGTGCTGACTACACCGTTCAGGGCGACGTCGCCGTGATCGCCCTCAACAACCCGCCCGTGAACGGACTGGGTCTCTCGACGCGCCTGGGCATCATGGCCGGGCTGGAGAAAGCCATTGCCGACGACGCCATCAAGGCCATCGTGGTCACCGGTGCTGGCAAGGCATTCTCTGGCGGCGCCGACATCAAGGAATTCGGCTCGCCCAAGGCCATCCAAGACCCCAACCTCTTGAGCCTGATCCTGGCACTCGAAAACAGCCCCAAGCCTGCGGTGGCGGCAGTTCACACCGTGGCCATGGGCGGCGGCCTGGAATTGGCGTTGGGTTGCCACTACCGCGTGGTCGCACCTGGCTGCAGCGTGGCGCTGCCCGAAGTCAAGATTGGCCTCATTCCTGGCGCAGGCGGCACACAGCGCTTGCCGCGCGTGATCGGCGTCGAGCCGGCCCTGAACATGATTGTCAGCGGCGAGCCCATCAAGAGCGAAATGCTGGCGATGCTGCCTGGCCAAAAGTTGTTCGACAAGCTCACGGCCTCGGCCGAGTCCTTGATGGAAGAGGCCATTGCCTTTGCCCGCTCCGTGGCCGATGTGCGCCCCTTGCCCCGCGTGCGCGATTTGCCGTGCAAGCATCCCATGGGCGACGCTTACTTTCAGTTCGCGCGCAACATGGTCAAGGGCATGTCCAAGAATTTCCCGGCGCCTGCCAAATGCGTGGATGCGGTTCAAGCCGCGACCAAGAAAAAATTCGACGACGGCATGGTGTACGAGCGTGAGCTGTTCCTGGGTTTGATGGTCACCCCTGAATGTCGTGCCCTGCGCCATTTGTTCGTGGCACAGCGCGCTGCCTCCAAAATTCCCGATGTGCCGGACACCACCCCCGTTCGTGCCATCAAGTCGGTCGCCGTCATTGGCGCGGGCACCATGGGCGGCGGCATCTCGATGAATTTCTTGAACGCCGGCATCCCCGTCAAAATTCTGGAGATGAAGCAAGACGCCCTGGACCGCGGCATTGCCACCATCAAGAAGAATTACGAAGCCCAAGTGAAAAAGGGCAAGCTCAAGGAAGACAAATACAACGAGCGCATGGCGCTGTTGAGCACCACCCTGAGCTATGACGACATCAAAGACGCCGACATGGTGATCGAAGCGGTGTTCGAAGAAATGGGCGTCAAGGAAACCGTGTTCAAGAAGCTGGACGAAGTGATGAAGCCCGGTGCCATCCTGGCCTCCAACACCTCGACCCTGGATGTCAACAAGATTGCATCCTTCACCCAGCGCCCGCAAGACGTCATTGGCACGCATTTTTTCAGCCCGGCCAACGTCATGAAATTGCTGGAGGTCGTGCGCGGTGAGAAAACCGCCAAAGACGTGCTGGCCACCGTCATGGCGGTGGGCAAGAAGATCAAGAAAACCTGTGTGGTGTCTGGCGTCTGCGATGGCTTCATTGGCAACCGCATGATCGAGCAATACAGCCGTCAAGCTGGCTTCCTGCTGGAAGAAGGCTGCACGCCCCAGCAAGTGGACAAAGCGGTGGAACGCTTTGGCTTCGCCATGGGGCCTTTCCGCATGGGCGACCTGGCGGGCAACGACATTGGCTGGGCCATTCGCAAGCGCCGCTACCAAGAGAAGCCGCACATGAAGTACAGCAAGACCGCTGACCTGTTGTGTGAACTCGGCCGTTACGGCCAAAAAACCGGCGCGGGCTGGTACGACTACCAGGCCGGCAAGCGCGATGCCATCCCCTCCAAGCTGGTTGAGGACATGATTGCCAAGCATCGCCAGGACCTGGGCATCACGCCACGCAAGGTGTCGGACGAAGAAATCGTTCAGCGCCTGGTGTTCTCCTTGGTGAACGAAGCCGCCCACATCCTGGAAGAAGGCATTGCCTCCAAAGCCAGCGACATCGACATGGTGTACCTGACCGGCTATGGCTTCCCCATGCACCGCGGTGGCCCCATGCTTTATGCCGACCAGGTCGGCTTGTTCAACGTGGCCCAAACCATGAGCCGTTTTGCCAAGAACCCCTTGGACGATGGCGCTTTCTGGCAGCCCGCCCCGTTGCTGGCCCGTCTCGCAGCCGAAGGCAAGTCCTTCAACAACGTCAACTGATTCACACCGAAGGACTCACCATGACCAACGCTGTCATCGTTTCTACCGCACGCACCCCTCTGGCCAAGAGCTGGAAAGGCGCTTTCAACATGACCCACGGCGCCACCCTGGGTGGCCATGCCATCAAGCACGCCATTGCGCGTGCCGGCATCGACGCCGCCGAAATTGAAGACGTCATCATGGGCTGCGCCAACCCCGAAGGCGCCACCGGCTGGAACATCGCGCGCCAATGCGCCCTGGCCGCAGGCATGCCCATCAGCGTGAGCGGCATGACCATCAACCGTTTTTGCTCTTCGGGCCTGCAAACCATTGCCCTGGCCGCCCAACGCATCATTGCGGGCGAGGGCAACGCCTATGTGGCCGGTGGCGTGGAAAGCATTTCCTGCGTGCAGCAAGAAATGAACATGCACATGTTCCAGGACCCGGGCTTGCTGAAAAACAAGCCTGAAATTTACTGGCCCATGTTGCAAACCGCCGAGCAAGTGGCCAAGCGCTACAACATCAGCCGCGACGTCATGGACGAGTACGGCGCTGGCAGCCAGCAAAAAGCCTGTGCCGCCCAAGCCGCTGGCAAGTTCGACGACGAAATTGCGCCCATCACGGTGAAGGCCGGCGTCGTTGACAAAGTCATGGGCCTCATGACCAAGGAAGTGACCGTGAGTCGCGACGAAGGCACGCGCGAAGGCACGACCAAAGAAGGCATCAGCACCATCAAGCCGGCCATGCCGGGGGGCACCGTCAGCGCAGGCAACGCCAGCCAGTTCTCGGACGGCGCAGGCGCTTGCGTGATCATGAGCGAGGACATGGCCAGCCGCAAAGGCCTCAAGCCCTTGGGGCGCTTCCTGGGCTTTGCCGTCGCGGGCTGCGAACCCGACGAAATGGGCATCGGTCCGGTGTTTGCCGTGCCCAAGGTGCTGTCGCGCCTGGGCCTGAGCGTGAACGACATTGACCTGTGGGAATTGAACGAAGCCTTTGCGGTGCAAGTGCTGTATTGCCGTGACAAGCTGGGCATTCCGGCCGACCGCTTGAACGTCAATGGCGGCGCCATCGCGCTGGGCCATCCTTATGGTGTGAGCGGCCAGCGCCTGACGGGCCATGCCCTGATTGAGGGCAAGCGCCGTGGCGCCAAGCGCGTCGCCGTGACCATGTGCATTGGCGGCGGCATGGGCGCTGCCGGCGTGTTCGAGGTTCTGTGACCCCACGCTGAACTCCACGCGTTATCCCTGGCCCAGCAAAGCGCAAGAGTTTTGCTGGGCCCTTTTATTCGGAGTCGTGCATGAGCCTGCGCCCCACCATTGATTTTTTGCTGTACGGCTGGCTGAAGGTCGAGCAACTGCATGAGCGTACGCGTTACGCAGAGCACTCACGCGAAACCTTTGATGCGGTGCTGGACACCTGCGAGCGGATTGCGCGCGAAAAATACGCGCCCTTCAACCGCACGGTGGACACTGAAGAGCCGCGCATGGTGGGCGACAAGGTGATCTTGCCGCAAGCCACGCATGATGCGCACGAGGCTTATGCGGCCTCGGGCATGCTGAGCGCCGCGCAAGACTACGAGATTGGCGGCATGCAGTTGCCTTTCAGCGTGGAATCGGCGGCCAACGCCTTTTTTGCCTGCGCCTCCGTCAGCATTGGGGGTGGCCTGTTGACCGTTGGCAATGCCAATTTGCTGATGGCCCATGGCAGCGCGCTGCAAAAGAAGGTGTTTGCCCTGAATGAATTCTCAGGGCGATGGGCAGGCACCATGTGTTTGAGCGAGCCGCAAGCGGGCTCTTCGCTAAGTGATGTGGCCACCCGCGCCGTCCCAGATGGTGACGATTTTGAGGCAGACCCACTGGGTGCACGCTATCGCCTCAAGGGCAACAAGATGTGGATCTCCACGGGCGAGCATGACCTGACGGAGAACATTGTTCACCTGGTGCTGGCCAAAATTCCTGGGGCCGATGGCAAGACCATTCCCGGCACCAAAGGCATCTCTCTTTTCATTGTGCCCAAGCAACTGGTGAACACCGAAGGCCAGCTGACCGGCGAGCGCAACGATGTGGCCCTGGCAGGCCTGAACCACAAATGCGGCTGGCGCGGCACGGTGAACACCTTGTTGAATTTTGGCGAAGGCAAGTACAAGCTGCGTGGTGGCGGACTGGACGGGCAGGGCAGTGGCGCCATTGGCTACCTGGTGGGGCGCCCTGGCGAAGGCCTGCGCTGCATGTTCCACATGATGAACGAAGCCCGCATTGGGGTGGGTCTTGCGGCCACCATGCTGGGCTTGGCTGGTTACTACGCCTCGCTGGACTATGCCCGCAACCGCCCGCAAGGCCGCCCGATGGGGCCGGCGGGGAAAGACGCCAGCCAACCCCCGGTGCGCATCATCGAGCACGCCGACATCAAGCGCATGCTGCTGGCCCAAAAAGCCTATGGCGAAGGCGCGCTGGCCCTGGGCTTGTACTGCGCCCGACTGGTCGATGAGCAGCACACCGGCACGCCCGAACAAGCCAATGAGGCACGGCTGTTGCTCGAGGTTCTGACGCCCATCGTCAAAAGCTGGCCCAGCGAATGGTGCCTGGAAGCCAACAGCCTGGCCATCCAAATTCATGGCGGCTATGGCTACACCCGCGATTTTCCAGTGGAGCAGTATTGGCGCGACAACCGCCTGAACATGATTCACGAAGGCACCCATGGCATTCAGGCCATGGACTTGCTGGGTCGCAAAGTACTGATGGAGCAAGGCCAGGGCCTGAAGCTGCTGGCGGCACGCATGCAAGCGACAGCCACCCAGGCACGCGCCTGCGGCCCTGAGTTGTCGCGCCATGCCAATGCCCTGATGTCAGCCCTTCAGCAAGTGGGGCAAACCACCCAGGCCGCCTGGCAGACCGGGCAACCCGTGGATGCCCTGGCCAATGCCGTGCCCTACATGCAGGCCTTTGGCCACACCGTGTTGGCCTGGATGTGGCTCGATGTGGCCATGGCCTCCCAAGGCGCCACCTCGGCCGATCAAGGACGTCGTGCCGCTTGCCAGTTTTTTTACCACTATGAACTTCCCAAAATCGGTGCCTGGCTGCAAGTGGTGGCCAACCGTGACCGCACCTGTGCCGATGTACCGGAAGACGCTTTTTAACGGAGACATGGAATGACCCGCACCCTGCAACAACTTTTCAACCTCCAAGGCAAGACCGCCCTGGTGACGGGTGGCTCGCGTGGCCTGGGCTTGCAAATGGCGCATGCCTTGGGAGAGGCGGGGGCGCATGTGCTGCTGAGTTCGCGCAAAGCCGTCGACCTGGAGGCTGCCGCCGCCGAGTTGAAGGCCGCTGGCATTCACGCCGATTGGATCGCCGCAGACTGCGGCCAGGAAGAGGACATTCATCGCCTCGGCGCAGAAACCCTGCAGCGCCTGGGCCATGTGGATATTTTGGTGAACAACGCAGGCGCCGCCTGGGGCGCGCCTGCAGAAGACCATCCTGTGGCCGCCTGGGACAAGGTCATGGACCTGAACATTCGCGGTTATTTCATTTTGAGCCAGTACCTGGCCAAGCATTCCATGATCCTGCGTCGCCAGGGCAGCATCATCAACATCGCCTCGATTGCTGGCTTGGCGGGCAACCCACGCGGCATGACCACCATCGCCTACAACACCTCCAAAGGTGCCGTGGTCAATTTCACCCGTGCGCTTGCAGCAGAGTGGGGCCCGCACCACATTCGGGTCAACGCCATTTGCCCGGGCTTTTTCCCGAGCAAGATGACCGCGGGCACTTTGAAAAACTTGGGCGAAGAGCGTCTGGCTGCCGGCGCACCCCTGGGCCGTCTGGGCGATGACGAAGACCTCAAGGGCTTGTGCGTGCTGTATGCCTCCGATGCCGGCAAGCACATCACAGGCCAATGGTTGGCCGTCGATGGTGGCGTCAGTGTGGTCATGGGAGGCTGAACAGGATGAGTTCTGCCGAGAAGACCGTGCCCGCTTTTGGCGTGCACATTCCCTTCGTCGAGTTGCTGGGCTTTGAGATGAAAAGCTTTGAGAACGGCGAGTCTGAAATTCACTTCACCCCCAAGAGCGAACACACCAACTCGTTTGCGGTGGCCCACGGCGGCGCGGTCATGACCTTGCTCGATGTGTCCATGGCCACGGCCTCGCGCAGCGTGGACAAAAGCCTGGGCATTGTCACGATCGAAATGAAGACCAGCTTCATGCGCCCCGCCGCCGGCCCGCTGGTGGCGCGCGGCACACTCAAGCATCGCACCAAAACTTTGGCGTTTGCGGAGTCGGCCATCTACGATGCCAGCAACCAATTGTGCGCCCATGCCACCGGCACCTTTCGTTACGTCGTTCGCCGGCCGGTGACGGCCGATTCGCCCGCCCAACTTTCCACCGATTGATTTTTACCCGGAGACAACAAGCCATGCCACAGAACCAGCAAATCCTTCTAGACAACCGCCCGCAAGGCGAAGCGACCGTCACGAACTTTCGCTTGGTGACGACAGAGACAGCGCCCTTGCAAGAGGGTCAGGTCCTGGTGCGTCACCACTATCTGAGTCTTGACCCTTACATGCGCGGTCGCATGAACGATGGCAAAAGCTATGCCCAACCCCAGCCTTTGGGCGAGGTCATGATCGGCGGCACCGTGGGCGTGGTGGAAGAGAGTCGCCATCCCAAGTTCAAGGTCGGCGACTCGGTGGTCGGCATGGGTGGCTGGCAACATTACAGCGTGGTGCAAGGCGATGCCTTGGGCATGTTGCGCAAGGTGGACACCACGCATGTGCCCCTGAGCCATTACCTGGGCGCTGTCGGCATGCCGGGAGTGACCGCCTGGTACGGCTTGGTGAAAATCATTGCGCCCAAGGCGGGCGAGACCGTCACCGTCAGTGCCGCCAGCGGCGCTGTGGGCAGTGCCTACGGCGCCTTGGCCAAGGCCCGGGGCTGCCGCGTGGTGGGCATTGCCGGTGGCAAAGACAAGTGCGACTATGTGGTGAACGAACTGGGCTTTGACGCCTGCATTGACTACAAGCAGCATGCGGATGCCGCCTCTTTGTCCAAGGCTTTGCGCGACGCCTGTCCCAATGGCATCGATGGCCACTTTGAAAACGTGGGCGGCAAGGTGCTGGATGCCGTGATGCTGCGCACCAATGCTTTCGCGCGCATTGCGGTCTGCGGCATGATTGCCGGCTACGATGGCGCGCCCTTGCCCATGGCCGTGCCTTCGCTGATCCTGATCAACCGCATGAAAATTGAAGGCTTCATTGTCAGCGAACACATGGAAGTCTGGCCGGAGGCCTTGCAAGAGTTGGGGCAGTTGGTGGCTTCAGGCAAGTTGCGTCCACGCGAATCGGTGGCCCCCAACTTGGCCAGCGCACCCGAAGCCTTCCTGGGTTTGCTGAAAGGCAAGAATTTTGGCAAGCAATTGGTCAAGCTGATCTGAACGGATGACGCCATGACACAACTTGTTTTGCACCATTACCCGGTGTCGCCTTTTGCCGAGAAGATTCGCCTGATTCTGGGTTACAAGCAATTGCCCTGGACCAGCGTGATCATTCCCAACATCATGCCCAAGCCTGACGTGGTGGCCCTCACGGGGGGCTACCGGCGCACGCCGTTCTTGCAAATCGGTGCCGACATTTACTGCGATACCGCCCTGATTTGCGATGTCCTGGAGCAACTGGCCCCCAACCCCACCCTCTACCCAGAGGCTTGCAAAGGGGAAGCCCGCATCATCGCGCAATGGGCTGACAGCCTCTTGTTCCCGGTGGCCATGGCCTACAACTTCCAGCCCGCAGGCGTGGCCCAGGTGTTTGCCCATGCTAGCCCCGAACAAATCAAATCGTTTGTGCAAGACCGCGCCGCCATGCGGGGCGGCGCCCCGCGCATGCCCGGCCCCGATGCCAGCGCCATGTACAAGAGCTACTTGCGCCGTCTGGCCAACATGCTGGACGATCGTCCGTATTTGCTGGGTGAACAACCCAGCGTGGCCGATTTTTCGGTTTACCACCCGCTGTGGTTCACGGTGAACCAAACCCCGGTGATGGCAGGCATTCTGGACGCCACGCCCAATGTGCGTGCGTGGATAGACCGCATGGCCAAGCTGGGTCATGGCACCTCGCAAGAGATGAGTTCCACCCAGGCTTTGGCCTTGTCGCAAGCGTCCACACCTGCTGCATTGCCCAAGGAGCCTTTTCAAGACGAGCATGGCATCGCCCTGGGCTCGGAGGTGGTCGTGGTTGCCGAAAGCTTCGGGCTGGAACCCACGCAGGGCACGTTGCTGGCAGCCACCCGCACCCGCTACGTGTTGCGGCGTGCCGACCCGCGAGCGGGCACTGTCCATGTTCATTTCCCTCGCACGGGGTTCATTCTGAAAAAGGCGGAAGCATGATCACGAACTTCAAAGGCAAAACCGCTGTCCTGACCGGTGGCGCTTCGGGCTTTGGCCTGGAATGTGCCCGCATCGGCGCCAAACTGGGCATGAACCTGGTCTTGGTGGATGTGCAACAAGACGCCCTGGACAAAGCCAGGGCGGAGCTGGAGGCGCAAGGCGCACAGGTGCTGGCACAACGTGTGGACGTGTCCCATGCCGACCAAATGCAGGCGCTGGCAAAAGCGGTGGCGCAACGCTTTGGTGCGCCGAATTTTGTCTTCAACAACGCCGGCGTGGCGGCCGGTGGCTTGGTCTGGGAAAACACCCTGGAAGATTGGCAATGGGTCATGGGGGTCAACCTGTGGGGCGTGATCCATGGCGTGCGCCTGTTCACGCCGATGATGCTGGCTGCCGCCGAAAAAGACCCCAGTTTCCAGGGCCACATTGTCAACACCGCCAGCATGGCAGGCTTGCTGACGCCACCCAACATGGGCATTTACAACGTGACCAAGCACGCCGTGGTGTCACTCACCGAAACGCTTTACCAAGACCTGAAGCTGGTGACCGACCAGATCAGCGCGAGCGTGCTGTGCCCGTACTTCGTCCCCACGGGCATTCACCACAGCGAGCGCAATCGCCCGGCCAACCTGGCGGCCGACAAGCCCACCAAGAGCCAATTGATTGGCCAGGCCATGAGCGAAAAGGCGGTGAGCAGCGGCAAAGTGAGCGCCGCCGACGTGGCCCAAAAAGTGTTCGATGCCATCACGGCAGACCAGTTCTATGTGTACAGCCATCCGCGCGCATTGGGCAATGTTCAGCGCCGCACCGAGGCCATTGTGCAAGGGGCCAACCCGCCGGATCCGTTTGCCGAACGCCCTGAAATTGGAAAAGACCTGCGCGCTGCCTTGCGCAGCTGATTTGACAGGCTGAATGCGGGCTGGCGAGTGTGGCAAACTCGCCGGCTTTCCTGTTGATTCGTTCCAGCCAGCATGCACAACATCACGCGGCAAATCGCCGCCGAAATCAAAGTCACCGAACATCAGGTTCGCGCCGCCGTCGAATTGTTGGACGGGGGCGCCACGGTGCCCTTCATCGCCCGTTACCGCAAGGAGGCCACCGGCGGCCTCGATGACGTTCAATTGCGCGAGCTGGAGCACCGGCTGGGCTACTTGCGTGAGCTGGAAGCGCGCAGAGAAGCTGTGCTGAAAAGCATTCAAGAACAAGGCAAGCTCACGCCCGAACTGCAAGCCGCCTTGATGGCCGCGGCCACCAAGCAAGAGTTGGAGGATCTCTACCTTCCGTTCAAACCCAAGCGCAGAACCAAAGGCATGATCGCCCTGGAAGCAGGCTTGGAGCCTTTGGCCGATGCCCTGTTTGCCAACCCCCAATTGGTGCCCGCCGACGCAGCACAAGCCTACTTGCAACCTGCTGGCAGCGTGGAGGGCGCCGATTTTTCAACGGTGCCAGCGGTACTGGATGGCGTGCGCGACATTCTGTCCGAGCGGTGGGCAGAAGATGCCGCGCTGGTGCAAAACCTGCGCGAATGGCTGTGGCAAGAGGGCTTGTTTCGCAGCAAGTTGGCTTCGGGCAAAGACGAAAACAACCCGGATGTGGCCAAGTTTCGCGATTACTTCGATTACGACGAGCCTTTGGGGCGCGTGCCCTCGCACCGCGCCTTGGCGGTCTTTCGCGGACGCTCGCTCGAAATACTCGATGCCAAGCTGGCCTTGCCCGTCGAGCCCGAACCTGGACAGCCCAGCCTGGCCGAGGGCAGGGTGGCCTTGCACCTGGGCTGGAGCCACCAAGCCCGCCCCGCCGACGACTTGATTCGCAAATGCGTGGCCTGGACCTGGCGCGTCAAGTTGAGCCTGTCGACCGAACGCGATTTGTTTGCACGCTTGCGCGATGAGGCCGAGAAAGTGGCCATCAAGGTGTTTGGTGACAACGTCCGCGACTTGCTCCTCGCCGCACCTGCGGGCCAGCGCGTGGTGATGGGCCTGGACCCCGGCATTCGCACCGGCGTCAAAGTGGCCGTGGTCGATGCCACCGGCAAGCTGGTGGCCACGTCCACGGTCTACCCGCACGAGCCCCGCCGCGATTGGGAAGGTTCCTTGCACACCTTGGGCCAGTTGTGCGCCACCCACAACGTGAACCTGATCGCCATTGGCAACGGCACCGCCAGCCGGGAAACCGACAAGCTGGCCGGGGACCTGATCAAGCAACTCACCCGCATCAAACCCGACCTGGATTTGCAAAAAGTGGTGGTCAGCGAGGCGGGCGCGTCGGTGTACAGCGCCAGCGAATACGCCAGCCAGGAAATGCCCGATGTGGATGTCAGCCTGCGCGGCGCCGCCAGCATTGCGCGCCGCTTGCAAGACCCTCTGGCGGAGTTGGTGAAAATTGACCCCAAGGCGATTGGCGTGGGCCAGTACCAGCACGACGTCAACCCCTCGGAACTGGCGCGCACCCTGGATGCGGTGGTGGAAGACTGCGTGAACGCGGTGGGCGTGGACCTCAATACCGCCAGCGTGCCCCTGCTGTCTCGCGTCTCCGGGTTGTCGCCCGCCACGGCGCGAGCGGTGGTGCGTTGGCGTGAGGCCCATGGTGCGTTTGCCAACCGCCAGCAGTTGTTGCAGGTCACGGGCCTTGGCCCCAAAACCTTTGAGCAAAGCGCTGGCTTTTTGCGCATTCGCGGGGGTGACAATCCGCTGGACATGACGGGGGTTCACCCCGAAACCTACGCTGTGGTTGAAAAAATCATGGGCCATACCGGCCGCCCCATCCAGGAGTTGATGGGCCGCGCCGACATGCTCAAGAAGTTGCAACCCGAATTGTTTGCCAATGACACCGTCGGTGTCATCACGGTGCGCGACATCCTGGGCGAGCTTGAAAAGCCAGGTCGCGACCCACGTCCCGATTTCAAGGTGGCACGCTTCACCGAAGGTGTGGAAGATATCCAGGACTTGAAAGAAGGCATGGTCCTGGAAGGCACGGTCAGCAATGTGGCCGCGTTTGGCGCCTTCGTGGACTTGGGCGTGCACCAGGACGGCCTGGTGCATGTGAGCCAATTGAGTCAAAAATTTGTCAACGACGCACGCGAAGTGGTCAAGACCGGCGACATCGTCAAGGTGAAGGTGCTGGAAGTGGACCCTGCACGCAAACGCATCAGCCTGACCATGAAGCTCGATGCTACGCCTGCCGCGCGAGGCCAGGGACCCCGCGATAACCGCTTTGAGCATGCCCCGCGCGATCAACGCCAGCGCGGTGCGCCGCCCGCTTCAGGGCAGGGCCAGTCTGCGATGGCCTCGGCATTTGCCAAGCTGCAGGGCTTGAAAAAATAAGCCATGCGGGCCTTGCACATCCATGCCGGTCCAGCGGCCTTGCAACACTTGCAAGCGCAAGGTTTGGCGCCGCAAGACGTCACAGTCATACCGGGTGCCGCAGGCGGGCCCAAAGGCTTGATCTTGGGGCCCTTGGACAGGTTTTTGTTTGGCGAATGGCTGGCCACCAGCCAGCACACCGTTCATTTGGTAGGCGCCTCGATTGGCGCCTGGCGCATGGCGACCGCGTGCCTTCAACACGCGGTGCCAGCCTTTCAGCGCCTGGAGCATGACTACATTCACCAGCATTACGAATTGAAGCCGGGCCAATCTCGCCCGTCGGCTGAACAAGTCAGCACCGAGTTCGGCCACAACCTGGCTTTGTTTTATGGAGGCCGCATTGCAGAAGTGCTGAGCCACCCGCGCTACCGCTTGCATGTGGTGACCTCGCATGGTCGGCATCTGTTGTCGCGCGAAAGTGCATGGGCCACGCCGCTGGGTTATGCCGCCGCTTATGTGGCCAATGCGGTCCACAGGCCTGCATTGGGCGCGTTTCTGGAGCGCGTGGTGTTCTCTAGCCCCGCGCCCGATGGTTCGCCCAGCGCGCTGCCTTTTGGCACCCAAGACTTCAAGACATTGCATTTCGCCCTGAATGAGCCCAATTTCATGGCAGCGGTTCAGGCCAGTTGTTCCATTCCTTTCGTGCTTCAAGCGGTCCACGACGTTCCTGGTGGGCCAACGGGTGCTTATTGGGACGGTGGCATCACCGATTACCACTTGCATCTGGATTACCGCACCCAACCCGGGTTGGTTTTGTACCCGCATTTTCAAAAGCAGGTGGTGCCGGGTTGGCTGGACAAAGCCTTGAAGCACCGGCATCGGGCCACGCCTTTTCTGGACCGCCTGGTGCTGCTGTCACCCAACCCCGAATGGGTGGCCAGCTTGCCCAACGGCAAGCTGCCCGACCGCACCGATTTCACCCGCTACGGGCAAGATTTGAATGCACGGGTGGCGGTTTGGCAGCAGTGCGTGTCAGCGGCCCAGCAATTGGCGGATGAGTGGGGCGAATGGCTGGCCAAGCCCGATATGTCGCGCGTCAGCCCCCTGACCTGAGCCTGAGCGTTTATTTGCGCATGGTGATGTGTTCTATGCCGACTTCGTCGTAAGGCTCACCTTGGGGTTCAAAGCCATGTCGCCGGTAAAAGCCTTCGGCACTGCGTTGGGCGTGCAAGACAATTTGGGTGTCGCCGCGGGCATAGGCTGCATCGCACAGGGCTTGCAGGATGCAGGCCCCTAAATGCCGGCCACGGTGCGAAGACAAGACCGCCATGCGGCCGACCTGCGCCAAGCCAGGCTGGGGTTGCAACAAGCGTCCGGTGGCAACAGGAACACCCTGAGCATCGGTGATCACCGCATGCAATGCATGGGCATCGTCTGCATCCCATTCTTCGGCCACAGGGATGCCTTGCTCTTGCACAAACACGGCCAAGCGAACGGGCGCAGCCCATGTTTGCAGCGTGGCCCACGCACCGACGTGCAGGCGGTATGCCGGTGGCAACATTCAGGCGGGCTCCGTTTGAAAGGCTTGGCGCAATGCCTGGGCCGCATGGGCATGCGCCTCGCGGGCCTGTGGAATGGCACGCCCCATTTGCACAAAGCCGTGCACCACGCCACGGTAAATTTCCAGATCCACCGACACGCCTTCAAAGCGCATGCGGTCGGCATAGGCCAGGCCCTCGTCGAACAAAGGGTCGCATTCCGCCAGGCCGACCCAGGCGGGTGCCATGCCTTGCAGGTCAGGTGCCACCAAAGGCGCAAAGCGCCAGTTGTCGCGGTCACCAGCTTGCTGCAGGTAATGGCTGAAAAAATAATCAATGCTTTCGCGCTCCAGCATGAAGCCCGTGGCATAGAGATGGTGAGAGGGCCACTCTTGGTGGGGCGAGCAGCCCGGATAAAACAACAACTGCAAACTCAATGGCAGGCCTTCATCGCGCGCATGCAACGCGCAGGCCGTGCTGAGGGTGCCGCCTGCGCTGTCGCCACCGACCGCCATGCGCGCAGGATCCAGGCCCAAGGTGCTGGCCTGGGCATGCAGCCATTGCAAGGCATCCCAGGCGTCGTTGTGGGCAGTGGGGAAGGGGTGTTCTGGCGCCAGTCGGTAATCGACCGACACGACCGCACAGTCCGCCAATGAAGCCAGGCGCTGGCACAACAAGGCGTGGGTTGCCACGCTGCCGATCATGAAGCCGCCGCCATGAAAATAAACCAGCACCGGTCGCAATGCATGCGTTGCGTTGTGGGCAGGTCGCGCCTGTGGGTCCCACAGCATGGCATGCAAAGCAGCACCATCGCGGCTGGGAATGCGCAAAGCCTCTGCGCGCGCCATCGGGACAGAAGGCAATTCCAACACGCCAGCACCTGCGGCATAGGCCTGACGGGCTTGCGGGGGCGTCATGTGGTGAAAATGTGGCCGACCGGCGCGCGCAATGCGGCGCAACACGTCGGCCATTTCGGAGGACAAAGCGGCTTGTCGTCCCAAGGCTGACATGCTCACACATCCTCCAACAGGGCGTAGGGCAAGGGCAGAACCTTCAACGCCGCCCCTCCTGGCTGTGCCAACTGCAAAGTGCCCTCCGGGACGGCACTGGTTTGCAAAGCGGCCAGGGCCAAGTGGTAAGTTTGGCCCCCATGGTCCACGCTGGCAGCCTGTGCCACCAACCCGCAGGGCTGGCTGGCGTCCCCACTGTGAAAGACTTCTTGCCCCGCTTGCATGGCTTCTTGGCCGATCAGCAAATAGGTGCGGCGCTTCAAGGTGCCGCGAAACTGACTGCGCGCCACCACTTCCTGGCCGGGGTAACAGCCTTTTTTGAAGTTCACGCCGCCAACGGATTCATGGTTCAGCATTTGGGGCACAAAGGCCTCATAGGTGGCTTGCTGCACATCGGCCACGCCGCTCAACACTTCACCAGCCAGCCAAAGCGCTGGTGAAAGCGCTGGCCCCTGAGGGGCTTGTCCTGGGGGCCCGACCCACATTGCGCGCGCTTGGCCTTGGGCGGGGTACAACGTGATCAGATCGGCATCACTCAAAGGAACACGGGCCCAGGGCAAGGCCTGAGGTGCCAGGTCACTGGCACAGGCACCGGCCACACCCCAAAGCGCGAACTCCTCTGAAGCGTCGCTCAGCTTGGCCTTGGCGCGCAACACAAACATGGACAAGCGTTTGAGCGTGGTGGCCAGCAAGTCGCGGCGGCACACCAGCAAAATCTCGGTCGGCGAGCGTTTGAACAGCACAAAGCTGGCCTGCAAGCGGCCTTTGGCATTGCAAAAGCCCGCCAGCCGGGCCTGGTCGAGCTTGAGCAAGGCCACGTCTTGCGTCAACTGGTTGTGCAAGAAAGTGGCCGCATCTTCGCCGCTGCATCGCAGAATGCCCAGATGGGGCAGGGGGCAGACGCCCTCGAGCGGCAACGGGGGCACAGGGGCATGATCGGGGAGATTCGCTGCAGAGTTCATGGGTGAATTATCATCCTCCTCGAATCATCGGGATGGAAACAAGGTTGTGGTGAAAAAGCTGCTGACAGGACTGCTGATCGTCGTGCTCCTGCTGGCAGGGCTGGCGTCTTACTGGGTGCTGCGCCCCATGCCCCTGGCACGCGATCCTGTGGATTTGTCGATCGAACCCGGCACCTCGGTGCGCAACATCGCCGAGCTCAGTGTGGCTTCGGGCATGGAAGTCTCGCCTGGCCTCTTGTTTGCCTTGTTTCGCTGGAGCGGCCAGGCGCGGCTGATCCGTGCTGGCAGCTATGAAATTGCGCGTGGCACCAGCGCCTGGGGCCTGTTGCAAAAATTGGTGCGAGGGGATGAGTCTTTGCGCGCTGTGACCCTGGTGGAAGGCTGGACCTTTGCCCAGTTTAGAACGGCGCTTGCCAAGGCGGACGGCTTGCAACATGAAACCTCGTCACTGACCGACGACGAGCTCATGACCCGTCTCGGTCGCCCCGGCCTCATGCCCGAAGGCCGGTTCTACCCCGACACGTACACCTATGGCAAAGACAGCGCCGACGTTCGGATCTTGCAGCGCGCCTTGCGTGCCATGGACCGCCAGCTTGCCTTGGCCTGGAAGCAACGCAGCAACGACAGCCAGCTTCAAAGCGCAGACGCTGCCCTGATTTTGGCCAGCATTGTGGAAAAGGAAACCGGCCGCGCCAGCGACCGGGGCCTGATTTCTGCCGTTTTTCACAACCGCCTCCAATTGGGCATGCCCCTGCAAACCGACCCCACGGTCATTTACGGTTTGGGCAGCCAGTTCGACGGCAACCTCAAGCGCGGGCATTTGCGAACCGACCACCCCTGGAATACCTACACCCGCCTGGGTTTGCCGCCCACCCCGATCGCCATGCCCGGCAAAGCGGCCTTGTTGGCCGCTGTTCAGCCCGCCCAGACCCGGGCTTTGTACTTTGTGGCACGTGGGGATGGCAGCAGCCAGTTCAGTGAGAGCCTGGACCAGCACAATGCCGCGGTGGATCGTTTTCAACGCAAGCGCAGCAGCACCCCGCCATGACCGACAATCAGCCCATGACAAGCGGTTTGTTCATCAGTTTTGAAGGCATCGATGGGGCAGGGAAGTCCACCCACATCGAGGGCCTCGCAGAAACCTTCCAACAACAGGGCAGGCGCGTGACCCTCACGCGCGAGCCCGGCGGCACGCCCCTTGCGGAGACGCTGCGTGGCCTGGTGCTGAACCAGGCCATGGACCCCTTGACCGAAGCCCTGCTGATCTTTGCGGCCCGTCGCGACCATTTGCAGCAAGTCATCGAGCCCGCCTTGGCGCGTGGCGATGTGGTGCTGTGCGACCGCTTCACCGATGCCACCTTTGCGTACCAGGGCGGTGGTCGCGGCTTTGACCTGCAAGTGCTGCAACAGCTGGAGCAATGGGTACAGCTGCAAGACGGCAAGGTCAGGCAACCTGACCTGACCATCTGGTTTGCATTGGACCCAGCGATTGCCGCACAACGACTGGCCGGCGCTCGCGTTCCCGATCGTTTTGAATCACAACCGGTGGCCTTCTTCGAACAAGTCCATGCGGGTTATGCAGCGCGTGCCGCGCAAGCCCCCCAGCGCTTCATTCCCATTGACGCCAGCCAGACCCGTCACCAAGTGTGGCAACAATTGACCCGTGCGCTGATTCAGCGCGGCAAGCTGTCGATCGTGGTGCCCATTCCCAAGGCCTTTCAATCACCTGCCCCATGAGCGCCCTGGCCCCCTGGATTCAGCGCCAGCTGACGCATTTGCTGCGCCAGCAGGGGCATGCTTGGTTGATTCAAGGCCCGTCGGGCCTGGGTCAATACGAATTGGGCCTGGCTCTGGCTTCGGCGTGGCTATGCGAGCACCCTACGCCCGAGGGAGCCTGTGGTACCTGCAAGAGTTGCCACGCTATTTTGGTACGCACCCACCCCGACCTGTGCTTGTTGATGCCCGAAACCCTGATGCTGGACCTGGACTGGCCTTTGGATGAGAAGACCCAAAAGGACCTGGACGACAAGAAGCGCAAACCCAGCCGTGAAATTCGGGTCGATGCCGCGCGCGACATGGTGGGCTTCTCACAAACCACACGCTCGGGCGGGCAGGGCAAGGTGGTGCTGATTCACCCTGCCGATCGGATGAACACCATCACGGCCAACACGCTGCTGAAAACCCTGGAAGAGCCCCCGGGGGACACCCGTTTTGTGCTGACCAGCGAAGCCGCGCATTTGTTGCTGCCCACCGTTCGCAGCCGCTGCCTGACACACACCCTGGAATGGCCACAAAGCGCCGAAGCACAGTCATGGCTGGCCGGTGCCGGGTTGGCTGCGTCGGAAGCCAACGCCTTGTTGCGTGCCAGCGGGGGGCGACCGAATGACGCCTTGCGCATGAGCCTATCCGATGGCATTCAGGCTCAGCAATTCGCGGCCTTGCCGAGAGCACTTCAACGTGGGGATCCAGGTATCCTGAGCCAAGTCACCCCCGCCCAAGCGGTCAGCCTGTTGCAAAAGCTTTGCCATGATTTGCTGGCCCTGCAGGTCGGTGCAGCGCCTCGTTTCTTTGAACGGCAAGACCTGCCCGAAGGCGGTACCGTTCGCAGCTTGTCGGCCTGGTCCAAATCACTCGCCAAAGAGGCTCGAAGCGCTGAGCATCCCTTCAATGCAGGCTTGATGCTGGAGTCTTTGGTCAGTCAAGCCCAAAAGGCCTTGCGCCGCCCTCGGTGATTCCATGTACATCGACTCCCACTGCCACCTGAATTTTCCCGAACTGTCCGACAACCTTCCCGCCATCCGAGAGGCCATGGCGGCGTCACGGGTGGATCGTGCGCTGGTCATCAGCACGCGTCTTGAGAGCTTTCCAGCGGTTCACGCCCTGGCCACGGGCCATGCGAATTTTTGGTGCACGGTGGGTGTTCACCCCGATGAGGAAGATACGCAAGAACCCACGCTGGATGATTTGCTCACGCGTGCCGCACTGCCCAAAGTCTTGGGAATTGGGGAAACTGGCCTCGACTATTACCGCCTTGGCGAGCGCACGGTGGCCGACATGGCTTGGCAGCGTGACCGTTTCCGGGTCCATATTCAGGCTGCGCAACAGACCCAATTGCCCCTGGTAATTCATACGCGCAGCGCCTCAGAGGACACCCTGGCCATTTTGAAAGAGCAGGGTGAAGACGGCTCTCCCAAGAGTGCGGGCGGTGTATTTCACTGCTTCACGGAAACCGCTGAAGTGGCCCGTGCCGCCTTGGATTTGGGCTTTTACATCTCTTTTTCGGGTATTCTGACCTTCAAAAGCGCCCAGGATTTGCGGGATGTGGCGCGTTTTGTCCCCATGGATCGCATGCTGATCGAGACCGACAGTCCTTATTTGGCGCCTACACCTTACCGTGGAAAGGTCAACAACCCATCTTACGTGCCATGGGTTGCCAAACAAATTGCGGAGATCAAACAGCTTGCAGTGGAGGAGGTGGCGTTGGCAACCACGAACAATACAGAGCAGCTTTTTCGCATGCCCAAATCAAGTTAAAGATGCTATTTTTCACTTTAATTTATTATAGTAAGTATATGATTAATATACATAATTTTAATTTTATAAGGTCGCTTATTTCCAAATTCTCAAGTTTCTTAAAGTATTTTCTAAGAAGCTTTAAGTTATTTATCTATCTAATTGTTTTTATTGGATTTAATGAAGTCAAGGCTGGCGCCTATGAAGATTTCTTCAGAGCAATTGAATTGGATCAACCTCAGGTCGTTCACAACCTCTTGAAGCGTGGGTTTGACCCCAATACCCCCGATACACAGGGGCAACCTGCCCTGATCGTTGCGATTCGCAAGCCTTCGCCCAAAGCTGCTGAAGTCTTGATTCGCTGGCCCAAAACCAGGTTGAATGCCCAAAATCCGCACGATGAAACGCCCCTGATGATGGCCGCTTTTGACAACCAACTCGGTTTGGCCAAGTTATTGATCGAAAAGGGCGCTGACGTGAACAAAACAGGCTGGACGCCCTTGCACTATGCGGCGACCAAGGGTCATGTCGAGATGATGAAGCTTTTGCTGGAAATGCACGCCTACATTGACGCCGAGTCTCCCAACGGCACCACACCCTTGATGATGGCTGCCCATTACGGCACAGCACTGGCCACCAAGTTGCTGCTCGACGAAGGTGCAGACCCCACACCCAAGAACGAAAAGGGCTTGAGCGCGCTGGACTTCGCTTTGAACGGCCCTGAGAAGAACTCCGTGGAGCTTGTGGAAGAGGGTTTGCGTCGTTGGCTTGCCAAACACAAGCCCTGAAAACCAAACTGGCTTTTCAAAGCCCATGATTAACTTAACATAATATACATCGTATTAAATTATCGTTGAATCAAATCCATCGCAAAAGCACCTCATGCAAGGCTTGGCGGTTTACAGGTTTGGACAAATAGTCTTGCATGCCCGCCTGCAGGCACATCGCGCGTTCGTCGGACATCGCGTTGGCCGTGACAGCAATGATGGGCAGATCTGCGAACCTGGCGTCTTCACGGATTCGCAGCGTGGCCTGGATGCCGTCCATCACGGGCATTTGGACGTCCATCAACACCGCATCAAAACTTTCGGGCGACTTGGCCAAACATTCGAGCGCCTGTTGGCCATTTTCAGCCGTGATGGTTTGAATGCCTAATTTTCCCAACAAGGCTTGCAGCAACTGTCGGTTCATAGGATGGTCTTCCACCAACAGGATCTGTGAACCGTTCAGACGCAACAAGGCATCGTTTGACAAGACAGGCTGCGCGACATCTGGCAAAGGACGCCATCGTTTCAGCGGCAACAAAAGCGTGACGCAAGTTCCCCGCTGCAGCTCACTGTCGATCTGCAGATGCCCCTCCAACAAATGACAAAGACTGCGGCTGATGGCCAAACCCAGGCCCGTGCCGCCGTACAGGCGCGTGATGGAATTGTCTGCTTGGGTAAATGGCTTGAACAACTGAGCCAGTTGGCTGTCTGACATGCCCACGCCCGTATCGAGAATCTCGAACCGAATGTGCGGTTGCGATGACAACAAGGGTGATTCTGGCGAAGGCAAGCTGACGCGCAGCTTGACGGACCCCACCGAAGTGAACTTGATGGCATTGCCTATCACATTGTTCAAGACCTGCATCAAGCGGACCGGATCGCTCACCATGTGACTGGGGACCTCTGGGGCCACTTCCAAATCCAGCGCAAGGCCTTTGGCTTGTGCCGCCACAGACTGCAAGGCCATCACTTGCGACAACAGATCAGGCAATGACACCGGCAAATACTCCAACTGAAGCTTGCCGGCCTCGATTTTCGAGAAATCCAGAATGTCGTTCAAAATGCCGAGCAAAGACACCGCAGAGGCATGCGCATTCGAAATGTATTCTCGCGCTTGCGGTGTGAGTGGCTCATCCAGTGCCAGTTGTGTCATCCCGATGAGACCGTTCATGGGGGTGCGAATTTCATGGCTCATGTTGGCCAAAAACTGGCTTTTGGCCAAGGTGGCAGCTTCCGCCTTGTCCCGTGAAAACTGCAATTCGGTCTGCAGTTTTTTCATGGCACTGATGTCGTGTTGTATGCAGATGTAGTGGGTGGTCTCGCCCTCATCGTTGCGCATGGGGGCCAACAAGACCACCGCGGTGAAAAGATGCCCTGCTTTGTGCGGTTGTACAAATTCACCGCGCCACAACTGCCCTGAATGCAGCTTTTTCCAGATGTGTTCTACCTGCTGTTGCGCGGTATGAACCGTGTCCAGAATTCTCGGCGGCCGCCCCAACGTATGCACCTCGTCATAACCCGACAGCTGTGTCCAGAAAGCATTGCAATACACCACCCTCCCCCGGTCATCGAGGATCAAGATGCCACTGGGACTTTGCTCCAGTGCTTGCGAGTATTGAAGGATGGTTTGCTGCTGCTGTCTCTCGGACAATTCAACACGGTGGATTCGGCGCATCAACACACCGGTGGCGGCCAAAACTGCCAGCAGACCGACACTCACTGCCAAGCCCAGGGTCCAGGTCTTTTGACGCCACGCTGAGAGCACCTGGTCTTGACGCACTTGCACCGTGATGAAAAAAGGGTAACGCGATGAGGTTCGGAAGGCACTCAGCCAATCGCTGACCCACATGCCCAATGCTTCGTTTTGTAATCGCTGAAGCAAGAAGTGTGTTTGTGCTTGGGCTTCGGACACACTGTCCCAAGTGGTGATCAGCACGCGTCCATCCAAGCGCTGCATCACCATCAACTCGGTGTTGGCGGGGTTGTAACGCTCCAGGCGATTGAGCAAAAAGTCGGGGTTCATCGCCGCCAACAGCAGCAAGGCTTGGTCGCCCTGCCCGATGCGCATCATCACAGGGAAAAAATACGGTTGATCCAGGGACAAGGTCTCACCCGTTCGCACCGGGTGACCCTCGGCGAAATCTCTCCCCTGCCAACTCGGGCCGATGCGCAACACAGAATTTTCTGCAGGCAAGTGGTCTGGCGGGGCGAAGGTCGCCACATCGAGACGAACGCCTAAATTCTGGGCGTTGGAGCTGGCGCGTATGCCATCGCGCTCGGTGTAGATTGAAAAAGATCGTAACGCCGGTTGGCTGTACTGCAATTTTTGCAACAGGCGTTCCAAAGATTTCGGGTCGGCGTGAAGCAAGGAAACATCGGCCACCTCGGGCAAGCTTCGCATCATGTTTTCGACCCATTGCAAGGTCTGCGTGATTTGGTCCTCGAACACCAAGGCATTGCCCTGCACGCGCTGCAAGCTGCGTTCGAGCTGGGTCTCGCGGTCTTTGTAGACGGCGTAAGCCACGCTCCCCAAGGTGGTCAGAAGGAACAAGACCAAAAAGCCATAAGCCAACGCACTGTAGCGGTTGACTCTGGCGCGCCAAGCGACCGCAGCCATGGCGCCCGGCCTCAGTCTCGAACCACGATGCTTTCCAGTCGATAGCGGCTGGCCGCTTGTATCAGTCGGCCATCACGCTTGATATCGCGAACAAACTGATCGACCCGGTTCAGCCAGCGCTCATCGCCTGGCGCCACTGCGTAAGCGTAATGCGTCAGGTGAAAAGTGCTGGGTGGTGCGACCAGACGCGCCCAATCGGTGGTTTCCAACATGCGACGGCTGTATGGGTAATCGGTCATGAACACATCCGCACGGCCAGAAGACACCTCTTGCTCGCGCGCCATCGGCGTGTCCAACACCGACAGCGTGGCCGACTTCAAGCGCTCGCGCATGATGGGTTCATGCAAGGTGCCCTTGATGACAGCGACCACCGTGCCAGGCTTGTCGATGTCTTCCCAGGATTTGATGCGACGGTTGTGGCGGGTGGTGATGCCATAGATGTCACTGACCAGCGTGGGTTTGGCAAACCGCAATTTGTCTGACCGCGCGGGGGTGATGCCCACCGCGAACATTGCCACATCACAACGGTCTGACAACACATCGGGAATCAGGCGGGCAAATGCGCTGTCCACAAACTCCAGGCCCACGCCCAAGTCTTTGGCGAACTCGATCGCCATGTCAGCATCCACGCCTTCCAGCTTTTGGGTTTTGGGGTTGCGCAGCGTGATGCCGTAGTAGTCGGGCCAGATGCAGACGCGCAGCTGTTTGCGCGCCTGAATTTGCTCTAAGTGGCTCAGGGCTTGCGCAAAGATGGGCGTGGCCAACAGCCAGCAAGCCAATAACAACAACAGACGTTTCATGACGCGTGGGGCAAAGAGTGAAGCGACCCACGATTGTAGCTCTTTCAGAATATTGAAAGATAATTATTGAATACTTAAATTAACTTTCAATCAAAGAAAAAACGACCGTCAATTACAACCACCGCAGGGCTTTCCCTGCGGACTGTCTCAAGCTGACGCAGGTTTGAACTGAAGCGCTTTGAACTCAAGAAACTCTTCAAAGCCATACTTGCCATTCTCACGGCCATTGCCAGACTGCTTGTAGCCGCCAAAGGGCGCGTTGCTGTTGAAGGGCGCCCCGTTGATGTCCACTTGGCCGGTCCGGATGCGGCGCGCCACAGCGGTGGCATGGGCTTCGTCCTGACCCCATACGCCGCCACCCAAGCCATAAGGCGTGTCGTTGGCGATGCGAATGGCCTCCTCTTCGTCTTTGTAGGTCAGGATGACCAAGACCGGACCGAAGATTTCTTCACGCGCCAGGGTGTCCGTGGCTTTCACACGCAGAATGGTCGGCTGAACATAGTAGCCTTTGTCGAAGGCTGGCTTGTCACCACTGCCGGCGACCAGCTCTGCGCCCTCTTTCAGGCCCACGTCAATGAAATGCAGAACGCGGTCACGCTGTGCCGCGCTGACCAGCGGGCCCAAACGGGTGTTTTCATCAAGGCTGGGGCCAATGCTGAGCTTGGCAATGGCCGCTTGGGCGATCTTCTTGACCTCTTCATAGCGGCTTTCCGGCACCAACATGCGGGTATGTGCCGAGCAGGTTTGTCCGCTGTTGAGCATGCAGGCCGAGATGCTGCCCTTCACGGCGGCTTCGAGGTCGGCATCCGGCAGGATCAAACTGGCCGATTTGCCCCCTAATTCCAGGGCCACGCGCTTGATGCTTTGGGAAGCCAACTCGCCCACGCGCTTGCCCGCGCGGGTCGAGCCGGTGAAGCTGACCATGTCCACCTGGGGATGCGATGCCAGCACCTCGCCCACCTCGGGGCCTGTGCCGTTGACCAAGTTGAAGACACCTGCAGGCAAGCCCGCTTCGTGGATGATCTCCGTGAGAATCATGGCGTTCAGGGGCGCGATTTCGCTGGGTTTCAGAACCACGGTGCAGCCCGCGGCCAATGCAGGCGCTACTTTCAGCGTGATCTGGTTCAAGGGAAAGTTCCAGGGCGTGATGCAACCGACCACGCCCACAGGCTCACGCACGACCAGGGAGTTGCCCACTTTCTCTTCCCAGACGAAACGGCGAGCCACCTTGGCCGCATTGCCCCAGTTGAACACCGGGCCGCCGACCTGAATCATTTTGGCCAGCTTCAGCGGCATGCCCACTTCGCGGGCGATCGTCAGGGCCATTTCATCCGAACGCGCTTTCAAGCCTTCGACAATTTTGTCGATGTAAGCGCAGCGCGTTTCCACCGGCAATTGCGACCAGCTGTCAAAGGCCTCGCGAGCGGCCAGCACAGCCTGCTCCGCTTCGGCGCGGGTTCCTTGCGGTACCGTGGCAAAGATTTCCTCGGTGCTGGAATCGTGCACCTCGAAGACCTTGTCTGACTGGGCGTCTACCCATTGGCCACGGATGTAATGTGCGTTGTATTTTTTCAAAACAGTGTCTCCTTGAGGTGCGATGTTGCAATATTTGTCATGCTCGAATAATGCGAACAGGCAATATAGTGCATTTTATACGATTTACAGACCGTGTCCATGGGCCCACAAAAGCAGCGCATCACGGTCTTCGACCAACAAATGGCTTGTTGCCCCCACAGGCAAACAGACTTTGGTGGGGACATGACCAAAGGGCAAATCGGTCAACACGGGGATGCGAAGTTGCGAACGCAACCAACTGACCACGCTGTCCAACTTGAAGCCCTTGTCATGCGGGGTCAGCTTGTAGTGTGTGAACTGGCCCAACACGATGGCCTTTTGCTGCGCCAGTATCCCTGCATGCAGCCATTGCGTGAGCATGCGCTCAATGCGGTAGGGATGCTCGGCAATGTCCTCCAAGAAAAGCACGCCCTTTTGGATGGTCGGCAAATAGGGCGTACCCAACAAGCTGGTGAGCACCGCGAGGTTCCCCCCCCACAGAACCGCATCGCGCGCCCAGACACCCGGTTTGCGATCTGCATAGGCTTGCTGCGTCTGTCTTGAGAACTGCCAGCCCGCACCCTCCCCTTGACCGCTGAGCAAGTCTTCAAAGCAGGCTTCCATGATGTCGTCGGGAGCCTCTGCGCCAAAGTCTTCACCCAAGGCGGGACCTGCCCAGGTGATGGCGCCGGTGCGTGCTAGCAAGGCATTTTGAAACGCCGTGAAGTCGCTCAAGCCCACAAAACGCGTGCCCTTCTCAATCGCCTTGGCCAGAATGCGGTAACGAAGCTCAGGCAACAAGCGTGTCAAGCCATAGCCTCCGCGCGAGATCAAGGCCACATCGGCCCCAGCAGCAGCGGCGCGGTGAATGGCGGCCAGTCGGGTGGCATCGTCACCCGCAAAGCGGGTGTGGCTTTGGAGGGCGGCCACATCGACTTCGACCTCGTGGCCCAGCGCTTTCAAATGCTGCAAGCCCCGACGAAAAGCCACTTTGTCGCGAACCGCGCCACTGGGCGAAAAAACATAAATGTGTGCCATCTCAAGGGGCCTCAAATTCGTGGGGGAAAAATTTCGCCAAGGCGTAACGTGCCACTTGCTCACCGTGTTCTTGCACAAAGTGGCCCGCCTGCGGCAACACCCAAGGCACGGGGCAGCCGCGAATTTGTGCTTGCAGGGTTTGCATCACGGGCAAGCCCAACACAGGGTCTTGCGCTCCCACCACCATGCAGGACTGGCCATGCCATTCTTCTTGCCAAAAGCGTGCCGCTTGGCGCGATATGTCTGCACCAGGGCTGTCTGTGAATTCTGGAACCAAGGGTGGAAAAGCGCGCAAAGCCGCACGGTGACCGGCATCCGGGAAAGGCGCGTTGTAGGCCTCGCACTCAGCTTGCGACATGTGAGGGTTCCCGCGCCCAAACAAACGCCCGACATCAAACAAGGGCTTGTTCGCGCACATCTCGCGCCATGCCAGAAAGCCAGGCGACAAGGGCTGTTCACCGGTGGCAAGCGATGTGTTCATCACCAACAAGTGGCTGTAGCGCTCGGGTGCCGCCATGGGCAAGGTCAAACCGAGAATGCCGCCCCAATCTTGAACCACCAGGTGAATGTTGCGCAGATTCAAGCGTTCAACGAACTCCAGCAGCACCTGGCGATGCCATTCAAATTGGTGGGCCGAAACTTTTTTGGGTTTGTCGCTTTTACCAAATCCTGGCAAATCAGGTGCCACCACCCGGTGACCTGCAGCCAAAAAATGCGGCAGCATTTTTCGGTACAAATAGCTCCAGGCTGGGTTGCCATGCAGGCACAGCCAGGTGACCTTGGCGTCTTGCGGGCCCTCGTCCAAATAATGCAGGCGCAAGCCTTGAAGGTTTGGCAAATCGTTCAGGTAATGCGGCGCCCAGGGGTAGTCTGGCAAGTTCTCAAAGCGAGCCTCAGGGGTTCGCACGGCATCGTCTCGCACATTCATTTGGTGGCTACTCCGCTGAAAAGTTTGAGAGGCACGTCGGGCTTGAAAAAAATGTTGCAGCTGATCGCGACAGGCTTGCGCGAGTACGCCACCTTGCACTTGGGTTTGGTGGTTCAAGCGCGACTCACCAAACAAATTCAGCACCGATCCTGCGGCCCCGGTCTTGGGGTCGGAAGCGCCGAAGACCACGCGCTTCAAACGCGCGTGCAGCATGGCACCGGAACACATGGCGCAGGGCTCCAGCGTCACATACAAGCTGCATTCCGACAAACGGTAATTGCCCAAATGGGCCGCCGCAGAGCGCAGGGCTTGAACTTCCGCATGCGCTGTGGGGTCATGGCGGTCAATGGGCGCGTTGTGTCCACGGCCAATGACTTGCCCTTCGTGAACCACAATCGCGCCCACCGGGACCTCGCCCGCTTGTTCTGCGGCCTGCGCCTCTTGCATGGCCAGGCGCATGAAGTCCTGATCGCTCACGGGTTCCCGCCCATGCCCAGGCGGTCCATCCAGACAGCCAACGCTTGTTCATCGGCTGTGCCGCGGGCGTATTGATCACGCATGGCCGCATGGGCCTCGGGCCGGTGTTGGTTCAGTTTCAGCTTGGACTCCACACTGACGATGCGCAGCGAAAAGCCGACAATGGCAGAGAGCATCTTGTCCTGGTAGTCGGTGGGCAAGCTGCGCCACTGGGCTGCGTAAGCCGGTTCGTGTTGTGCAATCAGTTGCTTCAACAAGTGGTCCTTGGCCTCGGCCTCTGGGATCAAGGAAGCTTCAACCTGGCAATGCACTGCCAGGTAATTCCAAGTCGGCACGCGCACCAAGTCGGGATACACCGTGGGCGACAAATAACCCTGTGGCCCGCGAAAAATCACCAAGGCCGAAGGCCTTGCCTGCAAGTACTGCCAGTGCGGGTTGCCTTTGGCCACATGGCCCAACAACACACCCTGCCCCTCGCCCGCCACGCGGTGCAAGGGCAAGTGCGTGGTGAAAGGTACGCCCTCATCGTCCACGCTGATGAGGGTGGCCAAGGGATGCTCTTGCATCAAGGTCCAGGCCAAGGCGTCGTCCTTGGCTTTGAACTGCAGTGGCAAGTAGGTAGAGGGTTTCATGCCTTGTATTGGTCTTCAATGCGCGACCAGTCGTCCATGCCAACGATGCGCTTGTAATCGTTGAATGAAACACCGGAACCGCTGAGCTTGAGCTCGCCACTTTGGATGTCGGCCAACGTTTCCTGAATGGTTTTGACGTATCGCATGAGGATGGAGATACCGTAGATCACGATCCTGAAACCGAGTTGCTCCAACTCGGCCGGCTTCAAGATGGGCGTGCGCCCGCCTTCCAGCATGTTGGCCAATTGCGGGACCTGGAAGGTGCGGCCGATCAAGGCCATCTCCTCCACGCTGGCGGGCGCTTCGATGAACAAGCCATCTGCCCCCGCGCGAAGATAACGTTCGGCGCGCCGAAAAGCCTCGTCCATGCCATAGACCTCGCGCGCGTCTGTGCGCGCAATGATGAAGGTGTCGGGGTTGGATCGCTCGCATGCGGCGGCACGAATTTTGGCTTCCATTTCCTCGGTGGACACCAAGGACTTGCCTGCAATGTGGCCACAGCGTTTGGGGCTGACCTGGTCTTCAAAAAACAAGGCTTGCGCCCCCAGTTTTTCCAACTGGTGGACGGTATAGACCACGTTTTTCACATCGCCGTAGCCGTTGTCCGCGTCGACCAAGACGGGCAGTGGCGACACCGAAAGAATATCGCGATAGGCCTCATGAAACTCTCGGCCGCCCAACAGGCCAATGTCTGGCACGCCAAAGCGCACGCCCGCCACAGGGAAGCCCCCCACAAAGTAAGCTTTGAAGCCCGCCTGGTGAATCAGCATGGCGGTCAAGGCGTCATGGGCGCCAGGCAATACGAGTGGCCGTTCGCTTTGGACCAATTGTCGGAAGGTGCTCATGGGGGCCCTGTGCTTGTTCAATCAGACAACTATACCCAAGTCACCACCGCGCCGCGCGAAGTGACGCCCAGTTTCTTGACGGTTTCACCCCGCGACAGCATGATGCCAATAAACAGGCTAACCAGGGAGTCAAGATTGGCCACGCAAGACAAGCCCGTTGTGGGCATCATCGGACTGGGCATCATGGGCGGCGTCATGGCCGAAACCTTGCTCAAACACGGGTACACGGTCATAGGGTATGACATCGAAACCCCATGCAAAAAAAGACTGCAGCGTGCTGGCGGAAAAGTGGCACGCTCCAATGCGCAACTGGCGCAAGACAGCGACATCGTGATCATTTCATTGGCCAGCTCGAACGCGCTGGCCAGTGTGGTGGCCGAGTTGGCCAGCGTGCCGCACCCTCAAGGCAAGCAAATCATCATTGAGACAAGCACGCTGCCGCTGTCGGACAAACAAGCCGCAGCCAAGGCACTGACCCAGCAGTCACGCACCATGCTGGACTGCCCCATCAGCGGCACGGCCGCCCGCATGAAAGACCGCGCCTGGACGGTCTATGTCAGTGGCCCTCCCAAAGCTTGCAAGCAGGTGGCCCCCCTCTTCCAAGTCTTCACAGACATGGCCCCTTACGTCGGAAAGTTGGGCGCCGGGACCAAGCTCAAATTTGCAGCCAACCACCTGGTGGCCATCTACAACGTGGCTTATGCCGAGATGGTCAACCTGTGCCGCAAAATGGACTTGGACCCCAACGTGGCGTTGGCGCACTTTGGCAACAGCCCCGTGCTGGGCACTGGGGTGATGCGCCTGCGTGTGCCCTTCATGATCGATCGTCAGTACACGCCCCCCACCATGAAGGTGGAGGTCTGGCAAAAAGACATGCAAGTCATTGGCGACATGGCGAAATCGGTGAACTGCCCAACGCCCATGTTCCAGGCCTGCGCGTCAATCTACACCGCGGCCATGGCCATGGGCCTGGACCAAAGTGACACCGCCAGCACGGCCGAAGTGTTGGCGCTGATGTCAGGCCAAGGCCACTGAAAGTCCTCAGCGTGGGTTGTGCAAGAAGCGTCAGGCTGCCTTGCGACGCTTCTTGGCCGGCTTGATGTCCTTTTGCAGATCGGGCATGGCCTCGCGGATGGCGTGCATGGCATCGATGGTGGCAGGACCGCCGCAATACAAAAAAGCCTGCAGCAGAATTTCAGGCAAAAGTTCAGGCTCAACGCCATTGCGCAAGGCGCCGCGCAAATGGATTTGCAACTCGCGTGGGCGGTTCAAGGCAATGCACATGGCCATGGTCATGAGGCTGCGCTCACGCAGCGTCAAGCCCTCACGGGTCCAGACGCTGCCCCAGGCAAACTCGGTCGCCAACTCTTGAAAGGGCAAAGACAACTCGTCTGCGCCTTCAAAAGCCCGTTGCACATAATCCGGGCCCAGCACTTGGCTGCGAATGGCCAGGCCGTCTTGAAAGGCAGCAGAACGGTGGTTTTTGGCCACTTTGGCGGCGCGCTTCAGGGGTTCTGGCGCTTGAGCTTTTGCTTTGGGCATGTTCAATCAGCCTTGATGTTGGCGTCGCGTACGACCTTGCCCCACTTCACGATCTCATTCTTGATGTAGAGCGTGAATTCCTCGGGCGTATCGCCCACGGGCAAAGCGCCTTGTTGGTTCAATTTGTCGGCCACTTCCTTGTCGTTGAGGATTTCGGCCACATCACGGTGAATTTTCCGCACGATGTCGGCAGGCGTGTTGGCTGGCGCCACCAAGCCCACCCAGGAATAGGCCTCGTAACCCGGCACACCGCTTTCGGAAATGGTGGGAATGTCTGGCAAAGAAGGAAGGCGTTTGGCGCTTCCAACAGCCAAGCCTCTGAGTTGGCCATTTCTCACTTGCTGGATCACCGAAGGAATGCTGCTGTAAAGCATTTGCACCTGCCCCGCGACCAGATCGGTCAAAGCCGGGCCCTGCCCTTTGTAAGGGATGTGCACAGTCTGAACGCCGGCCATGGTGTTGAAGAGTTCACCCGCCAAATGGCCAGAGTTGCCACTGCCGGGAGAGGCATAGGACAGTTGGCCAGGCTTGGATTTTGCAAAGGCAACCAACTCACGCACATTCTTGGCCGGGACCGACGGGTGGGTCACCAGCAGCAAAGGAAAGTTCACCAGGTTGGTGATGGGCGTGAAATCTTTCAGCGGGTCATAGGGCAAGCGCGCATACAAGCTGGGGTTGACCGCCAGGGGGCCGGCCGCACCCACGGCCAGGGTGTAGCCATCGGGGGCGGCCTGGGTCAAGGCCTGCAAACCCACAATGCCATTGGCGCCGGCGCGGTTCTCGACCACCACCGTCTGGCCCCAGCGATCGGTCAGCTTTTGAGCGATCACACGGCCGATCACATCATTGCCACCGCCTGGAGGAAACGGCACGATCAGCTTGACGGTCTTGTTGGGATAGCTGGCTTGGGACAACACAGGCGCGACCACAGACGCCAAACAGAGCGCGGCCAGAGCTGACAGAGCCCTGCGACCGATCAAGCCCTGTGAGGGCTTGCGAGGCACTGGGGTGGCTGAATTTCCTGTGCGCATGGATCATTCCCATTCAATGGTTGCGGGTGGCTTGCTGCTGACATCGTAGGTCACGCGGTTGATGCCTCGTACTTCGTTGATGATACGACCCGACACTTTCTTCAGCAGCGCGTAGGGCAATTCCGCCCAGTCGGCGGTCATGAAATCGCTGGTTTGCACCGCACGCAAAGCCACCACATAGTCGTAGGTGCGGCCGTCGCCCATGACGCCCACGCTCTTCACCGGCAAGAACACCGTGAAGGCCTGGCTGGTCAGGTCATACCAAGACTTGCCAGTGGCTTCGTCCTTGAAATTGCGCAACTCTTCGATGAAGATGGCATCGGCGCGGCGCAACAAATCGGCATACTCTTTCTTGACTTCGCCCAGGATGCGAACGCCCAAGCCCGGGCCGGGGAAGGGATGGCGGTAGACCATTTCAGGGGGCAGGCCCAGGGCCACGCCCAACTCTCGCACCTCGTCCTTGAACAGGTCACGCAAAGGCTCCAACAGTTTCAAGCCGAGCTGTTCGGGCAAGCCCCCCACGTTGTGGTGGCTCTTGATGGTGACGGCCTTCTTGCTCTTGGCGCCACCGCTCTCAATCACATCCGGGTAGATCGTGCCTTGGGCCAGAAAGCTTGCGCCCTTGTGGCCGCCGGTGCCGGCCTTGAGCTTGGCGGCTTCGGCCTTGAACACGTCCACAAACAGGCTGCCAATGATTTTGCGTTTGGCTTCAGGCTCAGAGACACCCGCCAGCTTGCCCAGGAACAAGTCGCTGGCATCGACGCGAATGACTTTTGCATGCAGCTTGCCGGCGAACATGTCCATGACCATGTCGCCTTCGTTCAGGCGCAGCAGGCCGTGATCGACAAAGACGCAGGTCAATTGGTCACCAATGGCGCGGTGGATCAAGGCAGCCGCCACCGAGGAGTCCACCCCGCCGGACAAGCCCAAAATGACCTCTTCATCGCCCACTTGGGCGCGAATCGAGGCCACAGCTTCGGCGATGTGGTCACGCATGATCCAGTCCGGGCGGGTGCCACAAATGCCGAGCACGAAGCGCTCCAGCATGGCTTTGCCCTGCACGGTGTGGGTCACTTCCGGATGGAATTGGACCGCATAGAAGCGTCGTGCCTCGTCGGCCATGCCGGCGATGGGACAGCTGGGGGTGCTGGCCATGGTCTTGAAACCTGGCGGCAACTCGGTGACCTTGTCACCATGGCTCATCCAGACTTTGAGCATGCCGTGGCCCTCGGGCGTGGTGAAGTCGGCAATGTCCTTGAGCAAGGCGGTGAGGCCATGGGCACGGACCTCGGCATAGCCAAATTCGCGCTGATGACCGCTTTCCACCTTGCCACCCAGCTGCTGCGCCATGGTCTGCATGCCGTAGCAAATGCCCAAGACCGGGATGCCCAGATCGAACACCGCTTGGGGAGCTCGGTCGGTGGTTTCTTCGTAAACACTGGCGTGGCTGCCGGAGAGGATGACCCCCTTGAGCTGGCCGTCGGCGGCAAAAGTGCGCACCCAATCGTCCGAGACGTCGCAGGGGTGAACCTCACAGTACACATGGGCCTCGCGCACGCGACGTGCGATCAGCTGGGTGACCTGGGAGCCGAAATCAAGGATGAGTATTTTCTGGTGCTGCATAAAAGAAAAAGGGCCAGAGAGTGCCCTGGCCCCTATTGTCGCAAAAAGCGAGCGGGTTTCAGAAAATCATTCCGCCCGGTAATTTGGCGCTTCTTTGGTGATTTGAACGTCGTGCACATGGCTTTCGCGAATGCCCGCCGCCGTGATCTGGACAAACTCGGCGCGGGATTTCATGTCCTCGATGCTGGCGCAGCCGCAATAGCCCATGCTGGCGCGCACGCCCCCGGCCATCTGGTAGACGATGGACACCATGGAGCCCTTGTACGGCACCCGCCCTTCAATGCCCTCGGGCACGAGCTTGTCAGCATTGGGGTTGCCCGTGCTGGACTCCTGAAAATAGCGGTCTGCGCTGCCTTGCTGCATGGCGCCAATGCTGCCCATGCCGCGGTAGCTTTTGTAGCTGCGTCCTTGGTAGAGGATGACCTCGCCAGGCGCTTCCTCAGTCCCGGCGAACATGCCGCCCATCATCACGGTGGAGGCACCGGCGGCGATGGCCTTGGCAATGTCGCCACTGTAGCGGATACCGCCGTCGGCAATCAAGGGAATGCCGCTGCCGCGCAAAGCCGTGGCAACGTTGTCAATGGCGGTGATCTGGGGCACGCCCACGCCCGCTACGATGCGGGTGGTGCAGATGGAACCTGGGCCAATGCCGACCTTGACCGCATCGGCGCCGGCTTCTGCCAGGGCCAGGGCGGCGGCGCCGGTGGCAATGTTGCCGCCCACCACGTCCACCTGGGGGTAGTTTTGCTTGACCCAACGCACGCGCTCAATCACGCCTTTGCTGTGGCCGTGGGCGGTGTCTACAACGATGGCGTCCACGCCAGCCTTGACCAGGGCTTCCACGCGCTCTTCCGTGCCCTCGCCCACGCCCACCGCAGCGCCCACTCGCAGGCGGCCCGAGCTGTCGCGTGCGGCCAGCGGGAAGCTGGTTTGCTTGGTGATGTCTTTGACGGTGATCAGGCCCTTGAGCACAAAGTCATCGTTGATGACCAGCAAGCGCTCCAGTTTGTGTTTGTTCAGCAAGGCCTTGGCTTGCTCAGGGGTGGTGCCCTCAGGCACAGTCACCAGGCGCTCGCGTGGCGTCATGATCTCGGTCACGGGGGCGTCGTAACGGGTTTCGAAGCGCAAATCTCGCCCCGTCACAATGCCGACCACTTTGCCGCCTTCGCAGACGGGGAAGCCTGACACACCCAATTGCTCGGACAATGCCATGACCTGGCGCACGGTGTGCTGCGGCGTGATGACCACGGGATCGCGCAGCACGCCGCTTTCATAGCGCTTCACTTTGGCCACTTCAGCCGCCTGTTGCTGGGCCGTCAAATTCTTGTGAACGATGCCGATGCCGCCCTCTTGGGCAATGGCGATGGCCAGTCGCGCTTCGGTGACTGTGTCCATGGCGGCGGACACCAGGGGCAGGTTCAGGGCGATGTTGCGGGTGAAGTGGGTCGCGAGCGAGGTGTCCTTGGGCAGGACCTGGGAGAAGGCGGGCACCAACAACACATCGTCGAAGGTGAGCGCATTGCCAAGAAGGCGCATGTGAAAGCTCCAAAGAAAATAATTCTAGCGAGCCTGGGGACTGGGGGTGTATACAAAGGCCTCGCAAGGCGGTCAGTAGCCGGCTTTGGCGCCTGGGCGGCGGGTGGTGAACAGGCCGGCGGTTTTGGCGCCCTGTTTTTTGAAGCGCTCGCGGCGCGCCACTTTCGGGTCCACGATCAGGGGACGCAGGAACTCGAGGCGATCCTGGTCGCGCAGCACATGGCTCAGTGGCACTTTTCGCCCCCAAACGGCCACTTCCAGCTGCGGCAGACTTTGGGCAAATTGGGGCCGGCTCTCCAGCCAACCACTCAAGACCAGGGCTTCTCGCACCGTGGTGCCCTCTGGCACAGCGAGGCTCAGCTCCGTGACCTGTCGGGCAACTGGCGCATCCATCAACACAATTTGCATCATGCCTTGTAAACCTGCTCGGCACGCTTCACAAAGGCGTCCACCAGGGTGGCGGCGATGCGGTCAAAGACCGGGCCCACCAACGCGCCCAAGACGCTGTCAAAACTGTAATTCAGGGTCAGCTCAATGCGGCACGCCCGCTGGTCACCCAAGGGAACAAATTTCCAGACCCCTTCCAGATGTTTGAAGGGGCCATTGACCAAGGCCAGGTTCACTTGCCGGCCTGGCACATGGGTGTTGCGCGTGGTGAAGCTTTTGTGCAAGCCACTGAAAGCCATGCCGATTTCCGCGGTCATGCCGTCGTCCCGCTCCTCCACCACGCCGGCCTTGTCACACCAGGGCAAAAACTCGGGATAACGCGCCACATCGGTCACCAACGCAAACATTTCTTCTGCGCTGAACCAGATGAGGACGGACTTGTGGACAGTTTTCATAGAATGGGAGCTTCGCCACGTGGCGACTTCCGGGATTGTAAAGACCCCGGGCGACCCCAACTGTTGCTTCATGTCCAAAAAACCAGACACCTCTTCGCGCATTGCCGATAACAAAAAAGCCGCCTTCAATTATTTTTTTGAGGAGCGGCATGAGGCAGGCATGGTGCTGCAGGGCTGGGAGGTCAAGGCCGTGCGTGAGGGCAAGGTGCAGCTCACCGACGGCTATGTGGTGATCCGCGATGGCGAGCTTTTTCTGATTGGCTGCCAAATCAACCCGCTCAAAACAGCGTCCACCCACGTCAATCCCGATGCGGTACGCACCAAAAAACTCTTGCTGCACAAAGACGAGATTCGACGCTTGATTGGCAAGGTGGAGCAAAAAGGCTATACCTTGGTGCCCATCAACATGCACTGGAAAAACGGCAAGATCAAATGCGAAGTGGCCCTGGCCAAAGGCAAGGCCGAGCATGACAAGCGCGACACCATCAAAGACCGCGAAGGCAAGCGAGAAGTGGAGCGCGCGCTCAAAGGCCGCAACCGCTGAGCGCGAGTCTCAGGCCAAATGCTGCAGCGGGTGACCTTCGGCAGGCCAAGGGCTGACGAAAAAAGGCGCCACCATTTCCGACGTGATGTCCTCAATGCGCGCGGGCTGCCAGCGCGGTTGGTGGTCCTTGTCCACGGCCAGGGCCCGAATCCCCTCCACCGTCTCACTGCTGGCACCTGAGCGCTGCAGGTGACGGGCGTGAAAGCAATGGCGCACCAGGTTGCGCTCCATGCGCAAATCTTCCGCCAGAGACAAGGTACGACCCCGACGCAATTGTTCCAGCACCACATGGAGCATCAAGGGTGAGCGGTGGCGCAGGGTGTCCAGGGTTTGGGCCGACCAGCCCTCCCCAGCCTTGGCCAATGCGTCCACCATGGCGGACACAGACGGCAGGCCAAAGACCGCATCAAGGGTGGCATCACGCCAAGCAGGCTGCGAAGTTTCAGCAGCACGGCTCGCGCTGAGGGTGAGTTGTCGAATCTCAGAAATTTTTTCAGCGGCCGTGCGACCATCTGCGGCGCTGAGCAAAGCCCAAAGCTGGGGGAGCTCTGCACTGGCGGCCAGAACGTCTGCCAGGCCCACGGCAATGGCGTCACCGCCTTGGATCATCTGCCCCGTCAGGGCGAGGTACTCGCCGACATGCCCTGGACAGCGCGACAAGAAATAACCGCCGCCCACATCGGGAAACAAGCCGATGTTGGTTTCTGGCATGGCCATCTTGGTGCGCTCGGTCACGATGCGCAAGGAGGCGCCTTGGGAAATCCCCATGCCACCGCCCATGACGATGCCGTCCATGAAAGCCACATAGGGCTTGGGATAGTGGTGGATCAGGTGGTTGAGGGTGTATTCCTCGGTGAAAAAATCTTCCAGTTGCGGGTCGCCCGCCAAGGCCGCTTGGTGAAAGAAGCGAATGTCGCCGCCGGCACAAAAGGCGCCAAACACGCCGACCTTGTTGCAGCCCCGCACAGCCACAGCCTCGATGCTGTCGTCGTCACGCCACTGCAGCAACAGTGCGCTGAGCCCTCGCACCATGCCCAAGGACAAGGCGTTCAAGGCTTCGGGACGGTTCAGGGTGATGAGACCGACAGAACCCACGACTTCATGCAAGATATGACTCACGCCACACTCCTCATTCTTTCAATTTCTTTGTCGCCAGCCCAGCCACTCATTGCCCACCAGGGCCAGCAACACCAAACACCCACCGGTGAGCACATTGGGGCCCGGCACTTCACCGGCACCCAACCAAGCCAGTGTGATGCCAAAAATCACCTCGAGCAATGCCAGAAGTGACACCTCTGGCGCTTTCAAAACCTGGGCACACAGCACGGACAAGGCACAGGGGATGGCCAGTTGAATCAAGCCCAGCATGGCCAGCCAGGAAACATCTGCCACCGAAGCCTGAAAGGGCCAAGACAAGGGCAAGGTCAACAAGGTCGAGAGCACCGCACCCACCATGACGGCCGGCACCAGGTCAATGTCTTGGCCTTGCGCATGCGAGCGTTGCACCACGGTCCAGTTGATGGCGCCGGCAATGGGCACGCCCAAGGCCACGAACGAGCCGAGCAAGACGCCGCCGCCGATTTGATCGGCGAACATCCAGGTGATGCCCAAGCCGGCAATGACAATCGCGCCCCAGGTTCGCCACGGAATTTGATGTCCCAGCGTGACACGCGCCACCAAGGCCGTGAGCAAAGGCCCGACGGCCAAAGTGATCAGCACATTGGCCACGGTGGTCAGGGTCAAGGCCACCATGAAGGCTGTGAACATGGTGGCCCAGCACAAGCCAGAAATCCAAAGCACCGGACCGGCCGAACGCATTTTTTTGAACACCCCGCGACCTTGCAGCATTGGCAAGATCACGATCAAGGCCAGCACGGTGAACAGGCTTCGCCAGAAAGTCACTTCAAAGCTGCGGGCCGATTCGAGCTGGCGCGTCACCACGCCAGCAATCGACCACATGGCCGCGTTGGCCACCATCAATCCAACGGCTTGGGCGTGGGTCAAACGCATGACAACTCCTGGGAAAAAGGCTTAACCTTCGCGGCCAGCACGCTTGCGCTCATGCTCCTTCAGATGGCGCTTGCGCAAACGGATGCTCTTGGGGGTGATTTCCACAAGCTCATCGTCCTCGATGAATTCCACCGCATATTCCAGCGTCAATTCAATGGGCGGGGTGATCTTGATGGCGTCTTCCTTGCCGCTGACGCGGAAGTTGGTCAGCTGCTTCTGGCGCACGGCGTTGACCACCAGGTCGTTGTCGCGGCTGTGGATGCCCACGATCATGCCTTCGTACACCGGGTCGCCAGGCTTCACGAACATGCGGCCACGGTCGTCCAGCTTGCCCAAGGCATAGGTCACGATTTCGCCGTCGTCCATGCTGATGAGCACGCCATTCTTGCGGCTGGCGATCTCGCCACGGTAGGCTTCGTAGCCGTCAAAAATATTGCTGGCCAAGCCGGTGCCGCGGGTCAGGTTCAAAAACTCGTTTTGAAAGCCGATCAGGCCGCGCGCAGGGATGCGGTACTCGAGGCGCACACGGCCGCGACCATCGGGTTCCATGTTGACCAATTCGCCCTTGCGCTCGCCCAAGGCTTGCATGACGCCGCCTTGGTGGCCTTCTTCGACGTCCACGGTCAACAATTCAATCGGCTCATGGCGCTCGCCATTGACTTCTTTGAACACCACGCGCGGCTTGGAGACGGCCAGCTCATAACCTTCGCGGCGCATGTTTTCCAACAAAATGGTCAGGTGCAATTCGCCGCGGCCGGAGACTTCGTAAATGCCATCTTCGTCGGTGTCGCGCACCCGCAAGGCGACGTTGGCTTGCAACTCCTTGGTCAGGCGATCACGCAATTGGCGGCTGGTGACGAACTTGCCTTCACGACCTGCCAGGGGCGAGGTGTTGACGCAAAAGTTCATGGTCAAAGTAGGCTCGTCCACGCGCAGCATGGGCAGCGGTGCGGGGTTCAGCGGGTCGGTGAGGGTCACGCCAATGCCGATCTCCTCGATGCCGTTGACCAAGACGATGTCACCCGGACGCGCCTCGGTGGCCTGGACGCGCTCCAGGCCTTCGAATTTCAGCACCTGGTTGATGCGGCCTTTGAAAGATCGGCCATCCGGCCCTTCCATCACCAGCACATCGGTGGCAGGTTTCAAGGTGCCCGCATTGACACGGCCCACGCCGATGCGACCCACGAATGTGGAATAGTCGAGTGAGCTGATCTGCAGCTGCAAGGGCGCGGCGGCGTCACCTTGGTGGGCCGGCACATGCTTGAGCACGGTGTCGAACAAGGGTGCCAGGTCTTTGCCCCACTGCTCGCCCGCCTCGCCTTCGGTCAGTGACGCCCAACCGTTCAAGCCCGAGGCATAGACCACGGGGAAGTCGAGCTGTTCTTCGGTGGCACCGAGCTTGTCGAACAAATCGAAAGCGGCATTGATGACGTAGTCGGGGCGTGAACCCGGGCGATCCACCTTGTTGACCACCACGATGGGCTTGAGGCCCAAGGCCAAGGCCTTTTTGGTCACGAAACGGGTTTGGGGCATGGGGCCCTCCACGGCGTCAATCAACAGCACCACACCGTCCACCATGGACAAGGCGCGTTCGACTTCGCCGCCGAAGTCTGCGTGGCCCGGGGTGTCCACGATGTTGATGTGGGTGTCGTTCCAGCTGACCGCGCAGTTCTTGGCCAGGATGGTGATGCCACGCTCTTTTTCGAGGTCGTTGTTGTCCATCACCCGCTCGGCGATTTTCTCGTTTTCACGGAAGGTGCCGCTTTGGCGCAGCAGTTGGTCGACCAGGGTGGTTTTCCCGTGGTCAACGTGGGCAATGATGGCGATGTTACGGATCTGTTGGCTCATGCAAGGCTCTCTAGAATGGAATGGATTTCAGGGGGACTGAGCAAACGCTCAGGAATGAGTTCACCGGCTTTGATGTGGGCTGTGCCCAGCAAAGCCTTGGGTTGGGTACCGAATACGGCGACATGCTCAGTGTCAGGCCATTGGCCGCGGCGACGCACACCGCTGAGAAAGCGGCTTGCATCTTCCGGCAGCAGTTGCACCGGCGTGTGGGTGGGCAGCAAGCACTCCACGGGGCGAAGCTGGCGGGCGCGGTCGGCTTCGGGCATGTGCTCCAGGTCTTCCAGACGGATGCAATCGGCTTCAGCGAAGGGGCCAGTGACCACGCGCCGCAAAGCCACCAAATGGGCGCCACAGCCCAAGGCTTGGCCGATGTCTTCGCCCAAGGTGCGGATGTAGGTACCCTTGCTGCAATGCGCACGTATCTTCAGCCAGCGCTGCCCATCGGGTGCAGGGACTTCTTGCAAGTCCAGCGCATAAATGCTGACATGCCGCGGCGCGCGCTCCACGGTTTCACCGGCACGCGCATACTCATACAAGGCCTTGCCATCTTTTTTGAGGGCGCTGTGCATGGGCGGAATTTGCGTGATCGGACCGGTAAAGGCCTGACAGACCCGCGCGATGTCCTCTGGTGAGACGTTCACAGAGGATTCGCTCAACACCTCGCCCTCGGCATCGCCGGTGGTGGTGGTTACGCCCAGGCGGGCCACGGCTTCGTAGGTCTTGTCGGCATCGAGGTGCATCTGACTGAATTTGGTCGCGGCACCAAAACACAGCGGCAGCACGCCCGTGGCCAAAGGATCGAGGGTTCCGGTGTGCCCAGCCTTTTCCGCGCGCAGCAACCACTTTGCTTTTTGCAAGGCCTGGTTGCTCGACAAGCCCAGCGGCTTGTCAAGCAAAAGCACGCCGTGCACGGGACGCCGTGCAATGCGAACGCGAGAAGGACTGGATGAGGGTTGGGGCATGGGCAGGCTGCGGGGGCAGCCTCCAAGCATGGTTGGAACCTGACCCCAGTGTTTCAGTCTTCTTTGGCACGAGAGGACACAGCCTTGGCAATCAAGGCGTTCATGTCCGAGGCACGCTCTGGCGTGCGGTCGTACACAAAATGCAGTGTCGGTACGGTGTGAATGTGCAAGCGCTTGAACAAGCCGTTGCGCAAAAAGCCAGCGGCCTGGTTCAAGCCTTCAGCGGCCAGGGCCGGGTCACCGGTCAGCACGCTGAAGAAAACTTTGGCATGGGCGTAATCGGGCGTGACCTCCACCCCCTGCAGCGTGACCATGCCCACGCGCGGGTCTTTCAACTCGCGCGCGATCAACTCGGCCAGATCGCGCTGGATCTGGTCGGCCACTTTGAAACTGCGGTTGGGGGCAGCGGTCTTGCGCATCAATTACAGTGAACGAGCCACTTCCTTGATCTCGAAGAACTCCAGCTGATCGCCTTCGACGATGTCGTTGTAGCCCTTGATGTTCAAGCCGCACTCAAAGCCTTCCTTGACTTCCTTGGCGTCGTCCTTGAAGCGCTTGAGGCTGTCGAGCTCGCCCGTGAAGATGACCACGTTGTCGCGCAGCAAGCGCAGGCGCGCCGAGCGACGCACCACACCAGCGGTGACCATACAGCCCGCGATCGAGCCAATCTTGCTGACGCGGAACACCTGGCGAATCTCGGCGGTGCCGATGACTTCTTCCTTTTTGTCCGGGGTCAACATGCCCGACATGGCCGCCTTCAGCTCGTCCACCGCATCGTAAATGATGTTGTAGTAACGAATCTCGACGCCATTGCCTTCGGCCAGCTTGCGCGCACCGGCATCGGCACGCGTGTTGAAACCAATGATGACTGCCTTAGAAGCAATCGCAAGGTTGATGTCGCTTTCGCTGATGCCACCCACAGCGGCATAAACCAATTGCACCTTGACTTCGTCGGTCGACAACTTGAGCAAGGAGGCGGACAAAGCTTCTTGCGAGCCTTGCACGTCGGCTTTGACAATGATGGGCAACAGCTTGACTTCGCCAGAAGCCATGTCGGAGAACATGTTCTCCAGCTTGGACGCTTGCTGCTTGGCCAGCTTGGTGTTGCGGAACTTGCCAGCGCGGTAGGTGGCGATTTCACGGGCACGGCGCTCATCGGCCAACACCATGAATTCATCACCAGCTTGCGGCACTTCGGTCAGGCCCTGGATTTCCACCGGAATGGAAGGACCGGCCGACTTGATGGGCTTGCCGTTTTCATCCAGCATGGCGCGCACGCGGCCATAAGTCTGGCCGGCCAACACCACATCGCCGGTTTTCAAAGTGCCCGACTGCACCAGAATGGTGGCCACGGGGCCACGTCCTTTGTCGAGCTGTGCTTCGATCACCAGGCCTTTGGCCATGGCATCGACCGGCGCTTTCAGCTCCAGCACTTCTGCCTGGAGCAGCACTTGCTCGAGCAAATCGTCCACGCCTTGGCCCGTTTTGGCGGACACCGGCACAAACGGCGAGTCGCCGCCGAATTCTTCAGGCACCACCTCTTCTGCCACCAGCTCGCTCTTCACACGCTCAGGGTTGGCATCGGGCTTGTCGATCTTGTTCATCGCCACCACGATCGGCACACCTGCCGCTTTCGCGTGCTTGATGGCTTCCTTGGTTTGCGGCATCACGCCATCATCAGCCGCCACCACCAGAATCACGATGTCGGTGGCTTGTGCGCCGCGGGCACGCATGGCGGTGAAAGCCTCGTGGCCCGGGGTGTCCAGGAAGGACACCATGCCGCGCGGCGTTTCCACATGGTAGGCGCCGATGTGCTGGGTGATGCCACCCGCTTCGCCCGCGGCCACTTTGGCGCGGCGGATGTAATCGAGCAATGAGGTCTTGCCATGGTCCACGTGGCCCATGACCGTGACCACCGGTGCACGGGCCACCGATTCGGCGGTGTGCGCCGAAGCTTCCTCTTCGGTGAAGGCCTCCGGATCGTCCAGGGCCGCCACGATGGCCTTGTGACCCATTTCTTCCACCACGATCATGGCGGTGTCTTGGTCCAATGGCTGGTTGATGGTGACCATCTGGCCCAGCTTCATCAGGTGCTTGATGACCTCGGAGGCCTTGACCGCCATCTTGTGCGCCAATTCGGCCACGGTGATGGTTTCGGGCACGTGCACTTCGATGACCCGGTTCTCGACCGGCTGTGCGGGTTGAGACGACTCTTCACGGTCACGCTCACGGCGCCCCTTGGGGCCACCGCGCCAACTGTTGCGACCGACGCCAGCACTGGTATCGCCACGCGTCTTGATTTCTTTTTTCTTGGCATTGTCATCGGCCCAGCTCGAGGACAGCTTTGCGCTCTTGACTTCCTTGCCATCTTTGCCGGTGGTGGTGGCCGCGGGACGGGCCGCACCCGTCGTTGCCCCAGCCGGTGTGGCGGGCTTGTGCAGCGTGCCCTTGATGGGCTTGGCTTCTGCCGGCTTGGCAGGCTCTTCAGGTTTCTTCGCCACCAACACACGCTTGGGCGCATTCATCATGGCGCGAATGGCTTCCGCCTCGGCCAAAGCCTTGCGGCGGCGGTCTTCCAGGTCTTTGGCGCGCACAGCGTCTTCTTCGGCAGAAGCTTTGGCAGCGGCGGCTTTTCGCTCTTGCTCGGCTTTGGCCGCGGCAATGGCGGGGTCGATCGCGGGTTGCACAGGCACTTGTGCAACGTCATCAGCCGCAGGGGCTGTTTTCGATTCGGCCGCAGGGGCAAGCGTGTCAGCGGCCGCTTTGGCGCGTTCAGCATCAGCCGCAGCTTGTTCCGCACGAGCCAGGGCCTCGGCTTGCTCACGTTGTTCTTGTTCTTGGCGCAGACGGCGTTTTTCGGCCAGCTCTTCTTCCTGGCGGCGGATCAGCTCTGCTTGGCGACGTGCCTCTTCCTCACGGCGCGCCAACTCGGCGTCGTCAATCAAGGGGGCGGTAGGCGCAGACACTTCGGCCTCGGGCTTGCTGACTTCTTCGGGCTCGTCACGCTGAATGAAGGTGCGCTTTTTACGCACTTCCACCTGGATGGTGCGCGCCTTGCCGGTGGCATCGGCTTGCTTGATTTCGCTGGTGGACTTTTTGACCAGCGTGATCTTTTTGCGCTCGGGCGAACCTGTGCCATGGCTGGCCTGCAGGTAACCCAGCAGCTTTTGCTTGTCGGCGTCGGTCAAAACGTCGGCGGCATCTGCTTTGGGAACCCCGGCGGAGCGCAGCTGCTCCAGCAGGGTTTCAGTGGATTTCTTGAGTTCGTTGGCGAACTCGGCAACAGTCGTACGCGTCATCTGTGGTGTTCCTCTCCATGACCATCACGCTTGGCCCGCGAACCAGTGCTCGCGTGCCTTGATGATCAGGGCCTTGGCCTCGTCTTCAGGTTGTCCGGTGATTTCCACCAGTTCATCGATGGCCAGATCAGCCAGGTCATCGCGTGTGTGCACGCCGCTTTCGGCGAGCTTGGCAATCAGAGCAGGCGTCAGGCCTTCGAGGTCACGCAGGTTTTGCGAAACTTCTTCGACGCTCTCTTCGCGGGCGATTTCCATCGTCAGCAAGGCGTCTTTGGCGCGGGCACGGAGTTCGTTCACGGTGTCTTCGTCAAAGCTGTCAATTTCCAGCATTTCCTGGATAGGCACATAGGCCACTTCTTCCAGGCTGGTGAAGCCCTCGTCGATCAGGATGTCGGCGACTTCCTGGTCAACGTCGAGTTTTTCCATGAACAGGGCACGGGTCGATTCGGTTTCGTTGGCCTGCTTTTGGGCCGACTCGGCGGCATCCATGATGTTGATCTTCCAGCCGGTCAAGTCGGAGGCCAGGCGCACGTTTTGACCGCCACGCCCGATGGCGATGGCCAGGTTTTCTTCGTCCACCACCACGTCCATGGCGTGCTTTTCTTCGTCCACCACGATGGAGCTGACGTTGGCAGGCGCCAGGGCGCCAATGACAAACTGCGCGGGGTCTTCACTCCACAGCACGATGTCCACGCGCTCGCCAGCGAGCTCGTTGGTGACGGCATTGACGCGGGTGCCGCGCACGCCCACACAGGTGCCAATGGGGTCGACGCGCTTGTCGTGCGACAGCACGGCAATTTTGGCGCGCGAGCCAGCGTCACGGGCACAGGATTTGATCTCCAGCAGGCCTTGCTCGATCTCGGGCACTTCCTGGCGGAACAGCTCGATCATGAACTCGGGGGCGGAACGCGACAGGATGATGGGGGCGCCACGCAGGGTCAGGTCCACGTCCATGATCATGGCGCGCACGCGGTCGCCGTTGCGCAAGTTTTCCTTGGGGATCATTTCATTGCGACGCAAGCGGCCTTCCACGCGGCCACTCTCCACAATGATGTCACCCTTGTCCATGCGCTTGACGGTGCCGACAAAAATCTTGTCGCCACGCGACATGAAGTCATTGAGCAGCATTTCGCGCTCGGCGTCGCGGATCTTTTGCAAGATGACCTGCTTGGCTGCCATGGCGCCAATGCGGCCGATGGGCAATGACTCTATGCCCTCTTCGATGTACTCGCCCTCTTCGACGTCGGACACGCGCTCGCGTGCGTCCATCAAGAGTTCTTCGGCATCGGGATTTTGCAAGCCCGCAGCGTCAGGCACGACCAGCCAGCGGCGGAAGGTTTCGTAGTCTCCGGTGTCGCGGTTCATCGCCACCCGAATGTCCACTTCGCCTAGGTAAAGCTTTTTCGTGGCTTGGGCGAGGGCGAGCTCAACGGCGCCGAACACCACATCGCGCTCGACGTTTTTCTCGCGCGAGATGGCTTCCACCAGCATCAACATTTCGCGGTTCATGATCGACTACTCCTCTTCTCACTTAACGGACTGACGTCCCTTGAAATCAACAATCGGTGCCAGACGAGCCTCACGCAGCTCATCCAACGTGAATCCCAGCGCCTGCAAGGGCGGCTGCTCTCTTTTCTTGCTCACGCGCTGGCCAGGCTTGAGCTGCGGTTCGTCACGCCAGGTGATCTGCCAGCCCGTGCCTTGTTCGGTACGCTCCAGCGTGCCGCGGAATTTTTTTCGCAGGCTCGACACCAAGCCGCCGGCAGCTGCGCCCATGGGCTGCTTCAAGGTCAGGTCGATGATCTGCCCCTGGAAGCGTTCAAAATCTGCTTCGTGGCGCAAAGGCCGGTCGATGCCAGGCGAAGACACTTCCAAACGCCGGTACTCAATGCCATCGACTTCGAGTGCGAACTGCAACTGGCGGTTGACCTTTTCACAGTCTTCCACGTTGACCCATTGCTCTTTCTCGCCCGCCACCCAGGGATGGTCAATGGTGATGCGCAGCAAACCGCCGGCGGAGCGCTCAATCTCCACCAGGTCATAACCCAGTCCCTTGACGGTTTGATCAACGATGTCTTGTAGTGCCACGGTGTTTTTGAATGGACCAAAAAAAACGGGCGGTAAATACCCGCCCGTTTGGTCGTGAAGCCTATATTCTAGCGCGTAAATCCTTGATTCGCAAAGGATTTATCAAAAACTTAGCGGGCGGCGGCCACCAATTGCTGTGTATACAGGTGTGTCGGCTGGTCCAAGACCTGCGAAACCGGGCCGGACTCCAGAATCTGGCCGGCTTTCATCACGATCACCTCATGGGCCATGGCCCGAATGACAGCTATGTCATGGGTGATCAACAGATAACTCAGACCCCGCTCCCGCTGCAGCCGTTGCAGCAAAGTGAGAACTTGTTTCTGAATGGAGACATCCAAGGCGCTGGTGGGCTCGTCCAGCACCAGCACTCGGGGCTCCACAATCAGGGCCCGCGCAATGGCCAGGCGTTGCCGCTGTCCCCCGGAAAACTCATGCGGATACCGGTCCAGCAAGCCCGGAAACTGGGTTTCGTCCAGCCCCACCGCCTGCAAGGCTTGAAGGACACGCGACTGCCGCTGTTGCAAGGACAGATCCGGCGCATGCACCTGCAGGCCCTCTCCCACCAAGGCTTCGACGGTCATGCGGGGCGAAAGCGATGAAAACGGGTCTTGAAACACAACCTGGACCGCGCGCCGCAAAGAACGATCCGATGCAGCGCTTTGCCCCCATTGCTGCCCCGCCAATTGCAAGTCACCGCTGAAGGCTTGCAAACCCAAAGCGGCCAGCGCCAAAGTGGACTTGCCAGAACCCGACTCCCCCACCACGCCCAGGGTCTGCCCAGCGCGCAACGAGAATGCCGCTTGGTCCACCGCGACAAAGCGTCCTTGTGTGAACCAACCGCGCAGCCCCGGCAAGGCTTGCGGATAAGCCACGCACACATCGCGGGCCGACAAAATGACGGCGTCGTCTGGGGATGGCGCACGCACGTCCCGCGTGGGCAGACTGTCCACCAGCCTTTGGGTGTAGGGGTGCGAAGGGGACTGCAACACTTGGGCCACAGCCCCGCTTTCCACCAAGTGGCCATTTTCCATGACGGCGACCCGGTCTGCGAAGCGCCGGACCAGGGGCAGATCGTGGGTGATCATCAATACCGCCATGCCATGGCGTTGTTGTAAGTCTGTCAGCAAGTCCAGGATCTGGCTACGCAAGGTGACATCCAAGGCCGTGGTGGGCTCATCGGCCAGCAACAGTTTGGGCCGGCAGGCCAAGGCCATGGCGATCATCGCGCGTTGGCGTTGTCCGCCGGACAACTGATGCGGAAAGGAACCCGCCCGACGAGCCGGTTCGGGAATGCCCGTGTCCTCCAGCAATTGAATGGCTTGTGACCAGGCCGCTTGCCGGGTCAAGCCCTGCTTGAGCTCAAGCACTTCGGCAATCTGGTCGCCGATGGTAAACAAGGGGTTCAGGGCCGTCATGGGTTCCTGAAAAATCATGGCAATGTCGGCGCCACGCACGGCTCGCAATTCGGGCAAGGGCAATTGCAACAAGTCGCGGCCTTCAAACACGCAACGGCCACCCCAGCGCGCGCCCTGGGCCAGGCGCAAGATGCTCAGGGCCGTGACGGTTTTGCCAGACCCTGATTCCCCCACCAAGGCCACGCGCTCGCCGCGCGCCACCTGCAGGTCGATGCCATGCACCACCTCCCGGCCCTGGAAACTGACCGACAATTTTTCAAGCGACAGCAAGGCCTGGCTCATGCGCCCTCCCCGTCGGTGCGTCTGGGGTCCAGGGCGTCGCGCAAAGCGTCTCCCATGAAGGTCAACAACAACAAGGTGACGACCAGGACGGCAAAGGTGGACAAAGAAATCCACCAGGCGTCGATGTTGTTTTTGCCTTGCGCCAAGAGTTCGCCCAAACTGGGCGTGCCTGGGGGAACGCCCAGGCCTAAAAAGTCCAGACTGGTCAGCGCCAAAATGGCCGCACTCATGCGGAAGGGCAAAAAGGTCACCACCGGTGTCAAGCTGTTGGGCAACACATGGCGCCAGATGATGGCCGCATTGCTCAAGCCCAAGGCACGGGCCGCGCGCACATAGTCCAGTTGCCGGTTGCGCAAAAACTCTGCGCGCACATAGTCCGACAGGCCCATCCATCCGAACAGGCTGAGCAGGATCAGCAACAGGCTGACGCTGGGGTCGAACACCGCCGAAAAAATGATGAGCAAATACAGCTCTGGCATGGCGCTCCAGATCTCGATGAAGCGCTGAAAGGCCAGGTCGGTCTTGCCGCCAAAAAAACCCTGTAACGCGCCAGTGAGAACGCCCAACAAGGTCCCGGTCAGGGTCAGGGCCAGGGCAAACAGTACCGACACCCGAAAACCGTACAACAGCCTGGCCACCACATCCCGCCCCCGGTCATCGGTGCCCAGCCAGTTGTCGCTGGATGGCGCTGCCGGGTTGGGCTCTTTGGCAAAGTAATTCAGCGTGCTGTGGTGGTAAGGATTGACTGGGTAAAGCGCCCAATTGCCGGGCTGTTGAAATTGCTGCTGAATGAAAGGGTCCAAGTAATCGGTGGGGGTTTGAAAATCGCCCCCAAATGCCGTTTCCGGCGGGTTGCTCAGGATCGGTGAAAGCCATTGGCCGTTGTAGCGCACCAAAAGCGGCTTGTCGTTGGACACCAACTCGGCCCCCAGGCTCAGCACAAACAACGTCAAAAAAATCAACAAGCTGCCAAAGCCCAGACGGTGCTGGCGAAAGCGAAGCCAGGCGCGACGACCGGGCGAGAGTGAGGCGGTGTAGGCGCGCATCAGTCGAACTTCACGCGTGGGTCGACCCACACATAGCAAAGGTCACTGATCAGCTTGGTCACCAAGCCAATCAGTGTGAAAAGGTAAAGCGTGCCCAGCACCACGGGGTAATCGCGGCGCATCACGCTTTCGTAACTCAGCAAACCCAGGCCATCCAGCGAAAACAGGGTTTCGATCAACAAGGAGCCGGTGAAAAAAGCGCCAATGAAGGCCGCCGGAAAACCCGTGACCAAGGGGATCATGGCGTTGCGCATCACATGCTTCCAGAGCACCCGACGCTCCGACAAGCCTTTGGCACGCGCCGTCAACACGTACTGTTTGCGAATTTCTTCCAGAAAAGCGTTTTTGGTCAGCATCGTGGTCACTGCAAACGCGCCCAAGACGCTGGCGGTGATGGGCAAGGCAATGTGCCAAAGGTAGTCAACCACACGTGCGCCCCAACTCAGCTGCTCCCAGTTGCTGGAGGTCAGCCCGCGCAAGGGAAACCATTGAAGCTGGCCACCGAACACCACCAACAAAGCCACGCCCAACACAAAGCCTGGAATGGCATAGCCCGTCAACACCAGGAGGCTGGTGAGGGTGTCAAAACGTGTGCCCGCGCGCACCGCCTTGGCAATGCCCAAGGGCACAGAGATGAGGTAACTCAAGAAAAAAGTCCACAAGCCCAAGCTGATGGACACGGGCAACTTTTCTTTGACCAATTGCCACACATCCTTGGGGTAAAAGAAGCTGCGGCCCAGGTCGAATTGGGCAAACTGCTTGAGCATTTGCCAAAACCGCTCATGCGGCGGTTTGTCAAAACCGTAAAGGGTGCGAATCTCGGCAATGCGTGCCGCATCCACGCCTTGGCGGCCCCGGTAGCCTGCACCCGCCGCAGCCGCGCCCTCGCCCCCCGTGTCACGGCCCTGCAACTGGGACACCATTTGCTCGACCGGGCCGCCCGGCACAAACTGAATCACCACGAAGGTCAGCAACAGCACGCCCAACAAGGTGGGCACCATCAGCAACAAACGCTTCAAGACATAAGCCGCCATGTCAGCGCTCCCCCTTCAAATTGGCCGCGGAGGCCCACCAGGTGGCGGTGATCCAATACTCTGGCTGGTAGTAGCGCGGGGTCACAGCGGGCTGCTCAAACCGCCCGGCTCGCCAGGCCACGCGGTGCACGCTGCCGTACCAGTGCGGCACCACGTAGTGCCCATGGCGCAGCACGCGATCCAGCGCGCGCAAGGCCACGGTCAATTGCGGGCGGGTTTCAGCCGACAAGACTTTGTCCAGCAAGGCATCGACGGCGGGATCTTGCACGCCCATCAGGTTGCCCGAGCCTTCCATGGCGGCAGACTTGCTGCCAAAGCGCTCCAGCAATTCGGTGCCCGGCGACTCGCTGCCCACCCAGCGGTTGCTGATGATTTCAAAATCGAACACATCCAAACGCTTTTGCAGGATGGCAAAGTCAATCACCTTGTAGTTCACCTGAAAGCCCAGCTTCTCCAGGTTTTTGGCGTAAGGCGTGACCACCCGCCCCATGGAGCCAGAGTTGTCCAGAAACTCCAGGGTGAAGGCTTGACCTTTGGCATTGCGCAAGGCACCGTCTCGGTAGGTCCAACCCGCCTCCGCGAGCAAGGCTTTGGCTTGGCGCAAATGGTCCCGCAAGGTGGCGCCGGACGCCGGGTCCAACTGTGTCACCGGCGGCAGGGGCACCTCTTGCGACAACACTTGGGGACGCAATTTGTCTTGCAATGAATTCAGCAAGGCCAGCTCTTCACCTTGCGGCAGGCCTTTGGCCTCGAAGTCGCTGCCCACAAAGTAGCCGCGCACGCGGGTGTAGGCCTTGTAGAACAACTGCCGGTTCATCCACTCGTAATCCATGGCCAGGCCAATGGCCTGTCGGACCCGCACATCCTTGAATTTCTCAAGCCGTACGTTCATCAAAAAGCCCTGAAAATCGCCGGCATTGCCATGCTGCAATTCCTTCTTGATGAGACGGCCCGAGTCAAACGGCTTGCCGGTGTAGGCCCGGGCCCATTCACGGGCGATGAAGGCTTGGATGTAATCGAACTCACCTGCCTTGAAGGCCTCGAGTTGGGCGGTGTTGTCTTTGTAGAGCTTGTAAATGATGCGATCGAAATTGAACATGCCGCGGCGAACGTTGAGGTCCTGGCCCCAGTAGCTGGGGTCGCGTTCGTATTGAATGTCGCGGCCAAAATCGACTTTGCCAATTTTGTAAGGCCCCGAACCCAAAGGCACATCGGTGATGATTTTGTCCAGGGGCTTGCCGCCGCCCCAGGCGCGACTGAACACCGGCATGCCGCCCACCATCAGGGGCAACTCGGCATTCACGCGTTTGAAATCAAAGCGCACGGTACGGTCGGCCACCACCACGGCGCCCTGCACTTCGCCAAAAATGGTGCGGAACTGCGGTGCGGCCTCTTTGCTGGTGAGTTTGTCAAAGGAATGCTTCACGTCCGCCGCCAACACGGGGCTGCCGTCATGAAAGCGTGCTTCAGGACGCAATCGGAAGGTCACCGAGCGCTTGTCCGCAGCCACGGTGACATCCTCGGCCAGCAAGCCATAAGCCGTGGTGGGCTCGTCCAAAGTGCCGACCAACAAGGTCTCGAACACCAGGTTGTTCAAGGCGGGGGGCGCGGAACCCTTGAGGGTGAAGGGGTTGTACTTGTCAAAACTGGTGGCACGCGTGGGCGCGACCAAGGCGATTTCACCGCCTTTGGGGGCCTGCGGGTTCACGTAATCGAAATGGCTGAATCCCGCGGGGTATTTGATGTCGCCAAATTGGCCATAGGCATGGCCTGCCCAGCTTGGGGCGCTCATCAGGACAGCCAGACAGAAACACAGGATGCGCATGCGACAATTCTGCAAGATTTTTGGATGGAGCATCACACATGAACGCAAAGACTGGCTTTTTGGCTGGAAAAAAACTTTTGATCACCGGCGTCTTGTCCAACCGGTCCATTGCCTATGGCATTGCCAAGGCCTGTCATGCGCAAGGTGCAGAGTTGGCCTTCAGCTACGTGGGCGAGCGTTTCAAGGACCGCATCACCGAATTTGCCGCCGACTTTGACTCCAAACTGATTTTTGATTGTGACGTCGGCGACGACGCGCAAATTGAAAAACTCTTCAGCGACCTGGCCGTGCACTGGCCACGCTTTGATGGGTTTGTGCACAGCATCGGCTATGCACCGCGTGAGGCGATTGCGGGTGACTTCCTGGACGGTCTCAGCCGCGAGGGTTACAAAATTGCGCACGACATCAGCGCCTACAGTTTCCCGGCCATGGCCAAAGCGGCCCTGCCTTACTTGAACGACAACGCGGCCGTGCTGACCCTGACCTATTTGGGCGCGATTCGCACGGTGCCCAACTACAACACCATGGGCCTGGCCAAAGCCTCGCTGGAAGCCTCGGTTCGCTACCTCGCTGACTCCCTGGGCCGTCGAGGCCGTGGCCTGCGCGCCAACGGCATCAGCGCCGGCCCCATCAAAACCCTGGCGGCCAGCGGCATCAAGGGCTTTGGCAAGATTCTGAGCGTGGTGGCCGAAGCCTCGCCCATCCGGCGCAACATCACCATTGAGGATGTCGGCAATGTGGCTGCTTTTTTGCTGAGCGACCTGGCTGCTGGCGTGACGGCGGAGATCACCTATGTCGATGGTGGCTTCAGCCAAGTGGTGGGCGGGATTGAGGAGCCGGCAGCGGAGTAACCCCCCCGCTGCTTATTGCTTCACGCAATCTGCAAAATAATGGGTGCGGCCTTCCGCATCCACCTCTTCCACCAGGCCATGGATGTCGGTCTCAAAGCCCGGGCACTGCGCGTTGAACTCGCGTGAGAACTTCAAGTAATCCACGATCTTGCGGTTGAACACCTCGCCCGGAATCAACAAGGGAATGCCGGGTGGGTAAGGCGTGACCAAGCTGGTCGTGATGCGACCTTCCAGGTGATCAATGCCCACGCGCTCGGTGTTGCGGTGAGCAATTTGCGCATAGGCATCGCTGGGCTTCATGGCCGGCGTCAACTCGCTCAAATACATGTCGGTGGTCAAGCGGGCGATGTCATAGCGGGCGTACAGCTCGTGCACATGCTGGCAGAGGTCACGCAAGCCCATTTTTTCGTAACGCGGGTGCTGGGCGCAGAACTCCGGCAGGATGCGCCACATCGGCTGGTTCTTGGCGTAGTCGTCCTTGAACTGTTGCAAAGCAGTCAACAGGGTGTTCCAGCGGCCTTTGGTGATGCCAATGGTGAACATGATGAAGAAGCTGTACAAGCCCGTCTTCTCGACGATCACGCCATGTTCGGCCAAAAATTTGGTGACGATGCTGGCTGGAATACCGGTTTTGGCAAATTTGCCATTCAGGTCCAGACCAGGGGTCACGATGGTGGACTTGATGGGGTCCAGCATGTTGAAGCCATCGGCCAAATCGCCAAAGCCATGCCACTTGGAACCCCGGCCACCGCCCTTGATGATCCAGTTGTCGGCGCGGCCAATGCCCTCGTCCACCAGCTTGTCCGGCCCCCAGACTTTGAACCACCAGTCTTTGCCGTATTCCTCGTCCACCTTGCGCATGGCACGGCGGAAGTCCAGGGCCTCGGCGATGCTTTCCTCGACCAGGGCGGTACCGCCAGGAGGTTCCATCATGGCCGCGGCCACGTCACAGCTGGCAATGATGGCGTACTGCGGGCTGGTGCTGGTGTGCATCAGGTAGGCCTCATTGAAAAGGTGACGGTCCAGCTTTGTGTTCTGCGAGTCTTGCACCAGCACATGGCTGGCCTGGCTGATGCCCGCCAACAATTTGTGAATCGACTGGGTGGCATACACCACCGAATGCTTGGGCCGCTCACGCTTCTTGCCCATGGCATGGTAAGGGCCATAGAACGGGTGGAATGCCGCGTGCGGCAACCAGGCCTCGTCAAAGTGCAGGTTGGCCACATAGCCATCGAGCATGTTCTTGATGGTTTCGGTGTTGTACAGCACGCCGTCGTAGGTCGACTGCGTGAGCGTCATCACGCGCGGCTTCACTTTCTTCGGGTCCACGCCTTTCAGCAAAGGATTGGCCTTGATCTTGGCCTGAATGCTGGCCTGTTCAAACTCGCTTTTGGGAATGGGGCCGATGATGCCAAAGTGATTGCGCGTGGGCTTCAAAAAGACAGGAATCGCGCCGGTCATGATGATGGCGTGCAGTATCGATTTGTGGCAATTGCGATCGACCACCACCACATCGCCCGGCGCCACCGTGTGGTGCCACACCATCTTGTTGCTGGTGCTGGTGCCATTGGTTACAAAGAAGCAATGGTCGGCATTGAAAATACGCGCGGCGTTGCGCTCAGAGGCTGCCACCGGTCCGGTGTGGTCCAACAGTTGTCCCAACTCGTCCACCGCATTGCAGACGTCGGCACGCAACATGTTTTCGCCAAAGAACTGATGGAACATTTGCCCCACGGGGCTTTTCAAAAAGGCCACGCCACCGGAGTGCCCCGGGCAATGCCATGAATAAGAACCGTCTTCGGCGTAATCCAGCAAAGCCTTGAAGAACGGCGGCTGCAAGCCTTCCAGGTAGGTCTTGGCTTCGCGAATGATGTGGCGAGCCACAAACTCCGGCGTGTCTTCAAACATGTGAATGAAGCCATGCAACTCGCGCAAGATGTCGTTGGGCAAATGGCGGGAAGTCTTGGTCTCGCCATAGATGTAAATCGGCACATCGGCGTTCTTGAAGCGAACCTCTTCAATAAAGGTGCGCAAGCTGAGCACGGCCGGGTCCAGGTCCGGGCCAGGCGTGAACTCTTCGTCGTCGATCGACAAGATGAAGGCGCTGGCACGCGACTGCTGCTGTGCGAACTGGCTCAGGTCGCCGTAGCTGGTGACACCCATGACCTCATAGCCCTCGCCCTCAATGGCCTGCGCCAAAGCACGAATGCCCAAGCCCGAGGTGTTCTCGGAGCGGAAGTCCTCATCGATGATGACAATGGGAAAGCGAAATTTCATGCGCGCACTCCGGCTGGGGCAGGAATAAAAAAAGGAAGGCGAAGTGTACCCCCTTCATGCTTTGTTACAATGACAGACTTCGGAGAGGTGGATGAGCGGTTTAAGTCGCACGCCTGGAAAGCGTGTGTGGGTTAATAGCCCACCGCGGGTTCGAATCCCGCCCTCTCCGCCAAACGCCAACAAAAATGCCCCTCACGGGGCATTTTTTATTTCCAAGCATCGACTTTGAGCTTATCGGACAACGGCGATTTGGTCGCGCTTGCCGTCCTTGAAGGTGAACAGGGTCAGGGCGCCGTTTTTCACATCGCCCTTTTCATCAAAGCTGATGGTGCCTGTCACGCCTTTGTAGCCCGTGGTTTTGGCCAGCGTGGGCAAATACTTGGCCGGGTCGGCCGAATTGCTCTTGACCATGGCGTCGACCATCACATTCAGCGCGTCGTAAACATAGGGCGAATACAGTTTCACATCTTCATTGAAGCGCTTCTTGAAGCGGGCATTGAATTCGTCCATGCTTTTCTTCTGAGCGCCCTCCACGCCACCGGCTTCAGCGCACACCACTTGACCGTTGCCCAAAGCATCGCCCGCCAACTTGGCCATCTCGGTGGTGCAAATGCCGTCGCCACCCACAAACTTGGCTTGGATGCCCAGTGACTTCATCTGCTTGAGCATGGGGCCGGCCACAGCGTCCATGCCGCCAAAGAAGATCACATCGGGCTTCTTGCCTTTGAGGGTGGTCAGGATGGGCATGAAGTCGGTGGCCTTGTCGTTGGTGAACTCGCGCCCCACCACCTTGCCACCGCCAGCCTTGACTGCTTTTTCAAATTCATCGGCCACGCCTTGACCGTAAGCTGTGCGATCGTCAATCACCGCAATGGCTTTGCCTTGCAGTTCCTTGATGGCGTAGCGTCCCAGGGTGCCGCCCAAGTGCACGTCATCGGCCACCACACGGAAGGCCGTTTTGTAGCCTTGGCGGGTGTACTTGGGATTGGTGGCCGAGGGCGAAATCTGGGGAATGCCCGCATCGCTGTAAATTTTGGAGGCCGGAATGGTCGTGCCGGAGTTCAGGTGCCCCACCACACCGCTGACCTTCTGGTCCACGAGTTTTTGCGCCACCGCCGTGCCTTGTTTGGGGTCGGCAGCATCGTCTTCGGCGATCAACTCAAATTTGACCTTTTTGCCACCAATCGTCACGCCTTTGGCGTTCAGATCTTCCACGGCCAGGCGGGCGCCATATTCGTTGTCTTTCCCCAGGTGGGCGATGGCGCCACTGATGGGGCCCACATGGCCGATCTTGACGACCATGTCCTGCGCAAAAGCAGCGCAGGCCACCCAAGCAAGGCTGGCAACCAATGTCTTTTTCATGTTCATGCAGTACTCCTGAGAGGGGTTAAAAAATCGAAGTGTAGTCAATTGTCTGCCGCCTTGGGAGCGGCATTTTGCACAGACTCTTTCAATGCCTGAGCCACCAAAGAAGGCAACATTTGCTGAATTTGGTGCAACACACGGGCCTCGACTTCCCGAGCCAAATCAGGCGTCAATGCCTCGGGGCCGCTCCAAGCAGTCGGTGTGGCCTTGTCGGACCAGGACACCACTTCGGTCAAAGTGGGCACATGCGGTGGCACACGCGCTTCGGATGTCATGCAGATTCCTTCAAAGCAAGATCATGCCGGACAATGGGATATCCCCTGTCGGCGTAGTGTTTCCAGCGCCGCCTGGCCTGCTGTCGCTCCGCCTCGTCCAGCGTCACCACTTCCACCACCCGCTCAAATTTTTCAAAGCCGATGGGCAAGTCCACGTCCAAATTCACCAGCACTTGATGGTGTGGCAACTCAGCAGAATTCTCTAAAGAAGAGGTCAACACAATGGGGGATGCCTGAATCAATTCGGCTTGCGCCTGCGCGTGACAGTGCGGAATGAACTCCAAAGCGGAGAAGGTCCACAACTGCGCATCCAGCGTGGCCAAATCGTTGGCATTGGCCAGCACCACCACCTTCGCTTGGGCGTTGAAGGCCTTGCGCAACAGGCGGCAGGCGTAGCCCAGTTTGTCGGGCGCGTTGAAATGAAAAGCGACTTCGGTCATGCCTTGGCGCGACGTGCCACGGATTTCTTGGCGGGCGTGACGGACGCTTGCAGGCTTAAGAGGTAACTGAGCAGCAAGCCCACAGGCCGGCCGGTGGCACCTTTGGCGCCCCCGCTCTTCCAGGCCGTGCCAGCGATGTCCAGGTGTGCCCAGGGAAATTTGCCGGCAAAGCGTTGTAAGAATTTCGCGGCCGTGACAGCGCCTGCTGATCGATCGCCCACATTGGCCACGTCGGCAAAATTGGACTTCAGGCCATCGGCGTATTCGTCGTCCAGGGGCATGCGCCAGCACAAATCGAGGGATTGCTCACCGGCAAGCATCAAGGCTTGGGCCAAATCATCCTGGGTGGCAAACATGCCGCTGCGCACGCTGCCCAAGGCAATCACGCAAGCGCCAGTCAAGGTGGCGATGTCAATCACTGCGGCTGGCTTGAAGCGCTCGGCATAGGTCAAGGCGTCGCACAAAATGAGACGGCCCTCGGCGTCGGTGTTCAGGACTTCAATGGTCTGCCCGCTCATGCTGGTGACCACATCGCCTGGCTTCAAGGCGCGGCCATCGGGCATGTTTTCGCAGGCGGGAATCAGGCCGACAACGTTGACCGCAGGGCGCAAATCGGCCAAAGCGCGGAAGGTTCCCAGCACGCTGGCGGCGCCACACATGTCAAATTTCATTTCGTCCATGCCCGCGCCGGGTTTCAGGGAGATGCCGCCCGTGTCAAAGGTGATGCCCTTGCCCACCAAGACCGTCGGGGCCACACTTGCGGCAGCACCTTGGTAGCGCAAAACGATGAAACGCAACGAGGTTTCAGCGCCTTGCGCCACGGCTTCAAAAGAGCCCATGCCCAGGCGTTTGACCTCTTTGGGACCCAGGACCTGGCACTGAATGGGGCCCAGGCGCGTCAGGGACTGCGCAACCTTGGCCAAGTGATCAGGCGTGGCGTGGTTGGCGGGGCGGTTGCCCCACTCGCGCGCCAGCGTGATGCCTGCCACCCGCGCGTTGGCCTGCGCCAAAGCACCCTGCGCTGACTTCACGTCAGGCACACCCAGCGTCACATTTTTCAGCTTGGCCGCCTCCGCACTGGGCTTGGTGGCGGTGTAAACATAGCTGGCGTCCGCAATCGCCTGAGCCAAAGCGCAAACCTGCTCTGTGGGCGAAGAAGGCAACACCAGGGCCAGGTCTTTTGCTTGCGCGCTCTTGAGGGCTCCCATGGCTGCCGTGACAGCCTGTCGCCAATGCTTGGGTTGTCCCTCGCCCAAGGTCACCAGCACGAGCCGGGATGCCAAAATGCCGGGGACGCGCCACATGGAGAGCATTTTCGCCGGCTTGGCCAGATCCAGGTCGCCGCAGCGAACCGCCTGGGCGATCAGGGTGCCCAAGGCCGAGCTGTCTCGGGGCAAGGTCGAGGGGACCAAGACCACCAGAGCATCGGTTTTGAAGCTGGAGGCCTGGGCCAGTGTCAGGGGTTTGAGTTGGAAGTTCATAATTCAGGTTTTGGTTCCCAGCAATGTTATTCCATTCTTCCCTCCGACAGGACCTGGTTCGCAGTTTTGGCGCGACCCTGGTGGTGCTCGTCACCATTGTGATGACCATGATGCTGATCCGCACGTTGGGCCAAGCCTCGCGCGGGAGCGTCAACCCTTCGGAAGTCAGCCTGGTGCTGGGTTACACCGTGTTGGGGCATCTGCCAACCATCCTCACCATGAGTGTCTTCATCGCCACGGTTGGTACGCTGTCGCGCATGTACCGGGACAGCGAAATGGTCATTTGGCTGTCGAGTGGCAATGGCTTGCTGAGCTTTTTGGGGCCCTTGCTTCGCTTTTCATGGCCGCTCTTGCTGCTGATATTTTTGCTTGCACTGGTTGTTTGGCCATGGACACACCAGCAAACCCAGGAACTGAAAGACAGATTTGAAAAACGCGGCGACCTCGAGCGCGTCGCGCCCGGCCAGTTTCAGGAGTCCGCCAATGGCCAGCGCGTTTTCTTCATTGAAAAGGACGTTGCCAGCGACAAACAGGGCAAGAATGTCTTCATTGCCTCGCAAGACAAAGACGGCCGAACGGTGACCACCGCTCGCAATGGTCAGATCAAAGAGCGTGAGAACGACCGCTTCCTGATGCTCTCGGCGGGGCAACGGCTGGACCAATCCAAAGACAGTGATGTGCTGAAATTGAGCGAATTCAAAGAATATGGCACGCTCATCAGTTCACAACCACTGGATTCCCTTCCCTTCAGCGCCAAAGCCACCCACTCCTGGGTCTTGGTGCAAAACCCCAGCCGGCAGAACTTGGCGGAATTGGCTTGGCGCTTGGGGCTGGGCTTGGCAGCCTTCAATTTGATCATCATGGCCTTGGCGATGGCCCGCATCAATCCCAGGGGGGCGCGTGGCGGCCACATGCTGTTGGCGCTGTTTACTTTCATCGTTTACTACAACCTCATCAACCTGGGCCAAAACTGGATTTCCAGTGGGCGCGCGAGTTTTGGCGGCTTGATGCTGAGCTTGCATGGTGGCGCCCTGACCATCAGCCTGGGCTTGTTGCTGGCAAGGCACCATGACCTGCGCTGGGCCTGGCCCTTGCGCAAACGCGGCCAAGGTCGCATTGAAAGTGCGCCGACATGAAAACGCTTCGTCGCCTGATTTACGGGGAAGTTTTCTCCGCCGTCGGCTTTGTGGCCCTTGGCTTTTTGGGGCTGTTTTTTTTCTTTGATTTGATTGACGAGTTGCAGTGGGTGGGCAAAGGCGCCCGCGGGGGCTACCAAGTGACCCATGCCCTGTCCTATGTCACCTTGATGATTCCCAGCCATGTTTACGAATTGCTGCCCATCGCGGTGTTGATTGGCACCATCTTTGTCATGGCACGGATGGCCCAAAGTTCAGAATTCACCATCTTGCGCACCAGTGGCCTGGGGCCCTTCATGGCCTTGCGACACTTGCTTTGGCTGGGCCTGGCCTTTGTGCTGCTGACCTTCGCCGTGGGCGATTACCTTTCGCCCTTCTGTGATCGCCAAGCGCAGTTGCTGAAGTCTCGCTATCTGGGGCAAATCACGGTGGGACAAACCGGTGCCTGGCTGAAAGAACGGCAGGCTTACACCCAGCATGCCGTCAATGTGCTGGCCCTGACACCCGAGGGCGACATGCAAGGTGTTCGCATTTATGAATTTGATCGCGCGGGCCTGTTGCTTTCCTTGACCCAAGCCGAATCCGGCACCTTTTCACAAGACAACGAGGCCTGGCTTTTGTCTCAGGTTCAACGCGATGAGTTTCAACACTCAGGCCGCGAGCGCGACGCCGTCAAACGCCTGCAAATGCCCAGCCTGCGCTGGCCCACGGGCATCAGCGCAGAAATGGTGTCTGTGGCCCTACTCAAGCCTGACCGCATGAAAACCCTGGACCTTTTCCAGTACATCCGCCACCTGGAACAAAACGCCCAGTCCGCGCAACGTTATGAAATTGAGTTCTGGAAAAAAGTGTTTTACCCCATCAGCTGCCTGGTCATGATGGTGCTGGCGCTGCCTTTTGCCTACCTGCATTTCCGCAGTGGGAGCATCGCCACCTTTGTGTTCATTGGCGTGCTGATCGGCATCAGTTTCTTTTTGCTCAACAACGTGTTCGGTTACGTGGGTAACCTGCAACAATGGGCGCCCTGGCTGGCCGCTGCAGCGCCAGGGCTGATTTACACATTTTTATCACTGGTCGCCTTTGGGTGGCTTGTTTTGAGGCGCTGATGCAAGCCATTGTTTTGTTTGCCCACGGATCCCGTGACCCTTTGTGGCACCGCCCGATTCAGGCGGTGGCCGAGAGCATCCGAACACGCTCACCGCAAACCCTGGTGGAATGCGCCTATCTGGAATTGACAACGCCCGATTTGCCCTCATGCGTTGAGGGCTTGCTCCAAAAGGGATGCACATCGCTGCGCATCCTGCCGATGTTTCTGGGGATCGGCAAACATGCGCGCGAAGACCTGCCCATCCTGATTGCCGAGTTACGGCAAAGTCATCCCGAATTGAGGATCGAGGTGCTGCCTTCCGTGGGCGAGCACCCCGCCTTGATTGGCTTGATGAGCGATTTGGCGCTCGGAGACACGCACTGAATAGACTTTGGTTTGGCATAATGGAGCCAATCTTTATATCTATTTGGTTATGAATCTTCACCAATTCAGATTTGTCCAAGAGGCGGCGCGCCGCAACCTCAACCTGACCGAGGCCGCCAAGGCGCTGCACACGTCCCAACCTGGCGTCTCCAAAGCCATCATTGAGCTGGAAGAGGAATTGGGCATTGAAATCTTTGCCCGCCACGGCAAACGCCTCAAACGCATCACCGAGCCGGGACAACATGTGCTCAAGAGCATCGAGGTCATCCTGCGGGAGATCAACAACCTCAAGCGCATCGGCGACCAGTTCAGCACCCAAGACAGCGGCACCTTGTCCATCGCCACCACCCACACACAAGCGCGTTATGTGTTGCCGGTTCCAGTAGCCAGCCTGCGCAAGGCCTACCCCAAAGTTAATGTCAGCTTGCACCAGGGCGCACCCGATCAGGTGGCGCGCATGGTTTTGGATGAAACCGCTGAAATTGGCATTGCCACCGAATCGCTGTCCAACTATCCCGACCTGATCACCCTGCCCTGTTATGAATGGCAGCACGTGTTGGTCTTGCCCATCGACCATCCGCTGGCGCAGCAATCACGCATCACCCTGGAAGACTTGGCGCAATGGCCCTTGGTCACCTACCACCCGTCGTTCACCGGTCGCACCCGCATCGACACGGCCTTTGCCCAAAAGAAGTTGACGCCCCGCATTGCGCTCGAGGCGATTGACTCCGACGTGATCAAGACTTACGTACGACTGGGCATGGGCGTGGGCATTGTGGCGGAAATGGCTGTGCGAGACGCAACCGACACCGATTTGGTGGTACGCCCCGGCGGCAATTTGTTTGGCAAAAACATGGCCCGCGTGGCCTTCAAACGCGGCAGCTATTTGCGCAATTTTGTGCTCGATTTTGCGGGCTTGCTCAGCGAGAGGCTGGACCGCGACCTGATCACCAAGGCTTTGGAAGGTCGCACGGAAAACTACGAGCTCTGAAGCTTCTGACAGCTAGCTCGCTTAGTGGTTGATCAGAGCCCAGGCTTTGTCCAAACGCTTCACGCTGACGGGCTGCGGTGTGCGCAGCTCTTGCGCAAACAGGCTGATGCGCAACTCCTCCAGCAACCACCGAAACTCACGCGTGCGCTCATCCTGGACGCCCTTGCGCTCCGCCATCAAACGCCAATAGCGTTGCTCCATGGGTTTGAACTCTGCAAGCCGGGTGGCATCGCGCGCAGGATCGGCACGCAGCTTGTCCAGGCGCATCACCATGCCCTTGAGGTAGCGCGGCACATGCTGAATCTGGCTGGCGGGCGTGTCTGTCACAAATCGTTTTCCGAGCAAACGTTGGAGTTGTTGGGTGATGTCCGCCACCACCTCCGGCTGGTTCTTGGTGTCTTTGAGCTTGCGGGTCACGCTGGCGTACTCGGTCAAGATCACCCCTGACAAGCGCGCCACTTCCTGGGCGATCAGGTTCAATCGGCCGCGACCCTCCTCCACACGCCGCTTGAAATCGGCTTCGTTGCAGGGCAAGGGAGCCATCAGAAATGCGCGCTCCAAAGCGGCATCCACGATTTGACGGGTCAGCTCGTCGCGCGTGCCGCCCAACTGCATGTAGGCCATGCTCATGCTTTGCAATTCCGGGATGTTTTTTTCCAGGTACTTCAAGGCATCGCGCAACTGCAGGGAAAACAAGCGGCACAAACCCAGACGGTGCCGTGCCGCAGCCACCTCGGGCTCGTCAAAGACTTCAATGCGAACCGCATCTTCGGCATCCACCAAGGCGGGGAAGCCAATCAGGGTCTGCCCCCCTTTTCGTATTTCAAGCAGCTCGGGCAATTCGCCAAATGACCATTGGGTGTATTTGGCATCTGCGGTCAAAGCGCTGGCCGTTGGACTGCTGGTCTTTGAGGGTGATGGCGCGGCATCCATCTGAGCGACGGGGGGCGCCACATCGTCGCTGACCGTCGGGGTCGGTCGCGCTTTGAGCCCAGCCAAGGCTTGGAAGGCACCGCGGGCTTGCGAGCCCCACTCGGCCTTGAGTCCCCCCAGGTTGCGACCTTGCCCCAATTGGCGCCCATGCTCGTCCACCACCCTGAAGTTCATGAACAAATGTGCCGCCACCATGTCGTGCTTGAAGTCGGCACGTTTCATGTCGAGCTGGGTGTGCGATTTCACCTGGCGAATCAGGGCGTCAACCAAGGAGCCTCCGCCAAACATTTCCGGCGCAGACAAGGCCTCGGCCATCTTCAGTGCGGTTTCAGGCAAGGGCACCAAGCGGGCACGCGGCTTTTGGGGCAAACTTTTCAGCAAGGCCTGAATCTTGTCCTTGAGCATGCCCGGCACCAGCCACCCCGCCCGCTCCTCGCTCACTTGGTTGAGCACAAACAGGGGCACGGTCACGGTCAAACCATCGCGCGGGTCGCCAGGTTCATGCAGGTACTGGGCACTGCAATCAATGCCCCCCAAGCGCAGGGTTTTGGGAAAGGCTTGGGTGGTGATGCCCGCGGCCTCATGGCGCATCAACTCTTCGCGGGTCAACAGCAAAGGCTCCGAAGTGTCCCCATAGGCCATGCGGCGCTTTTTTTCCTCACGGTGCCAGCGCTCCAAGCCCGCCCCTGTGCAAACATCGGCCGGCAATTGCTGGTCATAAAAAGCGTAAATCAGGGCATCGTCCACCAGCACATCCTGGCGACGCGATTTGTGTTCCAGCTCTTGCACCTGGCGCACCATTTTGCGGTTGGCCGCTAAAAAATTCAGTGGGGTGTCCCAGTCGCCTTCGACCAAGGCCTCACGGATGAAAATTTCACGGGCACCGGCCAGGTCTGCTCGGGCAAAGGGCACGCGGCGACCGCTGTACACCACCAGGCCATACAAGGTGGCGCGCTCCAGGGCGGTGACTTCGGCCTTGCGCTTCTCCCAATGCGGGTCCAGCAACTGTTTGCGCAACAGGTGCCCGCCGACTTGCTCCAACCAGGTCGGGTCAATGGCCGCAATGCCACGCCCAAACAGCCGGGTGGTCTCCACCAGTTCGGCACACACAATCCAGCGCCCCGGTTTTTTCTTCAAGTGTGCACCGGGGTGGCGGTAAAACTTGATGCCCCGTGCGCCCAGATAAACGTCTTCCTCTTCGGGGCGGTAGCCCAGGTTGCCCAGCAAGCCCGCGAGCATCGACAAATGCAGTTGCTCATAGCTGGCCGGTTCGCTGTTGAGTTTCCAGCCATGTTCGGCGACCACGGTGTGCAACTGGGTGTGGACATCGCGCCATTCCCGCAAGCGGCGCGGGTTGATGAAATTCTGGCGCAGCAATGTTTCATATTGCCGATTGGACAAGCGGTGGCTGTCCGCACCCCCTCGGCTGTCATGGATCCAGCGCCACAAGCTCAGGTAGCCACTGAATTCGCTCTTTTCATCCTTGAACTTGGCATGCGCCTGGTCGGCCTGGGTTTGTTGCGCCAAAGGGCGGTCGCGCACATCTTGCACGCTCAAGGCCGAAGCGATGATGAGCACCTCGTCCAAGGCTTGCCGGTGGCGCGCTTCCAAAATCATGCGGCCCACGCGCGGGTCAAGGGGCAAGCGAGACAGCTCTCGCCCCATGGGTGTCAAGGCCAGGTCATCGTTGACGGCGCCCAATTCGTTCAGCAGCTGGTAGCCATCGCTGATGGCCTTCGGGCGGGGCGCCTCCAAGAAGGGAAACTGGCTCACGTCCCCCAAATGCAAGGACATCATTCGCAAAATCACGCCGGCCAGCGAGCTGCGCAAAATTTCAGGGTCGGTGAAACGGGGTCGGCCTGCAAAGTCTTTTTCGTCATACAGCCGGATGCAAATGCCATCGGCCACCCGGCCGCATCGCCCGGACCGCTGGTTGGCCGCGGCCTGGCTGATGGGCTCCACCAGCAACTGCTCGACTTTGCTGCGAAAACTGTAACGCTTCACCCGAGCGGTGCCGGTGTCAATCACATAGCGAATGCCGGGAACGGTCAGCGAGGTTTCCGCCACATTGGTGGACAGCACGATGCGCCGCCCCGGGTGCGGCTCAAAAACGCGGTCCTGCTCGGCCTGCGACAAACGCGCAAACAGCGGCAGCACCTCGGCCCCACGGGTCGTCGCTTGGTGTCCCAGGTGATGGCGCAGGTGGTCTGCGGCCTCCCGGATTTCGCGCTCTCCAGGCAGAAACACCAAAATGTCACCCTGCTGCCGCGGGTCACGCCACAACTCGTCGACCGCCTCGGCGATGGCGTCTTCCAGGCCGTGGTCCCGGCTTTCCTCGAACGGGCGCCAGCGCACTTCCACGGGATAGGTCCGTCCCGACACGATGAGCACTGGCGCTGGCCCTTTGGCGGATGCAAAGTGCTGCGCAAAGCGATCCGCATCAATGGTCGCCGAGGTCACGATGATTTTCAAATCAGGGCGCCTTGGCAGAATTTGTCGCAAATAGCCCAACAAGAAGTCGATGTTCAGGCTGCGCTCGTGCGCCTCGTCGATGATCAGCGTGTCATAGGCTTGCAGCAAGGGATCGCTCTGGGTCTCGGCCAGCAAAATGCCGTCGGTCATGAGTTTCACCGACGCGGTCTTGCTGAGTCGGTCGTTGAAGCGAACCTTGTAGCCGACCACCTCGCCTACGGGGGTGTGCAGCTCTTCTGCAATGCGCTTGGCCACCGATGTGGCGGCAATGCGACGCGGCTGGGTGTGGCCGATCAAACGACCTTTTTCACCCGCTTTCGCATTCAAGCGGCCACGCCCCAGCGCCAGCGCCATCTTGGGCAATTGTGTGGTCTTGCCCGAGCCCGTCTCACCGCAGACGATCACAACCTGGTGGGCCTGAATGGCCGCCATCAGCTCATCCCGGCGGGCCGAAACAGGCAGGCCTTCGGGAAATTCGATCTTCAGGGGCGTGGCGTCAGTCAAAACAGGGGGCAACATGGTGGACAATCCCGAATTATCCCCGCCGGCTTCGTCATTCCATGTCAGCAGTCTTTAATTTCACCTTTGTCCCCTGGTTTCGGTCTGTGGCCCCCTACATCCACATGCACCGCGGCAAGACCTTTGTCGTGGGCATTGCGGGTGAAGCCATCGCAGCCGGCAAACTGCCGAACCTGGCCCAGGACTTGGCCCTGATTCAAAGCATGGGTGTCAAAGTGGTGCTGGTCCACGGTTTTCGCCCCCAGGTGAACGAGCAACTGAAGGCCAAGGGGCACACCCCCCAGTACTCCCACGGCATGCGCATCACCGATGAGGTGGCGCTGGACTGTGCGCAAGAGGCTGCGGGACAGTTGCGTTACGAAATCGAGGCGGCGTTCAGCCAAGGCCTGCCCAACACGCCCATGGCCGGCGCCACGGTGCGCGTCATTTCAGGCAACTTCATCACCGCCCGACCCGTGGGCATTGTCGATGGCGTGGACTTCCAGCACTCTGGCCTGGTCCGAAAAGTGGACATTGCGGGCATCATGCAAACCCTTCAATCGGGTTCCATGGTGCTGCTCTCCCCCTTCGGCTTTTCACCCACTGGGGAAGCCTTCAACCTGAACATGGAAGAAGTGGCCACGTCAGTGGCCATTGCCTTGCAAGCCGACAAACTGCTGTTTGTCAGTGAAGTGCCGGGCATTCGCATCCGCCCAAGTGAGCCCGAAAGCGACGACAACCCCATCGACACCGAACTGCCGCTGGATGCCGCCGAAAGATTGCTGGCCAGCCTGCCCATGGCCAACGAGCCTTCCGACATCGCGTTTTACCTGCAACACTGTGTGAAAGCCTGCAAATCAGGGGTGGAGCGCAGCCACATCCTGCCCTTTGCGGTGGATGGCGCCCTTTTGCTCGAGGTGTACATGCACGATGGCATCGGCACCATGGTGGTCGACGAAAAACTGGAAAGCCTGCGCGAAGCCACGCACGAAGATGTGGGTGGCATCCTGCAACTGATCGAGCCCTTCGAAAACGACGGCACCCTGGTCAAGCGCGACCGCACCGAAATCGAACGCGACGTGGAGCAATACACCGTCATCGAGCACGACGGCGTCATCTTTGCCTGCGCGGCGTTGCATGCCTATCCCGAAAAGAAAACGGGCGAAATGGCCGCGCTGACTGTCTCGCCCCAGTCCCAAGGGCAAGGGGATGGCGAAAAAGTGCTCAAGCGGATTGAGCAACGCGCCCGCAGCAAAGGCCTGGAAAGCATCTTTGTGCTGACCACCCGCACCATGCACTGGTTCATCAAGCGCGGCTTTGTCCCGGCCGACCTGGACTGGCTGCCCGAAGAGCGCAAGCGCGCCTACAACTGGAACCGCGCCAGCAAGGTGCTGGTCAAAAAACTCACTTGAAGACAAGCCCCCAGAGCGCTTGCATTCGTCTGTGAAGCTTTGAAAAGCTTGTTAAAGTCACGCCCATTGAATCTGAAGGAAATTGACATGGCACGCACCGTCCAATGCATCAAACTCGGCCAAGAAGCCGAAGGTCTGGACTTCCCTCCCTACCCTGGGGAACTGGGCAAACGCATTTGGGAAAACGTCAGCAAAGAAGCTTGGGCGGCTTGGCTCAAGCAACAAACCATGCTGGTCAACGAAAACCGCTTGAACCTGGCGGATTTGCGCGCTCGCCAGTACCTGGCGCGGCAAATGGAAAAACATTTCTTTGGCGAGGGCGCTGACACGGCGCAAGGCTTCGTCCCGCCTTCCCCCTGAAAGCCATGAGCGGTCCCGTCGTCTGGGAGGACGATGGCACCCCACGCAGCTCGCGCTTCAACGACATTTACCGCAGTCGCGGGGCCGACGGCTTGGGGGGCCTGGCGCAGTCTCGCCATGTGTTTCTGAGCGGCTGTGGCTTGCTCGGTCCCAAGCCGCTTTGGCATGATGCGGCAAGCTGGACGATCCTGGAAACGGGCTTCGGGCTGGGACTGAACTTTCTGGCGACCTGGAAAGCCTGGCGAGACGACCCCCACCGCCCGCGAAGACTCCACTATGTCGCCCTGGAGCTGGACCCCGTCCAAGCCAGCGATCTCGTGCGCAGCGCAGCAGCTTGGCCTGAGCTGCAAGCGCTGGCCAAAGGCCTCAGCAAGGCCTGGTGGGGACTCGTGCCAGGCTTGCACACCCTGCGTTTGAGCCAAGACCAAGTGCACTTGACCCTGGCCATTGGCGATGCATCCGTGCTGGTCAAAGAACTGCAACTGCAAGCCCAGAGTGTTTTTTTGGATGGCTTCGATCCTGAACGCAACCCAGACATGTGGTCGCCTGACACCCTCAAGGGCGTGACGCGTTGCTGCGCGCCAGGCAGCCGTCTGGCCTCTTGGTGTGTCGCGCGGCCTGTCAAAGATGCACTGACAAGCCTGGGCTTCCAGGTGAACAAGGTCAAAGGCCTTGCCCCCAAGCGACATGCCCTCACGGCCACTTACCAACCCCATTGGCTTCCCAACAGCACACAAATCAGGCCGGCCACGTCACCCACGCATCGGCATTGTGCAGTGATTGGCTCGGGATTGGCGGGCGCTGCCACCGCGCGTGCCCTGGCAGAGCGTGGCTGGCAGGTGACCGTTTTAGACCGCGCCGACCACCCTGCAGCAGGCGCTTCTGGCTTGCCAGTTGGCCTGGTGGCGCCCCACACTTCGCCAGATGATGCACTGTTGTCACAATTGACCCGCGCGGGTGTTCGGCTCATGCTGTCGCGTGCACAAGCCTTGCTGAAAGAAGGGAGCGACTGGGCTTTGTCGGGGGTGGAAGAACACCGCTTGCCAGGCAAAACCCGCCAGGGCGGTTTGCCTGCAAGCGCACACGAGTGGCGCCAAGACTGGACAGTGGCGGCAGAGCCTGTTGGCGACCACAAGGTCTTGCTGCATCACAAAGCCGGCTGGCTCAAACCCAGCCAACTGGTCATGGCACTGCTGGATCACCCCTTGGTTGAATGGCGAGGCCAGCAAGCCATCGAGAAACTGGAACACCATGAAGATGCCACCTGGGGGCTCTGGAACACACAAGGCGATCAACTCGGCCCCTTTTCACACGTGGTCTTGGCCTTGGGCCCCGCGACCGATGCCTTGCTGAAAGCCTCTGTGGCGGAAGTGGCGCTCCCCCTGCAAGCGGTTCGTGGGCAAGTGTCCTGGGGCTTGCGCCCTGACGACATCGCATCCAACTGGCCCGTACGCCCAGTGAATGGCCATGGCAGTTTTGTGGGGTCCGTGCCCACAGCACTGGGGATGGCCTGGTATGCCGGTTCAAGCTTTGACAGAGCGCGTGATCAACCTTGTGTGACCGCCGAAGACCACGCAGAAAATCAACAACGTCTTGAGCAACTGCTGCCCGAAGTGGCCAGGAGGCTGAAGCCAGATTGGGACGGCCAATGTTCATTACAGGGCTGGTCTGGGGTTCGCTGCACGGCGCCTGACCGGTTGCCACTGGTGGGCGCGCTCGACCCGGTACGCTTGCCTGGCCTGCACCTGGTGACCGGCATGGGCGCGCGCGGCTTGACCTTGGCCTTGCTGTGCGCTGAGTTGCTGGCCAGCCAACTCAATGGTGACCCTAGCCCTGTCACACGCCGCCAAGCCAGAGCCTTGTCGGCCCAGCGATTTGCCAGCCTTATGCCTTCCAGTTATACGTCTAAAACTAAAAAATAGTTTGGTTTTATAAGCACTCCCCCTAAAGTTCGGCCTCATGCATGACTTGGGATTTGTTTTTGCCGGATTTTTCGTGGGCCTGATCGTTGGGCTGACCGGGGTTGGGGGCGGTTCTTTGATGACCCCCATCCTGATTTTCTTTTTTGGCGTGAAACCTTACCTGGCCGTCGGGACGGACCTGTTGTTTGCCGCCGCCACCAAATTGGGCGGAACCTTCAGCTTGGCCCGCCAAAACCTGATCCCATGGCGCGTGGTGTTGACCCTTTCGGCAGGCAGTTTGCCTGCAGCGCTGCTCACTTTGTGGGCTTTGCGCGAAGCCGGCCCTTCCAGCCCAAGCGTTCAGCAATGGATGACCTCCACCCTTGGATTTGCGCTGTTGCTCACGGCCGCCGCCATGCTGTACAAAGCCTTGCGCGGCAAACAGCTGCCGCGCACCCTCCCTGAGGAACATGTGGCCACAGCCACCCGCCCGCGCCATCCGACCTTGCCCATCCTGTTCGGCGCACTCATTGGCACCCTGGTCACCCTGACCTCGGTTGGGGCCGGAGCCATTGGCGTCACTGTGCTTTTGATTTTGTATCCCTTGCTGCCGTTGCAGCGCATCATTGCCAGCGACATCGCCTATGCCGTTCCCTTGACCTTGGTGGCGGGTCTCGGACATGCCAGCTTGGGCTCGGTGGACTGGCCTCTCTTGGCTAAACTCTTGGCCGGTTCCTTGCCCGGCATCTGGTTGGGCGCTCGACTTGTGGCTCGCACGCCAGAGCGCGTGATTCGCTCCATTCTTTCTGTTCTGCTGGCCTGGGCTGGCAGCAAACTGGTTTTGATTTAAGCATGTACCAATACACCGACTTCGACCGTCAGTTCGTGCGCGCCCGCGCTGCTCAATACCGCGACCAACTCGAGCGCAACCTCGCGGGCACGCTCAGCGATGACGAGTTCCGCCCCTTGCGCCTGCAAAATGGCTGGTATGTCCAACGCTACGCACCGATGCTGCGGGTGGCGGTGCCTTACGGAGAGATCTCGGCAGACCAAGTCCGTGTGCTGGCCCAAATTGCGCGCGACTACGACCAACCCCATCAAGCCTTGTTTGACAAGGCACAAGCCACGCAGGACAAAATTGGCGGCATCGCCGCGCCGGCGCTGACCTGGGGCTATGCCCACTTCACCACCCGGCAAAACGTCCAGTTCAACTGGATCCCGCTGGACAAAAGCGCCGATGTCATGGACTTGCTGGCCAGCGTCAACCTGCATGGCATTCAAACCAGCGGCAACTGCATCCGCAACATCACCAGCGATGAGCTCGCGGGCATTGCGGTCGACGAAGTCGCCGACCCGCGCCCCTTTGGCGAAATCATGCGCCAGTGGAGCACGCTGCACCCCGAATTCGCCTTTCTGCCACGCAAGTTCAAGATTGCCATCACCGGCGCCACGGAAGACCGCGCGGCCACCGCTTGGCACGATGTCGGCTTGCACCTGTTGCGCAACGCCGAGGGCGAACTGGGCTTTCGTGTCCTGGTGGGCGGGGGCATGGGCCGCACGCCCATCACGGCCAGCGTGATCCGCGAATTTCTGCCCTGGAACCAAATCCTCAACTACCTTGAAGCCGTGGTGCGCGTCTACAACCGCTGGGGCCGCCGCGACAATATTTACAAGGCACGCATCAAAATTTTGGTGAAGGCCGAAGGCCAGCGCTACATCGATGAAGTAGAAGCCGAGTACCAACGCATCCTCACCCAGGATGGCGCGCCGCACACCATCACCGACCAAGAGTTGGCCCGCGTCCAAGCCTCGTTTGTGCCACCGGCACTGGATTGCAACCGCAGCGATGCCGAGCAAAAAATTGCCCGCATCCTGCGCGCCGCCGCCGAAGACGATGTGGAGTTCGGCCGCTGGCTGCACCAAAACGTCGCCCCCCACAAAAACCCCGATCTGCGCGCGGTGACCTTGTCTTTCAAACGCCTGGGCCAAGCCCCTGGCGACGCCACCGCCGACCAACTGGAGCAAGCCGCCGCTTTGGCCGACAAGTTCTCAGCGGGCGAGTTGCGCGTGACGCACGACCAAAACCTGTTGCTGCCTTGGGTGCGCTGCGATCAACTGCCCGAACTCTGGCGTGAAGCCCGCAAAGCGGGCCTGGCACACCCCAACATCCGCTTGTTGACCGACATGATTGCTTGCCCCGGCGGCGATTACTGTGCCCTGGCCAATGCACGTTCGCTTCCGATTGCCGCAGCCATCACGGAACGCTACCAAGACCTGGACGAGCTCAACGACCTCGGCGAAATCGACCTGCACATCAGCGGCTGCATCAACTCCTGCGGTCACCATCACAGCGGCCACATTGGCATCCTGGGCGTCGACAAGGACGGCCAGGAGTGGTACCAGGTCACCTTGGGTGGCGCCGATGGCTCTGAACTCAGCGGCCACGCCAAAGCCGGCAAAGTGGTCGGCCCCTCGTTTGCTGCCGCCGAAGTGGTTGGCGTGGTGGAAGCCGTGCTCGATGCCTATGTGGCAGAACGCGCCGCTGGCGAAACCTTCCAACAAACCCTGCACCGTGTGGGCTTTGACACCTTCAAGGTCGCCGCCAACAGCGCACGTCAAATCACGCGCCAAGTGGCCTGAGCCCAAGGAATCTCACCATGAAACTTTTATCTGCCACGGACCTCAGCGCTGACACAAGCAAAGTCCTGCACCTTGCCAATGACGCCGATCCTTTGACGCTGTCCCTGGAGGGCGTGGAACGCATTGAGCTGAGCTTTCCCAAGTTCACCGATGGTCGCGCCTACAGCCAAGCCTTCATGTTGCGCCGCCGCTGTGGCTTTCAGGGTGACCTGCGCGCCACGGGCGATGTGCTGATCGACCAGCTGGCCCAAATGCAGCGTTCCGGTTTTTCCAGCGCGGTGTTGCGTGCCGACCAAAACCTGGCCCATGGCGAAAAACTGCTGCAACACTTTCCTGCTTTTTACCAAGGCGATGCCGTCACCGCCGCGCCTTTGTTTGCTCGCACGGCTTGAAAAATCTCATGTCCTCTTCCTTGCTCCAACCCAACGCGCGTGCCACCGAACGGCTGTCGCAACCCAGCGCAGCGTACGCAAGCCATGTGGCTGAAGCACAGGCCCTGTTGCAACAGGCGGCAGCCGAGTTCCAGCCCCTGAAACAAGCCTCCAGCCTGGGGGCCGAAGATGTGGTGATCACCCATCTGATCAATGCATTGGCCTTGGATATCCCGGTGTTTGTGCTGGAGACCGGCGCCTTGCACAACGAAACCTTGGCACTGCTGGAACGCACACAGGCCACATCACGCGCCCCGATCGAGGTCTACCGTCCTCGGCACACAGAGGTCCTTCATTTTGTGCGTCAAGAGGGCCAGGACGCCATTTACCGCAGCATGGCGCTGCGCAAAACCTGCTGCAACATTCGCAAAATGGCGCCCCTGGCCCGCGCGCTGCAAGGCCAGAAAGCCTGGATCACGGGCTTGCGCCGCGAGCAATCCCATGCGCGTGCGGCGGTTGAGCTGGTCGACACCAGCGAGCAGGCCAGCAAAGGCCTCACCAAATTCAATCCCCTGGCCAGCTGGACCTGGGGCGATGTCTGGCATTACATCGCCACGCACAAGGTGGACTACAACCCCTTGCACGACGAATTTTTCCCCAGCATTGGCTGCGCCCCATGCACCCGCGCCATCAGCCTGGGCGAAGACTTCCGCGCCGGCCGTTGGTGGTGGGAAGACGAGGCCGCGAAAGAGTGTGGCTTGCACGTGAAATCAGAAACAGAGAAAGAGGCCACCGCATGAACGCCCGCGCCGAACCCGGGCTGGTTCACCAGCTCAGCAACACCCATCTGGACGCCCTGGAAGAAGAAACCATCTTCATCCTGCGTGAAGTCGCTGCGGCCTTCGAGCGCCCCACGCTGCTGTTCTCGGGCGGCAAAGACTCCTTGGTCATGCTCAAGTGCGCCGAGAAAGCCTTCGGCGCCGGCCGCATCCCCTACCCCTTGCTGATGATCGACACCGGTCACAACTTTCCTGAGGTCACCGACTTTCGTGACCAGCGGGCCAAGGAACTGGGCGCCGAGCTGATTGTGCGCAGCGTGGAGGACTCGATGGCGCGCGGCACCGTGCGGCTGGCGCACCCGGGCGAGTCACGCAATGTGCACCAGTCGGTCACACTGTTGGAAGCCATCGAAGAATTCCGTTTTGATGCACTGATCGGCGGCGCCCGCCGCGATGAGGAAAAGGCCCGCGCGAAAGAACGTATTTTTTCGCACCGCGACAGCTTTGGCCAATGGCAACCCAAGGCCCAGCGCCCGGAGTTGTGGACACTGTTCAACACCCGCATTCACCCGGGCGAGCACTTCCGTGTGTTCCCCATTTCCAACTGGACCGAACTCGATGTGTGGCAGTACATTGCCCGCGAGAACATCGCCCTGCCCTCGATTTACTACAGCCACACGCGCGACGTGGTCGATCGCAAGGGCCTGCTGGTGCCGGTGACGCCGCTCACGCCGCCGCGTGAGGGCGAACAGGTGGTCAGCCGCCAAGTGCGCTTTCGCACCGTGGGCGACATCACCTGCACCTGCCCGGTGGCCAGCGATGCCGCCACGCCTGAGGCCATTGTGATCGAGACCCTGGCCGCCGAGGTCAGCGAACGCGGTGCCACCCGCATGGACGACCAGACCTCGGAAGCCTCCATGGAAAAACGCAAGAAAGACGGTTATTTCTGATGAGCAGCGCCCTCAAATTCATCACCTGCGGCTCGGTGGACGACGGCAAGAGCACGCTGATTGGCCGGCTGTTGGTCGACACCAAAGCCGTGTTGCAAGACCACCTGGCCGGCGTGCAACGCCAGGGCGAAACCGACCTGGCCCTGTTGACCGATGGGCTGAGTGCCGAGCGCGAGCAAGGCATCACCATCGACGTGGCTTACCGGTACTTTTCGACCGAGCGACGCAAATTCATCATCGGCGATGCCCCTGGCCATGAGCAATACACCCGCAACATGGTGACCGCCGCCTCCAGCGCCGATGCCGCTGTGGTCTTGGTGGATGCGACCAAGCTGGAGTGGCAAAACCCCGCCCTGGAATTGTTGCCCCAAACCCGTCGCCACAGCCTGCTGACCCACTTGTTGCGCGTGCCCTCCATTGTGTTTGCCGTGAACAAGCTCGATGCCGTGGCCGACCCTGCCCTGGCCTATGCCCACATCCGTCAAGCGCTGGCCAAATTCGCCCAGGATGCCGGCATTGCCATCACCGCCACCGTGCCCGTGTCCGCACTGAAGGGCTGGAACGTGGTGGACAGCCGTACCGACTGGTGCGGCTACAACGGCCCCAGCCTGCTGAGCTTGCTGGAGCAGTTGCCCACCACGCCCGCCGAGCCAGACCTGAGCTTCACCTTTCCGGTGCAATGGGTCGAAAAATTCCATGACTCCGCAGACACCACCCAAGGGCGTCGCGTGTTTTGGGGCCGGGTGGCCACGGGCCAAGTGGCGCCAGGCCAACAGGTCAAAGTGTTCCCCAGCGGCCAAACGGCTGTGGTGGCCAGGATTCTGAGCGCCACCCGGCAAGAAACTGAGGGCTTGTCGGGCCACAGTGCTGGCGTGGTGCTGGACCGCGAGGTCGACGTGTCGCGCGGCGACTGGCTGGTGGCGCAAGAAAGCGCGCTGACACCCCAACGCGAACTGCACACCACTCTGGCCTGGATGGACGACGAGCCCCTGGTGGCCGGGCGGGTGTACTGGGCCCTGCATGGCCACCGCTGGGTCAAAGCCCGCGTCCAGCGCGTGGCCCACCGCCTGAACGTGAACACCCTGGCCGAAGAGGAAGCCTCCCAGCTCGAGCCCAACGCCATCGGACGCGTGACATTGGCTTTGCAAGAGCCCTTGCTGACCCTGCCCTACAACGTCTCGCGCGTCCTGGGTGCCTTGATCCTGGTGGACACCGCCAGCCACAAAACCAGCGCCGCTGCATTGCTCACCCCCTGAAGACGCCGGCGCTGAGAACCGGATAAAATCCGGGCTTGGGCCTTACACTTTGGCTTGTCTTTACTGATGTACACACCATGACCCACGTTGTTACCGAAGCCTGCATCCGCTGCAAATACACCGACTGTGTGGACGTTTGTCCCGTCGACTGCTTCCGCGAAGGCCCGAATTTTCTGACCATCGACCCCGATGAGTGCATCGATTGCGCAGTTTGCATCCCGGAATGCCCGGTCAATGCCATCTATGCAGAAGAAGACGTGCCTGCAGGCCAAGAGCACATGACCGCGCTCAATGCCGAGCTGTCACAAATTGGCTGGCCCAGCATCACCAAGCGCAAGGCCCCGCTGCCGGACGCCGATGCCTGGAAAGACAAAACCGGCAAACTCCCAGAACTGGTTCGTTGAAGCCCTGAACGACTGGCTGCATGACCGTGGCCGACGCACCGGTTCCCATTGAAACCGATGCCCTGATCATCGGTGCTGGCCCTGTGGGGCTGTTCCAGGTGTTCGAGCTGGGCCTGCTAGGCATTTCTGCCCACGTCATTGATGTGCTGCCTGAAGTGGGGGGGCAATGCATGGCGTTGTACCCCGACAAGCCCATTTTTGACATTCCTGGGCTGCCACGTTGCACAGGACGCGAACTGACCGAGCGCCTGCAAACCCAAGCCAAGCCTTTTGCGCCCACCTTCCATTTGCGCCAGCAGGTCACACTCCTGGATCGATTGCCCGACCAGCGACTGCAAGTTCAGACCACCCCTTCCCAATCATTCATCACCCGCAGCTTGATCATTGCTGCCGGCGTCGGCGCGTTCTTGCCGCGTACGCTCAGCCTGGAAGGCCTTTCACATTTAGAGGGGCAGCAAGTCTTTCACCACGTCGATGGGCGTCCTGCCACGGCCACGCAGCAACACCTGGTGGTTGTCGGTGGCGACGATGACGCGCTGGAAACGGCCATCCGTCTGACGCAACAAGCCAGCGACATACCACCCCGGCGCGTCACCTTGCTGCACCGAAGAAGCGCGCTTGATGCCTCCGAGGCTTTGCAGGCACAAATGTACAGCTTGCAAGCTAACGGGAAGATAGCGTTCGTGCTGGGCCAGGTCACGGGCTTGGGCATGCATGGGCAGAAACTTCAAAGCCTTGACGTTGCCACCCCTGAAGGCTTGAGCCGCAGCTTGCCCTGCGATGCCTTGTGGGTCTTGCTCGGCCTGAGCCCGCAATTGGGCCCCATCGCAAACTGGGGCCTGGCCATGTCGCGCAAACAACTGAAAGTGGACACCGAACGTTTCGCGACCTCCGAACCTGGCATTTTTGCGGTGGGCGACATCAACACCTACCCAGGCAAACGCAAACTGATCCTCAGCGGCTTTCACGAAGCCACGCTGGCGGCCTACGCTGTGGCGGCCTACCTTCGCCCAGGCGAAAAAATACCCTTTGAATACACCACTGCATCACCCCGGTTGCACCAGCGACTGGGGGTCTGATGCGATAATTTCAGATCAAGGGAGTGGTGTGTCAGGCTGTCAGCAACATTGTGGCAATCGGTTGATGACCGTGGTTCAATGGGCCATGGCCATGGCCTGTGCGCACCGACGCGCCCGCAGCAATGGCCTTCAGGATGTATGCGCGGGCTTGGGCCACAGCAGCGCTCAAACCCAGGCCCTGCGCCAAGCCGACCGCAATGGCCGAAGACAAGGTGCAGCCCGTGCCGTGCACATTGTCGCTGGCAATGCGCTTGGCGGCAAAATGCTGTGCCGGTTGGCTCTCATGCAACAACACATCGACCACGTCCTCACCGGCCAAATGCCCCCCCTTGAGCAACACCGCTTGGGCGCCCATGGCCAACAATGCCTGTGCTGCGCCCTCCAGTTGTCCAATGCTGTGCAAGGTTTGCCCCAACAACATACCCGCCTCGTCCAAATTGGGCGTGATCACGCTGGCGCGAGGAAACAGATCGCGGACCAAGGTCGCCACGGTTTCCTGCGCGATCAGGCGGTCACCGCTGGTGGCCACCATCACCGGATCGAGCACCACGTGCCGAGGCTGGTAATGGTCAATCGCCCAGCAAACAACCTCGACAATCCCCGGTGCGTGCAACATGCCAATTTTGATGGCATCCACGCCAATGTCATCCATCACCGATTGAATTTGGGCCTTCAAGAATTCAGGCGGGACCGGATGAATGCCTTGCACGCCCTGGGTGTTTTGCGCGGTCAACGCTGTGATCGCCGTCATGCCATAACCGCCCAGCGCAGCAATGGTTTTCAAGTCAGCCTGGATGCCCGCGCCGCCGCCACTGTCGGAGCCGGCAATGGTGAGAACGCGCGCATAACGATGAGGCAAGTTTGGTTTCTGCATGCCCCGAATTATGCGCAAAGAAAGGATGGCTTCGCATGAGCACGACGCAGCCCCTGAGCGTGGTCCTGGGCGCCGGCCTGATGGGGCGCCTGCTGAGCCATGCCCTCGCCAAGCTGGGGCACCGCGTCGAGGTCCATGAAGCTCAAGGCCCTGACGCACAAGGCGCAGCAGCGCGCGTTGCCGCTGCCATGCTGGCCCCCCTGGCCGAGTCAGCCATCACCGAAGCGCCCGTCGTGCGCATGGGGCACCATGCGCTGACACGCTGGCCACAGATTCTGCAAAGCCTGTCGTCGCCTGTTTTTTTTCAGCAGAATGGCACCTTGATCGTGTGGCACCGCCAAGATGCTGCGGAGGCGCACCGCTTTGAGCAATTGTTGCAGCGCACGCAGCGCGAGCATGCCACCCTGCCTGTCCTTCAAACGCTTCAAGGACCCGCACTGCAAGCCATCGAGCCCGCACTGGAAGCACGTTTCCAGCAAGCCCTGTATTTGCCTGGCGAGGGACAGCTTGACAACCGACAGTTGTTGCAAGCCTTGCTGGCAGACTTGGCCTCCAGCCCATCCGTGCAAATGCATTGGAACAGCCCACGCCAGCCACAAGATTTTGCAACCGAAGGCACAGGTGCTGCGCAATGGGTTTTCGATTGTCGCGGGTTGGGCGCCCGCACCGAACAGCCCGCTTTGCGCGGCGTGCGTGGCGAGGTCATTCGCTTGCACGCCCCAGGCGTCACCCTGCTGCGACCCACGCGCCTGATCCATCCGCGTTACCCGATCTACATCGCGCCGAAGGAAGACCATGTGTTTGTGATTGGGGCGACCGAGATTGAAACCGAAGACTTGTCACCCGCCAGCGTGCGCTCCACGTTGGAATTGCTGAGTGCGGCTTACACCGTGCATCCCGGCTTTGGCGAAGCGCGCATTCTTGAAGTCGCTACCCAAGCGCGTCCCAGCTTGCCAGACAACCTGCCCTTGCTCAGGCTGAACGACCAGCGCCATGTCAGCTTGAACGGCCTGTACCGCCACGGTTTCTTGATCGCCCCCGCCCTGCTGGATGCGACCCTGGAGTGGGTGCAACACGGCACGCTGACGCTGGCCCAACAATTTCAACTGAGCGTTCAACATGACTGAAGCTCACTTGCTGCAGGTCTGGATCAACCAGACCCCCCATCAACTGACGGCGCCCGCGACCCTGGCCGACGCGGTGGCACGGGTTGGCATTCAACCGCCCTTTGCCGCCGCAGTCAACCTGAACTTTGTTCCCAAAGCCCGCTATGCGCTGCATGCATTGAGCGACGGGGACCACATTGAATTGATCGCGCCCATCACTGGAGGCTGAACTATGAACGACAACCTGGTTTTGTATGGCGAGCATTTTGAAAGCCGGCTGATGCTGGGCACCTCCCGTTACCCCTCACCCAGCGTCCTGACGGCGGCCATTGAGCGCTCGCAACCGGCCATGCTGACAGCGTCGTTGCGCCGTCAAACAGCCAGTGGTGGCGAGGCCTCACAAAATTTTTGGAACTTGTTGCGCTCTGCAAAAGTTCCCGTGCTGCCGAACACGGCCGGTTGCCATAGTTTGCAAGAGGCCATCACCACGGCAGAAATGGCACGCGAAGTATTCGAAACCGATTGGGTCAAGCTGGAGCTGATTGGCGACGACTACACCCTGCAACCCGATACCTTGAACCTGCCAGAGGCTGCGCGTCAGCTGGTTCAGTCGGGCTTCAAGGTTCTACCCTACTGCACCGATGACTTGGTGCTGTGCCAAAAGTTGGTCGATGTGGGCTGCCAAGCGGTCATGCCCTGGGCAGCGCCCATTGGCACCGGCAAGGGCCCCATCAACCCCTACGCTTTGCGTACGCTGCGAGAGCGACTTGCCGTGCCCATGATCGTGGATGCCGGCTTGGGCTTGCCTTCCCACGCTTGCCAAGTCATGGAGTGGGGTTATGACGGCGTGCTGCTGAACACCGCGGTTGCACTGGCGCAAGACCCCATCGCCATGGCCGGCGCTTTTGCCGATGCAGTGCGCGCAGGGCGTGCCGCTTTCCGGGCAGGCGCCATGCAGGCGCAAGAGAGCGCGCAACCGAGCACGCCGGTCTTGGGCACGCCCTTCTGGCATCAAGGCTGAGACCATGACCACAGCCATCGACATTGCACGACAACTCACCCACCGCTATGCATCACTGCAAGCGGGTGACAACTTGCCGCCGCCAGCTTCAGACCCTCGCCAACCAGATTGGAAAAACGGCGTGCTTCTCGCTTGCGCAACCCTTGGCTTTTTGCCTCACGATGCGGCTTGCATTGCCAACGCTTGGCAAGCGCAATCCGCTCGACTGGGCGGCTTTGACCCCGAGCATTGGCCCGATGCGCCCCAAGACTTTGGCATCGCCCCTGTCCCGCGCAACCCTGCCTTTCCGAGTTGCCCCAAGGCGCTTGGCTTGTATGCCGTTTTGCCCGATGCGCAATGGGTCAAGCGCATGGCCGATGCAGGCGTTCCCACCGTACAACTGCGGTTCAAATCTCAGGACGCCACGGCCGTTGCACGCGAAGTCGAGGCTGCCGTGCGTGCCGTCGAAGGAAGCAACAGCCTTTTGTTCATCAATGACCATTGGGAACACGCCATAGCCGCAGGCGCTTACGGTGTGCACCTGGGTCAGGAAGACATGGCGGAAGCGCCCCTGGAAAAAATTCACGCTGCCGGCTTGCGCTTGGGCCTCAGCACCCATGGCTATGCAGAAATGTTGAAGGCCGATGCGGCGAGCCCCAGTTACCTGGCTTTGGGAGCGGTGTTTCCCACCACCCTCAAACGCATGGCCACCGTGCCACAAGGTACGGGCCGTCTGAACGCCTATGCCGCCCTGATGCAACACCACTCGCTGGTAGGCATTGGTGGCATTGATGAAGAAAGGATTCCCCTCGTCATGCAAAGTGGCGTGGGCTCGATCGCGGTGGTGCGTGCCATCACAGGCGCAGAGAATGCCGAAGCGGCGGTGGCCCGATTGCAGAAAATCATGATGGACTGTCAAAAACGCTGAAAATTGCGTTACAATTTAAGTCTTGATCCCCGATAGCTCAGTCGGTAGAGCGCCGGACTGTTAATCCGTAGGTCCCTGGTTCGAGCCCAGGTCGGGGAGCCAAATTAAAAAAGGACTTCGAGAAATCGAAGTCCTTTTTCATTGGCAAGAACGGTGCGGCTATTTTTCTTTGAAGGCCATTGAAGTCGTTCTTGAAATGGGCGAAGTGATGTATGACAACACCGACCGCTTGCCCGTGATGATGTCAACCTGAGCTGTCATGCCAGGCAGCAGCGCCAGTTTCTTTCCGATTGACGACTCGTTGCCTAGCGGATCCACCTTGACCAGATAAAAGAAATCGCCGCGCTCGTTGTTGATGGCATCCGAACCAACCACTTCGACTCTGCCCGTAAGACTTCCGAAAATTGAAAAGTCGTAGGTGCTGAGTTTGATCATGGCTTTCTGACCCACTTGAACAAAGCCGATGTCACCCGGTCGCACTTTCAGCTCAAACATCAACTTGGAGTCCACCGGCACAATTTCCACCGCAGGCTCTCCGGCCTTGATCACACCGCCCTGGGTGGACACCAGCACACGGTTCACGATGCCGTCCATGGGGCTACGAATGGTGCTTCGCAGCATTTTGTCCTGGGCCACGGGCATGACCTGCTCGATTTGGCTGAGCTCGGCCCTCACTTTCGCCAACTCAGACAAGGTCTCACTGCGATGGTCCTGCAAGCTTGCGGACCGACGGTCCCGAATCTCGTCCAAAGCACCCGTAATTGACTCGACACGTGCCACGGCTTCTGCAAAGGCCTTCTCAGAGCGAACGGCTTCCAGCTTGGGTTCGAGTCCCCGTTCCACCAACTGTGACATGGCTTCAAACTCTTCCTTCACCAACGACAACGAGCGCCTGGCCCCTTGCAATTCCGATTGCCTCTGGCGCAATTGCGAATCAAAAGAGGCCAAGGTGGCGTCTATGCGCGCCTTGCGAGCGACCGCCAGTGACATTTCATTAGCGACCAGGACTGGAGAAAATTTTTCCAGGTCTCTGGGGAAAACAGGCAGCTTGCCCGCATGCTCCGATTCGAGCCGAAGCACGCGGGCACGCGATTGCATGAGCTCGTATTTTTTGGTCTCCAACCCACCCACAGATTCCAACGGGCTGAGTGTGATCAATTCGTCGCCTTGCTTCACGACTTGTCCCGCAGCCACATGAATGTTTTGGATCAAGCCACCCTCCAAATGCTGAATGGTCTGCAGCTTTGAATAGGGAATGATGCGGGCTTCCGAAGAAATCACTTGCTCGAATTGGGACACCGATGCCCATCCCAAAAAAACCAGCAAGCTCAGAAAGAGGACCCATAAAAAATAGCGTGAAGTCCGGTTTGCAGAGCCACCTGGCCCCATGCAAAGATCTTTCAACACGGTCAAAGCCAATAAAAATGATTTCATCATGTCAGGAGGTCGCTCCGCTTGCAGCTTGGGCTTTGGCCTGCGCCTGGGCTTGCAAAAATTGATCGGTGCTACCGATAGCCGAAACCTGGCCACGCTCCAGAATCATCACCCGTCCTACCAAAGGCAACAGAGAGGTGCGATGGGTGATGATCAGCAAGGTGGATTTCAGGTCGGCCTGACGCAGTCTTTGAATGAACTGCTGCTCGGTTCGCGTGTCCATGGCGCTGGTTGGCTCATCCAGCAAGACCATCGCGGGACGGCGCACAATTGCCCGAGCCAAGGAGATGGCCTGACGCTGCCCCCCTGAAAACGATTCGCCGCGCTCACGCATCACTTGCTGGTAACCTTCGGGGTGTTGGTTCACAAAATCGGCAACACCGCTTACCTCACCGGCCCACAAAACTTCCTCTGGGGTCACGTGGACCGAACCAAGGCTGATGTTTTGTGCCACCGAGGAAGACATCAACCAAACATCTTGCAAGGCAAGGCCCATGTTTTCTCGAAGCTCAGATGGGGCAATCTGCCGAATGTCAATGCCATCCACCAAAATAGTCCCTGAGTCTGGCGCATACAAACCGGCCAGCAAACGACTGATCGTGGTTTTTCCCGAACCCACATGGCCGAGAATGGCCAGACGCTCACCTGCCTGAATGTGAAAGGAAACATTGTTCAACGCCGGCACCGTTTGTCCGGGGTAAGTGAACGTGACAGATCGGAATTCAATTTCACCGCGCAACCGGCCGCGCGGCAAAAACACCGCGCGTTCAGGATGCTCCACGGGCTGCTTCATCAACTCGCTGAGCGCCTGATAGCTGGCATTGATTTGATTGAACCTGACCAGCATCTGAACAAATTGCGCAAAGGGGGCCAATGCCTTGCCGGACAAAATCGTGCAAGCGATGATGGCACCGTAGGCAAACTGGCCGTCCGAAACCAACACGGCGCCAATCGCCACGATGGCCATTTGCACAAATTGCTGAACAAACTGTGCCACATTGGTCGACAAATGCGTTTGGTCCTTGGTTTGTTCCGTGACGTGGCTTTGCCGCTCCAGCACTTCACGCAACCGGCGTCGCATAAACCCCCCAGCCCCTAGGACTTTGAGTGTCTCTAGCCCCGAAAGCGCCTCGACCATCACAGAGTGCTTGCTTTGGCCATCCTCAAAATGCTGACGCGACAACACTTTCAGCCGCGGCTGGCTGTAAAGCGTGACGGCCACCAAAATAGCTATCCCGATCAGGACAGGTAACACCATCCAGCCGCCAATGATCAGGATGGCCGACACAAAGATGATGGCGAAAGGCAAATCAATCAGCGTCACCATGGAAGCGGAGGCAAAGAACTCCCGGATGTGCTCAAAATCTTTCAAGGTATTCGCCAGAGCTCCCACCGAGCCCTTCTTGGCCTTGTATTGCAAATCCATGACTTGGGCGAACAGGCGATCTGCCAACACCAGGTCCGAGTCCAGCGCGGCAATGCTCAGGTAGCGATTGCGCAAAGCGCGAACGATGAAATCCACCACCATCACCACCATCATTCCGGTCACCAGTACCCCCAACGATTCCATCGCATTGGAGGGAATGATCCGGTTGTAGACGATCATCGAGAACAACGATGTGGCCAGCGCAAAAATATTGGTCATCATGGCCGCCAGGCCCGACTGGGTGTAAAGCGACCGGTTGTGCCATAAGGTGGACCAAAACCAATGGCTCTCGATGCCCGGTATCACAGCCAGCATCGGCAAATCGTTGGTACGGCATCGCCAAAGTTCCAGGCCATCCTCTGTCGTGGCCGCCAAGGCCCTGAACGCCTCCAAACCCGAGACGGTCTTGTCAACCGCATCCAGCACTTTGTAATCCTGCGCAAAATCATCGAAGCGAATGACCTTGACCCACTGGTTGGACAAGGCCACACAAACCGGCGCCTGGGGTTGCTGGCGGCCGACATCCAGATCTTCCCAGCGGGCCGGCTCCAGGCCCAAATGGCGAAACGCCAACGACTTGCGCAATTCCTCGACGTGCCAATCGCCTTCCTGGGCCCAACCCATCGCTCGGAATTCAGCAGCAGTGGCCGGTGAACCCACGGCGCCACACACCAGCGACGAAAACTCAGCCAGGGAAATTTGAGAAATCTTGAAACTCATGGCGCCAGACTGCGATTCACAGTGTCGTTAAGTTGGTGGCTGGCGTGAAGCAATTTGAACCGCGCTAACGAGCGATTGATCAAACTGTCGATCAATTTCTGTCCTGCCATGAAGAGGTCCTCTTGGGATTTGAGCACCTCGAACAAGCTGCTCCGACCAAAGGCGTAAAGGTCTTTGGCGATGCTGTAGGCGTCAACCGAGCCACTGAACAGTTGCAATCGGGCCTGAACGGAAGACTGGGTCCCCTCTACCTCAGAAAAAGCCTCGCGCATGGCCTTTTGAGATTCCTGCCGAATTTTTTCCAATTCGAATTCAGCTGTGGTCACACGTGCCAACGCTTGCTGAATTTTGGCGGTTTGAGCGCCACCGGTGTACAGATCGCTGCGCAGCATCAGCATGGCCGACTGGTCATTCAACGGTTGCGATTGGCCCGGGTTGTGCGCTTGTGTCCGACTGACTTCCAGAAAAACGCCCCCAACATAGCGGCCTTTAGCGGAATCCAGGTCATGCTGGGCCGCCTGAAGGTTCAATTGCGCCTGACGTACCGAGGGGTGTAACTGAGTCAGATCGTCCAGATCGCGTGGTTGCAATGGACCGATCTCGATTTCTACAGGAAGCCAATAGGCCTGTGCATCCTCCAAAAAATAAAGACGGTAGGCTGCTTGCAACTGCGCTAAATTTTGGCGAGACGTGGCCAGGGCATCCCGGGCATCCGCCACACGCGATTCTGCGCGCACCACATCGGCCGGAGAACTCGCACCCAGGCCCATCCGTTCTCGAATGAACCTCACAAAGGATTGTCGAGCGGACAGATTTTCTTCTGCAAGGGCAAGTTGAAGCATCGCACGCTGCACTTCATAAAAACTGCGCAAGGCTTGCCAGAAGACCTCGCTGCGCTGCGCATCCACATTCAGCTCACTGCCTGCCAGCCGCTTCTTTGCAGCCTCTAGGCCTGAACCGACATTGCCGAAATCGTAAATAAGTTGCTTGGCTGTCAGCGATTTGTTCAGGTAATTGCCAGAATACGAGGCAAATTGATCGCCGCCCATGGGCACATCGTAATGGCGCTGGCCATTGCCCCACCCCCCGGAAATTTGAGGCAACAGACCAGCGCGGGCCTCGTCACGGGCACCCATTAAAAAATTGACGTTAGACAGATTCAGCTGAAACTGCGGCGCACGCTGCACAGCCCCTGCCACTTTTTCCAAAACCGGCCGCAAGGGCAAACGTCGAGCGCTATCTTTCTCGGCAGCCGTCAGTTGACCCAACAAATCGACCAAATCGCGGCCAATCAGTTCCACACTGGGAACCCGCGTGATGGGTTGGGATCCCGAGGGTGCCGAAGGCTGCGCGCTGACCCAAGCACTGAAACTCAGCCAACACAAAGACAAACCGAAGGTCGCGAGCCGTTGCCAAGCGCTCCTGAAAAATTCATGCAATTTTGTCAAAATCAGAAATTCTCAAATTGAAGTGATTATCAACCAAACGCACGAAAGACAAATCCACCCACAGCAAAAGATTGCCGTTGTCCAAGGTGACTGGCTGCAAGTGTGTGACCTCGTCTACCGGTTCAATCTTGGGCTCTTCAGTACCAAAACCTGCCAAGATCAGTCGATCACCTTCCATCGGGTTGTAATCGGAAATCATGACTTCCAGAGTCCCTTCGGATGCATTGGTCGGCTTCATCAAGACAAAGCTGTCAGCGCCTGCATTGCCGACCAACACATCCTTGAAAGTAACCCCCTTGGCTATGAATTTGTTGCCATCCAGCAGCACATCGTTCTCGCCCCCGCCAAACAACAAATCATTGCCGCCCGTGCCTGCGTACAAAACGCTACCAAAATCGTTGGCCGTCAAGATGTCGTCAAAAGGGGTACCAGCCAAGCCTTTGTAGGTTGTAGTGGTCGTATCAGTGGAAAACAACGCGCGACTTTGCGAAAACTGACCCGTGCTGGCATCCGCAAAGAAAACTTGTCCGAAGTTGGCGTCGGCAATGACGCCGTGGTGGGATGTCACATTGGCAATCGCAGTGCCGCCATCGGTGGACGTTACAGGTGGGTTCTCAAAGTCAAATGCACTGCCGAAATAAGCTTGCCGTCCCGTCAGCGAATCTATGACCGGATCTGTGCCCGTCAGCAAATCTCGAGTGACATCTGAAAACAGGCTGGCCTGGAAGGGATTGGTCCACTCTGAGAAGTGGCTGTCGTCGGAATACTCGCCATCGGTTTCGCCACTCCAGACGCGGTACGCTAAGTGATCGACGTTGACGGCATTGTCTACTTTCAACACAATATCTTTGATGCTGTCTACCGGGATCCGCAAAGACTGAACGGTGGTTCCGTCCATGACAGGATAAGACTTGAAAAAACTGGCTGGCAATTCGGCCAGGCTCAAGTCGCCAACCTTCAAAGACACCTGTAATCCGGGTGGCAGATTTGTCCACTCGATGGCATGAAGGGGGTTCATGAACTGGACATCGAGGATGTCAGCCAAAGGCGTGAACATACCTGAGGGAAGAGATGATGTTGGATCGACATGGAATGTTGGAAGAATGGGGCGATCAAGCCCTCGCGCCACCGTCAGATCAAAATCGTAATCATGTGTTGCGTCCAGTGAGTGATCCGTCAGGCGAAGAGACAAAAGGTAATGCGTCTCGGGTATTTCGGTCATTGGAACCCTTACAGCATCGAAAGACAGCTGGCTCAGGGTCTCCAAGGTCCATGTGGTACTGTTCAAACTCAACCACTTGGGAACAGGGACATTGGGAGTTCTGCTGATCAATTCAGCCGTGTAAGTGCTGTTGCCAATGCCGTCGACATCGAGGGCCGACAATGAGGGGATTTTTTTATCGAGCGGCAGTGTCAGTGTGCCCCTTTCCAAAGAAAATCCCTTCAGAAGATCAGGAACTTTAAGTGACGGCAGGTCATCTAAACCCGTCACCACCAGCGTCAACTCACCCTTGGCCGTCGCCCCCAGGTTGTCGGTCACCGTGTACGGCGCTTTCACCGTCAAAACCTCGTCCTTGGCCAAGTACTGGTAAGCGCCATTCGTTGCATCAAACTGCCACGCGCCATTGCTGCCCAGGCTCAGCCCGGCCACCTCCTGGTCCAGCTTGAAGCTGGCCGTCGTGTCCTTCACGTCCACATCGCTGGCGGTCAGCTGCCCCTTGAGCAGCGCGGCATCTTCTTTCACATCGGCTTGGACCGAGACGGTGCTGGGCGCGTCGTTGCCCCCCACAATTTGCACCACCAAGGCCTTTTGCAGCTGAGGCGCCAGACCATCCGACACCGTGATCTCAAACCGGTCGCTGACCATCTCGCCCTGACTCAAGGCTTCAATGGTGCCATTCTTCTTGATCAGGGTGTAGCTGCCATTGGACGCATCCACATTCAGTGTGACGTAGACACCTTCCGCACTAAGTGTTTTGGTCGTACTGGCCTGGTTCACCAGTCCAAACACAATCGTGGCATTGGCATCAGGATCCGATACCGCCAATGTGCCTGTCAACGCGACGTCCTGGGTTTTGTTGCCAAGGTCAAGTTCGGTGATGCTGGGGTTTGCCCAAGTTCCCAAGGTGGGCGGATCGTTCACGCCCTGCACAGTGACTGTCAGCTTGGAAGTGGTGAAGTTCTTGTTGCCATCGGTGACGCTGTAAGTGAACTCGTCTTTCACTGACTGGCCTTGTGCCAGCGCGCGGTTGGCATACGGCACGAAAGTGAATTTTCCGGAACTGTCAGCGGTCAATTCACCATAGAGACCTTTCACAGCAGAAGCGCCCAGGGCAGGCAATTCAGAAAGCTTCAAGGTGCCCGCCCCCAAACCTGTCAGGGTGAGGGTCTCGCCTTCCGGGTCGACGTCATTGCTGAGCAAGTTTCCTTGGGCCGACACGGCATCTGTCACGCCAGCCGCTGTGGCGGTCGTCACATCGGGTGCGGGAACGGGGGGCGGATTACCAGCAGCAATGTCCAGCTTGACGCTGGACAGCACTTTGCTGAACGTGGTCACACCATTGCCTGCCAAGTCCGAGACACCTTGCGGGCCCACCAGGCGCAAGCCTTGCGGGGCATCATCGGTGCTGCTGACGGTGTAGGAAAAACGCAAAACCAATGTGCCACCCGCAGCCACAGCGGCCCGTCCTTCGGCATCGCCTTCTGCGGGCGCGGGCTGCACCGCTGAAAGTTTCGCCTGCACAGGCGTGGCCAAGCCATCCCAGGTCAAATTCAAGAAGGCGTCTGCGCTGGCTTTGACAGGCTCTGCGAAGGCCAAATCAAAATTCAACACTGACTTGCGGCCGTAGGCGCCATCGCTGGGGTAAAGGCTTCGGCTGTCCGTCACCGTTGGGGCCAGGGTGTCGATGATCACGCTGCTGGCGCTGGAAAAGTCGCTCACGTTGCCATAAAGATCTGTGGCACGCGCGGTGATTAAATGGTGCCCCGAGGTCAAACTCAGATCGACTGACACAATGCCCTGCGCATCGGCCAACGCACTGCCCAGTTCTTTGCTACCTTCAAAAAGGCTGACCCGTGAACCCGCTTCAGAGCGCATGGAAAAAGTCAAGCCCGAATTCAGTCGTGTCATGCCGTCTGTCGCAGAGACACCTGAATCGTCAGCCGCTGCCAAACTGGGCACAGTGGGCACAGGGGCGGAAGTATCGATCGTGATCTGAAGTGTTGGCGAGGTGGCAGAGAGGACCGACCCCGATTGCAATTGCGCAGAGAAGTTCGCAAGGCCCTCTCGCAGCGATACCGACGTCGGGTTATCCAACCCCTCACCGACCCGCACCACGGCCAACTGATCGGTCACCTCGGCCGCGGTCAGGACATGGGCACCGACCAGATTGCCCTCTGCACGCAACTGCAAGGTCATGCCAGCAGCAGCACCTGACCCAGCCAGGGGCACCGAGAAACCAGGCGCCACCACATTGGTGAAATTGTCGGTGGCAGAGCTGCCACTGTCACTGGAGGGCAACAGATCCGGCGCACCCGGCGCGCTGGGCTGTACCGTCAACGCCAGATTGCGTGCCACGCTGACATCGTTGCGATCATCGGAGACGCTCAGCTTCAATGCCCCTGTTCCCACTGTTTGGGCAGAGAAAGAAAGCCCCGATGTATCGTTTTGCGCCAGAAACGCATTGAGCTGCGCTGCTGTGCCACGCAAAGTGAGAGACGATCCACCCCAGCCTGACGCCACTACCCCTTGCAGGGCGGTACCTGACGTTTGAACCCAAACACCCAGGGTGCTGGCGCTGCTGACCGTCATGGCCAACACCCCACCGTCCACATCGGCCACCGACAGACCCTGTACGACCAAGGCTTTGCCAACCGTTGTTTGAAGCGCTGATGTCACCGTGCTGGTGAGCACCGGAGCGGTGTTGGGAACGGTGAAAAAGATGGACTGGGAAGAAAGCGAATCCAGGTTCACATCGTCATGAACCACCAGGTCCAGGGCGTTGACCGTGCCTTTGTCGCTGCGCTGCGTTGCCACATAGGTCAATTGCGACAGCTTCAAATTCACCTGAGCAGTGGTCCCCACCCATTCGTACTGCGTCAGGCCGGTGTTGCCGTCCAGGTTGAAGGTACCGCCACGGGCCACCACGCTCACGCTTTGCAAGTCGTTGGCAGCGTCCTGAACCGAAACGCCACTGAGCAACGTGGCAACGCCCTTGCCGCTGGCGGTCAGGGGCAGTTTTTCACTGGAACTGGGGACAGCCAACACCGACGGGGCATTGACCGGGATGGAAAGCAACAGGCCCTGCGCGTTGTCAGTGGCGACCCAGCCCCGGGTTCGAATGCCGGAGGTGATTTCAATGGAGAGCCATGCAGAAGCGGGGGCGTCAGGCGTGCTCTCCACATACACATAGGTTCGACCGTTGGCCACGCCCAACCATGCATCGAGCGTGGCGTCAGAGCGCAATGACGCCTGACCACGCCATTGCAAGCCTGCCAGACCTTGCAGTTGCAACGCATCACCCACCGTCAAATCGGTGATCACATCGGGGAGATTGGCACGCGCTTCCGATGCACGCCAGACAAACACATCGTTGCCCGCGCCGCCCGTGAGGGTGTCAGCGCCAGCGCCACCCACCAGGGTGTCATCCCCTGCCCCGCCTTGCAACACATCATTGCCCGCACCGCCACGCAAGTCATCGGCTTGGGCGCTGCCCCAAAGCGCCACGGCGTCGGTGCGGGCAGAGGTGTCGACACTGACGCCACCCAACAGTTGTGCGCTGGCATCCACTTTGGCAAAGCGTTGCGTCACCACTTGAAAGGCCGAGCTGCCCGCCAGCAGCAAATTTTCTATTCCCTGGATGCCTGCAAAGGCTGCATTGTTTAGCTGTGCCCCGGCCCCGATCAGCCGCAGACTGTCGCCCGCCGTTCCTGCGTTGCCGCCGTCCACGGTCAGGCTGGCCAGGTCCAGCGCCGTGGCCACAAAGGTGTCATCGCCCTCGCCGCCCGACAAGGTATCTGCGCCCCCACCGCCCGAGATCACGTCACTGCCATCGGATCCGATGATGCGGTTGGCGGCTTTGTTGCCCACCAGGTTGATGCTGGTCAACCCGCTGGGGTTCAACAGACTGGCATCCATCGCCGTGGCTTTGAACAAATTAGCCACCGTCTGACGGCCACTGGCCGTGGCAACCAGAGCGGAGGACAAATCGACCAACAAGCTTTCCGAATTGACCAGACCACTGACGGCAACGGTGTAAATTTTCTTACTGGAATCTGTGGGATCGTCACTGCTGATCACACGTGACAACGCCCCCGGTGACAACGAAAGCGCAACACTGGCACTGGTCAGGGCGGTGCCACTGTCGTCGACGCCCGTGACCGTCAGGGTTCGCGAACCGGTGACGGCATCGGTCGTACCTTGTTTCACATGGTCAAACTGCACACCCCGCAAGACACTTTCAAACGCGGACAGGCTCGCCAACTGGGTGGCACCGCTCGCCGTGATCTCCAGTGAAGCGCCATTTTGTGTGACATTCAAATTGGCCGCTTTGGCGGCGGACATGGCGGCCAGAGAAAGCTGAAGCGTGTCACCCACTTGTGCGCCATTCAACACCACCTTGAGTGAACGCATCTGGCTGCCGTCCACATCACGCAAGCTGGCATTGGGGGCAATGGCAACAGCCCCAACATCACTGGAGAAGCCGGCACTGTTGTTCAATTGAGTGAAATCACTTCCCGAAAGGTCCAACTCGGCCTGGTCATTGAACGCCGACACACGCCAGGTCACACTGGCGGGCGCGGCGCTTGCCCCCAGGGAATCGGTGAGGACCAGGCTGGCCGTGCGCAAGCCCACCGACGGGTTGGCGGAGGCGTTTTGGTAGGTCAAGGCCGACACCCAGCTGGTGTACGAACTCAAACTGGCCTCGCCCTTCAACGTCAAGACGCCGGTGGTGGCATCAAAACTGGACTTGACGGCGCTGTCGGTGACGGGGAACGACAGCAGATCTTCTCCAGGACGGTAGCCATCGGTGAAGGTCAAGCGGGCCGCAACGATGGTTGCAGGTACCCCGCCATCGGGGTCCACCGCGGTCAGGCCTGTGGCGGGCTGAAGGCTGACCAACAGTTTGCTGCTGCTGGTCGATTCATTGAAGACGGCAATGGACCCAGGCCCCTTCAGTGTCGGCGCATCGTTGACGGGCGTCACCTCCAGGTTGCGCGATGCGACAGCGCTGGTCAGGGCGGTGCCCTGGGCCGAACTGCTGACATCGGTGACGGTGATGTCCAGGCGCCGTGTTATGCCACTCAGGCTATCCAAAGCATTGCGGTAGGTGACCGATTGCAAGGCAACTTTGTAGTCTTCCAGGGTGGCCTGCCCTGTCAGCGTGAGCGTGGCGGTCGATGTGGCTGCATCGAATTGATACTCGGAGGCAAGCGTGCCACTGCCCGGGTAAGACAGGACATCGCCAGTCTGAGCCTGTGTCAGCCGAACCGTGGCTCCTGCCAGCAAGGTGCTGTCCGTATCGGTGAGCGAGACATTGGAGGCCACCCACAATGCCGCACCGTTCTCCGTAAAACCCAAGGCACTGCCGGGAATTTGCAAACTGGGTGCGTCATTGACCGAGGTCAACGGCAGGGTCACGGTGGCGGCCTCCGAGTTCAGGCTAGCCAGCGCGGGGTCTACCACGGCGTAGGTCAACGCAGCGGCAGCGGTGCGGTTGGCCTCCGGCGCAAACCGCACGTCGGCACTGCCATTGTTCAACGTCACCAGGGTGCCCGCGGTGCCCAGTGTCAGCGCATCGCCGTTGGGCAGGGTCAAGGTGCCGCCCTCAACTTTCAGAATCCGAATCTGGGTCGGCACCGCCGCTGAGTCGGTATCGCTCAGCGTCGAGGGTTTGAGAGTGATCAACCTGGGGGTGTCTTCCACCGTGCCCGCAAGGGTCAGGTCACCACCGGCCTGGGGCGCCTGGTTGTCCAGCACCGTCACCGACACGTTCTTGGTGACCGTGGTTTCCCCATCGGTCACCGACAGCACCAACGAAGGTTGGCCACTGAGAGGCGCCGTGTACAAAAAAGATTTGAGCGTGGTCTGCACACTGGCGGCGCTGCCCTGAAGCGTCAAGGCAGCGTCGGACTGTGCAAGCAAGCTGGCGTCGCCCGCCATGTCGCCGGGCAACAAGGTACCTGCAGAGGCAGACACTGTCAGCGTCAGCAATGCACTGTCGGCGTCCGACAGGCTGACACTGGGCAAAGCCGATGCCAGGCCGCCTTTGTAATTGACCGACAGAGGCCATTGCAAAATCGGCGGCGCATGTTGCACGGCCATCACGTAACTGGACTGCGCGTCTTCGGTCAATGGGTCGCCGTCGGAAACCTCAACCGACACGTTCACATTGGACCGGCCGGGCGTGGCGATCAGAGACAGTCCACTCAGCACATCGTTCACATCCAAGGGATTGCCATGGAGAATCACATTGCCGATGTCGGGGTGCTCCACCCACACATTGTCTGAAGCCGCCAACACCCATTCACCTTCGCCGGTGGTGAGTTGAAGGCTGATCTCATCGCTGTCCTGGTCTGCAACAAGTGGCACACTGACCCTGGACAGGGTACCCGCCACCACAGCCACGGGTGCAGTGGGCACGCTGACTTCGGGGCTGGCATGGACACTGATGGGGACATCTGCCGCGCCGACCACCGACCGGCCCGAGGGCTGCGCGGTGATCCGCAGGCCGCCGTCCAACGCCAGCGGGTCACTGGTGAACGTCAATCGCGCCAACGCATTGTTGATGTCGGCCAATTTACCTTGCAAGCTGTAGGTGCCCGAACTGTCACCTGGGGTCAAGGATTGCAACACGGCCCCTGCCGAGGTCTGAAGCGCTAGCGTACCGTGCAAGGCCTGCAAGTTCACCACCAGGGTGGCCTGCGCGTCATAGTAATCGACGCTCACCCCCTCGGCGACCACCGTGGTCCCTTCGCCAGCGGCCAATGCTGTGGGGACTGTCACCACCGGTGTGTTGGGGTCATCGTCCTGCAAGGTGATCAGTACCTTGGGCTCGGCCACCAGGGCACCGTTCAGGTCGGTGAATTGCGAGTTGCCGTACAAATCCTTGAGGGTCAGGCTGATCAGCTCATCTGGCTGCCGAATCTGGTTGTCCACCCACTCGATCTTGAGCCATTGCTCGGTCACGTCCGGTCCGAAGGTCAGTGTGCCAGAGGGTGTGACACCCCCCGCAAACCGGGCGGGGTCCAGACTCGCAGAGCCAGACACCTGGTAACCCAACACCACGGTGCCGTCCAAGCCACCGCTGCGCGTGACACGCACGTTGACGACCGAACCATGGCCCGCGCCGTCACTCTCAGCCACCGACAGCGCAGCGCTGGGGGTGCCGCCCTCCTGGTACGCAGCCAGTTTGAAGCTGGACGGCACAATGGGGCCCACAATGGCATTGGCAACAGCAGAAGCCAAGCTGTCCTTCATGATGGCGGCAGAGAGCTTGGCCGTGACCGAGGGATCGTTGCCCATCTGCAATTTCAAATCGCTCAGGTAATCGCCTTGAACCACACTTTGCACCGACACGATTTGACGCAACAATGCCACTGCCGACGTTCCTTGTGACAACGCTGCCGGGTCCACATTGGCAATCAGCTCGTTGGCTTTGGCCATGACGCTGGCCACCCCATCTAGGGCCGCGCTTTGGGCAGCCGTCAAATTCAAGCCCACGGTCTGAACCGCTGCTTGCATGAAGCCCGACACCATTTGTGCGTTCTGCAACGCCGGCTGCAAACCGCCTGACAAATTGTCCAAGCCATTGGCCACGGCGCGCATCAACGCCACACTGGTCTCAGTGGCCAAGTGCCCACCCACGCCATCGGTGCCAGCCAGCACCTGCCCCCCCACATCCGACAACACGGCCAACATGGCCGCCGTCTTCTGGTACGTCACGGCGGCCGTTCTGTCAGCCACGGAAGCCGACGTGTTGGCCGCTTCACGGAAAGGGTCGTAGCTGGACAGCACATCCTCGACCAGCGTGGATGAATTTGTCAGAGCCGACGGCAAACTCCCGGCAAACAATCCCGCCCCCAAAACCTTGCTGGCCACCGTAGCCGTGCTGACCGTGTAATGGGCTTCATCGGTTGCTGTGGCGGCGACATACCCCTTAAGGCTCTGGTATTGCGCCATCAGGGTGGTCACCGGGTTGATCACTAAAAAGCCCTCGGGGGCTTCGTACTGCACGGCAAACGGTTGGCCTGTGGAAATGTCGGTGCCACCCCGCATGATCAATTGGCCAGTGCCACCGGGGATCGAGAAAACGCCCGCCCCAATGCTGCCTCCCACAGCTTCGCCTGCACTGATCTCGTTGTCACGGTTGGCGTCCGAAAAAATCGTGACATTCACCAGATAACCGTCGGCAGAAGAGCCCACCACGGCGCCGTTGATCTTGACCCCAGACAACGCGCCCACATTGTTCAGCGTCAGGTTGAGCGCGTTGCCAGCGATGTCGGTCACCGTGCCGCCGCGCAAATCCAGGCTGGACAAGCCGATGCCGTTGGTGTCCAAGTCGCCCGAGGCCACTTTGTAGCTGAACACCAATTGGTTGGTCCCGCTGCCCGAGACATAACTGGCGTAGCGCGGGGTAGGACTGTCGAATTGCAAATTCAAACGCGGGGTGCCTGTCACATACAAAGCCTCGTTGCCTTGCACCACGAAAGTCAACGACTGCCCCCGGTCGTACACCGCCGCCCCAGGTGTCGTCAGTTTGGTCACGGCAGGCGCCTGGTTGTCGATGGTGATGGCCAGCGATGCGCCCCCCGATGGCAACACGCTGAGGTTGCCTGCGGGATCGCGCAAACGGGCGGTCAGGGCATGGTTGCCGGAAGCAAGACTGACGTTGGCAAAAGTGAACGTGCCATCCGCGAGCACCGTGGCTGTGGCGCCCTCCAACCCCTTGCCTTGGTCGTACAACAGGACCGTCGCCCCCTGATCGGCTGCCTGGGCCTGGCCTTGAAACTGCAAACCCGTGGTTTTCTGGGTGATGCGATCCGTGCTCGACACACCGGTGTCGTTGTAGGACTGGGCCGTCATGCCCAGACTGGTGGGGGCTGATGGCAGGGTGGTGTCCACTGTGAAAGGCAGGGTCACAGGGGTAGCTGCGTTGCCGGCACGGTCAGCCACCTGGGCACGCAACACGTAACTGCCATCGGACCAGGGCGCCAGGGTTTCCTTGGCCAGGGTCAGCGCGAATTCTCCCTTGGCATTCGCCACCGCCGTCCATTGCCCCAAGGACACCCCCGGGGCGGCCGGGGAGTCAAGGGTCAAGGCAACGGTTTGTCCGGCCTCAGCCCCGTCCGCTTTTCCGGAGAAGGTGAGGCCTGTCGCTTTGACAGACAGGTTCAGGAAGCGGGTGTCTGTGCCTGTCAGCGTCGCCGGTGCGCTGAGGCTTAAAACGGGCGGTGTGCGATCCACCACAAAGCGCTGGGTCACAAGCGCACTGGCGTTGCCATTGCCATCCAGGGCCTGCAAGGCAATACGGTACTCACCGTCTTGCAAGCTGCCGAGGTTTCCGGTCAGCTTGCCATTTTGAAGCGACAGCAAGGTATCGAAAGTCGTCTGCGTGTCGCCTGTGCGCGTCAGCGAAAAATTCAGGCGTGTGTCTGTGCCCGTCACGGTGACCGGCAATTGAAGGGGCGTTTGCAGCTCTGTGGCATTCAGCAAGTTGTCTGACAGCGGCACCACGCTGACCACAGGCGCGGTCACAGCGCCAGACAGCGATTGCTGCAACACAGCAGGGTTGCCCGCTGCGTCGCTCACGTTCACCGTGGCCGCATACTGGCCATCGGTAAAACCTTTCAAGTCAGCAGCGGTCAGCGCCAGACGGTAAGCCCCGTTTTGAACCTGCGTTTGAAAGGTCCAACTTTTGTCGCCCGCTGTGTTGGCCAGCGTCAGCGTCAGCGTTTGACCATTCTCGACGCCAATGGCAGCGCCCGCCAAGGCAAAACCCTTCTGGATCATGGTCTGATTGATGCGCAAGGCATCCGAACCTTCCACCGCCAGACTCAGCACCGGAGGAGTTTTATCCACCCGCAAAGCCTGACTCACCTGCACCAGGTTACCCGCCTTGTCAGCCACTTCGCCGCTGAGTGTGTATGCGCCATCGGTCAATGCGGTCAACTGCGCAGCGCTCAAGCTGATGGCGTATTCCCCATTGGTCAATGCGCTTTGAACCTCCAGCCTGGATGTACCCTCTTGTGCCACCAGTGACAGCTTGACGATTTGCCCCGTTTCAGCGCCACTGCTGCTGCCCGTCAGCACCAGGCCGCTCGAGGCGGTCGCCAGGTTGATGACCGATGCGCTTGCCGACGTCGCGCCAGAAATCACCGGCAGCTGCAAGGTGGGGGGCGTTTTGTCCACCACCACCTCGCGCGTCGCCGCCACCGAGGTGTTGCCTGCCACATCGGTAGCAGCCACCGACAGCAGGTAGCGGCCCTCGGCCAAGCCAGAAAAATTGCCGCTCAGGAGTCGCTGGCTCTCGGTCAATGTCAAATCGACCACGCTCCCCTGGGCATTTCTGATCGACCAGGAAAGCTTGGCCAAAGGATCGTCCACCTGAACAGCCAGGCTGACGGCATTGAGTTCACCGAGGCTCAACAAATTGTCAAAGACCGGAAGGGTGACAACAGGAGCGGTCTGGTCAACGACCAGGGTGACCGCATTGCTCCAAGCGGACACGTTGCCCGCAGGATCCACCTGCTGAAGCCGCACGGTGTAACGCCCCTCGCTGGTCATGTTCAGCGTCTGCGAGGCCACCTCGAAACGCTGCCCCGAGGCTTGCACGGTATAGAACTGCTCGGCACCCTCGTTCCAGCGAACTCCGAACTTCACCTGGGCATTCAATTCGGCATTGCCCACCAACGTGAAATTGGGGTTCTGGGTGATGCCATCCTGCAAGGTCAGTAGCTCACCCGTTCGACCAGTGTCCGTTTTCCAGGCCACCTGCGGCACGCTGACCTGGTTGTCCACCGCCACCACCCAGGGCCGCGACTCTCCACCGAGCACACCTGCGGCGGTGTCAAAACGCGTGGTCACCACATAGTTGGCGGTCACCGCATTGGGGCTCAAATTTCCCCACATCGAAGCATCCAGCGCCACCTGCATTTTTTGGGCCGTGACTTGCTCCGCACTGAGAGTCACGGTTTTGAAGGCAACACCATTCACCAGGACGACCAGCTTGTCGCCCGCCACCACGTCCTTGTTCAAGTCTTGCTTCAGCAAGTAGGCGTAGCCCGACGACAAACGCTCACCGCCCACCAGCGACAACCCAGACGAGGCGCTGGCGCTGGCATCGTTGGGGTCCACCAACAAGGGCTTTACGGCCTGACCCCGCCCGCCCTGCGCCGGTGCCGACAATGACCCCACCACCGATTGAATGTCTTGCAATTTGGCGTCGAGCTGGGTTCCGCTGTAGGCCGCGGCATCCAGGGTGCGTAACGAGCCATCGGCATTGGGCTTGCCCAAAATATCGGCAGTCAGGTTGTATTGCGAGGCGTACTCGGTGGCCACCAGGGCATTCAACGAGGCCTTGGAATTCACATCGGCCTGCGCCACCACGTTCTGCACCGCCTGGTTCACCTGAGCCAGCGCCGTGGTGATGTCGGCCACAGCCGTCAACGGCACGGCGCTGTCGATGCTTTGCATCACCTGCGTGATGAAGGTGGTGCTGCCCAGATCGACAGCCTGTACGGCGCCCCCAGGCGCTGACACCGATGAGAGATAGGTTTCACCCAACGCCCGCACCACTGAAAGTGAGGCATCGGCCAGAGAGACACTGGCGTCCACTTTTTGCACAGCAGCAGCACCCACCACCAAAATATTCGCCAGCTGTGCCGACTTGGCATACAGGCCCAGGTACTTGGCCTGATCGGTGCTGCTGGTGCTGCTGTAAGCCTGCGTGACGGGGTCGATGTTCAACAGATCGTCGGCCGTGACGCTGGTCCCCAGGCCCAACATGTTTTTGACAGCCGTCACAGCTTGCTCGGGGGTCAGCTTGTTGGTGCTTGACGACTCGCGAACGGCCTGAACCAGGGTGGTGAGTGACGTCACCACCTTGGCCGTTTCGGGGGCCAACAACACACCCTCAAACTGCAGACCCGTGCCATAGCGGTCGATGCCGCTAAACACATGAAATGCGCCTGTCCCTCCCAGGCTCTTGAAGTTGCCACGCTCATCGGTGATGGCGTAATAGTCATTGACCGTTTCGCCGATCTGAAACATGCCATCGCCATTGGCATCGACAAAGGTGAAAGCCCCATCGCCATCTTTGTCACGCCACACAATGGCCTGATCCAGGTAGCCCTTGATGACCGAGCCCGATGCGCCTGTGGGTGCGAGGCTCATGCTGCTCGAGCCCCCGCCTCCACCGCCGCCAATTGGCGCTACCGGGTAAAGCTTGCGACTGCCCGATTCGGCGGGGGCCTCGGCCTCCTCCGTGGGTGTTTCAGGTTCGGTCAGGGGTTCGGGGGGTTCGGTGTCGGCGGTTTGTTTGGAAGTTGCGGCGCTTCCACTTGAAGCTGTTGTGGCGGTGTTGAGCGCCAAAGTCTCTTTGTATAAGTCAGGCTGAGGGTCGTCGAGGGGTTGCAGAGGCTGCGCTTCTGTTTGAATTTGAATGGCAGCGTCGGTGTCTTCCTCTAAGGGCTGCTCCGCATGGGAGGTTGGTTCCGTTGTGGGAAAAGTGTCAGAAGTGTTGGCTGGCTCAGTTTGATTGGCAGCATCCTTGGCGATGGCCTCGGTCAAGACGTTCTGACGCGCAGCCTGCGCCTGCTCTGCCAAAAGCGCTAAGGTCATGACCCAAAGCACAGGCTCGTGGCTTGTGCTTTGGGTGGGGGTTGACTTCAGCCAATTGCGGAGCTTCTCAGAGACAGGCTGGCTGCCTTTTTTTCTTCTGAGATTTTTAAAAGGAGACATTGAAATCCAAGTACTCCACTTTTCAAATAAAGAACTCCATTAAGAAAGGTAGTATTTGAATAGAAGTGGATCATTTGATTCGGGCATCAACTCGCCTGATTCACCATCTAAAATAAGCGTAAGAAATTGTTGTCCAACATTTTGGAATTCAATATCTACCAGTACGCGATTACTAACATCTTGATCAAGCCAATCTGTGTCAGTTATATTATTGTAATAATCATGAAGGTCAAGGTTTTCATCTTGAATAAAATCATCAAAATTTTTAGTGGTGTTTGTTATCAAATATTCATCAAGTCTAGCAGCATACTTTTTTGCAACATAGTCATATATATTATTGTATATTGTGATCTCGTTTATAGAATCATTGACGGAATTAAATTTGATAAAGTCCTTTCCATCATCTAATCCATAAAAACGAATCTCTTTCTCACTGTCAAATCCATCGCCATCAAGATTTATTTGAAATTTTTCACTCAAGACATTGGATTCTTGCCCAACTAAAATTGAGTTGGCAACATGATTCATCGTGTTGGATACGACAGATTTAAAACCACTTGGCGAGATAGATAATTTATCTATGCCAAAATAGTAAGTCTGTAAGGAATCTAAAAAAACATTACTATCATCGTTAGTAGCAGGAGAAAATTGAAGCTTTTCAATGTGGTATTGAGGCGTAGATGGGTTAAATTCTCCGAAAACTTGTATTTTGCCTTTCGACGCAGCAATTGATTCAGGGTCAAAATTCGGAAACTGTTCATAACTGATTTCCAATGATTTGACACCCTCATTTACCATTTTGACACGACTAAAGTCCATATCTGCAAACCCACGAATACCTTCAATGTAAATTGTATCCTGCTGGGTTAAAAAACCAGAGTTACCAGAATCAATTATTTTCTTTATTCCCAGATCCAATGTTTCACTTAAACTAGACACGAATGGTATACCGTCGTCTAATTGTTGAATCCTGAATGAATAAACATCACCACCAAGAGCTCCCGCCTCTATGAAAGCACTTGCACTTATAGACTCTTTTGAAAACAGATGAGTAGCCGATAATATATAATCGTTTTGATTTCCACCAACGATAGCTAAACGAGGGTCTGAATCTATGATTTCATTTATGGGTTGATACCGCAACCCAGTTTCAACGCCAATTATTTGATTTTGTTCTGAATCCTTGATCAACAGTGGATCTAACAAAGCAAGAGTGTATGAGTTTTTACCCAAAAGAGGATCAACTTTCCATTCAAATTTTACACTTCCTGCCTCATCAAAATTTTTACCTCCATCATTGCTATATTCGACTTTAATTGTCCAATCAGCACCATCCTTGAAAAGCACATAACGCCAATCAGTCTGCGAAGAGAAATTAATGGGTTGATCAAAATTTAGTTGAATTATGTCCTTTCGCGCTTGATTGATTGCAAGCACCGAATTCGAAGCAGATATGTCATATTCATTGATTGTCAAAGAAGATGGCAAAGGAATATTTTCTTCACTTTGCATTCTCGCACTAAGTTTTAAGGCAAATGTTTGATTTCCATTATTTAATTCAGAGTTGATAACATTTGCAGCTCCAGAGCCCACATCAATTGTTGAGTCACCTACTCCTATTGTATAGGTATCACTCCCGCTCCCCGATCTGGCAGTGAAAAGTCCATCGCCCAGGGTAATGACATTATTACCATCGCCCGCATTGATAATGTTTTCTTCAAATTCTTGTTGAAGTAGAATGTTGCTGACTGTAGCTACACCAGAACGAAGTTGAACGTCATATGCAGTAAATGTAACAGTTAAATCTTCCTGCTCATACTCACTGTTTACACTAAACGAAATACTTTCATGCCCACTATCAGACCCTAGCATGGCGGGCAGAAGTTCTTTGTACGCGAGCACATCATTATTTGAGACAACCTTCACAATTAGTCTGTCGTGTTTTGAGGTTGTATTGGGGGGGGGATTTTCTGCAGAGTTTGAGGAAGTGGCAGCCCCGATCATTGCACTGTATGCACTGTAATCGAAACTGAGTCTATTTAGACCTACTCTGGTTTCACTTGCGACTAAAGAGTACTCCTGCAGGTTACCGGCAAAAGTACCAATATTTAATCTTGTATTATTTTGTCCCTCGAAATCTATTAAAGATGTCGAGTTCTCAATAAGGATGTCATCTGAACTTACTCCAGTGGTGATATCAAAATGCTCCCCAGATTTGGCCCGAATAGTATTTATTCCCCCTCCTGCGTGTATTAAAGCGCTACCATCACCAACAGATATATAATCATTACCATCCAATGCAAATACTGTGTCGTTTCCGGAAAATGTGATTATTGAATTGTCACCATCAAGAGCATTAATTATATGTTCATCATTATTTCCATCGAAGTGAATATCATCACTATATTTGGTTCCGACAATATTTTCGACACTGAAAATCTCACCGATTTGATTGGCTGTATAGAAATCTTCGCCAGTTCCTCCGCTAGCGCTATCCGCGGCAACACCATCAAGTGCCTCTATTCGGTAGTGCGACGACATAAATACACTGTCGTTATCGTCGTACTCAACGAGCGATATTCCCTTTGAAAGAGCAGAAAAATCTACCTCATCAGCATAAATGCCGCCTGTAACTTGAAATTGCCCTGATTGAATTTTAACCTTAAAATTATCGGTATTGGCGATATTGGCAATCGGATATGGCGCCGCATCTTCTGATCCGTCGAGAATTAAAAGGGGGTGAACAGATTCGGAAAAGCCAAGGTTAGGCGCATTTTCATTAATTAAAATTGCATTATGCGAATATTTTTGACCTTCGATGTAGTCGTTGCTACCAGATCCGTAATAATATCTAAACACGTACCCAGGATATTGACTAAAATCTGAAGTTGAATTTTTAGTCGTGAATTCATAAATGATATCAGAATGTTCGTAAATTGAAGTAGTGTCAATCAATATCTGATAATCTTCGTCAGCAGCGAGCGGGGCTGCAGGTTTAATTATGAGTTGTTTGGGATTTTCAGAGTCTATAGATACAGATGCTTGAATTTGATTAGCCGATCCCATCATAGCCAGTTTAATGTGGGATGTTGGTAAATTAATGTCTCGGTCAAACTCGAGAACTATATCTTGTGATAAATCTGGAGCATTGACTTGGTTAGGAGCCGAAATATGGATTGCTCGCAGTAATAATTCAGCAACTATCCTGGTATCATTTAAATACCAACCGTTTCTGATATCAGCATGTGAAGCATCAAGCAATAGAGACGGGTCCAGATCATCATTATAGAAGTACGGAGTGATTTCAAGAACGGAGTTTGTGTTTCTATTAATGCTGTATGCTATATTATCAGGCTTAACGCGCGGAGTGAAATTGTAGATGTCTTGAATGTCGACGGCTACATCAGTGACTGCATCTAAAATGGAATCTTCAGTAAAACTCACTGTATAGTTTATATCGTATTCAAAATCTTGGCTAGGATTGATAGTCAAGCGGTGATTAGTCGTATCAATTGAGACATCTTGACTAGAGCTAGTGAATCTAGCAATTTCAACTCCTCCCTTACTAAGGACGATATCTCCGGTCCCCAGTTTGACAGGCTGAGCAAATTCAAACTCAATGTTTTGTGTAGGGACAGTGAAAGCGGTATGGAGTAATTGCACAAGTGGTTGATTAGGCATGTCAAGCTCCTTTGGTAGATAGTGTGTTATAGATCAAGATCAACATTTGTCAATTGATTTCTAAATAAAAAAATAATTTTTTTAGTGACTCAATGAGAAATTGACATCACCACTGATTACTCCTATTAGATATAATTCATTATTTTCATTAAGACTTTGAGCATTTAAATAATTCGAAATGGTTATTTTATTTGTGTTTATATCCTGCTGATTTACCCAAACCCACTGCGGCTGAACCGTCTCCGACTTCCCCAAGTAATACTTCAATAACTTCAAAACATCACCCAAAGTCACCTGACCATCTGCATCAAAGTCAGCCGCAAGTCGACTCATTGACGATGCTGCGCCAGCCCCCCCCGACTTCCCCAAATAAATTTTCAAAGCACCCAGCACATCCGACAGGGTGATGGCCTGCTTCACATTGGCAGGCAACGGGGCATCCACGGTGTAGGCCACCTTGCCATCGTCGACGCCGTCATCGTCCACGATGGTGGTCGCCTCCAGCGCAGCGGTAGATGTAGTCGTCCCCTGAAACCCCGGAAACGTCACCGTGACATTTCCCAACAACTTGGCATTGGCAGGATCGATCAACTGGCTCGCGTAATACGCTTTGATGCTGGCATGGTAAGCACCCGACACGATCTGTTTTTCAGGTGAGTAAAGCAGTGTCGTGCCGCCCCCCTCATCGGTGGTAGTCACCTGTGCACGCACTATGGCGTCAGCCCAGGCTGCATCCGTGGGCACTTGCCATCGCACGCTGTTGGCCTGAGCCAAGTCCACCCACTCGCCCGTGGTTTGCTTGCGTTGCCACTGCGTGGCAAAGCTCATGGTGCCGTCAGGGTCTTGCAAATCGGACACCCCCAGGGACAAGCTTGTACCCAACAGGCCCGTGCCCGTAACGGTCAGGCTGGCACTGGCGGTGTCATCCATGGCGTTAACAAGAAGGGTGACTTCCACCGGGTCTGAGCGGGCTGCGCCATCGCTGACTCTGAAGGTGAAGTGGTCGGCACCCCAAAAATTGAGTTCAGGCGTGTAGGAAAAAGCGCCGGTCTCGGTGTTCAGGGTCAGACTGCCGTGACTGGGCTCGCTGACCTTGGCAAAGCTCAGTGCACTGCCCTCCACATCCGAGCCCGTCAACTGCCCCGTCTTCACCGTGTCCTCAAATCCGCTGAGCGTCATCCCGTTGGCCTGCGGTGCATCGTTCACCGCCGCCAGGCTCACACTCAGCGTCCCAACCCCAGAGTCCAGCGCGCCATCGTTGACCTTGAAGGTGAAGCTGTCGCTGCCGTTGTAGTTGGCTGCTGGCGTGTAGGTGTACGCCCCCGTGGCCGCGTTAAGCACCACGACGCCATGCAAGGGATCGCTCAGCTTGGCATAGGTCAGCGCACTGCCCTCCACATCGCTGCCCGGCAGCACCCCCGTCAACACGCCGTCCTCGTAGCCGTTCACGCTTAACGAGGAGGCCACTGGCGCATCGTTCACTGCGCTGATCTGTACCTCCACGCTCGCCACCTCGGAGTCCAGCGCCCCGTCGTTGACCTTGAAGCTGAAGCGGTCCACCCCTGTGGCATTCGCGGCGGGCGTGTAGGTGTAGGCGCCTGTGGCGGCGTTGATCACCACCGTGCCTCGGCTGGGGTCGCTCACTTTGACGAAGCTCAGCGTGCTGCCTTCGGTGTCTGCACCCGTCAGTTGCCCTTTGCTGGGGGTGTCTTCATCGGTGGTGATGCGAAGGGCATTGGCCACCGGTGCATCGTTCACCGCCACCACCGTCACCGTGACCTGGCTCACCGCGGAATCCAGGACGCCGTCATTGACCTTGTAGGTGAAGCTGTCGCTGCCGTTGAAATTGGCGGCAGGCGTATAGGTGTAGGCCCCCGTGGTGGCATTGACCGTGACGGTGCCATGTTGGGGGTCGGTCACTTTGGCAAAGGTTAACGTGCTGCCTTCAACATCGGTGCCTGACAGCAGGCCCGACTTGGCGGTGTCTTCGTTGGTGCTGGCACCGATGGCCACGGCTGTGGGCGCATCGTTGACCGCAGTGATGACCAACGACACGGTGGCCACAGCAGACTCGGTCAACCCGTCACTCACCTTGAAGGTGAAACTGTCTTCGCCAGCGTAATTGTTTGCCGGGGTGTATTGGTAAGCGCCCGTCTCGGTGTTGAAAGAAAGAGTGCCGTGACTGGGACTGCTCACTTTTGCAAAAGTGACACGGTCTGCGTCTGCATCGGTTGCACTCAAGCTGCCCGTTGTCACGCTGTCTTCGGTGGTCACCGCACTGGCTGCCAGGGCCACAGGGGGATGGTTGGTTTCGCTTTTGGATCGAACCTTGAGGCTCACCACCACCGCATCGGAATCCAGCACACCATCGTTGACCTTGTACGAGAAACTGTCCAGGCCGCTGAAGTGCGATGCGGGGGTGTAGGTGTAGGCGCCAGTTGCCTTGTTGAGTTCCAGCACACCATGGCTGGCCTGGCTCACCATGGCAAAGCTGAGCGCACTGCCTTCAACATCGGCGCCCAGCAAGCTGCCGGTTAGAGGGGTGTCCTCGTTGCAAGTCAGTGAAGTAGTCAGGGCCGTGGGCGCGTCGTTCACCGCCGTCAGCGTCAGCGTCACCTTGACGATGTCAGAGTCCAGCAGGCCATCGCTGACCTTGTAACTGAAGCTGTCCACGCCGTTGTAGTTCAACAAGGGGGTGTAGGTGTAGGTCCCTGCACTGGCGTTGAGTGTCACTGTGCCATGGGCTGGATCGCTGACCTTGAAATAGGTCAGCGACGACCCCTCTGCGTCGGTTCCCACCAGTTGCCCTGCCAGGCCAAGGTCTTCCCCTGCGGTGACAGTTTGGCTTTGGGCGACCGGCGCATCGTTCACCGCAGCCACAACAAGGGTCACGGTGGCGGCCAATGAACTCAGCGTGCCGTCCTGGGTGGCAAAGGTGAAACTGTCGGTGCCAAAAAAATCAGGCTCGGGCGTGTAGGTATAGACACCTGTGGTGGCATTGACCGTGACGCTGCCATGGCTGGGTTGGCTGAGGGCCGTGAAAGTCAGTGCATCGCCTTCCGCATCGGCTCCGGTCAGTGTGCCGCTGAAAGCCTTGTCTTCGCTGGTTCGGGCCTGCACTGCATCGGCGGTGGGCGCGTCGTTGACGGCCAGCACCGACATCTGAACAACCATCGGTTCCGACAGCAAAACCCCATCGCTTACCCTGAAACTGAAACTGTTTGCGCCGCTGTCGTTCAATGCCGGCAGGTAACTGAACTGGCCACTTGGCTGAATCACCAAGGTGCCGCGCGCGGGTGCGCTGACCAGGATGTAGGTCAACGAAGTACCTTCCACATCGAACCCGCCCAACTGACCCGTGGCCTCGGTGTCTTCGAGTGTGGCCAACGTGTATTCGTTGGCCTCGGGGGCATCGTTGACGGGGCCGACCTGAACGGTGACCGTGGCAGGCACCGAGTTCAGGCTGCCATCGTTGACCCGGTAAGTGAAGCTGTCGTCACCGGCATAGTTCAGGTCTGGGGTGTAGGTGAAAAACCCCGTCAGCGCATCAATCGACACGGTGCCATGGCGTGGGTCGGCGCCCTTGGCAAAGGTCAGGACGCTTTGTTCCACGTCGCTGCCGCGCAGGGTGCCGGTCTTGGGCGTGTCTTCCTGGGTCAGCGTCTGAAATGAGGAGGCCAGAGGTGCGTCATTGACCGGCACCACCGTGACACTCACCGTGCTGACATCGGCGTCGAGCGCGCCATCATTGACCTTGAAGCTGAAGCTGTCGCTGCCGTTGTAGTCGGCGTCTGGGGTGTAGAGGTAAGTGCCCTTGGCTTCATCGATCTTGACGGTGCCGTGGGCCGGATCGGAAACGATGGCAAACGTCAAGGTGTTGCCCTCAACATCGGCGCCCGACAAGGTGCCAGCCAAAGCAAGGTCCTCGGAGGTGCGGACTTCTGCCGCATTGGCAACCGGCGCATCGTTCACCGCGCTGACGGCAAAGACGACCCACACCACGTCGGAGTCGGCAATGCCATCGTTGACCTTGAAGGCGAATCGGTCGCTGCCGTTGTAGTTGGCAGAAGGCGTGTAGGAGAAAGCGCCGGTCTCGGTGTTCAGAGTCAGACTGCCGTGGCTGGGCTCGCTGACCTTGGCAAAGCTCAGTGCACTGCCCTCCACATCCGAGCCCGTCAACTGCCCCGTCTTCACCGTGTCCTCAAACCCGCTGAGCGTCACCCCGTTGGCCTGTGGTGCATCGTTCACCGCCGCCAGAGTCACACTCAACGTCCCCACCCCAGAGTCCAGCGTGCCATCGTTGACTTTGAAGGTGAAGCTGTCGCTGCCGTTGTAGTTGGCTGCTGGCGTGTACGTGTACGCCCCAGTGGCAGCGTTAAGCACCACCACGCCATTCAAGGGATCGCTCAGCTTGGCATACGTCAGCGCACTGCCCTCCACATCGCTGCCCGGCAGCACCCCCGTCAACACGCCGTCCTCGTAGCCGTTCACGCTCAACGAGGAGGCCACTGGCGCATCGTTCACTGCGCTGATCTGTACCTCCACGCTCACCACCTCGGAGTCCAGCGCCCCGTCGTTGACCTTGAAGCTGAACCGGTCCACACCGTTGGCATTTGCGGTGGGCGTGTAGGTGTAGGCGCCTGTGGCGGCGTTGATCACCACCGTGCCTCGGCTGGGGTCGCTCACCTTGAAGAAGCTCAGCGTGCTGCCCTCGGTGTCTGCGCCTGTCAGTTGCCCTTTGCTGGGCGTGTCTTCGTCGGTGGTGATGCGAAGGGCATTGGCCACCGGTGCATCGTTCACCGCCGCCACCGTCACCGTGACCTGGCTCACCGCGGAATCCAGGGCGCCGTCATTGACCTTGTAGGTGAAGCTGTCGCTGCCGTTGTAATTGGTGGCAGGCGTGTAGGTGTAAGCCCCTGTGGTGGCGTTGAGCGTGACGGTGCCGTGCTGGGGGTCAGTCACTTTGGCGAAGGTCAACGTGCTGCCTTCAACATCGGTGCCTGACAGCAGGCCCGACTTGGCGGTGTCTTCGTTGGTGCTGGCACTGATGGCCACGGCCGTTGGTGCATCGTTGACCGCAGTGAGGGTGATGAACACCGTCGCCGTCTCTGAATCAAGAGCCCCATCGTTGACCTTGAAGGTGAAACTGTCGGTGCCGTTGTAGTTGGCCACCGGGGTATAGACATAAGCGCCCGTGATGGCATTCAGAGTCACAGAGCCATGGCTGGGCGCTGCAACCTGGATCCAGGTGAGTGCACTGCCTTCGGGGTCGGTGCCCGATAAACGACCCGACAGGGCAATGTCTTCGGCCGTGCTGGTGCGCAGGTCTGTGACCACCGGCGCATCATTGACAGACCCCACGGTGATCAGCACAGTGGCCGCTTCCGAATCTGCAACGCCGTCGTTGACCTTGAAGGTGAAGCTGTCGGTGCCGTTGAAATTGGCCGCCGGGGTGTAGGTGTAGGCCCCCGTGGTGGCGTTCACAGTAACGCTGCCATGGCTGGGATCGGACACTTTGGCAAACGTGAGCGTGCTGCCTTCGATATCGGTGCCCACCAAGGTGCCTGTCTTGGCGGTGTCTTCATCGGTCGTGATGCTGGTGGCTGTGCCCAAGGGCGCATCGTTGACCGCACTGACAGTCAGCGTGATCGTGGCGGTGTCTGAATCCAGGGCACCATCGTTCACCTTGAAGGTGAAACTGTCGGTGCCGTCGTAGTTGGCAGCAGGCGTGTAGGTGTAGGCACCCGTGGAGGCGTTCACAGTGAGGCTGCCGTGGCTGGGGTCGGACACTTTGGCAAACGTCAGCGTGCTGCCTTCCACATCAGTGCCCGTCAGTGTGCCTGTCTTGGCAGTGTCTTCAGAGGTGGTGGCACTGGCAGCAGACGCTGTGGGGGCATCGTTGACCGCACTGATGACCAGCGACACGGTGGCGGCCTCGGAATTCAGAGTGCCATCGTTGACCTTGAAGGTGAAACTGTCGGTGCCGTTGTAATTCGAAGCCGGGATGTAGGTGTAGGCCCCCGTGGTGGCGTTCACGGTGACGCTGCCATGGCTGGGGTCAGACACTTTGGCAAATGTCAAGCTGCTGCCCTCGACATCGTTACCGGTCAGTGTGCCCGCTTGGGTGGTGTCTTCAATGGTTGTGGCGCTGGTAGGCGACGCTGTGGGCGCATCGTTGACCGCACTGATGACCAGCGTCACGGTGGCGGCCTCGGCGTCCAGGCTGCCATCATTGACCTTGAAGGTGAAGCTGTCGGTGCCGTTGTAATTTACCGCCGGGGTGTAGGTGTAGGCCCCGGTGGTGACGTTCACGGTCACGCTGCCGTGGCTGGGGTCGGACACTTTGGCAAACGTCAGGGTGTTGCCGTCAACGTCGGAGCCCGTCAGTGCGCCTGTCTTGGCGGTATCTTCAGAAGTGACAACACTGGCAGCCGACGCGGTGGGCGCATCGTTGACCGCATTGACGGTCAAGGCGATCGTGGCGAGGGCTGAATCCAACGCACCATCGTTGACCTTGAAGGTGAAACTGTCGGTGCCGTTGTAATTGGCGGCAGGCGTGTAGGTGTAGACCCCTGTGGTGGTGTTCACGGTGACGTTGCCATGGGCGGGGTCAGACACTTTGGCAAAGGTCAGACTGCTGCCCTCGACATCGGTGCCTGTCAGTGTGCCGGTCTTGGAGCTGTCTTCCTGGGTTGTGCTGCTGGTGCTGTTGGCCACCGGCGCATCGTTGACCGCCCGGACGGTGACCGACACCGTTGCGGGCTCTGAATCCAGCACGCCGTCGTTCACCTTGAAGCTGAAACTGTCGCTGCCGTTGTAATTGGCGGCAGGCGTGTAGGTGTAGGCACCTGTGGTTGCATTCAGGCTCAACGAGCCATGGCTGGGGTTGGACACCTTCAGAAAAGTCAGCGCGCTGCCCTCGACATCGCTCCCTGCCAGTGTGCCCGCTTGAATCACATCTTCATCGGTGGTCAGGCTCGATGCTTGCGCAGTGGGTGCGTCGTTGACGGCACTGACGCTGAGCGACACAGTCGCCACCGCCGAATCCACCAAGCCGTCATTGACCCTGAAAGTGAAGCTGTCAGAGCCGTTGTAGTTGACAGCCGGCGTGTAGGTGTAAGCGCCCGTTGTGGCATTCACGGTCACCGAGCCGTGCGCAGGGTCGGTCACTTTGACAAACGTCAACACGTTGGCATCGTCATCCGAGGCCGAAAGATTGCCCTGGGCAACCGAATCTTCCACCAGGGTGAAGCTGCTTGCGGCAGCCACCGGTGTGTCGTTGACATTGGCAACCTTCAGGCCGAGGCTTTGGAATTGGGTGAACCCGCTCAAGGCCAAACTGGTTTGGACGCTGACACGAATTTCTTTACCCACCCAAGATTGGTCTGAGGGGATGGACAGTACTGCAGTGTTGGCCGAGGGCAAATTGGTCCAGACACTGTCGGTCTTGACCTGCCACTGGTAGCTGGCTTTGACAGCCCCACTCAAAATGGAAACAGACGCCAGTTTGGCTTCGAGGGCAGCGCCTTCTTCGGGATTGCCCCAAACCTGCAGAGACAGTCCAGCTGAAAAATTAAAGGGTTGGATGAATATGGGAAGTTGGCTTTCAACGCCCCAGAGGGCATCAGACCCCAAAAGATTGCCAGCAAGATCTTGCGCAGTGCTTCGGGTCAATGCAAGTTGGTAGGTCTGCCCCACATCCATCGTGCCCAACGGCAAGGCCGCCAGGTTATTGGAATTGGCAACAAATTGCGTCAACAATGAAATGCGGTTTCCTACCGCAAAAAGACTGGGATCCCAGGCATACAGGGACAGGCCGGACACGTTGGGCTTGATCGCTTCACTGAACAGCAGTGTCAACCCTACCTGGTTGTTGGTGCTGCTCACATAGACATAAGTGAGCTTGGGCGGAGTGATGTCAGTCGTTGCCATTGGTTTGCATTGTGTCTGATGCAACAAGAATCAACGAAGGCATGAAGGCTTCAAATGAAGCGACTGATGCATTTTCATTACAAATCAGGCGAATTTCATCTCCCAAGCGATGCGCAGATGGGACAGGGCACTTTAATGTGTTTTTCTAGCTTAGGCAAAATCGTCGCCGTCTCTTACCCGACACCCCGCATTGCAATCCCTCCCAATCAAGCATATCCTGCCCCCAAGGAGAAGCCATGATCGACGAAGTCCCTCTCATTCAAACGCAGCCTTTCAATCGCCCTGCCCCGTCGCTGGTGGATGCGTTGCGCCAGACACCCACAGGCTTTTTGGCAGACGCCATGGGCGGCTCGGGGGCCTTGGATTACCGCATCAAGCCGGCCATTGCCCACCAATACGCCTTTTGCGGTGTGGCGCTGACTTGCCATGCTGGCCCTGCCGACAACCTTGCGTTGGTGCATGCCTTGCAACACATCCAGCCCGGCGATGTGCTGATGGTTGCAACCGACCAATTCACAGCCTGCGCAGTGACCGGCGATCTGGTGCTGGGCATGGCCAAAAATTGTGGCGCGGTGGGCTTTGTCACTGACGGCTGTGTGCGCGACCTGGTGGGCATTGAAAATGTGGGCCTGCCGGCCTGGTCTGTTGGCGTCACCCCCAACTCACCCCACCGAAGCGGCCCTGGCGCCATTGGCTTTCCGATTCAGTTGGCAGGACACCGCGTGTGCAGCGGCGATGTGGTGGTGGCCGATCGCGACGGTGTGGTGGTGATTCCGCAGGCATTGCTCGAGACCGTTGCGCAAAAGCTTCCCGCCATCCGTACCGCAGAAGCCGCAGCCGATGAGGCGGTGCGCCAAGGGGCCAAGCGGCCGGCCTTTTTAAAGTGAGCGCAATGCCGAGCCAGACACAGGGTTTGAAGCGCGCCTGGAGCGTCGATGCGTTGCGTGTCGCAGCGCGCCATCAATTGCCGCAACCCCTGTTCGATTTCATTGATGGCGGCGCTGAGGACGAAAAAACGCTGCGCCAAAATGAATCTGCGTTTGACGACTGGGATCTGCTGCCACGCCCCTTGAACGGCGCCGGCGCCCGCACCCTGTCGACCGAGCTTTTGGGGCATTCCTTGCGAAGCCCCATTCTGATTGGCCCGACGGGGCTCGCGGGTCTTTTTTGGCCGCAAGGCGAAATCGCGGCGGCCCGCGCAGCTGCAATGCACGGCACGGTGTATTGCCTGAGCCATGGTTCGGTGTGCACCCTGGAGGCCCTGGCCCAGGCACACCAGGGCCCGCGCTGGATGCAGGTGTTCATTTACAAGGACCGCAGCTTCACCCGTGAGCTGGCAGACCGTGCCAAGGCCAATGGCTACCAGGGCTTGATTCTGACCATCGACAACCAATTGATCGGGAAGCGCGAACGTGATCTGGTGAATGGCTTCACCATCCCGCCGCGCTTCGGACCCGGCCAATGGCTGGCGTTTGCCCAAAAGTTCTCCTGGTGGTGGGCCATGCGCCGCGAGTTGCCGCACATCACCTTTGGCAATTACGTCAAAGCTTCTTCGCCTGAATCGGTGGCAGGCTTGGCAGGGCGAATGGCTTCGTTGCTGGACCCGGCCATGAATTGGTCGGATGTGGACGCACTGCGCCAGCACTGGACGGGCCCGTTGATTTTGAAAGGCGTGCTCCACCCCGAAGATGCCCGCGAGGCCGTGCGGCGCGGGGTGGATGCCGTGATTGTCTCGAACCACGGTGGCCGTCAAGTGGATGGCGCCCTGGCCAGTGTGCGGGCGTTGCCTGGCGTGGTCGACGCCGTGGATGGCCGTATTCCCGTCTTGCTGGATGGGGGCATCCGGCGCGGAAGCGATGTCTTCAAGGCCCTGGCCCTGGGCGCACAGGCCGTCCTGGTGGGCCGACCTCACCTGTGGGGTTTGGCGGTGGCAGGGCAAGATGGCGTCAAGGCAGTCTTGGAGATTCTTCATTCAGAGCTGGACCGGACCATGGGCCTGATGGGGGCATCAAGCATCGACAGCATTCGCCGAGGGCACTTCCTGTCTTGAAAGCAGAGATGGCGCCAACTTCTTCGCAGAACATCACTGGCAAGGACCTGTTGATGATTCTGATCGTGACCCTGTCCTGGGGCATGAACTACCCGATCATGAAATACGTGGTGACCTACTTCCCACCGGTGAGCTTTCGTGCATTGACCTTCATGTTCGGCTGCGTGTCTCTTGGCATCTATGTTTGGCATGCGCGCGAAAGCCTTTACGTTCCACCCCACGAGCGTTGGCTGACCTTTAAACTCAGCTTGGGCAACATGGTGTTGTGGCACCTGGGCTTGGTGTTTGGATTGACCCTGCTGAAGTCGGGCCGAACCGCCATCATCGGCTACACCATGCCCGTCTGGGCCTTGCTGGCCAGCGTGATTTTTTTCAAGGCCTCGTTCAATTGGCGCACCTCACTGGGTGTGGCGCTGTCGCTGTCTGCCACCTATTTTTTGGCCAGGGAAGAGATGTCGCATTTTGCCGGTCAGCCGCTGGGCTTGGCGGTGACCCTGGGGGCGGCCATCGCATAGGGCACCGGCAATGCGATGATGAAACACGTCAAGCTGTCCATCTCCAGCATCAACCTCACTTTCTGGATGCTGCTCAGTGGCATGCTGATTTTCAGTCTGATCTCCCTGGTCTTTGAACGCAGCGACTGGCGGTGGCCCCATGTGCTGGAATGGTTGGCCGTGTTGTACGGTGGCGTGGTCACTTTTGCCATCAGCTATGTGGCCTGGTTTCGTGTGGCCCGCAAGCTGACCCCTGTGACCAGTGGGCTCTCCATCATGCTGGTGCCCGTGGTGGGACTGATGGGAGGGGCCTGGATGTTGGGTGAGCGCATTGCCCAGTCGGATGTTTATGCCTTGGGCTTGATCCTGTTGGCCATGGCTGTCGTTCTGATGCCAACACCCCAAAAAGCCGCCTGAAAACCCTGGGACCCCCTACAATTCAGACACTCACCAGAGACTGTCGGATGTCTGAACCCGAGCCCGCCATCATCCAAGGGGACCACCCGTTCAAGGTGGAAGCCGTCCTCTCCAAGACGGGAGGTGTGAATGCTTTGGCCAAACATGCCCCTGACCTGCAAAAAGCGCAAGACATTGGCCTTGACCATCGCGCGTCAATCCCCCAAGACATGCTGGATTCAGACCATCGGGTTCACTTGGACAGTCAGGCAAGCGGCGCCCCATCTTCGGAGGGCCCCCTGCGGCAAGAACAATACGATACGCAACACCGCGAACAATTTACCGACCCGTCGCGTCGCATCCAAACCAAGCTACGCATCAAAATTCAGCCACCTGACAGTGTGCAGACTGGGTTGGGCGAGTCGCCAAGCGACGCTGTCCATCAAAAGATGTCTGTTGCAAGCACTCGCCAGCATGCACCTTCAGCGTCTCACAGCTCATCGACTGAGGGGCCGGACCATCGACAGGATTTCCTGCGCCGCATTGAACAAATCAAGCACACCAATGAAAGTGTCGGCAAGGATCTTGAGGCTCTCGAAAAATTATCGCAAACGCACCCGAGCCTCAAGCCTGGCGATTGAAATAATCGACCATCCTCGCAATTTGCCCGCGCATCATCTCGCGGCCCCGGACCACGGTGCACCCACAGGCCTCGGCCAACTGCAGCAATGGCGTTTGCTCTGGCTTCACGATGGCATCGAAGACAACCATGCTGGCGGGCAAATTGGAGACCGCCAGGGGCAAACGTGCATCTGACAGCATGCCCACCGGGGAGGCATTCATCAAGACGTCCATGCCCTGCACGCTTGGCGCAGCAAGCACAACCTGTGTTGCCGGGCTGATGCGGCGGACCATCTTGGCCACTTGCTCACTGCGCTCGTCATTCAGGTCAAACAATCGCAGTAAAGCCGGATGCTCGGCGGCGACCGCCGCTGCAATGGCAGCGCCAGCGCCGCCCAGCCCGATCAATTGCACGCGTTTGTCACGGAGCGCCAAGCCTCTTTGGCGAAACGCCTCGACACAGCCCAACCCATCAAAAATTTCGCCGATCCAATGCCCCTGGGGATGGCGCGCCAGCGCATTGATCGCCCCCACTTGGCAGGCTTGCGGGCCCAAGGCCTGAGCGAAAGACAGGGCCTTTGCCTTGAACGGAATGGTGAACACCAATCCGTCCAGGTTGTGCAAGCGCAATAGTTGGGGCATCACTTCATCGAAATCGCAAGCTCGAACATGCAGAGGCACCAAGACAGCATTCATGCCACGCTGCTGCATTTCCCATGTGATCATTTCAGGCGAACGAACCTGCTCGATGGGATCGCCGACGATGCCCAAAAGACGCGTTTTGCCATTCAAAAAATCCACTTGGTCCATGTGTCGCTCTTTCCGTGATTCAATTCATTGTAGAAGCGCCATGTCACTGCTACGACACGCAAATCCATGGCAATACCGATAATTTCCAGCACCCTCAAGGAGACAACCATGACCCAACTCAAAGACAAAATTGCCATCATCACCGGCGCTGGCGGCGGCTTCGGCGAAGGCATCGCAGCGGCTTATGTCAAGGAAGGCGCCAAAGTCATCGTGGCCGACATCAACGGCACCGCAGCGCAAAGGGTCGCCAGCGCCTTGGGCGCTCATGCTTCCCCTTTCACCTGTGACGTCACCCAAAAGGCGCAAGTGCAAGCGCTGGTCCAACATTGCGTAGACACTTTCGGCGCCCCCGACATTGTGGTGAACAACGCGGGCACCACCCATAAAAATCGCCCCATGCTGGAAGTTGACGAGGCCACCTTTGACAAGGTTTTTGCCGTCAATGTGAAATCCATCTACCACATGACCCATGCCATCTTGCCCCTCATGCGGCAAAAAGGCGGTGGCGTGATTCTGAACATTGGCTCTGTCGCAGGCATTCGCCCGCGCCCCGGCCTGAGCTGGTACAACGCCTCCAAGGGCGCTGTGAATTTGTTGTCCAAATCGATGGCTGTGGAACTGGGGCCCGAAAAAATTCGCGTCAACGCCATCTGCCCTGTGATGGGCGTGACCGGCCTGTTCGAAGATTTCATGGGCCTGCCGGACACCCCGCAAAACCGCGCGAAGTTCATTGCCACCATTCCCATGGGACGCTTCGCAACGCCGACCGATGTGGCCGCCGCCTCGGTGTTTCTTGCCAGCGATGCCGCTGAGTTTTTCACCGGCATCGAATTTCCGGTGGACGGTGGCCGAACGATCTGATCAGGCGTCCCGGTCACGCAACACCCTGCGGAGCAGCTTGCCCGCAGGGTTTTTGGGAAGCGCGTCCAGAAACTCGATGTCTCTGGGGTATTTGTAAGGCGCAGTGGAAGTTTTCACGTGTTGCTGAATGGCTTGCACCAGGTCATCGCCTGGGCCGAAGCCGGGCTTGAGAACCACGAAGGCCTTGACGATTTCCCCTCGCTGCGCATCTTTCTTCCCAACCACGGCCACCTCCATCACGCTGGGGTGCTCCATGATGGCGTTCTCGACTTCCATGGGGCCAATGCGGTAACCCGCAGAGCTGATGATGTCGTCTGCCCGGCCGGTGTAGAAAAAATAACCGTCTTCGTCCTGGTAGCCCATGTCACCGGTCAGCCAGCGCTCCCCTCGAGGGGTGGTCATCAGGTTGGCACGTGTTTTCTCCGGGTCGTTCCAATAGCCCAGCATCCATTGCGGGCTGGGCAAGCGCAACGCAATTTGGCCAACCTCGCCCGGCGCCAACGCATCACCGGCATCGTTCAGCACTTCAAACTCGGAGCCTGGCAAAGGCCGCCCCATCGAACCTGGCTTCACTGGCATGCCGGGGTAGTTCAAAATGGTCATGAGGGTTTCGGTCTGGCCATAGCCATCTAACAAGTCGACGCCGGTCAACTCACGCCAACGCAACACCACTTCGGGGTTGACCGACTCCCCCGCTGACACCGCCAGCCGCAGCCGGGGCAGGTCTACGCCGCCCAGGTCCATGGTGATCAATTGGCGAAACTCCGTGGCCGCAGCACAAAAGACCGTGGGCTGCTCTTGCGACAACAAGGCCAGGCGACGCTGCGCATTGAACACGCCATCGTGCACCATCACCGCCGACCCCGCACCCCAGGGGCCAAACAAAGAGCCCGTGCCACATTTGGACCAACCGGTGTCTGCAGTGCACCAAATCAGATCGCCCTCGCCAATGGCCTGCCAGTAATCCGACGAAAAGCGCCAGGCCCACAACGCGCGCGACGCATGGCAAACGCCTTTGGGCAAACCGCTGGAGCCCGAGGTGTAAAACAAAATCGCCGGGGCCTCGCTGTCAGTGTCCACGCCACTGAAGTCGGTGCTTTCTCGCACAGACTCCTGCGTCAAATTTAGCCAACCCTGCGCTTCGCCAATGCAGGCTCGCACACGCAAGCCTGTGGCGTCGACGTACTTGACGGTGTGCTCCGGCGTGGTGATCACGCCTTTGGCATCGCAGTGCGCGATACGGTAGTGCACATCCTTGGCCGTCAACATGCCAATGCAGGGCACCGGCACCAAACCCAGTTTGGTGCAAGCCGTCATGGCAATCTGCCAGACAGAAATTCGAGGCAATTGCACCAGCACACGGTCACCGGTTTTGAGTCCTGCGCGCTGCAAGGCCAGCGCGTACTGGGAGGAACGCTTGGCAACGTCAGAGAACAGCAGTCGCTCGGTGGGCGCTTGGTCACTGGTGCACACCAAGGCCAAGCGGTCGTTGCGCTCAGCTTGCGCATCGACCACATCACGGCCGAAATTGAAGCGCGCAGGCACTTGCCAACGAAATGCGGCATGGGCCGCTGCGTAATCCCGCATGGGCTGAGGCGTCACAGCGCGCCTTTGTCAGCGGACAAAATTTTCCGTGCCATGGACCAACGGTGCACTTCGGAAGGGCCGTCGTAAATGCGAAAGGCACGCAGCTCTCGGAAAATTTGGCCAATGGGGGTGTCGGTGGTCAGGCCCATGCCGCCCAGCACCTGCACACATCGGTCGGCCACGCGGTACAAGGCTTCGGACACAATCACTTTGGCCCGGCTGGATTCCAGCGAGCCTTTGTCGCCCTGGTCGAGCACCGCCGCCGCATGGCGCGTGACCAGTCGGGCCACATGCAGGTCCATGAAGTTGTCGGCCAATTGAAAGCCAATGCCTTGGTGCTTGCCAATGGTCTTGCCGAAGGCCGTGCGCTCGTTGGCATAGCCCACAGCGATGTCATGCGCGCGTTGCGCCGCACCGAGCCAACGCATGCAATGGGTCAGCCGAGCGGGCGCGAGTCGCACCTGGGCATAGCGAAAGCCCTGCCCGACTTCCCCCAACACGTCGCTGGGGTGCAAGCGCAAGCCCTTAATTTCAATTTCCGCATGACCGCCTGTGAAGGAGGCGTCCATGGAATCAATCAGTCGCGTGATGCGAATGGCAGGATGGGGCAAGGGCACCAGAAACATGGTGGCGCCCACGGTTTGATCGCCTTGAACCACTTGGCTCATGAGGATCATGAAGCCAGCCTCCATGGCGCCAGTGATCAGCCATTTCCGACCGTTGACCACATAGGCCTCGCCATCCCAAACCGCCGTGGTGCTGAGTTGGCCCGGATCGGCCCCTGCGCCTGGGGTCGGCTCGGTCATGGCAAAACAGGAGCGATGCAATGCACCCGCGAGCGGTTGAAGGTATTGCGCTTTTTGCTGAGGGGTGGCGACCAGGCTCAGCAAATGCATATTGCCTTCGTCCGGCGCCGCGCAGTTCAAGGCAATGGGCCCCAGCACAGAGTAACCTGCTGCCTCAAAGACCAGGGCACGCTGCGATTGGTTCAAGCCAATCCCACCCCACTCTGGCTCGACATGCAAAGACAACAAGCCTGCCTCGCGCGCTAGCTGATTCAATTCTTTGCGAAGTGCCTCGGTTGGCCCATGTGATGTGCAACGCGAATCTTTTTCGTAAGGAATGACCTTGTTGGCAACGAAGTCTTTCACCCTTTCCACAAGCGCTTGATCCGACGCGCTGGATGAAAAATAAGTCATGGAGAGCCTTTCAATCGGGACACCGATGTTTCATTCTCAGACTTATAGATGAGGCACCCTACAAACACCTAACGCCAAGGTTACAGCTTGTCACGCCAACGACACTGGACATGAGTGTTTGCCTTAATGTCTGTCGCATCCGTGTCTTATACGATGTAGTTACCAATGACAAATCAAATGCTTCGCGTGATAGTGTGAAAGTCAGTTTTTTAACAGGAGACACAGACCATGATCAAGCCCCCCGTTCAAGCATCATCGAACCGCCGCAAACTTCTGAAGGGCGCTGGCGCCCTGGCAGGCATGGCCAGCCTGGGCATGCCTGCCCTCTCCTTTGCACAGAACAAGCCGATTCGCGTGGGCATGCCCACCATCCTGTCTGGCCGCGTGGCCATGCTGGGCATGGCATCCACTTATGCCGCCAAGATGGAAGTTGAAAAATTCAACGCTGCGGGTGGTCTGAACGGACGAAAAATTGAACTGGTGATCCGTGACTCCAAAGGCCAGCCGCAAGAAGCCTCTCGCGTTGCACGCGAATTGGTCACCGCCGACGGTTGCGAAATGATTTACGACGCCGAGGCCTCCTCAGGCTCTTTTGCCGTGCACGAAGTGGCGCGTGATTTAGGCGTACTGGTGATTCACACCTGCTCGGAAACATCGTCTTTGACGGCAGACCCCAAACTGCGCGTTGCCACCGCTTTCCGTTGCGCACGCCAAGGCATTCACGATGCCGTGGTGGGCGGTGCTTATGCCGCTCAGGTCGCCAAGGAAAAAGGCCTCAAGCGCTGGATGACCGTCTCCCCCGACTATGCGTATGGCCGCGACACCACCGCCGAATTCATCGAATACCTGAAGTATTTCAACAAAGACATTGAAGTGATCGGCGAAGTCTGGCCCAAATTGTTCCAGCCCGACTACAGCGAATCCATCACCCGCTTGGTGCAAGGCCGCCCCCAGGCGATTTACTCTTGTGTTTGGGGCGGCGATCTGACCTCGTTCATCGACCAGGCCAACATCTATGCGCTGTTCAAAGATCGCCAATTCTTCGCTGTGAACATGGCCGACTACGCGGTGCTGACCGCCGTGAAAAGCGTGCCTGAGAACCTTCACTCCGGCAACCGTTACCTCAAGAGCTTCCCGAACACGCCGGCCAACACCAATTGGTCGAATGAGTACTTTGCGAAAAACAAGGAGCTGCCATTGAACTGGTCTTGGCAAAATGCAGCCGGCATTCAGTTCTTGACAGCGGCCATGAAGAAAGCCAACAGCTCGGACAGCAAGAAAGTGGCCGAGGCCCTGCGTGGCCTGACCATCGACTCGCCGTTCGGCGCCAATGGCAAGCTGACCATGCGCGCGGAAGACAACACGGTGGTCGATTACGCTGTGGGCTGGGGCACGCTGGACAACAAGGAGCCCTTCATGTCCAAGCCCAACCCGGGCAATTGGAAGCAAATCGCCGAGCTCGAGCTCGAGTGGAAGAAGCGCAAGGGCTGGGCTTGACACCCCACTGCGCTGACTGAGTTCACCCCGGGTGCTTGCACCCGGGTCTCGGCCTTTTTGGCCTTGAACGGAGACATTCCTTGGATTCCAACGCTTTGATTGACTGCATGACCTCTATGTCATGCATCGTGACACAAACCAGCACCGGTCTGATTGTCGGCGCCTTGCTGTTTCTGGTGGCCGCCGGTTTGACCTTGATTTTTGGCGTGCTGCGCGTCATCAACTTTTCACATGGCGCCTTTTACATGCTGGGCGCCTACATCGCGCTGTCGGCCTACCGCATGACCGACAGCTACATTCTGGCCACCCTGGCTGCGGGCCTGGGCGTCGGCTTGTTTGGACTGGTGTTTGAACGCTTCTTCATGCGCCGCGTCTACAACGCCGATGTGCTCATGCAACTGCTGGTTTGCTATGCCTTCATTCTCATCTTGGACGATGCCGTCAAAATCATCTGGGGCGCTGAGTTTCAATCGATGGGCATGCCTGCGGCCTTTCAAGCGCCCCCTCTGTTCATTGGCGGCGGCATCGTACCCATTTTTTACATCTACCTGATTGCGGCGGCGGGTTTGATCGCCGTGGTGCTTTGGTACATCCTGTCCAAAACACGCGTCGGCAAAATTGTTCGGGCAGCCGCACACAACCCCACCATGACCTCGGCCCTAGGCCTCAACACCAGCTTGATCTATGCCAGCGTGTTTGCCTTTGGCGGCATGCTGGCCGGCATGGCGGGTGGCCTGGCCGCCCCGGTGCGCTCGATGTCCCCTGGCATGGGCTTCTCGATTTTGATTGAGTCCTTTATTGTCACCGTCATCGGCGGTATGGGATCGGTCAGTGGCGCGCTGGTGGGCGCCTTGCTCATCGGCTTGGTGCGCTCTTTTGGCTCGATTGGCTTTCCGCTCTTCGTGGAAGGCATCATGTTTTTGGCCATGGCCCTGATTTTGGTGCTCAAGCCCAGTGGCTTGCTGGGCAAGGAGACACGCTCATGAAAGCACCCTCTTTTGGCAAGGAGTTGGTCTGGGGCTTGATCGCCCTGGCCATCTTGCTGGTCATTCCTTTTCTCACTTCCTCGCGCATTGCGCTGGACTTCGTGATTCGCCTCGCTGCGTTTGGCATCTTTGCCACCTCCTTGAACATTTTGGTGGGCTATGGCGGCATGGTGTCGTTTGGACACGCCATGTTTTTCGGTGGCGGCGCTTATGCCTTTGCACTGACCCTGCAAAAAACAGGCTTGGGCATCCCCGCTGCCATGCTGGTCGCCATTGTGTTTTCTGCCCTGGTGGCCTTGGTGGTTGGCGCCATCTGCGTCCGATTGAAAGAAATTTACTTTTCCTTTTTGACGCTGGCATTCCAAATGCTGTTGCATAGCATCATCCTCACCTGGACCTCCCTCACTGGGGGTGACCAGGGCCTGACTGGCGGCATTCCGCGCCCGCCTTTCCTGGGGCTGAATTTGGCCAACACTACCCACCTCTACTGGTTTGCGTCGGTGGTGGGCGTGGCGTGTTTCCTGCTGATGCGCTACATCCTGCAATCACCCTATGGCTACACCCTGCGCATGGTGCGCGACAACGCTGACCGCGCCCAGTTCCTGGGCATCAATGTCTGGCGCGTCAAGTTGTATGCCTTCATTTTGGCGGGCAGCTTTGCCGGTATTGGCGGCGTGCTGATGTCTTTGTTTGTGTCGGGCGCCTTCCCCGATTTCAGCTACTGGACCATGTCCGGCGAAGCGGTCTTTATGATCATGATGGGTGGCGTGAATGTGTTCATCGGCCCGCTGGTGGGATCTGCCTTGCTGCTCATGTTCAACGATGTGATCACCCGAACCACCGAGTACCACGGTCTGGCCTTGGGCGTGGTGGTCTTGGTGTTTGCCTTGGGCTTCAAGCGTGGCATCACCGACTTCGTGGGCCAAGGCTGGCAGTGGCTTCAACGCTCGGGAAAGTCATCATGAAATCCACAGGAATCAGCGTCGTCACCGGTGGCGCCAGTGGCATTGGCGCAGGCTGCGTCAAGCACCTGGTCAAGCGAGGTGACAAGGTCGTGGTTGTCGACCTGCCAGGTGCTTGGCAGCCAGCCAAGATGGGCGTAGAAGTTGCAGGCGTTTACGAATGTGACGTCACCGATGACCAGGGCCTTCGCAATGTGGCGGCGGCCATCGAAAAAGACCATGGCCCTGTGACGTCCCTGGTCAACAGCGCAGGCATTTTGCAGCGCCGTTTGCCGCCCGACCAATTGACCATGGCGGAATGGGACCGCGTCATTGCAGTTGATCAGCGCGGCACCTACCTGGCCTGCGTGGTATTTGGTGACCCCATGGTCCGACGCGGGCATGGCGCCATCGTCAACATTGCCTCCATCACCTCGACGCGCTCGGTGCCCTTGCATGCTTATGCACCGGCCAAAGCGGCGGTGTTGTCCATCACACAATGTCTGGCTGGCGAATGGGGACGCTCGGGCGTACGGGTGAATGCCATTTCCCCCGGCTATGTCTTGACCGAGGCCATGCAAGCCGCGATCGCCCGAGGTGACCGCAACCCCGATGACATGACCTCGCAAGCCGCCATGGGCCGCTTGGTGGACGTGTCCGAAATTGCCGACGCGGCTGGCTTTTTGTTGTCGGATGCGGCCCGCGCCATCACCGGCATCAACTTGCCTGTCGATGCGGGCTGGCTGGCGGGCTCGTCCTGGATGACCTACGGCGGCGTGCCCGCTGCGCGTCCTCACGCCGCCTGATTTGGAAAAACAGACCATGCTTCGAATCGAAAACCTTTGCAAATCATTTGGCGGGGTGGTCGCCACCTCGGATGTGTCGATCAACTTTCCCAAAGAATCACTGAGTGCCGTCATTGGCCCCAACGGTGCGGGGAAAACCACCTTTTTCAACCTGATTTCTGGCGCCCTGCCCCCCGACTCTGGCAGCATTTACCTGGATGGCGAGAACATCGTCGGTTTGTCCGGCAACGCCATTGTGCGCAAAGGCATTGGCCGTGCATTCCAGGTCGCCAAGCTGTTCAAATCGCTCACGGTGGAAGAGTCTTTGCGGGGCGCCTTGTTGTCCCCCCTGGGCCAGTCAACCCAGATGACGGGGCGCTTTCCTTTGCCGCAAACACGTGACCGCGCCTATGAAGTGATGGACCAACTGGGTCTGACCCCCAAGGCCCATGTGGTCAGCGGCAATTTGTCGCATGGTGACCAAAAGCTTTTGGACATGGCCTTGGCCCTGGTACTGCAGCCCAAGGTGCTGCTGCTAGACGAGCCGGTGGCGGGCATGGGCCCGGAAGAGCGTGAGCAAATGATTGAAACCGTGCACGCGCTTTGGAAAAAAGGCGGCCTGACCGTGGTGCTGATCGAACACGACATGGACATTGTTTTCAGAATTTCACAGCACATCCATGTGCTGTCCTACGGCAAGCTGTTGGCGCAAGGCAATGCGGATGAAATTCGCAACAACCCTGCCGTGATTGAAGCCTACCTGGGCACACCGCGCGAGGTTCAGCATGCATGAAGAAGTGCTGCAGGCCCAAGGCCTGGATGTTTTCTATGGCACCAGTCAGGTGCTGTTCAACATGTCGCTCAGCGTGCGCAAAGGCGAAACGCTGGCCTTGCTGGGCCGCAATGGCGCCGGCAAAAGCACCACCATGAAAGCCATTGCTGGCGTCATACCCGCTCGCAAAGGTACGGTGACACTCCATGGCAAGCCCATTCAAGGCCAGCCCTCCCACCTGATTGCCCGTGCTGGCATCGGCTTCGTACCCGAAGACCGCCAGATTTTTCCGGACCTGAGCGTGGAAGACAACTTGCTGATCGCCATCAAGCGCGGCGTCAACGGCGCCGACGACTGGAGCCTGGAGCGGGTGTACGACATGCTGCCTTTGTTGGCCCCGTTGAAAAATCGGCTGGGCGGTCAACTCTCAGGTGGCGAACAGCAGATGCTCACGGTGGGCAGGTCCTTGATGGGCAACCCCAATGTGTTGTTGCTGGACGAACCCAGCGAGGGACTGGCGCCCATCATGGTGCAAAAAATCGGCGACCTGATCGAGGCTTTGCGCAAGGTGGGCACCACGATTGTGCTGGCCGAGCAAAACCTGCATTTCTGTCTGGGCCTGGCGGACCGAGCCGTGGTCATTGACAAAGGCGCCGATGTGTTCGTGGGCACCATCCGTGAGTTGAATGCCAACGACGACATCAAGCAACGCTACCTGTCTGTGTAAGCCATGCTGACGGCCCGCCCGCCTCACTCACTGGAAGGCACGCGGCTGTTGATCACGGGCGCTGCCGGCGGCATCGGTTCGGCTGCGGCGCGCTTGTGCGATGCGCTTGGGGCACGACTGATCCTCACCGATTTGCACATCACGCCTGAGCTGGATCGCCTGGCCTCGTCCCTGGTGGGCGTGGAAGCGGTGCAAGCTTGTGACGTGACCCAACGTACGCAAGTAGAAGCCCTGGTCCGCAGCCAAGGCGATGTTTCTGCGCTGATCGATACCGCAGGCATTTGCCCCTACGACGATGACTGGCTCAGCCCCGACTGGAACGAAAAAGCCTTCGAAAAGGTCATGCAAGTCAATGTCCTGGGCCCCATCAATTGGGCTCGGGCATTGCTGCCGGGCATGATTGAAAGGCAACATGGCCGCATGGCCTTTTGCGGCTCAGTGGCGGGCTGGATGGGCGGCGTTCGCGCAGGCCCGCACTATGCGGCCTCCAAGGGAGGCGTGCATGCCTTGGTGCGTTGGCTGGCGCAACGCGGCACGCCCCACAACGTCATGGTCAACGGCGTAGCGCCTGGCGTGATTGACACGGGCATGACCTCTGGCCACGGCTACCAGGCGCACACGCTACCGATGAAGCGACTGGGCCAAGCAGAAGAAATCGCCCACGTCTTGTCATTCCTGGTCTCGCCCGGCGCCTCGTTCATGGCGGGCTGTATTCTCGATGCCAATGGCGGCATCCTGATGCGCTAAGCCCGCTTCAACGCGACAGGCTAAAGCCCTTGTAGTTGTCTTGGGCCACCTGGTTGCAAATCTGGGTGTAGTGGCCAAAGCCACCGGCATAAGGCATGAACACTTGCGGTTTGCCAGGCACATTGGCCCCCAAGTACCAGGAGTGTTTCACTTTGCCCAGCAAAGTGGCATCGGCCGCGCGGTTCACCTCCGCACACCATTCGTCGCTGGCCTGTTCAGTGGCTTCGATGCGTTGCAGTCCTTGGTCGCGAAGTGTTCGAATGCAGTCGGTGATCCAGTTGACGTGTTGCTCGATGGCCGGCGGCAAGTTGCAAAGCACAGAGGGGCTGCCTGGGCCGGTGATGGTGAACATGTTCGGGAAACCTGGAACCTGCAAGCCCAGGTAGTTGCGCGGTCCTGCCTGCCAATAGTCCTTGAGTGTCAAGCCATCGCGGCCCTGGATGTCCATTTTGAGCAAAGAGCCCGTCATGGCGTCAAACCCCGTGGCGAAGATGATGATGTCCAACGGGTACTCGGCATCTTTTGTCTTGATGCCCTGCGCCGTGATGGACTCGATGGGCGTGGCGCGCAAATTGACCAGGCTCACGTTGTCGCGGTTGTAGGTTTCAAAGTAATTGGAGTCAACCGGCGGGCGCTTGCCGGCGAACGGGTGATCGATGTCGCTCAGCAAATCGGCCACAGCTGGGTTTTTGACAATTTGCCGGATTTTGTTGCGCACAAAATCGGCGACGATGTCGTTGGCCTCTTGGTCCAACAAGGTGTCTTTGAAGGCCGCGCGAAATTCCAGGCCGCCTTTGATCCATGCGGCTTCCATGATGGCTTCGCGTTCTGCAGGATGGGTCGCCGTGACCGAACGATCTGCCATTCGGAACGGGTGTCCGTTGGTGTTGGTGTTCATGATGTGCCGAATGCCTTCGGCATGCTCTTTGGCATAGCGCTTGAAGGTGTCGGTCAAAGGCGCATTGCGCGCCGGAATACTGTAGTTGGCCGTGCGCTGAAAAACCGTGAGATGCTTGGCTTGTGCGGCCACCACGGGAATGGTCTGGATGCCGGTCGAGCCTGTGCCCACCACACCAACACGTTTGCCGCTGAAGTCAACGCCCTCGTGCGGCCATTGGCCGGTGTGATACCACTTGCCTTTGAAATCCTGCAACCCTGGAATCTGCGGCACATTGGCAGAGGAAAGGCAGCCCACGGCGGTGATCAAAAATTGCGCAATGAAATGCTGGCCTTGTTCGGTGCGCACATGCCAGCGGTTGCTGCCGCTGTCGTAGCTGGCCGCGCTCATGCGCGTGTTCAGCAAGATGTCGGCGCGCAGCTCAAAGCGGTCGGCCACATGGTTCAGGTAGCGCAAAATTTCGGGCTGCTGTGGATAACGCTCAGACCACTCCCACTCGTTCACCATCTCCTTGGAAAAGTAAAACATGTAGGAATGGCTTTCCGAGTCGCAGCGTGCACCCGGGTAGCGATTCCAGTACCAGGTGCCCCCCACGCCTGCGCCGGCCTCCAGCACTTTGGCCTTCATGCCCAGCTTGTCGCGCAAGCTCAGCAATTGGTACATGCCGGAAAAACCTGCGCCGATGATGACGGCGTCGAGCTCAATGGCTTGGTTGGATGATGCGTTCACAGCAGTAGATTGGGTCATGTTGAAATAGTAAGGGGGTTGCCTGTCAGCGACTGTGAATTAGGTGACATCAGCGCCTTGAAAACGGTCGCGATGGAGACTGATCAATCAGGACGAATCTGAGCGTCCCGGATGATGCGTGACCATTTCGCGGTTTCCAGCTTCATGAACTGCGCAAACTCCTCTGGAGAGCTGCCAACGGGGTCTGTGCCCATGCCCAGCATCTTTTCGCGAATTTCGGGCATGGCCAAGACTTTGACAATTTCACTGTGCCAGCGAGTCAAGGCTTCTTTGGGCGTTCCTGCAGGCGCGGCAATGCCGTACCAGTTCACCACCTGAAAGCCAGGCACGGTTTCCTGCAAGGTTGGCACATCGGGCAGGAAGGGCAAGCGGGTTGCGCCGGTGACCGCCAAGGCCCGCAAGCGGCCTGTCTTCACATGCTGCATGCCTGCAGCGGCGGCCTCAAAAGTCATCTGGACCTGTCCTGCCATGACATCGCTGATGCTGGCTGCGCTGCCCTTGTAAGGCACATGAACCATCTTCGCGCCAATGGCACTGGCAAACAACTCGCCCGCCAAGTGCGGCAAGCCCCCCGAGCTGCTGGAAGAAAAATTCAAGGTACCGGGTTGACGCTTGGCATAAGCCACCAATTCCGCCACATTTTTGACTGGCAACGCCGGATTGACAAAGAGCACGAAAGACACAGACGCCAATTCGGTGAGGGGAATGAATTGCTTGTCGATACTGAACGGCAAATTGGGATAAAGGCTTGGGTTGACGCTGAAATTGCCCAAAGTCCCTAAAAACAGGGTGTGGCCATCAGCCGGTGCCTTGGCCACGAAATCCATGCCCAACACGCCATTGGCACCCGGCTTGTTCTCAATCAACACCGGCTGCCCGAGCAACTCCGTGAGCTTGGGTGCCATCAGCCTGGCGACGATGTCAATGCCACCGCCTGGCGGGAAGCCAATCACGATGCGCAGCGGCTTGCTGGGAAAGGTTTGCGCATGGCCAGCCATGCCAAAGCACAGGGCGCAACCCAAGCCCAAAACCTGCAAAAACCTGAAAAAGCTTTTCATGCTGTGTGTCTCCGTCTTGACCCTGTGAATCTTTGATCTGCTTATCATCTATCCTAATCAAGGAAACATCCTATGGATAGAGGAAGGAACACCATGTCTAAGGCCTTTCATGTCTACACCGGGACAGCTGGACATTCGGCTTGGTTCAGTGAGGATGCAGGTTTGACCTGGGTGCACCCCAACAGTCATTCCGGCATGTACCTGGAAGCCCGCGTCTGGACTTTTGCCAGCCATCCTTCTCAAGATGACACGCTTTATGCGGGCACAGACATGGGTGTTTTCCGCTGGAGCGAAGCCACGGCGCGCTGGACCGCGCTGCCCTCTCCCATGCAAGACGTGTGGTCGATTGCCATTCACCCTGACGACCCTGACACCTTGGTGGCCGGCACGCGCCCGGCGGCCCTCTACCGCTCGCGGGACGCGGGGGCCACTTGGCATGCGTTGAACGTGCCTGGCCTGCAAACTTTTTCTGAAATCAACATGGGGGCCACGCGTGTCACCCAAATTCTTTTTGACCCACTTAGCCCCAACGGCATTTGGGTGTCGGTTGAAATTGGCGGCATTTTTTTCAGCCCTGATGGCGGGGACCATTGGGAGGCGCGCGATCAAGGACTGATCAGTGCGGATGTGCACGGCCTTGCGATTTTGGATCGACCCGATGGGCACCGAGTGATGCTGGCCACCACCAACCGAGGACTTCACCGAAGCGATGACGGCGGTCACCAATGGCATTTCCAAAAACTGGACTCGCCGTGGCAATACACGCGTGCCGTGGTCCCGCGGCCAGACCGCACAGGCACGGTGTTTCTGACCAACGGCAATGGACCCCCCGGCGACCAAGGCCGCTTATGGGTCAGCCACGACCATGGCGACCACTGGCAAGCGGTGACCTTGCCTGGCAAGCTCAACAGCACGCTGTGGACCGTCGCCACGCAAGCACAAGATCCGCAAAGGGTGTGGGCCTGCACGAACCTGGGTCAGATTTTCTCCAGCGAAGATGGCGGAGAAAGCTGGCAAAGGCTGCCCCATGAATTTGGCGAAATTCGCGCCCTGCACTGGCGAAAGCTGCCTTCAGGCATTCGCCAACAAGAACATTCCATCACACGTCGCGTGGAGAACTGAATGGCATCACACTGTGTCGGCCTCATGGTCCCGATCAACAACACCACCATGGAAAACGAGTTGCCCGGCTGGCTCCCAGCGGGTGCGCGCTGTGAAACCCGCAAGATTCCCCGAGGCAAGGGCTTGTTGACGCGTGAGACCATCCCCGCCTACAAAGCGCAAGCGCTGGAAGTTGCCAAGCAATTCATTGGAGCGCCCATCGAAGTGCTGGCTTATGGGTGCACCGCAGCCAGTTTCCTGTCGGGTCCGCAAGAGGATGCCGCACTTTCAGAACAGCTTTCGCAGACCTTGGGCAAACCTGTGGTGACCACAGCGCGTGCCATGGTCCAGTCGCTTCAGGCGCTGAAGGCACACAAAATTGCCTTGGTCACACCCTACCTGGACGAGGTCAATGCGCAGTTGAAGCAGTACCTTGCGAAGTCGGACATTCATGTGAGCGCCTTTGACAGCTTGCGTGCGGCCGACGTGACCATGCTGGGCCAGATCACTTCAAAACAGGTTGCCGACATGGCTCGGCAGGTCATGCGCGATGAGTGTGAGGCCATGTTCATTGCCTGCTCTCAGTTGCCCACACAAGACATATTGACAACCCTCAGCCAAGAATTTGGCCGGCCGGTTTCATCCTCCATCCAAGCCACCGCCTGGCGTGCCTCTCAACTTCTTCACACTGAAAGCTGAACCCATGAACACTGGATTGAAAAAATGGCTTCGCAGCGCTTTGCTGCTGACTTCAATGGGCCTGGGTTTGGCGGTCAGCGCGCAAACGACATGGCCCAACAAACCGGTGCGCATTGTGGTGCCCTTTGCTGCTGGCTCGTTCACGGAAACTGCCGCTCGTGCCATCGGCGCGGAATTGTCCAACCAACTGGGCCAAGCCTTCATTGTGGAAACCAAAGGGGGGGCAGGCAGCACCTTGGGAACCGATGTGGTGGCCAAATCAGCGCCCGACGGCTACACCTTGCTGCTGACCGATAACTCCTTTGCCGTATCGACAGCCCTCTACCCCAAACTGCCCTACGACCCAGAGAAAGATTTGGTCAAGATCAGCACCGTTGCCGAAGCGCCTGCCGTCATGATGGTGAAGAGCGATGCGCCTTACAAATCCTTGAAGGAGCTGGTGGAGCACGCTCAGAAAAACCCCAAAAGCTTGACCTATGGCTCTGGCGGTCAGGGGTCCTCGGCGCATTTGGCGATTGAACTTTTTTTCAGCGGCGTGAATGCCGAATTGACCCATGTGCCCTACAAAGGCGTGGCGGCAGCCTTGCTTGACTTGATGGCTGGGCGCATTGATGTCGGCTTGTCCAGCGCAGGGTCTGCGGCCCAGCACATCAAGGGTGGAAAGCTTCGCGGACTGGCTGTGGTTGGCAAAGACCGCCACCCGCTGATTCCAGAGGTCCCAACCTTTGCGGAGGCTGGGTATGGTCAGTATGGCATGGTGTATTGGTTTGGCCTGATGGCACCTGCGAACATGCCACCGGCCATTTTGAGCAAGCTGCAGCAAGCTTTGGCAAAAGCCGTCGAGCAACCCAAAGTGATCGAGATTTTTGCCGCCACGGGTGCCCGCGCAGTCGCCACCAGCAGCGCCGACTTCACGCGCAAGGTAGATGAAGAGGCGCGTGTCTGGAAAAGCGTCGTGACCAAAGCCGGCATCAAAGTGGAGTGATCACGACATGAAGCCCAGCTACAAGAACTTGGCAAAGCAAGCCCTGCACGACCAACGCTTGGTGCTTTGCATGGGCCTGCGCCAGGCGCGCACCCCTGACATTGGCCCCATGGCCGCTTCCTGCGGCTTCGACGCCATTTATGTGGACATGGAGCACAGCGCCATCTCGCATGACACCACCTCCGCCATTTGCGTGGCCGCACTGGGCCATGGCATCACGCCGCTGGTGCGCGTGCCGGGCCATCTGGCCAGCGACATGAGCCGCGTGCTGGACGGGGGCGCCCAGGGCGTGATCATCCCCCATGTGAACACCGCCGATCAAGCACGCGCCATCATTGCAGCATGCAAATTTCCACCCGTGGGCCATCGCTCGGTGATGGGGGCCAATCCGGCTTTGGGCTACCAAGCCATTCCCTTGGCGGACAACAACACCCGGTTGAACGAGGATACTCTGGTCATTGTGATGCTGGAAACGCCTGAAGGCATTGCCAACGCCGAGGCCATTGCGGCCGTGCCAGGCATTGACATGCTGTTGATTGGCTCCAACGACCTCTGCACCGAACTTGGCATTCCAGGACAAGTGAAGCACCCCAAGATTCGCGAGGCCTATGAAATCACGGCAGCGGCGTGTCAAAAGCACGGGAAATTTCTGGGCGTGGGCGGCATTCGCGGTGATCTGGAACTGCAAACCCAACTCACTCAACTCGGCGCGCGCTTCATCATTGCAGGCAACGATGTCAACTACCTGATGAACGCCGCGCGCCAGGATGCGCAAGCTTTGCGCCATGCCAGCGCGGCATCCTGAAGCCCAACCAAGGAACACGCCGTGACCCACGCCCTTGACGCTGCGCCTGCCTTCACATCGCCTGACAACGCTTGCGACGCACACTTTCATGTGTTCGGAGCGCCAGAAGAATACCCTTATGCTGGACAACTCCGCTATCAACCGCCGCATGCACCCTTGGAAGACTATCTTTCCCTGGCCCAAGGCCTGGGCTTGACGCGGTTTGTGTTTGTGCAACCCTCGGCCTATGGGCGCGACAACCAGTGCATGCTCGATGCCATGCGCAACATGAACCGTGAGGTGTGCCGTGGCATCGTGGACCTGGAAGACGATGTCAGCGACACGGCGCTTGCCGACATGCATGCCCTGGGGGTGCGTGGCATCCGCATCAACGTCTCCCCCGTTCATGCCAAGCAAGACGGCTTGCGGGAACAAATGCTGCCGCGCATTTTGCGCTGGGATGCACGGTGTGCGGAGTTGGGATGGCATCTGGACTTCTTGTTGCCCGGCTGGCTGACCGATGACATGATTCCGACCTTCAAGAAGCTGAAGGTCGACCACAGCCTGGCGCACATGGGCATGTTTCTGGCCTCACAAGGCCCGCAACAAGCAGGCTTTCAGCGCTTGCTGGATTTGCTCAGGTTCGGTGATGGCAAGACCTGGATCAAATTCACGGGCACCTACCGCATGGCCACGGCCCCCGATTTTGCAGATGCGAAACCGATGACCCAAACCGTTTTGTCAACCCGGGCCGACCGGGTGATTTGGGGCAGTGACTACCCTCACCTTTCGTTTGCAGACAAGGTCGGATCGGTGGCTTTGTTCAATTTGTTGAAAGACTGGGCACCGGATGCCGCGACACGGCAAAAAATTCTGACCGACAACCCTGCCAAATTGTTTGGCTTTTAAGCCCAAGAACGCTCATGCAAATTCACGATGCCTGGGTTATAGCGCGCTGAAATGTGGACGGCAAAACATCCGGCACTGTGGCGGCGCGGCGTGACAGCCAGTACTGGTAAGGCGGCGGCACCAAGTTGAATTGCGGATCGACGCCCAATTTTTGGGCCGCATCCACCGTCCAGTTGGGGTTGTAGAGCATCTCGCGGGCCAGGGCAATCAAATCCGCCTGGCCCTTTTGCAAAATCTCTTCGGCCTGCTCGGCGTGCACGATCAAGCCTACCGCCATGGTCTGGATGTCGGCTTCACGGCGAATTTGATCGGCGTAAGGCACTTGGTAACTGTAAGCCGGTCGGGCTGCCCCCGCAGGCGGTTTGCCCAAAATACCGCCAGAACTGCAATCGATCACGTCCACGCCCATGGGCTTGACGCGCTTGGCCAAGGCCACACTTTGCGCGGGGCCCCAACCGGCGTCATCTTCGGCCGACAAACGCAAAAACAAAGGCTTGTCATCGGGCCAATGCGCGCGAACACTCTCTACCACCTCACAGACAAAGCGCATGCGATTGGCTTCCGAGCCGCCATAGGCATCGGTGCGTTGGTTGGCCAAGGGGGACAAAAACTCATGCATCAAGAAGCCATGGGCACCATGGATTTCCACCACGTCAAAGCCTGCTTCATGGGCGCGCCGTGCCGCTTGCCCCCAGGCATGGGCGACATCCTGTATTTCGGAGGCCGTCAAGGCATGTGGCATGGGCGCATGATCGTCTGCAGGCAAAGCGCTGGGTGCGACCACTTGCCACTGTTCCCAATCATCAACCCCCTCGGCTTCTGCCATCGCCCGGGTCAGCGGTTTCATGCCCTCCCATGGGCGTTGGGTTCGAGCCTTGCGGCCAGAGTGACCCAGTTGTATGCCTGTGGCGGCACCGCAGCTTTTCATGAACTCGCTGATGCGGCTCAGTTGCGGCACAAAGGCATCGTCCCATAAGCCCAAATCGCCGATCGTGCCACATCCACGGCGCTCCACTTTGGTGGACTCCATGATCACCAAGCCTGCGCCACCAGCCGCAAAGCGCCCAGCGTTCATCAAATGCCAATCGGTGGCAAAGCCTTTGACGCCAGCATATTGGTGCATAGGGGCCACCACCACACGGTTTCGCAGGGTCAAACCGCGCAGCGTCCAGGGCGAGAAAAGCAAGGGCGAATTCATGACAGGCTTCCTTTGGAGAAATCACTTCCAATGAGACATGTACAGCAAGGGCTGAACAGAGCGCATCGGAGAGGGGTTGCCGCGTTCCCGAAGGGCCGCGTAACAACAGGAGGTTTAGAGTTGTTTGAAGCCGATGTCTTTGGTCAGCTTGCCCCAGCGCTCAAAGTCGCTTTGAATCACGTCTTTGAAATAGTCGGGGGACTCCATGTGAATGTCCAGGCCCAACTTTTTCATTCGCTCTCTGACATCTGGCAGGGTCAGGGCCAAATTGACTTCCTTGTTCAGCAATTGAATGATTTCTTTGGGTGTGCCTGCAGGGGCAATCATGCCGAACCACCCCCCCGAAGTGAAGCCTGGGACGCTTTCGGACAAGGTTGGCACTTTGGGGTACTCCGGCAAACGAGAGGCGCGCGCAATACCCAACATTTTCAGCTTGCCTGAAGCCGCCAAAGGCTCGACGGAAATAAAAGAGGCCAATGTCGCATCGATTTGATTGCCCAACATTTCCGTGAACACGGCAGACATGCTCTTGTAAGGCACGTGCAGGTAACTGAAGCCGGCCTGCATGCGGAATTGCTCTGTCGCAAAATGCAGAAACGCGCCCTCTCCGTTGGTGCCAAAGGTCACTTTGCCAGGATTGGCTTTGCCGTATTTGATCAATTCATCAACGGTATTGAAAGGCGCATTGGGGCTGACCATGAGGGCCAGGAAATTGGACGCCATCAAAGCTATGGGGTCAAAGTCTTTCTTGCTGTCATAAGCCACTTTTTGATAGGCCAGCGGCACAATCACCATGTTGCCACCCTGCCCGCAGCCGATGGTGTAACCATCGGGGGGCGCTTGCTTGATCAAGGACAAGCCCAGTTGACCGGCTGAGCCCGCCCGGTTGTCCACCACCAGGGGTTGGCCCAAACGCGCAGACAAGTGCGGTCCGATCAAGCGAACCAAGATGTCACAGCTGTCGCCTGCACCCGCTGGCACGATGACGCGAATGGGCTTGTTTGGGTAATTCTGCGCGCTGGCGTTACCCAGCGCAGACAAACCCACCACCACGGCCAGCAGGGTGCGACCCCAAGCTTTGAAATGACGCATCTTGATTTCCTTTCAATGGTTTTATTGAACGCCACCGGGGATCGAGGCGGCAATGGCGCGCAACTTGTCCGTCTCGGTTTTGATTTCCTTGACCAAATCCTCGGGGGAACTGGCGACCAGCACCAAGCCCATGGCACTCAACTTGGCTTGCACTTGGGGGTCGGCCACTGCCACTTTGATGGCGGAATTCAGCTTCATTTGCACGTCTTTGGCCATGCCCTTGGGGCCAAACAAACCGACCCAATACGTCAGGTCATAGCCCGGCAGCCCGCCCTCACCCAGAGTTGGCATTTGGGGATAACGAGGATCGCGCTTGGCGCTGGTCGTCCCCAACAAGCGCACCTTGCCGCTGTCCACAAAGGGCTTGGCACCGCCGTCAAAAATCACCTGGCAAATGCCCGAAATCACATCCTGCATGCCAGGACCCGAGCCTTTGTAAGGCACATGCGTCATGTCCACTTTGGCCATGGATTTGAACAATTCGCCTGCGAAGTGCAGGCCACTGCCCATGCCCGAGGTGGCGTAGTTCAATTTGCCCGGATTGTCTTTGGCGTATTTGATGAACTCCGGCAAGGTTTTGACAGGCAAGCTGGGGTTCACCACCATCAACAAACCATACGAGCCCACCAGCGAGATGGGCGTGAAATCTGTGACAGGGTCATACGACAGGTTTTTTTCTGTGACGGCCATGAAGGTGTGGGTGCCATTCGTGGTCATCAACAAGTCGTAGCCCTCGGGCGGCATTTTGGTGACGGCTTCAGCGCCAATGCGGCCACCACCGCCTGCGCGACTGTCAATCACGATGGGCTGCCCCAATGTCTTGCTCATGCTCTCTGCCAAAACGCGGCTGACCTGGTCCGTGAATCCGCCTGCGGCATAGGGCACGATCATTTTGATCGGCCTTGACGGGTAGCTTTGTGCAAAGGCCGCGCTTTGCCACAAACAAAAGACCAGGCCGAACAGGGTCGCGGAACCGAAACACTTCAAACTCAATCGCATAGGCACCTCGTTGATTGCAAGCTGAATTTGATCTCTCTTGCCAACAATCAAGGATCGGGTTTTCCCGAACAGCGAGTCTCCATTGTTGATCCCCTGACAACTTAGTGACATGATCGGCCGGCCTGTGGATTTAAAACTCAACCTCCATCTCACAGGCTTGGACCACCATCTCGGGAACATCACATGCGCTTAGGCTATTTCACCATGCCGCTTCATCCTTTGGAGCGCGACAACACAGAGACACTGCACGAAGACCGTGAGACCATCATTTATGCGGACCAACTCGGGTTTTACGACGCCTTTGTTGGTGAACACCTGACCGACAAGGCCGAGAACGTCACCAACAGCCTGGTGTTCTTGGCCACGCTGATCCACAGCACCCAAAACATTCTCTTGGGCACAGGCACCTCCAACCTGTCGCACTCACACCCCACCTTGATTGCATCGCAATCGGCCATGTTTGATCACCTGGCCAAAGGTCGATTCATTCTGGGCATCAGCCCTGGCGCCTTGGCCTCGGACGCAGAAGCGCTTGGCATCCTGGACCAAGACCGCAACAAAATTTTCGCCGAAGCCATCGATGTGATTTTGGCCATTTGGGAGCGGAAACCACCCTACAACATTGACTTCGAAAACAACCGCTTCAAGGTCAGCACGGCACGCACCCAGATCCCGGAAATCGGTCGCGGCGTTCTGATGAAGCCTTACCAGGATCGCCTGCCTGAAATCGTGGGCACGGTGGTGGCGCCCTTTTCCAAAGGCGTGATCGCCATGGGACAGCGCAACTTTCACCCCATGTCGGCCAATTTCTTGTTGTCACACTGGCTTCCCAGCCATTGGCACCACTATGCCCAAGGCAAGGAGAACGTTGGCCAAAAAGCCGACCCGTCCGATTGGCGCATTGCGCGCACCATCTTTGTGGCCGATGACGCCGCCACCGCCCAGCGCTATGGGCGCGACGATGCCAACAGCCCCTACCGCTATTACTACCGACAAATGCTGACCAAAATGATGATCAGCAAGCGCCATGTCATCTTCAAGAAACACGAAAACGAGGACGACAGCCACGTGACGCTCGATCGTTTGCTGGATGACCTGGTGATTGCAGGCACTGTCGACCAAGTGGTCGATCAAATCCTGGCCTTGCGTGAGGAAGTCGGTGACTTTGGCGAAATCACTTATGCCGGCATGGACTTGGTCGACCCCCGTCTGGGCCGACGCTCCATGGAATTGATGGCCCACGAAGTGATGCCGCGTGTCAACCAGGCCCTGGGCCTGGGATCGGTCATCAACAGCACGAAAGCCGTCGCATGAAACGCATTCAACCTGTTGCCCCTGGAACCCGCCCAGAATTGCGCACCACCGAAGACAAGGTGATCGCCTCGCGCGGCAAGATCACCCTGCTCTACCAAGTGCTGCTGAACAGCCCGGCCATTTGCGAGGGCTGGGAACAATTGATGACGGCCGTGCGTTACAAAACTTCGCTGTCCGATCGCCTGCGCGAACTGATCATTTTGCGTATCGCCGTTTTGAATAACGCGCCCTATGAATTCAATGCCCATGCACCCATTGCCGAAAAGGCAGGCGTGTCCCCTGGGGAGATTGACGCCGTGCGTCAAACACCTCCGGGCGCGGCCCTGTCCGAGCATGAGCGGCGCGTGCTCGCGCTGACCGATGCCATGACGCGCGACATTCACGTGTCCGATGACTTGTTTGACAGCGTCACCCAGGACATGAGCGACACGGAAAAAGTGGAAATTGCCGCCACCGTTGCCTCATACAACATGGTGTCGCGTTTTCTGGTGGGATTGCACGTTGAATAATTTCAAACTGAACACAAGGGATGACACATGAAAATTGACTTGACCGGACGACGCGCCCTCATCACCGGAGGCAGCCGCGGCATCGGCCTGGCCATTGCCCAAGCCTATGCCGAAGCCGGCGCCGATGTGGCCATTTGTGCCCGTGCCGAAGGCCCTTTAAAACAAGCGCATGCACAACTGGCCAAAACCGGGCGCCGCATCAGCGCCAAGGTGTGTGATGTGTCGGATGCTCAAGCCATCAAGTCATGGGTGGAGGAAGCGGCGGCCGAGCTGGGTGGCGTTGACATTCTGGTGAACAACGCCTCGGGCTTTGGCCGCACCGATGACGAAGAAGGCTGGGCCTTGAGCATTCAGGTGGACCTGATGTCCACCGTACGCGCCTGCCATGCCGCCATGCCCTTTTTGGAAAAACAAGGCGGCAGCATCCTTCACATTTCCTCCATTTCTGGCATGAAAGCCAGCGTGCGCACGCCGCCCTACGGCGCCATCAAGGCGGCGCTCATCGAGTACACGCAAACCCAGGCCTTGACCCATGCGGCCAAGAAAATTCGGGTCAACTGCATTGCACCCGGCTCCATCTTTTTTGAAGGCGGCACCTGGGATGTGGTTCAGAAAAACAACCCGACGCTTTACAAAGGCATCCTGGCGAGCATTCCTTCCGGGCGCTTCGGCACCCCCGAAGAAGTGGCCAATGTGGCTACCTTTCTGGCCAGCGACATGGCTTCCTGGGTCACGGGCCAGACCTTGGCCGTTGACGGCGGTCAGGTGCTTTGATGAACTTTACGCAAGCCATTGAATTCGCCCAGGCCCACGAAGTTCCCTGGACCCGTGACCCGCACGCAGAACCTGCGCGCTTTGGCGTCCACCACGAAGACCCTGCGCCCTGGAATCGACTCTCGGGTCCGGTGCACGAACGGGGGGGTGTCTCGGGCGTCATTTGGCAATACGGAAAGGAAATCCAGCAATGGGGCACGCCCGACCGCGCCGATCAAACCTTCAGCGTGGCCAAAACCTATTTGGCCTTGCTGGCTGGCGCAGCCCACGACCGAGGCCTGTTGCCCGACCTGAACGAACCGGTGGTTCAACGGGTGCCAGGCATTGGGTTTGACAGCCCGCACAACGCTCAAATCACCTGGTGGCATTTGCTGACGCAGGTCAGCGAGTGGGAAGGCAGCTGTTTTGGCATGCCGGACACGGTGGACCGCTACCGCCATGTGTCCCACGATCCCAAAAAAGTGGAAGGCGTCAAGGGTTCCGCCCGCCCCCTGCAAACCCCCGGCACTTATTGGGAATACAACGACGTTCGCATCAACCAGTTGTCCCTGGCCTTGTTGCATCTGTGGGGCCAACCGCTGCCCGAGGTGTTCACGGAACTCTTCCTGGAGCCTTTGGGCGCAGGCGAAGGCTTTCGCTGGGAAGGCTACGAACAATCCTGGGTGGACTTGCCCGCTCGCCAGGGTCAGGTCGCACGACGTGTGCAATCTGTGCCCGGTGGTACGCACTGGGGTGGTGGCGTCTCCATCAGTGCGCGCGATCAGGCGCGCATTGCGCAGATGCTGCTCGATGGTGGCGTCACGCAGCACAACGGCCAAGAGCGTCGCTTGCTGTCGGCTGATTGGGTCAAGCGCATGCAGGCTCCCGGCCCGTTGGCCTCTTTCTATGGCTTGCTCACCTGGCTCAACCCGCAGGGCCAAACCTTTCCAGGCGCCAGCCCCGAAAGCTGGTTCATGGTAGGTGCAGGCGGCAATTACGTCTGGATCGAGCCCGCGCACCACGCGGTGGTGGTGGTGCGCTGGATTGACTCAGCCCACTTCACGGGCTTTGTCAGCCGCGTTGCCGAAGCCCTCAAAGGCTGAGGGCCTCATTCAGGCTTGACGCCGGCCTGCTGTGCAACTTTTTGCCAGCGGGCCAACTCTTCCTTGATGTAAGCAGAAAATTGCTCCGGCGTGGTGGGCGCTGCGACCGCGCTGTACTGCGCGAATTTGTCTTTCACTTCAGCGGAGGCCAAGACCGCAATCAACGCGCGGTGCAAGCGCTGAATCACGGGCTTGGGCGTGCCAGCCGGCACCACGATGCCTTGCCAGGAACTCACATCAAAGCCAGGAAAGCCTTGCTCGGCCACAGTGGGCAATTGCGGCGCAGCCGAGGCACGCTTCTCCGTGGTCACGCCCAGTGCACGGACTTTCCCTGCTGAGACTTGCGGATAAATGCTGGAGAAGGGATCGAACAGCACCTGGATCTGCCCGCCCACCAAATCGGTGATGGCCGGCGCACTGCCTTTGTAGGCGATGTGGTTCATGCGAATTCCCGCCAAGCTGTTGAACTGCTCCACGGCCAAATGAATCGAGCTGCCGGCCGTACCGTAGTTCAACTGACCGGGCTGGCTTTTGGCCAATTGCACCAACTCGCTCAAAGTTTTGGCCGGCACCGAAGGATGCACGGTGATCAGCAAAGGTTGAACCGCGACCAAGCTGATGGGGTCGAAACTGGTGACCGGGTCGTAGCCCAGCTTGGCGAAGGTGATGGGGTTGATGCCCAAGGTGCTGATGTTGCCCATGATCAGGGTGTAGCCATCGGCGGGCGCACGCGCGCCCAATTCAGCCCCGATTGCGCCACTGGCACCGGCCCGATTCTCGACCACCACCTGTTGACCCAATTCGGCGCTCAGCTTGACGGCCACCGTGCGTGCCACGATGTCGGTGACGCCGCCAGGTGGGAAGGGCACGATCATGCGCAAAGCCTTGTTGGGATAGTCAGCCTGAGCCCAAGCCAACGAGGCGATCAGGGTAGACAAGGCCAAGAGCCGTTGGAGCCATAATTTCATGGGAGAACCTCCTGATAAACAGATTCTTTGGGGGGGCAATGCAAGGTCAGCACAGTGGCACCCTGCGCTCCCGCTGCGCATTTGGGCAAGGGCTCGTCGCTCGACACAAAAAACATTTCCCAAACGCCCAAGGCTTGCTGCGCCAACTGAACTTGACCCTGCAAGACAAACACGAACACACCCTGGCTCGCAGGATGGCGTTGGAAGCTCAAGCTGGTGTCGGGTTTCAGTTTCAAGTAGCCCATCCCCAAGCCATCGGCATCGAAGGGATGCAAGGCAAACGCTTCCCCATCCACAGCCCCTTCAGGCGGACGGGACACATCGATGGGCCCCACAGTGAGGTGTCGTTTGGGACCCCGCACCATTTTTTCACGGGCAGCCGTGATCGGAATGAAGCCCGATTCGCACACCGGGCGAATGGTGAAGTATTTGATGCCTTGCGGTCCGGCAACCAGGGGACCATAACCGGTATAGGCGCCAGCGTAATGCACCAGCACCGATTGCAAGTCATGGGAGCCGATCTGCCCGCCCCCATCCACAAACACCTGAAACTGGTTTTGCCGATGGAAGTGCGACTCCAGGGTGCAGTTCGGGGGTTGTTCAATCAATGACGCCGTGGGCGACAGCGTGGGGTCTTCACCGGTAGCCATCCATTCCGACTTGTAAAAGTGCTCGGTCATCATGGGCAACTGCCGGCGCATGGTTGCGCCGTGGGCTCGGGTTCCTATGGCAATCATCAAAGGCTCCTGATCAACAGTGCACACAGTGTGGCCACTGACGCGGCAACGGGCAAGATGGCCTTGTCTTGCGGGAGACTGTGCGGCTCGCCCCGATCACGCAGACTTGGCATTTTGTTGATGACCCCCAGCGAGGCCCCCATGTCTGACACCTTCCACCCCCTGGACATCCGCATGCTGGCCATGTTGCGCAGCGGCAAACGACTGCACGGGCTTTTCAATGGCATTCCCTCCCCCGCCCTGGTGGAGATGAGCGCTTTTGCCGGCTTTGACTTCCTGGTCATTGACAACGAACACGGCAGCGCCGACTTGGAAAGCACCGAGAACATGCTGCGCGCGGCCCGCGCCAGTGGCATCGCCACGGTGGTTCGCTGCCTGATGCACGACATCCCGCGCGTGCTCGACATTGGCGCCGGGGCCCTGCAAATTCCCATGATCAACAACGCAGATGAGGCCCGAGATCTGGTCAGCCGCATCAAGTACCCTTTGCCAGGCGGCTTGGGTGGCACACGCGGCTCGGCCTTTTCAGGGCGCGCCGCCGGCTACGGCGCTTTTGGCGGCCCCGCGCATACCCAGCGCAGCAACGAGGGCATCGCCCTGATTGCCATGATCGAGACACCCGAGGGGGTGGCCAATGCCGAAGAGATCGCGGCGGTGCCAGGCGTGGACGCGGTGTTTGTCGGCCCCAACGATTTGGCACACACCATGGGCTTTGAAAACCGCTGGCACGAAGCACCGGTGCAAGCGGCGATTGAAAAAACCTTGAAAGCCGTGGCCCAGGCGGGCAAATGCCCCGGCATTTTGGCGCTGAACGCCGAGGACGAGGCACGCTACGCGGCCTGGGGCGCACGCTATTTTGCCAACGTGAGCACCGCCCTCATCCTGAAAGCCTTTCGCGAGGCAGCGGGCGGCTAGCGCCTAGTCGCCCTTCAGCGCGGCTTGTCACCGGCCAAGGTGATGCGGTGCATGATGCGCCGAAAGCCATGGTAATCGTTGACGGGGTTGTGCTGAGCGCAGCGGTTGTCCCAAAAAGCCAGTGAGTGCGGCTGCCATTGAAAACGGCAAGTGAACTCGGGCTTGATTTGGTGCTGAAACAAGAAATTCAGCAAAGGCGCGCTTTCCTCGTCGGTCAGACCCTCAATGCCGACCGTGTGCGCCACGTTCACAAACAAGGCCTTGCGCCCCGTCTCGGGATGGGTGCGGGCGATGGGGTGTGCGGCCTGCAGTTGGGACGGGGCTGCATCTTTGGCATCGGTCTTGAGTCGGTCCTCACGCGTACGGGTCACATCGGCCTTGGCCGAACTGCTCAAGCCCACCCGGCCATCGAGCATGGCTCTGAAGGTGTCGCTCAGGCTCTCCCAAGCCATGTATTGGTTGGCAAACAAGGTGTCGCCGCCAAAAGGCGGGATTTCACGCGCCAGCAGCATGGAGCCCATGGGGGGCTCTGGTAGATAGGTGGTGTCGGAATGCCAGATGCCGCCAAAGTTGTTTCTCTCGTGCTCGAGTTTTTTCACTTCGATCACACAGGGAAAGCCTGGCAGGCCTTTGACAAAGGGGTATTCGATCGGCTGCCCCATGGCCTCGGCAAATGCCAGAAACTGCACTGGGGTCAGGGGTTGGTCGCGCAAAAAAATCACCAAATGCTCACGCAAAGCGCCACGCAGGTCTTGTGCCAATGCGTCGCTGATGGGTTGCGACAAATCCACCCCCTGAATTTCGGCGCCCAGGGCGCCGGCGATGCGTTGAATTTTCATGAAATCCATTCTGACACAAGGGCTTTCGAATGGCATGGACCCGCAGTAATCCGGGTGACAAATAGGTTACGTCAGGCAACGCTGGCGCATGGTAAGTTCGCGCCATTCGAATGGATGGAGTCAGCATGTTTCGTTTTTTATGCAACCGCCGCCTGTGTCTGGTAGCCGCTTTTGTGCTTTCGCCTTTCAGCGTCCTGGCGCAAGACTTTCCTGCCCGCCCCGTCAAAATCATCGTGCCGCAAACACCCGGCGGCGCCTCGGATGCACTGGCGCGCATCGTCGGCCAAAAGCTCAGCGAGAAATGGCAGCAATCGGTGGTGATTGAAAACCGTGCAGGCGCTGGTGGCAACGTGGGCATGGAGGTGGTAGCGCAATCGCCGGCCGATGGCCATGTGCTGCTCATGAGCTATGTGGGCTCGCACGCCATCAATGCCTCGCTGTACAAAAAACTGCCCTTTGATCCGGTCAAAGACTTTGCCCCTGTGGCCACCCTGGCCACCTTGCCGTTTGTCTTGGTCGCTCGTCCTGACGCCAACTTCAAAAGCGTGAAAGAGCTGACCGAGTGGGGACAAAAAAGTCCCCTCACCTTCGGCTCGGCTGGCAACGGCTCCGTGAACCATTTGCTAGGCGTGATGTTCAACAACGCCGCCGGGACCAAGATGGAGCACATCCCCTACCGCGGCGCAGCACCCGCCATGCAAGATTTGCTGGGTGGCCAAATCAATGTGGTGTTCACCAGCCTGCCCTCGGTCGCCGGCTCAATTCGCAACGGCAGTTTGCGCCCCCTGGCAGTGACCAGCCAGGCGCGCTCGAGCACCTTTCCCCAGGTGCCGACGCTGGCAGAGTCAGGCTTGAAAGACTTTGACGTTTCGCCTTGGTTTGGCTTGTTTGCCCCCGGCCAAACGCCGGCCGCCGTGGTGCGCAAAATCAATCAGGATGTCCAAGAAGTTCTGAAAAACAAAGAGGTCATCGACAAGTTCAATGCCCAAGGCGCCGACCCCCTGATTCGCCAACCTGCCGAGTTTGCGGCCATCTTGAAAACAGACCTCGCCAAATGGGCCGAGGTCGTGCGCCAGTCTGGCGCCCAGATCGACTGATTTTTTTGGAGCCCTGCATGCTGGACCTGATCATTCGCGGCGCCCAAGTTCACGATGGACTGGGCCACCCTCCTGTGCAAGCCGACGTGGCCATTCACCAGGGCCGAATCACCCAGATCGGCCAGGTCTCGGAACCTGCCAAAGAAGTGCTAGACGCCACGGACCTGGCGCTGATGCCCGGCATTGTGGACCTGCACACCCACTTCGATGCGCAAGTGACCTGGGACCGCACGATGTCCCCATCGCCTGCCTTGGGTGTGACCACCGCGGTCCTAGGCAACTGCGGCTTTGGCATTGCGCCCTGCCCGGCCCCGCTCAGGGAAACCATGCTGAAAAACCTGTCGGTGGTGGAAGGCATGAATTTGCAGGCCCTGTTGACGGGCGTGCAATGGGAGTTTGAATCCTTTGCCGAGTACATGGCGCAACTGCGCCGCGTCAGCCCCTACCTGAACACCGCCGTGTTTGCAGGCCACTCGGTGATTCGAACCGCCGTCATGGGCGAAGCAGGCTCGGACAACGCAGAGGCGACCCCCGAGCAACTGGAAAAAATGTGCGCCATGGTGCGCGAGGCCATGCAGGCAGGTGCCATCGGTTTTGCCTCGTCTTTCTCCCCCAACCACAGCGGCTATGGTGGCCGCCCCATGCCCTCGACCATCGCCAGCGAGGCCGAGCTGCGGGCCTTGACCGGCGTGCTGGGCGAGATGAACCGAGGCGTCTTCATGATGGCCACCGGTTCGCGAGCCACGCCCGACATCATGGAGTCGATCGCCGAGACGACGAAACGGCCGACCTACATCTCCACCGTGCTGACCATGTACAACGAGGCCACGCCCGAGTTGGGGCTCAGCTACTACGACCGATGCGCTCAGGCCCTCGACCGCGGCAACCCCTTGTATGTGCTGACCAGCTGCCAAGCCCTGTCGTTTGACTTCACCCTGCTCGACCCTTATGTGATGCTCAGCCACTCGGCCTTCGATGCGGTCAAGAGCGCCCAGCCCCAGGAACTGCCCGCCATTTACCGCGACACGGCCTTCCGTGAAGCCTTCCGCTTGAACCTCAAATCGCCCAAGGCGGGCATTCTCTTTCTGGGCAATTGGAAAAACATCGAAGTGGGTCAAACCGCACGCCAAGAGCATGCGGCCCTGGAAGGCATGACGATTGCAGCTCTGGCAGCGCAACGGGGCGTCGACCCGGTGGATGCCTTCTTTGATCTGGCGCTCTCAGAAAACCTGGAAACCCATTTCGTCGGCAAATTCTTCAACAACAACGACGATGGCGTGGCTCCCTTGCTCAAGCACCGCGCCAGCGTCATCACCTTGTCCGATGCGGGCGCGCATTTGAGCTACATGTGCGATGCCGGTTTTGGACTGCATTTCCTGGCGCATTGGGTGCGAGAGACCGGGCACTTCTCGTTGAGCGAGGGCATTCGGCGCCTGACCAGCGAACCCGCCGACAGGTTCTGCATTCCTGAGCGCGGCCGCCTGACGGTGGGCAGCCCCGCCGACATGCTGTTGTTCGACCCGGCCACCGTGGGCATCTCCAAGCCTTTGCCACGCCATGACTTACCGGGGGGCGCCACCCGCATGGTGCGCGAACCCCAGGGTGTGCATGGGGTTTGGGTGAATGGCGTCAAAGTGCACGATGGTGTCCACTACATGGATTTGGAACGTGGCCCGGGCCAGGTTCTGGACCACTTCAACGCTTGAGGAGACCGCATGCATCCCATCACACGTCGCACAGCCGGATTGTTATTGGCTTGGAGCGCCTGCGCTGCCTGGGGCCAGGCTTGGCCGAACAAACCCATTCGCATGGTGGTGGCCTTCCCCCCCGGCGGTCCCACCGACATTGTGTCGCGCGTCATTGCACAGCGGCTCTCGGAGCAGCTGGGGCAACAAGTCATCATTGACAACAAGCCCGGCGCGGGCGGCAACATTGCCGCGGAACTCATCGCCAACGCGCCTGCCGACGGCTACACCTTGTTCTACAACACCTCGGCCATCGTCATCGGCCCAGCCCTGTACAGCAAGGTCAATTACGACACCCTCAAAGACTTTGCGCCGGTGGCGCTCACGGCCAGTGTGCCCATGGTGCTGGCCGTCAACCCGAATCTGCCGGCCCGCTCGGTCAAAGAGTTTCTGGATTTGGCGCGCAGCAAGCCAGGACAGCTGAATTACAGCTCGTCTGGCACGGGCACCATCACGCACTTGGCCAGCGCCATGCTGTCGACCCAAACCGGCATTCAGACCCAGCACGTGCCCTACAAGGGCAGCGCGCCCGGCCTGGTGGATTTGGCCTCGGGCCAAACCCAATTCATGATCGACACCATCAACACCGTCTTGCCCTATGTGCGCGACGGGCGACTGCGCGGCCTGGCGGTCTCCAGCATGAAGCGCTCATCGGTGCTGCCCGACCTGCCCACCCTGCACGAGTCCGGCTTGAGCGGCTTTGACGCCGCGGCCTGGCAAGGCATCGTGGCCCCTGCGGCCACGTCCAGTGACATCGTGCAGCGCCTCAACGCCGAGGTGAACAAAGCGCTGGCGCATCCCGAGGTGCGGGCCAAACTGGCGGCCCAAGGTGCCGATGTGCTGGGCGGTACGTCCGCCGAGTACGCCGCGCATTTGCGCAGCGAACTGCCGCGCTGGGCCAAGGCAGTGAAAGACTCGGGCGCCAAGGCCGACTGAGCCAGGCCTCAGGCGGCGGCCATGCGGCGCACGCGCCACAGCAGCGAGAACGCAATGGCCATGTTCAACAAATTCCAGGCGATGCCGTTGAGGAAGGCCGCCCGGTAAGAGCCGGTCATGTCAAAAATGACACCGGACATCCAGCCGCCCAGCGCCATGCCAATCAGGGTGGCAAAAATCACCGCGCCGGTGCGCGCACCAGCCTCTTTGGGTGAGAAATACTCGCGGATGATGATGGCATAGGACGGCACGATACCGCCCTGGAACAAGCCAAACAGCGCGGCAATGATGTACAGCGAGACCAAGCCATCAAACGGCAAGAACAGCAGCAAAGCCACGCCTTGCAAGACCGAGCCCAGCAGCAAGGTGCGCAGCCCACCGATGCGGTCGCAAATGGCGCCCGAGACCAAGCGGCTGACAATGCCTGCGCCCAGCATCAAAGACAGCATTTCGGCACCACGGGCCGCACCAAAGCCCAAGTCTGAGCAATACGCCACGATGTGCACCTGGGGCATGGCCATGGCCACACAGCAGGCCACGCCAGCGACAAACAGCAGGCCCTGCGCCATGCCCACCGACAAACCCATGGGACGCTCTGTGGTGTGCACCACCGCCTGTGTGCCCATGGAGGGCGGGGCCACGGGCGCCAGCGGCAAAGGCGGTCGCTGCCGCATGGCCAGGGCCAGCAAGGCCATGCCGCCACCACAGACCAAGCCCAGCAACAAATAGGTATCTCGCCAGCCGATGGCGTCAATGCCACGTTGCGCCAAGGCCGGCCAAACGGTGCCGGCCAAATAGTTGCCGCTGGCGCAGACCGCCACCGCAATGCCGCGTCGCTTGTTCCACCAAAGGGCTGTGTCGGCCAACAAGGGCGCAAAGGTGACCGAACTGCCCAGCAAGCCCAGCATGAGGCCGTGGGCCAGGCTGAAGCTCAACAAACTGCCCGACATGCCGGCCCAGGTGAAGCCCAAACCCGTCCCCAAGGCGCCGATCAGCAAGGGGGTCATCACGCCGCGCCGATCGGCGAGCTTGCCCATCCACATGCCGCCCAAGCCAAAGCCCAGCATCATCAAGGTGTACGGAAAGGACGCATTGCCACGCCCCACGCCAAACTCGGCCTGGACCGCCGGCAACACCACCGCCATGACATACATGCTGGCGTTGCCCAAGGTCATCAGCGCCAGGGTGATGAGCAAGCGGCGCGTGGCGTGCGAGGAGTCAATCCATTCGGTGGGAGCGGCGGTGGTGGTCAAAGTTTGTCCTGTGGCAAATCATGCTCACGTCATTTGACAGCTTTCAGGGCAGGCTGGCAAGGCAGGCGGTGTGAACTTGGCGACTGACGTGACTGCTGCAGTGCAGCATGATGGACGTGATAAGGTTGCGGCCATCGCGTCAGAACAAGAACGCAAACACCCAGAAGGAGACCGCCATGAGCACTGCGCACGCCAACGACATCACCAGCACCATGATGCATGTGTCTTTGTCGCTGAACCATTTGCTGGAGCGCGCCGGCACGCTGTTTGCCACCAATGAAATCGTGTCCCGCCTGCCCGACAAGTCCTACCGTCGGCACACCTATGGCGAGTACTACCAGCGCACCCGCAAGCTGGGCCAGGCGCTGAAAAACCTGGGCATGAAAACCGGTGACCGTGTGGCCACCTTGTGCTGGAACCACCACGCCCACCTCGAAGCTTACTTTGGCATTCCCGCGGCAGGTGGCGTCATGCACACCCTGAACTTGCGTTTGGCCGCCGATGAAATTGGCTGGATTGCCGCCGATGCCCAAGACCGCTTTCTGATCGTGGATGACATCCTGCTGCCGCTGTACCAGCAGTTCGCGCACCTGCACAAATTTGAACAAGTCATCGTGTTCCCGTTCTCCGGGGCGCCGGTGCCCGAAGGCTTCATCGACTACGAAAAGTGGCTGGCCGACACCGATGCCAGCCAATTCACCTACGCAACGCACCACGAAGACGACCCTGTCTCCATGTGCTACACCTCGGGGACCACGGGGCGCCCCAAAGGCGTGGTGTACTCCCACCGATCCACCATCTTGCACACGCTGGTGGCCAGCCTGGGCGATTTTTGGGGCTTGCGCGGCACCGACGTGGTTTTGCCCGTCACCCCCATGTTCCATGCCAACAGCTGGGGCATGCCCTATGGTGCGGTGATGATGGGGGTCAAGCTGGTGTTTCCGGGCCCCCACCTGCACCCCGACGATTTGCTTGATTTGATGCAGGTCGAGCCCCCAACATTGTCGCTGGGCGTGCCCACCATCTGGATGAGCCTGATTCAAACCTTCGATGCCGCCCAAACCAGCCAGCCCGGGCGCTGGAAAATGCCCAAGGGCATGCGCAGCTTGGTCGGTGGCGCGGCGGTGCCAGAAGCCTTGATTCGGGCCTTCGACAAGCATGGCATCTGGATCCTGCAAGGCTGGGGCATGACCGAAACCTCGCCAGTCTGCACCATCTCTTATCCCAAAGCCGAACTGCGCGATGCGCCCATGGACGAACGCTACCGGCGCGCGGCCATGGCCGGTGTGCCGGTGCCCTTGGTGGACATTCGCATGCGCACCGAAGAAGGCACCGATGCCCCTTGGGACGGCAAAACCATGGGCGAGATCCAAGTGCGCGGCCCCTTCATCACCGGCAGCTACCACCAAGTGCCAGTCTCGGAAGAAAAATTCACCCAAGATGGCTGGTTGCGAACCGGCGATGTGGCCGTGATGGACGAGATGGGCTTTGTGCGCATCACCGACCGTACCAAAGACCTGATCAAGTCGGGCGGCGAATGGATCAGCTCGGTGGACCTGGAGAACGCCTTGATGGCGCACCCAGCGATTGCAGAGGCCGCGGTGATCGCCATCCCCGATGAAAAATGGAGTGAACGTCCGCTGGCCTGCGTGGTGCTCAAGCCCGGCCAAAGTGTGACGCCCGCCGATTTGGGCAGCCACCTGATGAAGCATGGCTTTGCCAAATGGCAAGTGCCCGACCGCGTGGAATTCATTGACGCGGTGCCACGCACCTCCACCGGCAAGTTTTACAAACTGAAACTGAGAGAAATGTTCGCCTGATGTTTGATGTGCCACCCCACCCTGCGCACCCCGCGCTGATCTTGGACGACCGGGCGCTGGACTACGCCACTGTCGCACAACAACGTGACCAGGTGGCCGCCGCATTGCAACGCGATGGCCTCAAGCCCGGCGATGTGGCGGCAATTTGCGCGGCCACGTCCATGGAATACGTCATCACCTTTCTGGGTTGTTTGCGCGCCGGCGTGGTCGTGGCCCCCCTGGCGCCTTCCTCCTCGCCCGCGCATTTGGCGGCGATGATGGACAACGCCCAGGCCAAAGTGCTGTTCACTGATCTGGAAACCGCTTCCCGCGTGCCCTCGCAGGCCACCCTTTCGGTGCCGCGCGTGGCGTTCGATGGTTCCAACGTTGGCCAACCCTGGCTTGAATGGCTGGAGACCGCCAAGGCGCCAGCAGTCGTCACCCCCGAAGGCGACTGGCCTTTCAATTTGATTTACTCCTCCGGCACAACCGGCGTGCCCAAGGGCATCATTCAACCTTACAGCATGCGTTGGGCGCAGCGTGACCGCGGTCGCATCAACGGCATTGGCGCGCAAACCATCAGCCTGATTTCCACGCCCTTGTATTCCAACACCACGCTGGTGACCTTGCTACCCACCTTGGCGCTGGGCGGCACCGTGGTGTTGATGCGCAAATTCGATGCGCAACATTATTTGACGCTGGCGCAACAACACCGGGTCACCCACACCATGCTGGTGCCGGTGCAATACCAGCGGCTGATGGATTTCCCCGACTTTGACCGCTATGACCTGTCCTCGTTTCAGGCCAAGTTCTGCACCAGTGCGCCTTTTCGCGCCGAGCTCAAGCGGGACGTGCTGAAACGTTGGCCCGGTGGCCTCACCGAGTATTACGGCATGACCGAAGGCGGCGGCCGCTGCGAGTTGCTGGCGCACCTGCATCCCGACAAACTGCACACGGTGGGGAAACCGGCCGAGGGCCATGACATTCGTTTGATCGACGAAGCGGGCCGCGAAGTGCCACCAGGCGAAAGTGGTGAAGTCGTGGGCAGCTCGGGCGCCATGATGAAGGGCTACCACCGACTGCCAGAAAAAACCCGTGAAGTGGAGTGGTTTGACCCCAGCGGCAAACGATTCATCCGCACCGGCGATGTGGGCCGCTTTGACGAAGACGGTTTTTTGATTCTGGGCGACCGCAAGAAAGACATGATCATTTCTGGCGGCTTCAACATTTACCCCATCGACATCGAGTCCGAACTGCGTCAGCACCCGGCCGTGAAAGAGTGCACCGTGGTCGGCGCCCCTTCGCGGCAATGGGGCGAGACGCCCGTGGCCTTTGTGGTTCGCAACGCAGGGCACGACATCAGCGCAAGCGACTTGATGCAATGGCTGAATGCGCGGGTTGGCAAAACCCAGCGCCTGTCAGCCCTGGAGTGGCTGGAAGCCTTGCCGCGCAGTGAAATTGGCAAAGTTTTAAAAAGGGAACTGCGCGACAACTTTGCCGCCCAGCACCCCGAAATGACCCATTGATTTTGAAAAGGAATGAACATGTCATCTGCATTTTTGCGTCGTCGGATTTTCGCGCTCGCGGGCATTTTGCTGGGCACCACAAGCTCGGCCTGGTCCCAGCCCGCAGCGACGCCCGCGTGGCCGGACCGCCCCATCCAATTGCTGATTCCCTACCCCCCGGGCGGCAGCGCGGATTTGCTGGGCCGACCCCTGGCTATGAAGCTGCAAGAACGCTTGGGCCAGAACGTGGTGCTCGAATACAAACCCGGCGCCGGTGGCACGGTCGCCTCCCAAGCCCTGGCGCGTGCCAAGCCCGATGGCCATACCCTGATCCTGGTGCTGGCAGCGCATGCCATCAATGCCAGCCTCTACCCCAAACTGCCCTACGACACGCGAAAAGATTTCGCACCGGTGTCGCTGGTGGCCAACTTGCCCATGATTGTGGCGGCCAGCAGTTCGTTGAAAGCCAATACCATTCCTGAGTTGATTGCGGCCGCCAAAGCAGCGCCAGGCAAGCTCACCTTTGGCTCGGCGGGCAATGGCAACACCGGCCATTTGGCGGCTGAGTTTTTCAGCGCGCAAGCTGGTATCAAAATGACCCATGTGCCTTACAAAGGAAGCGCCGGCGTGGTCAATGCCATGCTCGCTGGCGAGATCGACTTGACCTTTGACAGCATCTCCACCTCGTGGCCGCAAATCAAGTCGGGCCGCATGCGCGCCTTGGCGGTCACTGGCGAAAAACGCGCCTCGATTTCACCCGATGTGCCTACCATGATCGAGGCTGGCATGCCCGGGTTTGTGATCAACGGCTGGTATGCCATTTTGGCGCCCGCTGGCACCCCCACGCCCGTGGTGGAACGTTTGAGCAAAGAGATTGCCTCGGTGCTCACCCTTCCTGATTTGCGCGCCCAAATCATGGCCGGCGGCTATGAGCCGGTCGGCTCCACACCGCAGGCTTTGAGCGCACACATCGAAGCCGAGTTGGGGCGCTGGAGCAAGGTTGTCAAAGACTCTGGCGCCAAGGTCGACTGACAACGGCTGCCAAGCTCGGCATGGGGGAAACTCCTAAATCGGGAAACTCCTAATCGCCGGGCTCGGGTTCTATGCAACGATGGTGATCAAACCAATGCGACGGCCCTCCGTCGCTGATCACCTCACAATGCAAGTCTCTGACACTGTTTCTGCACCGTCCATCACAGACATTCCCTCCCTGCTCTCCGTTCGCGGCGTCGGTGTTCGCTTTGGCGGCATCGTGGCCCTGGATGGCGTCAGTTTCGAAGTGCCCCAAGGCAAGATCACCGGCTTGATCGGCCCCAATGGCGCTGGCAAAACAACGCTGTTCAATTGCCTCTCGCGCCTGTATGAGTTCAACGAGGGAGAAATCACCTTCGATGGACACCCGCTCAAAGGAATGACCCGTCACCGCGCCGCCGAAATCGGCATTGGGCGCACCTTTCAAAATTTGGCCTTGTTCAAGTCCATGACCGTGCTGGACAACATCAAGGTGGGCTCCCATTGCCGCGCGCAAAAAGGCTTTCTGGCGCATGCCCTGCGCTGGTCTGGCGTGGCCAGTGAAGAGCAACGCATCCACGACGACGCCGAGAAGCTGATTGAATTTCTCGACCTGCAATCGGTGGCCCAACGCCGCGTGTCCGACTTGCCCTTTGGCACGCAAAAGCGCGTGGAACTCGGACGCGCCTTGGCCAGCAAGCCCAAGCTCTTGTTGCTGGACGAACCCGCAGCGGGCCTCAACCATGAGGAGGTTCACGCGCTGGGCGAGCTGGTGCAGCATGTGCGCGACGGCCTGCAAATGACGGTGCTGCTGGTCGAGCACCACATGAGCATGGTGATGAGCATTTCCGACAAAGTGGTGGCCTTGAACTTTGGCCGCAAGATTGCCGACGACATTCCCGAGCGCGTGCGTCAACACCCTGAAGTCATTCAAGCCTACCTGGGTGGAGAAGCTGCATGAGCACCTTGTTAGAACTGATCGACCTGTCGGCCGGTTACGGTGCCTCCGATGTCATTCATGGTCTGAACATGAAGATCGAGGAAGGCAGCATCACCACGCTGCTGGGCTCCAACGGTGCAGGCAAAACCAGCACCTTGCGCGCCATTTGCAAAATGATTCGCACCCGCGGACAAATTGTGTTCGAGGGCCAGCGGCTCGATGGCCTGAGTACCGAAGACATCGTACGCCTGGGCGTGGCCCATGTGCCCGATGGACGCGGCACCTTCACCAGCATGAGTGCCGAAGAAAACCTGCGACTTGGCAGCTACACCCGCAAGGACAAGCGCGCTGTGGCCGAAGACCAAGAGCGCATGTACACCTATTTCCCCCGGTTGAAAGAGCGGCGACATCAGCAAGCTGGCACCTTGTCGGGCGGTGAACAGCAAATGCTGGCCATTGCGCGTGCACTCATGCTGCGCCCGCGCTTGTTGCTGCTGGATGAGCCTTCTTTCGGCTTGGCGCCGCTGATTGTGAAAGAAATTTTCGGCATCATGCGCACCATCAACCAGACCGAGAAGGTCACCATTTTGCTGGTGGAACAAAACGCCGCCATGGCACTGGACCTGGCGCACCAGGCTTACCTGATTGAAACCGGCCGACTGGCCATGTCCGGCCCTGCAGAAGAACTCAAGCAAGACGAAGCGGTTCGTCGGGCTTACCTGGGCTATTGAGGCGCGCGCACCATGGAAACCTTCCTGCACCAACTCGTTGCCGGCATCGCCACAGGCGGTGTCTACGCCAGCCTGGCCCTGGCCCTGGTCATGATTTACCAGTCGACCCACCACATCAACTTCGCCCAAGGCGAGCTGGCCATGTTCGCCACTTACATGGCCTGGAGCATGGTCAATGCCGGCGTGCCCTACTGGATTGCCTTTTTCAGCACCATTGTGTTGGCTTTTTTGTTGGGCGTGCTGCTGCAAAAAATCATCATTCAGCCTGTGCAGAACGCGCCCGTGCTCAGCGTGGTCGTGGTCTTCATCGGCTTGCTGGTGATTTTCAACAGCCTGGCCGGATGGATTTTTTCTTACACCATCAAGTCTTTCCCCTCGCCCTTTCCCAAAGAGGCGCCTTTTGGCATCAAGTTCATGTCGGCGCATGAGCTGGGCTCGATTGGCGTCACCCTCGTACTCTTGCTTTTGCTGTTCAGCTTCTTCCGCTACACGCCGCTGGGTCTGGCCATGCGCGCTGCCGCGCAAAACCCGGTCTCGAGCCGCTTGGTGGGCATCCGTGTGGGATGGATGCTGGCCTTGGGCTGGGGCTTGGCGGCCGCCATTGGCTCGACCGCCGGCATGATGATCGCGCCCGTGGTCTTCCTGGAGCCCAACATGATGTCGGGCATCTTGCTCTATGCCTTTGCTGCCGCCTTGGTGGGCGGCATTGACAGCCCAGGCGGCGCCGTGTTCGGCGGTTTTCTGGTGGGGATTCTTGAAAACCTGCTCGGGGCCTATTTGATTGGCACCGAGCTCAAACTGTCGGTCGCGCTCTTGTTGATCGTGACGGTGCTGACCATCCGACCGGCTGGCCTGTTTGGCAAAGTCATTGTGACCAGGGTATGACGACCATGAACAACGCCTCCCCCGCCTCGTCGCTCAGCCTGCAAAAAGTCGTTTGGATCGCCCTGCTGTTGTTGGCTGCGTGTGCGCTGCCCTTTTTCATCAGCAATTACAGCGTGTTCCAATTTTCCATGGTGTTGTCTTATGCCATCGCCCTGGTCGGCTTGAACATTCTCACGGGTTACAGCGGCCAAATTTCTCTGGGCCATGGGGCCTTTTTGGCCATCGGCGCCTACACCACGGCCATCTTGATGGACCGCTATGAAATGCCTTATTGGGCCACCCTGCCGATCTCTGGCGCCATTTGCCTGGTCGTGGGCTTCCTGTTCGGCTTGCCCGCCTTGCGCCTCGAAGGCCACTACTTGGCCTTGGCCACCTTTGCCCTGGCGGTGGCCTTGCCGCAGCTGCTGAAATTCAAACACCTGGAAGAGTGGACCGGCGGGGTTCAAGGCATTGTGATCATGAAGCCCGACGCGCCGATCACGTCCTTTGCCGGCCTGAGCATCAATTCCGATCGCTGGCTGTATTTCTTCTCCTTGCTGGTGGCCTTGATCATGTTCCTGCTGGCCTGGAATTTGTTGCGTGGCCGCATTGGACGCGCCTTGATGGCCATTCGGGACCAACCCATTGCGGCGGCCTCCATGGGCATCAACACACCCTACTACAAGAGCCTGGCCTTTGGCGTCAGCGCGCTGTACACCGGTGTGGCAGGCAGCCTGAGCGCGATCCTGGTGGCTTTTGTGGCGCCCGACAGCTTCACGGTGTTCCTCTCCATCACCTTGCTGGTGGGCATGGTCATCGGGGGCGTGGCCACCTTGCCTGGCGCCATTTTTGGCGCGGCCTTTGTGCAATTCATTCCGAACGTGGCCGACCAAATTTCAAAAGCAGCGCCCTGGGCCATTTACGGCGTGCTGCTGATCGGTTTCATGTACGTCATGCCCAGCGGCATTTACGGCGCCGTTCGCTTGGCCTGGTCCAAGCTGCGTGGCAGCCCCTGAACATTTTCCCGTTGTCCATTTTTGTCATAAGGATTCACCATGCAAAAAAGAAACTTCCTCCTGAGCTCCCTGGCTTTGGCTATTTCCTGCCAAGTCACCTCGGCCCTGGCCCAGAAGAAATACGACCCGGGCGCATCGGACACTGAAATCAAGATTGGCCAGACCATGCCCTACAGCGGCCCGGCGTCTGCTTACGGGGTCATTGGCAAGGTGCAGGCCGGCTATTTCAAAATGATCAACGAGCAAGGCGGGGTGAATGGTCGCAAGATCAACTTCATCAGCCTGGACGATGGTTACAGCCCGCCCAAAACCGTGGAAATGGTGCGCCGTTTGATCGAGCAAGAAGAGGTGTTGCTGCTCATGAACACCCTGGGCACACCTCCCAACACCGCCATTCACCGGTATGTGAACTCCAAAAAAGTACCCCACCTGTTCCTGGCCACCGGCGCCTCCAAATGGAACGACCCCAAGCGTTATCCCTGGACCATTGGCTTCAACACCAACTACCATTCCGAGGGCATGCTGTACGCCAAGGACATTCTGAAGAACAAGCCCAATGCCAAGATTGGCGTCCTGGTTCAAAACGATGACTATGGCAAAGATTACCTCAGCGGCTTCAAGGAAGGCCTGGGCGACAAAGCCAAGACCATGATCGTTTCCGAAGTGACCTATGAAGTGACCGACCCCACCATCGACTCGCAAATCGTGACCTTGAAGGGCTCTGGGGCCGACACCTTCTTCAACATCACCACACCCAAGTTTGCCGCTCAGGCGATTCGCAAGGTGGATGACATCGGCTGGAAACCCACACACTACCTGAACCAGGTGTCGGCATCGATTGGCTCGGTGTTGAAGCCTGCGGGCATCGAAAAAGCTGTGGGCGTGATTTCCATGCAGTACATCAAGGACCCCACCGAAAAGCGCTGGGAGAACGACCCCACCATGAAAGAATTCATGGCCTTCATGAAGAAATATGTGCCCGATGCCAGCCCTGAAGACGCCAACACGACCTATGGCTATGCGGTGGCGCAGCTGATGGTGCATGTGCTCAAGCAAGCCGGTGACAACCTGACGCGCGAGAACATCATGAAAGTGGTTTCCAACATCAAGAACCACCAGATACCCATGGCCATCCCTGGCGTGCTGGCCAACACCGCTCCTGATGATTTCGCCTTGTTCCAAATGATGCAGCTGATCAAGTTCGATGGCAAAACATGGGTGCCGTATGGCGAGCCCATGGCCGTCAAATAAACAGCCCTGCGCTTTTTCGACGCCACCTTCGGGTGGCGTTTTTCATGGGGGCTCAAAAAACCAGGCCATATTCAAAGATTCCAAACCGTTCATGACTTGCGTCAAAAAGAAGGGCGCGCTGTTCTTTGCCATGGAGAACACAATGCAGCATCCGCATTGCGCGTTCCAGGAGCTCCCGATGACCGAGCACAGTCCCCTCAGTGTTGAAGAACAGCGCTTGTTGCAACACTTGCGCAGCCATCGGCGACGCCACCGCGCGCAGCGACAGCCGACACTGGAAGTCATGCCAACATCCACGTTGACATGGGGGCAACGTTTCGCAGACAAAGTTGCGGCCACGGTCGGCTCCTGGCGATTCATCCTGCTGCAAAGCGCCTTGATCGTCAGCTGGATTGCGTGGAACAGCCAGGGCCCCAACCAAGCCTGGGACCCCTACCCCTTCATCTTGCTCAATTTGGTTTTGTCGTTTCAGGCGGCTTACACCGCGCCTGCCATCATGATGAGCCAGAACCGGCTCAGCGAAGTGGACCGGTTGCGCTCCACCAACGACTATGAGATCAATGTCAAAGCCGAGTTGGAAATCGAGCTCTTGCACCAGAAGATTGATTTGATGCGAGAGCAAGACATCCGCAAACTGGAAGAGGCCTTGCTCAACCTGTCCCGCTTTATGGAAAGTCAGGCTGAAGGCTTGAAACCTCGCTGAGCTTCAAAGGTCAATCACCACATTGCCCACCACACGGCCACCCTCGACCGCCTCATGCGCCTTGACAATGTCGCTCAAGGCGAAGCGGGGGCCAATGCTGTGTTGCAGCTTTTGACCCAGCAGCAAGTCTTGCAATTCTTGCTGACAGCGCGCGCGGTCGGCCGGCTTCAGGTCATAGACCAGGAAAAAGCGCAAGTCGATAGAAGCATAAAGGCAGGTACGGAATGCCAGCGGGACTTCCAGCGCATTGGAGCCGTAACACACCCACACACCATGCGCCTTGAGTGCGCCTGCTGCCACATACTGAGTGGTGGTGGAGAGATCCATGTCGATGATGACATCCACACCCTGGCCCTGGGTGTCGGCCTTGATGCGTTCGGCCACGGTGTCGGTTTTGTAATTCAAGAGCACATCCACACCCGCGCTCAAAGCATGGGCTTGTTTGTCAGCCGCGCCAGCGGTTCCGAAAACCCGCGCACCACGCATTTTGGCCAACTGGACAATGTAGTGCCCCACCGCCGAGCCCGCCCCCGTCACCAGCACGTTTTTGCCCTGCAAATCGCCCGCAAGGTGCACGGCTTGCAGCGCCGTCAGCGCGGGAATGCCCAGGCAGGCTCCGGCCGCAAAGTCGGTGGTGTCTGGCAAATGAACCGCCTGCGCGGCAGGCACCACGATCCATTCGCTGGCCGTCCCCATGGGGCGCAGCCATTGCGCATTCCAGAGCCAGACACGCTCGTTCATCCTCGAAGCAGGGACACCCGCGCCGACCGCATCAATCCAGCCAGCGCCATCGCTGTGGGGAACGATCAAGGAATCGGTCACAGGACGGGCTCTGCGAGATTTCACATCCGAGGGGTTCACACCAGAGGTTTTCAGGCGCACGCGCACCTCGCCAGGTCCGGGGTTCGGGGTCGGCAATTCGCCGACTTGCAATACTTCGCGGGCTTCACCGTTGGTGGCGTACCAGGCAGCTTTCATGGAATTTCCTTGGGTTTAAAAATATCAGTCGGTGTTTGAATCAGAGAGGGGCCACAGAGGCGCCCTGAATGTTGTGGCGGGCCAAGGCTTGTGCAACAAAGCCGGAGGCTTTCATCTCTTGCACAAACGCACGCAGCATGACCGCTGCGACCTCGCCCCGGCCTTTGGGCAAGCCCATGGCCTGCTGAATGACCATGAAGCGCCCCGGCAGCAGTCGCAAGCCGGGCAGGCGTTGCGCATCGGCTTGAAGCTGTTGCTTCACACCGGCAGCCACTTCGCAGTCTTGCGAGAGAAAGGTGTCGACCACTGCGGGGGAGCTTGGGGCTCGCACGATCTGCGCGTGCTGGATCTCTCGCGTCAGAAACAAGTCATAGGCACTGCCCTGGCCCACCACCAAGCGATGGCCAGCACGGTCCACCTCGGCGTTGTCTTGCAAAGGCGAGCTTTCGCGCACCATGTAACTGCCTTCAATCAGGACATAAGGCGCGGTGAAATTCAGGCCCTGGCCCCGCAGAGGGTCAATGGCAAAAAAGCCGACATCGGCAGTTTCGGTGGTGACGGCTTCAACCGACTGGGCCGCGGTTTCAAAGACCACACATTCCAAAGCAACGCCAAGGCGATCGGCCAAGGCTTGCGCCAAATCGACAGACACGCCCTTGGCTTTGCCGGTCTGCAGGTCTTTGCCTGCCAGGATGGGATTGCCCAAGTTGATGGCGGCGCGCAAGACACCGCTGGGCGCCAATGCTTGAGGGGTTTCAGATGACAAAGTGTTCATCAGGAAAGCATAGCCTGATTTCAAGGGCACAAATTCACACGCGTGGTCTGCGCCAGGCTCTCGGAAAACCAGGCATCGATGCCCGCTTGTCGCTCTCCCTGGTACTGAATGTGCCCAAATGCATCCAAGACCATGCAAAGGTCATGCCCTGGCACCAGCAAGGTGCCGGGCTGGGCACGCCAAAGCCGCCACAAAGTGTCCAGTGTGGTTTGGCTTTGGGCGCGATCTTCGGTGGCATCCACATCCAGCGACAAAAGCTCTGCCCGGTTTTTGGCGGCGTCGCCGGTGAACAGCACGGGCACAGGGGTGCCGGTCAAGTGAAACAACAAGTGGCCGGGCGTGTGGCCGGGCGCCGCCACGGCTTGAATGCCTGGCAAAAAAACATCGCCGTCTTGGATGCGGTGCACACGCGGCGATTGCATCAACTCTTTCACGTAAAGCTCCGGCAAGGGGTTGAACCCCACGGGCTGGGCCGCCGCCCATGACAACTCTTGTGCGCCGATCCAGATGCGCGCATTGGGAAACAAGGTGAAATTGACCGCATGGTCGTAATGCGCATGGGTCAGCAAGACATCGGTCACGTCTTCGGCCGCCACCCCGCGAAAATGCAGCTGTTGCGCCAGCACATGGCGCACGCCAAACGAACCCACATCCACCAGCAGCGTGCGGCCTTGTCCGCGCAACAGGCTCAAGGTGCTCCAGCCTAAGCTGCCATGGCACACAGAGCGGCCGGGAAAGCCTTGCACAAGCACATCCAGTTGGTACATGGTGAAAAGTCTCCGCAGGGGTAAATCAGGATGGGCGATCTTGCCGCAAGTCCTAGAATTTGTACACCATGAAACTCTTCTTCTCCCCCACCTCCCCCTTCGTCCGCAAATGCCTGGTCACCGCTCACGAGCTGAACCTGGTGGACCGGCTCACTTTTGTGAATTGCAGCGCACACCCGGTGAACCGCGACCAAAGCATCATCGTCAGCAACCCCCTGGGCAAAGTGCCCACGCTGGTCACCGACGATGGCGTCGCCTTGTACGACAGCCGTGTCATTTGTGAATACCTCAACAGTCTGGGCGGCGGCACCTTGTTTCCCATTGCAGGTCCGGCGCGCTGGGCCGCACTGGCCATGCAATCGCTGGCCGATGGCGTGATGGATGCGGCCTTGTTGGCCCGCTACGAAACCAATGTGCGCCCCGAAGCTTTCCGCTGGAACGACTGGACGACGGGCCAGATGGACAAAATCGCCACCTCGCTCGGTCACCTCGAAGCCCATCCCGAACTGCTGACGCCTGCGGTGCACATCGGCAACCTGACCCTGGGCTGCGCGCTGTGGTACCTCGACCTGCGCTATGCCGATCTGGCCTGGCGCAACAAATACCCCCATGTGGCGCAATGGGCTGCCGCCTTCATGGAGCGCCCTTCCCTCAAGGGCAGCTGGTCTCTGCCAGCCTGACAGGCTCAGTCCACTCGGGCACCCGACTTTTTCACCACCTCGCTCCAACGCGGCATTTCGTTGGACAAAAACCGGTGGAAGTCGTCGGGCCCGAGAAAGGCCGGGTCGGCCCCTTGGTCCAGCATGCGCTTGCGAACATCGGGCTGGCCCAGCACCGTCTTGAACGCTTGGCCCAAGACTTCGACCGCCTCCTTGGGCGTGCCTGCAGGCGCCATGAAGCCGTAAAAGCCCACGACCACAAAGTCTTTGAAGCCGCTCTCATGCACCGTCGGCACCTCGGGCAAGGCGGCGTTGCGTTCACGGCTGGTGACCGCCAGTGCGCGCACCTTGCCTTGCTTATGGTAGGCAGCTGCCTGTGGGATGCTTTCGGCCATGAACTGCACTTGGCCGGCCATCAAGTCGGTGAACGCGGGTGCGCTGCCACGGTAAGGGATATGGACCATGAAGAGTTGGGCCGCCGACTTGAACATTTCGGGGGCCAGGTGGCTGATGCCGCCATTGCCCGCAGAACCGTAATTGACCTGACCCGGGCGCTCACGCACATAGGCCGTGAATTCCTGCAGCGTGCGCACTGGCAGTTGCGGGTTGACCAACAAGGCCAGGGGCTGCATGGCGGTGCGCGCGATCGGTACAAAATCCTTCAAGGTGCCATAGGGCAAGCGGCTGTACAAAGCGGGATTGATCACCAGCACACCAGTGTTGGCCAGCATCAAGGTGTGGCCATCGGGGGCCGATTTCATGACCTCCTGCGCCCCCACCGTGCCGCCCGCACCGGCTTTGTAATCGATGAGCACGGGTTGTCCCAAAACCGCTTGCAGTTTGTCGGCCAACAGCCTGGCATGCAAATCCAGGGGGCCGCCCGCGGGAAAGCCGATCACGATGCGAACGGGCTTGGTGGGAAACGCCCAGGCTGCGCCAAGGCCCAAACCCCCAAAGAACAGACCGATGAAGCTGTTGCGAAGAATTTTCACTGTCGTGTGCATGACTTGCCAATGCCCCCTACTCACCCTAAAGTGACTCTTTCTGAATTGAACCACGCCAACCACCATGTCCCAAGTCCTCGATGCCCTCACCCAGCGACTCAGCCAACTCTACACCGGCGCCGTGCACGATGTGTTGCGCGGCTTGGGTCACGACAATTGCGTGCTGCCCACCGAGCTGCGCCCCCTGGACCCCACCCTCAAAGTGGCCGGCCGTGTGTGGACCGTCTCGGGCCACATTGACCGCACCATCTCGCGCCATGACAGCCTGTTGGGCTGGACCACCTTGCTTTCCAAAGCGCCCGCAGGCCATGTGGTGGTTTGCCAACCGAACAACAAAGAAGTCGCGCTGATGGGTGAATTGTCGGCGGAAACACTGAAAAACAAAGGCGTTCTGGGCTACGTGGTCGATGGTGGCTGCCGCGACACAGATTTCATCCTGGACCAAGGCTTTCCGGTGTTTCACAGCTTTTTCACGCCTTCGGACATTGTGGCGCGCTGGCGTCCCGATCGTTATGAGGAGCCCGTCACCTTGGGCACTGTGACGGTGTGCACGGGCGATTACATTCTGGGCGATCGGGATGGCCTGGTGGTCATTCCGCAAGCCATGATTCAAGACGTGCTGGACAAAACCGAGCAAGTGGCCAGCACAGAAAACCTGGTGCGCGATGCCATTCGTGGCGGCATGGACCCGGTGCAAGCCTATTTGAAATACGGCAAGTTCTAAAACAAGGAGACCACAGATGACAAGCCCCAACCCTCGCTGGAAACAACGCCCACCCGGTTCAACCTGGGGCGACTTTGGACCCGACGACCAATACGGCCGGATGAACCTGCTGACACCCGACAAAGTGCGTCAGGGCATTGCCGAAGTGAAAGAAGGCCTGACCTTCAATCTCAGCTTGCCGCTCGATGTGCCCGGTGGCAACGTGCTGAACCCCCGTCGCTTGCCGCCGGTGTTGCGACCAACCTTGCGCAACGGCAAGCCCAATTTGAATTACCAGCTGTGGTGTGACGACCCCAGCTGCACCGATGTGATCAGCGATGACCTGGTCATCATGCACTTGCAGTACAGCACGCAATGGGACAGCCTGGCCCATGTAGGCTCGATGTTCGATGCCAACGGCGACGGCCAACCCGAGCCGGTGTACTACAACGGTTTTCGCGCAGGCATCGACGTGGTGGGCCCCGCCAGCGGCGAAGGCGCCGGCATTTTTGACTTCGCCAAAATTCCCCGCGAGTCCACCTCGCAAGCCAAAGCCCTGGGCATCGACAAAATGTCCGAGCGCTGCGTGCAAGGCCGTGCCGTGATGATCGACCTGCACGCCCATGTGGGGCGCCAGCGCGTCAACATCGACTATGAGCAGCTCATGGACATCATGAAAAAAGACCATGTCAGCGTCGAACAAGGCGACATGGTGTGCCTGCACACGGGCTTTTCTGAAATGCTGTTGGAAATGAACAAGCAGCCTGATGGCGAACTGCTGGACAAGAGCTGCGCGGTGCTGGAAGGCCGCGATCCTCGCTTGTTGCAGTGGATCACCGACTCGGGCCTGGTGGCCTTGATTGCCGACAACTATGCGGTGGAAGCCCATCCGGCGTCGCCCAAAGCCGGCCCTTGTGCCACCTTGCCCATTCACGAGCACTGCCTGTTCAAACTCGGGGTGCACCTGGGTGAAATTTGGCATCTGACGCCCTTGGCCAACTGGCTGCGGGCACACAAGCGCTCGCGCTTCTTGCTGACCGCCCCGCCCCTGCGCCTGCCCGGTGCTGTCGGCTCGCCAGCCACCCCCATTGCCACGGTGTGAGGCCGTCATGAAACAAACCCTTCGCTCGCTTTTGTGGGCAGCCATGAGCTGCCTCTTAGCTGCGTCCGTCCAGGCACAGCCTTACCCCAGCAAGCCCGTGCGCGTGGTGGTGCCTTACCCACCCGGTGGCCCCACCGACATCGTGGCGCGCGTGCTGTTTCAGCAAGTGGCAGAAAGCACGGGCCAACAATTTGTGATTGACAACCGTGCGGGCGCGGGCGGCAACATTGGCGCAGAGCATGTTGCAAAATCGCCTGCCGATGGCTATACCGTGTTGATTGGCACGACGGCCCACGCCATCAACATGTCGCTCTTCAAGTCTTTGAACTACGACGTGCAAAAGGACCTGGCGCCCGTGAGTTTGTTGACGCAAGGACCGCTGGTCTTGGTCACCCACCCGCAATTCCCTGCCAACAGCGTCAAAGAGCTGATCGACATGGCCAAGGCCAAGCCGGGCAGTTTGAACTTTGCCTCTTCAGGCAATGGTCAGTCCACGCATTTGTCGGCCGAGCTGTTCAACAGCATGGCGGGGACCAAGATGGTGCATGTGCCCTACAAAGGCAGTGCACCGGCACTCAGCGACCTGATGACCGGCCAAGTGGGCATCATGTTCGACACCACCTTGTCTGCGATGCCCTTTGTGCGCGCCGGCAAGCTCAAAGCCCTGGGGGTGACCAGCCCACAACGCACACCGGCCGCGCCAGAAGTGCCCACCATCGCAGAGTCGGGCTTGCCGGGCTATGAAGTGTTTGCATGGAATGGCGTGTTTGTGCCAGCGGGCACGCCCAAGGCCATTGTTGCGCAACTCAACGAAGAAATTCGCAAAGCCATGCAATTGCCGCAGGTGCGCGACAAGTTCAGTGCGCAAGGCTTTGCCGCCTCCTGGAACACGCCCGATCAGTTTGGCGTGTTTGTGCGCAACGAAGTCGACAAATGGGCCCGCACCGTCAAGGCCTCGGGCGCCACGCTGGATTGAGGCTGACGGGCGCGGGGCTGCTCAGTCGGCCTTGGCGCCCGAGTCTTTCACAACCTTGGCCCATTTGAGCAATTCGCTCTTGCAATAAGCCGCGAACTCCTCGGGCGAGTTGCCAACCGGCTCCGCGCCCAGCGCGGCATAACGCTCTTTGACGTCCGGCAGTTTCAGGATGCGTGCCACCTCGTTGGCCAACTTGTCGGTCACCTCTTTGGACAAACCTTTAGGCCCCCACAGGCCGTACCAGGTGCTGATGTCGTAACCGGGAACGCCGGCTTCTGCAACGGTGGACAGGTCAGGCACGGCCAAGGAGCGCTTGGCCGTGGTGACGGCCAGGGGCCGCAGCTTGCCCGCCTTCACAAAGGGCATGGCCGAGGGCATGGAGTCAAACATCAACTGAACCTGCCCGCCGATCAAATCGGTCAAGGCTGGCGAGCTGCCTTTGTAGGGCACGTGCTGCATGTCGATGCCGGTGGCCAACTTGAAAGACTCGCCTGCGAGGTGAGGCGCTGCGGCATTGCCCGAGGAAGCGAAGTTCAATTTGCCAGGATTGGTTTTGGCATAGGCAATCAATTCTTTGACCGAACGCACGGGCAAGTCGTTGTTGACCACCAGGATCAATGGCACGTGGGCCAGTTGCGTGATGGGCGTGAAGTCGGTCAAGGCATCAAAGGGAATCTTGGGGTAGAGGCTGGGGTTGATGACATGGATGGAGGCATTGCCCAGCAAGGTGTAGCCATCGGGTGCGGCCTTGACCACATCGGCGGAGCCCATCATGCCCGAGCTGCCCGCTTTGTTGTCGATCGCAAAGGCTTGCCCAAAGCGCTCCCCCAACTTGGTGGCCACGATGCGCGCCAACACATCGGTGGGACCACCCGGTGGAAAGGGCACCACCATGCGCACGGCGCGCGAGGGGTAGGCCGCCGTTTGCGCCCAGCCCAAAGGCAGGGCACCGAGCAGACCCATGCCCATCAGGGCACGGCGTTGAGAGGATGTGGGGGTATTCATGCGCTTGTCTCTCCTTGGTAGGCTGCACGCTGTTGGATCATGTGTTCAATTTCAGCTTCGTTGAAGCCCATCTCCTGCAAGACAAGCTGGGTGTGCTCACCCAAGCGTGGTGCGGGCTTCACATCGCGCGAAGCCCCAGGCAAATGCGGCACTTTCACCTCCCCATAAGGGGCTTGGGGGACGCTGCAAAAATAGTTCATCGCCTGCATTTGGGCATCGTCGTACAGCTCGAAGTAATCGTGGACCGGGCTCACGAGCACATCGGCCGCTTCCAGCTTTTGCATCCAGGCCTCGCGCGTGTCATGCGCCAGGGCTTCGCCCAGATCGGCATTGATTTCTTTCAAATACCGCTTGCGCACATCGCTGTCGGCATAACGTGGGTCGGACAGCCAGTTGTCGCGACCCACCGCCTTGGCCAAGCGGATGAACATGTCGGCGTTGCTGCATGCCACCACCATCCAGCCCGTTTTCGTGCGGAATTCGCCCGCTGGGGCAAACACCGCGACCTTTTCAGAGGGGTTGCGGTCAAACAAATACGCATTCACCATCGGGCCGGATTGGAAAGCCGCACAACATTCCACCAAGGAAATCTCGACGTGCTGGCCGCGCCCGGTTTCCGTGCGCTCATACAGTGCAGCACTGATGGCTTGTGCCGCATACAAGGCGCTGATGTTGTCCGGGACATACAAGCCCATGCGGCGTGGCCGCTCGGCATCGCCATTGACCACGGCCATGCCGGAATAGGCTTGCACGACAGAATCGGTGGCCGGCTTGCTTTTCAGCGGGCCTTGCGTGCCAAAACCGGTGATGGAGCAATACACGAGGCGGGGATTGAGTTCAGACAAGGCCTCGTAATCCAAACCCAATTTTTTCATCACGCCATGGCGAAAATTTTCCACCAGCACATCGACTTGGGGAATCATGCGCAGCAAGGCTTCGCGCCCCAAGGCGCTGGCAGCGTCAATGGCCACGCCGCGCTTGTTGAAATTGCCGGCCAGGGCATTGGCGCTCATGCCTTGCTGGCTGGCGCCTGTGCCGCGAATCCAATCGCCACCCAGTGGTTCGACCTTGATCACACGGGCACCTTGCCGCGCCAGGATACCGGCGCTGACGGGACCTGCGATGCCTTGGCTCATGTCGAGCACGGTCAGTCGTTGAAATGCCTGCATGAAGTTCCTTGTTCAATTCGTGACAACTCTCCTCGAAGACTATACGAATTCCCATTAAGATGGTCTATTGCTTAGGTGACTAGGAAAGAAAACATGACCTCTGAAGCCCGTCGACAACTTTTGGGGGCCGCTGCTGCCTCGCTGGCTCTGGCAGGACTGCCTGCATTGGCTCAAACGCCTGCCACCACCCGCACCACCCGATTGATCGTGCCGTTTCCGCCGGGCGGTCCTGTCGACCTGACCGGACGCTTGTTGGCGCAAAAGCTCACCGAACTCTGGGGCCGTCAAGTCATTGTGGAAAACAAGGCCGGGGCCGGTGGCATCGTCGGCGCGGAATACGCCGCCAAAGCCTTGCCCGATGGCAACACTTTTTTCTTGTGCAGCATCCACCACTCGGTCCTGCCCAGCCTCAAGCTCAAGCTGTCTTATGACATCGAGCGCGACTTTGTGCCTGTGAGTGGGGGCGCCATGTTCCCGGTCATTTTGGTGGCGCATCCCTCTTTGCCGGTTCAATCGGTCAGCGAGTTGATCGCTTATGCCAAGAAAAACCCAAAGAGCCTGGCCTATGCCTCTGCCGGCAATGGCGGTGGCACCCATCTTTCGGCTGAACTGTTCAACATGTTGGCTGGCACCACCCTGAACCACATCCCCTACAAAGGCAGCGCGCCTGCCATGACCGATGTGCTCGGGGGTCAAGTGCCGCTGATGTTCAGCGATGCACCCACCGCCCTTCCCTTTATCCGCAACGGCAAGGTCAAGGCTTTGGCGGTGGCCAGCACACAGCGCTACAGCCTGATGCCTGATTTGCCCACCCTGGCCGAATCCGGCCTGCCGGGTTATGAGGCTTACTCTTGGGCAGCGGTGGTCGCGCCAGCGGGTACACCCAAGGACATCGTGAGCCAAGTGAGCAAAGACATCGTGAAAGTTTTGTCGCTGCCTGAAACGCGTCAGCGGTTTCACGAAGCCGGGGCTGACCCCTTTCCCACCACGCCTGAAGGTTTCGCCAAAATTTTGCGCAGCGAAATTGAAAAGTGGCAACGGGTAGTCAAGGCGGCCAACATTCAGGCCGATTGATTGCAAGCTGCGCGCTCAAAGCGCAATGCCGGCTTTGCGAATGACGGCAGCGTATTTGTCGACTTCGCTGCGGATGAAGCGCTCAAACTGCGCGGGCGTGCCTGACAGCGAGGCGATGCCGCCTTCTCGAAACGCCTGCACCACGCTTGGGGCTTGCAAGGCTTTTTGAATTTCTGCGCTCAAGCGTTCCACCACGGCATCGGGCACGCCTGTGCGCACCAGCAAGCCATTCCAAGAGTTGGACTCAATGGCCAGGCCTTGCTCGGTCAAGGTGGGAATCTGGCGGGCCATGGCGGAGCGCTGTGCTGTGGCCATGCCCAAGGCCACCATCCTGCCGCTTTGCACATGCTGGCGAAATTCAGGCCAGTTGCCAAACATCAGGTCCACCTGCCCACCGAGCAAATCATTCATCGCCGGCGCCTGCCCCTTGTAAGGCACATGGATCAGCGGCACGCCAACCGCGGCTTCCAACATGGCCCCGGCCAGATGGGCCGAGGTGCCATTGCCAAACGAGGCATAGCTCAGCTTGCCGGGCTTTTGCCGTGCTGCAGCCATGAACTCGGGCAGGGTCTTGAAGCCCGACTGCGGGTGGGTGGCCAGCACATGCTCTGACATGCCCATCAAGCCCACCGGCCGCAGATCGGCCAAGGTGTCGTAAGGCAAATTTTTCACCAGCGTGTGGTTCGCACAAAAACTGTTGGCCACGCAGACCACGGTGTAACCATCGGCAGGCGCTTTGACCGCTGCGTCCACACCGATCACGGTGCCTGCACCCGGCCGGTTTTCCACCACCACAGGCTGCCCCAAGGCATGGGCCATTTCCGTGGCCACCAAGCGACTCACCGCATCCGTCGTTCCCCCAGGCGGAAACGGCACGATCCAGCGAATCGCCCTTTGCGGCCAAGCACTTCCTTGGGCCCCCACCGAGGCACTTGCGCCTGCCAACAAGGTCACCAAACATTCGCGTCGATTCATCATGGGGTCAGGTCTTGCTTTTTGTCGTCAAGCTGTGAATAAGTTCGATGGCTGTATTATGAGACTTCTTATTTTGCCTCCGACACACGTATGCTCTTCACGCCAGCCGCCCTGATCTTTGACTTGGATGGCACCCTGGTCGACAGCGAAACCCATGGCCTGAACGTGATGCATGAAGAGGCCCAAAAACTGGGTGTCACCATCAGCCTGCAAGAGGCCCATCACGCGTTTCGCGGCAAAAAAATGGCGCTGTGCGTGCAAAGCATTGCGCGCCGTTTGCCACAGGTGCCTGCCGAGAATTTTGAGGTGACGTTCACCGCCCACTTGCGCCGTTGTATGGCGGTCCGCTTTCGTGAAGCGCTAGAGCCCATGCCGGGCGCCTTGTCTTTGGTGTCTCAGCTGGCCCTGCCCTATGCCATCGCCACCAACGGCCCACGCGAAAAAGCAGAGCTCACCTTGGGCTTGACCGGCTTGCTGCCCTTTTTCAAAGACCATTTGTACTGCGCCTACGACGTCGGCACTTTCAAGCCAGACCCTGATTTGTTCTGGCATGCGGCCAAACAATTGGGCATCCCTGCCCACCAGTGTGCCGTGGTGGAAGACAGCCTGCCAGGCGTAATGGCGGGCTTGGCCGCAGGCATGCACGTGTATTCGTTGTGCGATCCGGCCACGGTGACGCCAGACATTGCAGCGCGCATTCAAGCCATCAGCGGCTTGCCAGAATTGCAAGCTTTGCTGATGTGACGACAGCAGTCCTCAGCTGACCACGCCCAGGTGCCAGGGCACGAACTCGTGATCGCCCAAGCCCAAAGCCTCGCTCTTGGTGGGCTCTCCAGAAGCATGACGCAAAATCTGCTCGAAAATTTGCTGGCCCATCTCCTGCACGCTCAGCTCGCCATCCAGAATGCGGCCACAGTTGATGTCCATGTCTTCTTCCAGACGTTGGTACATCGGAGAGTTGCTGGCCAGCTTGATGGTGGGTGCCGGTTTGGAGCCAAACATCGAGCCACGCCCGGTGGTGAAGCAAATCAGGTTGGCGCCACTGGCAATTTGGCCGGTGCTGGCCACGGGGTCGTAGCCGGGAGAATCCATGAACACAAAGCCTGCTTTTTCAATCGGCTCGGCATAGCGGTAGACCTCTTGCAAGGGCGTGGTGCCAGCCTTCATGGCCGAGCCCAGCGATTTTTCAAAGATGTTGGCCAAGCCGCCTTGCTGGTTGCCATGCCCCACCACACCATTGAACTGCACGTTGGTCCCGCGTGTGTACTCGGCCCACCAGGCCAGCCGGTCCAGCAACTTCTGCCCCACTTCGGGCGACACCGCACGCCGCGTCAGCATGTGCTCGACGCCATGAATTTCTGGCGTCTCCGACAAAATGGCGGTGCCACCGTGGCGCACCAGAATGTCCATGGCTGCACCCAGTGCCGGATTGCAGGTGATGCCGGAAAAGCCGTCCGAGCCGCCGCACTCCAGGCCAATTTTCAAATGGCTGGCGGGAACAGTCTCGCGCTGGATGGCGTTGGCCAGCGGCAGCATGGCCTCGACCGCCGCAATGCCCGCGGCCACCGTGGCACGTGTGCCACCCGTGTCTTGCATGACCAGGGTTTGCATCAAGCGGTCTTCGCGCAAGCCTTGAGAGCTGACCAAGTCCATGACTTGATTGCGCTCGCAGCCCAGACCGACGATCAAGGCACCGGCCAAATTGGGATGGCGCACATAGCCGGCGATGGTGCGGCGCAGCACATCGAAATGCTCGCTGGGCGAGGCCATGCCACAGCCACTGGTCTGCGCAAACGCCACCACCCCATCGACGTTGGGGTAGGCCGCGAGTTTTTCAGGTGTGAAATGGGCCGCGATGCGGTGAATCACCGTGGAAGAACAATTCACCGAGGACAGAATGCCAATGAAGTTGCGCGTGGCCACCCGGCCATCGGGGCGCACAATGCCCTGAAAGGTGGCGCGTTGATCCGCAGGCACGTAAGCCACAGGTCGCACGTCCTCTCCAAACGCAGGATCGTGGTGAAACTCGCCGAGTGCCAGGTTATGGCTGTGCACATGATCGCCAGCGGCGATGTCACGCGTGGCCACCCCAATCTCGGTGTTGTACTTGAGAACGCGCTCGCCTTGCGCAATGGCTCTTGCGGCAATTTTGTGGCCCGCAGGCACCTGGGCACGGGCCTTCAATTGCCAATCGCTGAAGACCTCGCCCAGCGCGACGGCCGACTTGGCGACCAACACATTGTCCTGTGCATGCAAACGAATCAAGGCCACCACTCAACTCCGGGTCAGTTCGCGCAGTTTGAGGCGTTCGATCAGCAAGGTTTCCTTTTTGTAAACCGTGCCCACATATTTTTCATAGTCCGGGCCATCGAGGTAAAGCACGGGCGCGTCGATCTTGTCGCACGCTTGCTTGAACTCTGCACTGGCGGCAGCGACTTTGAAGGCTTGGCGCAAGCGCGCCACCTGAGCGGGGTCCATGCCCCGCGGCGCGCCGACGCCGTTGGGCGCATCAACCACCACATTGAAGCCTGCATCCTTCAGAGTGGGCACGTCTTTGAAGCGTGCGGTGCGTTGCTCGCCCCAGGTGGCCAGTAAACGCAGCTTGCCAGACTCCACATGCGGCGCCCAGGAAGACGAGTCCACCAGCACTTCCACATGGCCGCCCAACACCGATTGCAAGGCATCGGCCCCGCCTTTGAACGGCACATGGTTGAATTGCACATTGGCAGCCAATGCGAACTCCTCCATGCCCACATGCGTGGCACCCCCCACGCCAGAATGGGCGTAGCTGATCTTGCCCGGTTGAGCCTTGGCTTCTGCGACCAGGTCTTGCAGCGTTTTCCAGCGTGCGTTGGCAGGCACGGCAATGCCAAACGTCTGGCCGGAGGTGCGCGCCAAATACGTCAGGTCTTTCATGGGATCGATGGCCACGGTTCCCAATTGCGAAAAGCGGGTGACGGAAATTGGAATTTGCCCCACGGTGTAACCATCGGGCTTGGCCGAGGCCAGCGCTTTCAAACCGATCATGCCGGCCGCACCCGCCTTGTTCTCCACCACCATGGACTGGCCCAATTCACGGCCTGCGGCCAAGCACAGGGCACGCATGGTTTGGTCGGCTGTGCCACCTGCAGGCCAAGGGCAAATGAAGGTGATGGGGCGGTCAGGGTAGACCGTGGCTTGCGCTTGGGCCTTCACAGCCATCCCGGCCAGGCCTGCCGTGGTGGCGGCCAGCATCGTGCGTCGCTTGATCATGTCTTCCTCTTGTGTGGTTGATCGGTGCTTCAAAGCACCGATTGTGCCGCAGGCAATTGGCTTATTCGGCCTTCACGCCCGCAGAGGTGATGACCTTGCCCCATTTGACAATTTCATCGTCCAAAAATTTCACCGCTTGGTCAGGGGTGCTGCCCACAGGCTCCAGGCCCAAGGCCTCAAAGCGCGCGCGCAAATCGGGCGAATTCAAGGCACGTGCAGTTTCGGCCGAGAGCCGGGCCACGATCTCTTTGGGCACGCCGGTAGGTGCCAGGAAAAGCACCCAGGTCGACGCCTCCAGTGGCGGTCCGCCAGCCTCTGCCAAAGTGGGCACCTCGGGCGCGCTGGGGATGCGTTTGGACGAGAACATGCCCAGGGCCTTGATCTTGCCGCTGCGCACATGCGGCATCAGCGACACCGGAGTGTCCACCAGGATCTGAATGGAGTTGCCCATCAGGTCTTGCAAAGCAGGCGCGGTGCCTTTGTAGGGCACGTGCACCATTTGGGTTCCGGTGTTTAACTTCAGGAACTCGGTGGTCAAGTGGGCGGCGGCACCGATGCCCGAGGAACCAAAAGACACCTTGTCCGGATTGGCCTTGGCATAGCTGATAAGCTCCCTCACGTCTTTGACCGGGAAATTGTTGCTGGCCGTCAGAATCAAAGGGGTTATGCCCACCACGGACACCGGCGCAAAACTTTTCACCGGGTCGTACGGCATGCGCCCGGCATAGAGCGTGGCATTGGCCGCGTGGGCCGCAATGACGGTGAGAAAGGTGTAGCCGTCTGGTTGGGCGCGGGCCACAAATTCCGAGCCCAGCAAAGAATTCGCCCCGGGCTTGTTCTCCATGACGATTTGCCAGCCGGTGAGCTCCTGCACTTTTTGAATCACCATGCGGGTGGTGCTGTCGGTCAAGCCGCCCGGGGTGTAGGGAATGACCCAGCGGATGGGCTTGTTGGGCCAGGCGCTGGTGCTGGCAGGCGCTTGGGCCCAAGTCAGGGTGCTGCTTGCCAAGCAAGCGATCGCAGCGAGGGAGCGAAGCCAGGTTCGGCGCATGGGGTCTCCTTGTTGAAAAGCTGCCAATGAGGCATGCCTGCGCAACCATACCGACTACCGCCCCACTTGAACAGCCGTGACAACCCCAAGCCTGAAGATCAGGGCTTGCCCTTAGGTCGAAAGAACACAGGGTACTGTCGCTCGACCAACGGCCCCTCCAGATCCCACGCGTGGCAGCGCCCCAGGTGGGGCGGGGGTTTTGTGGGGTCGGGCGAGGTGAAGGCGCCTTGAATGGTCTGAAAAGCCACGGTCGCCATGTTGAACAGCAGTTCGCGCAAATGCGTACAACCTTGCACACCGCCCAGGTTCTTCTCAATGGCTTTGCGCCAGCCCGCGCCCAGGGTACAGCCCACCATGCGTTGCATGGCGGCGGCGGCCGACGGGCACTCGCGGTGCGGCGTGCTGTCCATGGCGACGGCAATGTCATGGATCAACAATTGGGCGTCCACGGTCAGTCGGATGGCCAAATGGTGAATGGGCTCGCCCGGTTGCCACACGCCCTCCTCTTGCAAATCAAACACCAGGCTTTTGGTGTCCTTCATTTCCCCTTCGATGTCCCACAAGCCATCGTCACGGCGATAGCCCTGAAACGTCACTTGGCGGGTATGTTCTGGGGCGCGGGGTTGGGGTGAAGGCAATGGCACGATCAGTCTCGAACGAAAGATGACAAGCTGCCATTGTGCACATGCAAAATGTCTCGCTGGCGACTGAGGCATTGGGCGGCATCGCGCACAGTCCCAGCACCACAAGGAACTCCTGCATGAAGATCACCCGATTGGAAGTGTTTGCCCTGCGCGCACCGGCACCCGAACGTCCCCACTGGACCAGCCATTTCATCGTGCCCACGGCCAATGAAATTTTGGTGCGGCTGTACACCGACGAAGGCATTGAAGGCTTTGGCCTGGCCACCAGTTACACCCCGATCGACTTCGCCATCAAGGCCTGGAATGGCGGCTTGGCCGAACAAATCATTGGCGAAGACGCCCTCGCACCCGAGCGGCTGTACCAAAAACTGTTTGCCCTGACCACCAGCAAAGTGGCCAATGAAAAAGGCTGGTCGCGCGAAGCGCTGATCCGCATTTCAGCGGCGGTGGACATCGCTTGCTGGGACATCGTGGGCAAGGCGGCAGGCCTGCCGCTTTACCGCTTGTTCGGCGGCTACCGTGACAGCGTGCCGGCCTATGTGACCTGCGGCTACTACCGCGAAGGCAAAGACCATGCGGAGCTGCGCGATGAAATGCACATGCTGCTCGACCAAGGCCACACGGGCTTCAAGGCCAAGGCCGGTGGCCTGCCTGTCCCTGAGGATGTGGAACGCATGGCCGTGATGCGCGAAGTGATTGGCCCGGACCGCGATTTCATGATCGACCCCAACCGCGCCTGGGACTTGCCCACCGCCATCGATGCCGCACACCGTCTGGAAGCCCTCAACCCGCGCTGGCTGGAAGAGCCCATTCGCTGGGAAGATGATCGACGGGGGCTGAAACTGCTGGCGCAGAAAACACGCATCCCCTTGTCGGGCGGCGAAAGCGAGATGACCAGCTACGGCTGTCGCGCCATGCTGGAAGAGCAAGCCATTCAAATCTTGCAGTTTGATTGCACGATGATGGGCGGCTTCACCGAAGGCCGCAAGCTCACCGGCCTGTGCGAGTTGAACCATGTGCAAGTGGCTCCGCACCATGATTGCTTCATCCATGCCCACATCGTGGCCTCCAGCCCTGCGGGCTGCATTGTGGAAGCCTTCACCGACCCGGAGCGCGACCCCTTGCAAGCCGAACTGTATGAAGACCCCCCTGAAATTCGCAACGGCGTGCTGCACCTCAAACAAAGCCCGGGCCTGGGCTTGACCTTGTCGCAAGCCGCGCTGGCCAAATACGGCCAACGTATTGTTTAATGAACCCCAGGAGACAAAGATGAAAAAAATACTGACCCGCATAGCACTGGCCATCGGTTTGACGGCGATGGCCTCTTCGACTTTTGCCCAAGCGGCCACCAACTACCCCGCACGCCCCATCAAGATCGTGGTGCCCTTTGCACCCGGTGGCACCACCGACATGCTGGCGCGACTGGTTGGCCAAAGGCTCACGCAGTCCTGGGGACAACCCGTGGTCATTGAAAACAAACCTGGCGCTGGTGCCACGCTGGGCGCGGACATCGTGGCGAAATCCGCACCGGATGGCTACACCCTGCTCATGGGCGCTGCGCACCACACCATTGCCCAACAGGTCTACGCCAAAATTCCCTACCACTTCGACCGCGACTTCGCGCCCATCACCATGGTGGCCATGGTGCCCAACATGGTGGTGGTCAACAGCGAGGTGCCGGCCAAAAACATCGCTGAATTCATTGCCTTGGCCAAAACCCAACCCGGCAAGCTCAATTACGGCTCGGCCGGTGCCGGCACGGCCCACCATCTGATCGGTGAAATGTTCAAGCTGCGCGCCGGCGTGGATTTGGTGCACGTGCCCTACAAGGGCAGTGCGCCGGCCGTGGCGGACTTGCTCAGTGGCCAGGTTCAGTTGATGTTTGACACCGTCACCTCCGGCCTGCCGCAAGTGAAGGCCGGCAAGCTGCGTGCCCTGGCCGTCACCACGGCCAAGCGCTCATCGGCCATGCCCGATGTGCCCTCCCTGTCAGAAACAGCCTTGCCGGGCTTTGATGTGGGCACCTGGTTTGGCTTGCTGGCGCCAGCCGCCACGCCGCCCGCCATCGTGCAGAAGCTCAATGCCGAAATTGTGAAAATCATCCAGCAACCGGATGTGCGCAAGCAAATGCTGGAGGCTGGCTCGGAGCCCATGGGCAACACCTCGCAACAAATGGCGGCCCAAATCAAGGCCGAGCTGGAGGCCTTTGAAGCCGTGGTCAAACAAATCAAATTGGTGGTGGAGTGAAGCGCCATGGCGACTGTTGAATTCAGCAACCTGGGCCACAGCGGCCTGAAAGTTCCTGCCCTGTGGCTGGGCACCATGATGTTTGGCGACCAAACCGATGAGGCCGAAGCACGCAACATTGTGGACGCTACACGCGACGCCGGCCTCAACGCCATTGATACGGCCGACAACTATGCCGGCGGCGAATCGGAGCGCATGGTGGGCCGGCTGATTGCCAAGGACCGGGACCGCTGGATCCTGGCCACCAAGGTGGCCAATCCCATTGGCCAAGAACCCAACGACCGTGGCTTGTCACGGCGCTGGCTCTTGAAAGAGGTGGTGAACAGCCTGCAGCGTTTGCAAACCGATTGGATCGATGTGTATTACATGCACCGTGACGACGAGAGCACGCCCATTGAAGAGACGCTGAGCACGTTCGCGCGGCTGATCGAGATGGGCAAAATTCGTTACTACGGTGTCTCCAACTTCCGCAGCTGGCGCGTGGCGCGCATGGTGGAAACCGCGCGGCACATGGGCATTCCACAACCCATTGTGTGCCAACCGCCCTACAGCGCGGTCACACGCCAAATTGAAACCGAGCTGCTGCCCTGCTGCGACCATTATGGTGTGGGCGTGGTGGCCTACAGCCCTTTGGCACGCGGCGTGCTGACCGGCAAATACAAGCCAGGCGCGGCCCCCGAAGCTGGCAGCCGCGCGGCGCGCGGTGACAAGCGCATCTTGCAAACCGAGTTCCGGCCCGAGTCGCTCGAAGTGTCGCAAGCGCTCTGTGAGCATGCCGCACAGCGTGGCATGAGCCCGACGCAATTCGCCATTGCCTGGGTGCTGAACAACCAGCGCATCCAGGGCGTCATAGGCGGGCCACGCACCCTGGCCCAATGGCAGGACTATCTGGCGGCCATGTCGGTCAAGCTGTCAGCAGAAGATGAAGCCGTGGTGGATCATTGGGTGCCTCAAGGCTACGCCTCCACCCACGGCTACAACGACCCGCAATACCCGCTGACCGGCCGGATCGCCAAGCCCTGACCCCCGTCATTGCGAGGCCCGCAGGGCCGTGGCAATCTCACGCCGGAGAAAGATCGCCGCTCTGCGCTCGCGATGGCGCAGGGGTTAGAGGATGCGGCCGTAGCGGTGCAAGGACAGCAAGCAACCCCACAGGGCCAGCAACATGCCCAGGGCTGCCATGGCACCGGTCACCTCGGTCACCGCACGTTTTTCGAAACGGAAGCGGTGTCCCAGCTGGTCATAAATTTTGTGCAGTTCTTGTGCACTGCTGGCGCGGAAATACTCGCCCTGCGTTTCGGTGGCCACCTTGCGCAACATGTCTTCTTCCAGGCGAACACGCATGGAGCGGCCTTGGGCTTGCACAATGGCGCCTTCTGGCGTGCCCACACCCACGGTGTAAATCCGCACCTTGTGTTCCGCCGCCAATTTGGCCATGGCCAACAGGTCTGGCCCCATGTTGCCCTGGCCATCGCTGAGCAACACAATCGCCATGGAGCGCCCCTGCGGCACTGGGTTGGTGGACGGGGCTGGCTGTGAGGGAACAGGCTGCGTTGGCGGCTTGGCGGGCTTGCCATCCATCGCCTCGTTGATGATTTTTTGCGCGTCAATGTTGGCACCTGGCAGCAGAGCCTCCAGGGAAATCAACACGCCCGTGCCCAGCGCAGAGCCGTATTGCAGTGGCAAATTTTCCAGGGCACGCAGCAAATCATCGCGTTGATCGGTCGGCGCTTGTGCCAGCGCCGCCGTGCCAGCGATGGTGACCAAGCCCACCCGCAAACGCGCGGGCTTGTCTTCGATGAAGCGCTCAGCGGCGGCTTTGGCGGCCTCGAAACGGCTGGGCTCCAGGTCTTTGGCGCGCATGCTGCCGGAAATGTCCATGGCCAGCATGACTGTGGCCTCTCGCATGGGCGTGAGCATGACCGCTTGCGGCCGCGCCAAAGCCAGACAAAGGCAGGTCAAACCCAGCAAGACCAAGACCAGGGGCGCATGCGACAGCCACTTGGCTTTGAACCCAGCAGGCGCAGCGGCGCTTGCGCGTTGCAGCCGTAGGTAAACCCACAGCAAGATCGGCACAAGTACGCCACTGGCCAGCAAGGGCGGCCACAAAAAATGCAAACTGAAAAGGTCAGGCATGCAAGCTCCTGCGCTTGCGCAGCGCCACGAACTGCCGCACCGCCAAAGCCAGATCTTCGTCGGTGGCAATGGCCAAGCCATCCATGCCGGCTTGGGTCAGGGCAGCATGAAAGGCCTCTTCACGCGCCAGCGCAAGGTCGGCATAGCGTTGCCTGAAAGCGGGATCGGAGGTGTCCAGCAGCAACTGTTCGCCGGACTCGGCATCTTCCAGCCACATCAGGCCAGCCGCGGGCAACTTGGTTTCCAGCGGATCGGTCAAACGCACCGCAATGCCGTCGTGTCGCCGCGCCAGGGCGCTGAGCGCTTGCTCCCAACCCGGTTCACTGAGAAAGTCCGACAGCACAAACACTTGCGATCGGCGCTTGAGCAAGGATTGCGCTTGGTGCAACCAAGGGCCCAGGGCGGTCTCGTGGTGAGACGCCTGCAGGGGCACGCGTTGCACGGTGTCCATCAAGTGCAGCAAATGCCGACGTCCCATCCGCGCGGGTACATGGCGAATGGGCGAAGAGGCCTCCCCTGTCAGGATCAGCGCACCCACGCGGTTGCCGCGGCGCATCAGCATCTGTGCCATCACGCCCACAAAAGACAACATCAGGCTGCGCTTGCTCTGCCCTTGGGAGCCAAAGCCCATGGAGCCAGTCATGTCCAGCAAAAACCAGGCGCTGACCTCGCGGTCTTCCTGGTGCTCCCGCACATGGGGTACCTGAAGGCGTGCCGTGACATTCCAGTCGATGTGGCGCACATCGTCATGCGGTTGGTATTCGCGCAAATCGGCGAGGTCCAGGCCCGCACCGCGAAACAGGCTGCGGTGATCGCCTTGCAACGCGCCGTCGAGGCGGCGCAGCACGGTCCAGTCAAGCTGCCGCAGCAAAGCATCCATGTCGGCCCGCGCAGGCGCGGTGCCAGACACAGCCGCTGCAGGCTCGGCCTGCCGCTGACGCTTAAGCTGACGCAGCCATCCGAGCATGAGATTCCAAGGGCTTGTCAGGCACCGGCACGGCTTGCATGATGCGTGCAATCAAACTGTCGGGGGTCTGCCCCTCGGACAACGCTTCGTAGGACAACACCAGTCGGTGGCGCAGCACATCGGGCACCAGGTCCGCCACATCTTCGGGCAAGGCGTAATCGCGGCCGCGCAAAAACGCCAGGGCCCTTGCCCCCTCGATCAAGCCGATGGTGGCCCGGGGACTGGCACCAAAGCTTAAAAAGCGTTTCATGTCTTCCAGCCCATAGCGCTCGGGCTGACGCGTGGCCGCCACCAACTTCACCGCATAGTGCACCAGGCCGGGGTCCACATAGCCGCGGCGACATTGGGCTTGCAAGGCCATCAACTGCTCTGGCGTGACCACGCCGGTCACTTGCGCCGGCTCACCAATCACACGCTGCACGATCACAAACTCTTCGTCCTCGGTGGGGTAGTCCACCAGCACCTTCATCATGAAACGGTCCACTTGCGCTTCGGGCAAGGGGTAGGTGCCCTCGGTTTCAATCGGGTTCTGCGTGGCCATCACCAGAAACGGCAAGGGCACGCGGTGGGTTTCGCCGGCCAGGGTCACTTGCCGCTCTTGCATGACCTCCAGCAAGGCACTCTGCACTTTGGCGGGCGCGCGGTTGATTTCATCGGCCAGCAACAGGTTGGCAAACACTGGGCCCAACACGGTGCTGAACTCACTGGTTTTTTGATTGAAGATGCGCGTGCCCACCAAGTCGGCCGGCAACAGATCAGGGGTGAATTGAATGCGACGGAAGGAGCCGCGCAGTGTTTTGGCCAAGGTGTTCACCGTCAGGGTTTTGGCCAGGCCGGGCACGCCCTCGATCAACAAATGGCCCTGTGCCAGCAACGCCACCAGCACGCGTTCTAGAAAGGCATCTTGTCCCACCACCACGCGTTTGACTTCGTACAGCACATGCTGCATTTGGGCTGCCGCTTGCGCAGCCGCTGGGTTGGCGTTGGGCTGGCCGCGCCAGACATCGGTGGAAGTGTTCATGCCATTTCCTTGCTTTGAAATTCGTTAAAAGGGAGGCATGCCAACGGCCATGCCGGCTTCCTCGATGGTGGTTGCAAAACCAATGCCGATGAAGGTGCGCGCCGAGGTGGGATTGAGGATGGCCGTGACAATGCCCACCACCTCGCCTGCCAGGTTCACCAAGGGCCCGCCCGAATTGCCAGGGTTGGCCGCCGCATCAAACTGAATCAAGCCCGCCAAGCGACGGCCGCCTTCGGGCGACAAAAATTCGCGCCCCAAGCCGGAAACCACACCCGCCGACACCGAGGGGCCGATGCCATAGGGGAAACCCACGGCCACCACACCATCGCCCGGCACCAACTGTCGGCTCGACCCCAAGATGGCCGGTTGCAAATCATCTGGGATTTTTTGCGGCTTGACCACCGCCAGGTCTTTGTCAGGATGCACCCCCACCACATGGGCGGGCGACGCCGTGCCGTCGGCAAAGGTCACCACCAAGCGCTTGGCGCCCCAGACCACGTGGTAATTGGTGAGAATCGTGCCATCGTCCTTGATGACCACGCCGGTGCCCACGCCACTCTCACGGTCCTCGCCTTTGGGTTTTTTGGGATCTGGCTCAAAGCCCTGGACACGAACCACGGCGCCTTGCACCGCCGCAGCGGCTTTGGCGGTGGGTGACGGCAAATCTTGTGTGGTCAAGGCATGCAGAACCGCTGCGTCAATGTCTTTTTGGGTCAGCGCTGGTTGCGCAGGCGTCCATGCTTCGCGAACTTCGTAGGCCAGCACAGCCACCAGCAAGCCCATCAGGAACATCGCGACCCGATCCCAGCGCCATTTTTTTTCAGCGCTTGCCGCTTGCGGTGCTTCGTCCGCCGCGATGTGACGCTCCGCCTCGTTGGGACGGGGACGTTTGCTGAACACCACGGCGCGTTTCATGAAATAACCATAACACAGGGTTCAATGGTAAATTGGCGGCAGACTTGATTAACCTTCCGACCTCACATGCATTTCCTCCAGGCCGAGATGCTTTGGGCCCTGTTGCTGGCACCCTTGCTGCTGGGCTTTTACCTGTACCTGATTCGTCGGCGTCGGCGTCAGGTGCTGGCGTTTTCATCCTTGCGACTGATCCATGAGGCCATGGCGTCTTCTTCGCGCTGGCGCCGTCATGTACCGCCCACGCTGGTTTTTTTGGCTTTCCTGCTGGCCTTGCTGGCCATGGCCCGCCCGGTGGCCCGCATCACCCTGCCCGCCGATTACATGACCCTGGTCATGGCCATGGATGTGTCGCGCAGCATGCTGGCCACCGATGTCGAGCCCAACCGGATTCAGGCGGCGCAAAAAGCCGCCAAAGAGTTTTTACAAGCCTTGCCCGCAGGCGTGCGCGTAGCCATTGTGTCGTTTGCCGGCACGGCCCAAGTGGTTCAGCATGTGAGCGATCGGCGCGAGGATTGGGTGGCGGCCATCGACCGCTTTCAACTTCAACGTGGCACGGCCACGGGCAGCGGGCTGCTGATGGCCCTGTCCACCCTGCGGCCGGACGCGCCCATCCAACTGGAGAGCACCTTGTATGGCAGTGCCTCACAACGTGGCCTTGCTGAGCCCCAAGGCCAAAGCCTGGAAGACCGGCGCAAAAGCGCACCGCCCAAAGAAATCGTCCCGGTGCCACCAGGTTCCTACACCGGCGGCGCCATTGTGCTGCTCTCCGATGGCCGCCGCACCACGGGGCCCGACCCACTGGAGGCCGCCAAGCTGGCCGCCAACTTGGGGGTTCGGGTCTACACGGTGGGCTTTGGCACCCCCAACGGCTTCATTCCAGGCTATGAGGGCTATTCATTCTTCACGCAAGTGGATGAGGAAACCCTGAAGGCTGTCGCGAAAGTCACAGAGGCCGAATACTTCAAGGCCGGCTCGGCCGATGAATTGAAAAAGGTTTACGAGCATCTGTCCAGCCAGTTCACGCTGGAGCGCAAAGACACCGAAGTCAGCGTGTTGATGGCTGGCGTTGCCTTGCTGCTGTTGTTGCTGGCGCTGGCTTTGTCTGTGCGCTGGTTTCGCGCTGGCGCACCCAAGCTGGTGAGTTCGACCTGACGCTTTAAATCATGGAAACTTTGCGCTCGCGCCCACGGTGCGGGCCGTCGTGCGGGTTGGAAATGGCTTGGCGCAAAACTGCACGGTAGCCCTGCACCACCTCCATGCGATCGCGCAGCCCGCGCGCGCACAACAGGCGATGCGCTGCAGGCAATTTCCAGCAAGGCGTGGCCACCAGCAGATGATGCTCCAGGTGGTAGTTCACCCAGTAAGGCGCCAGAACAGCCCGCATGGCCAGGTTGGTCAAGGTGGTGCGGGTGTTGCGCAAAGGGTCGTCGTTGTCAGGCACCACCGCATGCTCTGCAATGTTGCGAATGCGGCTGATGACCTGGTACCAGGTCATGAGGGGCAGCAGCCACAGCGTGAAGAAAAGCTCTGCGTAGCCGACAGCCCACAGCAGCAGCAGCAACAGGCCGTTGGCCACCAAAAAATGGCCATCGACGCGCCACAGCCGGGCCCAACGCTCAGCTGTCGTGCCCTCGCCCATGTTGTAGCGAAAGCCTTCCAGGCGACGCTGGTAAGCGGTGACGCCGAGAAAGTCACGCAGCATTTTGCGCACAAAGCTTTTCTGGCTGATGGGAAAGGGAGCGGACAAAACCCAATCGGGGTCGTCCTTTTGCTGGGTGTGGCGGTGATGCTGAAGGTGGTACGGGCGGTACAAAGCCAGACTGGCCCCCACCGGCGAGCCGCAAAGGTAAAAGCCGAGCCAGTCGTTCAGGCGGGTGTTTTTGAACAGCAAGCGGTGGGCGGCATCGTGCATCAGGATGGCCAAGCCCAGTTGTCGGCCGCCAATGAGGACGACGGCCAGCAAAAAAGTGAGGGGGTTGGGCCAGGCTACATAGAGCGCCATGGCCAAAAAGATGGTAAGCCAAGCATGGAGCACGAGGTAAAAGCCCATGCCGTTGGAGCGTGCGCGAAGTGCTTGGTCTTCTTCGGCTGTGAGCCAGCCTTTCGCTCCGACATCCATGGCAAACCTTTGATTGACATCCCAAGATGGGAAGAATGTTAGCTTGCCACGGCTTGGCTGAAAAGTTCAGCCTGTCACCTTTGGGTGACCCCAGGGATTAAAAACCCTTGGAATTAAGCCTTTAGTGCTCGTACGCCGGAATAAATACGGGCAGCAGGACGGTGCTTTTGCTCGTATTCCTGGGCCATGAGGGCACGAATTCGGTTGAAGCTGGCCTTGATTTGGCTGACTTCGTCATTCATTTGCTGCAAACACTGGTCCATGCCGTTGCGGGCGGGAGCCGGCTGGGTGGCTTTCTTTTCCATGCGGTTTTCTCCATACATGCTGAAGACACAACGCACCCAGCCAGGATTTGGTGGACAGGTTTTTAAAAAAAATGACTAAATCGTGACACCACCGTCGATCACCAGGCTCTGTCCGGTCATGAAAGACCCCGCCTGAGACGCCAAAAACACCGCTGCGCCCGCGATTTCATCGGGCTCGCCAATGCGCCGCAGGGGGGTGGTCGCATTGCGCTCCTTGAGCATGGCCGGGTCATCCCACAACGCTTTGGCAAAGTCGGTCTTGATCAGCCCCGGGGCAATGCAATTTACGCGAATGTTGTGCGGCCCATATTCAACCGCCAGGTTGCGTGCCAGCTGCATGTCGGCGGCTTTGCTGATGCAATAGGCACCAATCACGGAGGAGCCGCGCAAACCGCCAATGGAGGAAACGATGATGATCGAACCCGCGCGGCGCTCTTTCATTTCAGGCACGGTCAAATTGATCAGCCAATGGTTGGCGACAATGTTGTTGTCCAGGATTTTGCGGAATTGGTCGTCGCCAATGCCCGCCATCGGGCCGTAGTAAGGGTTGCTGGCCGCGTTGCACACCACAATGTCGATACGACCCCAATGACGACGGGTCTCGGACACCAGCCTCTCCAGATCCGCCTTGGCCGAAATGTTGGCGGGTATTGCGATGGCCCGCCCCGGTCCATGCTTGGCCTCAATGGCTTTCACCACCTCGTTGCAAGCCTCCGCTTTGCGGGAAGAAATCACCACGCGCGCGCCGTGCTCGGCCATGCGCTCGGCGATGGCGCGGCCAATGCCACGCGACGATCCGGTGATCACGGCCACTTGGCCTGTCAGGTCAAACAAAGTCATAGGGTCTCCTTTTGAGGTGTCAACGTGTGGCGGCGACGAGTCCGCCGTCTACCAAAATTTCGGTCGCGGTGATGTAGCGGCTTTCATCGGCCGCCAAAAACAACACCGCATGGGCGACATCCCAGCCGTCGCCCATGTGTTGCATGGGCACTTGCTGATGACGGTGGGCGATGAAGCCTGCAGTGTCGCCGGCCGCGTACTTGGCAGCCAGGCCTTCAATCAGGGGGGTGTGCATCAGCCCGGGGATCACGCAGTTCAGCCGGATGCCCTCGGGCGCATGGATGACCGCGGTGGTGCGCGTGAATTGCATCAATGCGGCCTTGGCTGCCGCATAAGCCACCTGGGGCTTGCCGACATAGCGCAGACCCGCCACCGATGAGATGTTGATGACTGACCCACCGCCCTGGGCTTGCATGAGGGGCAACACCCGCTTGCATGCAAGAAAGGCGCCCTTGAGGTTGACCTCCAACTGGCTGTCCCACACCGACTCCAGCATGTCCACCGGCCCGCCGGGTTGCGACAGGCCCACGTTGTTCACCAAGATGTCAATGCGACCGAAGCGCTGCACACAATCGTCCACCACCCGGTTCACCTGCTCGGCCTGCGTCACATCGCATGCCGCCACTTCCATGGTGCCGCCCTCTGTGCGCACGATGTCCCGCGTGTTTTCCGCATGGCTGAGTTGGAGGTCGGTGCCATAGACCTGCGCGCCCTGGCGCGCCAGCAAGGTGGCGCTGGCCCGGCCATTGCCCCAGCCCTCGGCGACCGCACCGCAACCCATGACCAGCGCCACTTTTCCTTGAAGATTCAACACACGCCATCCTCCGCACAAAAAGCCAGTGTCGAGTGAAGGCCGCAGGCTGTCAATCACGCAATCGATAGCCGCGCCAGATTTGTCTCACGGGTGACGCGCCCGCCTGTCGGCGCTGTTTAAGCTGAGTGCATGACCTCCACCCCCACCTTTTCCACGCCCTTCTCCACCGACAAGCAGCCTGCCTTCGGCGCACGCGGCATGGTGGTCACCAACCACCCTCTGGCCTCGGCGGCCGGGACGGAAATGCTGGCCGCGGGGGGCAACGCTGTCGATGCGGCTGTGGCCGCCTTGTTCACCCTGTCGGTGGTCGAACCCATGATGGTCGGCCTGCTCGGCGGCGGCTTTGCCCACCTGCGCCTGCCCAACGGCCAACAAACCGTGATCGAAGGCCAAGGGGTGTGCCCGCAAAACATCACGTCCACCACGTTCACGCCAGACCCCATGGCGCCCCCAGGCACCATGGAAACCGTGGGACGCCGCAACAGCCTGGGCCGTGCCGCGATGGCCACGCCCGGCAACTTGATGGCCTGGTGCCAGATGCTGGAACGCCATGGCACGCTGTCGCTGGACGATGTGCTGCAACCCGCATTGCGCCATGCCACGCGCGGCTTTGTGGCCACGCGTTACTTGAGCAACTGCATCACCGACAACGCCGCAGACCTGCTGCTGGACCCCGAAATTGCCAGCTTCTTCCTGCCGGGCGGCCGCCCGTTGCAAGCCGGTGACCGCCTGGTTCAAGGCGCCTATGCCGACACCTTGCGCACGGTGCTTCGCGAAGGGCCCGGCGCGCTCTACGGCGGCAGCCTGGGCCAAGCTTTGGTCAGTGACATGGCGAACAACGCGGGTTATTTGACCCTGGCCGATTTGCGTGGCTACCAAACCCGCGACCGCGAGGTCCTGCGCGCCATGTACCGCGGCTTTGAAGTGACCGGTCCCCCGCCGCCCTGCGCCGGCCCCTTGCACATCGGTCAGATGTTGAAAATTCTGGAAGGCTTCGATGTCAAAGCCATGGGCTTTGGCAGCGTGGACAGCGTGCACCTGCTGGCCGAAGTGCTGAAGATTGCGTTTGCCGACCGCGCCGCAGCCACCGCCGACCCGGACTTTGTGCCCGTCCCCATCGACAAACTGTTGTCTGGCTCCTATGCCGATGAACGCCGCCAGCAAATTGACATGGCCAGGGCGCAAGATTGGGCGCCGGGTGTGGTGCCCGCAGAAAGCGCCAACACCACCCACGTCACGGTGGCCGATGCCCAAGGCTGCATCGTCAGCGCCACCCAAACCATCAACTCGGTGTTTGGCGCACGCTACATGGTGCCGGGCACCGGCATGATTCCCAACAACTACTTGTATGTGCTGGACCCGCGACCGGACCGGGCCAACTCACTCGCACCGGGCAAGCGGGTGATTTCGTCGATGGCGCCCCTGATTGTGTTGCGTGAGGGCCGCCCCGTCTTGGCACTCGGATTGCCGGGGGGCCTGAGAATTTTCCCCTCGGCCTTGCAGGCCGTGGTCAACTTGCTCGACCACGGCATGAGTTTGCAACAAGCAGTCGAAGCGCCACGCATCTGGACGCAAGGCTATGGGTTGGAACTGGAGCCCGCGTTTTCGCAGGCCACCGCCCAAGCGCTGGCCGCAAGAGGCCACGACATCCTGCCCGTGAGCAACGTGGGTGGCGGCATGAATGCCATTCGCTTCCACGACGACGGCCGCCTGGAAGGCGCGGCCTGCTGGCGCGCCGATGGCACGCCGATTGGCGTCAGTGGGGGCATGGCGCGCGAGGGCGTGCGGTTTCTGCCCGAGTCGCGCCCGCGCTGAGCGACGCTCAGCCGGCCAGGCCGACGGTCATGCCGCCGCAGATGTAGAGCACCTGCCCCGTGATGAAGCCCGCGCGCGGGTCGACAAAGCTGGCCACACCATGCGCCACATCGTCCGGCGTGCCCATGCGCTTGACGGGAATGGCTTCGATGATGGCGTGGGTGCGGGGGCTGTCGGGCGGGTTCACCTGACGAAACAATTCTGTGTCGATGGGCCCGGGGCCAATGGCATTCACCGTGATGCCGTGGCGACCCAATTCGAGGGCCCAGGTTTTGGTCATGCCATGCAGCGCAGACTTGGTGGCGGCATAGGCGGTGCGCAACTCCTTGCCCAGTGCAGCTCGGCTGGAAATGCTGACAATGCGACCCGCGCGGCGTGCTTTCATGGCCGGCAAAACAGCCTGGGTGCACAACAGGGTGGACCCCAGATTCAGCGCCACCACGGCATGCATGTCTTCAATGGAGGTACCTTCAATGGGCGCGGGCATGACCTTGCCCACGTTGTTCACCAGCGCGTAAATGTCGTGCTTTTCAACGATGCGGTCCAGGGTGTCGCGCGTACTGCCAGGGTCCGCCAGGTCGGCCTCGTAGAACAACTCACCGGGCAAGGCCTGCTTAGGGGGAACACGGTCCACCGTGATGATTTGAAAGCCATCGGCCGCGAGCCGCGCGGCAATGGCACGGCCAATGCCGTTGGAGGCACCGGTGATAAGAGCTTGATGCGCCATGAACAACCTTTCCGTCAGAATCAGGGGAAGCAAACAACGCTAGCGTAACGGCAGAAAGGGGTCTGGGACAATCTGGCCAGTCACCCATCTAACAGCCGCCGTGGGGCACGCATGGGACACTGATGTCACTCACCTAAACCGGACCTTGAGCTTGTGAAGATCTTTTATGGCTGGCGCATGACCGCTGCCGCCTGTGGCATCCAGTTTCTGCTGGCCGCCCTGCTGATGCAGTCCTTCGGCCTCTACATTGCCGCCCTGTCGGACGAATTGGGGTGGAGCAAAACGGCCTTGTCCGGCGCGGCTGCCTTGCAATCGGTGGAAGCTGCGATCATCGGCCCGGTGCTCGGTTGGGTGGTCGACCGCTTCGGGCCGCAGTCCATGATTCGCCTGGGGATGCTGATTTTTGGCGTGGGTTTGCTGTGCCTGAGTCAAATCGACACGCTCACCGGGTTTTATGTCAGCGCCATTCTGATGGCCATTGGCACCAGCCTGTGCGGCTATTTCCCGCTCTCGGTGGCCCTGGTGCAATGGTTTGAGCGCTACCGTGCCCGTGCTTTGTCCATCATGAGCTTGGGCCTGGCGATGGGAGGCTTGGCCGTGCCCGTGGTGGCCTGGGCCATGCAAAGCTTTGGCTGGCGTGCCGCAGCCCTGGGCTCGGGCGTGGTGGCCATTGTGGTGGGGATTCCGATGGCTCGCATCATCCGTCGCCGCCCCGAAGACCACGGCGAGTTCATCGACGGGATTGCGCCCATTGCCAGCAACACGCCCCTCCAGGAAGACAACAGCAAACAACCCATCGCCCACGAGTTCACCGCCAAAGAGGCCCTGCGAACCCAGGCGTTTTGGATGTTGGCCATTGGGCACGGGCTGGCCTTGCTGGTGGTCACCGCCGTCAACGTGCACGCCATCACCCACATGAAGGAAGGGCTGGGCTATTCGGTGTCGGAGGCCGGCCTGGTCATCATGCTCATGACCGTGGGTCAAATGGGTGGTGTGCTGCTGGGGGCCAGCATGGGTGACCGCTATGACAAGCGGGTGGTCGCGGCGCTGTGCATGGTCTCGCACATGGTGGGGTTGCTGTGCCTGACCTATGCCACCCATGTGTCAGCCTTGGCAGCCTTTGCCGCATTTCATGGCGTGGCCTGGGGGCTGCGAGGGCCTTTCATGCAGGCCATCCGCGCCGACTACTTTGGCCGCAATGCGATTGGCATGATTTTGGGACTGTCCGCCGCCATCATTGCGGTCGGCCAAGTGGCCGGCCCCATGGTGGCAGGCATGTTGGCTGACCTGACCGGCAACTACCGTTTAGGGTTCACCCTGCTGGCCTTGGTGGCAGGTTTGGGCTCTTTGTCCTTTATGCTTGCCAAAAAACCCCAACGCAATTGAATCCAAGAGGAGACACCATGAAGAAAACCATCCAGGCTGTGCTGCTGGGCTTGCTGAGTTGTGCAAGCGCCTTGTCGGTGGCGCAAACTTATCCGCAAAAACCCGTGAAAATTTTGGTGCCCTTCGTGGCGGGCGGCACCAGCGACATCGTGGCCCGCGCCGTGTCCCAAAAGCTCAATGAAGCAGGCTACACGACCTTGGTTGAAAATCGGCCCGGCGCCAATGGCTCGATCGCGGCAGAAGCCCTGTCCAAGTCGCCTGCCGATGGCTACACCTTGCTGGTCGGCTCGATTGGCACCTTTGCCATCAACATGGGCTTGTACAAGAACCCCAAGTACGACGTGATGCGCGACTTCGAGGCCGTGACGGTGGCGGTGCGCACGCCCAATGTGCTGATCACGCCGCCCAACTTTCCCGCCAACTCGGTGAAAGAACTGGTGGACTATGCCAAGAAAAACCCGGGTCGGGTGTCCTATGGCTCGTCGGGCTCGGGCTCCAGCGACCACTTGTCGGCTGAAATGTTCAAGCTTCAGACGCAAACTTTCGGCGTCCATATTCCTTACCGTGGCGGCGCAGCGGCCCAGACCGACATCATGGCGGGCAACATCGAGGCCTCTTTTCAGAACTTCGGAACCGTGGTGCCCTACATCCGCGCCGGCAAAATGAAAGCCCTGGCCGTCACCTCGAAAGAGCGCATGCCCCAATTGCCAGATGTGCCCACCATGCTGGAGAGCGGCCTCAAGGACTTTGACGTGACCTCCTGGCAAGCCGTCGCTGTGCCCAAAGGAACGCCCAAAGAGATCGTGACCAAGCTGCAAGCCGACATTGCCAAAGGCTTTCGCTCGGCCGACATGATGCAACGTTTCAACAACCTCGGCTTTGAAGTCGTGGTGAACACGCCGAGCGAAGCCAGCGCCTTTTTCAAAGCCGAGATTGACCGCTGGGCCGCTGTGGTGAAGGCTTCTGGCGCGACGGTGGATTGAGATCAGAAGGACTCGTCACATGAAAATTGGCATCGCTGGCATTGGAAAAATGGGACAAGCCATTGGGGGCCGCCTGCTGGGCTTGGGCCACACCTTGCATGTCTGGAACCGAACCGAGGTGCGGGCCCAGCCCTTGCTGTCTGCCGGTGCCCTGTGGGCAGCCAACCCGCAAGCCTTGGCTGAGCAAGTCGATGTGGTCATCAGTTTGCTCACCAATGAGGACGCCATTGAGTCGGTTTACTTCGGCGAACACGGCCTGACGCACGGCACAGTTTCCGGCAAGGTGTTCATTGAGATGAGCACGGTCAAACCTGCCAAGCAACAAGAGATGGCACCCCGTGTCGAGGCCCTGGGTGCGGGCTACCTGGAGTGCCCCGTCAGCGGCAGTGTGGGCCCGGCCAAAGAAGGCAAACTGATTGGCTTCGTGGGGGGCAGTGCTGCCACCTTGGACAAAGTCCACGCCCTGCTCTCTCAGATCTGTCGCCGCGTCGAGCCTGTGGGGACGCATGGCGCTGGCGCCATGATGAAACTGGCCGTCAACTTGCCCCTGATGGTGTATTGGCAAACGCTGAGCGAAGCCCTGTCGCTGATTGAGCCTTTGGGCGTGGATCCTCAGCGTGTGGTGGATATCCTGTCCGACTCCTCTGGCGGGCCCAACATGCTCAAGGTGCGTGGCGGCATGATTGCGCAGGCTTTGGCCGGCGAAAAGAACGACATGGTCACGGTCAACCTGGCCACCATGCGCAAGGACGTGAAGACCATGCTCGCGCAAGGCACGTCACTGCAACGTGCCATGCCTTTGACGACGCTCGCGCTGGAAAGCTTCGAGCGTGCGGCAAGCGATGGCATGGACGCAGCAGACTGCTCGCACTATCCCGTGTGGTGGCTGCAGCACGGCAGCAAGCCATGAGGCTTACTCCAAGCGCATTTCCTTGATCACGGCGCGGAACTGGTCCATCTGATTTTTCAGCATGGCATTTTGCTCGGCCGGTGAAGAGCCCACAGGTTCGGCACCGAGCTCCACCAAGCGCTTCATCACCTCGGGGTGACGCACGGCCGCTGCGGTCTCTCGCTGCAAGCGGTCAATGATGTCTTTGGGTGTTTTGGCTGGTGCAAACAAACCATTCCAACCTTCGAGCTCCAAGCCTGGGAAGCCCAATTCACGCACGGTGGGCACATCCGGCAAGCCTGCAATGCGGGTGGTGGCGGTGGTGGCCAGGGCCTTGAGCGTGCCCGCCTTGATCTCGGCCAGAGAAGACGACAACTGGTCGCCGCCCACCTGGATGCGACCCGCCAGCAACTCTTGCTTCAAGGGTGCAGCCCCTCTGAAGGGAATGTGTTCCATACCGATCTTGGCATCTCGCTTGTAAGCCTCGCCGAGCACGTGAACGGCAGAGCCTGGCCCGGTGGAGCCATAGTTGTATTGCAAGGTTTTGTTGGTGCGCAACAAATTGGCCAGCTCTTTCAAGTCTTTGGCCGGCACGCTGGGATGCGCCGTCAACACAAAAGGCACGTAGACCGCGATGGAAATACCGGCGAAATCTGTGTCTGCATTGAAGGGGGAACGGTTGGCCAACATTTGCGCCACAGAGGACAGCGGGAAAGTGATGTTGTGCATCAGGATGGTGTAACCATCGGGTGCGGCCTTGGCAACGATGTCAGCGCCAATGGCGCCGCCGGCACCGGCTTTGTTTTCCACCAACACGGGTTGTCCCATGGACTCGCTCATGCGCTGCGCCACCAAGCGCGCCACGATGTCGGTGGTTCCCCCGGCGGGAAAGGGCACGATCATCTTGATGGGCTTGTTGGGATAGGCTTGCGCCTGTGCGCTTGATGCGGCAAAAACCGCCGACAAAGACAGGCCGGCCATGGCCATCAGATGGGCCAGCGAGCGACGACGATTGGGCATGGTGTCTCCTTGATGTTGTGGCAGAGATCATGCGAGCTCCGCCAAAAATGTCAAGAACCTAAGCTCAGCGTTTGTGTGGGTTTTCCCTCGACAGGACAGCTGTAGCTGGCGACCACCCACACACCTTGCTCCCCTTGGTTGCAAGTTGTCAGTTGCGCGCGCAAAGCTTGACGAGAGGGTTGGTCGAGCGCGGCTTCTGGCTCATCCAGCAAAGTCACTCGGGCGTTGGCGGCCAAGGCCCCTGCCAGCCAAACTTTGCGCTTGCTGCCGGTGGAGAGCATGTACAAAAATTTATCCACATGTTCGCTCAAGAACAAGGTCTTCACCCAATGCTTGAAAGCCGTCTGGGACCAGCCTGGGTAGCGCGATTGGCACTCCGACGCAAAGGAATGAACCGTCAATTCGTCTCGTGCGCTGGCGGCAGGATCGACCCAATAAACATCGGCCGGCACAAGAGCTTGTTGGGCCTCGCCTTCAAGCCATCGGACCGACCCGCTGGAGACGGGCCAATCGCCTGAGAGCAAGCGCAGCAAGCTGGTCTTGCCAGTGCCTTCCTCCCCGGTGACCCAGGTCAAGCCTGGCGGGAAAGTGGCCGACCAATCGGTGAACAGCTGTGCATGGGGCTGATGGAAAGACAAGCCCGAAACTTGCAAGCCTGCCTGGCGCATGGTCCAACCTGCAAGCCTTCAAGGCTTGAACTGCTCCGCATCAAACACGGTGTGGAAAACCGAGCCGTCAAACATTTCAAACAAGCGCTTGGACGCTTCTTTGCTCTGGTAGCGAATGTCGGAAGCCAAGGCCTTTTCAATCGCTTCCATGCTTTCAAAGCGCATGGCCATGACCATGGCCAAATGCGGATCTTCGACATCGCTCTCACGCTGGCGCAACACCCTCACCTCTTGCACGCCGGGAAACTGGGACCACAAGGGCACGAGCTTGTCATGCACATGGCGGAAGAATTCTTCCTCCATGCCGGGTTTCACATGGCCACGAAAAAATGCGCAACGAATCAACATGCAATGTCCTTGTTCAATCCAATATCAGGCACCCAGCTCGGCCAGGCGACGCTCTTGTCGCTGAACCAAGCGGGCGATGTCGGCCACATCGGCCGTACTCAGTTTGGGGCCGGGCTTGCGCACAGCCTCGGAAGCAATCACGCCACGCTGTGCCAGCAGATGCTTGCGCACCGCCAGCCCCACGCCCGACTGCTGTTCATAACGTGCCAACGGCAGATAGGCATCGAACAGGTCATGCGCGCGCTCGACATCGCCTGACGCATGGGCACGGCACACATCCACCATCATTTCGGGATAGGCAAAACCCGTCATGGCACCGTCGGCACCCCGGCTCAATTCTTCCGGCAAAAACAATCCGCCACCGTTGCCTGTCAGGATGGACACACGCTGCACATCGCCACGCTCGCAGGCTGCGCGAATCGCCGACAGTTTGGCCAAGCCGGGGCAGTCCTCGTGCTTGAGCATCACACAGGTGGGCGAATTTTTCAAAATGCGCAGGATGACCGATGCCGACATTTGCACGCCGGTGGCCACCGGGTGGTCTTGCAAAACCCAAGGCACGTTGGCACCCAGGGTTTCATTGACCATGTCGAAATACGCAACGATTTGGTCATCGGTGCGCACGGTGGAAGGTGGCGCCACCATGACGCCGGCCGCGCCCATGGCCATGACACTCTCGGTCAGCTCGCGCATGGGCGCAAAGCCTGGCGCCGAAGCGCCCACCACCACGGGCACCTTGCCGGCCACGCGCGCCAACACGCGCTGAACAAAAATACGCGACTCTTCAGCTGTGAGCTTGGTCGCCTCGCCCATGATGCCCAGAATGGTCAGCCCGGTCACACCCTTTTCAAGGCAAAAATCCACCATGCGGTCGGTGCTGTCCAGGTCCAAGCCTCCATCGGCGGTGAAAGGCGTCACCGTGATCAGATAGACCCCTTTGGCCGATCGGTTCAATGCATTCATGTCAGGCTTTCTTGCAAATCTCGCTGGGGGTGAGCATACAGTGAAATCCCCAGTGGTCGAGCGATCATCAGTGCCCTAAACTTGGTTTCATTCCGGCTTTGTACAGGAGCGGCCATGACCCATGTGAAAAGACCGAATGTGACGGCAATCCATTCCGTGCTTCGCTTTGCCCTATCGGTGCCAGACTTGGGTGTGGCCGAGGCCTACTTCACCGCCTTTGGTTTGCAGGTGGTCAGGCACAGCGAGCAGCTGCATCTTTTCACCCAGGGACAAGCGCATTGCTGGGGCATCATCTACCAGGGCTCAGGCCCGAAAAAAACCGAGTACTACAGCGTGGGCGTCTATGCTGAAGACGAGGCCGCACTGAAACAACAGGTTTTGGCGGCAGGTTATGCGCTGAGGGCCCCCCACCCCCGTTCCGATGGACAAGGCTTCTGGGTCGCCGACCCGGATGGCATGCCCATTCAGGTGCTGGTCAGCGACAAGGTCACGCCCACGGCCAAAGCGCCGCGCCTGGACTCCACCTTCCAAACCAATGCGATCGAGGTGGGCGTCAGCCCGATGCGCAGCCAGACGCAACAAGTGCACCCCCAGCGCATGTCGCACATCCTGATTTTTGTCACCGATGTGCCGCGCGCTGTGAAGTTCTACACCGAGGCCTTGGGTTTTCGCCTGTCCGACAAGTCGCTGGACGTCATTGCCTTTTTGCATGGCGCCCATGCCAGTGACCACCATTTGTTGGCCATGGCCAAATCCAATGGCCCAGGCCTGCACCATTCGAGCTGGCTGGTGCGCAACATCGACGAGGTGGGCCTGGGCATGGAGCAGATGTACCACGCAGGCCATCGCAAAGGCTGGGGCGTGGGCCGCCACGTGATTGGCTCCAACTATTTTTACTACGCCCAGGACCCCTGGGGCAGCTTCACCGAATTTTCCTACGACATCGACTTCATTGGCGCAGACACCGAGTGGCCCGCCGGCGACTACCCTCCCGAAGATTCGATGTACCTCTGGGGGCCTGCGGTGCCCGAGGACTTCATTCACAACTACGAAGCGTCTGCCCAGACGCCTTGATGGACTTTAAGGACTCCCCATGACATCACCTCGCTTGCTCAGTGACCGCGCGCCCTACCTGGCCATGCCCGATCGTCCGCCATTGAAGATGCCCGACGGCAAGCGCATGGTGGTGTGGATCATCGTCAATGTGGAGCACTGGTCGATCGAGCGCGCCATGCCGCGCACCGTGCTGCCGCCCCCGATGGGCCAGCCGCTGCTGCCCGACCTGCCCAACTGGTCATGGCATGAGTACGGCATGCGGGCGGGCTTTTGGCGCCTTCACGATGCTCTGGTCTCGCGCAACATTGTGCCCACGCTGGCCATCAACGGCATCGTTTGCCAGTCGTACCCGCGCGTCGCACAAGCCGCGCTCGATGCAGGCTGGGAGTTCATGGGGCACAGCTATGTGCAAGGCCCGATGCACCGCGTGGAAGACCAGGCACTGGCCATTCGCCAAACGATTGACAGCATTCGCGACTTCACGGGCAAACCACCCAGGGGCTGGGAAAGCCCCGGCCTGACAGAAACGGATGAAACCCTGGACCATTTGTCAGCGGCAGGCATCGAGTATGTGGCCGATTGGGTCATTGACGATCAGCCCACCTGGATTCAGGCCAAGCCACGGCCCGTTCTCTCCGTGCCCTACACCGTGGAAATCAATGACATCCCCCTGATGGCCATTCAGAACCACCGCAGCGATGAGCTGTACCACCGAGGCGTGCTGCAATTGGACCGCCTGTGGAAAGACAGCGCGCAGGCGCCGCGCGTCATGGCCATCAGCGTGCACCCTTACATCACGGGCGTGCCACATCGGATCGACGCCTTTGAGCGCTTGCTAGATGCGGTTTTGGCCAAGCCTGAAGTGGCCATCATGACGGGTGAAAAAATCGCGGACTGGTACAGCCAGCAAGTGCCGCCACCCAAAGGCTGAGCCCCCCGCCAAAGCTTGCTCAACGAGACTTTGAGGCAGCCTCGTTGGCAGCTTCTTGCAGGATGCGGGGATATTGAACCGCAGCACCGGAGAGGAACAAATCGATGGCATCCATGGTTCGAACCTCGAACGGGATGGCTGATTTGAATTTGAAAATGTTTTGACGCACGCCCCAATAGAACATGCTGCCATGAAGGTTCCACACCAGCTCAATCTCACGCCCAGTGATGGCAGGGGCATCCTTCAAGAGCTTGGCAGGCACCAGAGCTGCGCGAAGTTCCTCACACATGACATTGAGCAATTTCTTGCGCACAACCGTCATGTAATTGCGGTTCCATCCCATGTCGGCCAAACCGGCGTACATGTAGATGCGAATCCACTCAGGCCGGTAAGTGGCTTTGGCGTACAGCTCGTAAAAGCGCAAAAAACGGTCGCGCAAAGGCGTGCTGGGGTCGCGCAACAAGGTGATCCAGTTTTCGTCAAATCGACCCATGAACACCGCATCAAAAACGGCATTGATCAGGTCTTGCTTGGACGGGAAATAGCGGTACAGCAACGGTTGAGAAACACCAATGCGACGCGTCAATTCACGGGTTTGAACACCAAAGCCAGCCTCGGCAAAGTAGACGATGGCGGCATCCAGAATTTGTTGGCGGCGGGTTGCAGGGTCCAGCCGCGTACCCGAAGAAGGCTTGTTGTTTTTCACATTTCGCATTTTAGGATAAGAGTATGCACGCACCCAAGGCTGTGATCATTGGGGGTTCCATGGGGGGCCTGTTTGCTGGCAACCTGTTGCACCGCGCTGGCTGGGACGTTACGCTGCTGGAGAAAGCTGCAACCCCGCTCACGAGCCGAGGCACGGGCATCGTGACGCACCCCGGCCTGCGCGAGGTGATGCGCCTGGCGGGCGCGCAATTTGAAAACCGGCTGGGCATTGAAATTTCTCGGCGCCTGGCATTTGACGCTCAGGGCCAGATCCTGAGCGAAGTCCAGCTGCCGCAAAACTTCACCTCCTGGTCTCGCTTGCTGAACATTTTGCTGGAAGCCTTTCCCGCCGAGCGTTACCACCTGTCGTCTGGCGTGGTGCGCATCGAGGACGGTGATGCCACACAAGCGGCCAAAGTGCATTTGCACGATGGCCGGGTGCTGCAAGCCGACTTGGTGGTCGCCGCTGACGGCAACCGTTCGGAGGCACGCCGACAGCTCTTTCAGGCACCGGCCATGCGCTATGCCGGCTATGTGGCCTGGCGCGGCCTGGTCCTGCGTGAGGCGCTGAGCGCCCTGGCTTGCGAGCGGGTGGGCGAGAACTTTGCCTTCTCGCAAATTCCCGGTGAACAAATTGTGGGCTACCCGGTGCTGGGTGCAGACCATCAAAACACGGTCCATGTCAATTTTGTGTGGTACCGCCGCACCTCTGACGAGGCCTTGCGCGACATCCTCACCGACGCGCAGGGCCGGCATCACCCCGAGGGCATACCGCCCCACCTGTTGCGGCCCGAGGTCCGCCAGCAGGCCCGACAAGCGGCCCATGCGCATTTGCACCCTGTGTGGGCAGAAATTGTGGACAAGGCACCTGACCTGATTGTTCAAACCATTCTGGATGGCGTCACCGACACCATGGGCACACACCGCGTCGCCTTGCTCGGTGATGCTGCCTTTGTGGCACGCCCCCATGTGGGCCAGGGCGTGACCAAGGCGGCGGGCGATGCCCTGGCATTGGTTCAGGCTTTGACAGCCGCTGACCAGCAGGTCCCGCAAGCGCTGGCCGCCTACAGCCGCATGCGGGTGCCGGTGGGCTACAAGGCGGTGACCATGGCGCAACAATTGGGAGCGGTCATCAATTTGCCCGACTCGCAGATGGCGCCCTGGGCCACACATTTTGCCGACCCCTACAACCTGATCATGGAAACCGCCGTCGAAATCGACGGCGTGGCCCACACGAGCTCGGTTTAAATTTTGCCCAAGGCTTGCAGCACGCGTTGCGGCGTGAAGGGCTGCACGCTGACGTTGGCCCCCAAGGATGCCAATGCATCGTTGATGGCATTCATCACCGCGCCCGGCGCGCCTGCCGTGCCGGCCTCGCCCGCGCCCTTGGCACCGAGCTCTGAAGTGCGCGTGGGCGTTTCCACATGGCCCACCACAATGTCGGGCATCTCGCCAGCCATGGGAACCAGGTAGTCGGCCATGGAGCCATTGAGCAATTGGCCGTCTTCGCTGTACAGACATTCTTCGAACAACGCGCCGCCAATGCCTTGCACAATGCCGCCGCGAATTTGCTCGTCCACCAGCATCGGGTTGATGACGGTGCCGCAGTCTTCAATGCACCAGTGCTTGAGCAGCTTCACAAAGCCGGTTTCAATGTCCACCTCGACATAGGAAGCCTGGATGCCGTTGGTGAAGGTGAAGCCATACTCTCTGGGCGTGTAATGACGGGTGACGGTCAACTCGGATTGAAAATTCATGGGCAAGGTGTCAGGGCGGAAGTAAGCCACGCGCCCCACCTCTTGCAACGGCATGTGCACTTTGCCAGTGAGTTTGTCGACAACGTCGTTGCCTTGAACGTCCAGCGTGGCTTTGTCCGCTTGCAAAATGGCAGCTGCCACATCGAGGATGTGGGACTTCAAAACCTTGCCCGCTTGCAACACGGCTTCGCCACCGATGCCTGCACCACGTGAAGCCCAGGTGCCACCGCCATAAGGCGTGACAGCGGTGTCACCGGTGATGACACGCACACGGTCCATGCTGACGCCTACCGCACTCGCTGCAATTTGCGCAAAGATGGCTTCTGTGCCCTGCCCTTGCTCGGTGACGCTGACCAGCACGTTGACCATGCCCGCCGGGTCCAGGCGCAGCGTGGCGCCGTCCTGGGCAGAGATGCGGGCACCGCCAACGCCGTAGAACGCTGGCGAGGGGTTGGTGACCTCGATCATGGCGGCCAAACCGATGCCGCGGTAAATGCCCTTCTGGCGCAACGCGGCCTGCTCTTTGCGCAAGCCCTCGTAGTCCATGACGCTCAGCAATTTGTCCATGCACTGCTGGTGCGAGAGCTTTTCAAACTTGATGCCTGAGGGGAAGGTGTAGGGATAGGCATCGTCAGCAATCAGGTTGCGACGACGGAACTCGGCGGGATCCATGCCGATGGCACGCGCGGCCTCGTCCACAATGCCCTCGGTCAAGGCCATGGCAATGGGGTGGCCCACCGCGCGGTATTGGCAGGTGACGTTCTTGTTGGTGAACACCACATCGAGCTTGGCGCGGTAGTGCTTGTGCTTGTAAGGACCACCGGTCAGGTTCACCACCTGGTTGCCTTCGATGCCGCTGGTGCGTGGGTAAACCGAGTAAGGGCCAATGCCCGTCAAGTCCACCAGGTCAAAACCAATGATGTCGCCAGCGCGGGTGCACGCCAGTCGCACCGTGGCGGTGTGCTCGCGGGCGTGGATGTCGGTCAGGAAAGACTCGATGCGGTCTGCCACGAATTTGACTGGCCGCTTGAGCATGACGGACAGCGCCGCGGTGGCCATTTCGTCGGCATAAACGTGCACCTTGATGCCGAAGGAGCCGCCCACGTCCTTGCAAATCACGCGCACATTGGACTCGGGAATGTTGAGATGCCGGGAAAAAATATCCTGCATCATGTTCGGCGCCTGGGTGCCGTGGTGCACCGTGAGCGAATGCTCTGCCGGGTTGTAGTCGGCCAGAATGGCACGCGGCTCGTTGGTCACGCCGGTGTGACGGCTGAAGTCATAGGTTTTTTCCACCACCACTTCGGCTTTGGCAAAGGCTTCTGCAAAGCCCTCGGTTTCCAGGGAGCGGGTGAAGCAAATGTTGTCGCCCAAATCGGGATGGATGATGACGTCCCCCCGTTGCGAGGCCTTCATGTCGGTGACGGCGGGCAAAGGTTCCCACTCGACTTGCACATGGTCCAGCGCATCTTCTGCCTGTCGGCGGGTTTCGGCGACGATGGCGACCACCGCCTCGCCTTGCCAGCACACGCGGTCAATGGCCAGCGCATGCTGTGGCGCCGACTTGATGCCTTTCAAATGCCCGAGAACGCCCACCCAGGGCGTGCAAAACTCGGCCACAGCACGACCGTCGACCACAGCAATGACGCCGGGCTGCTTGCGCGCCTGGGCCAAGTCCATCTGGGTGATTTTGGCGTGGGCATGCGGGCTGCGATAAAACGCCACATGGGCCAGGCGCGGCACACGCACATCGTCGAGGTAGGCGCCACGGCCTTGCAACAGTTTTTTGGCCCCCGAGCGCGGGATGCTCTGGCCCACAAAGCTGGACTGAACTTGGCTGCCATCGGCCTGCAATGGCAATTCGGAACGTGCATTCATGACGCGGCTCCTTGTGTCAAGCGCTGCGGTGGCAGCGCACGGTGGGCTTTCAGCACAGACTCGATCGCATCCACAATCGCTTGGTAGCCTGTGCAACGGCAGTAGTTGCCTGAAATCAGGTCGCGAATCTCGTCGCGGTCAGCCTGGGGGTGATGGCGCACGATGTCCAGCGCCGTGATCAGCATGCCGGAGGAACAAAACCCGCACTGAAAGGCGTTGTGCGCCAAAAAGGCCGCTTGCAGCTCGGCCAACTCGCCACTGTCTGACAAGCCTTCGACGGTTTCCACCTGGCGGCCGTCGACTTGCACCGCCAGCGTGAGGCAACCGCGCACCGGCTGGCCATCCACCATGACCTGGCAAGCGCCACAGACACCGTGCTCACATCCCAGGTGCGAGCCGGTGAGGCCCAACTCTTCGCGCAAAAAATCCACCAAATGCAAGCGCACTGGCACGTCGCGTTGGGTGGCCACGCCGTTCAGCGTGAAATGGGTGCTGACTTTTTTCTCGCTCATGCGGCGCTCCTCAGCGGGTTCAGGGCACGCCCCATCAAGACGCGGGCCAGGTGACATTTGGTCTCAGGGGTGGCTTGCAAGTCGCCGGCGGGCGCCAGGTCTTGCGACAAAGCTTGCTGGCTGGCTTGAATGGCCGCAGCATCCAATGACGTGCCGACCAGGGCTTTCATGGCATGCGAAGCCAACACCGGCCCATCGCCCATCGCCAAAAAAGTGATGCGCGCATCGCTGACACGCCCCGCCGACCAGGTGATGGCACAGGCCACGCCCACCATGGCGTAGTCGCCGCGGCGGCGTGCCAACTCCTGAAAGCTGAAGCGCTGCTCGGGTGTCGCCACCGGGAATTCAACGGCCGTGAGAATTTCATCTTCTGCCAGGGCCGTTTGGTACAAGCCCTGGAAATAATCCGCGGCGGCGATTCGACGCTCGCCACGCAAGGAGGTAGCGATCAGTGTGGCCTGCAGGGCCAACGCCACCGACGGGTACTCCGCCGCCGGATCGGCCAGCGCCAGGCTGCCGCCAATGGTGCCTGCATTGCGAATGGCCAGGTGCGCCACATAGGGCACAGCTTGCGCGAGCAAGGGCACCGAGGCGGCGACCTCGGCCGAATCCAGCAACTGCCGGTGGGTGACCAAGGCGCCTATGCGCAGCACACTGCCATGGCGCTCGATGCTGGACAGCCCAGGGATGCGGCTGATGTCGATCAGGATGTGCGGCGAGGCCAGCCGCAAATTCAGCATGGCCAACAAGCTTTGGCCGCCGGCCAGCAATTGGGCGTTGCTGCCGTGCGCTTGAAGGCAGGTCAGCGCCTCTTGCAGCGTGTTGGCACGAAAGTAATCAAAGTCCGGTGATTTCATGGCGTGCGCCTCATCGTTTTCATGACACTCAAGCCGGCACGCTCAGTGCCGCTTCAAGCCGGCCTGGGTTGGCTCAGGTGGCCACACCCAGGTAGAAATTCTTGACCATTTCATTGTTCTTGATGGCATCGACATCGCCCTTGAACACGATTTCACCGTGCACAATGATGTAGCCATGGTCGGCAATGCGAACCGCCTGGTTGAAGTTCTGTTCGGCCATCAACACGGTCAGCTGGTACTTTTCCTTGAGCTCCTTGATCTTGGTGATCGTGGTGGACACCAACAAGGGGGACAGGCCCACCGAGGGCTCGTCCACCAGCAGCAGCTTGGGGCTGGACATGAGGGCGCGGGCAATGGCCAACATTTGTTGCTGCCCCCCGGACATGGAACCGGCCAGTTGCGTGCGACGCTCCTTGAGCAAGGGGAAGGCCTCAAAACAGAAAGCCAGGTTGTCTGCAATCTGGGGACGGGCGAGCTCTCGGAACGCACCCAGCAACAGGTTTTCCTCGACGGTCAGCTTGGGAAACAGGCGCCGGCCCTCGGGCACCAAGGCCACGCCCAAATTGACAATCTCTTCGGTGGAGAGCTTGGTCAAGTCGTGCTTGACGCCATCAATCTCCAGAACGATTTCGCCTTGGTCGGGCTTGACCATGCCCATCACGCATTTCATCAGCGTGCTCTTGCCATTGCCGTTGGTGCCCAGCAAGGCCACCGTCTCGCCCTGGTTCAATTCCAGGGACACGCCCATGAGGGCGCGCACTGCGCCATACCCTGCATGGATGTTTTTGATGTCTAGCTTAATCGCCAAGGTAAGCCCTCTGTACGTCCGGGTTTTGAATGATGGTTTCAGGCGTGCCCTCGCAGATGATGCGACCTGTGTCCAGGCAGACCACGCGATGCGAGAACTTCATGACCGCTTGCATGATGTGCTCAATCATGATGATGGTGATGCCCAACTCGTTCAGGTCGAACAAAATTTGCAACACCTCATCGACCTCTGCACCGGCCAATCCGGCCAGGGCTTCGTCAGAAATCAGCAGCTTGGGCTTGGCCGCCATGGCACGCGCCAACTCCATCTTGCGCAGCTCAACCTGTGAGAGTTGTGCAGAGATGGTGCTGGCTTTGCTGGCCAGGCCCATGCGCTCCAGAATGTGCATGGCCTCGGCCTCGGCTTTGCTGCCGTTGATGCCGCCCACATAGGCCAAAGGCACCATGAGGTTTTCGAGCACCGTCATGCTCTTGAAAGGGCGCGGGATCTGAAAGCTGCGGGCAATGCCCAAGCGGGTGCGCTCGAAAGCTTTCATGCCCGTCATTTCGCGGCCTTCAAACTTGATGGAGCCACCGTCGTTTTGAAGCGCACCGGAAATGCAGCTGATCAAGGTGGTCTTGCCCGATCCGTTGGGGCCGATCAGACCCAAACGCTCGCCGCGACCCACCTGCAGGTTGACTTCATGCAGGGCTGTGAATCCGCCAAAGTGCTTGGCGACTTTGCTTACTTCGAGGATTGCTTCCATTTTTTCACCAGTCCGAGCACACCCTCAGGGGCCAACACAACAAACAAGACCAACAACACGCCCACCACCAGCACGTTCAATTCGCTGGAGATGGTCACAGTGACCACCTGCTGAATCGTGCCCAGTAATATGGCGCCGATCAGCGGCCCCAACCAATGGGAGGTGCCGCCAATGATGGGCATGCCCAGGGCTGAGATGGAGTAACTGAGGTTGAAGGTGGACGTGGGCTCGATGTAGCTCAGGTACATCGGCATCGGCGCACCGGCAATGCCCATCAAGGCGCCTGACACCGTGCAGGCAATCAGCTTGATTTTCAGGGTGGGGACGCCAGAGCACTCTGCGGCCTCTTCGGAGTCACGCACTGCACGCAGGCCTTGGCCCAGGTAAGAGTCCTGGATGTAGCGGGCAGTGGCCACCGCGCCAATGGCCAGCAAGCCCATGACGAAGAACAGCATGCGGGTGTAGGAATCGAAGATCCAGAAATCGGTGGGACGGGTCAACTGCAAGCCCGTCGCCCCACCCACATAGCGCCAGTTCATGACCACGGTCTCCAGAATGAAGACCACCGCCACGGTGGCAATGGAGAAGAAGATGCCACGCAATTTCAGCGTCAGCAAGCCCACCCCCAGACCTAAAGCACCCGCAAGAATGCCGCCGCCGACGATCTGAACGATCAACGGGGCTTGGATCGCCTTGAACAGCACCACGGCCGTGTAGGCGCCCACCGCCACAAAGGCCGGCACACCGAAGTTCACATAGCCGGCATAGCCGCCCAAAATGTTCCAGGCGGTGGCCAGGATGATGAACTGCAGAATGACAAATCCTGCAAAAAACAGGTACTCATTGATACCCGACATGGCCAGAGCAAAAACCACAAGGGTCATGACGGCGCAACTTAACCAGAATTTCATGGCGCCTTACCTTCCAAACAAACCTTGCGGACGTACGCCCAGCATCAACAACAACAGGCCAAAGGCCACCGCAGGCGCCCAAGACGCCCCCAGGGTCATGAGCACGACCGATTCGACAACCCCCAAAATGAGGCCCGCCACCAGGGTGCCGCTCATGCTGCCCAGACCGGCCAACACGACCACACAGAAGGTGCGCCCAATGTAAATGCGGTCCATGGCAGGTTCAACCGGCCCCACAATGATCAGCATGGCGCCTGCCAAGGCATTCACAGCGGTGGCAATGCCGAAGGCCAGTTGCTTGATCTTGACCGGGTTGGCCCCCATCAAGCGAAGCGCTGCCTCATCCTGCCCCACCGCCTTGATGGCGCGGCCGTTGAAGGTTTTGGAGAAATACAGGGTGAGAACCAGGGTCAACAGCAAGGCCACGCCAAAGGCGATGAGCATGCGGTAAGGGAAGCGGTAATCACCAATTTCCAGGCTGCTGCCGATGTAGCTGGCACGCACGCTGCGCTGGTCCACACCGAAAGCCAGAATCAGCAGCACTTCAATGATGAAGGCGATGCCGAAAAAGAATCCGAGGCCGCGAACGCCGGCATCTGCGCCACGTTTTTCAAAGGTCTCGTAATAAAAGCGGTAGAGCAAGACGCCCACCAGAAAGAACACGGGGGTTAACAACACCCCCGCTAGCAAGGGGTCAATGCCCATGCCAGAGAGCATGTAGGTGAAGTACGCCCCAACGATGAGCAGCGCAGGGTGCGCCACATAAGGAACGTCCAGCAAACCGAAAGCTACAGACAAGCCCAGGCTCACCGCGGCATAGAAGCAGCCGAGCAAGATGCCGAACAGGGCCGCCTCGAACAGAAGTTCAAATGAAAACATATGCGCTCAATAAAGAGGGGCGGACGGACTGCCCGCCCCTGCTGAACAAAGAATCGATCAGGTGGCCTTGCGGGCCTTGTCGAACGGCGTGATCACATCGCCTTGCTTCTCAGAGTCGGGCCAGACCACGATCTGTTTGCCGGTGCTCTTGAACTGGTCAAGGTTGTTGTCCTGAACGTTACGGAACTGGGCCTGAACCACGGCCGACTTGGCACGCTCGCCGTTTTTGTCGAAGCTGATGGGCCCGACAATGGTCTGGTGCGTGTTTTTGCGCAAGTATTCGGCCAGTTTTTTGTGGTCCAGAGACTTGGTGGCATTGACCGCGGCCTCGAGCATTTGGCCCGTCGCGTAGTTGAAGGGGGGCAAATAAAAGCCCAAGGGATCCACTTTCGCGGCGGTCGCACGCTCAGAATAGCGCTTGAAGAATTCGTCGATGCCAGGGTACTTCATGCCGGGCACATACGAGTTGTAGTTGGTCACGCCGTTGAGCAAGCCGCCCAAGCTTTGCATGATGGGGGTGAATTGCAAGCCCACCATGCCGCCGCCGAACAGCTGCACCTGCGAGCCCAGGCCAATTTCGTTGACCGAACGCATGATGGCCACAGCCTCGCTGGGGTAGCAGGCAACAAAAATAACTTCGGCACGAGAGGCACGCACCGCGCGCACGATCGAGGAGAAGTCGGTGCTGTTGGGCGGATAGTTTTGGTCATAGACCAAGTTCAAGCCGGAGCTCTTGATGATCTCGCGCGCGCCATTGGCCAGGTTTTGCTGGAACTCAGCGTCGGCCGCAAAAATCGCAGCGGTCTTGCCACCGGCCTTCTTGCCCATGTCGAAGAAGCCCTCGGACCAGCCCTTGGCATCGTTCCAGGGGGCGTTGTTGAACCACATGTCGTGCTGCACCTTGGCGTTCACTTGGAACGAGAAGTTGCCCATCAACAGTTTCTGACGCTCTTTCACCAGCGGCATGATGGGGGCCGTCACGTTGGTGGCATAGGGCGCGATCAGCAGGTCGACCTTGTCCACATCCAGCAGCTTGGTGTAGATGCCCGGGGTGTTGGCGCCGTTGCTTTGGTCGTCATAGGCAATCAACTCGACTTTGCGACCCAGCAAGCCGCCTTTGGCGTTGACGTCGTCCACCCACATGCGCAGGGCCAACAAGGCGGCTTGCCCGCCTGCGCCCAAACCACCGGTTTGCGGCATGCTCATGCCGATCTTGACGGGCGCACCCTGTGCGTGGGCAACACCCACGCCCATGTTGGCGGCCATGACAGCAGCACCTGCGGTGCCAAGAACCTTACGACGTGTCTTATCCATTGAGATCTCCTCTTACTGTTGATTCACGCACACACAAAAACAGACATTAGCTGGCGCTGACGCGCGTCATTTCGGAATAGTTTTCACCCCCGAAAGCTGAGACATCCTCCACGCCAAAGAAATTCAACTCGATCATGACGCCATTGGGGTCACGCAAAAACAATTGAAACAAATTGGAATCGGGCAAGTGACGCGGGCGGTATGAAACGCCTTTGTCATCCAGTCGCTTGATGAATGCGGCGGGGTCGTCGGCCAAAAAGGCCACATGGTCAATCACGCCGGTCTGTCCGTCCACCGCGTCGTCCGGCGTGCCCAGGTAATAGTGCTGCCGGTCGGGAATGCCCGAGGGGCCGATGTGAACCTGGATGGAGCCGTTCACGCCCAGCCAGTAGCCAGGAAACGGAAAGTTGGGGCGCTGCATGACCTCAAAGCCAAGGTTGTCCACAAAGAACTGCTTGGTCGCCTCCAGGTCGTTGGCGCGGATGAAGAAATGGTTCAGGTCTTTGATCGGCATAAGAATTCTCTGAAGCTCACTTTGAAGCCACGAACATAACTGTTTCTTTCGGTGCCGGCATTAGGGCAAACACGCAAGTAATCAGTCGATCATTACCCGTCAAAACCGAAGGGTTTCTCACAGCAAGAAACCAGCGTTGGGCTGCAAGCCCAGCGCGCTTTGGCCATAGGCTGCGGCATGCACGTCCCAGGTCAGGCCGATGTGGCTGGAGGCCGCATGCAAGTCCCGGAATTGGCGCTGCAAGGCAGCAGATTTGGACAAGCCCCCGGCGCCTGCCGCGGGCATCAGGACGTCTACCGCACGCACCGCCAGCTGCGCCGCAAAGGCAACATTGCGCTTCCAGCGCAATTTGGTTTCCATGCTGGGGTACCTTCTTTGGTTGGCCTCAGCCTCGAGCTCTTGCCAATCGCGGCGCACCACAGTTTCGGCGAACTCCACGCAAGCGGCGGCCTCGGCAATGCGCGCCTGCACCGAGCTCAACTCCGCCAAACGGGTGCCGGTGTAGGTGCTGGCGCGAGCCCGCATGGCAGCGGTGAATTGCTCTACCACGGCTTTCGACGTGGCAATCGGCACAATGGACAGCACATAAGCAAACGCAGCAAACGTGGGCATGGCGTACAGCGGATTTTCGTAAAGCGTGGCCCCGGGCAAATTTTGCCCGGCTGCAAACACCTCGGCAGACACACTGCGGTGATCCGGGACAAAGGCATCCTTGACTTCCACATCGTGGCTGCCGGTCCCCGTCAAGCCATAGGTGTCCCAATTGTCCAGGCTTCTGAACTGGGACTGTGGCACCAGGAAGAACCGACGCTCCGGCGCGCGGCCTGGCAACTCGGCCATGGCACCCACGAGCATCCAGGTGGAGGCATCAATGCCGCTGGCGAACGGCCATTTGCCGGAGAGCTTGTAGCCCCCCTCGACGGGCGTGGCGCGACCGCAAGGAAAAGCCAAGCCCGTGGCGGCCAAGGCATCCGGGTCAGTGCCCCAAACGTCTTCTTGCGCGCGCATGTCGAACTGGCCGATGTTCCATGAGTGAGAGGCCAGGTTGGAATACACCCAGGCAGTGGAAGTGCAGCCCTTGGCGATTTCGGTGACCACGTTCATCAGGGCGTCCAAGCCCAGCTCGGAGCCGCCAAAGCGAGCCGGTTGCATCAGGCGCATGAGGCCGGTTTCGTGCAACTCGTCAATGGTGGCCTGGGGGATTCTGCGAATGCGCTCTGCTTCGGCAGCACGCTCGGCCAAGCGCGGCACCATGGCCGCGGCGTGTTGCACAGCCTCCTGAGCGGTGAGGCGCTGGCGCGCAAGGGGCACAGGCTTGACGCTTGCGATGGATCGAATGTTCATCTATCTTGTCTCCCAGGAACTGTGAATGACAATCTAACCGCGTTTGCGGCAGACAACAAGAAGGTAAGCCCCATACCCCGACCATGGAAAAGGCTCAGCCGTTGATCTTTAGATAAACAGCATACAACGAAGTCGTGCCGCAAATGAACAGGCGGTTGCGCATGCGGCCGCCAAATGTCAAGTTGGCGACCATCTCCGGCACACGCACCCGTCCGATCAAGCGCCCATCCGGGCTGTAGCATTGCACGCCCTCGGCGGAACTGGCCCACACACGGCCTGCGCGGTCAATGCGAATGCCATCGAAAAAGCCTGCGGGACAGGTGGCGAAGACCACAGAGTCACGTGACAGCGTGCCATCGGCTTGGACGTCAAATCGGCGAATGTGTTTGGGCCGCCCTGCACCTTCGGTCGCGCCACTGTCGGCGATGAAAAGCTGTTTTTCATCTGGGGAAAAAGCCAGGCCGTTGGGGTGATCGAAATCATCGGCCACACAAGTGACCTCACCGCTGTGCGGGTCAATTCGGTACACGTTGCAACTCGCCTGCTCAGGCGCGGCACACGAGCCCTCGTAGTCGGCAATGATGCCGTAGTCCGGGTCGGTGAACCAGACCGAGCCATCCGACTTCACCACCGCATCGTTGGGCGAGTTCAGGCGCTTGCCTGCATAGCGGTCCGCCAGCACAGTGATCGACCCATCGTGCTCTGTGCGCGTGACCCGCCGGTTCAAATGCTCGCAAGTGACCAGGCGGCCGATGGCGTCTACGGTGTTGCCATTGGCATAGCCCGAGGGCGCACGAAACACCGACACCGAGCCGTCGGTTTCGTCATAGCGCATCATGCGGTTGTTGGGCAGGTCCGACCAGATCAGGTAGCGCCCACCGCCAAACCAGGCGGGGCCCTCCGACCAACGACCGCCCGTCCACAGGCGCTCCAGGCGCGCATGGCCGACAAAGCATTGCGCGAATTCGGGCTCGATCACCTCAAAGCCGCCGCCTTCAATTTCTCCAAAAAACATGCCCCGCATCCTTTCAGTGGTCAGTGAACGTGTGTGTAACCAGAAGCGCCAAGGGTGTCAAGCCAAGACGAGATAGCCCTGCCGCCTGTATGCTCGGATGATCCAACAAGTTAATCACCGATAGGACTCCCATGATGAATGGCGCAGAAAGTTTGGCGCGCACTTTGCTCGCACAAGAAGTCGAGGTCTGCTTCTCCAACCCCGGCACCTCTGAAATGCACTTTGTGGCAGCCCTGGACAAAGTCGATGGGATGCGCTGCATCCTGGGCTTGTTTGAAGGCGTTGCCACCGGCGCCGCAGATGCCTACTACCGCATGGCTGATAAGCCGGCCTGTACGCTGCTCCACCTCGGCCCGGGCCTGGCCAACGGCCTGGCCAATTTGCACAATGCCAAAAAAGCGGGCTCGGGCATTGTCAATGTGGTGGGGGAACATGCGCGCCACCACATTGCCCACAATGCACCGCTGACCTCCGACATACGCGGGGTGGCCACACCCATGTCGGCCTGGGTCAAAACCTCTGAAAGCGCCAAGACGGTGGCCCACGATGGCGCCTTGGCGGTGCATGCGGCGCGCCAAGCGCCTGGTCAAATTGCCACGCTGATTTTGCCGGCCGACACGGCCTGGGAGGAAGGCTCTGGCATCGACACCACGCCCTACTCAGGGCAACGCACGGCCGTGGCCGGCGAGGTCATCGAGCAAGTGGCGCAGGCCTTGCAACGGCCTGGAAAAACAGCCTTGTTACTGGGCGGCATCGGGGTACGGGAGCCCGCGCTGAATTGGGTCGGCAAGATTGCCGCCCGCACGGGTTGCGACGTTCTGTCCGAATACAACACACCGCGCTTGCAACGCGGCGCTGGCCGCGTCATCACCCGCCGCATTCCGTATGCGGTCGATGCGGCGGTGGCCATGCTCAAAGACTTCGACCAAATCATCTTGGTGGGCGCCAAGCAGCCAGTGGCTTTCTTTGCTTACCCCGATAAACCCAGTGTGCTCACGGCAGCGAAAACCCAGGTCATGGCCCTGGCGGATGCCAGTCAGGACATTGTGCAAGCCCTCAGCGATCTGTCCGACCGCCTGCAAGCCACCGCGCTGCAGGCGATTGGCGTTGCCGATTACCAGCACACCGATCTGCCCTCTGGCGCCCTGGATCCCGTGGGCATTGGCCGCTTGCTGGCCGCCTTGATTCCTGAAGGCGCGGTGGTGGTCGATGAGTCGGTCTCTACCGGACGCGGCTTTGACCTGCCCACGACGCATGCGCGACCGCACGACTGGCTCAATGTGATGGGAGGCGCCATTGGCTTTGGCATGCCAGGCGCGGTGGGCGCGGCCGTCGGGGCGCCTGGTCGCCCCGTGATCCTGCTCGAGGGGGACGGCAGCGGCATGTACACCTTGCAAGCGCTATGGACCATGGCACGCGAAAACCTGAATGTGAAAGTGCTGGTGTTCGCCAACCGCGCCTACCAAATTTTGCGCGGCGAGTTGAAGAACGTGGGCGCAGGAACGCCGGGCAAAAATGCCACAGACATGCTGACCTTGGATCGCCCCAACCTGGATTGGGTGGCCCTGGCCAAGGGTCATGGCGTGCCGGGGCGTCAAGCCACCGATTTGACATCACTGGCCCAAGCCTTCCAAGCCGCGCTTGCCGAAGAGGGGCCGTTCCTCATCGAAGTGCTGATGTAAGACGACCGTCTGAGTACACTCCCCTTTTTTCAAATTCACTGAAAGTCATCCATGATCACCACCCCCTCTGGCCTGCAATACATCGACACCCAAGAAGGCACCGGCGAGACCGCACAGTCTGGCCAGTATGTGACCGTGCATTACACCGGCTGGCTGTTTGAAAACGGCGAGCAAGGCGAGAAGTTCGATTCCAGCAAAGACCGCAATGACCCCTTCGCATTTCCCTTGGGGTCGGGCATGGTCATCAAGGGTTGGGACGAAGGCGTGCAGGGCATGAAGATCGGTGGTCACAGAACCTTGATCATTCCATCCGAGTTGGGCTACGGTGCCCGCGGTGCTGGTGGGGTTATTCCACCCAACGCCACACTGAAGTTTGACGTTGAATTGTTGGGACTCGAAGCCTGACAAGGGTTTCCCTGATGCCGCAGGCAGCGCAAGCTTCGTAGCATCCACTGGTTTTCAAATCTCATGGAGTTGCTGCATGCTGCATCGTTGGTTTAAATCCGCCGCCATCGTGGCGACGTTCGGATGTTTTCTGGGCTTGAATGTTGCAGCGCAAACCGCTGCGTGGCCAAACCAGACCATCAAGTGGATCAATCCGTTCCCAACGGGCGGCACCGTGGATCAAATTTCGCGTTTGCTGCAACCCCACATGCAGCAGGCCTTGGGCCAGTCCATCGTCATCGAAAACCGCGTGGGTGCATCGGGCTCGATCGGCACGTCGGCCGCCGCCAAAGCTTCACCCGATGGCTACACCTGGGTCATGGTGTTCGACACCCATGGCGTGAACCCCAGCCTGATTCCGAACATGCCGTTTGACACGGTGAAAGACCTCACGCCAGTGATGCTCATTGGCACTGGCGCCATGGTCGTCACTGCGCATGCCTCCACGCCGCACAAATCATTCTCTGAGTTGTTGCAAGCGGCGCGCAGCAAACCGGGCAGCATCAGCTACGGCACCATTGGTTCGGGCAGCTTGGCACACTTGGCCATGACCTCCATGGGCAACCAACTGAAGGTGGACTGGACGCACATTCCTTACAAAGGCGGCGGCCCGCTTGCAGCCGACGGGATTGCCGGCCATGTGCCGGTCACCTTGGCCACCTATGCCTTGTGGGCTCCCCACATTGCCGCTGGCCGTTTGCGCGCCCTGGCCGTGACCTCACCCAAACGCATGCCACAACTACCCGATGTGCCCACGGTGGCCGAGCAAGGCTTGCCGGAGTTTGAGGCACAGGCTTGGTGGGGCTTTTTGGGCCCTGCAGGCATACCCGCTCCCATCGTGGCCCGCATGAACGCAGAGCTGGCCAAGGTTCTGAAAATTCCGGCCGTGCAGGAACGTCTGTCTCAAATGGGCGTGCAAGTCGCCTCGTCCAGCCCCGATGACTTTGGCAAATTCATTCGCAATGAAGTGGACCGCTGGGGCAAGGTGGTGCGCGAGAACAACATCAAGGCCGGCGAGTAAGCCGGCCCTGATCGCATCGCTGGCTCAACCCTCGGCTGTGAAGCCGATGGTTTTGACCAGCGGCGCCCAGCGCTCGGTGTCGGCCTTCAAGCGCGCAGCCAACTCGGCAGGCGATGACGATTGCGCTTCCAAGCCCATCACGGCCAAACCGTTGACGGTTTCTGGCGCTGCCAGCGCCACGCGCAAGGCGGCATTCAGGCGGTTCACGATGTCTGTGGGGGTTTTGGCCGGCACATAAAAGCCAAACCACTCGCTGTACACAAAGTCTTTCATGCCTTGTTCGGTCAAGGTTGCGGTCTGCGGCGCAAACTGGCTGCGCTTGGCACCGGTGGCGCCCAGCAAGCGGCACTTGCCAGCGGCCACGTGTTGGGTGAACTCGCCAATGGGGCCTGAAACGGCAGCGATCTGGCCACCGATCATGTCCAGAATGGCCGGCTGTGTGCCACGGAAGGCCACGTGGCGCAAATCGACCTCGGCAGCGCGCCCCATCAGGGCGCCGATGAAATGCGGCACCGAGCCCGCCGCGGGTGAGCCGAAATTGGCCAAGCTGGGGTTGGCTTTGCACCATGCCAAAAACTCGGGCACGGTTTTCACCGTGGCGGGCACCAGCGGGCCAACCGCAAAGCCAAAGTCAAAGGTGCAGCCCAGGGACACGGGCATCACGTCATTGAGAGGGTCATAGTTCAACTTTTTGTAAATATGTGGGTAAATGCCCAGCATGGACATGGGCGTCTGAAGCAGCACCGAGCCATCGGCAGGGGCTGTCTTGACAAATTGAATGGCGATTTGACCGCCCGCACCGGTTTTGTTTTCCACAAATGCGGCCTTGGCATAACCAGGGGCCATTTTTTCGGCCACACGACGGCAAATGGAATCGGACGTTCCGCCCGGCGGAAAGCCGGTAATGATCTTGAGCGACTCGATTTGCGCTTGCGCCCAAGCTTGTTGCCCCACTGCGCCGAGCAAGGTCGTGGCCAGGGTGGATTGAAGAAGATTGCGTCGGTTCAGGGTCATGGATCACCTTTGATCAGTTGAAAAAATCAGGCCGCCAGCGGCACGTTGTGGGGGAATCCCATTTGGTCCAATGCCGCCGCCAAATGGGCCACGCTGCGGTCTGCATCGTGCAGCTTTTCCAGGCCAAATAGGCCGATTCGGAAGGTCATGAAATCGGCAGGCTCATCGCACTGCAAGGGCACACCGGCCGCGGTTTGCAAGCCCAACGCCAAAAATTTCTTGCTGTTGTGAATGTTGACATCATCGGTGTAACTGACCACCACGCCTGGCGCCTTGAAGCCTTCGGCCGCCACGCTGCGAAAGCCCCGCTGCTCTAGCAGCGCACGCACTTTCACACCCAACTCGATTTGCTCCGCACGCACTTTCTCAAAGCCGTAAGCCTGCGTTTCTTGCATGACCTCCCGCAAGCGTGTGAGGGCATCGGTGGGCATGGTGGTGTGGTAGGCATGGCCACCCGCTTCATAGCTTTCCATGATTTGCAGCCACTTCTTCAAGTCGCACGCGAAACTGCTGCTGCTGGTGCCTTCGATGGCCACGCGCGCGCGCTCGCTCAGCATGACCATGGCGCAACAGGGCGAGCCGCTCCAGCCTTTTTGGGGCGCGCTGACCAGCACATCGACCCCCGTGCTCGCCATGTTGACCCACATGGCGCCCGAGGCAATGCAATCCAGCACAAACAAACCGCCCACCTCGTGAACGGCATCGCAAACCTGGCGCAAATAATCGTCTGGCAAGATCATGCCCGCGGAGGTTTCCACGTGGGGCGCAAAGACCACGTCCGGTTTTTGGGCACGAATGGCCGCGACCACCTCGTCCACTGGGCAAGGCGCCCAGGGGGCCTGACTGCCAGAATGCAAGCGGCGGGCTTTGAGCACTGTGGACTCTGCGGGGATATGGCCCATGTCGAAAATCTGGGTCCAACGGTAGCTGAACCAACCGTTGCGAATCACCATGGCTTTTTTGCCTGTGGCGAATTGCCGCGCCACAGCTTCCATGCCAAAGGTGCCGCTGCCAGGCACCAGCACCGCCGACTTGGCGTGGTAAACCTCTTTCAAAATGGCAGAGATGTCTTGCATGACGCCTTGAAAGCGCTGCGACATGTGGTTCAACGCCCGATCGGTGTAAACCACTGAAAACTCCAGCAGCCCTTCCGGGTCAATGTGTGAGAGCAAGCCAGGCATGGTGCGCCTCCAGGTTCATAAACATTGGATCATTGACCACTTTGAAACGTTGAATCCTAGGGTTTGCCCTTAGATTGCAAGCCGTGATTCTCCTGACAATATAGTTATTCAGAATAACTTTATTCTTGGTTCAACGCTGTTTACAAAGTGAGCTCGCATGACTTCATCCCCTCTGCACGCCAACCCCGATCTGTCTTTTGAAATGCGTGACGCTGTGGCGGTCATCCGCCTGAGCCGCCCCAGCAAGCGCAATGCCTTGAACGACGGCCTGATCATCGCCTTGCGCAATGTCTTCGAGAACTTGCCCAGCGAAGCCAAGGCCGCCGTGATTCATGGCGAGGGAGACCATTTTTGCGCGGGCCTGGACCTGTCGGAAATCAAAGAACGCGATGCCGGGCAAGGCATGCACCACTCGCGCCTGTGGCATGCCGCACTCGAGCGTGTGCAGTTTGGCCCGGTGCCCGTGGTCGCGGCCTTGCACGGTGCCGTGGTCGGCGGTGGCCTGGAGTTGGCCAGCGCCTGCCACATCCGCGTGGCCGATGACTCTTCTTTCTTTGCCTTGCCAGAAGGTTCCCGCGGCATTTTTGTGGGGGGCGGCGGTTCGGTGCGCATTCCCAAACTGATTGGCGTGGCGCGCATGACCGACATGATGCTGACCGGCCGCGTGTACAACGCCGTCGACGGCGAACGCATCGGCCTGGCGCAATACCTGGTTCCCGCAGGCACGGCTTTTGACAAAGCCTTGGCCTTGGCGGCCCACATTGCCACCAACGCGCCGCTGACCAACTACGCCCTGATGCACGCCCTGCCCCGCATTGCCGAACAACCCGCCGATCAAGGCTTCATGTCCGAAGCCATGATTTCAGCCATTGTGCAGTCGGCCCCCGAAGCCAAAGCCCGTGTGCGCGCCTTCCTCGAAGGCAAGGCCGGCAAAGTCCAAAAAGCCTGAGCCCCTGACCCACCTGAGCGGAGTTCGTCATGACAGCATCCTTTCGACCCCTGAAGTTTGGCGTCACCCGCGTGAGCCTGCGCGATGGCGTGCCCGGCACGCATTACCTGAAGGCAGACCAAGAACTCCAGGCTTACCCAGACCGCCTGACCGACCGCCTGCAGCATTGGGCCAAGACAGCCCCCGATCGCAGTTTCATGGCGCGTCGCGTCAAGCTGGCCGATGGCAGCCTGGGTGACTGGCAACACATCACCTACGCCCAGGCCTGGGCGCAAGGCCGCAGCATTGCCCAAGCCTTGTTGGATCGTGGCCTGAGCGCCGAGCGGCCGGTGGTGATCCTCAGCGAAAACAGCCTGGAGCATGCCCTGATGGCGCTGGGCAGCATGATCGCCGGCGTGCCTTTTGTGCCGACCTCGCCCCCCTACTCCCTCATCAGCCAGGACTATGACAAGCTCAAGCATGTCTTACGCACGGTCACACCGGGGCTGGTGTTTGCCAGCGATGCAGCACGCTACGGCAAAGCCATTCTGGCGACCGTAGGCCACGATGTTGAAGTGGTGCTGGCCGAGGGCAAGCTGGACCCAACGCGCGCGGTGACGGACTTTCACGACCTGGTGGCCACCACGGCCACCGCACAAGTCGACCAAGCCATCGCGGCCACTGGCCCCGACACCATTGTCAAATTCTTGTTCACCAGCGGCTCCACCAAGCTGCCCAAAGCCGTCATCAACACGCAACGGCTGTGGTGCGCCAACCAGCAGCAAATGAGTCAGTCCATGCCCGTGCTGGCAGAAGAACCGCTGGTGCTGGTCGACTGGCTGCCCTGGAACCACACCTTTGGCGGCAACCACAACTTTGGCATGGTGCTGTTCCACGGCGGCACGCTTTACATCGACGATGGCAAGCCGACCCCTGCCCTGATGCATGAGACCTTGCGCAACCTGCGCGAGGTCGCTCCCACGGTGTACTTCAACGTGCCCACCGGGTTTGAAGCCATTGCCCAGGCCATGAAAACCGACGATGCGCTGCGCAAAAAATTGCTGTCACGCGTGAAGATGTTCTTCTATGCAGGTGCGGCCTTGGCCCAACCCATTTGGGACAGCCTGTACGAATCGCAAGAGCGCGAGATTGGCGAGCGCATTGTGATGAGCACGGGTTTGGGCATGACCGAATCGGGTCCGTTCGCCATCTTCGTCACCAGCCCGAATGTGCGCGCGGGCGACCTTGGCGTACCCACCCCCGGCATGGAATTGAAACTGGTCGACATGCAAGGCAAGACCGAGGTGCGTTACCGTGGGCCCAACGTGTCCCCGGGGTATTGGCGCGCACCGCAAGAAACCGCCGAGGCCTTCGACGAAGAAGGCTTCTTCTGCACCGGTGACGCTGTGAAATGGATTGACGAAACCGACATCCACCTGGGCCTGAAATTTGACGGTCGCATCGCCGAAGACTTCAAGCTGGCCACCGGCACCTTTGTCAGCGTCGGACCCCTGCGTGGCAAGATCATTGCGGCCGGCGCGCCCTACATTCAAGATGTGGTGCTGACCGGTCTGAACATGAAGGAAGTCGGTGCGATGGTGTTTCCCACCCCGGCCGTTCGGGCTTTGAGCGGTTTGGGCGCAGACGCGCCTCTGGCCGATGTGCTCAACGCGGCCCCCGTGCTGGCCCATTTCCAAAAAGTGCTGGATGAGTTGGCCAAGACCGCCACGGGCAGCGCCAACCGCATTGCGCGCCTGTGCTTGCTGTCCGATGCGCCCACGATTGACCGCGGGGAGATCACCGACAAAGGATCGATCAACCAGCGCGCCGTGCTGGCGCACCGAGCCGAGACCGTTGCGGCCTTGCACGCCGACACACTTCACACCATTCTCAAACCCAGCCACTGAGCTGCTGACACAAAGGAAACCACATGAAGATTCAAGGACATGCTGCCCTCGTGACCGGTGGGGGCTCCGGCCTCGGCGAAGCCACAGCACGCGAACTCGCGCGCCTGGGCGCCAAAGTGGCGGTGCTCGACATCAATGCGGCGCTGGCTGAAAAAGTGGCCGCCGAGATTGGCGGCATCGCCTGCCCCTGCGACATCACGCAAAGCGACAGCCTGCAAGCAGCGATCGACAAAGCGGCCGCGGCACACGGGCCCGCACGCATTTTGATGAGCATTGCCGGCATTGGTTCGGCCAAGCGCGTGGTGGCCAAAGACGGCGGCCCCGCACCGCTGGAAGACTTTGCCCGCATCATCAATGTCAACCTCATTGGCACTTACAACGCCAGCCGCTTGTTCGCCGCCGCTTGCGCCAAGCTCGAACCGATGGAAGACGGTGAGCGCGGTGCCATGGTGTTCACCGCCTCTGTGGCCGCTTTTGACGGGCAAGTGGGGCAGCAAGCCTACAGCGCCTCCAAAGCGGGCGTGGCCGGCATGACCTTGCCCATGGCGCGCGACCTGGCACAACACGGCATTCGGGTCTGCACCATTGCGCCCGGCCTGTTCGCCACGCCGCTGCTGCGCCAGTTGCCCGAACCCATTCAGCAATCATTGGCCGCATCGATTCCTTTCCCCGCACGTCTGGGCAAGCCTTCGGAGTTCGCCGAACTGGCCTGCCACATTGTCACCAACGGTCACCTGAACGGCGAAGTGATTCGCCTCGATGGCGCCTTGCGCATGGCACCGCGCTGATCGGACAGACGACATGGTCAAAACCGTTGTCTACGAAGTGGAAGTGATGTTTGGCGACTGCGACCCTGCAGGCATCGTCTTCTTTCCCAACTTCTCCAAATGGATGGATGCCGCCTCGCTGAATTTTTTTGTGAAATGCGGTGTGCTGCCTTGGCGAGAGTTGGTGAAGACGACGGGCATCATCGGCACGCCGCTGCTGGAAATTCACACCAAGTTCATGCGCCCCGCCACCTACGGCGAACGCTTGCAAATTCACACCAGCGTGGCCGAATGGGGCGAGAAGGTGTTTCACCACCAACACCTGGTCAAGCGCGGCGAGGACCTGCTGTGCGAAGGCCGTGAAACCCGCGCCTTTTGCATTCGCCCGCCCGAAACGCCGGACCGCATCAAGGCCATTCCGATTCCCGCCGACATCAAGGCACTTTGCAGCTGAGTTTTTTCTTTTCAACACAACCAAAGGAGACACCCATGAAACTTCAAAAAACACTGGTCACGCTGGCCATCACCGCGCTGTCTGCTGGCGCCGCGCTGGCTGACCTGACGATTGGCGTCAGCTTGCCGCTGACCGGCCCCGCCTCGGGCCTGGGCATTCCCATGGGCAACCAGCTCAAGCTGTGGCCCCAAACCATTGCTGGCGAGAAGGTCAAGCTGATCGTGCTCGACGACGCCACCGACCCGACCAACGGCGTGAAAAACGCCCGCCGCTTCGTCACCGATGACAAGGTCGACCTGATCCTGGGCTCTGCCGCCACCCCCGTGGGCATCGCCATGGCCGATGTCGCCCTGGAAAGCAAAACCCCGCAATTGCTGGCCACGCCTGCGCAGCTGCCCCCGGGCAAGGACGCCTGGAGCTTCCGCCTGCCGCAGTCCAATGCCGTGATGTCGCACGCCGTGGTCGAGCACATGAAAAAGCAAGGCGTGAAAACCGTGGGCTTCCTGGGCTACACCGATGCCTATGGCGAAGGCTGGCTGAAAGACTTCACGCCCATCGCTGAAAAAGCTGGCATCAAAGTCATTGCCGCCGAGCGCTTCGCCCGCACCGACACCAGCGTGACCGGCCAGGCCCTGAAGCTGACCGCCACCAACCCGGATGCCATGCTGATCGTGGCCTCGGGCAGTGGCGCCGCCATGCCGCACAAGGCGGTGGTCGAGCGTGGCTTCAAGGGCAAGATTTACCAAACCCATGCCGCCGCCACCCGTGACCTGATGCGCGTCGGTGGCAAGGACGTGGAAGGCTCTTATGTGGTCTCCGGCCCGGTCATTGCCCCTGAGCAATTGCCTGACAGCCACCCGTCCAAAAAGATGGCGCTGGACTTTGTCAGCCAGTACGAGAAGGCCAACGGCGCTGGCAGCCGCAACCAGTTTGCAGGCCACGCCTATGACGCCTTGATTGCTTTGGAAAAAGCAGTGCCCATGGCGCTGAAAAAAGCCAAGCCCGGCACCCCCGAGTTCCGCACCGCGCTGCGTGATTCGATTGAAACCATGGGCCGCACCGTGTTCGCCCACGGCATCATGAACTGGACCAAGGACGACCACTGGGGTTACACCAACGAAACCGGCGTGATCGTCAAGGTCGTGAACGGCGACTGGAAAGTCGAATAAGGAACGTCCATGGATGCAACCATCGCCAGCATTTTGCTGCTGGATGGACTGACCAACGGCGCCATCTACGCACTGTTGGGTCTGGCCACGGTTTTGGTCTTCACAGTCACCCGGGTGATCTTCATTCCGCAAGGCGAGTTTGTCGCCTACGGCGCGTTGACCCTGGCCATTCTGCAAACCGGCCAAGTGCCGGGCACGGTTTGGCTGTTGTTGATCCTGGCGGGGGTTGCCGCCTTGATGGAAGGTTTCACTCGCTGGCAACACCAGCGCAATGCGGCTTCAGCCTTGAAAGCATCGCTCAAGATGCTGTTGCCATCCGTGCTGATCGCGGGCGTGACGGCGTGGGCTGCGCCGCAACAATTTCCGCTGGCGGTGCAAGCTTTGTTGAGCGTAGCCTTGGTCACCGCTTTTGGCCCGCTGGTGTACCGCGTGGCCTACCAATCACTCGAAGCAGCGACGCCCTTGGTGCTGCTGATTGTGTCGGTCGGCGTGCACTTTGCCATGACCGGCCTGGGCTTGTTGTTCTTTGGCGCGGAAGGTTTCCGCAACCCCTCGTTCTGGGACTTGCGTGTTTCGATGGGCCCGCTGACCCTTTCTGGTCAGGCCATGATCATTGGCGCTGCCTCAGTGGCCTTGATTGTGATGCTCTGGCTGTTTTTCGAGCGCTCCCTGTTTGGCAAGGCGCTGCGCGCCACCGCGGTCAACCGCTTGGGGGCGAGACTGATGGGCATTTCCTCGCATGCCTCTGGCCAACTGACCTTTGCCATGGCCGCCCTCATCGGCGCACTCTCCGGCTTGTTGATCGGTCCCACCACCACCGTGTTTTATGACTCCGGATTTTTGATTGGCTTGAAAGGCTTTGTGGCCGCGGTGGTCGCAGGTTTGAGCAGCTACCCCGGTGCCTTGATCGGCGCGCTGTTTGTGGGCGTGGTCGAAGCCTTTGGCGCTTTTTGGGCCAGCGCCTTCAAGGAAGTGATTGTGTTCACCTTGATCCTGCCCATTCTGCTCTGGCGTTCGCTGACCAGCGGCCATTCGGACGAGGAGCACTGAAATGAAAATCAAAACTGGCGTGCTTCTGGCCGTCACGGTGCTGGCCGTGGCGTTTCTGCCCTTGCCTGATTTTTGGATCACACAACTGAATTACATCGGCTTGTACAGCTTGACCGGCTTGGGGCTGGTGCTGCTGACCGGGGTCGCTGGCCTGACCTCGTTTGGCCAAGCTGCGTTTGTGGGCATCGGGGCCTATGCCAGCGCCTGGCTCACCTTGAACCTGGGCATGTCCCCCTGGCTGACGCTGTTCATCGGCTTGGCCATCACCGCCCTGTCCGCCTTGGTGGTCGGGGGCATCACCCTGCGCATGTCGGGCCACTACCTGCCTTTGGCCACCATTGCCTGGGGACTCTCGCTGTACTACCTGATGGGCAACCTGGACGCCCTGGGCAAATACGATGGCTTGCTGGGCGTGCCGGGCTTGCAACTGCTGGGCTGGGACGTGGGCCAAGGGCGGGGCTTTTTTGTGCTGACCTGGGCCATCTTGTTGCTGGCGGCCGCCGCCTTGCTGATGTTGCTCGATTCGCGCCCGGGGCGCGCCATGCGCTCGCTGAAAAACGGCACCCAAATGGCCGAGGCCATGGGGGTTCACACCTTGCGCTACAAGATTGTGATTTTTGTCATTGCCGCCTTGCTGGCCTCGGTGTCGGGCTGGCTGTTCGCGCATTTTCAGCGCTCGGTCAACCCCTCGCCCTTTGGCTTGAAGATGGGCATTGAGTACCTGTTCATGACGGTGGTGGGCGGTGTGGGCCATGTGTGGGGCGCCATCACCGGCGCCTTCCTCACCAAGTTGCTGGAAGACAAGTTGCAGGTGCTGTTGCCGCAACTGATTGGCACCAGTGGCAGCTATGAAATCATTGTGTTTGGCATTGTGCTGGTGCTGATGCTGAAATTTTTGCCAGACGGTTTGTGGTCCATGGTGGAGCGCTATTTGCCGCACCCGCCGCGGCCACGCAACTGGGACGCTGCGGCCCCCCTGGCCGAGCGCAGCAAGCCACAGGCCGGCGAGTTGGTGCTGGACGTGCAAAACATTCGCAAAGAATTTGGCGGCCTGGTGGCCGTGAACGACATCAGCTTTCAAATCCAGGCAGGCCAGATCGTGGGCTTGATTGGGCCCAATGGGGCGGGCAAGTCCACCACCTTCAACCTGATCACCGGCGTGCTCAGCCTGACGCGTGGGCACGTGCTGTTCCGTGACCAGGCGGTGGCAGGCTTGCGCTCGCGTGCGATCGCGCAACAGGGCATGTCCCGCACCTTCCAGCATGTGAAGATGATTCCCGACATGACCGTTCTGGAAAACGTGGCCTTGGGGGGCCACCTGCGCGGTCACAAGGACGTGCTGTCCGCCATGACCGGCATGAACCGCGAAGAAGAGAAACAACTGTTCAAAGAGGCCGAGCGGCAACTGCAGCGCATTGGCATGGGCGAGCATCTGAACGAATTGGCCGGCAACCTGGCCATGGGGCCGCAACGCCTGATGGAAATTGCGCGTGCCCTGTGCAGCGACCCCGCCCTGCTGCTGCTGGACGAGCCCGCTGCGGGCTTGCGCCACAAGGAGAAAAAAGCCTTGGCCGCCGTGCTGCGCCAACTGCAAAGCGAAGGCATGAGCATTCTGTTGGTGGAACATGACATGGACTTGGTGATGGACGTGTGTGACCACCTGGTGGTCATGGAGTTTGGCACCTTGCTGACCCAGGGCACGCCGGCGGAAATTCAACAAAGCCCGGCTGTGCGCGCCGCTTACTTGGGCACGGAGCATTGAGCATGAACACCGCAACGCCTCTTCTCCAGATTGACAATTTGCGCGCAGGCTATGGCCGCGCCGAAGTGCTGCATGGCTTGTCCTTGCAGGCGGCCAAGGGCAGCGTCATCACCGTGATCGGACCCAACGGCGCTGGCAAATCCACCCTGCTCAACAGCCTGATGGGCGTTCTGCCCAGCCAGGGACAAGTGTTTTTTCAAGGCCAGTCCTTGGCCGAACTCACGTTGGAGGAACGCGTGATGTGCGGCATGGCCCTGGTGCCCGAAAAGCGTGAGCTGTTTGGCAGCATGAGCGTGGAAGACAACCTGGTGCTGGGTGGCTACCGCCAAATGCGTTTGGGCAATGCGCAATGGCGTGACCGGCTGGACGACGTCTACACCCTGTTTCCCCGACTGAAAGAACGCCGCATGCAAGAGGCGGGCACGCTGTCGGGCGGCGAGCGCCAGATGCTGGCCGTGGGCCGCTCCTTGATGTCTCGCCCCAGCTTGTTGATGCTGGACGAGCCCAGCCTGGGCCTGGCACCGCTGATCGTGAAGGAAATTTTTTCCATCATTGAAACATTGCGCCAAACCGGTGTGACCATTGTGCTGGTCGAGCAAAACGCTCGCGCCGCCTTGGCCGTGGCCGACCACGGCTATGTGCTGGAAATGGGCGACATCGCCCTGCAAGGCCCCGCCCAGGCGCTGGCCCAGGATTCCCGCGTGATCGACACCTACCTGGGTGCCGCCAAAAAAGACGATTGATTTTCGGAGACACCCTGCATGTCCGCCTACCAACCCCGCACCCAGGAGATGCAATTTCTTCTGTCGGACGTTCTGCAAGCGCCCCAACAACTGCAACAGCTGCCCGCTTTTGCCGAGGTCGATGCCGACCTGATGCACCAGGTGCTGGAAGAGTCTGGCAAGTTTGTGGGCGACGTCGTCGCGCCCTTGTCGCGCGATGGCGATGAAATCGGCTGCCGTTGGGACCAGGGTGAGGTTGTCACCCCACCCGGCTTTCGCGAAGCCTACCAAGCGTTCTGGCAGGCGGGCTGGCCCGCGCTGGCCTCGGCCACCGAAGACGGGGGCCAAGGACTGCCCGCAGTGCTGGAGGCCATGCTCTATGAAATGCTCAGCGCAGGCAACCATGGCTGGACCATGGCGCCGGGCTTGTTGCATGGGGCGTACGAGTGCCTCAAGCACCATGGCAGCCAGGCTTTGAAAGACCGCTACCTTTCCAAAATCGCCACCGGCGAATGGCTGGCCACCATGTGCCTGACCGAGCCGCATGCCGGCAGCGACTTGGGCCTGGCCCGCACCAAAGCCACCCCGCTGCCCGATGGCCGCTATGCCCTCTCTGGCACCAAGATTTTCATCTCTGGTGGGGAGCATGACCTCTCAGACAACATTGTTCACCTGGTCCTGGCGCGGCTGCCGGATGCGCCCCCCGGTCCCAAAGGCTTGTCTTTGTTTCTGGTGCCCAAGTTCATGCCCGACGGCAGCCGCAGTGCGGTGCACTGCGATCGCATCGAAGAAAAAATGGGCTTGCACGGCAGCCCCACCTGCGTCATGCGCTTTGACGAAGCGGCCAGCTGGATCGTGGGCGAACCAGGCCGTGGCTTGAACGCCATGTTCGTGATGATGAATGCCGCGCGCCTGCATGTGGCCTTGCAAGGCATTGGCTTGCTCGATGCCGCTTGGCAAAAAGCCGATGCCTATGCGAAAGAGCGTCGCCAGATGCGCGCGCCGGGCCGCGGCAAATCGGCCGGCGAAGCCGACCTCATCATCGAACACCCTGCGGTGCGCCGTGTGCTGGACACGCAACGCGCCTGGATCGATGGCGGCCGCGTGCTGGCCTACCAGACAGCGCTGGAACTCGACCTGGCCAAACACGCCCAAGACCCCCAACGCGTGGCGCAAGCGCAGCGCTGGTGCAGCCTGGTGACGCCGGTGATGAAATCGATCTTCACCCACCAGGCCTTTCATGGCGGCAGCGACTGCCTGCAAGTGTTCGGCGGCCATGGCTATGTGCGCGAATGGGGCATTGAGCAGGTGGTGCGCGATGCCCGCGTGGCCATGATTTACGAAGGCACGAATGAAATTCAGGCGATTGACTTGCTGGTTCGCAAAGTCATGTCAGATGGCGGACAAAGTCTTTTTGCATTGCTCGATGACCTGCTGCATGAACTGCAAGCACACGCAGCGCATACCACCGCCTGGCAGGATCGTGTGGAAGTGTTGCGCGCGTTGACCGCCGACATTCTGGCCGCTGCAGGCTCACAACCTGCATTGCCTTTCGAGTTCGCAGACGATTACCTGCGCGCGCTCGGTGTGGTGCTGCTGGACTGGGCCTGGCTCAAAATTGGCCTCGCCTTGTCAGACGACACACCCGACAGCGCAGACCGTTGGCGCCAGCCTGCCAAGGCCTTGCAGCGCTGGGTGCTTCCAGAGTTTGAGCTGCGTGTTGGGATGGTTCTCGCGGCGTTGAAAGTGACACAGCCGGCATGAGCGCGCTCAAGCAAGCGGGTCGCCCACGCAAGGCCAAGGAAACGGCTTCGAGCGTCAAAAGAGGTGCGCAAGCGCCCAGTGCCGAGGCCTTGAACACCGATTACCTTGAAACCTTGCTGGGCTACAACGCCCGCCGCGCCGCTTTGCACATCATTGGGCAATCCGCTCAGAAAATGGCCTTGTATGACCTCAAGCCGGTGGACTTTTCGGTGATGTCCGTTGTGCATCACAACCCTGGCGTCACTTCGCGCCAGTTGTGCGCCTCACTGGACATCTTGCCACCCAATCTGGTGAAAATCATCCAATCGCTGGAGGCGCGCGAGTGGATTGCCCGCCAACCCCACCCGCACGATGGCCGGGCGGTTGGCCTGCACCCCACGGAAAAAGGCATGGCCTTGATGCAAGAAGCCGAATCCCGCATCGCTGCGCTGGAAAAACGGGTGGCCAGCAAACTGAGCGCTGCCCAGCAAGATCAATTGATCAGCTTGCTGCGCAAAATTTACCTTTGAAGCGCAGCGCCGAATCCGACCTCAGCTGAGCACCATGCCGCCGTCAATGTGCAAGCTTTGACCGGTGATGCCCGAAGCCTCGACCGATCCCAGGTAAACCGCCATGGCCGCGATTTCCTGCGGCGTGATGATGCGCCCCAGGGGCACCCGCGCCAACGCCGCCTGCATGAAGGCATCCACCGAGGCGCCCGCACTTTGGGCGGCCTGCTGCTTCAGGTTTTCCACCATGTCGGTTTGCACAAAGCCTGGGCAAATGGCGTTGACCGTCACGTGATAAGGGCTGGCCTCCAAGGCCACACAGCGCGTCAAGCCCACCACCGCATGCTTGCTGACGTTGTAGGCGCTTTGGTTGCGGGAGCCCCATTTTCCTGCAGTGGAGGCAATGTTGACGATGCTGCCAGAGCCCCGCGCCTGCATGCCGGGCAAGCAAGCTTGCATGAAATTCACCACGCCCATCAGGTTGACGTCCAGCAGGTCCTGAAAGTCTTGCACCGCATAGTCTAAAAACGGCTTCGATCGGTAAACGCCCGCATTGTTGACCAGCACATCGATCTGGCCGAAATGCCGCTCGGCCGCCTGCACCGCCTGAAACACCGCATCGCGTTGGCGCACGTCCACCGACTGAACCAGGATGTGCGTGGCAGGCAGGCCGAGAGCATCTTTCAGCGCCGTCAGCTTAGCGGCATCGGTGGCCAGCAAGCACAGCTTGGCCCCTTCGGCCGCATAGGCTTGCGCGATCGCTTGGCCAATGCCACGACTGGCCCCGGTGATCACGGCCACTTTGTCTTTTAAACGTTTTCCCATTGGATGCTCCTCATGTGTGTGACGATGAAAATGAACTGCGGCGCACAAACGGCCCCAACAACAAAGGCGCGAAATACATGGGGATTTGTGCAATGCCCACATACAAGGCAAAGGCTTCGCCGGCGGTGCCCACAGTCACCGCCAACATCAAGCCCATGTTGCGGTTGCCGTTGAGCAAGGCCGCCGTGTAGGCCACGTGCAAGCCTTGGCGCTTGAACAGGGCATAGCCCACAAGGTGCCAGAACACGCCCCCAGCGCAAGCGGCAAAAAGAAGTGTCCCTATTTCTAGGGGCCGCGCCCAAAACGCGGCTGTCACGCCATCCATCACCGCCACCGCAAAAATGACCAGCATGACCACATTGACGCCAGCGAGCGCTGCGTCCTCTTGGCGCAAGCGCTGCACCCCCAGGCTGCGGCGTACCAGCCATGCAAGCACAAAGGGTGACAGGGCAAACAGGCTGACGCGCACAAAGAAAGCCAGGACATCCACTTCGATGCCGAACTGCGGCAACAACCACGCCACCACGGCCGTCAAGCTGAGCGGCAACAGCAGTGTCATCCAGGCCGCGCCCACCATGGCCAGGCTCCCGTCCAAGCCGAGGAACATGGCGAAAGCCGACGCCGAGCCTATTGGCGGCGCGGCAGCCTGCAACACCAGGATCAGCACATAGACATCGGGAAAGCGCAAAGCTTTCACCAGGGCAAAAACCAGCACGGGCGACAGCAAGAGTTGCCAAGTGGACAGCAAGAGCGGCAAACGCGGTGCGGCGAAGGCTTGCCCCAGACGGTCCCAGTCCAGGCGCAACAGCGCAGCAGTCAGGGTTCCCACCACGGCAAGGTTCAACAAAGGCCTGGCAGCATGTGCAAGCTCGGGCCACAGAATGCCCAGAAACACGCCCATCGGCAAAGCCCAGCGCGCTTGCTGCCCCAACAGGCGCAGGGCCTGCATCATGGTAGACAAACTCGCAAGTGAACTTGCTTCAAAGGCTTCACCTTGGCGTGAAAAAATTCATTGTATATTTTGCGCACGGCACACGCTGTCCCGCATCACTTTACAAACCCTCAACGCATGAACCCAACTCGCATTGCAGTGGCCGGCGCCGGCTACATCGGACTGGCCCACATTGAAGTGATTCGAAACAATCCACTGTGCACGCTCTCAGCCATCGTCGACCCCTCCCCCGCCAGCCAAGATGTCGCAGCCGCTGTGGGTGCGCGCCATTTCAATACGCTGGACGATATGCTGGCACAGGACCGGCCCGATGGCGTGGTGCTGGCCACGCCCAATTCACTGCATGTGCCGCAAGCGCTGCAATGCCTGGCGCAAGGTCTGCCCACCTTGCTGGAAAAGCCCATTGCACCCACACTGGTCGAAGCCCTGAAATTGGTAGAGGCGGTGGAAACCCAACAAGGAAAAATCTTGATCGGCCACCACCGTGCGCACAGCCCCATCATGGCCAAGGCGCGCGAAGTCATTGCTTCAGGCCAATTGGGGAAACTGGTGGCCGTGATGGGCAGTGCCACTTTTTATAAACCCGACAGTTACTTTGAAGACGGTCCCTGGCGACGCGAGCCCGGCGGCGGCCCCCTGTTGTTGAACATGATCCACGAGGTCCACAACCTGCGCATTTTGTGTGGCGAGATCGTGGCGGTGCAGGCTTTTGCATCGCATGCCACACGGGGTTTTGCGGTGGAAGACACCGTGGCCATCAGCCTGCAATTTGCCAGCGGCGCGCTGGGCACCTTCATGCTGTCCGACACGTCGGCCTGCGCCCGCAGCTGGGAGCAGACCTCGCAAGAAAACAAAGCCTACCCGAGCTATGACGATGAGGACTGTTATGTGGTCACGGGCACACGCGGCAGCTTGTCTGTGCCCACCATGCGGCTCAAAACCTACCCCAGGCCCGAAGACTGTTCCTGGTGGAAGCCCTTTGAATCCAGCACTGTGGCGATGGTGCGCGACGACCCGCTCAAGCATCAGATCGCACACTTTGTGGAAGTGATCCAAGGACAGGCTGAGCCGCTGGTCAGCGCGCGCGATGGCATGCTGAACCTGCGGGTGACAGAAGCGATTGTGCAAGCGGCCCGAGAAGGACGAACGGTTCAGATCTGAGCGCTGAACCGTTCGAGCTTACTGCTTATCGATCTTGGCCTTGGTGATGACCTCGCCCCAACGCCGCACATCCTGCGCAAGGATGTCTGCCGCTTGCTCGGGAGTGCTGCCCTGGGCGTAGAGGTTGACCTCGCTCAGGCGCTTTTTCACCTCGGGCATTTCCATCACCAGTTGAATCTCACGGCTCAAGCGCTGGACCACATCACGCGGCGTCTTGGCAGGCACAGCCAGGCCATTCCAGGAACCGATGTAAAACTTGGACAGGGATCCACCTGCCTCTTGCACGGTGGGCACCTCCGGCAAATTCAAGGCACGCTTTTCGCTCAGCATGGCCAAGGGGCGCAATGCGTTGGATTTGATTTGCGGCATCACAGGGCCCAGGATGTCCAGCATCGCATCCAGCGAGCCGCCACGCAAAGCCGTGATCACGGGCGGTGTGCCGTTGAAGGGCACGATTTGCGCTTGCAAGCCTGCGGTGCTCAGAAACAGCTCGGCCGCCAGGTTTTGGGTGGTGCCCACTTGCGGCGTGCCAATGTTCAGCTTGCCAGGATTGGCGCGACCGTAGGCCAGCATCTCGGCAAAGCTCTTGAATCGGCTGCCCTCGGCCACCGCGATGACCAGATCGAAGGTGGCCAGCTTGGAGACGGGCGCAAAATCCTTGAGGGTGTCGAAGGGCAAGCTCTTGAACAAGCCGGCGCTGACCGCCGTGCCGCTGGAGATCAGCAACAAGGTGTGGCCATCCGGGTCTGCGCGCGCCACCAATTCGCCGGCCACAATGCCCCCGGCACTGGGTTTGTTCTCGATCACCACAGCCTGACCTAAAACTTCGCTGAGCTTTTGGGCCACGGTGCGTGCCGTGATGTCGGCCGCGCCACCCGCGGCATTGGGCACCACGATTTTCAGCGGCTTGGTGGGAAAGGCCGTTTGGGCCACCACGGGCGCGGCCACCAGCGCGACGGCGGACAGTGCCGCGCCGGTCAAATACGAGCGACGTGTCAAAGCTTTCATTTGCGTTCACTCCAGAGCACGCCACCGGTGGCCCAGTCTTGGCGCTTGACGTCGACAAAAATGATGTCGACCGATTCGGCCGAGCCACCCAGGGTTTGGACCGTCACTTCGGTGATGGCTTTGGCCAGGTCGCGCTTTTGCTCGGGGGTGCGTCCCTCGAACAGTTCAATGTGGATCGTTGGCATGCAAATGCTCCTTGTCTTTCAATCGGCAAAATCAGGGTCGGTTTCGGCCACGCTGCGCAGCAGCGCGGGCCATTCGTCTTGTCCTTCAGGCGTCTGGCCATCACCCAGCCATTGCTGCTGCGTCAGCGCGGTCACCTCTGGGCTGACTTGCAAAAACTGGTTGGGGCTGGCGGCCATCAGGTGCGACTGTATCTGAACCGCGCGCTCCAGAAAATGCAAGAGCACAAAAGCCTCAGCCACCGTACGGCCGACCATCAAAATGCCATGGTTGTCCAGGATCAAGCCATCCCCTGACCCCAGAGCGCGCACCAGGCGGGCTTGCTCATCAGGCTTGAAAGCCAGACCCTCATAGGCATGGCGTCCCAGCCGGCCCACCAAGCGCATGGCAGGTTGCGAACAGGGCAACAAGCCCTGCGGCAGGCCCGCCAGAATTTGCCCCCACAGCGTGTGCAAATGCATGACACACAAGGCATCGGGGCGCGCGGCATGCACACAGCCATGGATGGCAAACCCGCTGGGGTTCACTGGCCCCGTCTCTCCCGGCAACAACTGCCCCTGCACATTGACACGCACCAGATTGGAGGCGGTCACCTCTGCAAAACGCAAACCAAAACGGTTGATCAGGTAGCTGCCGGTTTGCCCCGGAATGACGGCCGACAAATGCGTCCAGACGATGTCATCCCAGCCACGCCGGGCGCACAGGCGGTAGGCGGCAGCCAGGTCGCGCCGAACGAGAGCTTCCGCATCGGTCATGCGCAAGCTCAGAGCGCAGCGTGCACCAGGTTGCTGACCTGGTCCAGGCGCAACGAATGCCAGGGGTCTGGCACGCGTGAGTTGGTGATGTAGGCAAAGGACACGCCGCTGTCGGGGTCGGCCCAGCAATAACTGGTGCCCACACCGCCATGGCCAAAGGTGCGCGGCGATGCCAGGGAACCCAAGCCTCGTATGCCCACCGAGTGGCCGCGCAGGTGGGGCCCCAGGCCACGGTGCATGGGCATGCCCATGAACTCGTCCACGCGGTCACCGGTGTGGTTCTGGATGGCATAGGCCAGGGTGCGCGGCGAAACCAGTTGCACGCCATTCAATCGGCCGCCTTGCAGCATCATTTGGTACAGGGCCACCATGCCCCGCGCTGTGCCGTAGGCCCCACCCCCGGGCACCCCGGCCCGTTGCCAGGTGGTGCTGGTGCTTTCGTCTCGCAATTGCTGCTTGAGATCTGTCGCTGCGGGCTCATAGAGGTAGGTCATGCGTGACTGTTGTGCCTCCGGCAAGCCCACAAACAAGTCGTTCTCCAGGCCCAAGGGGCGCAAGATCGCGTCGGTGATGTAAGCGCGGAAATCCTGTCCGGTCACCGCTTCGATGACCATGGCCAACACCCAGTGCGCGCTCAGTCCGTGGTACTGGATCCTGGAGCCTGGCGCCCATTGCAGGGAGAAGTCGCAGACCGCCTGCCGCACCTGCGCATGGTCATGCCACACCGAAGATGGCACGTCCCGGTCCGGAAAGCCCCCCTGATGGGTGATCACCTGAAACAGCGTGATGGCCTCTTTGCTGTGGCGGCCAAATTCCGGCAAGTACTCGGTGACTTTGTCGGTGAAGCGCAAGCGGCCCTGCTCATGCAGCTTCCACAAGGCGGTGGCCACGATCACCTTGGTGTTGGAATACAAAAGCCACAAGCTGTCGGATCGGGCCGGCACGGCCTCGGTGTCGGCTGCATGACCTTGGCCAATGCGCGCCATGCCAAAACTCTTGTCGAGCACCAATTGGCCATTGTGCGCCAGCGCAATCTGGCAGCCTGGGTAGCGCTGCTCTTTCACATGCGACTCGATCAGTGCAGACAAGGCCGCCAGGGGCTCCGCGCGCAAAGCGGTTTTGTCCAAGGAGGAAGCGGTCAGGGGGTAGGCCATGGGAACCTCATGTCAATCAATGTTTCAAGGTTTCACAAACTTCAAGGTGAAGCGGTCGCTTTCGCCAATGGCTTGGTACTTCGCACGGTCTTGGTCTTTCAGGCGGTAGCCCGGCGGCAAGGTCCAGACACCTTCCGGATGGTCCTTGGTGTCTTTCGGATTCGCATTCACCTCGGATGAGGCTGCGAATTTGAAGCCCGCTTTCTCGATCAGGGCAATGGCGCTGGTCTGGCGAACATAGCCTTTGGCCAGTTGTTGCTCTTCCGGCCAGTCTTCCCGCGCCCGGTGATCCACAATGCCCAAGATGCCGCCCGGCTTCAGCGCTTTGTAAAAGGCGCTCAAGGATTCAGCCAGTTCGTTGCGTTCCATCCAGTTGTGCAAATTTCGAAAGCTGATCACCACATCCGCGCTGCCCGCAGGGGCGATCGCATGGCGATCTGCGCGAAACGGCGTGACCACCACTTGCCCGTAAAGCGCCGGCTCTGCTTGCAGGCGGGCCAACAGCTTTTGATGGTCTGGGATGTACTGCGGCAAGGACTCATCCCGGTTGGCGGCAATGTAGCGCCCTTGGGCGCGCAGCCAGGGCGCCAAAATTTCCATGTAGTAGCCAGCACTGCCTGGCAGCACTTCCACCACCGTGTGCTGGGGTTGAATGCCAAAGAAAGCCAGCGTCTGTGCAGGATGGCGATAGGGGTCGCGCACCACGTTGGCCGGGCTGCGATGCCCGGCGGCCAACAAGGGCTCGAACATCGCCACTGTTTGCGATGAAGCCACGCCCGCGCTGAGACACGCCATCAGGAGCAAGGCACGCCACCACTGGCGCATCATGTCAGCCTGCCACCTTCAGCATGATCTTGCCAATGTGCTCGGACGACTCCATCAGGGCATGGGCCTGGTTGGCTTGCGCCAGGTCGAACACTTTGTAGATCACGGGCTTGACACTGCCCGCCTCCAGCAAGGGCCACACATGCTGGTTCAGCTCGCGCGCCATTTGGGCTTTGTCGGCCGCCGTGCGAGGACGCAAGGTCGAACCTGTGAAGGTCAAACGCTTGGCCATCAGCGAGACCCAGTCGACCTCGACTTTGGACGGTTGCAGGAAGGCAATCTGGACCAGACGGCCATCGGGGGACAACACTTGCAGGTTGCGCTGGATGTAGCTGCCACCCACCATGTCGAGCACCATGTTCACACCTTGCTTTTGGGTGTGCTCCATGACCACTTCGACGAAATCCTGGCTGCGGTAATTGATGGCCACATCGGCCCCGACATCGCGGCAAGCTTGGGCCTTGGCGTCGTTGCCAACCGTGCAAAAAACCTTGGCGCCAAAGGCATGGGCCAACTGGATCGCTGTCAAGCCAATGCCAGAGGAACCGCCATGCACCAGAAAGGTTTCGCCCTTTTGCAGCTTGCCACGCTGGAATACATTGGTCCAGACGGTGAAAAAGTTTTCTGGCAAGGCTGCGGCCTGCAGCATGGAATAGCCTTTGGGAATGGGCAAGGCCTGCCCCTGGGGCACAGTCACGTATTCTGCGTAAGCGCCGCCGTTGGTCAGGGCGCACAGCTTGTCGCCCAGCTTCCATTGCGTCACGCCCTCGCCCAGCGCCACAACCTCCCCTGAAACCTCTAAACCCACAATGGGCGAAGCGCCCACGGGCGGGGGGTAACGGCCGCTGCGCTGCAAACAGTCAGGGCGATTGACGCCCGCATAGGCCACACGCACCAGCACCTCACCCGCCGCAGGATGCGGCACCGCGCACTGCGCCGGCACCAGCACGTCTGGCGAGCCGCCTTGGCCGTGATCGACAAAATTCATGGAAGAAGGAATGGACATGAAAAGACCTCTTTAAAAATCAGAAATTCGGCGCTGCGCCAGCAAAGCTTCCACCAACACTTGAACCGCCAAAGCGGTGTCAAACGAGGCCAGGGAATGCGACTGGGCGTTCAGCATAGACAACAGTTGGTCCAGTTGGCGTTGGTAAGTGGCAACGCGTGGAACCTCGGGCAAGCCTGGCACCTTCTGCCCTTGCGGGTGTTGCGCATCATGGTGCATCAAATGATACCAATCGCTGAGCACATACGCTTGCGAAGCGCCGACAAAGCGAGCTTCCACCACATCGGGGCCACTGCCGCCCACCACGCCGCTGACGGCGACGGGAACCCCTGCAGATTCCAGCAAGGCCTGCGCGCTGACCTCGGCCGCCCCCGCGGTCGGGCTGACCACTTGGGCCGAACACAGGCGCAAGGGGCCGCGCAGTCGCATCAGCAAGTAAATGAAATGCGACAGCACTTCGCGCACAAAACCGCCTTGATCGGCTTGGGTGAGCCAGGCCGCCCCGCGCTGCCAATCGCGCGGCCACTCTTTGAAATGCAAGCGGACTTCAATCGATCGCAGGCCAAAGTCCGGGGCTTGCAGGCCCTGGGCCAGACGGTCCACGGCAGCGGACGATGAAAACACGAAGTTGACGGCTTGCGGCAAGCCACTGTCGTTCATGGCCTGCGCCAACCGCTGGCTTTGGGCCACATCAATGCCCAAAGGTTTTTCACACAAGACCGCACGACCTGCGGCAATGGCCTGCGACACGAGTTCCTGGTGAAACAGCGGGGGCACCGCCACGTACACCAAGTGAACAGAGGGATGGCCGATGGCGGCAGCTGCGCTGTCGACGACAGGGCAGTTGGGGTGGTCTTTTTGAATGGCCGCGCGCACGGCAGGGTCGGCATCGTAAGCGCTGGCAATGCGCCAGCCACGGTGCAAAGCGACTTGCTCTATCATCCGGCGACCGACCACACCCAGTCCGATCACGGCCATTCCAGGAGTTTCATTCATGTCCAAGCTTCACCTCTTTGCCGATGGCGGCTATTCGTTTTTGGAAGGCGGCTTCCCTTACTCTCAGGGCGTCATTGCCGCACCCGGCTTTGCCTTTCGCCGTGTTCGCTTTTCGCAACCCGTGCCCATGGACCAGGGCTTTGCGTGGATCCGCGCGCATTTGACCCAGGCACAACGTCCGCTGACGGCCTTGGCCGCCTGCGAGTTGCGCTCCCCTGCGGCCTTCAGCCTGCAAGGCTTCAAGGACTTCAACAAAGGCTATGTCCAAGTGCTGAGCGACTGGGGCCTGTTTCGCGACAACCTCAACCCGGTGGGTCGCAGCAATTTGGCACCCCAATTCAACCCACCGCAGGAGCCTGGCTTCTATGCCTTCACTTACACCGTGCCGGAAGACAGCACGCTGCCGCGTGACTGGGTCATTGCCGGCAGTGGCGAGTGGCCAGAAGACCAGCCCTTCCCGGAAGGCATCATTGCGCGTGGCGATCTCAGCCCCAGCGGCATCGCCACCAAGGCCCACTATGTGCTGGACACCATGCAAGCGCGCGCCCAAGGGCTGAAGGCCGACTGGTCGCGGCTGACAGCGGCGCAGGTCTACACGGTGCACGACTTTGCCCATTTGGTGGCGCCGGAGTTTGCAGCCCGTGGCATGTTGGGCCCGGGGCTGAGCTGGCACATCTGCCGCCCACCCATTCAAGAATTGGCCTTCGAAATGGATGTGCGCAGCGTTCGGCACGAAATCGTCGCCCCGATCTGATCAGGTGCGACGTTCCAGCCAGGTCCCCAAGATGCCCTTGGGCATCTTGATGATGAAAAACACCAGCAAGGCGCCGTAGATCAAGAGGTCCAGGCCGTGCACCTGGTTGCCAATCAAGACGCGCAAAATCTCTTGCAAGGCCAGCAGGAACACGGCACCAAAGGTGGGGCCGAGCATGACAAACATGCCGCCGGCAATCACGCCAAACACCATCTGCAAGGAGATGCCGATGCCGGAGACGGTTTCAGGGTTGATGTACAGCTGGTATTGGGCGTACAAGACGCCGCCCAGGCAGGTCATGACGGCGGACAACACCGTGATCTGCAACTTGGTGCGGGTCACATTGATGCCAATCGAGGCCGCGGCGTCTTCCTCTTCGCTGATGGCTTGCAAAGCGTCGCGCTGCATGCTGTGGTCCACGCGGCGCCAGACCCACAGCGCAAACAGCCAGCACAGCAGGATCAGGTAAAACCAGACCACGCGGGTCGACGATTGCATGGCCCAGATTGAAAAGGTTTCCCCCTCGGGAATGCCAGGCTTGGGGGTCAATCCCAGAGAGCCGCCTGTGAGGTCGCGCTCGGCCACAATGACCAGGCGCACCACCTCGGCCAAGGCCAGGGTGACCAACGCGAAATAATGGCCGACGATCTTGAAGCGGAAACACGGGTAGCCAATGATGAGGGCCAGGACCACGGTCACCGCCACCGCCACCAGGGTGCCAAGGAAGGGGGACAAACCGTATTGGTTCCACAACAGAACGACCGCGTAAGCGCCAATGCCCAGAAACGCGCCATGTCCGAGGCTGACCAACCCCAGGCGACCCATCAAGGCCCAGCTGGTATAGATGAACCCCAGCAACAAAGACATGATGATGAGGTGCAGCGGATAAGGCCCCAGGCCCAACCAGGGTGCGGCCACCAGCAACACCAGCAGCACGCGGAAAAAATGGGTGGATGTGAAATGACTCATGCTCACCGCCGTTGCGTCAGAATGCCCTCAGGGCGAATGAACATCATGGCGATGAAGAACACAAACGCCAGCACATAGCCCCACTCGATGGCAAACACAAAGCCCCCCACCGAGATCAATTGCGCAAAGATGAATGCCGCCACAAAGCCGCCGATCAGGTTGCCCAGGCCGCCCATCACGCACACCAAGAAGGTGATGGGACCGAACGACAAGCCGATGGCCGGGTGAATGTCATATTGCAGCACCAGCAAGCAGGCGGCTAGCCCGGCGAGTGCGCCGCCCACCGCTGAGGTCAGCAGGTAAATGCGCCCAGGGTTCACGCCCATCAAAGGCATGATGGCGCGGTCCTGGCTGATCGCCCGAATGGCGGTACCAGCATAAGTTTTGTTCAGGAACAAATAGGTGGCAGCAATGGCCACCATGGCCACGGCAAAGGCGATCAAACGCGCCATCGACAGGCTGATGTCGCCCAACATGAAGCTGGGCAAGCGAATGCCAATGTTCTTGAAGTCGATGCCAAAAACGACGGTGGCCACGGCTTGCAGGAAAAACAGCACCCCGCCCGTGACCAGCAACTGGTTGATGGGCTCGGCGGAGAGCACCGGGCGAATGATGAACCAGTGCATGGCCGCGCCCAGCAGCGCCACGCCGCCCACGCCCACGATGAAGGCCAGGTACAGGGGCCAGCCCATCATGGTGTGGGTCCAGTAAATGGCGTACATCCCGATCATCATCAACTCGGCGTAGGAAATCCACACCACGTCGATGACGCCAAAGATCAGGTTCAGCCCCAGGGACAGCAAGGCCAGCAAGCCGCCCAGCAAGAGGCCATTGAGCATGGCCTCGACAAGGAAAATGTCAAAGAATTCCATCACACCCCAAGATAGGCTTTTTGAACTTCATCGCTGGCGAGCAGCTCGGCAGCGGTTCCACTGGCTCGGATTTTTCCGGTTTCGATCAGGTAGCCCCGGTCCACGACCTTCAGCACCTGTTGAATGTTTTGCTCGACGATGAGCACGGTGTAGCCCTCGGCGCGAATGCGGTGCATCAACTCAAATATGGACTGCACGATCACGGGCGCCAAACCGGCTGAAGGCTCGTCGAGCAACAGCAACTTGGGGCCACTCATGAGCGCACGCCCGATGGCGCACATTTGCTGCTCACCGCCCGACATGGTGCCCGCCAATTGATAGCGGCGCTCGGCCATGCGCGGAAACAGCGAGTACACATAGTCCAGCTTTTCCAGGCGTTTGGCGCGCGCTGCGGGGGTGTAGGCGCCCATTTTCAGGTTGTCTTCCACCGTCAGGCGCGGGAACAAGCGACGCCCCTCGGGCACTTGGGCAATCCCCAAGCCCACCACCTCATGCGAGGGCAAGTCGCGGTAGGAGCGCCCCTCCATGACCATGTCGCCCGCGCTGGCCTCCAGCAAGCGGGACATGACGCGCAACAAGGTGGTTTTACCGGCACCATTGGGGCCAATCACCGCAATGGCTTCGCCCGCCTTGATGCTCAAAGAGACATCGAACAAGGCTTGAAACGTGCCATAACCGGCATTGATATTCTTCAACTCGAGCATCAAGCCCCCTCGGCAGCGACTTCGCGGCCCACCTGTTGCTGCACACTGTGGGCGTCGGTGCCCAAATAAACCTCGACCACGCGCGGGTCGTGGGCCACCTCGGAAGGCGTGCCTTGGGCGATCAATTCGCCGTGGTCCAGCACCAAGCAGCGGTCAATGACCTTCATGAGCACGCCCATGATGTGCTCGACCCAAATGATGGTGATGCCGCGCTCGTCGCGGATGCGCTTGAGCATCAAGGCGGCTTGCTCCATTTCGGACTCGTCCAAGCCGCCCAGGCTTTCATCGGCCAGCAACAGCTTGGGTTGCGTGGCCAGTGCGCGTGCCATCTCCAGCTTTTTCAAGCCAGCGGCACCCAGGCCATCCACTTTGGCCAAGGGGTCGCGCGGCAAGTCGATGAGGGTCAGCGCATCTTCAGCGCGGCGCAAGGCTTCGCCACGGGTGATGGGCTCACTGGCACCGTAATACGCTGCCAGGGTCGCATTTTCGAGAATGCTGAGCTTGCGAAACGGGCGCGGAATTTGGAAAGTGCGCGCCAGTCCCCGCTGACACATTTGGTACGGCGGCAAACCGCCCACGGACTGACCTTCCAAGCTCACCGTGCCGGCGGTGGGGGCATACAGCCCGGCCAGCACGTTGAAGGTGGTGCTCTTGCCGGACCCATTGGGGCCAATGAGTCCGACAATTTCACCACGCTTGACTTCGAAGGAAATCCCGTTGACGGCGGTGAAGCCGCCGAACTTTTTGGTGAGTTGGTTAACGACCAGCACAATCAGTTGCCGTAAGAGTGGCCTTTGGGCAAGGGCAACACGGCCTCGCGGCTCTTGATGGCGTTGGGCCAAACCACAAAGGTGTCATTGCCAGCGTATTGGTGAACCACAGGTGAGGAACGCTCGTTCTGGCCAGACATCTGGTGACCCGCCGGGAAGAACTTCACGCCATAGCCCTGAATGGTGCCGCCTTCAGGAATGTCGGTGTCCAGGGCCGCTTTGCGCAGCGACTCGGGATCGTAGCCACCGTACTTCTTGATGGCGCGAGGCAACACGTCGGTCAGGAAAATCCAGGTCTGGTTGAAGCCCATGGAAACGTGGGTCGGAATTTCGTCGCCTTTCACATCGGCTTTGTAGCGCTTGATCATTTCGGCGGTGATGGCGCCCAGGCCCGGTTGCAGGGTCTTGGGATCCAACAATTGTGCGGCGACAGGGTCGACGTTGAAGATGAAGTTGGCGTCGTCCTTGAACGTGGCGTAGAGCTTGTCAAACTGGCCGTAGCCGGCGCCGTGTCCAATCAGGGCGCTCCACTTCAGGCCCTGCTCCTTGGCTTGGCGCAGGAACAAGGTGATGTCGGGGTTGTAGCCCGTGTGCAGAATGACGTCCGGACGCGCACGGCGCAGTTTGGTCACCAGGGGCGAGAGGTCAGGGGAGGTGGCTGCGTAGCCTTCCTTCAGCGAAATTTGCATGCCCAACTGCTTGCACACCGTCTCGTTGCCCATGGCCACGCCAGCGCCGTAAGGGCCGTCTTCATAAATGATGGCGACCTTCAGGTCTTTCGGGTCCTTGCCCAGCTTGGCTTTGGCGTTTTCCGACAGGAAGCGGCAGGAGGCCTCGCCGAACTGGTCAGAGTGCACTTGGGCGCGGAACACATATTTCAGGTTCTTGTCCTTCATGACCGCAGAGGACACGCAGACGTTGGCCCACATGAATTTCTTGGCCTGGTCCAGGCGCTGGGCCATCGGCACGCAATGCGCAGACGAGAACACGCCCATGATGAGGTCGACCTTCTCTTGGTTCACCAGACGCTCGGTCTCGTTGATGGCCACCTCGGTCTTGCTTTGCGCATCGGCATAGATGGGCGCAATTTTGTAGCCCTCCACGCCGCCGCGTTCATTGATCATGTCGATCGCGTATTTGGTGCCCAGATAGCTGGCGTTCGAACCGCCGGCGGCCAATGCACCGGACATGTCAAAAATAACGCCGACCTTGATTTGCTTGCCTTGCGCGTAGGCCGAACCGGCCACGGCCAGTCCTGTCACGAGCAATCCTGTCATGAACTTTTTCAACATGGTGTTGTCTCCTTTGTCTGGCGGCCGTGCCCTGATGACCAAGCCTGTGCGGAACATAGCAAGCGCAAAGAAAAAGGGACAGGGTGGCAAACCCTGCCCCTTCATGTCGCAAGGGCGACTGAATCGGCGCCTGCGTTCAGCGCATGAACTCTTTCACATAATCGGCCCCCAGGCCAACGTTCTCAAAATGCGCACGGTATTTTTCAATGCGTGTGAACACATCGTCGTAACCGGTGGCGTTGCCTTGCGGATCGACATACATCAGCGCACCATGGACCGTGAACAAGGTCACCATGTCGGTGCAGTCGTCGGGAACAATCAAGGTGTGCGTCTCGCCGGGCGGTTCGAACACATAGCTGCCCTCTTCCGCCACCCAGTCATGCTCCAGGTAGCGCCATTTCCCGCGCATCACATAGGCATGGACTTGCCCGGAGTGCCGATGCCGCTGCAGCAAGCCCGAGCGCTTGACGCGCAACAGGTGCACATAAAAGCCTCCCGTCACATTCAGGTGAATCGGCCGCGACCAAATGTCCGGCGCAATCGGCGCCCACAGGCGCTCATCTTGCGCCACCACATCATGGTGAATCATGTCCGGCGTCATGCCCCAAGGCTGCGGCTTTTGGTAAGGAATCCGATCATCTGACATCTCTCTCTCCTTCGTCACAAATGAAATGGTGAAATGGGGTCAGGTCTTGTCTTTTGCCTGTGAACTGTGGATAACTATAAGCCCAGGGCGCAGCCAGCTGGGTCGCAAGGGTTACCTGAATGAGCAACTGAGTTCGATCTCGTGAACCCACAGAAACCTTGCTTGGGCAAAGGCTTTCGCTGCAGGTATATTGACGCGAAACAGCCGCTAAGGAAATTTGACATGTCGCCACACAAGGACACCGCGAAAGCCTTCATGCCCTACCCCGCAACGGCGGTTGCGCATGCGCCACAGGGACCCTTGTCGGGGCTGACCTTTGGGGTCAAAGACCTTTACGATGTCGCCGGGTACCCCACCAGTGGCGGACAACCTTTTCTGCTCGCGCTTTCCGGCATCAAGCAACGCCATGCCAAAGTTGTCCAGCAACTGCTGGACAACGGCGCAGCGTTCGCCGGAAAAACCATCACCGATGAGCTGGCCTTTTCGATGAACGGACAAAACGCGCATTTTGGAAATCCAATCAACGGCGCGGCACCGGATCGCATCACAGGCGGCTCTTCATCCGGCTCGGCTTCGGCCGTTTCCAATGGCTTGTGCGACTTCGCGCTGGGCACCGACACCGGAGGGTCGGTGCGTGCACCCGCCAACCACTGCGGGCTGATTGGCTTGCGCCCCACCCATGGGCGCATCAGCCTCGAAGGAACCTTGGATTTGTCCCCCAGCCTCGACACCTGTGGTTGGTTCACAAGAGACATGCCCACCTTTGAACGTGTGGCCGATGTCTTGCTGGGCAAGGATGTCGCTCCCCTCTCTCCAGCGGTCCGATTGCTGAAATTGGACGAGCTTTGGGGCTTGCTGACACAAGACGCGGCCCAGGCTCTCGAGCCCGTTTGCGAAGCTGTGCAAAAACACCTCGGCAGCCCGCAAAGCATTCAGGGCTTTCTCGGTGACCTGGATGCGATGTATTGGAATTTTCGTTACATCCAGGGGCGCGAGGCATGGCTGACCGATGGCCCCATGATCGAGAAATACCATCCGCCACTCGGTCCGGGTGTCAAAGAACGGTTTGCCTGGTCAAAAGCCGTCACCGATGCGCAATTTGAGCAAGCGCAGGCGTTCCGCAAAACCTTGCGCCAAAGCGTCGCCGACTTGCTGGGCTCAGATGGCGTGATCCTCATGCCCACCATGCCCGACTGCGCGCCTTTGATTGCGCAAGACGAATCCGGCCTGGAGGATTACCGTAACCGTGCCATTCGACTGCTGTGCTTGGCTGGCTTGTGCGGTTTTCCCCAGATCAGCCTCCCATTGGCAAAAAGCCAGGGGGCACCCCTCGGGCTATCCTTGTTGGGACCCGCCGGAAGTGATCGCAGCTTGGTCGCTCTGGCCGCCCGCCTCATGGCCTGAGTTATCCACAGACAGGGGGCAAAACTCAAGACCTGACCCCATGGTAAAATTCTGTCCATGACAAGAGACGGCAAAACCCAAATCAGCAGCGATGGTCTTCGTTACAAGTCCCGTACGGGCGGCTCGCCGTTTGGCGAGCGGGGCCAGACGGGCGCAACCATGAGTTGTTTCAAGTGCGGCGTTCACAAACCGCGTGCCTACGGGTCTTACAAGCGCTTGGCGGGCACCTTGATGTTTGCCTGTTTCGATTGCTACCCGCCCAAAGAAACCGCAGCCGACAAGCCTGCGACCCCTTGAGACACTGACACGGTGTCGGAGCGCTACTTTTACGAACCCCGACAGGGTCATGGCTTGCCGCATGACCCTTTCAATGCCATTGTGGGCCCGCGCCCCATTGGCTGGATTTCCTCGGTCAGTGCGCAGGGCGTGCTGAACTTGGCGCCATACAGCTTTTTCAACGCCTTCAACTATGTGCCGCCGATCCTGGGTTTCTCCAGCATCACGGAAAAAGACTCCCTGCGAAACATTCGGGAAACCGGCGAGTTTGTCTGGAATTTGGTGACACGGCCGCTGGCCGATGCCATGAACCAAACCTGCGAGGCAGTGCCTCCTGATGTCAATGAGTTTGAGTTGGCCCACCTCACCCCGGAAGCGTCGCGCATGGTCAAGGTGCCGCGTGTGGCCGAAAGCCCGGTGGCCATGGAGTGCCGTTGCACGCAGATCGTTCAGTTGAAAACGCATGCCGGTGCCGACATCAACACCTGGGTGGTTTTTGGCGAAGTGGTGGGCGTGCACATTGACCCCCGCTTGCTGAACCAGGGGGTGTATGACACCGCTCGCGCCGAAGTCCTTTTGCGCGGCGGCGGCCCTGCCGACTACTTCACGATTGGCCCTGAGCAGTTGTTCAAAATGCACCGGCCCCCAAGCGGCGCGCAGGGCTTGCCAAAGTAAATCTGATTCAGGAGTTGGCCATGACCGCTGCAACGCACAAAAGACGTCTTGGCCAATCCACCCTGGAAGTCACTCCCTTAGGACTGGGCCTGATGTCTTTGTCGGGCATCTATGGTGCATCCAGCGATGAGAACGGTTTGGCTGTGATCCAGCGCGCGCTGGACCTTGGTGTGAATTTTCTTGACTCGGCAGACATGTACGGCTGGGGACACAATGAAAGCCTGTTGGGCAAAGCGCTTCAAGGGCGAAGAGACCAAGTCATCGTGGCCACCAAATTCGGCCAAACACGCACCGACTCGGGCGCCAATGGCGTGAACGGCCGTCCCGAGTACGTGATCCAGGCCTGCGAAGCCAGCTTGCAGCGCCTGGGGCTTGAGACCATCGACTTGTATTACGTTCACCGCATCGACCCTTCGGTGCCCATCGAGGACACCGTGGGTGCCATGTCGCAGTTGGTTGCGCAAGGCAAGGTCCGAGAGATCGGTCTTTGCGAAGCCAGCCCACCCACGATTCGGCGTGCGCATGCCGTCCATCGCCTGGCCGTCGTCCAAACAGAATACTCCTTGCTTTACCGACAGGAAGCCGAAGAAACATTGCAAACCACGCGCGAACTTGGCATTGGATTTGTGGCCTACTCCCCGCTGGGTCGCAGTTTATTGACCGCCACAGTGCAATCGGCAGAGGAAGTGGCGCAAGACCGGCGCAAAGACCACCCACGGTTTCAAGCAGAAAATTTCGAGCACAACAGACAACGCGTTAGGCAATTGGAGGCCATGGCACAGGGCAAGCAATGCACGCCCAGCCAACTGGCCTTGGCTTGGGTCTTGGCACAAGGCGAGGATGTGGTCACGATTCCTGGCACCAAGCGGGCAGAGCGTGTCCATGACAATTGGGGTGCCCTGTCGCTGGAACTGAAGGCACAAGAGGTGGCAGCGCTGAGCCAGGCCTTTCCAGTCGGCGCAGCTGCAGGCCTGCGCTATCCGGCCGGTGGCATGAAAGGTGTTTACCTGTGAAGTGCTGCCAGACCATGCGCCAAGTGCTGCCCCTCAATCCAGGCGAATGCCTTTTTCCTTGATCAGCTTGGCCCAGCGGCCCTGCTCTTTCGCGGCATAGGCAGCGACATCTTCAGGTGCGGTGGGGATCAATTCCAAAGCCAGGGCGTCGAAACGGGCACGCATCTCAGGCAATTTGAGAATTTTGACGACCTCTTGGTTCAAGCGCTGAACGATGGCCGGCGGCGTGGCTTTGGGAGCCACCATGGCAAACCAAATGCCCGCCTCGTAGCCTGGCAATCCCGACTCTGCAACGGTGGGCACCTCGGGCAGCAGGGGAATTCGCTGACTGCCCGTCACGCCCAAGGCACGCAGCTTGCCCGATTTGATGTGGGGATTGGACGTCAACACCACATCAAACATGGCTTGAACCTGGTTGCCGATCAATGCCGTGAGCGCAGGCGAACTGCCGTTGTAAGGCACGTGAACCATTTCAATGCCAGCCGACACTTTGAACAATTCCCCTGCCAGATGCAAGGGGTTGCCATTGCCCACGGAGGCGTAGTTCATGCTGCCAGGTTTGGCCTTGGCATAGGCAATGAACTCGCTGACCGATTTGACGGGCAAGTCTTGCGGCACCACCAAAATCAGAGGCGAAGCCGCCAGCATGCTGATGCCGGCAAAGTCCGCTTTCGGGTCATAGGGCAACTGGTTGTAGAGCAAGGGATTGACGGCCAAGCTGGCGGAGCTGCCCATGAAAAGGGTGTAGCCATCGGCAGGCGACTTCGCCACAAAGTCGGCCGCCACGATGGTGTTCCCACCGGGCTTGTTCTCTACCACCACCGACTGGCCCAATGCCCGCCCCAAATGATCTGCCACCGCGCGCGCCAATTGGTCGGTGGAACCGCCTGGGGCATAGGGCACCACCAGCTTCACGGGTTTGCTGGGGTAAGGCATGGCCTGCGTCTGGGCTTGCGCTGCGCCACACAGGGCGATCAGCGCTGTCAGAAGGAGCTTGCGGCGGCGAATGAAATTTGTAAAAAGCATCTGAATCCTTTCAAGACCTCGTTTGGACGGGCCAACGCTCACACCGGAATCCCCTGCGTTGCAAGCGCAAGCCATCACAAGACGCGCCAGCCACATCAGGTGACATACTTTTGACGGCCACCCCAATATACTGCCAAGTCGACACCTAGACACTGGAGACAGCATGCCATTTGTAACCACCGACGACGGCGTTCGGCTTTACTACGAAGAAGCTGGCACGGGCACGCCCCTGATTTTTGTCCATGAATTTGCGGGAGACCATCGCAGCTGGGAGCCGCAAATTCGGTTTTTCGCCCGCCGCTACCGCTGTATTGCGTACAGCGCCAGAGGCTACACCCCCTCCGACGTTCCGCCGCCCGGCAGCGATTACTCGCAAGAGCGCGTCTGGCTAGACCTTCGCTGCCTGATGGACGGCCTGAACATTGCGCAGGCGCACCTGGTCGGCTTGTCCATGGGTGGGTTTGCCTGCCTGCATTTCGGCCTGCATCACGGCACGCAAGGGACGGCATCACGCGCGCTGTCACTGACCCTCGCAGGCTGTGGCACGGGGTCGCACCCCGCGGTGTACGAAGGCTTCAAGGCCCAGTCCAAAGTGTTGGCGGATGAAATTCAAACCCTGGGCGCACAGCACCTGGCCAACACCTATGGCATGGGGCCATCGCGCTTGCAGTTCAAAGCCAAAGACCCGCGCGGTTATGCCGAATTCAATGCGCGCCTGGCCGAACATTCAGCGTTAGGCTCGGCCCTGACCTCCAGGGGCTACCAAGGGGAGCGGCCCAGCCTCTATGCCTTGACCGAGCAGATCGCCCACATCAATGTGCCCACCCTGATCATGACCGGCGACGAAGACGAGCCTTGCCTGGAGCCCTCCTTGCTGCTCAAGCGCACCATTCACACCGCTGTCTTGGCAATGCTGCCCGGCAGCGGACACGCCATCAACCTGGAAGAGCCCCAGTGGTTCAATCAATTTCTGGCGGAATTTTTGGCGCAGGTCGAACAAGGGCATGATTTTGCAAGGCCCGTCGGGACACGGCCGGAATCCATCTGGGGGCCCAGCGGCGACCCACGCTGAGGGTATTCAGGCCGCCAAGGCCACGGAAAGCGTTCCCAAGTCGCCAAAATCAACGGTGACGGCGTCGCCCTCTTGCACCGGAACAGGCACCACACAGGTGCCTGTGATCACGGTGTCACCCGCCTTCAAGCAGCGTCCCTGCCCGATCAATTCATTGGCTAGCCAAGTGAGCGCCCAACGCGGGTCGCCCAGCACGTTGGCACCTTGCCCATGGGCGACGGTGACGCCGTTGACCTGCGCACTGACCTGATGGGCCGCCAGGTCGAGTTCACGCCAGGGTTGTTGCACCGCGTCGCCCAGCACCACATGGCATGCGCAGGCAAAGTCGGCGATCAAGGCACCCTCTCCCGCTGTGACAAAGTTTTCATAACGCGAGTTCGGAATTTCAATGGCCAGGTGCAAGGCCGTGACCGCGGACATCACTTCCTCCACCGTCAGCGGTTGGGCAGCGGTGCCCGTGAGATCTTGCCCCAGTCGAAAAGCGAATTCGGCCTCAATCACCCGCATGCGATTGCCTTGCAGCGAAATGACCGCTCCAGGCGTGTGGCAGCGAGAGGCCAGCAAGCGCCCAGCCAAAGGACCGCTGACGCCAATGTGTTGCTGGCCGGCTTGGCTGGTGGCCGCGATCTTCCAGCCCATGCCAGGCTCGCCACAGGCCGCCAAAAGCGCCCACTGCGCCTGGTAGGCCTGGGCCCGGTCGGCAGGCCGCAATGGTTCTGGCAAAACATTCACGCAGCCATGGCTTTGCCAGGCGGGCAAGAGGCAATCGGCCGTCTTGGCAGGAGAAAAAGGAATGGTCATGTCAGTGTTTCCTCATGCATGGTTGCGAACAAAGTCCAGCAAGGCTTGCGCGACTTGCTGCGGCGCTTCGCGCTGCGGGAAATGGCCCACGCCATCGAGCAAGGTCCGTTGATAGGGCCCGGTGAAGAGATGCTCTTTGTTGGCGGAACCTACGGGTGCGTTGACGGTATCCGCCGCACCGTGCAAGACCAGCGTGGGCACGGCCAACACGGGCGGCGGGTTCAAGGCTTGGTCATCCTTGTCGTAGGCAGGATCGCCGGGCGCATGCCCCCATCGGTGGCGGTAGGAATGCAGCACGATCGGCGCCCAATCGGGGTTGTCAAAAGCGTCTGCTGTGGCCTCGAACTCCTCAGGCGCGTACCACCCAGCTGGCGCCCACAAATCCCACATCTTGCGCGAAAACGCACGCCCGTCCTGGCGCACTGTTTGCTCACCTCGCGGCGTGGCCATGTACCAGTGGTACCAGTAGTTGTGGGCTTGCTCCAGCGACAAGGTCTGGCTTGGTGTGTTGGTGCCGTAGCCCACTGCGAGCATCACCAAATGGCTGGCAATGCCCGGTTTCAAGCCACAGGCATTGGCCACCGCGCGTGCGCCCCAGTCATGCCCGACCAAAATCGGACGCTCCAATTTCAGCGCTTGCACAAACTCGATGAGGTCCCGCCCCAGCGACGCCAGTTGCCCGGTGCGCGGCGTGTCTGCCCGCAAAAACGTGGTGGGGTTGAAACCGCGCAAGGCCGGCGCGATCACATGAAAGCCTGCGTCCACCAAGGTCGGCACCATGGCCGCCCAGCAGCGGGGGCTGTCCGGCCAACCATGCATCAGCACCATGGTGCGCTTGGCGCTCGGGTTCCATTCTTGGTAGCCCACGCGCAACAAGGATGTGTCAATGAATTTCCAGGACATCATTCGCCCTCCAGCTCAGGAAACAGAACATCGGTGAAACCAAAACGGCTGAAGTCGGTGATGCGCATGGTGTACAGCTTGCCAAACAGGTGATCGCATTCGTGCTGAACCACGCGCGCATGAAAACCCGAGACCGTGCGATCGATCAGCCCACCCTGTGCATCCCAACCCTGATAGCGCAGATGGGCATGGCGAGGCACCACACCGCGCAGGCCGGGCACCGACAGGCAGCCCTCCCAGCCCTCCTCCATTTCGTCTGACAGCGGCGTGAGGGTGGGATTGATCAGCACCGTGGGTGGCACCACCGGGGCTTGCGGGTAGCGCGGGTTCAGCGCGCCCGAGCCAAAGATCACCACCTGCAAGTCCACGCCGATTTGCGGCGCGGCCAAGCCAGCGCCGTTGACGGCCCGCATGGTGTCCAACAGGTCTTGAACCAGTGCATGCAATTCGGGCGTGTCAAAGGCCTTGACCCGTTGCGCGGTTCGCAACAGGCGCGGGTCACCCATTTTCAAAATCTCACGTTGGGCCATCGTTGTCGCCTCCTTCAGATGCCACCAAAGCCAGCAAGCCCGCTTCGTCCAGCACGGGAATGCCGAGCTCAAGTGCCTTTTCAAGCTTGCTGCCCGCCTCCGCGCCGGCAATCACGCCGTGGGTCTTTTTGCTCACGCTGCCGGCCACTTTGGCGCCCGCCGCTTCCAGCATCTCCTTGGCCTGCTCGCGCGACAACGTGGGCAAGGTGCCGGTCAACACATAGGTCTTGCCCGCCAGCGGCAAATTGGCACCAGGGGTGGGCGGGCCTTCTGTCCAGTGCACGCCACATGCGCGCAGCTGCTCGACCACCTCACGGTTGTGGGGCTGATCGAAGAAGGTTCGCAAACTGTGTGCCACCACCGGCCCCACATCGCGCACATGCAGCAATTGGTCCACGCTGGCGGCCATCAATGCGTCCAGGCTGCCAAAGTGGCGAGACAGGTCTTTGGCGGTGGCCTCGCCGACATGGCGAATGCCCAGCCCAAACAAAAAACGAGGCAGGGTGGTGGACTTGGAACGCGCCAGACTGGCCAGCACATTCAAAGCAGACTTCTCTGCCATGCGCTCGAGTGGCACCAAGGCCGCCAAGTCCAGCCGGTACAAATCGGGCAGTGTTTGAACCAGGCCCGCGTCCACCAACTGATCCACCAACTTGTCGCCCAGGTCCTCGATGTCCAGGGCACGGCGTTGCGAAAAATGCAGCATGGCTTGCTTGCGTTGCGCGCTGCAGAACAAACCGCCCGTGCAACGGTAATCTGCCTCGCCCTCCTCGCGCACGGCGAGGCTGTCGCACACCGGGCATTGGCGCGGCATGGTGAACCACTGCGCTTCATGCAAGCGTTTTTCCAGCACGACCGACACCACTTCGGGGATGACATCGCCCGCGCGCCGTACCACCACGGTGTCGCCCACGCGAACATCTTTGCGCCGCGCCTCGTCTTCGTTGTGCAAGGTGGCGTTGGTGACGGTCACACCTCCCACAAAAACCGGTTGCAACTTGGCCACCGGGGTCAGCTTGCCCGTGCGCCCCACCTGCACTTCAATGGCTTGCACCACCGTCAATTGCTCTTGCGCGGGGTACTTGTGGGCCACCGCCCAGCGCGGCTCACGCGTGACAAATCCCAATTGCGCTTGCAACGCCAGGCTGTTGACCTTGTAGACCACGCCGTCAATGTCATACGGCAGCGTGTCGCGCAAAGCGCCAATGCGCTGGTGAAAAGCGACCAGGCCGCGGGCGCCTTGCACGCAGGCCGTCTGCTCGGCCACGGGAAAGCCCCAATCGCGCAAAGCCATCAGCATCTCATGGTGGGTCTGCCAGGCCGGCCCGCCTTCCTCAGGGGCTGTCACTTCGCCCAAGCCATAGGCAAAAAAACTCAAAGGCCTTTGCGCTGCAATGGCAGGGTCCAACTGCCGCACAGCGCCAGCGGCTGCGTTGCGGGGATTGACGAATGTTTTCTCGCCTTTCATGCCAGCCGCAATGCGCTGGCGCTGGCGCTCGTTCAATGACTCAAAATCATCGCGCCGCATGTAGACCTCGCCGCGCACTTCCAGGACCGCAGGAACGGCCAGCGCGCAGCGCGTGGCGGACAAAGCCAAGGGGATGGAGGGGATGGTGCGAATGTTTTGGGTCACGTCTTCGCCGGTCTCGCCATCGCCGCGCGTGGCCGCTTGCACCAGATGGCCGTTTTCGTAGCGCAGGCTCATGGCCAGGCCGTCAAACTTCAATTCGGCCACGTAGTCCACATCAGGTGCCTCGGCGCCCAAGCCCAATTCACGGCGAATGCGTGCGTCAAAATTTTCCGCGCCACTGGCCTGGGTGTCGGTCTCCGTGCGAATGCTCAGCATGGGGCGGGCATGGCGCACAGACGCAAAGCCCTCCAGCACCTGTCCGCCCACACGCTGGGTGGGTGAGTCGGGCGTCACCAAGGCAGGGAACGCTTTTTCCAAGGCCTGCAAGGATTGAAACAAGCGGTCGTATTCCGCGTCGGGCAAGCTGGGCTCGTCCAACACGTAGTAACGGTAAGCGTGCGCTTGCAGGGTTTTGCGCAAAGCCAGGATACGCTCCTGGGCAGCGGCCAATGCAGCGTCCTTGGGGTCGTCTGCAGCGGGCTCGGCGAACAGGTCAGCCGTGGTCATCGACACACTCGCTCAAAGGCTTCAGCTGAACAAACGACGGGCCTGGGCACTGCCGGCCGACAGGTCGCGCGCATCCAGGGTGTCGTAGAGGGCTCGCAAGTCGCTTTCGATGCTGTGCATGGCCGCGGGTGACAGCAACTGGCCGTGATCGTCGGTGATCACGCCTTCCATCACGCGAGCCAGCTCGGTGGCGATCTGGCACATGCGCGCAAAAGGCTCTTCGCGGCGATCCACTTGCGGCACATCCAGCGTCAAGGTCAGGGCCCGAATGGCCGACAAGGTGGGATCCTCGGCCAGGGCGGCCTGGCTGTCAAAGCTCAAACCCAAAATGGGGGGCAGCCCCACCATGGCCGCAGGAATCACCATGCGCCCAGGAATGACGCCCGGCACAAAGCCCAGACGTGCGGCATTCTGCTGCACATAGCCCGGGCTCCAGGCCAGCTTGGTGGCCTTCAAAGAAAAACTCAGCTGCGCATCGTGGGAGCTGGCGAATTGGTCCAGCTCGCGCGCGCGAGAAACCTCTTCCAGCATCTCTGGAAATTCGGGGACGCCGTCCACCGCATCGGCAAAGGCCTGGGTCTTCACCACAAACTCTGAGAACTCGATTTCATTCAAGGCGCCCATGCGGTTGGCGAGCTGCACGCCGGCTTGAAATGCGCTGTACCGTTGGCCCGCACGCAGTTGCTCCCATTCGCCCGAGGCCGCGTTCACGCCCTCCAGCGTGAACAGTTTGCTGCCCACACGCCGCGTCGCCGGAAAAGCGGCCAGGGCCGCGTCGCCCGAGATCGGGCTGTCCAGTTCGATGGGCGCCAGCACGTCAATCAATGCGTCCTGGATGGGGCGGCGATCGATGACAGGCACGACCGCGTCAAAGTCAGCCGGGTCCACCCGCTGCCCGGCCACTGCAGTCGCCGGCAAGCCCGCGCCATCCAGGGCGGGGTCGTTGGGCGCAGCGCCGCCTTGATCGTCCCGCCCTGGCAAAGGGTCGGCTTGACGTGGCTTGCTTTTGCGCGAGGACCAGGCGCTGTGGGCCACCACGCCGGCCAGCACCACGCCTCCGGCAATGGCCAATGCAACTTGCAACGTGCTCATAGATCGCGATTCCTTATCAGGCGTTTTCCGCCATGGAGACAGCCGACTCCATGTCGACCGCCACAATGCGGGAGACGCCCTGCTCTTGCATGGTCACGCCGATCAATTGCTCGGCCATTTCCATGGCAATCTTGTTGTGAGAAATGAACAGGAACTGGGTTTCTTTGGCCATGCTGGACACCAGCTTGGCATAGCGCTCGGTGTTGGCATCGTCCAGCGGCGCGTCCACCTCGTCCAGCAAGCAGAACGGTGCCGGATTCAATTGGAAGATGGCGAACACCAGCGCAATCGCGGTCAAGGCTTTTTCGCCGCCCGACAGCAAATGGATGGTCTGGTTTTTCTTGCCCGGCGGCTGCGCCATCACCTGAACGCCCGAGTCCAGAATTTCCTCGCCGGTCATGACCAAGCGCGCATTGCCGCCGCCGAACAGCTCGGGGAACATGCGGCCAAAATGCTCGTTCACCACTTTGAAGGTGCCGCCCAGCAATTCGCGGGTCTCGCCGTCGATTTTGCGAATCGCGTCTTCCAGGGTGGTCATGGCTTCGTTCAAGTCGGCCGATTGCGCATCGAGGAAAGTCTTGCGTTCGCGCGCACTGGTCAACTCGTCCAGCGCGGCCAGGTTGACGGCACCGAGCGCGGCAATCTCGCGGTGCAAGCGGTCGATCTCGGACTGCAAACCGCTCAGGCGAACTTGCTGCGCTTCCACCGTTTGCGCCACCGCCGCCAGATCGGCTTGGGCGTCGGCCAACAGTTGCTCGTATTGGGCCATGCCCAAGCGGGCGGCTTGCTCTTTGAGCTGCAATTCGGTGATGCGCTGGCGCATCGGGTCCAACTCGCGCTCCAACTGCAAGCGCCGCTCGTCGCTGGCACGCAGCTTGGTGGTGAGGTCATCGTATTCGCTGCGCTTGGCGCCCAGCACTTTTTCACGCTCCGACTTCAAATCCAGGGCGGTTTGCAAACCCGCTTGCGCTGCGGCATCGCTCAAACGGGTCAGCTCCTCCTGCGCGCGAGCGGTTTCCGAATGGATGGCGGTGGACTGTTGCGCTGCGGTGTCGAGGATGCGCTTCAACTCCGCTTCCCGCGAGGCTTGGGTGCGCCGTGCAAAATCCGCCTCTTGCATTTGGCGCTCCAGGCTGCGCAATTGTTCGCGACAGTCATTGAGGCGGCGCTCGGCCGTCATCACTTGTTCATCCAGTTGCGCATGGCGCTCCTGGCTGTCCGCCAGTTGCATGTCCAAGGCCTCAAAACTTTCTTCGGCTGAAACGCGTCGCTCTTGCAATTCTTCCAGCAGGGCATCGACTTCGGCCATGTCGCCCGCAATTTGATCGCTGCGCGCCCGCGTTTGCTCAGCCAGCTGGGTCAGGCGCAATGTTTCAACCTGCAAGGCATGGGCGCGCGCTTGCGTTTCACTGGCGTCACGACGTGCGCTCACCAAGCGTTGCGAGGCGTCTGAATAGGCGGCTTCGGCACGCACCAGCGCATGGCGGGCTTCTTCGTGAATCAAAGCCTGCGCTTTTTGTTGTTTGTCCAGGTTTTCGATTTCCTGCGCGCGCGCCAGCAAGCCGGCTTGCTCGCTGTCCTGGGCGTAAAAACTGACGCTGTGCGCACTGATGGCATGGCCGGCAGGCACATAGATCACTTCGCCAGGTTGCAGTTGGGCGCGCGCAGCCAAGGCTTCTTCCAGATTGGCGGCGGTGTAACACCCGGTGAGCCAATCGGACAGCAAGGCTTTTTGGCCGGCATCGTTCAAACGCAGAAGGTCCGCCAAGCGCGGCAAGCCTGCGGTTGGCAGCGGTGCTGCGGCCGAAGGCAAGTTGTAGAAGGACAGTTTGGCCGGTGGCGCATCGCTGCCAAAGGCGCGCACCATGTCCAAACGGCTCACTTCCAAAGAACCCAGACGTTCGCGCAATGCAGCTTCAAGGGCGTTTTCCCAGCCGCCCTCGATGTGAATCTTGCTCCACAAGGCCTGCAAGCTTTCCAAGCCGTGCTTGGCCAGCCAGGGCTGCAACTTGCCGTCCGTCTTGACCTTTTCCTGCAACGCGCGCAAGGCATCCAGGCGCGCCGACAAATCGGCCTGGCGTGAGCTCTCCTGGTTCAAACTTTGCTGGGCCAGCCGCCGCGCCTCATCGAGTTGCGGCACGCTGTCTTGCAACGCATGCAGCACGGCATCGGCCACCTCGGCAGCCTCTTTGGCCTCGCCCCATTGCTGCTGCAAATCTTGCAGGCGTGTTTCGTCGGGTGCGGCCAGCGCCTGGCGGTCGGTGACCAGGCGTTCGCGGCGCTGGTTCAGCTGCCGGGACTGCTCTTCAATGTTGCGCTGGTCTGCGGCCAGCACCTGAATTTGCTGCTGCACTTGGGCCACACTGGCGCGCTGATCGTTGGCACGCTGCTGCGCCTGGCGCAAGGCTTCTTCGAGCACGGGCACTTGGCTGGCTTGTTCCTCCACTTGTGCAGCCAACAAAGCGGCTTGCTCTTCTGCATGCTCGGCCGTTTCCGCCAGCGTGCCCAACTCCGTCTCGGCTTCCTCCTGGTGTTGGGCCCACTGGGCCAATTGCTCTTGCAATTGCACCAGGCGTTGTTCGGCACGCTGCCGTCCCTCGACCACAAAGCGTATTTCAGCCTCCAGGCGCCCCACTTCGGCGCTGGCTTCGTAGAGTTGGCCTTGGGCCTGATTGACCTGGTCACCGGCGGCATAGTGTGCCTGCCGAATGGTTTCCAGGTCGGCCTCGATGTGGCGCAAATCGGCCACCCGCGACTCAAGGTCGGTCATGGCTTTTTGGGCCTGGGTGGCGAGGTTCACCTGGTCTGTTTCCGCCTCACGGCGTTTCAGAAACCACAACTGCTGCTGCTTCAGGGTGACATCGCTTTGCAGGCTGTGGTAGTGCTGCGCCACCTCGGCCTGCTTCTCCAGCTTTTCCAGGTTGCTGTTGAGCTCGCGCAAGATGTCTTCGACACGGGTCAAATTCTCACGGGTGTCGCTCAAGCGGTTTTCTGTTTCGCGACGGCGCTCTTTGTATTTGGAGACGCCGGCCGCTTCTTCTAGGAACAAACGCAACTCTTCCGGCTTGGATTCGATGATGCGGCTGATGGTGCCCTGGCCAATGATGGCGTAGGCACGTGGCCCCAAACCCGTGCCCAAAAACACGTCTTGAACGTCCCGGCGGCGCACCGGCTGGTTGTTGATGTAGTAGCTGCTGGTGCCGTCGCGGGTGAGCACGCGCTTGACGGCGATTTCGGCAAATTGGCTCCATTGGCCACCGGCACGGTGGTCGGCATTGTCGAACACCAACTCCACGCTGGAGCGGCTGGCCGGCTTGCGAGTGTTGGTGCCGTTGAAGATGACGTCCTGCATGGACTCGCCACGCAGCTCACTGGCGCGGCTCTCGCCCAGCACCCAGCGCACGGCGTCCATGATGTTGGACTTGCCACAGCCGTTGGGGCCCACGACCCCCACCAGCTGGCCTGGCAGCAAGAAGTTGGTGGGTTCGGCAAACGACTTAAAGCCGGACAATTTGATGGAGGTGAGACGCACCGCGAGCCTTTTTGAATTCTAAAGTATTCAATTCGTGGGTTTTTCAATGAAAAACCTCAAGCCTGATGATAACGTTGCCGAGCCCGGGTCAGCTCCCCTTCCAGCCGCTCCAAGCGCGGGGACAAGGCCTCCCAAGCGGACTGCACAGCCGCCAAGTTGCCGGCCTTGGCAAGATGCTCCAAATCCACAATCGCCTGCGACAAACTCGCACCGGCAAAAATGGGCATGAAACCCTTGAAAGCATGCAATTGCAAGGCGACTTCATGGCCATGGTGTTCGCGCATGGCTTGGCCCAAGGCCTTGCGCGATGTGGCCAGGCTTTCCATGAAAGTGTCGATCAGTGCGGGCAAGCCGCTGGGGTCCAGTGCGTACTCAAGGGCTCGCGCGAGATCCAGTTCTTGGTCTTCATCCATGGCCACTCCTGTTGACAAAATGGTGGGCTGCCAAGTCAGGCTCAAGGCCTCGCTGAGCTGCTGCAATGACATGGGCTTGGCCAAACAAGCGTCCATGCCGGCATCGCGACAACGTGCCAACTCGTGCGCCTGGACCTGGGCTGTCATGCCCAATATTCGCAGACTGCCACGGCCTTCGGCGGCCCACAGAGCACGCAGCTGTCGGGTCGCCTGCAGGCCATCCATGACCGGCATCACAACATCCATCAGCACCACGTCGAAACGCTCTGACTGGCACATGGCCAATGCCTCGGCCCCGTCGTTGGCCACACTGGCGTGGATGCCCAGGCGTTGCAGCATGGCACCACAGACTTGTTGGTTCATGGGCTGGTCCTCGACCAACAGGACCCTGGGCAAAGTCCCAGTCCCGCTTTGGGCGGGGGACGCCAACTGCGGATGCGGTTCGGTTGCCAGTGGGGCATCGCAGGGCATCAAGGGCAAACTCAGGCTGAAACTCGCCCCAAGATCTACCTGGTGAAGCAATTCGAGCCTGCCCTGCATGCCTTGCGCCAAACGCCGGCTGATGCTCAATCCCAAGCCCGTCCCTGGGTGCAAACTTTCAGCGGACTGGTTGGCTTGCACATAGGTTTCGAAAATGCGCTGCCGCTGATCTGCTGCGATGCCAGGGCCGGAGTCGCTGACCGTGAAGACCAGCTCCTGTTGCGCTTGCGGCGCAGCGCTGCTGGCCACTGACAACCGAATGAAGCCCTGGGTCGTGAACTTGACGGCATTGCTCAACAAGTTGTTGAGAATTTGCTCGACGCGCAATTCATCCAGCAACACGCTGTTCGGCAAGTCTTCCTGCCAGGAGAGGTCGAACTTCACTTGTGGCCTGGGCGCGGCCAAAGCATGCGAGCGCAAGATGCGCTGCGCGAAGGGCTGCAACACCACCGCTTGGTAGTTGAATTGCACTTGGCCCGACTGCAAGCGGGCATCGTCCAGGATGTCGTCGATCAACTTCAACACCAGATGGGAGGACTGTTGCGCCACCGTCAGGTAGTCTCGCTGGGTGTCGCTCAGCTCGGTGCTCAGGCTCAAATCGACCATGCCCATGAGGCTGTTCAGTGGCGAGCGGATTTCGTGGCTCATGCTGGCCAAGAACTCGGCCTTGGCGGCATGCGCTTGCTCAGCCATTTGTGCCCGCTGCTCTGCTTGCGCCTGGGCTTGGTGCAAGGCCTGGGTTTGACGGTGGGTGCGCTCGCTCAGAAAAACCCACAAGAAGCTCAGCAACAAGCCCCCAACGGCTGCACGCCATTGCCCCGACAACCACAGACTCAGGGCCCCCAAGCCCAGCAGGCTGGCGCCCGCCCAATTCAAGCGACGGACAGCCGTCAGCCGCTTCACCCAAGCTTGGCGATCGTCAGGCAGCGAAAAAGTCCGGGGGGTTGTCAAGCGAGATCCTGGCGACAAAGAAAGTCGAAGGGATAATAGCAGCCATGAATCCTTTGCTTTCGCATTTGCAGCCCTACCCCTTTGAGCGGTTGCGTCAGCTGTTTGCCACCGTCCAACCCTCGCCCCAGCATGCGCCGGTCAGCCTGGGCATTGGCGAGCCTCGGCATGCCACGCCGGGCTTCGTGCGGGAGGCGCTGATGGGGGCCTTTTCTTCGCTGGCGTCCTACCCGCCCACCGCGGGCGACCCGGCGCTGCGCCAGTCGTGTGCGGCATGGCTGAAGCGACGCTATGGCTTGACCCTGGATGCCGCCACACAAATCCTGCCGGTCAATGGTTCGCGTGAGGCCTTGTTTGCCCTGACGCAAACCATCATCAACCCCCAAGCCTTGGCCGATGGCACTGCGCCTTTTGTGGTCTGCCCCAACCCCTTCTATCAAATTTACGAAGGCGCGGCGATTCTGGCGGGTGCGCAGCCCTATTACGCCCCCAGCGAGCCATCGCGCAACTTTGCGGTGGATTGGGACAGCGTGCCCGACAGTGTCTGGGCACGCACCCAGCTGCTCTTTGTCTGCTCGCCTGGCAACCCGACCGGCGCGGTCATGCCCTTGAGCGAATGGGAGAAACTCTTCGCCTTGAGCGACAAGCATGGCTTTGTCATCGCCTCCGATGAGTGCTACAGCGAGATTTATTTCCGTGACCAGCCGCCTTTGGGCGGATTGGAAGCGGCCGAGCAACTCGGTCGGCATGACTTCAAGAACCTGATCGCCTTCACCAGCCTGTCCAAGCGCAGCAATGTGCCCGGCATGCGCAGCGGCTTTGTGGCCGGCGACGCTGCCCTGATGAAAGCCTTCTTGCTGTACCGAACCTACCATGGCAGCGCCATGAGCGGCATGGTGCAAGCGGCCAGCATCGCGGCCTGGAACGATGAGCAGCACGTGATCGACAACCGCGCGCTGTACCGTCAGAAATTTGCCGAAGTCACGCCCGTCTTGCAACAGGTCTTGGACGTCCACCTACCCGACGCCGGGTTCTACCTTTGGGCGGCCGTTCCTGGGGGCGATGACACGGCATTCGCGCGGGACTTGCTGGCTCAATACAATGTCACTGTTTTGCCAGGCAGTTATCTGGCGCGGGAAGCCCAGGGCGTCAACCCGGGCCGGGGCCGCATTCGCATGGCCTTGGTGGCGGACACCGCCGAGTGCCTGGAAGCCGCCCACCGCATCGTTCAATTTGTTCAATCCAACTTTTCCAAGACCACACCATGAGCCAACAACTCGAAACAATCATCGACGCCGCCTGGGAACAACGCGCCAGCCTGTCTGCCACCTCTGCGCCCAAAGAAACCCTGGAAGCCGTTGATCACGTCATTGCCGAGTTGAACGCGGGCCGCCTGCGCGTCGCCACCCGCCATGGCGTGGGCCAGTGGACCACCCACCAGTGGATCAAAAAAGCCGTGCTGCTAAGCTTCCGCCTGAAGGACAACGAAGTCATCAAGGCCGGCCAATTGGGCTTTTATGACAAAGTGCCCACCAAATTCGCCCACTTGGACGAAGCGGAAATGAAAGCCAGCGGCGTGCGCGTGGTGCCGCCCGCCGTGGCCCGCCGTGGCAGTTACATCGCCAAAGGCGCCATCCTAATGCCCAGCTACGTCAACATTGGCGCCTATGTGGATGAAGGCACCATGGTCGACACCTGGGCCACCGTGGGCTCCTGCGCCCAGGTGGGCAAGAACGTGCATTTGTCCGGCGGCGTGGGCCTGGGCGGCGTGCTCGAGCCCTTGCAAGCCAACCCCACCATCATCGAAGACAATTGCTTCATCGGCGCGCGCTCGGAAGTGGTGGAAGGCGTGATCGTGGAAGAAAACTCGGTGATCTCCATGGGCGTCTACATTGGCCAGAGCACCAAAATTTATGACCGCGCCACGGGCGAAGTCACGTATGGCCGCATCCCTGCCGGCTCGGTGGTGGTGTCGGGCAATCTGCCCAGCGCCGATGGCAAGTACAGCCTGTACTGCGCGGTGATCGTCAAGCGTGTGGACGCACAGACCCGTGCCAAGACCAGCCTGAACGACTTGCTGCGCGACTGATCCTTTTGGGTTTCGCCATGTCACGCACCCTGCAACTCACCGAGCAGCTGATTGCGCAGGCCTCTGTCACGCCGGAGGATGCGCAATGCCAAGCCCTGCTGGGTGAGCGGCTCAAGGCCTGTGGCTTCGAATGCGAAAGCATCGTCAGCGGGCCCGATCATTTTCGCGTGACCAACTTATGGGCTTTGCACAAAAGCCGTCGCGCCAACGCGGGAACGCTTGTGTTTGCGGGCCACACCGATGTGGTCCCCACCGGCCCTCTGAACCAATGGCAAAGCGACCCGTTCACCCCCACCCACCGCAATGGCAAGTTGTACGGCCGTGGCGCCAGCGACATGAAAACATCGCTGGCGGCCATGGTGGTGGCTGCGGAAGAATTTCTGGCGCAGTGCCCGGACCCGGCTTTCTCGATTGGCATGCTGTTCACCAGCGATGAAGAAGGCCCCGCCCTCGATGGCACCGTGGTGGTCTGCAACCAATTGAAAGCCCGTGGCCAGCGCTTGGATTGGTGCATTGTGGGCGAGCCCACCGCGGTGAAACAAACCGGCGACATGATCAAGAACGGCCGACGCGGCACCCTGAGTGGCAAGCTCACCGTGCGCGGCATCCAGGGCCACATTGCCTACCCGCAATTGGCGCGCAACCCGATTCACGAATTGGCGCCGGCCCTGACGGAATTGGTTGCCACCGTGTGGGACCAGGGCAATGATTTTTTCCCGCCCACCAGCTGGCAAGTCAGCAACATTCACGCCGGCACGGGCGCCAGCAATGTGATTCCTGGCGAGTGCGTGGTGGACTTCAACTTCCGTTTCTCGACCGAATCCACGGTCGAGAGCCTGCAGCAGCGCCTGATTGCCACGCTGGACAAGCATTCGCTGGACTATGACCTGAAGTGGACACTGGGGGGCCGCCCCTTCCTGACCCCGCCAGGCGACCTGGTCGGGATCGTGGAAGCAGCAATCCAAGGCGAGACCGGCCTGCGCCCCGAGCTCTCGACCACCGGCGGCACCAGTGACGGTCGCTTCATTGCGCAGATTTGTCCTCAGGTCCTGGAGTTGGGCCCCCCCAATGCCACCATCCACAAAGTGGATGAACACGTGGCGGTCAGCGACATCGAGACCTTGAAGAACATCTATCGCCGCGTGCTCGAGAACCTGCAACAGCGCGAAGCTGCGGCCACCTCATGACCCTGGCCGAACTGATCGCCGACAGCGCGCAACAGCTGTCGCAAGCGGACGTGCATTTCGGCCAAGGCACCCTCAACGCCACCGACGAAGCGGCCTGGCTGGTGCTTTGGCAGCTCGGCCTGCCCTTGGACACAGCGCTGGATGAAGAGTCGGGCCAACTCTCTGCAGAAGACCTTGCCAAGGCTCGCGCTCTGATTGCGCGTCGCATTGAAACGCGCCAGCCCGCCGCTTACCTGACCGGGGAAGCCTGGCTGCAAGGCGTGCCGTTTCATGTGGATGCCCGCAGCATCATTCCGCGCAGCCTGATTGCCGAAGTCTTGGCTGAGGGTTACCTGGACGAGTGGTTGCCGCCTGGCGCGCCGCGCATCATGGACCTGTGCACGGGGAATGGCAGCTTGGCGGTGCTGGCCGCCATGGCCTGGCCAGAGGCGGTGGTACAAGGGCTGGATCTGTCTGCGCAAGCCTTGGCCGTGGCCGAGCGCAACGTCCAGCGGCACCACTTGCAAGCGCGAATCCAACTGCTGGCATCCGATGGCTTTGCCCAAGCGTCTGGCCGTTACGACATGATTCTGTGCAACCCGCCCTATGTGAACGCTGAAAGCATGGCGGGGCTGCCGCCTGAATTTCAAGCCGAGCCTGCTCTGGCGTTGGCGGGTGGCGCCGATGGCATGGACTTTGTCCGCCATTGCCTGCGCGACGCCCCGCAATGGCTGACGCCCCAGGGCGTGCTGGTCTTGGAAATTGGCCACGAGATCGCCTACTTCGAAGCGGCTTTCCCCACCCTCGAAGGCCTTTGGCTGCCCACCTCCGCCGGGGATGAGCAGGTGGTCCTGCTCACCGCCCAAGCGCTGCAAGACATCGCATGATCACGCTGCGCGACATTCAACTGCGCCGTGGCACCCGCATTTTGTTGGACCAGGCCTCGGTCACCCTGAACCCTGGGGAAAAAATTGGCCTGGTTGGCCGCAACGGCGCGGGCAAATCCACCCTGTTCGCCTTGCTCAATGGCAGCTTGCATGAAGACCGCGGCGAATTTCACATGCCTGCCAGCTGGCGTCTGGCGCAAGTTGCTCAGCACATGCCCGAAACCGATCAGCCCGCCACGCTGTTCGTGCTCGAAGGCGACACCCGCCTGGTGGAAGCGCAACAAGCGCTGACGCAGGCCGAAGCCAGCAACGACGGCGAAGCCATTGGCCATGCCCATGCAATGCTGGCCGATGCGGGCGCGCACGATGCGCGCGCGCGCGCTCAAACCCTTATTTTGGGCTTGGGCTTTCAGCTGGATCAACTCGATCAGCCCGTCAACAGTTTTTCGGGGGGGTGGCGCATGCGCTTGCAATTGGCACGCGCCCTGATGTGCCCGTCCGACCTCATGCTGCTCGACGAGCCCACCAACCACTTGGACCTGGATGCTTTGGTCTGGCTGGAAAACTGGCTGCAGCGCTACGAAGGCACCCTACTGATCATCAGCCATGACCGCGAATTCCTCGACGCGGTGACCCGCGTGACCTTGCATCTGGAGCATGAAAAACTGACCCGCTACGGCGGCAACTACAGCGCCTTTGAGGAGTTGCGCGCCCAGCAAATCGTGCTGCAGCAGGCGGCCTTTGCCAAGCAGCAAGACAAAATTGCCCACCTGCAGAAATTCATTGACCGCTTCAAAGCCAAAGCGACCAAAGCCAAGCAGGCGCAAAGCCGCGTCAAAGCGCTGGAGCGCATGGAACGCTTGGCCCCCATCCTGACAAGCGCAGACTTCAACTTCGAATTCCGTGAGCCTGAACAATTGCCCAACCCCATGCTGTCGATTCAGGATGCCAGCTTTGGCTACCAGAGCGACGCGGGCAACAAGTGCATTTTGCAAGGCGTGAACCGCTCGGTGTTGGCCGGCCAACGCATTGGCATCCTGGGCGCCAATGGCCAGGGAAAATCCACCCTGGTGAAAACCGTGGCGCGCACCTTGCCCTTGCTGGCCGGGCGTGTCACCGAGGGCAAAGGCTTGACGATTGGCTATTTTGCGCAGCAGGAACTCGATGTGCTGCGACCTCAAGAAGGCCCGCTCGAGCACATGGTGCGTTTGGCCAAAGAAGTGTCGCCCCAGGCGCGTGAACAAGAATTGCGTAATTTTCTGGGCAGCTTCCGCTTTGCCGACGAGATGGTCAACCAGCCCGTGGGCACGCTCAGCGGTGGCGAAAAAGCGCGTCTGGTCTTGGCCATGATTGTCTGGCAGCGCCCCAACCTCTTGCTGCTCGACGAGCCCACCAACCACCTGGACTTGACCACCCGCGAAGCCCTGGGCATGGCGCTGAATGAATTTGAAGGCACGGTGCTGCTGGTCAGCCACGACCGCGCTTTGCTGCGCGCGGTGTGCGATGAGTTCTGGCTGGTCGGACGTGGCGGCGTGGCGCCGTTTGACGGCGACCTCGATGACTACCAAAAATATTTGCTGGACGAGGCCAAGCGGCTGCGAGAAGGCTTGAAAGAAAGTGCCTTGGAGTCAGCGTCAACTGCCGCATTGGCCACCTCTGGGGAAAGCCTCAACCCAAAGCTTCAGAGAAAGGTCGAGGCACAGCGGCGGGCAGAACTCTCCCAAAAAACGCAACCCCTGCGGCGGGAGTTGCTCAAAGTGGAGTCCGATATGGAGGCCTTGAGCGCTGAAAAAACAGCGCTGGAAACTCAATTGTCACAGCCTATGCCAGCCGCTGAAATTGCCCAAGCTGGACGCCGCTTGAAAGCTCTGGTAGATCAGCTGGAAGCACTGGAAGAACGCTGGCTCGCCCTGACAGACCAGATTGAGCAAGCCACGGCCTAAGTTTTGAAGGCCGGGCTTACAGGCCGGCCGCGACTACGGCGCAGACAACTGCAGCGCTGGCCTGGATCTGAGCCAGCAGGCTTTGGCTCAACTGCTCAAATCCGACCATGCCACAAGCGACCTGAAGGGCGCAGGCAGTGGCACACAGCATGGTTTTAATTTTGGTGGAGAGTCGCATCGCCATCAGACTTGGCAAAGCCCTGACCCAGGCCCAATGCCAGGGCTATTTTGCGTTCCCCCACTGCTGGAGGCAAACAGGATCGTCTTTCCGTTGTTGGCAGGAACTCCCGTGAAAGAGAACTGCACAGCGTTTCCTTTGTACGCCCCACTGAAAGTGAAGAGGTAGCCGCCTTGAAAGCCGTTCGCCGAATTCATGGCTGCGATGGTGACCGTCAAGTCGTTCAGGTCGACGTTGCTTGCGGCCACGATGTAAGGACTGTTTTGCGCATTGAAGGTCGGGTTGACAACGCGCCCCGAAAACTTCCCAGTGGTGGCGGAAGTGAACTGTATCTGCCCGATGACGTTGTAACCCGTCTCAAACCCAGTCCCAATGGTGACGCCCAAGGGAACTGGCAGGGTCATGAGCAATGCACAAGACCCAGAGCTTGGGATCGACGCGCTGGTGGATTGCGCGGTTGTTTGGCTGTTGTAAGCGATGCCAGCGACCGCAATGAAGGTTGCCACAAACAAGGTCGCTGTGTTTCTATGGGCGGTGTAGATTTTTTTCAATTGCATGCTATCCATCCTGAGGAGCGCGTCAATGCCGCAAGTGTCATGGGTTTCGCCAAAAAAAACACCCTGTGCTTTGCGGCACAGGGTGTTGTAATGGGTGGTAGGACGTACAAGATTCGAACTTGTGACCAACGGATTAAAAGTCCGCTGCTCTACCAACTGAGCTAACGTCCCACACATCACTGAATTGCATTCAGCGAAGCCTCAAATTATAGCGGATTTTTAGCGTCTTTGCGAATTTTCTGTTTTGAAAGGGCGTCCAGGATCCAACCTGCTGCACATTGGCCAAAAGTCGCCGTCACGCTCACCACAGACCCATAGCCATGGCAATTCAGTGAGCCGTCCCCAGTCAAGCCACAACTGGGGTCGGGGGGCGCCACCGGCTCTCGGCTGAAAACGCACGCCACGCCTATTTTCTTGCCATCGCGTGGCGCGCCATGGCTCTTGCGCAGGTTGTAACGCAACTGGGCCAGCAAGGGGTCGTGCGTCACCAGGGAGAGGTCCTGGATGTCCACGCCATGGGCGTGGCGCTTGCCGCCTGCGGCGCCTACTGAGATGAAGTGAGTGTGGGTGTCAAGGGCCCAAGCGGCAAGGCTCGCTTTCGCACGGACCTGGTCACAGGCATCCACAAGCGCATCACATGGCCACGGTAAGTCTGCGACCCAGCGGGCCCAATTCTCGGGCGTGACAAATTCTTCGATGCAGTGGACTTGGCATGCAGGGTTGATTTGTGAAATGCGCTGCTGCATAGCCTGCACTTTGGCCATGCCCAAGGTCTCGGTAAGGGCGTGCACTTGGCGGTTGACATTGGACTCGGCCACATGGTCGAGGTCGATCAAGGTCAGTCGCCCTACCCCGCTGCGCGCCAAGGCCTCGACCGTCCAGGAGCCCACACCTCCAATGCCCACCACGACCACATGTGCTTGCTGGATTTGCTGCGCGCCAACGACGCCATACAGGCGTGCCAGCCCGCCAAAGCGGCGCTCGTGCTCGGCGCTCGGGCTTAAATCTGCTGTTCCAGACGCCATATTTGGTAGCGCATGGCCAGCACAGCGCCCAGCACAATCGCCGCCAATGCGGTGAAGCTGTTGAGTGACAAAGTGGACACGCCACTCAAGCCTTGCCCAATGGTGCATCCCATGGCCGTGACCCCGCCAATGCCCATCAGCACGGCGCCGACCAAGTGGTTCGCCAGGTCTTCCACGCTGCCAAAGCCTTCCCAGCGAAAGCTGCCATTGAGCAGCGCGCAAAGCGCAGAGCCCACCACGACGCCCAGGGCCGAAACAATGCCCAAGCTCAAAACTTTGGACTTGTCGCTGAAGAACATCAACCAATCCAGGGTGTAGGCCATGGGCGCCACGAAACTCAACGACTCCATGCGCCCAGAATTGGTCGCCAGGTAAACCTCTTCCAAGGTTTCAGGATGCTCTGCCAAATACCCCAAATGGCCGCTCAGCCACCACAGGGCCACAATCAGACCGCCCGTTCCGACACCGGCGAGGAGGTTGTTGAAGGTCCAGAAATCGGCATGGCGCAGCACCACGGCCACCAGCAACAGGCCGAGGGCCAGACCCACCCAAGCTTGCAGCTTAGCCCCCGATCCGCCGACGAGCCAAGCGGCCAAGGTGCCCAGGTGCGCGCCCTGATCCACCGACACAAACACCGTGTCGACCGTGGCCACACGCGCGACTGCCGTCACGCCTTTCATGGTGGCGAAGGCGGCGATCCCCATCACCACAAACACAACCAAGGCCTTGAGGTTGCCACTGCCCACCCTTACCAAGGTTTTGTTGCCACAACCTGAGGCCAAGACCATGCCGGCACCAAACATCATGCCACCCAGCGCAGTCGAAAGCCAAAGCCAGCGCGTGCTGGCATAGAGGGCTGCGGACGGGTCAATTTGACCGCTGAGGCTCAACAAGGCGAAGCCCAACATGGAGACGCCGATGGCCAGCACCCAGTGGCGGGCGCGGGTCCAGTCCCCGATGTTCATCACATCGCTGATGGCGCCCATGGTGCAGAAATGGGTGGCTTGCGCGATGGCGCCAAAAAGAACGGCCAATCCGAAGCCGGCCACCAGTACCCAGCGGGTCAACGCGACCCAATCGATCGACTCCATGAAAATTTCCTCGGAAAATTATTTCAACCGGGACAAGCGCTCTTTGGCAGCAGCGGCAGCCTCGGATTGCGGAAAGTCTTTGACCAAATCTTCCAGCGTCTTGCGCGCGGCTTTGGATTCTTTCAACTCCACCTGGCAGTTGGCAATCGAGAGCAAGGCCTCAGGGGCGCGGGGGTGTTGCGCGGCCACGCTCAACAGCGAGCGGAAATTGGTGATGGCCAGCTTGTATTCGCGGGTGGCATATTGGGCATTGCCCAGCCAAAAAAGCGATTGCGGCAGGTAGCCGCTTTGCGGGTAGCGGCGAATGAAATCCGCGAAGGCATTGGCCGCTGGCGTGAAGTCACCCTTGCGGAAAACCGCCAGGGCATTGTCAAACTCACGCTTTTCAGCAGGCTCCGCCTGAAATTCAATGCCATCGACCGTCACGGTCAATGGCTCAAACTTGCGAAAACGCTCTTCGACCACTTGGGCTTGGTCTTTTAAACGCCGCTGGGTGTCTGACAGGTCTTTGAGCAAAATTTCCTTGTCGCCACGCATGCGAGAAATCTCGGCACGCAAGGCCTCGCTTTGGGCCTGAAAATCCAGCAAGCTGCGGCGCAATTGCTGGCTGTCGTCGGACATGGCCTTCAGTTCCTGCCCTTGGCGATCCAGTCGCTCCTGCAATGCACGGTGAGATTGACGCAGCTCGAGAATGGCGCGGCGAGCCTCATCATCCTCGAACAAAGCCGCCTGGGCCACGCCCAGGTGGCCCCACAGACTCACGGCAACCCAGCACCAAGCAAAGCGTTTCATTCAGGGCTTCAACGGTAGTTGAACTCAGCGCGGCGGTTCTTGGCGTAAGCGGCCTCGTCATTGCCAGGCACGGCAGGCTTTTCCTTGCCGAAGCTCACAGCCTCCAGCTGGCCATCGCTCACGCCCAGCAGGCCGAGTGCTTTGCGCACGGCTTCCGAACGCTTTTGGCCCAGCGCCAGGTTGTACTCGCGCCCGCCGCGATCGTCGGCATGGCCCTCGATGGAAACACGGCGATTTTTGTCAGCACGCAGGTAACGTGCATGGGCTTCGATCAGGGCCTGGGATTCGGCCTTGATGGCAAAGCTGTCAAAGTCGAAATACACCACTTTGCCAACGCCAGCGGGGCCCGGGTCAATGTTGGAGGCCTTGCCAGCTTGCACCGTGGTCACGCCAGACTGTGCGCTGCTGGGCGCGTCGTTGCTGGCAGCGGTCGCACCAGTTTTGTCTTCCACAGGCACGTCATTGAGCTTGACGCCAGAAGAACAGCCTGCCAAAGCCAAAACCACAGCACAGGAGAGGAGGAATTTTTTCATCAGTTTTCCTTGGTTGAATTCATTTTATTTTTGGAAGGGTCCCCAATGAGGCTCCCGTATGTCACCCGATTGACCCGCCAAACGTGCCGTGATCCGGCCGTCCAGCGTGGTCGTCATGAGGGCTTCGCGGCCTTGCACCTGGGTGGCATAAATCAACATGCGACCATTGGGGGCAAAGCTGGGACGCTCATCCGCAGAGGTCTCCGTGATGGCTTGGGCCTTGTCGGCATTGAGGTCCATCACATGGAGCTTGTACTGCCCGCCCACGCGGGAGATGTACGCCATCCAGCGGCCATCGGCACTCAGACTTGGAGAGATATTGTAATTACCCGTGAAGGTGACCCGCTGGACGGGTCCGCCCTGCGCCGGCATGCGGTAAATCTGGGGCGAGCCGCCACGGTCACTGACAAAGTAAATCGCGGAACCATCGGGCGAAAACACAGGTTCTGTGTCAATGCTGTTGGACTGTGTCAGGCGTTGCGGCTCTCCGCCCGCGGCTGGAATCAGGTAGATCTGGGAGCCGCCATCACGGCTGAGGGTCACCGCCAAGCGCTGACCGTCGGGAGACCAGGTGGGCGCGCTGTTGGAGCCCCGGAAATTTGCCAGCACACGCCTCTTGCCCGTGGACACATCATGCACATAGACCACGGGCTTGCGGGACTCGAAAGACACATAGGCCAGTTGTTGCCCGTTGGGCGCCCAACTGGGCGAAATGATGGGCTCGGGACTGGTGAGCGCGGCTTGGGCGTTCTCGCCATCGGCATCGGCAATCCAGAGACTGAAACGCTGGGCTGACTTGGTCACATAGGCCAAGCGTGTGGAAAAAACGCCGCGCTCGCCGGTGAGCTTTTCGTACACAAAGTCGGCAATCCGGTGCGCTGCCAGGCGCAAATCACCGGTGACCACGGCATAACTGGCGCCACCCAGGTCTTGGCTTTTGACCACGTCCCAAAGCCGGAAGCGAACGTCAAAGCGACCATCGGCCAGGCGGGTGACGCTGCCCGTCAGAAGGGCATCGGCGCCCTTCTGGCGAAAGCCGCTGATGTCCGGGCGCGCCGTTTCATCCAGCACCTGCCCTGCTGCCAAGCCGCGGAATTGGCCGCTGCGCTCCAGGTCGGCCTGGACAATGGCGGTGATTTTTTGAGGGGAAGATTGCTCGTCGCGGAAGTTCGCGAAGGCAATGGGGACTTGCGTCAGGCCGACGCCTGAGACGTCGACGCGGAACTGGGCAAAGGCACTGGGCAAGCCACAGCAAAGTGTGACAAGCAGGCCAAAAACAAGGCGAGTCAGTCGAGAGGTCATTGAAAGCCAGGTGACGAGACGCAAACACGCCTCTTCTAGATGCGATATGGTAGCATCTCCGTGCTCTTTTTCGGGCATTTGCCCCCTGCCCAACGACTCAAGACATGCCTCTGCCCCCCCGATCGCTGCCTGTCTCCGTGATTATGATCACCAAGAATGAAGCATCGCGATTGGAACGCACATTGCGCGCTGTCCAATGGGCGCAAGAAATCATTGTGGTGGACAGCGGCAGCACCGATGGCACGCAAGACATTGCACGGCAGTGGGCCACCTTGGTAGTGGAAACAGACTGGCCAGGCTTTGGCATCCAAAAAAACCGAGCGCTGTCCCACGCCACTTGCCCTTGGGTTTTGTCGATTGACGCAGACGAACATGTCACTGAAGAACTCAGCCAGGAAATCGCACAATTTTTGAAAAGCGCGCCCGCCTTCGCTGCCTGCACATTGCCTAGGCTGTCCAGTTATTGCGGCCGTGAGATCAAGCACGCCGGCTGGTGGCCGGACCCTGTTTGTCGTTTTTTCAGGCGTGGCAAAGCAGACTTCTCCGAGGACCGCGTTCATGAAAAACTGCTCTTTTCAGGGCAGACCCACGCATTCCAAGGGCTGTTACGCCACGAAAGCTTCCAGGACCTCCATCAGGTCCTGCAAAAAGTCGACCATTACTCGACAGAAGGTGCGCTGAAAATGTTGGCGGCAGGCAAAACCGCCTCACTGGGTTCAGCCATTGGCCATGGCATGTGGTCCTTTTTCAGGACCTACTTCCTCCAGAGAGGCTTTTTGGACGGTCGCGAAGGTTTCATGTTGGCGGTATCCAATGCAGAAGGCACCTATTACCGCTACTTGAAGCTGATGTACCTCCACGCCAAGCACGCCCCCCCTCAATGAAAACGGCCGTCATCGTCACCACCTACAACCGGCCCCAAGCCTTGCGCTTGGTCTTGAACTCCTTGGCGAACCAGTCGGTCCCCGCAGACCAAGTGGTGGTGGCAGATGACGGTTCCACACAAAGCACGGCCGAGTGCATTGCTGGCTTCCAAGCAAAAATGCCCCTCCAACATGCGTGGCAAGCCGATCAGGGTTTTCGCGCTGCAGCGGCACGAAATTTGGCCGTGTCTCGATCGGATGCCGACTACCTGATCTTTCTTGACGGCGATTGCATCGTTCCCCCGGATTTCATTGAAAAACATCAACGCTTGGCAGAGGCTGGCTGGTTTGTCGCAGGCAACAGAATTTTGTTGGCACAACGCTTGACGCACGACGTGATCGAACGCCAAGCTGACATTGCCTCGTGGTCGACATGGCGATGGCTCTGGCAATCATGCTTGGGAGAGTGCAATCGTTGGATGCCCCGGCTTTTTATGCCAGGACAATCATGGAGAAAGCAAAGGCCAACACGCTGGCAGCAGGCCAGAACCTGCAATTTGGCGCTCTGGCGGCAAGATTTCCAGCAGGTCAATGGCTTTGATGAAACCTACAACGGTTGGGGGCACGAAGATGCAGACTTGGCGGTTCGACTGATTCGACAAGGCGTTTTTCACAAGGAAGGCCGATTCGCAACAGCCGTCTTTCATTTGTGGCACGCTGAGAATGACCGAACGCAAACCCTGGAAAATGAAACCCGGCTCCAGACAATCTTGAACAACTCCGAAATTCGGGCTAAGCTTGGCCTGAGTCAGCACTTGAAGTAATCCTTGGCGACACCGTCGCCACAAAACTTCTCAAGGCGTCCACCGCCGACTGTGTGGTGTAAGGGCTCGTCAAGACGCGGTCCGGCAAGGCCGTTTGCCGCCATTCCAGCCAATAGCTTTGAATGCAATCCGCGATCGCTTTGCCTGGGTGGTCTTTGTCATCAGAGTCACGGCCCGTTTCAACCACCCGGTGATGCAGGTCCCTGAGCATGTCTACCATTTGAGGGTTGCGGTGCACTTGTGCCAAGATGGGCCGCTGCATCCACAAGTACTCGTAAAGCTTGGATGGAATGTATTCCTCGCAAATGGCTTCTTCACCATGGATCAGAAGCAAGACATCCACGCTTCGCATCTTGGCGAGAATGCGCTGGCGACCAGAAATCCCGGAAACCGGGTCAGCCTCAACCCTTCCAAAATGGTGAAAGTGCGATCGCGTGACGGACGCTTGAATTCGCGCTTGCGAAATTTCATCCAATGGTCCGCCATAAACATGCAACTCCAGGTCTTGAAGAATTTGCGGGGCATGCAAACTCAAATGCTCAAAGGCCTCCACCACCCGCACCAAGTGGCGCGTTTTAGACAAAGAGCCAAAATGCCCGAGCACAAGCTTGGCAGAAGGCATGTGTAACGGCACTTGCTCAGGGAAAGGATTGTCAATGCCTGGCAGTAAAACTTTCCCACGGTTGCCCAGCTGAGGCTGCCTTGCTTTTGCGCTGGCAAGCGCCTGTTCGGTGAACCAAATGGCGACATCAGCCTCCGTGCAAATCAACTGCTCGACAGCGAGCTGCATTCGCTCCTGAGCGGTCTGAGGCACTTTTCCGGGCGTAACGAACGGGTCGTGAACCTCCGCCAACCATGGAATTCCCGTACGTCGTTTCAAAGCACGCCCAGCCACGTGCGCAGCGAACGCCCCGCCAGTGGAGTAGATCAGGTCAAATTGTCGTTGCTGACAAAGCGACAAGCCTTTGAAATAAGCGCTGACAGACCAAGACCAGGAGCTCTCAACAGGACGCCACAGCTTTTCCAGAAACACCCCTGGCAAAAGAACCAGGGATACCAGCGTCATCCAAAACCGGTAAATCCAGGCTTTGCCCCACTTGCGACGCAGTACATGTCGCATCTCGAATTTGACACCCGCCGGTCCAACAGGCCAAAGTTGGTGATGCTCGAAGTTTGGATCCCTCAAGCCAGAAACACCACTGAGCACCACCACCTCAATGCCCGCAGCGCGCAGATGAGGAATCTTGTCAGTGATGGTCTGACTGGATGCCCTGCCATCCATGTTGAACGCATGTGATAAAATCAACCAGCGTTGTGGCCTTGGTGCGTTCATGTTGTTTCGCATGCGGCGGCCTTCTGGTACAGGGCTTCGTAGCGAAGTGCGGCGGCTTGCCAGGTATGTTGAGCCGCAAATTCAAAGGCCTGCTCTTTGAAACGATGTAGCCTGTCGGCATCTGAAAAAAGATGAGACTGCAAGGCCTGCGCCAGCGCCTGCGCATCGCGGGGGTCTTGAAGCAGCAAAGCGTTATGTGAGTGCATCAACTCACGAGAGATGCCGCAGTACGTTGCATTGCTAACGACCACGGGCAATCGATGCGCCATGGCTTCCAAAACGACCATTCCGTAACTGTCCTCCAGTGTGGGATGCGCCAGCACATCCGCTGAGGCATAAGCCGGCGACAAGTCAGGCAATGATCCCAAAAAGTGGATGCGCTGACTCAGCCCCAACTGAGAGGCGATTCGCTGATAGCGCGCTTTCTGCCCCGTGTGCCCCGCAATGGCCAAATGGACAGAATCATCCAAAACACTCAGCGCCGACAGCAACGCGTCTAACCCTTTTCTGGCGCAGTCATTGGCGACAAAAAGGATCAATGGCACGTTCAAGGGCAAGCCCAACTGTTGCCTGCCATCTTCTGCGGATTGCGCGGCTTTCGGGATATCTGTGCCCGGCGCGATGCTGGACCACTGGGCGTGCGTACAAGCAGAAAAAATTGCTTGACTCTCAAGCCTTAACAAGTCGGAAGCAGCCACGATGTATCGCCGAGGAGAGTTCTTGAATCGAAGCCGCTCCAGCAAAAGATAGGTCTGCAATCTCAGACTCAGCAACACCTTGAGCCAACGCACAACCTTGTCAAGACCACGCTTGCCATTGAACAGGCTGTGACTGACCGTTCGCACATGAATGGTCTGAATCTGCCCATGCCACGTGTTCTCATGGGAGTGCACCACATCAAACCCTGAGCGTGTTTTCCACCAAGTCACCAGCGCAAACAGCCACTGGTTAAGCCACCGCGGCTTTGGGCTGATGCAGGGGACGCGGTGGTACGTGACCCCTGCAACGGGTTGGTCCGTTTCCTGGGAAAAAACATGTATATCGTGCCTTTGCGCCAACGCTTGCACAATGGCCACGGAATAGCTTTCCGCCCCACCCCCGGTCTTGGAAAAGCTGCGATTCAAGACTGCGACGCGCATGCTGGGAGCTTTCTCACATCAGCACAATATCGTACTGTTCCTGCCCCATCCCCGCCTCTCGGTGCAGCGAAATCGGCTTGCCAATGAAATCGCTCAAGCCGGCCAGATGTTGGCTCTCCTCATCCAACAAAATCTCTATCACCGAAGGCGAGGCCACAACCCGAAATTCCTTGGGGCTGAATTGGCGGGCTTCACGCAAGATTTCACGCAAAATGTCGTAGGCCACGCTGCGCGCGGTTTTCACAATGCCTTTGCCCTGGCACATCTCACACGGCTCGCACAGCATGTGCGCCAGCGACTCTCGGGTTCGCTTGCGTGTCATCTCCACCAGTCCCAGCGGCGAAAAGCCGCTGACCATGGTCTTGACCCGATCGCGTGCGAGCTGTTTGCGGAACTCTTGCAAAACAGCGTCACGGTGCTCTTCGCGCAACATGTCGATGAAGTCGGCAATGATGATGCCGCCCAAGTTGCGCAAACGGAGTTGGCGCGCAATGGCACCGGCAGCTTCGAGGTTGGTCTTGAAGATGGTGTCATCAAAGTTGCGCGCGCCCACATAGGCGCCGGTGTTCACATCGATGGTGGTCAAGGCCTCGGTCTGGTCGACAATCAGGTAGCCCCCTGATTTCAAATCCACCCGGCGGCCCAGCGCGCGGGAGATTTCGTCATCCACACCGAACAGGTCAAAAATCGGGCGCTCACCCTTGTAGTGCTGCAACTTGCCCGCTGCCGCAGGCATGAACTCCCGGCCAAAGACCAGCAATTTTTCAAACTGATCGCGCGAGTCCAAGCGAATGGACTGCGTGACCTCGCTGACCAAGTCGCGCAGCACCCGCTGCAACAAATTCAAGTCTTGGTGCAACAAGGACATGGGCGGCAAGCGCGTGGCGGCATCGCGAATGCGCGCCCAGGTCTTGCGCAGGTAGGCGATGTCCTCGCCCAACTCAGCGTCGCTGGCGTCTTCGCCATTGGTTCGCAAAATGAAGCCGCCCGCTTGGCCCGCAGGAACGCCTTGGTCGACCAGCGACTGCAAGCGCGAGCGCAGGGCCTCGCGTTGTTCCACGGGAATTTTTTGCGAGACGCCCACATGCTGGTCCTGGGGCAAGAACACCAGCAAGCGGCCCGCAATGCTGATTTGGGTAGACAAGCGCGCGCCCTTGGTGCCAATTGGGTCCTTGATGACTTGCACCATCAAGGCCTGGCCTTCAAACACTTGTTTTTCAATGGGCACGGCCGGCACCGCGGCGCGTGCCTCGGGGTCGGCATGCCGCGCATTGACGCTGGACATCAGGTCTGCCACATGCAAAAAGGCGGCGCGCTCCAATCCGATGTCAATGAACGCCGACTGCATGCCCGGCAGCACGCGTGCCACGCGACCCAGGTAGACATTGCCCACCAAGCCACGCTCGAGCGTGCGCTCGATGTGCAACTCCTGAACCGCACTGTTCTCCACCACGGCCACACGGGTTTCCTGGGGCGACCAATTGATCAGAATGTCTTGTTGCATCGGAAGGTCAAAGTTTGAAGCCGAACGAGCGCAGCAACTGCCCCGTCTCGAACAAGGGAAGCCCCATGATGCCAGAATAACTGCCGCTGATGGACGACATCATCACCGAAGCTCGCCCCTGAATGGCATAGGCGCCGGCCTTGCCTTGCGGCTCGCCGCTGGCCACATAACCGGCAATCCAGGACGCCGACAAGGGCGCAAAGCGCACGCGCGACTGGCTCAGCAGCGACACGGTGCGACGGCCCTGCCCCATGGCCACAGCCGTCAGCACACGGTGGTCGCGCCCCGACAAGCCTTGCAGCATGGCACGCGCCTGGGCATCCGAAGCGGGTTTGCCCAAAATCTTGCGGCCCAAGGCCACGGTGGTGTCGGCACACAGAATCGGCGCCACAGGCCATTGGCGGCGCTTTAGCCGAACCAACGAGGCCTGCAACTTCAAGGCCGTGACGCGTTGGACATAGCGCGCAGGCGGCTCGCCCGGCAAAACCGCTTCCAGCGCTTCTGCGTCCTCCTCGTCGTCCGGCAACAGCAACTCATAGCGCACCCCGAGTTGTTCCAGCAATTGGCGTCGGCGCGGGCTTTGAGAGGCCAGGTAAATGAAGTCAGGTTTCATTCGCGGTGGTAAGGATGGTTGGCCTGGATGGACCAGGCGCGGTACAACTGCTCAATCAACAAGACACGCACCATGGCGTGCGGCAGGGTCAGGTCGGAGAGGCGAATGCGCTCGCGCGCTTGCTGGCGAAATTCGGGGTCCAGCCCATCGGGGCCCCCAATGACCAGGGCCACGTCATCGCCCTCCTCCTGCCATGCCTGGAGGCGAGCGGCCAAAGCTTGCGTGGTCAACGAGGTGCCGCGCTCATCGAGCACCACCACACGACAGTCACGCGGCAGCGCGGCTTCGATACGCTCTCGTTCCAAGGCCATCAAGGTCGCTGTGGTTTTGGAGCCGCGGGGCTCGGTTTTGACGGCTTTCAGGCCGACTTTTAGCTCAGGGGGAAACCGTTTGACGTAATCATCCCAGGCCGTTTGCGCCCAGTCGGGCACGCGCTGGCCGACGGCAACCACCCAAAGCTTCATGCCTTGCGAGAAGCTGCAGGTTTGGCTGTCTTGCGGGCGGGGGCCTTTTTGGCAGTGGCGGAGGCGGTCGCGCCACGCGCCGAGCGGGCAGCCGTTTTAGCAGCCGTTTTAGCAGCCGTTTTAGCAGCGGTCTTGGCCGAGGCTTTCTTGGCCGCAGGCTTCTTGGCAGGGGCTTTCTTCGCCACCGGCTCCGGTTGCGCTTTGACAGGCGCAGCCGGCTTGACGGCACCAAACTTCAGGCGAACAGGCTTGTCGCCCCAAATCTCTTCGAGGTTGTAGTACTGGCGAATGGCCGGCTGCATGACATGGACCACGGCTTGGCCGCAGTCCACGATGATCCACTCGCCGTTTTCTTCGCCTTCAATGCGTGGCTTGGGAAAACCCGATTCCCGCACCTTGTCACGCACGCTGGCCGCCAAGGCCTTGGTTTGGCGGTTCGACGTGCCGCTGGCAATGATCACCCGCTCAAACAAGGCCGACAAGTGCTCGGTGTTGTACACCTGAACGTCTTGCGCCTTCACATCCTCCAGGCCATCGACGATGGCGCGTTGGAGTTTCTGGACGTCTTTTTTGGCGGTGGTTTCAGTCATGGATGGTGGGCGTAAAGGCCGTGTTGTTCAATGTAACGGAGGATGGTTGCAGGAACCAGAGGGGCAACCGGCAGTTTTTGGCGAAGTCGATCACGGATGTCCGTCGCACTGATGGGCAGGACGGGCATGTGCAGGTGGAGCGCCTGCGCTAATGCTGGATTGTGCCACTGACCTGCTTCAGGGTTGCGATCGGCCACCACCAAGGTCGCCAAACGCAAAATCTCGGACCAGGCCTTCCAACGCTGGAAGTCGCGCGCCTGATCGGCGCCAATCAACAAAAACCATTGGTTGTCGGGGTAAGTCGCTTGCAAGTCGTGCAAGGTTTCCACCGTGTAAGTCGGGCCTGCTCGGTTCAACTCCAAAGGATTGATCACCACCTCTGGCAGCGCATCAAAGGCCAAATGGCACATGGCCAGGCGATGCTCGGGCGCCGTCAGCTCGCGGCTCTTGTGCCAGGCATTTCCCGTGGGAAGAATGTGAAGCGCATCCAGTTTCAGCTGTGCAATGGCCGCCTGCGCGAGCGCCACATGGGCTTGGTGTGGCGGATCAAAAGCGCCGCCAAAAACACCCACGCGCTGGCCCATGGCGCGACTCAGGCCCAATCCCTGGGGACCAGGAAATCGGTGTACAGGCGCGCTTCGGCGGAGCCGGTTTCCGGCTGTTTTTGGTAGGACCAACTGACCAAGGGCGGCATGGACAACAAAATCGACTCGGTGCGTCCGCCCGATTGCAGGCCGAAGTGTGTGCCACGGTCCCACACCAAGTTGAACTCCACATAGCGACCCCGGCGGTAAAGCTGGTGGTCACGCTCTCGCTCGCCGTAGGGCGTGTCCTTGCGGCGCTTCACGATGGGCAAGTAGGCTTCCAACAGGCCGTCGCCGACCGAACGCAAGAGCTGAAAATCTTTCTCGAAGCCGAACTCCGAAAAATCGTCAAAGAAAATGCCGCCCACACCACGGGGCTCCTGGCGGTGCTTCAAATAGAAATAGGTGTCGCACCAAGCCTTGAAGCGCGGATACAAGTCGGCGCCAAAAGGCGCAACGGCATTGCGGCAGGTCTGGTGGAAATGAACCGCATCTTCTTCAAACCCATAGTAAGGCGTGAGGTCCATGCCGCCGCCAAACCAGGCCACGGTGGCCCCTGCAGCATTCACTACCGAGATCATGCGCACGTTCATGTGCACGGTAGGTACATAAGGGTTGCGCGGATGAAAGACCAGGGACACGCCCATGGCCTCAAAAGGCAAGCCACTCAGTTCAGGACGGTGCTGCGTCGCAGAGGGAGGTAATTTGGCGCCACGCACATGAGAAAAGCCACAGCCCGCACGCTCGAAAACGCTGCCGTTTTCCATGATTTGGGTCACGCCCTGGCCTTGCAAAGGCTCATCGGCACTTTTTTGCCAAGCGTCCGACAGAAAAGCCGTGCCATCCAACTCGGTCAAAGCCGATGTGATGCGCGATTGCAAGCCTCTCAAATAGCTGCTGACGAGTTCGACTGGTTGACTCATGAAGACTCCCGGGAAGCGTTCGATATGGGCACAGGACGGATGGGGGCCGCTTGCTCGGGGCGACACCCCACAACACCCTCGAATTGGCGCACCATCCGAGCGTAGTCGGCGGTGACATCGCCTGTCAAACGGATGAAGCTGTCCACGCGCACTTCTTTGCGACCGTAGTCCAGCCGAATCAGCGCCAGCGGCACCTGCGCCTGATGGGTTACCTGGTAGAAGCCACTGCGCCAACCCGGCGTGTATTTGCGGGTGCCCTCCGGCGACAAGCCCAGCCAGAAATACTGGCCTTCTTTTTTGTAGCTCAGAAAGTTGTCCACCATGCTGCCCACCATGCCGCGGGAAGAACGCCTGTCAACGGGGACACCGCCGAGAAAACGCAACCAGGGGCCAAACACAGGGACACGGAACAGGCTGTCCTTGGCCCAAAAGCGCGCCGGAATGCCCAAGGCCCATTTGGCCAAAATCATGTACAAAAAGTCCCAGTTGCTGGTGTGCGGGTAAACAATGGCCACGCCTTGCAAAGCGGGAAAGCCTTGAAAGTGCACCTGCCAACCCAAACGCGCCAACAGCCAGCGGGCCAAGACGCTGCCGCGAAACTGGACAGCATGGGGCAGTGGGTAGTCGTTCTCGGCCATGCCTCAGGACTTCACTGCGCGAAAGCCAATGTCGCTTCGGTACTGCATGCCGTCAAAGCGGATCGTGCGCAAGGTGTCGTAAGCCAGGTTTTGGGCGGCCCGCACCGAATCGCCCAAAGCGGTGACGCACAGCACACGCCCGCCACTGGTGAGCACACGCCCGTCTTGCACTTGGGTGCCGGCGTGAAACACCATGGCATCGGCTTGATCGGCCGGCAGACCGGTGATGTCATCGCCTTTGCGGGGGGCAAGCGGATAACCTGCGGCAGCCATGACCACGCCCAGAGCAGCGCGCCGGTCCCAGGCCAGCTCGAATTTCTCGAGTTGGCCATCGCCCTCGGTGGCCGCCAACAGAAGGTCCAGCAAGTCGCTCTTGAGGCGCATCAGGATGGGCTGGGTTTCCGGGTCGCCCATGCGGCAATTGAATTCCAGCGTTTTGGGCTGACCCTGCGCGTCAATCATCAGGCCGGCATAGAGAAAGCCTGTGTAGGGAATGCCGTCTTTGGCCATGCCTTGGAGCGTGGGCAAAATGATCTCGCGCATAGCCCGGGCGTGAATCTGGGGCGTGACCACCGGCGCGGGCGAATAAGCGCCCATGCCGCCCGTGTTGGGCCCTTGGTCCCCATCAGACAGGCGTTTGTGGTCTTGTGAGGTTGCCAAGGGAATGGCTTGCAAGCCGTCGCACACCACGATGAAGCTGGCCTCTTCGCCTTGCAGAAATTCCTCGATCACCACACGCGCGCCACCCTCGTTGTGCGTCACGCCCAGTTTGTTGTCCAAAAGCATGAAGTCAATGGCTTCATGGGCCTCTTGCTCGGTCATGGCCACCACCACGCCTTTGCCAGCCGCCAAGCCATCGGCCTTCACCACGATGGGCGCACCCTGGGCACGCACATAGTCATGCGCAGCCTGCGGGTCTGAAAATGTTTCATAGGCGGCCGTGGGAATGCCATGCCGCTTCATGAAGGCTTTGGAAAAGGCCTTGGAGCTTTCGAGCTGCGCGGCCGCACGCGTGGGCCCGAAGATGCGCAAGCCGTGGGCACGAAACTCATCGACCACGCCAGCGGCCAGGGGGGCTTCGGGGCCCACCACCGTCAGGCCCATGCGCTCGGCCTGCGCCCATTCGCGCAACGCACGCACATCGGTGATGGCAATGTTTTGCAAATCCTTGTCACGCGCGGTGCCACCGTTTCCGGGGGCCACATACACGGCTTGCACCTTGGGCGATTGCGACAGCTTCCAGGCCAAAGCATGCTCGCGGCCGCCGCCGCCGATGACCAGCACCTTCATAGGGCTGCGTTGTGATAGACCTCTTGAACGTCGTCCAAGTCTTCCAGCACGTCCAGAATTTTTTGCATCTTGGCGGCGTCATCGCCGCTGAGCTCGATGGTGTTCTCCGGGCGCAAGGTGACCTCGGCCACCTCGGGCGTCAAGCCGGCCTGGGTCAGCGCGTTTTTGACGGCCTCGAAATCGCCGGGCGAAGTCAGGACCTCGATGGCGCCGTCCTCGTCGGTGATGACATCGTCGGCGCCAGCTTCGAGCGCAATCTCCATCACTTTGTCTTCGGAGGTGCCGGGCGCAAAAATCATCTGGCCGCAATGCTTGAACTGGAACGCCACCGAGCCTTCGGTGCCCAGGTTGCCACCGTGTTTGCTGAAAGCATGGCGCACTTCTGCCACCGTGCGGACCTTGTTATCGGTCATGGTGTCGACGATGATGGCCGCACCCCCGATGCCATAGCCCTCGTAGCGAATTTCCTCGTAGTTGACGCCTTCGAGGTTGCCGGTGGCTTTGTCAATGTTGCGCTTGATGGTGTCGGCCGGCATGTTGGCGGCCTTGGCCTTGTCCACGGCCAAGCGCAGGCGGGGGTTGGCATTCAAATCGCCGCCGCCGCCGCGCGCGGCCACCATGATCTCGCGGATCACACGGGTCCAGACTTTGCCCCGCTTTTCATCCTGGCGCCCCTTGCGGTGCTGAATGTTCGCCCATTTACTGTGTCCAGCCACGAGAAATCCTTGTTTTGAATGTGTGCCTCAAAACAAGGATTTTAGTCGCTATGAGGCCTCGGTTTCCTGGGGCTCGGCGGGTTCCGATTTGGACGAGCGCGTCTCTTTTTTGGGCACCGGCTGAATGTCCAGCAACACCTCGTCCTTGTCGTCCAGGTCGACGCTGAGGCGTCCACCGTCGGTCAGGCGGCCAAACAGCAGCTCGTCGGCCAGGGCACGGCGAATGGTGTCCTGAATGAGGCGTTGCATGGGGCGCGCGCCCATCAAGGGGTCGAAGCCCTTCTTCGCCAGGTGCTTGCGCAGCTTGTCGCTGAAAGTGACATCGACCTTCTTTTCGGCCAATTGGGTTTCCAGTTGCAACAAGAACTTGTCGACGACGCGCAAGATGATTTGCTCGTCCAGGGCCTTGAAGCTCACGATGGCGTCCAGGCGGTTGCGGAACTCGGGCGTGAACAAGCGCTTGATGTCGGCCATTTCATCCCCCGCTTCGCGCGGGTTGGTGAAGCCAATGGTGGCCTTGTTCATGGTTTCGGCGCCCGCGTTGGTGGTCATGATGATGATCACGTTGCGGAAGTCGGCCTTGCGTCCGTTGTTGTCGGTCAGCGTGCCGTGGTCCATGACCTGCAGCAGCACGTTGAAGATGTCGGGGTGGGCCTTCTCGATTTCATCGAGCAGCAGCACGCTGTGAGGCTTTTTCGTGACCGCCTCGGTCAGCAAGCCGCCTTGGTCGAAGCCCACATAGCCGGGAGGCGCGCCAATCATGCGGCTGACCGCATGGCGTTCCATGTACTCGGACATGTCGAATCGAATCAGGTCAATGCCCATGATGTAGGCCAGCTGCTTGGCCGCTTCGGTCTTGCCCACGCCCGTGGGGCCGCTGAACAGGAAAGCGCCAATCGGCTTGTCGGCCTTGCCCAGGCCCGAGCGGGCCATCTTGACCGAGGCTGCCAGCACTTCCAGCGCCTTGTCTTGGCCAAACACCACGTTCTTGAGGTCACGCTCCAGGGTTTGCAGCTTGCCGCGGTCGTCGTTGGACACATTGGCGGGCGGAATGCGCGCAATCTTGGCCACGATGTCTTCGATTTCGGTTTTGCTGATGGTTTTCTTGCGCTTGGAGGCCGGCAAAATGCGTTGGGCCGCACCGGCCTCGTCGATCACGTCAATGGCCTTGTCGGGTAGGTGACGGTCGTTGATGTACTTGGCGCTCAATTCGGCAGCGGCTTGCAGGGCCGCCACGGCGTACTTCACATTGTGGTGTTCCTCGAAGCGCGACTTCAGGCCCTTGAGGATGTCCACGGTTTGCTCGACCGAGGGCTCGACCACATCGACTTTCTGGAATCGGCGTGACAGCGCAGCGTCTTTTTCGAAAATGCCGCGGTACTCGGTGAAGGTGGTGGCGCCAATGCATTTCAACTGGCCAGAGCTCAGCGCAGGCTTGAGCAAATTGGAAGCGTCCAGCGTGCCGCCCGATGCCGCACCCGCGCCAATCAGCGTGTGAATTTCATCAATGAACAAAATGGCGTTGGGGCGCTCGCGCAGTGTTTTCAAAACGCCTTTGAGGCGCTGCTCGAAATCGCCCCGGTATTTGGTGCCTGCCAGCAAGGCGCCCATGTCCAATGAGTACACCTGCGACTCGGCCAAAATTTCCGGCACGTCTTTTTGGGTGATGCGCCAGGCCAGGCCTTCGGCGATGGCGGTTTTGCCCACGCCGGCCTCGCCGACCAGCAAAGGGTTGTTCTTGCGGCGGCGGCACAGAATCTGGATGACCCGCTCCACCTCGTACTCGCGTCCGATCAGCGGATCGATCTTGCCCTCTTTGGCCTGCTGGTTCAGGTTCTGGGTGAACTGTTCCAGGGGCGAGGCTTTTTCGTTCTTCTCGCCGCCCTCTTCGCTTTCCTGCGATGAAGCCTCTGGGCCTTTGACTGGCTCGGGCGGGTCGCTCTTCTTGATGCCGTGGGCGATGAAGTTCACCACGTCCAGGCGCGTCACGCCTTGCTGGTGCAAGTAGTACACCGCATGCGAGTCTTTTTCACCAAAAATGGCCACCAGCACATTGGCGCCTGTGACTTCTTTTTTGCCATTGCCCGTGGACTGCACATGCATGATGGCGCGTTGAATGACCCGCTGGAAACCCAGCGTAGGCTGCGTGTCCACCTCTTCGGTGCCGGCCACCTGGGGCGTGTTGTCCTTGATGAAATTGGACAGCGACTTGCGCAAATCTTCAATGTTGGCCGAACAGGCGCGCAACACTTCGGCGGCGCTGGGGTTGTCCAGCAGGGCCAGCAACAGGTGCTCGACCGTGATGAATTCATGGCGCTGCTGGCGAGCCTCGACAAAGGCCATGTGCAAGCTGACTTCTAGTTCCTGGGCAATCATGTGCAAATCCTTGTTGCTTGCGGCTATGGGTTAACTGTATATGGAAACAAAGCCCATTTATTCAACGGGCTCACTCAGACATTGCAGGGGGTGGCCGGCTTTGTGGGCTGCGTCCAACACCTGGTCGACCTTGGTGGCCGCCACATCCTTGGTGTAGACGCCGCACACGCCTTTGCCGTCCAAATGGATCTTGAGCATGATTTGGGTGGCGGTTTCCCGATCCTTGCTGAAAAACTCCTGCAACACCATGACCACGAACTCCATGGGGGTGAAGTCGTCGTTGAGCATGACCACTTGGTACATCTGGGGCGGCTGGGTGCGCTGGGTGCGGCGCTCCATCACGACGGAATCGCCGCCGTCGCGCTCTGGGAGAACTATTTTCGGGGTCGGTTTCTGGGTTGCCATCGTTTCATTCTATCGGGGTCAGACCCATCTGGCCCGGCGCAGGGCAGGCAATGGCTCTGTCGTTCATTCTAGCGAGGCCTTGGCGCCTGGAACAGTTGTCCACAGCCCGCTGCAAAAGGCAAGACCTGACCCCATAATAAGCGGATGAAAACTTGGATTCGACTTTGGTTTTGGGTGGGTTTGGGGCTGGCTTCGGCGCAGGCGCAGGAGGGGCCACAACTGGATTTGGCGCGGGTCAAATTGCAGGCGGGGATGTACCAAATTGACGCCCAGGTGGCGCAGACGCCGCAGCAACGGGCCATTGGGCTGATGAACCGGCGCGAGATGCCCACGCATGAGGGCATGCTGTTTATTTTCGAGCAAGCCAGCATCCAATGTTTTTGGATGAAGAACACCTTGCTGCCGCTGACCGCCGCCTTTGTGGCAGACGACGGCACGATTGTCAATTTGGCGGACATGGCACCGCAAAGCACGCAAAGCCATTGCGCCACCAAGCCGGTGCGCTTTGTGCTGGAAATGCACCAGGGCTGGTTTGCCAAGAAAAACATGGCCGCAGGCTTCAAGCTGAGCGGCCCGCCCTTCTCTGCTACCAAATGAAAAAAGCCGATGCATGCATCGGCTTTTTTGTGGAAGCAAGCGAGTCCGCGATCAGGCGAAATTGGCTTGCGCGAATTCCCAGTTCACCAGCTTGTCCAGGAAGGTTTCGACAAACTTGGGACGCAGGTTGCGGTAGTCGATGTAGTAGGCGTGTTCCCACACGTCCACGGTCAGCAGGGCTTTGTCAGCGGTGGTCAGGGGCGTGCCAGCAGCGCCGGTGTTCACAATGTCCACCGAGCCATCGGCCTTCTTGACCAACCAGGTCCAGCCAGAGCCGAAGTTGCCCACGGCAGACTTCACGAAAGCTTCTTTGAAAGCAGCGTAGCTGCCCCACTTGGCGTTGATGGCCGTGGCCAAAGCGCCGCTGGGCTCGCCGCCGCCGTTGGGCTTCATGCAATGCCAGAAGAAGGTGTGGTTCCAGATCTGGGCGGCGTTGTTGTACACACCACCGCTGGACTTCTTGACGATGTCTTCCAGAGACATGTTTTCGAAGTCCGTGCCTTTTTGCAGATTGTTCAAGTTCACCACATAAGCGTTGTGGTGCTTGCCATGGTGGAACTCCAGGGTTTCTTTGGAGTAATGCGGGGCCAAGGCGTCAATGGCGTAAGGCAGTGCGGGAAGGGTGTGTTCCATGAGATCCTCTGCAAATGGGTTGGAGAAAGCGTGCGATTGTAGAAAACTAATCCAGCCGATGCTGACGAACGGTCAAATCAACCTCGCCATCGGCAAGGATTGCCGTCACCGACTGGCCTGGCTGGGCTTGGGCCGCCAGGGTCAATGGCTGACCTTCTTCAGATCTGAGCCAAGCATAACCGCGGCGCAGCACCAGCCTGGGATCCAGCAAGCCCAGGCGCAATTGGGCTTGTTCCAGACGGTGTTCTGCGGCGCGCGTGAATTGGGTCACCGCGGGCTGCCAGCGGGTCTGGCATTGCGCCAGTTGGTGTGTCTCGCTTTGCATGGACTGACGCGCCGCCGAGCGCAAGCGCTGCGCCCACATGCGCAAATCCGAACTCTGCTGGCTCATTCTTTGGGAGGGCCGGCCCAAGCGTTGCTGCACTTCGTCCAGCCGCTGCGCACGCGCATCCAGGGCGTCCCATGTGGCTTGCGAAAGGCGCTCACCCAGCAGCGACAAGGCACCCAACACCACCGACTGCTCGGTGGCACACAACTCCGCTGCGGCGGTGGGCGTGGGGGCCCGCAAGTCTGCACAAAAGTCTGTCAGGGTGAAATCTGTTTCGTGGCCGACGCCGGAAATCAAGGGCACAGGACTTTGCGCCACAGTTCGGGCCAATTGCTCATCGTTGAAGCACCACAGGTCCTCCATGGCGCCGCCACCGCGCACCAGCAAAATGACATCCACCTCGGCTTGCTGGTAAAGGCTTTTCAAGGCCTTGACCAGCGTGGGCGCCGCCTCCGCCCCTTGCACCTGGGCCGGGGCCAGCAGCACGGGAATGTGCGGCACGCGGCGTTGCAAGGCGGTCATCACGTCATGCAACGCGGCCGCAGACAACGAGGTCACCACGCCAATGGCACGCGGCATGGGCGCAATGGGCCGCTTGCGCGCAGCATCAAACAAGCCTTCGGCTTCGAGTTTTTGCTTCAAACGCAAAAACTCTTCAAACAAGGCCCCCTGCCCGACCGGCCGCAAACTCTCCACGACCAACTGCAATTCGCCTCGGGCCTCGTACACGCCCAAGCGGCCCAGCGCCTCGACCTGGTCCCCATCGCGGGGCAAGCGTGAAAGCAAACTGGCCGCGCGGCGAAACATGGCGCAACGGATCTGGCCACTTTCGTCCTTGAGCGTGAAATAACAATGCCCGCTGGACGCGCGCGTGAAGCCCGAAATCTCGCCCCGCACCGCGACAGGATTGAAGCGCGCATCCAAGGCATCAGCAATGGCGCGGCACAGCGCACCGACTGGCCAAATTTTGGGCGTCATTGCTTGGTTTTCTCCGTGATGGCTTGGTGGCGCAAGGCCCGCGCCGCAAAATGAAACCGAAACGCTCCACAACGCATACCCAAGGGGGTATCCGAGGCGAATTTGGATTCAACGCACGCAGTTTTCACGCAAGTCCTTGTTTTCATTCAATTTTTTTCTGCTCAAAATCTAGTCGATTTAACACAAGCCTGATTTCATGCGGTTCCGGCCGTGTCAAAGCAAAGTTATCCACAAAGTTGTCCACTAAAAATGTGAGCACCATGCTCGGCCATAATGGACAGGACTGTGCGACCTATCTGCACTGGAGATTGTCTTGTTTTCCATCATACAAGCCGCAGGCTGGCCCGTCTGGCCCCTCTTGTTTTGCTCTGTCGTGGCCGTGGCCCTGATCATGGAGCGCTTGTACACTTTGCGTGCCCAACGGGTGGCGCCACCCCAGCTTCTGGATGAAGTTTTAACGGCCTGCAAAACCCGGTTGCCGTCCGCCGAGACCATTGAAAAAATTGCGCAGCATTCGGTCTTGGGTGAGTTGCTGGCCAGCGGCTTGCATCTGAAGCACCAGGAACCCCATTGCAGTGAAGCGGCCTTGCGATTTCATCTGGAATCGACCGGCCGTACGCTGGCCCAGCGATTGGAGCGTTATTTGCCGGCGCTGGCCACCATCGCTTCTGCCGCGCCCTTGCTGGGCCTGTTGGGCACGGTGATCGGCATGATTGAAATTTTCGGGGCCCAAACACCGGGCAGCAACCAGCCCGCCCAACTTGCGCACGGGATTTCGGTCGCGTTGTACAACACGGCCTTGGGCCTGTTGATTGCCATCCCGGCCTTGATCGCCTGGCGCTATTTGCGCACCACCGTGGATGGCTATGTGCTCACACTGGAGCTGGCCGCAGAGCGTTTGGCACAGCATCTTTTGCGTTTGCCCGTCAAACCCTGACCATGAAATTTCAACGCCACAGCACCCCTGAGCCGGAGATCAACCTGATTCCGTTCATTGATGTTTTGCTGGTGGTGCTGATTTTTTTGATGCTCACCACCACCTACAGCAAGTTCACTGAACTGCAAATCAATTTGCCAGTGGCCGATGCCCAAACCCCCCCGTTGCGCGCCAAAGAAATTTGGGTGACCCTCAACGCACAAGGACAGGTCAGCGTGCAGCGCAACGCCTTGGGCCGTCTGGATGCGTCTGCCCTGGCCAACGCCTTGGGCCAAGCGGCGCAAGGTTTGGACGACCCGGTCCTGGTCATCAGCGCCGATGCGCGCACACCGCACCAATACGTGGTGAATGTGATGGAAGCTGCACGCCAAATCAACCTGGGGCGCATGACGTTTGTCACGCAAACCGGCGGCGCGGCGCGGAAATAATCGGAAGCTCGCTGGCCCATGACCACGCGCACATCCTTTCTTCGGCAAGCCTGGCAGACCCGCTCACTGCTGACCTGGCTGCTGTGGCCGCTGTCTTTGCTGTTGCGCATCGCTGTGACGTATCGCCGAGCGCTGTATGACGCAGGCCTGTTGGCCAGCCACCGCCTGCCGGTGCCTGTCGTGGTGGTGGGCAATGTGCTGCTCGGCGGCGTGGGCAAGACGCCCATTGTGATGGCGCTGGCACAGCATCTGCAGGCCCGGGGGCTGCGGGTGGGCGTGATCTCCCGCGGTTATGGTCGCCATGGACAAGAGGTGCATGAAGTCAGCGACACCAGCTCAGCTGCAGATGCCGGCGACGAGGCCTTGCTGATCGCGCGCCGTTGTCAGGTTCCTGTGGTGGTCGGCGCCGATCGGCCGGCCGCGGGCCGCTGGCTGCTGCAACGCCATCCTGAAACCGATGTGATCCTGAGCGACGACGGCCTTCAACACCTGGCCCTGCAGCACGACCTGGCGCTTTGTGTGTTTGATGAGCGCGGCCTGGGCAATGGCTGGCTGTTTCCGGCTGGACCTTTGCGTGAGCCTTGGCCTCGGCCGCACCAGGTGCCGCAATGGTTGCTGTTTTCGGTGCCCGATGCAGCGCTTGCCGCGCGGCGGCCCGATGGCCAGGCCTTTTTGCTGCAACGCCGTTTGGCCGAATGTGCCTACAACGCTGCGGGAGAAAAACGCCCCTTGTCGCAATGGCGCGCTCAGCCCTGCCAAGCCCTGGCGGCCATTGCCAAGCCTGAAGCCTTTTTCGACATGCTGCGCCAGCAAGGCTTGGAACTCGACACCCCCTTGGCCCTGCCCGACCATGACCCGCTGACCACCCTGCCTGCTGCCTTTGGCGACGGCAAGGATTGGTTGTGCACCGAGAAAGATGCCAGCAAACTCTGGCCGGCTTACCCCCAGACTTGGGCGGTGCCGCTGGAAGTGGAACTGCCAGCGACTTTGCTGGCCGAGCTGGATGCGGCCCTTGAGGCAAAGCTATCATCCAGCCATGGACACAAAACTGCTTGAACTGCTGGTTTGCCCCGTCACCAAGGGCCCGCTGGAATACCACCCCGAGCGCCAGGAGCTGGTCTCCCGCAGCGCGCGTCTGGCCTACCCCATTCGCGACGGCATCCCCGTGCTGCTGGAAAACGAAGCCCGCCCTTTGCGTGACGACGAACTGGAGCGTTGAATGACAACGCCGGCGTTCACTGTTCTGATTCCGGCGCGAATGGCCTCCACTCGCCTTCCCAACAAACCCTTGGCCGACCTGGAAGGCTTGCCCATGGTGGTGCGCGTGGCACAGCGCGCGTTGTTGTCGCGGGCGCAACGCGCCGTGGTGGCGGCCGACGATGTGCGAATCGTGCAAGCCTGCCAAGCCCATGGCATCGAGGCGGTACTGACCCGCAACGATCACCCTTCAGGCAGTGACCGGCTCGCGGAAACCTGTGAGCTGCTGGGGTTGGATGGCGACGACATCGTGGTCAACGTGCAGGGTGACGAGCCTTTGCTGGACCCCCAGATGATTGAATCGGTGGCGCAACTGTTGACCGAACGAGCGGACTGCAGCATGAGCACGGTGGCCCATGCCCTGGACACCCTGGCCGAATTTACCAACCCCAATGTGGTCAAGGTGGTGCTGGACCGACAGAACACTGCCCTGTACTTCAGCCGTGCGCCCATTGCCTGGTGGCGCGATGGCTTTGCGCAAAGCCAGCCCGAATTGCCAACGCCCGCACCCTTGCGCCATGTCGGCTTGTATGGCTACCGCGCAGGATTTTTGCGCCAGTTTCCCCAACTCGAAGTGGCCCCACTCGAGCGCACCGAGTCACTCGAGCAACTGCGCGCCATGTGGCATGGCCATCGGATTGCCGTGCACATCAGTGACCACGCCCCGGGCCCTGGCGTGGACACGCCCGAAGATCTGGAACGGGTGCGCGCCTGGCTTCGCCAATCCTTGTAAGGCAACGCATAGCGATGCATGCTATCCTTTGAAAAAAAATGATGTCAGGCAAGAACAGCCCGTTGTTGGTGCCTTTTCAAATTCATTCCAAGGACAAGCATGAGACTGATTCTGTTGGGCGCCCCTGGCGCTGGCAAAGGCACCCAAGCCACCTTCATTTGCCAAAAATACGGCATCCCGCAAATTTCCACAGGTGACATGCTGCGTGCTGCCGTCAAGGCGGGGACGCCCTTGGGCCTGGAGGCCAAGAAAGTCATGGACTCGGGTGGCTTGGTCAGCGATGACATCATCATTGGATTGGTCAAAGAGCGCATCACCCAAGCGGATTGCGCCAAGGGTTTCTTGTTTGATGGCTTTCCCCGCACCATTCCCCAAGCTGACGCCATGAAGGCAGCCGGCGTCAAGCTCGACTATGTGCTGGAAATTGATGTGCCCTTTGACGCCATCATCGAGCGCATGAGCGGACGGCGCGCGCACGTCGCCAGCGGTCGCACCTACCACGTCAAATTCAACCCACCCAAAGTCGAAGGCAAAGACGATGTCACGGGCGAAGCGCTGATTCAGCGCGACGATGACAAAGAAGAAACCGTGCGCAAGCGCCTGGAGGTTTATTCGGCCCAGACCCGCCCGCTGGTCGATTACTACTCACAGTGGGCACGCTCGGAACCTCAGGCAGCGCCGGCTTACCGCGCTATCAGTGGCATCGGCAGCGTGGAAGAAATTCGCGAGCGCGCCTTTCAGGCTTTGAGCGCCTGAGGCGTTTATCGCTCTCAGATGGCGGGCCTTGGGGCCCGTTTTTTTTGCCTTTTGCAGGCATGAGTGGGGATTTTTGCCACACCGGCGCACAAAAACTTGCGGTTTTCCAAAAACTGGTTAAAAATACAGTTACTGGATGAACAAACAGTCATCCTCTGAACCACCACCGCGTAGGAGGCCTTTGTGATGGAACAACCCAAACTCACCGCCCGCCAGCAACAAATCCTGGACCTGATCCAGAGCGCCATTGCCCGTACCGGTGCGCCACCCACGCGTGCTGAAATTGCCTCTGAGTTGGGCTTCAAATCGGCCAATGCGGCCGAAGAACACCTGCAAGCGCTGGCCCGCAAAGGCGTCATCGAGCTGGTCAGCGGCACCTCTCGTGGCATTCGCCTGAAAACCGAGACCCTGCGCTCTATCAACGAGTCGCGCATCAAGCAGTACACCCTGCCCCTGCAAAGCTTGGCGCAGCTGGCCTTGCCTTTGGTCGGCCGCGTGGCTGCTGGCTCCCCCATCCTGGCACAGGAACACGTGGACCAAACTTATTACCTGGAAAGCAGCCTGTTTCAGCGCAAGCCCGACTACCTGCTCAAGGTGCGTGGCATGTCCATGCGCGACGCCGGCATCATGGACGGCGACTTGTTGGCCGTGCAAGCCACGCGAGACGCCAAAAATGGGCAAATCGTGGTGGCACGCCTGGGCGAAGAGGTCACCGTCAAGCGTTTTCGACGCAACAAAGAGGTCATCGAGTTGCATGCCGAAAACCCCGATTACCAAACCATTGTGGTCGAGCCGGGTGAGCCTTTCGAAATTGAAGGCCTCGCAGTGGGCCTGATCCGTAACACCATGCTGATGTAAGGAGACACACCATGAGCCTCGCCGTTTTAGGCCTTTTCCGCCTGTTTTCTCCGGTTTTCAAGCCGACCCGTCACTTTTTGCCGCCCCAGGCCTTGCGCTCTATGGCGCCGCGCACGGCGTTGCCTGCTGCCACGCCTGTCACGCCCAAGCCCTTGCGCGTGACCCGCATCGTCGATGACACCACGCCGCGCAATGCCGCCGGTCGCATGGTCATTTCGGGCAATATGCGCGAGGTCTGCGCCGAATTGGACCGCCTGGTGGCCCTGGAGTCTGCTGCACTGCAAAGGAAACCCTGACCGCAACAGGGCACAATCGGGGTCATGAACATTGTGATCCTCGACGACTACCAAGACGCCGTTCGCAAACTGAACTGCGCCAGCAAGCTCGAAGCCTACCCCGCCAAAGTCTTCACCAACACCATCAAGGGCACCGGCCAATTGGCCGTCCGCTTGAAAGATGTTGAAATTTTGGTGTTGATTCGCGAACGCACCCACATCACGCGCTCCTTGATTGAAAAACTTCCGCGCCTGAGAATGATTTCTCAAACAGGCAAAGTGGGATCACACATTGACATGGCGGCCTGCACGGAAAGAGGCATTGCTGTGGCCGAGGGCACAGGCTCCCCCGTGGCCCCTGCCGAACTCACCTGGGCGCTGATCATGGCGGCCATGCGCCGCATTCCCCAATACGTCAGCCACCTCAAGCATGGCGCCTGGCAACAGTCCGGCTTGAAGTCGGCCTCCATGCCCGCCAATTTTGGCTTGGGCAATGTCTTGCGTGGCAAAACCCTGGGCATCTGGGGCTACGGAAAGATCGGGCAACTGATTGCCGGCTATGGCAAAGCCTTCGGCATGCGTGTGTTGCTCTGGGGCAGCGAAGCCTCGCGCCAGCGTGCCACCAACGATGGCTTGAATGTGGCCGAGTCGCGCGAAAGCTTCTTTGAGCAGTCGGACGTGCTGTCCTTGCACCTGCGTCTGAGCGATGACACCCGAGGCATTGTGACCTCGCAAGACCTGAACCGCATGAAGCCCACTGCCTTGCTGGTCAACACCTCTCGTGCCGAGTTGATCGAGCCCGATGCCCTGATTGCGGGCTTGAACCGTGGACGCCCGGGCATGGCCGCCATCGATGTCTTCGAAAGCGAGCCGATTCTTCAAGGGCATGCCTTGTTGCGACTCGAAAATTGCGTCTGTACCCCGCACATCGGGTATGTCGAACAAGACAGCTACGAGCTGTATTTCGGAACCGCCTTTGACAACGTGGTCAACTACATCAAGGGCACGCCCACCAACATCGTGAACCCCGGCGCCTTGCAAATGCGCCGGTGATTCACCGCGCGTTTATTTTTTCGCGCGCAAAGCGGCCATTTCTTCAGCGTTGACCTTGCGGTCGGCGTTGACGCGCTGCATGCTGGGGCGCTCTTCGATGCGCTTCACATAGTCTTTGACAGGCAGGCTTGCCAGCAAATCCTCTCCGAGCACGCGCTTGGTGGCACTTGAGACCAAGGGCAAATGAATCACGGCGGCACAATCGGCCAGTGTGAACTCCGAGCCTGCGACATAAGGAGAAAACTTTGCCAGCTTGGAGAAAGCCGCCACGCCTTTTGTCAATTGCTTGCGAACGCGCTCCTTGGTCTCGTCAGAAACAGTTCCGCCAAAAAAGGCTTGCGCATACAACTCACGCGCTACCAATTCCAGGTGAAGCTCCAAATAAACAATCAACTCGCGCACTTTGCCCGCCTGAAAAGCATCTGCCGGCAACAAGGCATGCTGAGGGTACTTTTGCTCAATGTATTCTGCGCAAGCCATGGACTCCGATATACAGCCGTCGGGCGTTTCAATAAACGGTACCTTCCCCATGGGTGACCGTTCCATCAATCGCGGATGTGTATTACCCACCCAGACAAGCTCCTCCTCAAAAGGCACGTCTTTTTCAAGCAATTGAAGCTTGAGCTTGCTGTAATAGTTGCTAACGGAAAAGCCACAAAGCTTGAGTGTCATCAATGTCTCCAAAGTGAGGTTTTGGTTGCGTGGGGTCAGGTCTTGAGTTTTGCCTTTTTTCTGTGGATAACTCAGATGCAGTTCAGTCTAAGGTAGTTATCCACAGAAAAAAGGTAAAACTCAAGACCTGACCCCATGACCGCAATTATGATGCGAGTCATGAGTACTACCTATTCCATCGTTGGCGTCGTCGGTGCGGGCGCCATGGGCCGAGGCATCGCCCAGATTGCCGCGCAAGCGGGCAGCACGGTTCGACTGTTCGACATGCAGCCAGAGGCCATCCGCAAGGCCCATGACGCCATTTCGGCGCAATGGGACAAACTGGCCGAGAAGGGGCGCATCAGCCCAGAACAATTGGCTGCTTACAAGGCGCGCTTGCAACCTGCGAATGCGCTGAAAGACCTGGCAGACTGCGACATGGTCGTCGAAGCGATTGTGGAGCGGCTGGACATCAAGAAATCGTTCTTCACAGAGCTCGAAGGCATTGTGTCGGACACCGCCGTGCTGGCCACCAACACCTCCTCACTGTCGGTGACCGCAATTGCTGCGCCCCTGAAATGGCCCCAGCGCTTTGCCGGCTACCACTTTTTCAATCCCGTGCCGCTGATGAAAGTGGTGGAAGTGATTCCGGGTCTGAAGACCGACCCCAAGGTTTGCGAAGATCTGACGGCCTATGCCAAACAAATGGGCCACACGCCAGTCACCGCGCAAGACACGCCGGGTTTTATCGTGAACCACGCTGGCCGTGGCTACGGCACCGAAGCTTTGCGCGTGGTGGGCGAAGGCGTGGCGGACTTCGCCACCATCGACCGCATTCTGAGAGACCAGGTCGGCTTCAAGCTGGGCCCCTTCGAGTTGATGGACTTGACCGCTTTGGATGTGTCGCACCCGGTGATGGAATCCATCTACCACCAGTATTACGAAGAGCCACGCTACCGCCCCAGCGTGATCACCGCGCAACGGCTGGCCGGTGGCGTTTACGGCAAGAAGGTAGGTGATGGCTTTTACGCTTATGTGGACGGCGTGGCCCAGTTGCCAGCGGAGCAAGTGGTGCCGCAAGTGCAAGACATGCCACCGGTATGGGTCTCCTCGCGTGCCGCGCGCCGTGCCGACTTGCTGCAATTGTTGAAAGACTTGGGCGCCAAAATTGAAACCGGTGCATCGCCCTCCCCGCAAGCCCTGTCCATCGTGGCCCCGCTGGGTTTCGATGTGACCACCGTGGCGGTGGTCGAGCGACTGGACCCCGCGCGCACCGTGGGCATCGACATGCTGTTCGAAGACCGCGGTACCCGCCGCCGCGTCCTGGCCACCAACCCCGCCACCCGCCAAGACATGCGCGATGCCGCCCATGCCTTGTTCGCGCGCGATGGCAAGCCTGTGAGCGTGATCCGCGACAGCGGCGGCTTTGTGACCCAACGCGTGGTGGCCACCATCGTGAACATTGCCAGCGACATTTGCCAGCAACAAATTTGCAGCCCGCAAGACCTGGAAACCGCCGTGACCTTGGGCCTGGGCTACCCCATGGGCCCGCTGGCCATGGGCGACAAGCTGGGCCCCGACAATGTGCTGGAGACGCTGTTCAATTTGCAGACGGTCTATGGCGATCCTCGCTACCGTCCCAGTGCCTGGCTGCGCCGTCGCGGCGCCATTGGCCTGAGCCTCATGCACCAAGAAGCTTGACACCACCGGAGGGAAACGAACCATGCCGTCACAACTCAAAAGCGAAAGCCAGGGACAAACGCTGATTCTGACCCTCTCCAACCCGGAGTACCGCAATGCCCTGGGGCCTGAAATTTATGCCGCTGGCATCGAGGCCTTGAGCGTCGCGGAGTCGAACCCGGAAATTCACAGCGTGGTCCTCACCGGTGAGGGCGACAACTTCTGTGCGGGCGGCAACCTGAATCGCCTGCTGGCAAACCGCGACAAACCGCCCGAGCACCAAGCCCAGAGCATCGAGGGCTTGCACAGCTGGATGGAAGCCATCCGCACCTTCCCCAAGCCGGTCATCGCCGCGGTCGAGGGCGCGGCCGCTGGCGCAGGCTTCTCGGTGGTCTTGATGTGCGATCTGGTGGTGGCCGCGCGCAACAGCGTGTTCGTCATGGCCTACAGCAGCGTGGGCCTGTCGCCCGACGGCGGCGCCACCTGGAGCCTGGGCCGCAACCTGCCACGCGCCATCAGCTCTGAAATTTTGCTGCTCGGCGAACGCATCGGGGCCGAACGCATGCACGCGCTGGGCTGCGTCAACCGTGTCACTGAGCCGGGTCACGCTTTGACCGAAGCCCTGGCGATGGCCGAACGCATCAATACCCGCGCCAGCAATGCCTTGAGCAGCATCAAGGAATTGCTCGACGCGTCGGTGGACAACGACATGAACACCCACCTGGCCGCCGAACGCGACCACTTTGTGCGCAACCTGCACCACCCCAACGGTGGCATTGGCATCAGTGCTTTTCTAAACAAGCAAAAGCCTCAGTACAAATCCTGAAACCTTGCGTGAAACTGAGCGCCCCATCGGAGGGTTTGGCATTCAGACACGCAGGTGACAACCCTAGGATGCGCGCTTGGTCTCCGGCGCGACAATGAAACTTCAATTGGTCACACACAAGACAGCCCATGGACGACCCTATTCTTACGATCGAGGAAAGAGAAGCCATCAACGCAGGTCGTTGGTTCTCCTCCCTGTCCCCTTCACTCCGACATGACATTCTTCGATGCGCTTACGTCAAACGTTGCAAAGATGGCGACCTGATCGCCGCTCGCGGCGACCCGCCCGAGGAATGGATGGCGTGCGCCAAGGGCGCCGTGCGTGTCAGCTCGACCTCGCTGTCGGGCAAGCAAATCACCTTCACCTATGTCGAGCCCGGCATCTGGTTTGGCGATGTGGCCATCCTGGATGGCGACCGTCGCACCCACGATGTGTACGCCCATGGCGAAACCACCATTCTGTGTGTAGCCAAGGCAGACTTCCAAAAAATTCTCACCCAGCACGTCGAGTTCTACGAAGCCATGTTGCGTTTGCAAGCACGACGCATCCGGCAGCTGTTTGGCTTGGTGGAAGACCTCAACACCTTGCCCTTGCGCTCGCGTCTGGCCAAACAGCTGTTGCACCTGGCGCGCAGTTACGGTGTGCCCTCGCTGGCCAATGGCCAGGAAATCCGGATTGGCTTGCATCTGGCGCAAGAAGAGCTGGCCCAACTGTTGGGCGCGTCGCGCCAGCGCGTGAACCAGGAGTTGAAAGCCATGGAGCGCGAGGAAGCCATTCGCATCGAGGCGGGCGGCTTGGTCATTCGCGACCGGCAGGGCTTGATGCGCATCAGCGAGGCGGACATCTGACATGAGTGCCAACGACAACTTTGTGGGCACCCGCCCCGTGAGCGAAGCCCATCAGTTTGATGTGGGCGTCCTGGAAGCCTGGCTGAAACAGCACATGCCGGGCTTTGCCGGCCCCTTGAGCGTGGAAATGTTCAAGGGGGGCCAATCCAACCCCACCTTCAAACTCATCACGCCCAGCACCAGCTATGTGATGCGTGCCAAGCCCGGCCCCGTGGCCAAGCTTTTGCCTTCCGCCCATGCGGTGGAACGCGAGTTCGCCGTGATGCGTGGCCTCTACGGCACAGCGGTCCCGGTGGCCCAGATGCACGTGCTGTGCGAAGACGAGTCGGTCATTGGCCGCGCGTTTTATGTCATGGAGTTCGTGCAAGGCCGCGTGCTGTGGGACCAGTCGCTGCCCGACATGAGCAAGCAACAACGCCGAGACATCTACAACGAGATGAACCGCGTCATCGCCGCCTTGCACAGCGTGCCTTATGCCGAACGCGGCCTGGAAAACTTTGGCAAGCCTGGCAACTACTTCGAGCGCCAGATTGGCCGCTGGAGCAAGCAATACATCGCCTCCATCACCCAGCCGATTCCAGAAATGGACAAGCTCATGGAGTGGCTGCCCGCCAACATGCCGGCCAGCGCACGCGATGGCCGCACCAGCATTGTTCACGGCGATTACCGCCTGGACAACATGATGTTCCACCCCACCGAGCCGCGCGTGCTCGCAGTGCTCGACTGGGAGCTGTCCACCTTGGGCCACCCCCTGGCCGACTTCAGTTACCACTGCATGGCCTGGCACATCCCGCCGGGCACCTTCCGTGGTATTGGTGGTGTGGACGTGGAGAGCTTGGGCATCCCAACAGAAGACGAGTACATCCGCATGTACTGCGACCGCACCGGCTTCACCACGCCGCAAGCATTGCAGGGCGAGTGGAATTTCTACCTGGCCTACAACATGTTCCGATTGGCTGCGATTTTGCAAGGCATTGCCAAGCGCGTCGAAATGGGCACCGCATCCAGCGCCCAGGCCAAAGCCTCGGGCGCGGGCGCCAAGCCCATGGCCGAGCTGGCCTGGAAAGCTGCCCAGCAAGCCTGACTTTTTAAACTGACCCTCAACTCTGGAGAGAACCATGAATTTCGACTACACCGACAAAGTCAAGGAGCTGCAAGGCCGGCTCCTGGCCTTCATGGATAAGCACATTTACCCCAACGAAAAGCGTTTCTTCGCCGAAATCGAAGCCAACCGCGCCAAGGGCAACCCCTGGGTTCCCACCGCCATCGTGGAAGAGCTCAAGCCCAAGGCCCGCGCCGAAGGCCTTTGGAACCTGTTCATCCCGCACAGCAAGCGCGCACCAGAGGGTTTGTCCAACCTGGAATACGCGCCCCTGTGCGAGATCATGGGCCGTGTGCCCTTCGCCGCTGAAGTGTTCAATTGCTCGGCGCCCGATACCGGCAATATGGAAACCCTGGAGCGCTACGCCAGCGAGGACATCAAAGACGAATGGCTGGAGCCCCTGCTGCGCGGCGAAATCCGCTCGGCCTTCCTGATGACCGAACCGGAAGTGGCCTCTTCAGACGCCACCAACATCCAGTGCCGCATCGAGCGCGATGGCGATCACTATGTGATCAACGGCCGCAAGTGGTGGAGCTCCGGCGCCGGTGACCCACGCTGTGCCGTCTACATCGTGATGGGCAAGACCGACCCGGAAGCGCCTCGCCATTCGCAGCAGAGCATGATCGTGGTGCCGGCCAACAGCCCGGGCGTCACCGTGGTGCGTCCGCTGTCGGTGTTCGGCTACGACGATGCCCCGCACGGCCACATGGAAGTGATCCTGAAAAATGTGCGCGTCCCTGTGGGCAATCTGCTGCTGGGCGAAGGCCGCGGCTTCGAGATCGCCCAGGGCCGCCTCGGCCCGGGCCGCATTCACCACTGCATGCGCACCATCGGCGTGGCCGAGCGCGCCCTGGAGTTGATGTGCAAGCGCCTGAACAGCCGTGTTGCGTTTGGCAAGCCGGTGTCGGCCCAAGGCGTCTGGCATGAGCGCATTGCCGAGTCGCGCATCATGATCGAGCAAGCACGCTTGCTGACCCTGAAGGCAGCCTACATGATGGACACCGTGGGCAACAAGATTGCACGCACCGAGATCGCCATGATCAAGGTGATCGCCCCCAACATGGCAACCCAGATCATCGACTGGGCCATTCAGGCCCACGGTGCGGGCGGCGTTAGCGGCGACTTTCCCCTGGCCTACGCCTATGCGCACCAGCGCACCTTGCGCCTGGCCGACGGTCCGGATGAAGTGCACCGCAACGCGATTGCCAAACTTGAATTGGCGCGCCACATTGCGACCGAACCTCAAGACGTTGAAATGCCCATCACCCGCGGCAGCTGAAGGACCTCACCATGATCGATGTTTACTCCTGGGCCACGCCCAACGGCCACAAAGTCCACATCATGTTGGAGGAATGTGGCCTGCGCTTGAACCGCGACTGGCGTGCTAATCCTGTGAACATCGGTCAAGGTGACCAATTCGCCGCTGATTTTCTGAAGATCAGCCCGAACAACAAAATTCCAGCTTTGGTCGACCCCAACGGCCCGGACGGCAAGCCCATCAGCCTGTTCGAGTCGGGCGCCATCCTGTTGTACCTCGCAGGCAAGACGGGCAAGTTCCTGCCCAAGAGCGATCGCGACAAGTACGAGGTCCTCCAGTGGCTGATGTTTCAGATGGGCGGCGTGGGCCCGATGCTGGGTCAAAACCACCATTTCCGCATCTACGCACCGGAAAAAATTGAGTACGCCATCAACCGTTACACCAACGAAACCAAGCGGCTTTATGGGGTAATGAACAAGCGCCTGGAATCCAGCCGCTTCCTGGCAGGCAAGCAGTATTCCATCGCCGACATGGCGGTCTTTCCTTGGCTGCGCAATTGGCAAAACCAGGGCATCGACTGGGCCGATTACCCGCACCTGAAAGCCTGGTTCGACGCTATTGCCGCACGACCCGCAGTGCAACGCGGGGTGCAGGTCCTGACCGAATTGCGCAAGCCCATCACGGACGACAAAGCCCGTGAAGTCTTGTTCGGCAACACCCAATACAAAGCCCGCTGAGCCTCAAGGATGCCACCATGAGCCCCCATGATTGGCATGGCGTGGTGCTGCCGCCCACGCGCATGGAAGCCTGGCATGGTGACCGCGTGGTGCGCACCTTTGCCAACCGGCCCTTGTCCCTGGCGCACATGCTGGCCGATGCTGTGGCCCAATCGCCCGAGCGTGCGGCACTGATCGATGGCGCGCAGCGTTGGACATACAAGGAACTGGCCTTGGAAGCCCAAGGCATGGCCGAGCAATTTGCACATCAAGGCTTGCAAGCCGGCGACCGGGTCCTGCTCTTCATTCGCAACCGCGCAGAGTTTTTGTTGGCTTTCTTTGCGCTGCAATCCTTGGGCGCGATTGCGGTGCCGGTGGGCGTGCGCGAACAGCGTCCGGGTTTGCAATTCATTCTGAACCAATGCCAAGCGCGTGGCGTGGTCTTCGATGGCGACTTGTGGGACCGCATTCCCGACAACCAAGAATGTCCGCAAGTCCAGTGGCGATGGTCACTGGACCCGATCGCTGCACCGCAAGCCTTGCACCTGTCCAAACAACCCAGCCCAGCAGCCGACAAGCTGCTTCCCTTTGCCGAAGTGGACCCCGCAGATGTGTCGGTCATCCTTTACACCTCGGGCACCACAGGTCGCCCCAAAGGGGCCATGCTGACGCACCGCAACATCAGCCACTCGGTGCTGCACTACCAAGTGTGCATGGGATTGAACGAGAACGATTGCAGTGCACTGGCCGTGCCGGCCAGCCATGTGACCGGGCTCATTGCGATGATCGCCACCTTCGTTCACATCCGAGGCTGCCTGGTCATGGTGCCGGAGTTCAAAGCCAGCAGCTTTCTGGATTTGTTGGAGCGTGAAAAAGTCACCCACACCTTGCTGGTCCCGGCCATGTACAACCTGTGCTTGCTCGACCCCAGCTTTGCCTCGCGCCAACTCGGCGCCTGGCGCATCGGCGGCTACGGTGGCGCGCCCATGCCCGTCAGTGTGATCGACGGCCTGGCTCAAAAGCTTCCCGCCCTGACCTTGCTCAACGCCTACGGCGCGACCGAAACCACCTCGCCCACCACCATGATGCCCGCCGGTGAAACCCGCACCCATGCCGACACCGTGGGCGTGCCCTTGCCCTGCGCCGATGTGCGCATCATGGACGACGAAGGCCATGAAGTACCCCGCGGCGAGACGGGGGAGATCTGGATCGGGGGGCCCATGGTGGTCCCGGGCTATTGGGAAAACCCGCAAGCCACGGCCGAGTCCTTCACCGCAGGCTATTGGCACTCGGGCGATCTGGGTTCGATGGACGCGCAAGGCTACATCCGCCTGTACGACCGCAAGAAGGACATGCTCAACCGCGGGGGCTACAAGGTTTACTCCGTGGAAGTTGAAAATTGCCTGATGGGCATCCCAGGGGTGCTGGAGGCGGCCATTGTGGGGCGGCCTTGTCCGGTGCTGGGGGAGCGGGTGCATGCCTTTCTTTATGCGCCTGGACGCCCGGCTGACGACAAGCCAATCCAAATACACGCCAAAGCCAACTTGGCAGACTACAAGGTACCGGAAACCATCACTTGGTTGGAAAATCCCTTGCCTAGGAATGCCAACGGCAAAGTCATGAAGCGTGTTCTACGAGAGCAACTGACGTAGTTTGGGCCCGATTATTTTGTCGCATTGACGGAACACCTGCTGTCCACATTGGTCGCCACAACTTCAGCGCAATCACCATCCAGCACAGTGACTTTTGCGTCTGAGGTGAACACCAATTGAGCGCTGGTTCCGCCCGCAAAAGTCTTCGCCGGCAAAACAGTGATGGGCACCGACAAGTTATCCGGCACTCTGACGATCTCCATCGTGGTTCTTGCTGCATTCTGCAAATTCAAATAATAAGAACCCGAGCCATAGGTTCCATCATGCAAGACATCCACGGCCTCGCCGGGTGAGCTTGTGTTGGTGAAGGGAAAATACTCAGCTTGTGCCGCATAGAAAATCGTGTTCTTGGTCGCGGCATCGGCTACGCCTTTGACGAGCCAAGTTGGACGTCCGTTGCTGACACTGCTCATCAAGACCAGGTCAAACCGACGCGTGGCTGTAGGATGGGGGATCAACTCAACGCCGTGTATTTCTGAAGTGGGCAAGGTGACAAGCGGCGTCGTTGACGTGTAATAAAGGCGGTCATTCGCGACAGTGAATCGTCGGTCCGTCAGGCTTGCAGAAGCGCTCCCGAGCAAAAACTTGATGTTGCTGCTTCGATCGGTCAACACAATGTCCATGACGCCGTCACCATCCAAGTCCGCAACGGAGGCTTGTTGGGCTTGGTAACGCAGTGCAGTCCCTGAGGCATCCTTCAAAACGGTGACCTGGTAAGCCTCTGGGGTCGCACCACTCAAAAAGAGCAACTGATGCTCTGCCGCACCACTTCCCTTGCACGTGACAAATACATCATGCCGTTTGTCATTGTTCAAATCAGCCGTCACGGCCCTGCTTGCCGAATTGCAAGCGAAGCCTGGCAGCAAAGCGTCCAGGTCGAAAGACTTGACCACAACCCAAGAGCCTGCTTGCTTTTTGAAAATGATGGCTTTGCCATTTCCGGTGGTCGCATTGAGCTTGACGAATCCAGCAACACCGCCCGTGCCTTCCCAAAGAAAATCGCCAAAAGTCAATGTGTTTCGGGTGTTCACATCGGTGATGGGGAGGCCAGCCACATCAGAACTCCAGATCTGAGGGTCAGCCATCGGAAAAGCCAGCTTGAATTCGTAAGAGGAAGCACGCTCAATGGAAGCTGGATAGCTGCCCGCAGATGTGCCGCCAGAGCCCGCAGATCCGCCCCCTCCGCCGCCGCAACCGAGCAAGGCCAGGCAGAGGCTAAACATCAAACCTCGAAAAAAGTACTTCATAAAATAGAGATCGTCACCTTCAGACTTTACTCCAGTCATGCGCCAAACTGATAAAGTCATCGCTCTATGAGCCGATTTGTTAGATTATGAAATTAAAAACGTTTATTTGGACTTTGATGATCTGTTGTGCCCCCGCACTGGTCTGGGCGCAAGACAGGCCCGAGCCACGTTACAAGCCCTACCCCGTCAAAAAAACAGATGCCGGTCACAGCACAGAAAAGTCAGAGCCTGAGCCTGTCAAGCAGCCCTTTGGCGTCACCCCCTCCAAAGCGTTGCAAGCCCGCCCGCCCACTTCTGGCAAGGAGCCCATGGTCAGCCTCGGCCCCAAAAACCTGCCCATGACCGAGCCTGTGCATGAAACCCTCAAGTTGAATTACTACGAGTGCCGGGGCGTCATTGCACCGTGGTTCCTGGAATTGCTCGTTGCAGAGATGAACTATTTCAATGAATTGGTCGAATTGCCATTTGTCAATTTTCCGAATTTGGGCTGTGTGGTCAGCGTTGGAACCGAGAAAAGCCTGACACCTGGCCGCATCAGCGTTCAGTTGTTTTCCAACGTTCGCCTGATGAACGACTGCGTGCGGGATGAGCGCTGCACGGTGTTTCGCTCGGTCAACCTGGTGCAGCGTGGCAGCGCGATTTACCGCTCCTACTTTCTCTCCGACATGTCGCGCAAGCTGATCGCCCAGCATTGCGTGACAGACAAAGGCAAGCATCACAGCGACACCACCTGCTACACCGTCGACTGAAATTCAAGCCAGTCGAGTTCAAGCCGATCCTCTGGAAAGGGCCTTACTCACCATGACTTCAATTCTGCGTTTCCTTCCCGCTTTGCTCATCAGCGTCAGCCTGATGGCGGGTTGGGCCGTGCCGGGGAGTTCCGCTTGGGCCGCCTCTGAGTCAGCCAAGGCAGACAGCAAGTCGCAAAAGACTTTTGAGGGCATTGAGCCCCTGTTCTACCTCGACTCCAAGCGCCGGCCCTACATTGAGCCATTCCATAAGACCGACACCGATGAGTATTTCATCTGCCGCGGCACTGTGGGCGAGTGGTACCGTCAGGTGCTGGCGCAAGACTTCAACAAGTTGGCTGAACGCGATGGCATGCCCAGCGTGTCGGGCTCAACGTGCGCGTTGCACCTGATTGCCACCCATTCTGGAAAAAAGTTGCCGATTGTTGCGGTGGAAATGTTTCCAGGGGCCGATGAAATGCGCTCCTGTGTCTTGTCGGGCACCTGTCCTCAATTGAGAACTGTCATGCTCTATGTCAAAGAGCGAACCCTGTACCGGACCTTCATCCTCGGCGATTCCAAGAGCCGGATCAAGCGGCAATATTGCCTGGACAACCAGTCCAAAATCCTGGCGGAAAAAAGCTGTTGGCGCCACTTTGAGGGCGAATAAGCACTGGCCTGCCCGGAGGGGATCGAACCCCCGACCCACAGCTTAGAAGGCTGTTGCTCTATCCAACTGAGCTACGGGCAGATAAAAAAAGGCTCCCACGGAGCCTTTTTGTTTTGTTGGTCGGGGCGACATGATTCGAACATGCGACCCTCTGGTCCCAAACCAGATGCGCTACCAGACTGCGCTACGCCCCGAAGCAGCCATTCTAACGCTCAGATTTTACAAGGGTAAACCCTGATGCAATATATTTCCTACTTGGGATAATAAAGCACTTTAATGCATATCACAGCCCTTAGAGCAGGAGACAGCATGACGCACAGCCAAGTCGATCTGGAGGCATCCCCTCCCCGCATCAGCATCCCCAAAAACTACAACGCCGCGTTGGAGTTGCTGGAATGCAATGCCGCTTGGCCCGACAAGCCTGCTTACGTTGACAGCCTTTCAGGAGAGACCCTCAGCTACGGTGAATTGAACCGCCAAGCCCATCGCTTCGCCCAAGCTTTGCGGGCCCAGGGCTTCGAGCCGGAACAACGCGTCTTGTTGTGCATGCTGGACACACTGGCATGGCCCGTCGCCTTTTTGGGGAGTATTTTGGCAGGCGTGGTGCCGATCGCCGTCAACACCTTGCTGACCACCCAAGATTTTGACTACATGCTGCGCGACTCCAGGGCCAAAGGCCTGCTGGTGTCCGATGCCTTGCTCCCCAGCTTTCAGCCCCTGTTGGGTCAAATTTCCACGCTGAAAACCGTGATCGTTGCCGGCGGCGAAGGATCCCACCCCCATTTGAATTTTGCCAAGCTGGTCGCTCAGGCTGCGGACACCGCCATCGTGCCCACCACGCAATCGGACGACGCCTGTTTTTGGCTGTACTCCAGCGGCTCCACGGGCTCGCCCAAGGGCACGGTTCACCTGCACAGCCATTTGATCCAAACCGCTGTGCTGTACGGCCAAAAAATTCTGGGCTTGAAGCATGACGATGTGGTGTATTCCGCCGCCAAATTGTTCTTTGCCTATGGCCTGGGCAACGCCTTGACCTTCCCCATGAGTGTGGGCGCGACCACGGTCTTGCTGCCCTCACGCCCCACGCCCAATGACGTGTTTGCTTTGCTCAAAAAGTACCAGCCCACTGTCTTTTACGGGGTGCCCACCCTGTTTGCGTCCTTGTTGGCCGACCCGCAACGCCCCGCACGCGCCGACTTGAATTTGCGCGTTTGCACCAGCGCTGGCGAAGCCTTGCCCGCTGAGATCGGCAAGAACTGGAGCGCCACTTACGGCTGCGAGATTCTGGATGGCATCGGCTCCACGGAAATGCTGCATATTTTCTTGTCCAACCGCCCCGGTGAAGTGCGTTATGGCAGCACGGGCAAGCCCGTGCCGGGCTACGAATTGCGCATCGTCGACGAGGACGGGCGAATTTGTGGCGATGGCGAATTGGGCGAATTGCAAATCAACGGCCCCAGCGCCGCCCTGTGCTACTGGAACAACCGCGAAAAAACCAAGGCCACGTTTGCAGGCGAATGGACGCGCAGTGGTGACAAATACATTCGCGATGCCGACGGTTATTACACCTACGGCGGGCGCAGCGATGACATGCTGAAAGTGGGTGGCATTTATGTGTCCCCCTTTGAAGTGGAAGCCTCCCTCATGACCCACCCTGGCGTGCTCGAAGCGGCGGTGATTGGCGCGCCCGACAGCGATGACCTGATCAAGCCCAAAGCCTTTGTGGTGCTCAAGCCCGGCCAGCAACTCACGCTGGACGATTTGAAACAGCATGTGAAGTCACAGCTGGCGCCCTACAAATACCCGCGCTGGATTGAATTTGTCACAGAGTTGCCCAAGACGGCCACTGGGAAAATCCAGCGCTTCAAGCTGCGCAACGCTCAGAGATAATGAGCCCACAACATTCATCCCTAGGAGACTTTTTATGACCACCCGTCGACTCGTTCTGACCCGCAGCGCTGCTGTGATCGGTGCCGCTTCCACTGGCCTGTTGCTGCCCGAGATTGCGCGCGCGCAGAGCAACAAAGTGCGCGTCGGCTTCATGCTGCCCTACACCGGCACCTTTGCCCCCCTGGGTGTGGCCATTGAAAACGCCTTTCGCATGGCCTTGGACGAACAAGGCGGCAAGCTCGGTGGCCGCGAGATTGAATGGTTCAAAGTGGACGACGAGTCCGAGCCCTCCAAAGGCGTTGAAAACGCCAGCCGCCTGGTGCAGCGCGACAAGGTAGATATCCTGGTGGGCACGGTGCACTCGGGCGTGCAAATGGGCATCCAGAAGGTGGCCCGTGACAGCGGCGTCTTGAGCCTGATTCCCAACGCGGGCGTGCATGCCGCCACCCGCGCCTTGTGCGCGCCCAACGTGTTCCGCACGTCCTTCTCAAATTCGCAACCGACGCGCGCACTGGGCAAGGTGATGGTGGACAAAGGCCACAAAAAAGCGGTCTGGATCACCTGGAAATACGCCGCGGGCGATGAGGCCTTTGAAGGCTTCAAGGAAAGCTACACCGCTGCCGGCGGCACCATCGTCAAGGAACTGGGCCTGCCCTTCCCCAACGTGGAGTTCCAGGCTTTGTTGACCGAAATCGCCGCCCTCAAGCCCGATGCCGTGGCTTGCTTCTTTGCAGGCGGCGGTGCGGCCAAGTTCATCAAGGACTATGCTGCGGCCGGCCTCAAAGGCAAGATCCCGCTGTATGGCTCAGGCTTCCTGACCGAAGGCGTGCTCGATGCCGCAGGCCCTGCGGCCGATGGCATCTACACCACGCTGCACTACAGCGACTCGCTGGACACCGCGCGCAACAAGGCCTTCCGCTTGGCCTATGCCAAGACCTTCAAGTTGCAACCCGATGTCTATGCCGTGCAAGGCTATGACACCGGCCTGTTGATGATCCAGGGCGCCAATGCCGTCAAGGGCGACTTGTCCAACAAGAAGGCCTTGTATGCCGCCATGGAAAGCGCAGTCATCGACAGCCCGCGTGGCAAGTGGTCCATGAGCAAGCAACACAACCCGGTGCAGGACATCTACCTGCGCGTGGTCGAAAACAAGGAAAACAAGGTCGTTGGCGTGGCAGCGAAAGCCCTGGCCGATTCCGGTGCAGGCTGCCGCATGGCCTGATCGTTTGTGGATCTCGCCAACTTTCTCATTCAGCTCCTGAACAGCGTTCAGTACGGCCTGCTGCTTTTCATGCTGGCAGCCGGGCTGACGCTGATCTTCGGCATCATGGGCGTCGTCAATCTGGCGCACGGCAGTTTCTACATGCTGGGCGCCTACCTGGGCTATGCCTTGTGCGCCGCTTGGGGCAGCCTGACACTGGCCATTGCAGGCGGCGCGGCGCTGTCGGTGCTGTTTGGGTTGTTGTTGGAGCGCTTGCTGTTCCGCCACTTCTACCACCGGGACCACCTGGACCAGGTGTTGCTGACCTTTGGCTTGATCTACATCTTTGAAGAAATGCGCTCGATTCTCTGGGGTGACGATGTGCACGGTGTGCCCGTGCCTGCGGCCCTGGAGTGGTCTATTCCACTGACCGAAAACTTGTCTTACCCGGCTTACCGCCTTTTCATGTCGGGCGTCTGTTTGTTGCTGGCCGCCGGTCTGTACCTGCTGATCAGCAAAACCCGGCTGGGCATGAAAATCCGTGCGGGCGCCTTCAACCGTGACATGACTGAATCCTTGGGCATCAACATCCAGCGCATCCATGCCATCGTTTTCGCCATGGGTGTGGGCTTGGCGGCCGTGGCCGGCATCGTGGCCGCGCCTGTGTCCAGCGTCTACCCCAACATGGGCTCGCAAGTCCTGATCATGTGCTTTGTGGTGGTGGTGATTGGGGGCATCGGCTCCATCCGCGGCGCCCTGATTGCGGCCCTGCTGGTCGGCCTGGTGGACACCTTTGGCAAAGTGCTGTTGCCACAAGTGGCCAGCATGCTGGTGTATGTGCTGATGGCGCTGGTCTTGCTCTGGAAGCCGCAAGGCTTGTTCAAACAATGAGCACCGCCCGCGCCCACCTCGAAGTCTTGCCCCGCAGCATTCAACTGGTGCTGTGGCTGGGCCTGCTGGCCTTGCTGGCCTTTCCCTGGATAGGCTCCGATTTTCATGCGCAAATGGTGTCGCGCATGATGATCCTGGCCATCTTTGCCATGAGCCTGGACCTGTTGCAAGGGGTCACCGGCTTGGTGTCCTTGGGACACGCCGCCTACTTCGGCCTGGCAGGTTACCTGCTGGCCTTCATGACGCCGCCTGGCGAGCCGGTGAGCCTGTGGTGGACCCTGCCAGTGGCCGTGCTCGGCGCCGGGCTGGCGGCCGCGGTGATTGGCTTCTTTGTGGTCCGCACCCAGGGCATTTATTTCATCATGGTCACCATGGCCTTTGCGCAAATGGTGTTCTACCTGTTCTTTGACAACAAGGTGCTGGGCGGCTCGGACGGCATCTACATCAACTTCAAGCCGGACGCCGTGTTGTTCGACCTGGAGAACAAGCAGGTTTTTTACTACTTCACACTGGCTTGCCTGGTGGGTGTCTACCTGTTCTTGCGCCGACTGTTGTGGAGCCCCTTGGGCCGCACCTTGAATGGCATTCGCATCAATGAGCACCGCATGCGGGCCATGGGCTATTCCACCTTCGGCTACAAGCTCACGGCCTTCACCGTGGCAGGCGCGCTGGCGGGTTTGGCCGGCTATTTGTGGGGTGCTCAAACGGGTTACGTCAATCCAGAGTTGATGGGCTTTCACATGAGCGCACACGCCATCATGATGGTGATTCTGGGTGGCATGGGCAACTTTGCCGGCGCCATGGTGGGCGCATTCTGCTTCGAGTATTTGCTGCACCTCTTCAAGGACCTGCCCACCGTGGGCGGCTTCCAGATGGGCAAGCATTGGCAACTCTGGATGGGCAGCTTCATTGTGCTGGTGGTGATTTGGGCGCCGCGTGGCGTGCTGGGCCTGATACAACGCTTTGGAGGGGACAGCGATGCATGAGATCCTGCTCTCGGCGCGCCATCTGACCAAGCGCTTTGGCGGCCTGGCCGCCGTCAACGATGTGTCGCTGGATTTGTCCCGCGATGAAATTCATGCGGTCATTGGCCCCAATGGCGCGGGCAAATCCACCCTCACCCATCTGTTGTCGGGCGACCTGCCCTCCACTTCCGGCCAGATCCAGCTGGGCGCACAGGATGTGACCGGCTGGTCCGCCGACCGCATTTCCCACCATGGCCTGGGCCGAAGTTTTCAAAAAACCAATATTTTCAGCCCACTCTCGGTCTGGGAAAACATTCGCCTGGCCGCGCAGTCGCGCAGCACCCCAGCGCCGGGCAACCCGCTGGGCTGGTGGCTGCGCGCCGATGCGCATGCGGGCGTCAACCAGCGCGCAGAACGTGCGCTCAACCTGGCGCGACTGAGCGCACGCCGGGACACCGTGGCCGGACTGATGAGCCATGGCGAGCAGCGCCAACTTGAAATTGCCATGTGCCTGGCCACCGAGCCCGAAGTGCTGCTGCTCGATGAGCCCTTGGCGGGCATGGGCGTGGCCGAAGCCGAGCGCATGGTCGAATTGCTGCTGGCCTTGAAACAAGACCATGCGATGTTGTTGGTGGAGCATGACATGGATGCGGTGTTCACATTGGCCGACCGCCTGACCGTGATGGTCAATGGCCAGGTGATTGCCAGCGGAACGCCCGCCGAGATTCGTGCGGATGCCAATGTGCAAGCCGCCTACCTGGGCGAGGAGCACGCATGAGCACCACGCATTGGATCGAGGCGCGCCAACTGAACACCTATTACGGTGCCAGCCACATCTTGCGTGACCTGAACTTCCATTTGGGCAAGAGCGAAACCCTGGGCTTGATGGGCCGCAACGGCATGGGCAAAAGCACGCTGCTGAAAAGCTTGATGGGCCTGGTCAAACCCCGCAGTGGCGAGGTGCAGATTGCCGGGCACACCATGACGGGCCGCGCGCCCTATGAAATTGCGCAGCGTGGCATTGCCTATGTGCCCGAAGGCCGTGGCATCTTTGGCAACCTCAGTGTGCGCGAGAACCTCGTAATGGCCGCGCGTGCCGGTACCCAAGGCCAGCGCGACTGGACCTATGAACGGGTGCTGGCCACTTTTCCGCGACTGGCCGAGCGCCTGGACCATGGCGGCCAGCAATTGAGCGGTGGCGAGCAACAAATGCTGACCATTGGCCGGGCCTTGATGACCAACCCCGACGTGCTCATCCTGGACGAAGCCACCGAAGGCCTGGCGCCGCTGATCGCGCGCGAAATTTGGCGCATCTGCGAAGTCATTCGCGACAGCGGCATCAGCAGCATCATCGTCGACAAGAACTGGAAGCATGTGACCCAAATCACGGACCGCAACGTCATTCTTGTCAAAGGCGAAGTGGTGTTCGATGGCACGTCCAAGGCGCTGCTCGACGACCCCAGTGTACTGGAGCAACATTTGGGTGTTTGAGGGGTGCGCGATCACCATTTGCATACAGCTTTTAGTTGTACAAATCCAACCATCATGAAACTCTACAACTTTTGGCGCAGCGGAACTTCTCACCGTACGCGCATCGCACTGAACCTCAAAGGCTTGACCGTTGAATACGTCGCAGTACATCTCGGCAAAGAAGAGCATCTCAAAAACGAGTTCAAGGTGATCAATCCTCAGCAATTAGTGCCCGCTTTAGACACGGGTCGAGAGGTACTCTTGCAGTCGCCCGCCATTCTCGAATGGCTGGAAGAAAAATACCCGACGCCGGCCTTGCTACCCCACGATGCAAAGAGCCGCGCACAAGTGCGCGCATTGGCGGCCATCATCGGATGCGACATTCACCCTATCAACAATCGCCGTATCCTTGAATACCTGCGTAAAAGCTTTGGTGCGAATGACGATGCTATCAACCAATGGTGTAGCATTTGGATCAGTGCTGGATTTGATGCCTATGAAGCTTTGTTGAACGCCGATAACCAACGTGGTCGCTTCAGCCACGGTGACACGCCCTCGATGGCAGATTGTTATCTGATTCCGCAAATAGAAAGTGCACGACGCTTCAAGGTAGATCTGTCTAAATGGCCACTCATCATGGCAGTAGAGAAGGCCTGCATGGAACTGGACGCTTTTCGCAAGGCGGCACCGGCCGAACAGCCAGACGCAGCTTGACAGGCTTCTGCTAGCTCGGTTACTTTAGACTTTCTTGACGATCAAACACGTTTTATGGCGCGGCACAGTCAAGTAACAGTCGCAGCCAGTCAGCTTCGAACCACGCCATGAATTCGCCATTCCTCATGAGCCACGAAGACCGCGTTATCTTGGCGCGAAGTAGGTATTTCGAAGAGGGAATTCTGCCTACGGGGGTTGTGAGCGAGACCATTTTTCAATCATGGACACGCTGCCACCGTGCGAATAAAAAACCACAAGAAAAAATTGAATTTCAACCTGTTTCGGCCAGCAGAAGTCACCTGGCACTGCAAAGGAACCGTACGCTGCACGAGGCTTGGCTGAGTGAACTGCCATCTTTGGGAAGCGCCTTGGGCTCTGCCAATTGTTCTGCCATCTTGACCGATGCGACGGGCGTATTGATTGGGGCGACACCGGCATCTCAACACGATCAAAAAATCATTTCTATAGCACACAGGGTGGGCGTGAACCTATCGGAAGAGCATGTGGGCACTACCGCCCCCGGCATTGTGGCCAGAACTGGCAAGCAGGCGTGCGTGCTCGGAGGAGAGCACTACTACAACTCGGTGAAGACGATGTACTGCTCCGCAGCGCCCATACGCAACATCCATGGGCAATTGGCGGGGATACTGGACATTTCCCGCGAAGGCAGTCCATTCAAATTTGATCCCTCTGCAATCGTCGGACTTTATGCCGCATCGATTGAAAATCGCTTGCTGGCGGCTCATTCAAACGAGCATTTGGTTGTTCGCTTCCAATTTGTACCTACGATCCTTGACACGCCCATGGTCGGTATGCTCGGCCTCGATCACACTGGGAAACTGGCTTGGGTCAACTCTGTTGCCAGCAATCTCTTGGGCATTCAGCCTGAACAAGAGCACCGACCACAGCTATGGGTGGAAGACATCTTTGACATCAGCTTTTCTAAGCTGGCCTCCTTGGCTGGCAGTGGAGTAAAACCCTTACGTTTGCGCAGTGGGCTGCAAATTTACATGCAATGTGATTTCTATCTGAACGGCCATGCGCATGTTGGTATCACCAGCCAAGTTCCCTGCGATGCGGAGCCTGGCACCACAACTCCTGTCAAAACCGCTCACATCGAATTAAGTTCATCCGCTTCGCCCATCAACGCCGAAGCAGTGGTCGAAACAGCCAGCAGCTTGAAACAGGCTGATGCCGATCTGATCCAGAAATTTCTCAAAGAGTGCAAAGGCAATGTTTCGCTGGTGGCGAAATTGCTCAAAGTCTCACGTGGTCTCATCTACAGGCGAATGACGGCTCTTGGCATTGACGCCAAAGCGTTCAAAAAGTAAGCGCTGCTCGCGCTGGTCTCCCACTGCAACTAATGCTGCGGTCCAAATGTCGGTCATCCTGCGGGATCTGGCTGATGCATACCCATCCTGCTCAACTTCCTATTTGAAGCTGTTACCGGTGCTTCCGGTTGTTCTGTCTTGGAACAATTTAAGCTAGGGGAAATCCCGATGTACGAAGAGTTTCAACGGCTTCCTAAAGTGTCGGCCGGTGGTAGCTGGTGCTTTGAGCCCCTCCACTGGAGACCAATTCGACACCGACCAATAGGAATTCAAAATGAACCAACTCCTTGACACCCACAGCAACCCCAATGACGGTTTGCTTGAACGATTGGAACGTGCGCTGATCGCTGGTCGACTCGACCGTCGTGGCTTCATGCGCGCTGCAGCAGCTACCGGCTTCGGCCTGACTGGCTTAAGCGTACTGGCCGATGAGCTGGATGCGGTGCGTGCAAACCAAAAAGAACGCGGAGCCAATCTCAAGGCCTCCTACGATTACGTTGTCGTGGGCACGGGCACTGCAGCCTGCGCACTGGTCGGCCGGCTAGCAACTCGCAAAGACGCCTCAATCCTCATGATTGAAGCTGGTGATTGGGATACGGCTCCTTCTGTCCTTGATCCAAGCGTTTGGTTCACCAACCTCGGCACCGAGCGTGACTGGGGTGACGTCGCGCTCGCTTCCCCCAGTACCAACAACCGAGCCATTCCTGAACACATGGGCCGCGTCGTGGGTGGTGGCAGCAGCATCAACGCCACCATTTGGGCTCGCCCTTTTAAAGACGACTTGGATCACTGGGCCAGTGTCAGTGGCGACAAGTCTTGGAACTATGAATCTGGTTTGGCGATTTATCGCCGAGTTGAAAACTGGCAAGGCAAAGCGGACGACAGGTATCGCGGTAAGGGTGGCCCCGTTTGGTGTCAGCCGGCCCATAACCCGCATCCGCTCGCACCCGCAATGCTCCAGGCCTGTAAATCGCTGGGCTACACCGTATTCGACGATCAAAACGGGAAACGGGAAGAAGGCAATGTCGGTTTCGCCTTGATGAACCAGATCATCCGAGATGGTCGTCGCCAGAACATGGCCCGCTCTTACCTCTACCCGGTGCTCTCGCGTCCGAATGTGACGGTCATCGTCAATACCCATGTGGATCGACTGGTGCTATCGGGCAACAAGGTCACAGGTGTGCAAATCAATCGCGGGGGCACCCAGAGTGTGGTGGGGGCTGGAACAGAAGTCATTCTTTGCTCTGGTGGCATCAATACACCCAAGCTCTTGATGCTCAGCGGCATTGGTGACGACGCGCAACTGCGCCAACACGGTATCAAGACCGTCGTCAACTCGACAGAAGTGGGTAAAAATTTCCAGGATCACCTGTTGCACGGCGGCTGTATTTTCGAGCCTAAGGAGCACATTCCTCACCGCAACAGTGCTGCCAACGCTGCCGGCTTCCTCAAGAGCAAAGCTTCATTGGCTTCCCCCGATGTCAACATCGTGCAAATTGAATTGCCATACGCCTCGGATGTTGTGGCCAAGCAGTACACCCCGCCCAACACCAGCTGGGCCTTGTGTGCAGGATTGGTGGCACCCAAGAGCCGCGGGGAAATCAAATTGCGCTCCGCCGATCCCAAGGACCGTCCGGTTGTAGATGCTCGGTTCCTCAGCCATCCCGACGATGTGAAAGCCCTGGCTTATGGCATCGAGGTAAGCCGAGAAATCGCCAACTCTGCAGCCATGAAGGATTTTGTAAAGCGAGAAGTTGCACCTGGCAAAAAGCTACAGGGCAAAGAGATGGAAGACTTCGTGCGCAACGGGGCGACCACCTATTTCCATCAATCTGGCACATGCCGAATGGGTAAGGACAACAAAGCCGTGGTGGATGCGCAGTTGCGCGTCAACGGCGTGCAAGGCTTGCGTATCGCCGACAGTTCCATCATGCCTCGGATCGCAGGCGTTGCCACGATGGCTACTTGCGTGCTGATCGGTGAGCGCATGGCTGACATCTTGACAGCCAAGGCTTGAATCTGACGCTCATCCGGCTCAACACGATGCTGAATTTCATCAAAAGTTTCTTTATCAACCAAAAACCTGAAGAGTCTGCTCTCATGAAAGCCCAATTGCTCATCGACAACCAATGGGTCAATGCCGAAAACGATGCCAAATTTGAGCGTCGTCATCCCGTCAGCAATGCACTGGTCACCGAGGCCTCTTCGGCCAGCGTAGCCGATGCCAAAAAAGCTGCTGAATCAGCTCACGCCGCGTTCAAAGCTTGGCGTAATTCACCTCCCAGCGAGCGTCGTCGCCTGCTGCTGAAAACAGCTGACATTCTGGAATCGAAAACACCGCAGTTCATCGAGATCATGGCCGCCGAAGTGGGCGCTTCTCCTCTTTGGGCTGGCTTCAACGTTCATCTGGCTGCCAATGTCTTCCGCGAAGCAGCCGCTTTGGCCACTCAAATTCAAGGCGAGACCATTCCCACCGATAAGCCCGGGGCACTGTCGATGACGCTGCGCCAGCCGGTTGGTGTCATCTTGAGCATCGTGCCCTGGAACGGCACAGTGGTGCTCGCAGCCCGGGCCATTGCTTATCCCCTCGTGTGCGGCAACAGCGTGGTGTTCCGTGGCTCGGAAGCCAGTCCGCGCACCCATGCGCTGATCTCGGAAGCCCTGGTGGAAGCGGGTTTCCCAGCCGGCGTGCTCAACTACCTGAGCAACTCTCCTCAATCTGCACCGGAAGTGGTCGATGCCTTGATCGCTCATAAAGCTGTTCGTCGCATCAACTTCACAGGGTCCACCCGCGTCGGTCGAATTGTGGCCGAGAAGGCTGCCAAGCAACTCAAGCGATGCCTGCTTGAACTAGGCGGGAAATCGCCGCTGATTGTTTTGGATGATGCCAACGTGGATGAGGCCGTCAAGGCCGCTGTGTTCGGCTCATTCCTGTACCAAGGACAAATTTGCATGTCCACCGAGCGCTTGATCGTGGATGAAAAAATCGCAGACGAATTTGTTGCAAAGTTTGCCGCTCGCGCCAAAGAACTCGTCGCCGGTGATCCCGCCGTCAACCCGCAATGCATCGTGGGTCCCATGATCAACGCCTCTTCCGGATCACGAATCAACGATATGCTGCAGGATGCCTTGAGCAAGGGCGCGAAGCTGGTCTGCGGTGGTGTGGCCGATGGCGCCGTGATGCCCGCGACCATCCTTGACCATGTCAACTCCAGCATGAAAATTTACGACGAAGAAACCTTCGGCCCCATCACTGTGGTTGTTCGTGTCAAGAGTGCACAAGAGGCCATTACGGTCGCTAATGACAGTGCATATGGTTTGTCATCCGGCGTTTTCGGTCGCGATGTCAATCGTGCATTGGCCATTGCCATGGAGTTGGAATATGGCTCAGTGCACGTCAATGGTTCCACGGTGCAAAACGAAGCCCAGGCTCCGTACGGTGGGACGAAAGACAGCGGCTATGGCCGCTTCGATGGTCGCGCAGTCATTGACGAGTTCACTGAACTCAAATGGCTGACCATTGAACCCCAGGAGCAACAGTACCCGTTCTGATTACTTCAGGAAACTCTACACAAAGCGGCCGATGGCCGCTTTGTCTCGTTAAGAGAACAGATTTTTCACCATCTATTTAAAAGATGCTTATGACTGGAGCTTGATTAAAGATACCTTGAAGACTGTTGGGTCATTGCATCGCTATCGCTTATAGCCGTCGCTACTCGTAATGGGCAGCAAGCGCGCCCAACACTCAGTCGGCGTAAATGGCCGTAGCTTGCGCCCCCACTTTCTTGATCTGCTCGATCACCGCCAGAACGGTAGGCGATGGTGTGCGCTTTGACAGGCGCACGATACCTATGGGAGGTAGCCTAAGGTCCAGTCGCAAGGGTAGGCTGACGATCAGACCCTGCTTTTGTTCCGCGTCCATCACTTCCGTGGGCAGGGCAGCAATCATGTCGGATTCCATAAGCATGGAACGGATGACCAGGTAGGACGTGGTTTCCACTGGATGCGTTGGCAGGGCTAGCCCAGCGTGCCGCAGCATATCCTCAATGGCACCACGTGTGTGCGCACTTGGTGGCGGGAGAATCCACGGATAAGCAGTGGTGTCTTTGAGCGTAAGCCGCTTGCGCTGCGACAGAGGGTGGCCGGCCCGCACGTTCAGTCTGAAGGTTGAATCGTACATTACGTCTGTCATCACGCCAGTTTCCTCTCCGGGCCAGGCCCTGCCAACCAGCATGTCTATCTTTCCGGCCACCAACTCGCGGAACATACTGTCATAGGGCCCCTCAATAACCTCCACGGTTATGCGGGGGGCCATCACCGCAAGGGCCTTAAGCGCCTGTGGGATCAGCATGGGCGCGGCCACTGGCAGCGCGCCTATCACCACATGCCCGGCTCCGCCTGAGTGCCATAAACCCAACTCATGTTCGGCATCCATCAGCTCGGCCAGGATCAAGCGTGCGCGTTTGCACAGGATTTCGCCGGTTGGGGTAAGCAGACTACCGCCTGAACTTCGGCTGACCAATTGCTCACCCACTGCCTCTTCGAGTTGCCGGAGTGTCTTGGTCGCTGCCGGCTGAGTGACATGCAGATTTAGCGCGGCACGGGCCAGCGAGCCATGCTCGGAAATGGCAACCAATAAGCGCAACTGGGTCAGGCGGATTCGGCGTTGCAGGGCGGGCATAGAGATCACGTAGCGGCTGAGGCTATGAGTGTGAGTGGATTTGGTATCACTAAAGGATATAGCAGATTGAAGTTAATTCATTAGATTAATTATGGGTGAATTCCTAGACTGCAGCCGTTGATCCACAGTTTTCTTCACTGCGCTTCAGCCTTAAACCCTGACAGTAGCCCCTATGAACACACAAATAAAAAACGTCCCAGATACCTCCACCTTGGAGAACTATGAGCTTTTCATCGACGGCCGCCATTTGCCCGCGAAATCAGGCAAGACCTTTGACACCATCGACCCTTACACCTTGGCGCCCTGGGCACGTGTGCCAGACGCGGGGGTAGAAGACATCGATCTGGCCGTGGCGGCCGCACAGCGTGCACTTCAAGGACCGTGGGGCAAGATGAGTGGTTTTCAGCGCGCCAAGCTAATCCGCCGCCTTGGAGAGTTGATCGAGAAAAACGCTGAACCGCTGGCGCGTATGGAAGTACGCGACTCCGGCAAGCTCTACCGCGAGATGATCTTCCAACTGCGTTATCTGCCTGAGTGGTTCAACTACTTCGCAGGGCTAGCCGACAAGCTCGAAGGAAGCACCATCCCGACTGACAAAACCAATTTCTTTGTCTATACCCGCCGTGAGCCGGTAGGTGTGGTGGCGGCCATCACGCCTTGGAATGCACCCATGATGCTGATGGCCATGAAGCTGGCCCCCGCCTTGTCAGCTGGTTGCACATTTGTGCTCAAGCCCTCCGAGCATGCACCAGCCTCCACGCTGGCTTTCGCCAAGTTGGTGGAAGAGGCCGGCATTCCTGCCGGCGTATTCAACGTGGTCACCGGACAGGATCGGAGTCTAGGCGCCCATTTGGCCAGCCACCCTGGCGTCAGCAAAGTTGTTTTTACTGGCTCGACCGCGACAGGACGTGCGGTCGCGCAAGCCGCAGCCAGTCAGCTCAACGGGGTTGTCCTGGAACTGGGTGGAAAGTCGCCGCAGGTGGTCTTTGAGGACGCTGATGTGGCAGCCGCTGCCAACGGTGTAATCGCAGGAATTTTCGCAGCGGTGGGTCAGACCTGCATGGCCGGTTCCCGTCTGATCGTTCACCGCAGCATCGCTGACGAATTAGTTCAACGCATTGTTGAGCGGGCCAAGACCATTCGCCTAGGAGATCCCCAGGCCTCAGAAACCGAAATGGGTCCAATTTCGAACCTGCCACAGTATCAGCGCGTGTGCGAATACATCCGCGTCGCCCAAGAGGAAGGAGCCACCTTGGCCACAGGCGGAGTGGATGACGAACTCAGGGGTTGGTTCATACAGCCCACAGTGTTTACCAATGTCAAACCCGAGATGCGGATCGTCAAAGAGGAAATATTTGGCCCTGTGCTCTGTGTGATGCCTTTCGACACCGAGGATGAGGCTATTGCCATGGCCAATGACACCGAATACGGTCTGGCAGGCTCTGTTTGGACACAGAACATACAGAGAGCTCACCGCGTCGCCGACAAGATCCGTGCCGGTACGGTGTGGGTCAACTCTTACCGCGCCGTCTGCCCCAGCGTGCCTTTCGGTGGTTTTGGCGCCAGCGGCCTGGGCCGCGAGAACGGCATGGAATCCATCCTGGACTTCATGGAAACCAAGGCCGTCTGGGTGGAACTCAGTGGCGCGACACGCGATCCCTTCCGCATGGCCTGAATCTTTGAATCGCTTCGATGGAAAGACAAAAAAATGAGTAACCAAACCCACACCCCCAATCAGCGTCTGGCTGAGCGCACCATCCTCGTTACAGGGGCTGGTCAAGGCATAGGCAAGGCCTACTCCCTTCGCATAGCGCAAGAGGGAGCTACTGTTCTGATGGCCGACATCAATGAAGCGGCAGTCAAGGCTGCCTCGTCAGAGCTGCAGACCGCCGGCCTGAAGGCTCAGCCCTATACCGTGGATGTGTCCGATGTGGGCTCGGTCAAGGCCTTCGCGCAGAAGCTGCAGGCTGAGCATCCCAAATTGCATGGCGTGATTAATAACGCGGCGATTTTCTCAACTATCAAACTCTCCCCATTTTGGGAGATCGAGCCCGAGGTCTGGGACCGTGTAATGGCGGTAAATGTGCGCGGCCCATGGCTGCTCACTAGTGCCTTGCTGCCGCATCTGCGAGCAGCCGGTCAAGCCAGCGTTGTAAATATTGGGTCTGACGCCGTTTGGATGGGCAAGACCGGCTACCTGCATTACGTCGCTAGCAAGGCGGCCGTCTACGGTATGACACATGCCATGGCCCGCGAACTGGGCCCCGACAACATCCGTGTCAACACCTTGTCACCGGGTTTTACTACCACCGAGGTGCCGCGCGCAACGTTCACCCAGGCACAGCTTGACGGCATCATGAACTCACAGGTACTTAAACGCCTGGCCGACACCGGCGACATGGTGGGGGTTGCAGCATTCCTCATGAGCGACGACAGCCGCTGGATGACCGGTCAAACCTTCCACGTCACTGGCGGTCTGCTGTTCCGATAAAGCTGCGATGAAAAAGCCCAACTTCTTGTTCATCACCACGGACCAGCACCGGGCGGACCATGTCGGCTGCTACGGTAACAGTCAGGTTAGAACACCTCACATTGACGCCCTGGCACGTCAAGGACGACGCTTTGACCGCTTTTATGTGGCCACTGGCGTATGTATGTCCAACCGTGCATCATTGATGACAGGTCGCATGCCCTCTCTGCACGGCACCCGCTGCAATGGAATCCCATTGGCGCAAAACGCCACAACCTTCGTAGAGTTGTTGCGTGAATCAGGATACTTCACTGGGCTGGTGGGCAAATGTCATCTGCAGAACATGACAGACATGCCGCCTGAAGCGCCCCGACCTGCATTTCCTGAAGGCAAGCAAGCCCCACCAGCGCATCTGGCCGATGCCATAAAAGATCGCTGGCAAGACGGCAACTACGACATGGAGCTGCTGCGCAAATGGCGGGAAGAACCCAAGCATCGAGTGAAGACGCCTTATTACGGTTTTGACCATGTGGATTTGGCCACAATGCATGGGGACATGGTTGAGGGCGACTACGCACGCTGGCTTCAGTCACAGGTGGGTGACATTGATCAGCTACGTGGAGCGAAAAACGCATTTCCAGATGATCGCTACAGTGCACCACAAGCCTGGCGAACCCGAGTGGATGAGCATCTTTATCCAACCGCATGGGTGGGTGATCGGGCTGAGGAGTTCCTAGAAAGAGCCGCAAATCAGAATCGGTCATTCTTTCTGCACTGCTCTTTTGCTGACCCACACCATCCTTTTACGCCACCAGGTAAGTACTGGGACATGTACGACCCAGATGAGATCGAGCTTCCAGCCTCTTTCTATTTGGATGTAGGAGGTACATTTGCGCCAGTGGCAGCACTGCACCGCGAGAGAGCTGAAGGCAGAGGACGCATCACATCCACTGTAGGATTCGCAGCCACGGAACGGGAAGCCAAGGAAGCCCTTGCCTTAACTTACGGCATGATCAGCATGATCGACGATGCGGTGGGACGTGTCCTAGCCCGTTTGAGTGCTCTGGGATTAGACGACAACACGGTTGTGATCTTCACCAGCGATCATGGTGACTTCATGGGTGATCATGGCCTATTGCTCAAATCAGCATTGCATTATCAGAGTTTGGTGCGTGTTCCATTTATTTGGACCGAACCACAAGGCCGTTTACCTAACGCAGGACTTCCAACGCAGGCACTGGCCAGCACCATAGACATTGCCACAACGGTTCTATCGCGCGCAGGCCTGGCTCCCTACTACGGCATTCAAGGCCTAGATCTCACTCCCGCCTTGCAAGGTCAACCCTCGGCCGGACGGACTGCTGTACTCATCGAAGAGGATGGCCACGCGCCAACCTTTGGTCTAAAGGTTCCCGTACGTGCACGCTCAGTGATCAGCGAAAGTCATAGGCTAACAATCTATGACCAGGACAATTGGGTTGAACTGTATGACCTGCAGCAGGATCCTAATGAATTGGTCAATCTCATAAACGACCCATCCTATGCGGATGTCCGTGCACACATGTTTGAGTTACTCGCCAGAGAGTTAATGCTGGCGGATGACCGCTCCCCGTTCCCCACACGACGCGCTTGACAACAATCTTTTATCACCAGGAGACAACCATGCCCCAAAGCAATTTCCTTAACCGTCGGGATGCACTTAAGCAAACTGTTGGCCTGATCGGCGCTGCCGCCCTGCCGACGATGCCTGCCTTTGCACAAACACCGAGCTTTCCCAAAGGACCTGTGAAATTTATTCTTCCAGTTGCAGCAGGTGGCGCGGCGGATGTCAGTACTAGACCCCTGGCCATTGAACTCGAAAAATCCTTGAAACAGACAGTGATCGTCGATAACAGGCCAGGTGGCCTGTTTCAAATCGGCATGCAGGCTTTGCTCCAAGCACCAGCAGACGGGCATTCCTTGATCTACTTGTTCAACAGCATGGCCTCGGTCCAGGCAGTCCACAAACGCTTTGACCTTAATCGCCAACTTATCCCAGTCACACAAACGACTGTCATGCCTATGGTGATGTTGGCACCAGCGAACTCTCGATTCAAAAATTTGGCTGACATGATCAGCTTTGGCCGGTCCAATCAAGGCAAACTCAGCTATGCCTCCCTTGGGCCTGGCAGCATGGAGCACCTCAAGGCGGTGCAAGTTGAGCGAGCAGCTGGTTTCCAGGCTGAGAATGTCCCATATAAATCTGGCCCTGACATGATCAAGGCTTTGATGGGTGGCGAGGTGGACTTTGTTCTGACCGCTGCCAGCTTTGCCTATACCTTCGCACCCAAAGGCCAAGTGCGTGTTTTTGCAGTATTTGACACGCGAAGAATGCGCGAAATGCCGGATGTACCTACGATCACCGAGGCAGGAGTCAATGTGCCCCCACTGAATTTCTGGGGCGGCTATGCAGTTCATGCAGATACACCACCGGCTGTAGTTCAACGTCTGTTCGACGAACTGAGCGCCGCTGCAACCAGCCCCAGTGTTCGCGAGCGTATGACCCAGATCGGCATCACTCCAGTCACCAGCAAATCCGTTCAGGACTTCCGCAAGCTGATAGCTGATGATGTAGCGTGGATGACCGATGTTGCCAAGGACCTGAATATCAAGCCAGAATCCTGATCCAATCTTGTGCAGCATCAGCTTGCAGTGGCTATGGTCACCAAAAGGAGAGTTAGGACGATTTGATGCCGTGCTGGCTGCCACAGGAATTCTGCGTCATCCAGTGATACCGAAAATTTCAGGGGTTGAAAGGTTCACTGGCGATATCTTTCATGCAGCGCTATGGCCTGAAGGATAGGTGAACAAGCGGCAAGCTCAGACAAAATGAACGCCCATCACGCACCTCGGCAATGCCTTGCCGCACTTTTTCTGGCGTAAACAGATTCAGTCGCCCGAGTTGGTCATCCGCACCGAAGTCACCCCATGTGGAGCCAGGCGGTCGCTGAGACCAGCGGTGAGAAATGGTCATGGTCTTTCCTTCAACAAAGATACCGGGTAGTATGTACCCTGGGCGATGCGTAGTCAACTTGTCATTCTTCACAAATCCACATTTTTCAACTCAAATGCGTTTACAAAAATATTCATATACTCTTTATAAAAGGGCCGATACCGCAACATTGCTACTCGCACTCGCTGAAATTACTCGAGACCCAGACATCTTGGAACGCTGGGCGAGTCAAGTACATGGCCCACAAGCAGAAGCAACGCAATTCAGCGACGAAGACTGTTTAGAGATCCGCAATTTGTTGGACTCAGCACTCAAAGCAAATCCAATAGATCAGCCCTACGACTTCAGTGATCACGCCTTAAACGAGAAATTGTTCAGGGTTGCGGCAGGTCATTGGACACGATGCAAAGCGGTCAAGGGTTTGTTTGTAGCTTCGCTCAATGCAGTCATTCAGAAAATACAAGGATGGCTTGACGAATCTCTCAGTCGGCGCGAATATGGTTTTTGCGCACAAAGTCACCCCACTGATATGCATCCAAGCGGACCAGGGTGGCAAATTCCTCGGTCGTTCTGAAGGGCATTTCGGAAAAACCCAGCCGGCGCCAACGCTCTTGCAATTCCGGCAGCGCCGCGATGCGGCGTGTTTCTGCATTGAGCCTGTTCACAATGGAAGCTGGAGTGCCCACAGGGGCAAACAGCCCATACCAAGCGGTCAGATCGAAGGGGATGCCTTGTTCCGTCAGGGTCTTGATGTCCGCAAAGTCCCGCGAGCGCTGCGCGCCCGTGATAGCGATGGCGCGTACCAAGCCTTTTTCGAGCAAAGGCAAGGCGGCCCCCAGTGGCAAAAATGCGCTGTCCAGACGACCATTGGCCAGGTCCATGGCTGCAGCGTGCAGGGTGCGGTAGGGCACATGCACCATCTTCTGTCCTGTGCGCTGGAGCAAAGCCTCCATGCTCAGGTGCCCGCCAGAACCGATGCCCCAAGAGCCGTAGCTGGGCGGGGTGGCGGCTCTGGTTTTCAGATAGCTCACAAACTCCGCCACATCGCGAATCGGCAAGTGGCTGGCCACCACCAGCAAAGTGCCCAGTGAACCTACCTGGGCAATGGGGGTGAAGTCCTTGATGGCGTCGTACTTGAAGTGGTCATAGATCGTTGGATTGACCAGCAACGCGGCCGTGTAGGTGAACAGCAAGGTGTGGCCATCTGCAGCCTGTCGGGCCACAAACTCAGAACCCAGCATGCCGTTGGCACCCGGACGGTTATCCACGACAAAGGCTTGCTTGAACGTCTGTGCGAACGCATCGGCCAAAAGCCGGACAGCCACGTCACCCGTGCTGCCTGGACTGCCGTTGACCACAATTTTGACAGGGCGTTTGGGCCAGTCATGCTGTGCGCTTGCGCTGGTGCAAACCAGCAGAACCAGCCACAGCAGCAGTCCTTGCAAATGCCGATACATGGCCGTGCAATCAGTCCAGCTGCAGGTTCATGGGTTTGACAATGCGTTCCCAGTGGCGGGTGTGATCGTCAATCAGGGTGCCAAACTGGGCCGCAGACAACTGCGGTGCAGTGGCACCATTGGCCAGCAGGCGCTCCTTGATTTCGGCGGAATTGAGCAGTTGATTGACCACCGCATTGAGCCGATCCACCACGGCTGCCGGGGTGCCTGCAGGTGCCAGCAAGCCATACCACGAGTAGGCCACCATCTCGGGCAGACCCGACTCCTTGAAGGTGGGCACGGACGGCAGCAAGGGTGAACGTGTGTCAGAGGAAATGCCCAGCGCCTTGAGCTTGCCACCCTGAATGCGGGGAATGGCGGTGGCAACTGCATCAAAGTTGAGCTGAATATGGCCGGCCAGCAAATCGTTGCTCGCAGGTCCCGCGCCCTTGTAGGGCACATCAGGGATGTCCACACCAGCCATTCGACGGAACATTTCGTCCATCAAGTGGGTGGAGGAGCCGGAGCCCAGCATGGCGAAGTTCAGTTTGCCAGGATTTTTTCGGGCATGGGCAACGAGCTCCGCCGCGTCCTGGGCGGGCACGGAAGGATGGGCAACCAACACGAAAGGTGTGAGCCCTGTGAGGGCCACCGGCCTGAAATCGCTGACCTTGAAGGGCATCTTGCGAAACATCAGCGGGTTGGTGCTCAGCGTGCTGGTGGTGGCCATGAGCAGGGTGTGCCCATCGGCTGGGGATTTGGCGACAGCATCGGCGCCCAGCATGGTGGATGCACCCGGCCGGTTGTCGACGATGACCGCCTGTCCGAGTTTTTCGGCCATGCCCGTGGCCAGCATGCGCGCCAGAATGTCGGTGAATCCGCCCGCAGCATAAGGTACGACCACGCGCAGTGGCTTGTCAGGCCAGGCCGCTTGAGCGATACCCGGAGCAACAGCAGAAACGGCAAGCATCTGCAGGCATCCGCGACGACTGATCATCTGATGACTCCTTCTTGGCGCGGATGGATGTCAGTCGATTTGCAACCGGGCCACTTTGGCCAGGTTTTGCCAGGTTTCGACATCTTTCCTGACGGTAGCTGCGAACTGTTCCGCCGTCTTGATGGGAGGCCGAGGCATGTTGTTGCTGGCGAATTTCTGGATGAACTCGTCAGTGACCAGGATGCGATTTATCTCCTGGTTGATCCGGTTGACGATGACCTGGGGCGTGCCGGTAGGCGCAAACACGCCATACCAGCCATCGGTGTCGAATTTGAAGCCCTGTTCGGTCAAGGTCGGCAAATCAGGCAGCGCCGGGCCACGCGAAGAGCCGGTACAGCCCAAGGCTGTCAAGCGCCCCGCCTTGACGTGCGGAACCGGAGAAGCAATGTCGACAAATCCCACACTGATGTTGTTGGCCAGCAAGTCAGTCAGTGCGGGCAGCACCCCTTTGTAAGGAATGTGCGGCATGAACACCTTGTAATGGGACTTGATGCTTTCCATGGCTAAGTGTCCGCTGGAGCCGTTGCCCCAAGTGGCATAACTAAGCTTGCCGGGGTTGGCCTTGGCGTATTGCACCACGTCGTTCAGATTCTTGAACCCTGTGGACGGATGTGCTACCAGCAGAAAACCTGACAAGCCGATCTGTGCAACGGGAGCCAAGTCTTTGGCAGTGTCGTAGGGCATTTTGGGCTGCAGGATGGGGTTAATGGCAATAGATGAAGATGGCGAAAAAAGAAAGGTGTAGCCATCAGGTGCTGACTTGGCGACCGCGTCGTTACCGATGATGCCATTGGCACCGGCTTTGTTTTCAATCACCACGGATTGCCTCAACGCATCTTGCAGCGGCGCTGCCAGCATGCGGGCAAAGATGTCCCCCCCCACACCGGCAGGACCCGGGACCACAATTTTGATCGGGCGGTTTGGCCAATTTGAAACATTGGCGGCAGGCTGAGCCAGTGCCAGACCGTCGAGTGCCAGCGAGGCTGTGCTGACCAGTAGTGTGCGACGCGAGATACGTGATTTTTCCATGAGTGTCTCCAATGGTAGTGTGTTGTAGGGTATGAAAATTATTTGAGGGATTCGAAAACCTGTGCACCCAGTGCAGTTCCATGCACGGATAAATGGGCGCCCAGCTGGATGGCCTGCAACATGTCGGCAGTGGTCAATCCATCTTCAACGCCTTGTCGGATACATCTGCGCAAGGCAACAGGGTTGAAGGCCGTAAAGCAAGCGTGCAATGCGATCTGCACCAGGCAACGCTCGGCGGGTGAGAGGCCCTCTTGCGAGGTTTGGCTCTGGCCAAAGGTGCGGGCGAGCTCGGCATACACCGGATCATGCTGGCTCAACCAGTTCCAAGCATGCACGTCGGCGCTTTGGTGCTGAGAGGGGCGATCGCCCGTTTCTTCAGCCAGAACATGGATGCTTTGCAGCACACAGGCCACCCCTTGCTTGGCGACCAGCTGCAGCACATCAAAAATAGCCTGGTGACTGGCACCAGCCTCTTTGGCTTTTTGCATGTGAATGCGCAGACCGGATTCAAACAAATGGCTCGATGAAGCGTCCAGTGCGACGTAGATGAGCTCCACCATGCGTGTACTCAACGTGCCTGTGCGTGCGGGATGCCCGGCATAGCGGGCGTATGCGAGCAAAAATTCCGGCTGCTCGCGCAGCAAGGTCTCGTTCCACGGGCGCCAATAGCCACGTTCTCGCTGAAACTCTGCCTTGATGGCATCACGGTCCATGTCTGCTTGTGTCATGAGTCGTCTCCTGGGGCATTGTCTTTCAGGCTCACGATTTGTCCAGTCAGGTACTGCGCGCCTGCACCCGCCATGAATCGCAACAGTGGCCAAGCCAGATCTTCCGACACACGGTCGGCGCCTTCGATGGCGTTGATGCGAAGGCCCTTGGCTCCCCATTCTGCCGACAGTGTGGACACCAGCATGCGCGCGGCAGCCTTGTCACCCGCCTGTTCCCAGGGGACCTGGCGCGATGGCAACAGCAGTGTCAGGCTGGCCGGGCCTTTGGGGTGCTGTTGCAAAAAGTGGGCTGCTGCCTGTTGAACGGCTTGCAACACCTGGCCATCCGGGACCATGCAGGCCGAGCCATCGAGATAGCCGTTGTACACAGGGACTGATGAATGGGCCGTGGTGGCTTCACTGAACTGAGCTGCCATTTGCCAGGTGGGCGGCAAGGAGCCCAAGATGGTGAGACGCAGCAGCGTGTCGGGCAGCATGCATGCATATTCGGCTTCCGCCAATGGCTGACTGCCGCCATACACAGACGATCCGCCGCACACGGACAGCGTGTGACCTGTCAGCACGGCAGGCGCCTGCGCTGCCAGAAAGTACAGGGCCTGGGCCATTTCCCAGGACTCGGCCATGCGACCCAGGGGGATTTTGCACACGGCCTCGGCCGGGTGGAGCTTGCCACTGTCGATCAGCTGCTGGACCAGCTCGGTTCGCACAAAACCAGGGGCCAAAGCGGTGACCGTCCATGCCGGTCTGGCTTGGGCAAGGGCCCGGGTTTGCGCCAGCAAACCGGCCTTGCTCGGGCTGTAAAGGCCGCGGTAGGGAATGGCGCGAAGGCCAGCCCCTGAGGCGACGTTGACAACGCGTGCGCCACTTCGGAGGCGGTGTGAGCAGGCTTGCGCCATGCGTGCAGGTGCGGCCAGATTCAAGGCCAGCAGGCGGGCTGGCACTTCATCATCCACAGATGCCAGCGCACTGGCGCCTGAGTGCGACATGCCTGCATTGTTGATCAAAGCGTCCAGCTCAGGCAGGTCTGCCCCCAGCGCATGTATGCCTGCAGGATCTGTCAGATCCAATTCACAACACAGGTGCGCCTGAGGCTGCAAAGAGACCAGTTGTGCTTGAAGCTGCTGCAGACGCTCAAGATCCCGGTCCAACAGCACACAACGCCAGCCCTTTCGTGCAAACAGCTCGGCCGTGGCTTTACCAATGCCAGAGGCAGCGCCGGTAATTAGCACGGTGCCGGCTGATTGTGGTGCGCTGCGATGGGACATCAGCAAGTCGACGTCAGATGTTGGTGAAGGTAACGCCACCATCCACCACCAGGGCTTGCGCGGTCATGAACCCCGCTTCATCACTGGCCAGAAAGCAGATGCCGCGGGCAATGTCTTCGACATTTCCCATGCGGCCCAGGGGTGTGCGCGCGACTCGCAAGGCATCGCGTGTCGCATCCCGGTTTCGTTTTGTTCCTTCGGTGGGCACAGCGGAAGGGCAGACCGCATTCACACGGATATGGCGTACGCCCAGTTCGGCTGCTGCGGCGCGCGTGAGGCCCAGCACCCCGGCTTTGATGCCTGAGTAGACGAGCGAGTTGAGCGTAGAGCGCAAGGCGGCAGTCGATGCCACGTTCACGATGCTGCCACCCCGTTCAGGGTCCATGACCGCCGCAGCGGCCTGAATGCCCCAGATGACGGCTTTGAAGCCAACATCAAGCATGCGCTCCACGGTTTCGGGCTGCACGTCCGGGACAGCCTGGTAACGAACCCAGGCGGCATTGTTGACCAGGATGTCGAAACGGCCACCATGGTCGTGGGCCTGTTGAACCGCTGCGGCAATGCCTTCACGGCTGGAGATGTTTTGCACCACAGGAAAGGCTTGCCCGCCTGCAGCCGTGATCTCGGTGACCACGGCATCGACAAACTCGTCCTTGAGGTCGTTCACCCCGACGATGGCGCCCCGTGCGGCCATCTGGCGGGCAGTTGCACGACCGATACCGTTGCCGGCACCGGTAATCAGGGCCACACGGCCTGTCATGTCCTGTTGCATGTGTTCAGCCTTTGAAGGTTTGGATGAAGCGCAAACCCACCGATTGCGACAGTGCCCCGCCGCCCCAGGCGGCTTCCATCTTACGGACTTCGCGCAGCGCATAATGAAGAGGAACCTCCCAGGTAAAGCCCATGCCCCCATGCAGGTGGATAGCTTTTTCGATGATGAAGGTCGCGTACTGAAGATTCAGCAGCAGGGCCGGCAATGATTCGCGCGCATGGCCCCACTCGTCACGCTCCAGGGCACGAGCAATCGCTGCAGCCCCGGCTTCGTGGAAGAGCTTCATGCGTGACAACCAGTGGCGAACGGCCTGCCTGGCCGACAGTGGGCGGTCAAATTGCACCCGGGTGGCGGTGTGTGTGGCCGCCGCAGTGAGTGCGCCATCGGCAGCGCCGTGGGCTGTGGCGGCCATGAGCACCGCACCTTCGCGCCACAGCGCTGCAGTGGTCTCGGCATCGAGCTCGGTCACCACCGGGCATTGGCGCACATCCAGCCAGGTCTGGGGGTTTTCGGGGTCCAGGGTGGCTTCGGCTTTTTGCGGTGCATTCAACACGTCAAGCAAAACCGCCCCTTGTGCGTGGCGTACCAGCAGCCAGCGTGCATCCTGCGCGCGGCGCGCGTGGCCCACCCAGCCATCGTCTCGCTGGCCTTGCCACGCAATGGTGGCCAAGGCCTGGCCCTGCGTCAGTGCCGTCGCGAAAGTCGTGCCTGCCAGGTGGCGCGCCAGCAAGATCTGTTCTGCCAGTGCAAAACGCAAGCGCAAGCGCCCCGCTGCCTGTGCAAGCGGGACTGCAAAGTTCAGCGCAAGACCCAGTCCGCCATCGGCTTCCCCGGCGCACACGCCCAGCAGCCCGGCCGCAGCCAGGATACCTGGCACGTCCTGGTCGGCGCGCGTCAGGGCGTCTTGTATGGCGGCCTCGGCTGCTTCGGCGAATTCCTCGGGCCGCAGCCCGTCTTCTGTGTGGCTCATGTGCTTATTCCCGGGGCAAGCGAAGGATGCGTTGTGCGATCAGGTCCAGCTGGACCTCCGATGTGCCGGCGTAGATCGTTTCGGCACGGGAGAACAAATAGGCCTGGGTGAAGGCCTGCTGTGCACGTTGCGCCAAGGGGCTGGATGCCGGCGTGACCTGGCTGACCATGCTTTGCGCCAGCCCCGCGAAGGCCTGGTGACATTCGGACCAGTAGAGTTTGGTCAGCGAGCCCCGGGCACCAATTTCGTCGCCCTGCATCAACTGAGTGACCGTGCGTTCCACCAGGCCCTTGAGGCCATCGATCTCGCCCACCACCTGACCGATGCGCCGCTGGTAGTGGCCATCGTCAAGCAGGCGCGAAAGTTGCGCATCCGATTGGCAAGCGCGCACCAGAAAGCCCAGCTCCGACTCAAAGCGCCAGGCACGGTACATGCGGTTGGTGGCGCGCTCAATCGAGAGCACCCGCACCGCCGCATTCCAGCCCTCGTCCGGCGCACCCAGACGCGCTTCGTCAGGAACCACCACATTGTCGAAAAAGACTTCAGCAAAGGATTCCTTGCCATCGATGGATTTGATCGGCACCACGCGGATGCCCGGCGTGTTCATGGGGACGGCAAACATCAGCATGCCCCGGTGTTTGTCGGCCACCGTGCCCGTGCGTGTCAGCAGCAGGCAATAGTGTGCTTTGGCGGCACCGCTGGTCCAGATTTTCTGGCCATTGATGCACCAGCCATCGGCCTGCTGCACCGCACGGGTTCGCAGGCGCGCCAGATCCGAGCCGGCATCCGGTTCCGAAAAGCCCTGGCACCAGTAGTTCTCCATGTTGAGAATGGCTGGCAGAAACGCCTGCTTCTGCGCTTCGGTGCCCACGGTCATGATGATGGGGCCCGCCAGCTCCTTGCCGATGGAGCTCACGCTCTCGGGCATGGGCAGGGCGCCAATTTCCTTGTTCACCGCCAGGTGTTCGCGCAAGCTCAGGCCATGGCCGCCATAGGCGGTGGGCCAGGTCATGCCGGCCAGGCCGGCCTTGTACATGGCCGCTTCCCATTGACGACTTTCTTCCAGCGTCGGGCTGCGGTAATCCAGGCTGTCGGCCCGCATGTGGGCTGGCAGGTGGGTGGTCAGCCATGTGCGGGCATAGCTGCGGTAGTTTTCCCGACCCGCAGGCAGGTTCGTATCAGTGGGCATGGGCAGTTCAGTGTTCAAGTGTGCTGGCGGTGTGCACGGGAATCATCAGTGCGTCGAGCACCGCAACACCTTCTCCTTGCGCGCGCACCAGGATGGGGTTGAGATCGATTTCGGCCACCTGATCGCGGTGTTGGCAGGCAAATTCCGACAGCTGCGACACCAGTCTGGCCGCAGCCTGCTGGTCCAGCGGGGCTTGTCCACGCGCGCCGTCGAGCAGGGGAAACAGGCGCAGCGAACGGATCATTTGCAACGCCTGCGCTTCAGACACAGGCGCTACCTGAACAGACACATCACGCAGCACTTCGGCGTAAATGCCTCCCATGCCCACCATCACCACAGGGCCAAAGACAGGGTCACGCGAGATGCCCGCGATGAGTTCAACACCCTCTTTGAGCATGGGCGCCACCAGAATGCCTTCGATCTTTGCCTGCGGTGAATGCTGGGCTACGTTGGCCAGGATGCGGGCATGGGCAGCGCGCACAGCCTCGGCATTGCCCAGATTCAGGACCACGCCACCGGCTTCGGTCTTGTGTGGCAGGTCTTGCGAGACCACCTTGAGCACCACCGGAAAACCGATGGTCTGTGCAGCCTGCGCAGCCTCATCGGCCGAGTGCACCTGCTTTTCCTGCGGGATCTGGAAGCCTGCTGCAATCAGCGCCTGTTTGGCCCCAAATTCATTCTGGAAAGCCGAGGCGGGCAACGGCTTGTCGGGGGCAGCCAGGACCTCTGCGCGAGACAGCGGTGCCTCCAGCAACTGCGACAGTCGGACCAGGCCAGCCACACCGCGTGCGGCCGAGTCGATGCTGGAAAACACCGGGATACCCAGCTGCCGGATTTGCTGCACCGCATCTTCCGGTCCACGGCTGATCACGATCAGCACACGTTGCGGATAGCGCTCGCGCAAGCGGGTCATGGCGTCGATGTAGACGCCGCGCAGTCGGCTGCTGTAAAGCGAGAGCGACTGAAACAGCACGCTCGGGCGCTCCCCCGGGTCTTCCTGAAGGGCGGACAGCACTTCCAGCAGGGTTTCGGGTTTACTGGAAATCTGTGCAGAAGAATCCACAGGGTTGTGGGTGATGGCCGAGGGCAATGCCGCATGAATGCGGTCCTGTGTGACTTGCGCCAGAGGTGGCAGCGCAATGCCCGCAGCACTCATGGCGTCGGCCATCATGATGCAAAAGCCGCCAGAAGCTGCAATCAGCGTGGCTTGCGCTTGTCGCGGCAGGCGATCAGGCAGCAGCTGGTCTGCAGCCAAGCCGATTTCGACCAGGTCTTCGTGCGAGCCCACACGCAAGGCGCCGTGACGGCGGAACACTGCATCGATCACGGCATCCGAAGCCGCGAGGGCACCCGTGTGCGAGGCCGCAGCCGCCTGGCCCTCTTCGGTGGCGCCGATCTTCAACATGATCACCGGGGTGCGGTGCTCGCGTGCCACATCCAGTGCCTGTCGCAGGCGATCGCCGTCGCGGCAGGTTTCCATGCAGCACAGAATGACCCGGGTGGCCGGGTCACGGGCCAGAGCGGCAATGCCGTCGGCCAGGTCCACATCGGCCTCGTTGCCGGTGGTGACCATGGCGCTGATGCCCACGCCACGCTGTACCAGGATCTGCAAGGTATAGCTGCCGACGTTGCCAGATTGCGAAACAATGCCGATACCGCCCGGTTGGGGCATGTGGTCTTCCAGTGCCACCGAGAACGATCCGATGACCTTGTGGGCCACACCCAGACTGCCCAGGCAGTTGGGACCCATCAAGCGCATGCCGTGCGCGCGGGCCACCTGGGTCATTTCTGCCTGCATGGCCAGGCCAGACTCGCCAGCTTCTGCAAAGCCGGAGGACAACACCACCACGGCCTTCACACCGCGCTCAGCGCAGTCACCCACCGCCTGCAAGGCCAGTTCGGCCGGGACGGCCACCACGGCGAGCTCGGGTGCCGTCGGGGTTTCTGCCAGGCCTGTGTAGGCTGGCAGGCCCTGAATGTCACCGCCCTTGGGGTTGATGGGGTAGATCGCGCCTGAATAGCCGTACTTGCGCAGGAGGTGAATGGGGCGACCACCGATCTTGGTGAAATCGCTGGATGCGCCAATGACCGCGATGCTGCGGGCATTGAAAAAAACATCCATCCCCTCGCCAGGCGAGGCAGGAGGCAACGCCGTCATGGTTCAACGACCCTTGAATTGCGGTGCGCGTTTTTCCAGGAACGCCAGGCGTGCCTCGCGCGCGTCTTCGGTCTTGGACAGGGCCATGGTGAACTCCTGCTCGAAGCGGTAGGCATCGCGCTGGGGCATCACATCCACCATGTTGGCTGCACGCTTGGCATAAATGACGGCCAGCGGGGCCTTGGATGCAATTTCGCTGGCCAGTGCCATCGTCACGGGCAAAAGCTCCTCAGGGGCCAGCACCTCTTCAAGCACATTGCGACGCAAGAGATCGGCAGCTGTCAGCCTTTGTCCGGTGAAAAACATGCGACGGGCGGTTGATCGACCAAACAGCGTGCGCAGCATCGAAGCGCCGCCAGCCAGACCGACATTGATTTCGGGCATGCCAAAGGTGGCGTTGTCGGAGGCATACAGAATGTCACAGGCAGCGGCCAAGCCCATGCCCGCACCCAGCGCGGCACCGTTGATGGCACCAATCACAGGCTTGGCGCATTCACGGATGGCGTTTCCGGTTTCGCGTGTGATCCGGTTGTGCTCCAGAAAATCGCCAGGAATGTCGTTGTTGGGTCGGTCTTTCAGATCGGCGCCTGCGCAAAACACATTGCCGTTGCCGGTCAACACGGCACACATGATGTCGTCGCGTGCCGAAATTTCATCAAATGTGGCCACGAGCTGGTAGCGCATGTCGCGATTGAGGGCGTTGACAGGCGGCCTGTCCAAGGTGACTAGAGCGACTTTGTCGCTGACTTCCATGCGGACGCATTTTTCGCTCATGCCATTTCTCCCTTGAGGTCGATCGGGGTAGGGTGGAGTGCGTCAGCACATGGATTGGCTGCACGGCAGCACGCAGAGTGGTTGGGCATAAACAAAAGTGTCTCCTGTTGTCAGACTGGGGTCTGATCCTTGTGGGTTGCGGTAGAATTTTAGGGAGGAATGCCCACCGTAATTCCTGCTGATTTCATGAATGTGTTCTGCATAAAAGTACGCAGTGCCCCATGGTCGGCGTTCTAAGATCATGTGCCCCGCCATCCATCAACACGCCGTGCCCAATGACTCTACCCGATACCGCCTCGCCTGCGCAATGGCTCCAGCCTGCTGAAATCCAGTGTTTCAGTCAGGACAAAGCGGCGTTGGGCGAGTGCCCGCTGTGGGACGCCAAAACCGCGTCGCTGTGGTGGCTCGATTGCCGGGCAGGCGTCATTCACCAGACAGACACACGCAACGGGCAACACCGCCAGTTTGAAGTGCCGGCCCCTGTCGGCTCCATGGCCTTCAACAGCGATGGTCGCTTGGTGCTGGCCCTCAAGAAAGAAGTGGTCTTGTTCGATCCTGCTTCGGGGCAGTGCCAGCACCTGGGCCGCATTGACGAGCAACACACCCATTTGCGGTTCAACGACGGCGCCGCACTCCCGGACGGCCGCTTTCTGGTCGGTACGATGCACACCTTCCGTGAGCCTGGCGAGTCCCCGCTGGGGGGCTTGTATGTGGTCGATACCCAGGGGGCCATGCAACGTGTGGACCGCGGGCTGGGGGTGGTCAACGGCCCAGTCTCGCACCCATGCACCGGTGCGCTTTATGTCGCTGACAGCGAGGCGCGCCATATTTACGCCTACACCTGCACCGATCAGGACCGCTGGCAACGCCAGGTGTTTGTGGACACGCAGGCCCTGGATTCGTCACCCGATGGTTGCTGTTTTGATGCCCGGGGCGGGCTCTGGACGGCACTCGTGCGCAAAGGCCAGCTGGCGCGTTTTGATGAGGCGGGACAACTCACGCACCTGGTGCCAGTGCCGCTGACGCACCCTTCCGCGCTGTGTTTTGGAGGCGATGAGTTGCGCGATCTGTATGTCACATCCATCAGTGACAGTGGCCGTTTGCGTGCAGACGGTCCACTCGATGGCCACGTGCTGTGTCTGAAAGGCCTGGGGTTTTCGGGGGCGGCGCGTCCCCAGTGCCGGATTCAGCTGGCCACCTGAGTGCCCGGCACGGTCGCATCGGTCTCCAGAAACTGAAACCGGTGGTTTTCGCCGGATACATGCTGGGCCACAAAGTCCAGAAAGAGCTGGATTTTGGTGGGGATCTGGGCCGTGTCCAGAATGGTGGCGTACATCCCGGCATCATGGCTGGTGTTGTTGGCCTGATGGTCTGGCAGCAGGCGAATCAGGGTGCCACGCGCCAGATCCCTTTGCACGATGTAGTCGTCGAGCAGTGCGACGCCTTCGCCAAGCCGCGCCATCTCCAGCAAGGCCAGGCCATTGTTGGTCAGCTGTCGGGGCATGAAATTCAAGTCTTCTGCTTGAGTCGCCCGTCGGAAGTGCCAGGTACAAGCACCGCCCGGCAGCATGTACGCCAGACAGTGGTGATGCAAGAGCTCTGCAGGCGTTTTCGGCGCCGAATGCTTGGCCAGGTAATCGGGCGAGGCCACCAGATAGCGCTCGCACCGAAACAATATGCGCCGCTTGACACCGGCCTCCACCGGTGGCGAGACGCGGAAATCGATGTCGGTCTGGCCCTGACGCAGGTCCGCCGGGGTTTCGGACAGGGTCAGCTCGATCATGATGTCCGGATACTGATTGCGAAAGCGGGAGATCAGCAGGGGCAGCACACGCACACCGAACATGGTGCGCGAATGCACCCGCAAGATGCCCTTGGGCGCTTGCCGGATGGCTGTGATGTTGCTGTGGGCTTCGGTGATGCTGTTCAGAATTTGCTCAAGCTGGCGGGCATATTCGAGGCCGGACTCCGTCAGCATGATCTGGCGGGTCGAGCGCAGCAGCAGCTTGACGTTCAGGGACGTTTCAATGTCCGCGATCATGCGTGAAACGGCTGTTGCCGAGACGCCGAATTGGCGTGCAGTTTCCGAAAAGCTCTTGGTCCGCGAGACGGACAAAAATAACTCCATAGCACGCAGACGATCCATAAATCCTCGGTTTTTTGCAGAACTGTTTGTCAATTTTCATGCATTCCCAAGGCGGAAATGCACTTCTAGAATCCGCAACCTTGACGACACCTATCTTAAAAGGAGACAACGATGGAATTTGGTGTTTTTCTTCTGGCTCAACAACGCGGTTATCACCAGTCATCCCAGCAGGTGATCAACAACTCCATCGAGCAAACCGTGATGGCTGAACAGGCCGGTTTCAATTCTGCTTGGTATGCCGAGCACCATTTCAACAATTATTCCCTCTCGCCTTCACCACTCATGACTGTGGCTCACGTGGCAGCCAAGACCAAGAAGATTCGCTTGGGTACGGGTGTGTGCATTTTGCCTCTTTATCATCCTGCTCGTTTGCTGGCCGAAATCGGTTTTGTGGACACGGTCTCCAACGGCCGCCTGGACCTGGGTGTTGGCTCGGGCTACCAGGAGTTCGAGTTTGAGCGGTTCGGTGTGAACATCGCCGAATCGGGTGCCATCTACAATGAGTTCTTGGACGTCTTGCCCTTGGGGCTGACGCAAAAAACGTTTGAGTACCACGGCAAGTACCTCGACATTCCACCCAGCTCCATTGCCGTGCGTTGCATCCAGCAGCCTGCGCCACCCATCTGGGTGACTTCGGGTAATCCCGTGACATTGGGTCGGGGTGTGCGCGAAAACCAAAACCTGTTCGTGACAGCCCTCTTGGGTGGTAACGACGCCATGACCAGTCTGCGTGAACGATTGGACAAAGTGGCGAAAGACAATGGCAAAGACCTCGATCGGGATGTGAAGTTTGGTCTGCTGCGTTGCGCCTACGCATCCGACAACGCAGCCGAGTTGGACGCCTACCTGGACAACGCTCGCTTTCAGCGCCGGATTTCGGAGAGCCTGAAGTTTCGCCGCGCTCACACCGAAGACGGCTACATGGTTCAGGAAGTGCCATCGCCCACCGATATGAGTTTTGATCAGATGCGACAGAACCTGCCTGTGGGTTCGGTCAACCAGGTCATCGACAAGATGCTCGAAGAAATCAGCATCCTCAAACCCAAACTCATTGCCATCCAGACCCAGCTGGGTGACTTTGACCAGAAAACCATGCTCAAGCAAATTGAGCTGTGGGGTTCGAAGATCATTCCGGCCATCCGCAAGGAAGTGGGCGAATTGACCGTGGCCGCCTGAAGGTGCGGGCATGAGAATTCATCTTTCCAACGCAGGTGCGGTGCGGCTGAACGATCCTGCAGACTTTCGCCGTCTGGACGTGCTGGTGGACCCGCAGTCCAGCGACATGCTGGAGCGGTCCATCCAGCGCTTAGGCCGTCGCGAAGACGCCCAGCACATCCGTGTCTCGCCCTCTGTCCTGCGTTTCCTGTCCGGGCAGGGAGGGCAGCCCGAGTGGGAGACGGGTTTTGCCAACATGCTGGCTTACGCACGCAAGCAGGGCTGGATCGACGAGGGTGGCGATGTCCGCGTTCATCTGGTTCAGGAGTCGGATGATGCGGTGGTTTCTGCGGCCGATTTCAAGGCCGCCATGCGAGCCTTGCCTGCCGGTATCTGCGCCGTCACCACCGGGCAGGACGACGAGGTCGCTGGCATGATCGTTTCCAGCTTCACCTCGGTCTCTGCGGAGCCGCCCATGGTGGGGTTCTTTGCACACCAGGCCTCTTCATTCACCGAGCCCTTGCTGCGCAGCGGGGGCTTTGTGGCCAATGTGCTGGGGGAAGAACACCACGCGGTCATGTCGCAGTTTCTGAACGCACCCCAAGGGCCAGCCCGCTTTGATTCGGGCACCTGGTCGCAGGGAACTTCCCGCATGCCCGTGCTGAGCGATGCCTTGGCCAGCCTGGAATGCGACATCGTCTGGACCCAGGCCTTGGGCACTCACCATCTGATTGTGGGCAAGGTCCGCAAGACGACCTGTTCCCTGGCAACGCCGATGGTTCACTTCAACGCGGCCACACATCGCATTGCTGCACTCGTTTGAAGCCGTGCCCGCTTGGCGGGCACTAAACTGGCGGGTGTCGGTTGACCCCTTCTACATCGACCGGAAAACAGGAATGCCTGCACTGTGAAATCCAACAACACTTTCGATGCAGCAGCGCTGCAGGGCCGCGTGGCGGTTGTGACAGGCTCCAGCGGCGGTATTGGTCAGGCCATCGTGCGCCATTTACAGGCCATGGGCGCCCAGGTGGTGCAAGTCGATATATCGCACGCGCCAGAGCCTGCACTGGTGGATGGTTCCTGGCAGGTGCGATGCGACATCGGCCAGGCTTCGTCTGTCCAGGCCATGGCCGAGCTGGTCCGGGAGCGGCTGGGGCGCTGCGACGTGCTGGTCAACAACGCCGCCATCAGTGCGGCCCCCGTGGCGCTCGAGCATCTGCCGCTGGATCTGTGGGATCGCATGCTCAACATCAACCTGCGCGGCACCTTGCTGTGCGCGCAAGCGCTGGTGCCCATGATGTTCGCTTCCGGTGCCGGTAGCATCGTCAACATCTCTTCCATTGCCGCACAGGTGGCAACGCGTGTCGGGGCCTACGGTACGGCCAAAGCAGGCTTGTTGGGACTGACCCATCAGATGGCCGTCGAGTGGGGGCCTCGGGGGATGCGCGCCAATTCAGTCAGTCCTGGCATGATCCGCACGCCACTGTCAGAAGTGCACTACCGCGATGAACATGCGCTTGAAAAGCGCACCTCCAGGATTCCGATGCGAAGCATCGGTTTACCCGAAGACATTGCGGGTGCGGTTGCATTTTTGTCGAGTGACAGTGCCCACTATGTCAATGGCCAGGATCTGGTGGTGGACGGTGGTTTTTTGAAGGCTTCGCTGGCCAACTTGTACTGAGAATCGACATGATCCGAAACCCTGAAACCTTTGAACCATTTCTGGCCAGCGTCCGGCATTTTGTGCGCACCGAGTGCATGCCCCTGGAAGAGCAGGTTGACCGCAACGACAACATTCCCGAGGCGCTGGTCGAGCGCATGCGCAGCATGGGGCTTTTTGGTCACAGCATTCCCGAAACCTATGGCGGTGCTGGTCTGACCACCGAAGAGCTGGCACTCGTCAACATCGAAGTCTCGCAGGTGGCCACGGCGTTTCGTGCACGCTTTGGTGGCAATACCGGCATTGCATCGGAATCGTTGGTGGTCGATGGCACTGCCGAACAAAAATCCAGATGGCTGCCCGAGCTGGCCAGTGGTCGGCTGACGGGGTGCTTCGCATTGACCGAACCGCAAGCCGGCTCCGATGCCACCGCGCTCCAAACCACGGCTGTCCGTGATGGCGATCACTTCATCATCACAGGGCACAAGTGCTACATCACCAACGCCCCCATCGCTGGCTTGTTCACCGTGTTCGCGCGCACGGACCCTGGCACCTCAGGTGCGTCGGGCATTTCGGCATTTCTGATCGAGCGTGGTACCCCCGGCTTGTCGACACCACCTGCCTACCGCAAACTGGGGCAGCATGGTTCACCTGTGGGTGAGGTCATTCTGGACCGTGTCCGGGTTCCGGCGAGCGCCATCATTGGCGGGGTGGAGGGTCAGGGTTTTCGCACCGCTATGAAGACACTCAACAAGCAGCGCATCAATCTGGCCGGCTTGTGTGTGGGGCCTGCTTTGCGACTCGTGAGCGAAATGGTCAAACGTGCCCAGTCCCGCCGCCAATTTGGCCAGCCGGTGGGGGAGTTCCAGCTGGTTCAGCAAATGATTGCCGAAAGCAACACCGAGGTGCATGCCGCCCGGGCCCTGGTGCTGGAAACCGCCAGAAAGCGCGATGCGGGTGAAGACGTCACCATGGAAGCGTCCATGTGCAAATTGTTTGCGTCCGAGGTGTGTGGCCGTGTGGCCGACCGCGCCGTGCAGGTGTTTGGCGGTGGCGGCTACATTGCCGACAATGTGGCCGAACGTTTTTACCGCGATGTGCGTCTTTTCCGCCTCTACGAGGGCACCTCGCAGATCCACCTGGTCAACATCGCCAAGCGCACCATGGCAGCGCTGGCCGTGGATGATCTGGCCTGACGCATGACAAACCCGGACTTTTTGATGTCTCAGAACCCAACTTCATCTGCCGACCTGCACGCATCCGATCTGCCCTTGCAGGGTCTGAGGGTGATCGAATTCGGCCAATTCATTGCGGTACCCGCGGCCGCGCAGGTGCTGGCAGACCTGGGAGCAGAGGTCATCAAGGTGGAGTCGCCCGCAGGTGACGCAGCGCGCCAATCGGGCTGGGCCAAGGATGCCGCTGGCCCCATGTTCAGTGCCTACAACCGAGGCAAAAAATCGGTGGTCCTGGACCTTCGCTCTGAACAAGACCGCGACAAGGCATTGAAGCTTGCCACGCGTGCCGACGTGGTGCTGCAGAACGCACGGCCGGGGTCCATGGAGAAATTGGGACTTGGGCTTGACCGGCTTTTGGCCATGGCACCCAGCTTGGTTTACGGCCAGGTCAGTGGCTTCGGGCAGCAAGGCGCATCGAGCATCCGGCCCGGGTTCGACATCGCCGCGCAAGCTGAAAGCGGCATGATGAGCCTCAACGGTGAGGCTGGGCGTGACCCGGTGCGTGTGGGCTTTACCGTGGTCGATGTCCTGGCAGGTCAGACACTGGCCACGGGGGTGATGGCTGCATTGATTCGACGCGGCGTGACCGGCAGGGGTGGCCGGGTGGATATTTCACTCATCGATGTGGCCGTGGCTGCGATTGCGAACGCCTGGGCGGAATACCGCCTGACACAGGTGATGCCCTCACGCAAAGGCAATGGACAGCCCACCATGGCGCCAGCAGCCGATGTGCTCAAGACCCGGGACGGTCTCGTGGTCCTGTCGGCCTACACCGAAGACCATTTCTCAAAACTCTGCCAGATCATCGGCAAGCCTGAGCTGACCAGCGATCCGCGTTTTTCAAGCAACAAGGAGCGTGTCCACCATCGCGAGCTTCTGATGCAAACGCTGGAATCGGCCTTGCGCGACATGTCTTCCGACGCTTTGTGCGATCTCTTGGCCAAAGGCGGCGTTGTGGCCGGTGCAGTGCGCACACTTGCACAAGTAGAACCGGGTCGGGCAGGGGTTTCCAAGGATCTGTTTGTCGAGACTTTTTACAGTGGCCGTCAGGCCATCTTCATTCCTGGGTTGCCCATGAACTTGGACGGCGTTCAGCGGATGGCAGGTCATCTGCCTGCGCTTGGCGAGCACACTGACGAAGTGCTTGCGGCACTTGAAGTCTGACGCTATCCATACGATCATTTTCAAGCTGAATTATTGAACATAAACCCGATTTTTCTATCGCTGGAACCCGGTCGCCGTTGCTGGCACCGATTGCAAAGTATTGGATGTATCTCTGTAATCAGTTTCTCCGCGCTTTCTCGGTAGAAATGCTCTCTGCAAGAGTGGCATAGTCGCCGGCCAACACCCTGCTGTCGATTACTGCCGACCGATGCTTTAGGTTAAACGACTGCTCCCCAATAATTCGGGCTGCAAATGACTGCTATCGGCAATGATCACAGCAGACCGCTTCTGGCCGATCGCGGACATAACGCAATCAGGGCTGCGAACATCTCGGTCCCCCAACAATTCTGAATGTGTGCAGCAGAACGTATTCCAGTAACTTACCCACTGTTTGTTGGGACTCGAAAATTGACTGTGTTGTGCGCGCAACTTGTGAAGCTCCCCCCGCCGCCCCTGGGGCCTGGGGGTCCTGTAGGGTGGGCGTTGATCGTAGCTACTATCACTAAGCTACTGTCATGGTTTGCTGTAACTTCTATCAGGGTTCTCACTCAGACACCTACTATCAATGCTGAGCTACAAGATGCCGAGCGCCAGGCTTATAAGTTCCGAAAGATAAGAGCTTTTCAATCCACCAGGAAATGGCACACAAAATGGCCTACAGAAATGAAAAACGCGCCCGAAGGCGCGTTTTTACTAGGTCACTGGCGGAAACGGAGGGATTCGAACCCTCGATGGGGCTCTACACCCCATACTCCCTTAGCAGGGGAGCACCTTCGGCCTCTCGGTCACGTTTCCAGCGATCCGTATTATGCCTTAACCTGGTC